>Ga0078972_1000287_pt1 | contig 209734 bp, 154 predicted proteins | sample YelNatPaOPGAMG01_FD_67568 | JGI IMG/M metagenome (GOLD analysis project Ga0078972, IMG submission 67568) | Hot spring thermophilic microbial communities from Obsidian Pool, Yellowstone National Park, USA - OP-RAMG-01 (SPADES assembly) (version 2) | ecosystem: Environmental > Aquatic > Thermal...
ATGGACAGTGCGGGTTTATCTTTTTGAACAACGTAAGCGCCGAGGGGGTGGCCCGGGTAGCAGCCCATGAGTTGGGGCACGGAGCCTTCCGGCTGTACCACACCTTCAGCTCCGACAACCGCTACGTCCTACCCGAAGGCACTACCGACAACCTGATGGACTACTCCAGCTCCACCGCTACTGCCTTATACAAATGATTTAGCCCCTTTAAATATTCAGGTAATAGTTTACCTTAAGCATAAAAATATTGGTTCCCGTAGCGGAAAACAAATCTTTGACCGAACGGGTCACAGACGAATGGTAAGGGGCATCGCTGTTGTTCATCTGGTTGGCCCAGACAAAATAAAAGACCGATCCCGGCTTATATTCCCAACGAAACACAAAGTTTGAACGAAACTCGCGCATATGAAAATCGGGATTATCGAAATAATAACTTACCGATTCACGATGGACAGAATAACGGTTGTTGGACTCATCGAACGTGAGAAAAGTGTCATCGAGGGGCAAAAACCTGTTGGAATAGCTCGACGCATTGGGTTGTGAAATCTCCTTAAACTGGAAATAATCGCCCATGGTAATAAAGGGACTTCCATAGTACTGGAACGACATATTCGGGGTAATGTTAAAACTTGCGCGTAGGGTCAGGCGATAAATAATCTGATTGAGCCGGGCTCCCACATACCGTGTCGTATGCTGATCATCTTCCACAGTATTAACATACATAAGATCGTAGTGATTCTCTTGTACAGAAAACTGTGACGACAACCTGAGACGACTACTCAACTTCAGGTGCAACTGTGGCTGAATTTTATAGTCATTCGAGTTGCTTGTACGGGCAAAGCTATAGTGGGCATTTAATGAAAAAGTAACGGGCTTGGCCCAGTCGGTATTGAAATGCATACCAAAATGCCAAAAAGGATCCATTTTTAATGCTGGTCCACCTCTTAGAAAACGGGTATCGTTTCCCCCTTGAAAACGATAAGTCCAGATACTTGCTTGCCAATTGTTTACAAAATGGAAATATGCCGATACGAGATAGTTCTCAGATTCGTGTTGGCCGCCAAAATTCCAGCGATGAGTGTTTTCAAAATTTACCGCATACTCCCTGAGAAAGCCCGTTGGTACAGTTTCGTGATACCGAAGCGATATTTGCTGATCAATAAAATCGGCCCGTTGCTGATAACCAATATCGTTAAGTTCGAGTCCGGGGGAACGGAAAGAGATAGTTTCGGTAAAACGTAATTTATTTTTCTCCGTTCTACCAAGTTCAATCCGACCGCCATAGCCATTGAGACGGGTCATCGAAGAATCAATTTTCAGATAGTCTGCATCGGGACGCTGGAAGTAGTGTGCAGCAGACTGTTGAAGATCGAGAATAGCCTCGGGTTTGCCTTGCACTGAGCTGTACAACGCCCGTACATTAAAGAAATAATGTCGGTCTAAGAGATACTGAAAATAGTCAACTCCGCCGGTATAAGCAGCCTTATTCAGCTTGTACAATGCCGGATGGTTAATGTCGCGGTGGGTAGTGGTAAAAATGGCACCCACCGACGAATTGCCCTTGTTATAGTCCTTTTGTATCCGATACAGCATATAGTTTGTCAGCGGATCGGCTGGGACTTCGTAACGTCTGCCTGCCGAATCAATGGTAGCAAATTCACGTCCCGTAAGTGCCTGCAATATGCCTACCGACAGACCATTGGCAGTTTTACCGGATATTTTTACAGCATCGAGGATATCGGTATTGGAGGCAACATTTACATACTTTTTATTGTTCTCGTCGGCATCGGGGACTGAGAGAGGGGAATGCCCAATACGGCGGGAATAAAAAAGTATATCATCATCGACGTTAAAATCGAAGATATTCTTTCCCTCGAGAAAAAAGGGACGTTTTTCGGCATAAAAAGTTTCAAAGGCCGATAGGTTCATTTCGGAAGGGTCGGCCTCGACCTGACCAAAGTCAGGGTTGAGGGTATAGTCGAGCGTAAAATCGCTGCCAATTCCCAACTTTCCATCCATACCTACAGTATAACGGTGGGTATACCGCTGCGAGAGAGGATTGTCAGCGTCTACAGGATTTGAGCTAAGTCGGGCCAAGGTATAGGGCATAAATTCAACTCTTCTCGAGGGTGGCAAGTTCTTTATCCCTCTAAGTTCTCCAAAAGAATATATAAACCCTGCATTATTACGGGGAATCAGGCTCCACTGATCTTCTTCGGAATTACGGGCTATCCATCGCCACGAGTGCATACCCCACACCTGTTCGGGCTTATTATTGTACCGCAATTGAGAAAAAGGTATTTTAAGTTCAGCAGTCCACCCCGAATCGGTAAGCGCTGTCTTGCCAGTCCACACTGCATTCCAGTTAAAATCGGGCTGGCCATCGTTTCTGACAAGCACGTCGACAAGCGAACCACCGGCTGTAATATTAAACTCGTAGCCTGTTTTATGGTCGTAATAGCTGTCGAAATTGATCCCCACCACATCCCCTACCAGTTCGTCCCGATTGCCAATATCATGCAATATTTTATGTGGTTCGGTATCGTAACATTTAAATGCTACATATATGTACTTATCGTCATACAGCACTTTCAGCTGCGTTCGCTGCGATGCCTTTGCACCCTCCATAGGCGTTTGCTGAACATATTCTTCAGACCAACGCCCTACGCTCCAGCATGCATCATCAAGCTTGCCATCTATCAACGGGGGATTATCAATACGTTCAGTTACATATATACGCTTGTATAATCCACTGTTTCCCCACCGGAGGGTATCCTTTGCCTTACCAAATGATGCATTCTCAATGAAAAAAACTACCATCAGCAGAACATTCACTCTTCGCATAACCATATATTCATTTTTTTGTACTAACAACCCATAAAACGTATTCCCCTAAACCAAGGTAACAGAAAATAATGTTAAAAAAATGATAAATTAGGGACAACGTTACAAGTAAAAAATATAAGAAAGGTACTTAAAAAAGATTTTTTCACCCTCTCAAACAGGAAAAAAACTATGGCATTTTTCAAAAAACAAAATTTTTTTTGAAAAAATTATTAAAAAAGATATTAACAGGTAAGCATAGCAACGCTTGTAGCATAATTAACTAATTGTCAATAATTTATATAATTGTATCTATTACTTTAAGTTAAATAAAAAAACGTCTCAAACGGTTGAAAAATAAGATTTTTTTAAAAATAAAATTTGCAAAAGCCAATAAATACAATATATTTGTCTTAGAATTTTAAAAAAGTTATTACTAACCCTAAAATTGTATCATTATGAACAAAGCACAACTTATTGATGCCATTGCTGCAGAAGCAAAACTGACAAAGGCAGATTCCAAGAAAGCACTGGATGCTTTCATTAAGGCTACCACCAACGCTTTGAAAAAAGGTGACCGTGTAGCATTGGTAGGCTTTGGCTCTTTTGCAGTAGCAAAGAGAAGTGCTAGAACCGGTAGAAATCCAAGAACCGGTAAGGAAATTAAGATTGCTGCCAAGAAGGTAGTAAAATTCAAGGCAGGAAGCGAGCTTTCCGAAGCTGTACAGAAATAAGGAAAGTTTCCTTGTCTGAGAAAAAGGGAGTACATTTGTACTCCTTTTTTTGTTTAATAGAAGTATATATGTCGGGAGAAAACCTGATCACATACCTGCAGCAATTTGTTAGCAGCGACCGCATGAGGCTCATCAACGAAAAGGTTGATCATCGTACGCGGTACCTTACGCTTTTGGTCGAAAATGTTTTTCAGAGTCATAATGCAAGCGCTATCTTACGTACATCCGACTGTTTTGGGGTTCAGGATGTTTATATTGTAGAAAAAAACAACCGGTTCTCGGCCAACGAAGAAGTTGCCCTTGGTGCACAGCAATGGTTGACCGTTAAAACCTACCCCTCTTACGAGGGCAACACCAGGGATGCTATTGCTGAATTAAAACAAAAGGGATACAGAATTGTGGCAACTGCCCTTCACAACAACGCTCAACCCCTCGAAAACTTCGATTTCAAAAAAGGAAAGGTTGCATTCATGCTGGGCACCGAACTCACCGGCCTGTCTGACGAGGCCTTATCGCTGGCTGATGAATATGTGGTTATTCCCATGAGAGGTTTTACCCAGAGCCTCAACGTATCTGTTGCCGCAGGTATCATACTCCACTTCTCTACATGGAAAATTTTTTCGTCCGATATCCCATGGTCGCTCAGCGAAGAGGAAAAACTGGAACTCAAGATTCAATGGTTGAAAAAATCGATTCGTCATGGCGATTTAATAGAACAGCGCTATCTAAACCAACTTAATGAATTATCGCAACCCAAGTAGGATCAAACATGATTTACCCAAAAAATTTTGAGGAAAAGATTGGTTTTGATAAGATACGCCAAAAGCTCAAACAATACTGTCTTTCTTCCCTTGGGGCCGACAGGGTTACCGACATGCATTTTTTCTCTACCCCCCAGCCCATTACCGAAGCGCTTGAAAGCGTTGAAGAATACCAACAAATTGAACTTTCGGGCGAAGAACTACCCCTGATTCATGTGATCGATTGCCGACACATCCTCGAAAAACTTTTACCCGAAGGGACCTATGCCGAAGTCGAAGAAATGTACCAGTTGCAACTCTCGCTCGATACCATTAAAAAGATACAGCTATTCTTCAAACGACACAAAGAACGTTACCCACGATTATGGTCATTGGCCGAGGGAGTAAAACTTTTCCCTTATCTTGAATCGAGGTTCGAGGCAATTTTTTCGCCCCAGGGAAAAATCAGAGATAACGCCTCGCCTCGGCTGCTTGAAATTCGCAAAGAAGCGCACCGGCTTCAGGGCGAAATATCGAAACGGATGCACCGTTTGCTCGATCAATGTAAGCACGAGGGAATAACCGACGAAAGCGCCTCTCTGGCCGTACGAGATGGTCGACTGGTGCTGCCCGTTATTTCAACTTTTAAACGAAAAATCAAAGGTTTCATCTACGACGAATCGGCTACTGGAAAAACCACCTTTATCGAACCCGCCGAAGTAGTCGAACTGAACAACGACCTGAAAGAACTGGAATTGGCCGAACGCAGGGAAATTATTAAAATATTGGCACAGCTGGCCGATGATATTCGTCCGTATATCCCTGATCTGTTGCAAGGTTATGAGTTTCTGGCAGAAATTGATTTTATCCGGGCTAAAGTTCAGCTTGCCAAAGAAATTCATGCCGTAAGGCCATCGATGGTGACGGACAAAGTCGTTATTGACTGGTACGATGCTATTCATCCCTTGCTCTACTTGCACCTGAAGGCCGAAGGAAAAACGGTGGTTCCCCTAAACATCAGACTCAATGAACAACAACGCATACTGGTAATATCGGGACCCAACGCAGGCGGCAAATCGGTGTGTCTTAAAACCGTTGGCCTGCTCCAATACATGTTCCAGTGCGGATTGCCTATCCCGGTAAAATCTACCAGCGAAATCGGTGTCTTCGAACAAATATTTATCGATATTGGCGACGAACAATCGATAGAAGACGATCTGAGCACCTACAGTTCCCATCTGATCCATATGAAATTTTTCGTCAAAAATGCCAACCCTCAGACGCTTTTTCTCATCGATGAGCTGGGAGCCGGAACCGAACCCACCGTTGGAGGCGCCATAGCCGAAAGTGTTCTCGAAGAACTCAATCGACTGGGCGCTTATGGAGTGGTTACTACCCATTTTTCTAACCTCAAACATTTTGCCTCATCGACTCCCGGACTGGTCAACGGGGCAATGTTGTTCGACCTCGAACATCTTACTCCTTTGTTCCAGCTGTTTATTGGCGAACCCGGCAGCTCTTTTGCATTTGAAATAGCCCGTAAAATTGGGCTGCCTGAATCCATCCTGCAAAAAGCTACAGAAAAAGTAGGGTCGGGATATATCGATTTCGACCGAGCTTTACGACAGTTGATTCGCGATAAACACTACTGGCAGCAAAAAAGATCTCAGGTCAAAGAATCGGCAAAGAAACTGGAAAGTTTGCTCTTGCGCTATGGTCAGGAACTCGAAGATATCAATAAACTCCGGAAAGAAATCATAGCACAAGCCAAGGCCGAGGCACAGCAACTCATTCAGGATGCCAACAAAACCATTGAAAACACCATACGCACCATTAAAGAATCGCAGGCCGAGAAAGAAAAAACTCGTGCAGCCCGGGCCGATCTTAACCAATTCCGCAATCAGATTGAAACCCATCCCGAAGAAGAAGCCCGCATCCAGCAAAAAATTGCCAAACTCCGAGAACGCGAAGAACGAAAAAATAAAGCAGGGGCAACCACCGAAGCTAAACCCGAAAACAAGCCGGCAGATAACAAACATAGCTTTGCTGTCGGCGATAAAGTAAAACTGGTTGGCCAAAATACAGTGGGTGAAGTTCTGGAGGTAAATGAAAAAAGTGTGATGGTCGCTTTTGGAAACATGATTACTACCCTGCCCCACAAACGGATTGAAAAAGTATCGGGCAACGAGTATAAAAAACTGGTAAAACAACAGGCCGTAACTACAACTGGTTACCTTGACCAGCTATCCGAACGACGAAAAAACTTTCAGCTGCAGCTCGATGTTCGGGGCATGCGAACCCAGGAGGCCCTCGAAAAAGTCGCCGACTATATCGACGATGCCATCATGCTGGGTATCTCAGAGGTTAAAATATTGCACGGTAAAGGTAATGGTATACTCCGGCAAATGATACGCGATTATCTCAAAACCGTAGATATGGTCGAAGATTTTCATGACGAACATGTAGAATTTGGCGGAGCCGGCATTACCGTAGTTAAAATAGCCTAACAATCGTCGGCAAATTGCTGCCGCAAGGATTACCTGCTAAATATCGAGCAACCGGCTTGCCGCATTATCGCCATCAAGAAGCATCAGCATGGGATTTTCGATAAGCTCTTTTATTTTAACCAGAAAACTTACCGAATCGCGTCCGTCGATAATTCGATGATCGTACGACAAGGCCACATACATCATAGGGCGAATTTCAACCCGTCCATTTACGGCTACCGGACGTTCCACAATATTGTGCATACCCAGAATAGCTGCCTGAGGGGGATTGAGTATGGGAGTCGAGAATAGAGATCCAAAAACTCCTCCGTTGGTAATGGTAAATGTACCCCCTTCCATCTCGCTTATGCTCAATCGGTTATTGCGCGCTTTTGCAGCCAGCCGGGCTATCTCCTTCTCAATCTCGGCCAGTCCCATTTTTTCAACATTCCTGATAACAGGAACCATAAGCCCCTTGTCGGTCTGAACCGCAATGCCCAGATCTACATAATCGAAAAATATCCATTCATCGCCCGCAAGCTGAGAATTGACCTGAGGAAATTTTTTCAGGGCAATAGCTGCAGCCATCGAAAAAAACGACATAAAACCCAGCTTGATGCCATGCTTTTCGCTGAAGGCCTTTTGATAGGTATTGCGCAGGCTTATCACCTGACTCATATCAATCTCGTTGAAAGTGGTAAGCATGGCCGTCTCATTCTTAGCCGCAACCAGCCGTTGGCTCAGCTTTTTGCGTAATTGCGTAATCGGACGACGTTCTTCCCTGCGATAAGCCGAAGTATCTACTGCAGATGTATCTTCTTTTGCACCCGTAGTTTCCGATTGCATATTAATAACCATCTCGACGTCCTCTTTGCGGATACGCCTGAGACCACGCAACACATCCTCTACAGTAAGATGATGTTCATCCATGAGTTTCTGTGCCAGCGGACTCACTTTGATATGCGAGGTATCCTCTGGCGTGGGGGCAGGTATGGCAGAGGGAACTACAGTTTTCTCCTTCGGTTGATCCTTTACCGCAGTTGTCTGCGGGACGACACCCACAGTACTAACCTCAGCTGACTGTATAGTTGACGTTTCCTGTTTTGTCGATGGCTGCCCGTCGCCCGATACAGCTATACTCTCGTCAATAACGCATGCCACAGTGCCCACGGCAACAGTCGTTCCTTCGGCTACCTTAATCATCAGCCGGCCACTCACCGGAGCTATTAACGGAAGGGTGGCCTTATCGGACTCAATCTCTCCTACCTCCTGATCTTTCTTTACCAACGCCCCATCGGGAAAAAACCATTTCGATAGCACTACCTCGTTAATGCTCTCACCGGGACGGGGAATTTTTATCTCTGTCATGCTGCCTGTGGTTTTATTTCTTGCAATTATAACACATCACCCCGAAAATTGTTATAAAATTAATGCTTTTTCGTTGATAGAAAAAGCAACTTATAGTCATTATGTTTTAATGTGCATTTTTCTGATTTTACCTACACAAAATGCTATAGAACCCAATTTATCCGCTACGCGGGTGTCGAAGCCCCCATTTACATGCAGCGAAGTCACAGACTTCGCCGTGCAAAAGAGTTCCATTTTTCTAAAATACTCATTTGCAATAAGTCATATCCATCTCTTAAGTACCTTATTCAATTTAAGTTTTATCAGACAAAACTGATATTTTACAAAATATACACTTTTTCAAAACATCATATAACCCGGATACTGGAATTTTAATGCTTATTTTGAGTTGGAAATTTAATCTTGTAAATGCAATCTTTTACCTTTTCGAAAAACTTTTAAAACACACCTGTATGAATCGAAACACGATTATGTGGGCAATGGTATTACTGACGACCATCCAATGCACGCCCAGGAAAGAAATCACGCCTATCGAAAACGGAGTGATAATAAGTACGGCCAAGCTTAAAGTTAAAGTACAATTTTACCGCGACAATGTAGTTAGAATACAAAAATGGTTACCCCACGAAAGCGATAAGAAACTTAGCCTATCGGTCTGTGTCGATTCTGTTGTACCATTGTCCCTGCATCGTGAAGAAAACAAGCAGTATTACCTGTTGGCAAGCGGAAAGATTAAAGCAAAAATTAATTATCGTACAGCATCGGTAGAATTTTATGATCCTGAAAACAAGCCTATTCTCTCAGAGGCAACCTGCAAGTTTTCGCCCGTTGTTTACGAAAGCGATTCGGCGTACCAGATTGAACAACAGTTTATTCTTTCGCCCGATGAAGGTATTTATGGTCTCGGTCAGCACCAGATGGGAGTGATGAACTATCGCGGTCACAAGGTACTGTTGGCACAGGCCAACACCGAAGCCGTGAATCCTTTTTTAGTATCCACCCGGAATTATGGTATCCTTTGGGACAACTATTCACTGACCCAATACACCGATGATGGTAAAAAATACGCCAGCTGGTGGTCCGATGTTGCCGACAACATTGACTACTACCTGATAAGCGGAAGCAACATCGACAGCGTCATAGCTGGATATCGTTATCTTACCGGTTCGGCCCCGATGTACGGCAAATGGGCATACGGCTACTGGCAAAGCAAAGAGCATTATGACAATCAACAGGAAATAACCAGTATTGTTAGAAAATACCGCCAGTTGCAAATACCCATTGACAATATCATACAGGATTGGGATTACTGGAACGGGGCTCCCAACTGGGGCAGCATGCAATTCGACAAGACGCTTTTCCCTGATCCGGAAGGCATGATCAAAGAGTTCCACAACCGTAACTTTCACTTTATGATCTCTATCTGGCCGGCCATGGGACCCAATACAGAGGTATACAAGGAAATGGAAGCAAAAGGTTTTCTATACAAACCCATTGGCTGGGCAGGTTTTAAATATTACGACGCTTATAATCCAGCAGCCAACGAACTCTACTGGAAATACCTAAAAAAAGGACTGGCCAGCAAAGGGGTAGACGCATGGTGGATGGATTCGACCGAACCCGATGTGGTCAATGCTCTTACCAAAGAAGCCTCAAACTACGAACTTAAAAAAATGGGCAGCAACTATCTGGGAACTTTTGCCCGCTACCTCAACCCTTACTCACTGGTTATGACCGAAAATATATACAAACACTGGCGCAAAGACTTTCCCCAAAAACGCTGCTATATCCTTACCCGATCGACCTATGCCGGACAGCAACGCAATGCTGCCACAACCTGGAGCGGCGATATTGGTGCCAACTGGCAGGTATACCGCAACCAGATTTCGGCCGGAATCAACCACAGTATGTCGGGGATACCTTACTGGACCTTCGATATTGGAGCCTTCGTTATCGGCGCCTATGAGGGGGTATTCTCTACAGGTGGTAAAAATCCCGCCTATCAGGAATTGTATACGCGTATGTTCCAGTTAGGTGCATTCTGTCCCATATTCCGTTCACATGGATCGGAAACTCCACGTGAAATATGGGAATTTGGCGAATTCACACAAACCCTTATCAAATTTGATCATCTTCGCTACCGCCTGATGCCCTACATTTATTCTTTAGCATGGAAAGTCACATCCGAGGGTTATACACTCATGCGCGGTTTGCCCATGGATTTTCCCAACGACCAAAAAACCTATAATATCGACGACGAATACATGTTTGGCCCTGCCATATTGGTCGCCCCAGTTACCGAATACATGTACTACTGCCCACCCCAGCCCAGTGTAAAGGTTGACCCCGTATACTTTAAAACTCCCGACGGAAAACAAGGTTTATTGGCCCGTTATTATAAGGATGATAAATACCAAATCCTCGGTAAAGAACAAATCGATAAAAACATCGATGTTTTCTGGTACACCGGTCGACCCGACTATGTCACCGACTCAATGTTCTCCATACGCTGGACCGGCAAATTAATTCCCCGTGAAACCGGCAAATATCAGTTTCACATGAAAAGTTTCGATCGCAAACGAATAATACTCAATGGAAAAGAGCTTCCCATCGTATACACCAGCGTCGAACAGTATACCGATACTTTCCATCTGGAAGCAGGCAAGAGTTACGACATTGTGGTCGAAACCGAAAACCGATCAACGGGTGCTGCCCGCATGCAACTCTTCTGGAAAACCCCGTCAATTTTTGCCAAAGAACAATCAAAAGAGGTCAAAGCCAAAATCCGTAAACTTTATCTGCCTGCTGGCTCACGCTGGTACAACTTCTGGACGGGCGAAACAACCGACGGAGGTAAAGAAATTACCACCGATGCCCCTATCGATATACTACCACTATTTGTCAAAGCCGGTTCGATAATACCCATGGGGCCTTTCCTGCAATATGCTCTCGAAAAACCTGCCGACCCCCTCGAAATTCGTGTCTATAGAGGTAACAACGGCAGCTTCGTCCTGTACGAAGACGAAGGCGATAATTACAACTACGAACACGGAATATATGCTACTATCCCTTTTGAGTGGAACGATCAAACCGCCACGCTCACCATTGGCAAACGAGTTGGCGAATTCCCCGGAATGTTGAAAAAACGAACTTTTAATATTGTAATCGTTGAACCAAACAAGGGTACAGGACTGGAGATTACGAAAAAAATTGACAAAATTATCCCCTACGATGGAGAAAAAATTACGGTAAAATTTTAATATCACTACCAAGACGCTTTGTTCCTCAATGGATGCAGAGCGTCTTTTTTTAACAATATCCTCTTTTTTGCCTGATTCTTACCCGCTGCTTAACCTGTCGGATTCTTACCTTTGAAACAGAATGTCAAAACTTGTATTACTATGAACAGATGGTGTTGGATGATGATTTGGGTTGCTTTTAACCTATCAGTTGCTGCTGAAGATGGATACAGATTATGGCTTAGGTATGAGTATAAAAACGACAGTGTAGTCAGGGAATATTATGCCTCCTATTTTAAAAACGTATACCTCGAAATTAACTCCCCCCTATCGCAATCGATACGGGATGAACTAAATATAGCCCTCCATGACATGTTGGGGCAATCACCCCAGTTTGCGGTTACGCCTGCAATTACACATACTTTAATTATTGCCACACCTGCTGATTTGCCTATTCTCAAGCAATTATTCTCCAAAGACTTGTCCCAAATCGATGATGAAGGCTACATCGTCAGTAACATCAACTACAAGGGCAAACGACAATTGGTGGTTACTTCACCTACCCCTCGAGGACTACTTTATGGTACCTTCCATTTACTGCGTATGATAGCGCTAAATGATCCGATAGAAAAGATTCATATCATCAGCTCTCCCAAAATCCGTTACCGGGTAATCAATCATTGGGATAATCCCGACGGAAGTATTGAACGGGGCTATGCCGGACAATCGCTATGGTATGGACAGGCCAATCTCGATAGCAGTCGCATAAAAGACTATGCTCGAGCCAATGCCTCATTGGGAATCAACACGGTAGTTATAAACAATGTCAATGCATCGCCTGCCATGCTGGCCGACACCAGCCTGCTTTTTGCTGCCAGACTGGCCCGGATACTCAGAAGCTACGGTATTCGCATCATGTTATCGATAAATTTTTCTTCGCCTAAATACCTTGGCAATCTTCCCGACTCCGACCCTCTCAATCCGCAAGTGAACGCATGGTGGAAAACAAAAATCGATGAAATTTATCGCCTTATCCCCGATTTTGCCGGCTTTCTGGTAAAAGCCAATTCTGAAGGATTGCCCGGCCCCCAGGACTATGGACGCACCCATGCCGATGGTGCCAATATGCTTGCCCGACTCCTAAAACCCTATGGCGGCATAGTAGTATGGCGTGCCTTTGTTTATTCACCTTCGCAGGATGATCGGGCCAAACAGGGGTACAATGAATTTTACCCCCTCGACGGTCAATTTTTGGACAACGTAGTGATTCAGATAAAAAACGGCCCTATCGATTTTCAACCCCGCGAACCCTTCCATCCCTTATTTGGATCCCTACAAAAAACAAATACAGGGCTTGAATTTCAAATTACGCAGGAATACCTCGGATTTTCAACACATCTGGTATACCTTGCCCCCCTGTATAAAGAAGTACTGGAAAGCGATACCTATGCCAAGGGAAAGGGTAGTACCGTCGGACGTATTATCGATGGTAACCTGTTTGGCCAAAAATTAACCCTTATTGCCGGTGTAGCCAATACAGGCAGAAGTCGCAACTGGTGCGGACATCATTTTGCTCAGGCCAACTGGTATGCCTTTGGACGACTGGCATGGGACCACACCCTGACATCGAAAACCATTGCAGAGGAGTGGATTAAACTAACCTTTTCTGGACACGACAGTGCCGTTAAAAAAATTTCGGCAATCATGCTCATGTCGCACGAGGCTGCTGTGAACTACATGACCCCCATGGGACTGCATCACCTGATGGGCTACAATCACCACTACGGACCACAACCATGGCTCGATACCGCTGCAAGACCCGACTGGAATTCTATCTATTACCATCGCGCCGATAGCATTGGTATTGGCTTTGATAGAACCACCAAAGGATCAAATGCAGTGTCGCAATATTTTCCTCCATTAAACCAGATTTTCGACAATATCAGCACCTGTCCCCTGCAGTTTTTGCTCTGGTTTCACCATGTGCCTTGGAATTATCAACTCCCTACCGGACGTACCCTTTGGAACGAACTGTGTTTCAAATACGACGAGGGAGTAAAGTCGGTCTATACCATGATTTCGTTATGGAATGAAGTAGCGCCATACATTGACACTACACGTTTCAATGCTGTAAAACAAAGACTGGTTCGTCAGGCCAACGACGCCCGCATATGGAAAGAAGCCTGCCTGCTCTATTTCCAAACGTTTTCACACTTGCCCTTCCCGGCAGAAATTGAACCCATCACACACACGCTTGAATACTACAAGCAAATGAAAATCATTCCACCGTACGAATAAAAATGCAGATAACTGTTAACGAAAAAGCTCCTTGGCAGCCCCGGCATCGATAAACCAATATAAATCGCCGCGTGAAGGATTTATTCTTGACGCAGAATATTTTGCAGCTTCGGGCTGGTGCTGTAAAATCTCGCCTACAATATTGGCTTTTGCGAAACCTGTGACCTGAAATACCACTTTTGCTGCATTGTTGATAAGCCTTGGGGTAAGAGTGATGCGGCGCTGATGCGTAGCAGGATTTGCGGTAACCGCAACCAGCTTATCGCTTCCATCCCAATCGGCCTGCGGAGGAAACAGTGAGGCCGTATGTCCGTCACTGCCCAAACCCAGCAAAATCAAATCAAAGCGTGGCAGTTCATCCTCCATAGGAACTACCGACCTTATTTCCTCAGCATACCGCATAGCCTCCTGAACCGGATCTGCCTCTCCACGTATGCGATGTATCTGTGAAGCCGGTACACTTACCCGACTTAAAAAATTAACATAGGCCGTCTTGTAATTGCTGTCGTTATCATCGGGTGCTACACAGCGTTCATCTACCCAAAAAAAATGGATACGGTTCCAATCGATGTAAGGACCAAAGTACGAAGCCAGATAATTAAAAAACAACACCGGCGTGGTACCCCCCGACAGCGCTATGTAATACTGCTTGGATGCGTTGGAATGATTAAATACCTGTGAATAAAACCACCCCGCAAGTTCTTCAGCCAACTTCAACGGTGTCGGCGCTACAAATAATGAATTATCAGAAAACTTCATCCGTAGATATTTTTCTTACTACATCCTGATACTTTATTTTCAGCAGGGCAGGCACTCAATTCCTGCACCTTCCCTAACCTTTGCAAGCACAAACCCATGGTTTTGTCCTGTTATTCCTTCCCTTGAGCTTATGCTACCCTACCCTTAGTTAAAAATTTCAGCGCAAAGTAAATGGAAAAATTTCTTATTCACTGTATAGGTTAAAAAAAATAATCATTTGCTTGTATTTAAGCACTTTAGTGTTTTGACTAATACTTTTTTCGGAGTTAAAAATCATCATTTCGCTTAGTTGGAATCCACCCTTTGACCGATGCATGCCCCCTTTTGTTTAACGTAACTTTGAATAAAACATTGTTCTATGGATCCCATACTACAAAAATTCCGAGCAAAATTTATAGAGGAAGCTTATCAGCTGCTTGACCAGTTGGAACAAACGCTTCTGGAACTGGAACAAAATCCTCATCAGTCCGACCTTATCCATGCTGCCTTCAGGGCAATGCATACCCTCAAAGGAACCAGCAGCATGTACGGATTTGAATCCATGAGTGAATTTACCCACCAACTCGAAAGCATATACCAACGAATACGGGAAAATAATCTTAGTCTCGACAAAAACATCATTGAAATTTCTCTTAAGTCGGTCGACCACCTGCGACAGCTACTCAACGACGAACACTTGAACCAGCCAGAAAACAAAAACAATCATTCGGCATTATTGAAAGAAATTCTTTCTCTGGAGATTACACAGAACATAACAGAAACACCTAAAAATACCCACCAGGAAAATGATCTTTCAGAAAATAAAACCTCATCGGAACATACCTATCAAATTCTACTCCGTACCGATGAACAATTATTTTTCAGGGGAATCAATTTGATCAATATATTCAAGGAACTGGCCGAAAAAGGCGACTTCTACATCGAACACCTGAAAAATATGAGCAGCAATGAAGTCGATTGGTGGAATGTCGTTTACACCACACGGGCAACTGAAGAGGAAATACGCGATACGCTTATGTTCATTGAAGATAATTGCTTTGTTTCCCGCCTAAGTGAAGAAAATCTCTTTCAGGTGATCGATCATCCCCACGCAGCCCTTGAAGAAAAAACTATTCTACAATACATTGAGGGCAACCATCCCGACGATGCTGCCCCAACTCAACCAGTAAAAAACAACAAACCTGCTACCAACCATGCTACCCGACGTATTGCGGTCGACTCCGACAAGCTGGATCAGCTGATGTATCTGGTAAGCGAACTGATAACCATCAATTCACAGCTTACTATTTCGGTGAATGAAAAAAATTTACCCCGACTGGAACAGCAGCTCGAGAAACTTGATTCCCTGGCAAAACAGTTTAGGAACAACGCATTGGAACTTCGTTTGGTACCACTTGCCGAAATAATCCTGCGTTTCCAACGACTTATCCGTGACCTGTCGCGGCAATTACAGAAAAAAATTAAACTGGTAACCCATGGCGTCGAAACCGAGCTCGATAAAAGTACCATCGACCAGCTGTACGAACCTCTGATGCACATCATCCGCAATTGTATTGACCACGGAATAGAAAGCCCCCAAATACGCAAACAGAAAGGAAAGTCGGAGGAAGGGGTTATTACCATCACCGCTTCTCACACAGGAAACCAGATTGTCATTACAGTAGAAGATGACGGTTGCGGTATCGATCACGAAAAGGTACGACGCAAAGCCGTGGAGAAAGGTATCTGGCCCGAAAGTTATAAACCTACTGAGAAAGAAATCTTTGACCTAATTTTCATGCCGGGCTTTTCTACTGCTCAGAGTCTTACGGCCGTATCGGGCCGTGGCGTGGGCATGGATGTGGTTTTGAAAAAAATCCAGGACCTGCGCGGCAATATCGAAGTCAGATCACAACGAGAAAAAGGAACCTGTTTTACCATCTCTCTCCAACAATCCATGTCGATCCTCGACACCCTGCTGTTTAGCGTCGAAAATCAGTATTTCATCGTTCCCATTACCGATATTGCCGTATGCGAACAAATGCTGTATTCCCACATTGAAGCCCGTGAACGTACCAGTACCATAGCCTTTCGCAATCAACTGATACCCTGCATCAATCTGCGAAAGGTGTTGCATATTTCCGGAAATTACCCGACCAAAGTCAAAGTTATTGTAATAAACCATCCGCAGGGACAAATAGCCCTGCTGGCCGATAGAATTGTGGGCGAACATCAGGCTGTGCTGAAACCTCTCGGTAATATGCTGCGCAACCAACGATATATAACAGCGGCCAGCGAAATGGGTAACGGAAATATCGCCTTTCTGATCGACATTGGCGAATTGTTTCATAGCCAAACCCAGACCACCGTCCAATCCATAACCATCTAAAATATTTCATTATGAGCCACACCTATCTTTCATTCAGCATTCATGGAGAGCTGTTTGCCATAAAGGTAACCAACGTTCTCGAAGTGCTTCAGAAACAGCCTATCACCCAGGTACCCAATGCTCCCAATTACATCCGTGGGATCATTAATTTCCGGGGTGAAGTAGTACCTGTTTTTGAAACACGTGTGCGTTTCCACTTCCCACCTCGACCCGAGGAAGACTCGTACGTTATCATCGTACTTGACCTATCCGACAACGATACCCTCTTACGCATGGGTGCCATCGTCGACAGGGTAAAAGATGTGATCAATATCGAAGAGGCCGACATTAAACCCGTGCCTCCCATGAGCAAGGAATTCAACACCGATTTCCTGCAAGGAATCTATAAACAGGGGGATGACTTTATCATGCTCCTGAATATCGAAAAAGTATTTTCCTCTGCCGAAATGCACACCTTGGCCGAAACAGCCAACCAAAACAGTGCTATCGTTGCTGAAGGTTAACTAATGATCTATAAAAAATTAACAACTAAAAAACTAATGCTATGAACTGGTTGAAAAACATGCGCATAAGAACCAAACTATTATTGAGTTTTGGTATTACGACTATTATGGCTGGAATAATTGGTTATTTTGGCATAACTAACGTCCAACAAATTACAAAGAACGAAAAATATCTTTACGAACGAATGACTGTTCCTATGGAATATCTTATGACTATGGCATCTTCCTTTCAAAAAATCCGCGTGAATGTAAGGGACATAATTTTAGCCAAAGATAATGATAGCAGGGCAAAAGAAATCGAAGACATTGCCCAGTTGAAAGCTGAATTTGAAAAACATGCAAAATCTTTCGAAGAAACTTTGTTCAGCAGTGAAGGTAGACAGGCTTTCAACACAGCCATGACAGCTTATCATAATTATATAAGCCGTGTTGATAAATTAATTAAATTGGTCGAAACCGGTAAGCTGGAGGAGGCAACAGAACTAATGAATGGCGAAATGGCAAAAGCTAACGATGAAGCACAGAAATCGATGGACAAGTTGTCCGAAATCAAAGTTTTCTTTGCAAAACAAACCATGGAAACTGACATGCAAACTGCACGGAATACACAAAGCTTTATGGTTACCCTACTGGCCATCATTCTGATAGCATCGCTTATACTGGCTATTGTCATAGCTAACAATATCCAGCAGATAATTGGGTCGGTGGTAAAAACGACCGTCGATTTGTCGGAATCTGCTACCCAAGGGCAACTCGACAAGCGCGGTCAGCCCGAAAAAATTAATGTAGAGTTCCGACCGATCATCACAGGGATCAACAACATACTCGAAGCCGTGGTCGGTCCTATCAAGGTAGCAGCACATTATCTCGATCGTATTGCCAAAGGCGACAATCCGCCTCAAATTACCGAACACTATCAGGGCGATTTTAACGAACTGAAAAACAATTTGAATACGCTGATTCAGACCAACCGGGAAATTATCGAAAAAGCCAAAGCTGTAGCCAGTGGCGATCTGACCGTAAGCTTGCAAAAACGTTCCGACAACGACGAACTGTTGCAAGCGCTCGATGATATGGTTAAAGCCAATGCCCAAACCATCAGCGAATTTAAAACCGCCATTGAAAACATCGTCGAGGCCAGTCAGGCTTTGCAAAGTGTAGCACTTCAGATTTCCGAGGGAAGCACCGAGCAAGCCTCGAGTACCGAAGAGGTGTCGTCGAGCATGGAACAAATGGTATCGAATATCAACCAGAATACCGACAATGCCCGTCAAACCGAAAAAATAGCCCTTCAAGCAGCTGCCGATATAGCCGAAGGGAACAAGGCCGTGTTGAGCACCGTCGAAGCCATGAAACGTATTGCAGAGAAAATAAGCATCATTGGCGAGATAGCCGAAAAAACCGACCTGCTGGCCATTAATGCAGCCATTGAAGCTGCCCGTGCAGGCGAACAAGGTAAAGGTTTTGCCGTAGTGGCCGCCGAAGTACGTAAACTGGCCGAAAGTTCACAGACTGCTGCCAAAGAAATCAACGAACTGGCACGCAACAGTGTTCGCATAGCCGACGAATCAGGAACATTGCTGCAAAAAATCGTACCCGATATCCAGAAAACTGCTGTATTGGTTCAGGAAATTGCTGCTGCCAGCCTCGAACAAAATGAAGGCGCCACACAGGTCAACAACGCCATCATCCAACTCAATACCGTTACCCAGAAAAACGCCGCTGCAGCCGAAGAAATGTCTTCAAGTGCCGAAGAACTCGCCAGCCAGGCCGAACAACTCAGAGAAATCATTGCATTCTACAAAACCAGCGACGACCAGTCATTATTGCAAATGCGTCGTTCGTCGGTTCAAAAACAAACCTTTAAAACCAACAAACCTATGGCTGCCAACGTAAATACGACCAAGATCAAATCCTCCAAACCCCACGAAGTCAACATTCACCTCAATGGCGGTGACGGACACGACAATGAGTACGATCATTTTTAATGCACAAATAATCAGATCATAGCTTGTGGGTATTGGGTTGTGTTGTGGATTAGTGGGATTAGATGCACTTGCAAAGGGGGAAACGTTCTTTCCCCCTTTTTTATTTCCGGGAGAAATGCATATAGCAAACTTAATGCAATAACAACATCACAATAAACGGGACAACTTTTCCGCAACCTCCTGCTGTACGATATGCATGACCTCAGGTAAAGGACGATTCTGTTTTCGGGCAATCTCAATACAATCGTCGTATTCGGCTTTAAACTTCACAATTCCCGACCCATACGATTTCTTTACCCGTACTTTTCCAAGCGAGGTTTCTACGACCACCATCTCGCGCTGAAGCATCCACTTGTCAACACAATAACTTCTGACACCAAGCGTAGTCGTTTCCTGCATCAAAATTTTTGTCATCGCATCAAAGGTATCGCGGCTACAAAGCACAGAAATTTTTTGAGCCGACCGCATTTTCTTCATCACTATAGGCGTTAGAAATACATCCTGAGCCCCAGCCTCAAATAACCGATTTACTACATAATCATACAGTTCGGGATTCATATCATCGATATTACATTCGATGATCATTGCCTGCTCGTGCCTGAAAACATTATGATTTTCATCCTCGCTTTCGCCAAGAACAATGCGCAAAACATTTGGAATATCCGAATCCCTACTACCGGCACCATAGCCAACCTTAAGGGGGGTAAAAGAAATCAATTTCTGAAATTCATCAACTACCGTCGCCAAAATGGCCGCACCGGTGGGGGTAGTTGCCTCAAAGGGAACCTTACCCAAGGTTATGGGGATATGCTGCAAAAGCTCGGCAGTTGCAGGAGCCGGAACCGGATAAATACCATGCATACACTTTACCATACCACTGCCCACCTCGACCGGCGATGCAATAATCCTGTCGGGTTTCAGATAATCAATACATATAGCAGCACCAACAATATCTACAATGGAATCAACGGCACCCACCTCATGAAAATGTACCTGTTCTGCGGGGCGGTTGTGTACTTTACCCTCAGCAATAGCCAATCGCTCAAAAATGCCGATACTTAATGACTTCACATGATCCGAAAGCGTAGACCGTGTTATCATATCACGAATTTCTGCAAAACTTCGGAACGAATGTTCGTGAACCGTTTCCTGACCATGTCGCAGAGTTTGATTCAACTGAAATGTCTTCTGATCCTTATGTTCACCTAATACTACCTGTACCCGCGTCGAACTGATGCCATGTGTAACAACTTTAGAAACTTGAAGATCATAATCCTTAAGCGTAAGCTTTTCAAGCTCCTGCCGCAGGTAATCCTCCGGCACACCAATATCAATCATGGCAGCCAGATGCATATCGCCACTTATGCCCGCAAAACAATCGTAATACAAAATTTTTTTCATAACTTAGCTGTAAGGTTCGGCCAAAAACAAAAATAGAACAGGATAATTTAGAAATAATTCAAATTATATTGGTTTAACACCCTGTTAACAAAGCATTGTCGTATTCATGCAAAATTTTACATGATTTTACAAAGGTGGCAAATAATTCGAAAACTATCATGTTTATCAGTAGAACTATTTGCATGATTACCCAGAATAACCGGAAAAAAATAGGGGTACGATATGTCGTGCCCTTAGAGGAGCTTGGTCATATAACTATGATGTCAAGACCTCGCCGGATAAAGAGATTGCAACCTTTTTCGATATGAATGCCCATAAAATGAACAAATTAATAATACTTACCTATGAAACGGAGAGATTTTCTGGTTAAGGGTCTGGGTGCAGGATTCGCAGCAGGCCTGCTGGCAAAGCACAGCAACATTTTTTCGGCAGAAAGCATAATTTCCCCATCAAAAGGATCATTCGATCTGGTAGCAGTAATGGGGGGTGAACCCGATGCCATGTTTGACCGTGCCATAGCCTCGATGGGGGGGATTGGAAAATATGTAAAAAAAGGTATGCGGGTGGTTGTCAAACCCAATATAGGTTGGGATAAAACCCCCGAATATGCAGCCAATACCAATCCTTTGCTTGTAAAAAGAATCGTTGAACATTGCCTACAGGCCGGAGCCAAAGAGGTTTTGGTATTCGACAATACCTGCGACCAGTGGCAACGCTGCTATTCCAATAGTGGAATCGAAAAAGCCGTTAAGGATGCCGGAGGCAAAATAATTCCCGGCAACAATGAAGGCTACTATCATCCGGTGAACATCCCTGGAGGTAAACGCCTCAAACAAACCAAAGAACACGAGGCTATACTCGAATCAGACGTATTTATTAATGTCCCCGTACTTAAAAGCCATGGCGGCGCAACCCTTACCATTGCCATGAAAAATATGATGGGGATTATCTGGGATCGGGGGTACTGGCATCGTAACGACCTGCATCAATGTATTGCCGATTTTGCAAGCTACCGTAAGCCAACACTCAATGTCATCGATGCGTATAGGGTAATGAAACAGCATGGTCCCAAAGGGGTATCACTGTCTGATGTTACCACCATGAAAGCACTTATCGTATCGGAAGATATTGTCGCCGCCGATGCCGCCGCTGCCAAACTATTCGGACTCAACCCCAGTGATGTCGATTATATCAGAATTGCCTCAGAAATGGGCATTGGCAATATGAACCTCGAAAAACTTAATATCGAAAGAATAAAAATTTAAATATATCGCTACCGTTTCAAACCGATACCTCAACTAACAAATCAAAGCTTATGAATGCTTACCTGAAATATCTCCGGCAAGGAATAGGATTATTGTTTTTTATCACACTTACGCTGTCTTTTCTGGGGATAAGTATCCCTATTATCCACACAGCCACATGGTTTCAGTTTATCCCCTCTGTACTGAAATTTTTAACCATAGCTACTGCTGTGGGGTTTGTGGTGATTATCCTTTTGACCTTGCTGGTAGGCAGGGTATATTGTTCATTTGTATGCCCGCTTGGAATATTGCAGGACATAATTTCACATATCGCTAAAAAATTTAGAAAACAAAAAATTTACCGGTATTCTGTTCCATACAACTATGTGCGTTATGGACTAATGGCGGCTGTTTTGGTTTCCCTACTATCGGGGAGCATCATGGCACTACTGCTGCTCGACCCCTACAGCTTCTATGGAAAAATAGTATCGGGATTATTTCGCCCGGGTTTCATTACGGCCAACGATCACCTGTCTAAATGGCTGGAAAGTTTACACATTTACATCACACCCATAGGCTTGAAGAATTTCAGTCTTTTTACCCTTATCTGGAGTTCTGTTCTTTTTATCATCATCATTTTATTCAGCTACCGACGAGGGCGATTATACTGCAATACCATTTGTCCCGTTGGTACACTGCTGGGGATCATAAGTCGCCTGTCTGTTTTCAAAATCCGGATGAAATCCTCGGTATGTACCCGTTGCGGTAAATGTTCTTCGGTTTGCAAAAGCGAATGCATTGATATTCGGGATCAAAAGGTTGACTTTGACCGTTGTGTGGGATGTTTTAACTGTTTATCGGTCTGCCCCGAAAACGCTCTGACGCTGGTTCCGGACTACACAAGGAAACCAACACCTGAAAAAGAGACCGACAACCATAGCCGTCGTTTGTTCCTTGAAATTGTGGCTACCGGAGTCATTGGCACAAGCATTGCAGCCTCACTTAAAGCACAGAATCACAATACCAGTCACAGCAACAAAACACCTATTCGCCGCAAACATACAGTCACCCCACCGGGTTCGGTATCGTTGGATCACTTTACTGCACACTGTACGGCCTGCCAGCTATGCATAAGTCAATGCCCCACCCATGTGCTTAAACCCTCCATTAGGGAATACGGCCTCACAGGCCTGCTGATGCCCTACATGAGCTATTCGGAAAGTTTTTGCAACTACGAATGTACGGTATGTTCACAGATTTGCCCCACAGGAGCACTGCTGCCACTCACCGTTGACCGAAAAAAAACGCTTCAGATTGGAAAAGTTATTTTTATTAAAGAGAATTGTATTGTTTTTACCTCCGAAACTTCGTGTGGCGCCTGTGCTGAACATTGTCCCACCGCAGCCGTACACATGGTTCCGTATAAAGGCTTCCTACGTATTCCCGAAACCGACCAAAACATTTGTATTGGCTGTGGTGCCTGCGAATATGCCTGCCCAGCCTCACCCCATAAGGCAATATATGTGGAAGGAAATCCCATTCACCTGCAGGCTCTAAAACCCCGGGAAAATACACTGGAGACCGAAACTCCAACAGAATTTCCTTTCTAAAATATCTGCGGAGAAACAAACATTAATAACGTCTTTAACGCCTGTGTATTATTGAAGCATCTGCCTAAACCGGCAATATAACCTGAAAGTCAATATTCCACGCAATCCCAAACAGCCCCCTTGGGTCGGGCTATATTTTATAAATTATTCCACCTACATTATCGTGTTTGGCCCCGGTAACCGATGATAGGCAATTATATTCCTCACGCATCCGAAGAACCCCTAAAAAAGCAAAAATCATTGCCTCTTTAAAATCAACAATGGTGGGATCGGGAATTTCAATTTTCAGGTTAGTACGAGACATGATCAGTTCAACAAGAAATTTATTGTGTGCACCGCCACCCGTGACCAACACCTTTTTTGTAGGTTTCCCCGAAAAAACCCTGGTAATCTGTATGGCAATATGTTCGTAAACTGTTCGTAAAGCATCAAGAGGATCGAAGTGATCACTTTCGAGGTGGGGCAAAAAACTCTGTTCGACCCATTCTCTGCCAAGGGATTTGGGATACGACTGCTGATAGTAGGGAATCTTATTTAATGTTTTAAGTAAAGGTACTATCACTTTTCCCTGACGGGCCAGTTGCCCATCATGATCATATTCATAGCCAAGATTATTAGCCAATTTATTGATAACAAAATTAACCGGACAGATATCAAATGCTACCCGTCGTTTGTACCAAAAAAATGAAACATTGGCAAATCCTCCTAAATTGAGACAATAATCATAATTGGCAAACAAGATGGCATCGCCAATGGGAACCAAAGGTGCCCCCTGCCCCTTCAATGCCACATCAAGCGTACGAAAATTCGAAACAGTCGTAATATTCGCCGAGGCTGCTATAGCAGCTCCATTACCCAGTTGATAAGTAACCCCCTCGGAAGGATTATGGAAAATGGTATGCCCGTGTGAGGAAATAAAATCAGGCTTTAACCGGTGACGCCGCAAAAATTCCTTCGCAATCTTCCCCAGATAATGCCCATATTCCATATCCGTTTTTACCAACTGATACCCGGGCATTTCATAGCTTTTCCATAACTTTTCCTTCCACATCGATGGATACGGGATGGTTTCCGCTGCAATAATCTCTCCCTGCCATATTTCATCCGTCTTTGCAAAATGGCAAAAAGCCAGATCCACCCCGTCCATCGAGGTGCCCGACATTATGCCCAAAACCTTATATTTTTTGGCAGGCATGAAAAACTTTACTTTATCTTTTTGTTTTTGATACTATATAAAGCATTTAAGGCACAACGTTCGAACAAAACTTTCATGGTCTCTTCATTGGGACCTGCCTTAACAGTGGGTGAAACAAAATTTAAACCTGCCAGAAAACTTTCCTTTACCTGTATGGGAGCCGATGCTACCGCCTGCCCTTCAGCCGTCTGAATAGGATTAAATCCAAACTTATTGTATATGCTCACCGAAACATTTACTACTGGCAAAAAAACATCAGCCATTAGTCGGTTACCCTTTTCATCATATTTGCTGTTTTCTACAGAAAGCTCGATTTTCATAAAATACTTTACATCCGAAAGTCTGATTGCTTTCTGAATAACTACATCGGGATAGCCATATTCTGTATAGCTGGCCTTACTACCCATACTTTCGGGAGGTAAAAAATATATCATCAGCGAATCCTCTAAAAGCTTTGTAAAAATCTGGTAAAATGAATGTACCAGCATGGCCTCAACTGCTGATTGCTTTTTCTGAACCTGATAGTTTATAAGATGTTGATAAGAACTAAGTTCTTTTTTTACCCTTTCATCAATATCCACAGTATACGAAAATACAACAAACTGATTGCGTGCGTATTTCTGCGACCAACCTACCGTCACAGTAATAAACGACATAAATACCATTAAGAAAATATGCTTTCTCATATATCTAAAAATTTATTGATAATGTAATATTGATATTTTAATTGTGTTTATATGACATTTAAGCGATAAAAAAAGCATTGACGACCAACCAAAAATATAAAATTCTATTTATTTAACGATATAGTATTTTAAAAAATCCCCTACTACAAAATTACTTCCCCCGACAAAAATAACATCATCGACCCCTGCCTTACTCATAGCAACCTCAAATGCATCATTCACCTGCTCATAGGCATCACCCCCTATACCCATAGAACCGGCCTTTTGGGCAAGTTGTTCCGCATCCATTGTACGCTTCACCGACGAACGGGTGTAATAGTATGTCACTCCCGATTGACCCAATTCAGCCGAAAAAATCTTCAGCATTTGATCTATATCCTTATCGGCCGAAAAACCTACAATAATATGCAAGCGACGTGGTTTTAACATCGCCAGTTGCTGCACTACCTGACCTATGCCCGCTGGATTGTGAGCAGTATCACATACAACCATGGGATTTTTCTGGATTACCTGCCAACGACCGTTTAACCCAGTTTTATCTTTTACATTCTTAAATCCTTCGACAATTGCTTTTTGCGGTATATGTATTCCTGCATTCAATAAGACTTCTACAGCAGTAAAACTGGTTACGATATTTTTCAGCTGATAGCGTCCCAATAAATCAGAGCTACCCTGCAATACAACACGATCTAAAGCCCTATCCCTGATTTCAAAATCAAAACTATCAAAATTTTCGTCCGTCATTATTGCCTCATATTGTTCATCGGCAACATATAAAGGAGCATTTTCTGCGGTCGCCTTTGCTTTAAAAACAGGCAAAGTCTGTTCATGTGTTTCGCCAATTACTACCGGCGTATTCGGCTTAATGATACCAGCCTTTTCAAACGCAATCTGAACCAACGTACTGCCCAAAATATCAGTATGATCGAAGGCAATATTTGTAATTACACTAAGCAAAGGCCGAATTACATTGGTCGAATCGAGTCTGCCACCAAGTCCGGTTTCAATAACAGCAATATCAACCTTTTCATAGGCAAAATAAACAAAAGCCATGAGCGTGGTCAATTCAAAAAACGAAGGCTGAACACTATTCCAAAACGACATGTGCTTGCCCACAAATTCTGCAATAAAGTCTTTATCTATCATATGCCCATCGATACGGATTCGCTCCCGAAAATCGACCAAATGGGGAGAAGTATACAGCCCTACCCTATTACCAGCATGCTGAAGAATAGAGGCAAGTTGATGACTTACCGAACCCTTACCGTTAGTCCCAGCAATATGAACACTTTTAAACTGATGTTGCGGATTTTGAAATTGATCACACAACCGAATGATATTGGATAAATCGTAACGAAGGGCTTTCTTCCCTTGCTGCTGAAACATAGGTAACTGCCCATATAAAAATTCCAGGCACAATTCGTAGTTCATTTTCAGACAATTTTGTACTTTTAAGCAGTAAAAAAATTACTCATGGCACGAAACAAGAAAATCTTCGTCCTCGATACCAATGTGATTCTGCACGACTACAAATGTATTTACAATTTCGAAGAAAACGACATAGTATTGCCCATTGTGGTTCTGGAAGAACTCGACCGGCTGAAGCGAGGAAGTGACTTAATCAATCTGCATGCCCGGGAATTTACCCGTGAACTTGATTCTCTTTCCGGCGAAAAGCTATTCGAAGAAGGCATATCGCTTGGCAAACATCGCGGAAAACTGTTCATCGAAACCGGTAAACCCTTCTCTCAAACATTGCTCGATTCTTTCCCCGAACCTACCCCCGATCACAGAATCCTGGCCATATGCGACTTTTTACGCAATAAATTTATGCCCTCGAAACGGCAGGTAATTCTGGTATCCAAAGATATCAACCTGCGCATGAAAGCCAAATCCATTGGCATATTGGCACAGGATTATAAGTCGGATAAGGTACACGATATTACATTTTTCTCGAAGAATGTTGAGTGCATCGAAAATGTTGAGCAACGAACCATATCGGCCCTGTACGAAAATAAAGAAGGAATCGAATTTTCCGAATTACCGGTTAAAAGTCACCCCCTGCCCAATCAATATTTTGTATTGCGTAATGGTCACTCGAGCGTTTTGGCAAGATATAACCCCATCAGTCACAAAGTAGAACGCATCGAAAAGAGTAAATGCTATGGTATTGAACCCCGTAATGCAGAACAGACCTTTTCGCTCGATGCCTTACTGCGTCCCGAAATTCAATTGGTTGCTCTTACTGGGAAGGCCGGAACCGGTAAAACCCTCCTGGCTCTTGCAGCTGCATTGCACCAGGAAGGCCAATATGAACAAATCTATCTGGCTCGCCCCATCATTCCCCTTGCCAATCGCGATATGGGATTTCTGCCGGGCGATGTTAACGAAAAAATTGCCCCATTCATGCAACCCCTGTACGACAACCTGGCTGTTATTAAACACAAATTTAAATCTTCCAGTAAAGAATATATCCATATCGAGGAACTACAGAAAAATGAGAAATTGCTCATAACTCCTCTGGCCTACATTCGGGGACGTACACTTTCCAACGCCTTTTTTATAGTTGACGAAGCCCAAAATCTTACCCCGCATGAGGTCAAAACAATCATCACCCGGGCCGGTGAAGGCACAAAAATGGTGTTTACCGGTGATATCCAGCAAATCGACTCGCCCTATCTCGATAGCACTTCCAACGGACTCAGCTATCTTGTCGATCGGATGAAAGGTCAGGATATTTTCGCTCATGTCAATCTGGTAAAAGGCGAACGCAGTTATCTGGCCGACCTAGCCAGTACCCTGCTTTGAACAAGATTAGAAACCCATGAAATGACCAAGCTCACTGACAGCAAACATAATCTTGTACGTGTAATAATTTGAATCCCAAAGGATCAAAATGGAAATTATACGGTCCGAAAGCCAACCTACAAATTCAGGGAAAAACTCCTGTACCGACAGAAAAAATGTCTAAATGAGGCGTAAACTGATTCATCTGCTATAAAAATTACACCCTTGTAATATTATAGCACAATCAATCCGCTTACACGCTTACAAAAAAAAAGCAAAGAGACCTGAACAATTCAGGTCTCTTTGCATATAATCGCTACACATGTATTACTGTAGAGTAAATACGATGGGAATTACAAACTGCTGCTTAACAGCTTTACCCCCTTGCTTACCCGGCGACCAACGCGGAGAGCTCAATATGCAGCGCACAGCTTCTTTATCAAGCTCGGGATGAACGCCACGCAAAACTTTTACATCTACCACCTGGCCACGAGAGTTAACAGCAAACTGAACAATAACCTTACCAGATATCCCAGCTTCTGCAGCAGCCGTAGGATACACAATATTCTGCTGTACCCAGATTCGGAACGAATTGATATCGCCTCCCTGGAAAGTTGCATTTTCTTCTACCACTACAAAAGCAGGACCATCATCCTCAATAACAGCTTCCTTTTCCTGTTTCTGCTCTACTACAATCTGTTCAGGTGGAGCTTCGTTGCTGACAATATCTTTTTGTTCTTCAATAGTAGCAAGTGTAACTTCTTCCTTAACCGTATCCACTACAACAGGAGCTTTAAACCTTACCTGCTGTTCAAGTGCTGCAGGGGGAGGAGGGGGGGGAGGAGGAGGAGGCATGTCTTCCTTGTTCAGATTTTCCAACACAGCCTCTACATTCTTTTCAAGATGCTTCTTCGCACCAGACTTTAACTTATACGCCTCAATCAGCGGATATGCTATTGCTCCGCTAAAAATGAGAAACGCTATGGCAAAGCCTATGAGGAGGTACTTTTTGTACTTCTTCCTCAATTGGTAAACCCCATACTCCTTATTCCGATGCTCGAATACAATGTCATCAAGCGAAGTTATGGGCGTACCTTCCTGTAAACCCTTTTTTGCCATACAAACTTATTTATTTGCAGTTACTGAATTCTTTTTCTTATACTCCTCAAGCATCTTCAGCTCTTGAGGATTAATATCGACAATAGCATACCGTGCAATATTACAGATAGCCATTTCATCGATGATATCGACCATATTCCTGTATTTGACTTTGTCAGTAGCCTTTATCAGGACTATAGGTCCCACTTTATCCGCTTTCTTTAGTTCTCTAATCTGCTTAGCAAGCGTATCGGGAGGTATAGGCTTACGACTTTTGAGTGCTGCAACATTCAGACTGTCAATCTTTTTATACAAAGTCAAATTACGCTTTAACAAATACTTGCGTATGCCATCCTTGCTAAAATCGGTCTCAATCAGCTCAGGATAGGGCGGTTTGTCTATCAACCCTGTATAGTAATAAATTTTATCATTCTCATCAAGGATGATATTCACAGCACGCCACTTGGGAATCTGATTTTCCTTATCCTCCTTTTTGGTTTCCTTCTGGTCTTTTTCCGGAAGGACAATTTCCATAGTCTTTGGCTTGCTAAAAGCAGTGGTAAGCATAAAGAAAGTAAGCAAAAGGGTCATCAGGTCCACCATCGGCGTCATGTCGATATGTGTGGAATGTTTTTTAGCTCTTCTTTTGCCTTTTTTCTTTCCACCACCTTCTTCTTGGATGATTTCAGCCATGTTTTATCTATTTAATGTCATCAAGTTTTACTTCTACTTTCTCCATATTGGTTGTAAGGTTGAACCGGTTGATCTTGTAATCCTGAAGGATATCAAGTACTCGCTTGACAACCTTAAAATCGGCTGCGGCATCGCCTTTGATACTTGCCTCAGCATTGGGATTTGCCTTACGGGCAAACAGGATCCACATGGCCAACTGATTGTCGGTCGAATCAATGGGAATACCCGTCTGGAGTTGATCCCGGACATTCTGATCATCCGTATCAATCCACTTAGGCAAATCCTTAATCGGCATACCAAACGACGCCAGTCGCTCAAATTTGCTTATCTGTTCCTTCGTAAAAGGTACACGCAATTGTTCCGATACCCCTTGCAGTACCTTGGCACGGATATGTAACGAGGTGTCGGTACCTTCATCAATATTGAAAAATACTTTGTTATCCTTCGAAATATAAACGGTTATCACGTTCTTTTCGGGCGCAGTTTTTTCTGATATTGACGAGGGTGTATCAACCTGTACCGCTTCCTGTGGCCGGAACGTAGTTGTCATCATGAAGAATGTTAGCAGCAATGTAAAAGTATCCACCATCGGTGTCATGTCGATGCGTGGAGACCTTGCTGCCATTTTTACCTTCGCCATATTTTTCTATTTAAGCGTTATACAAATGATGAATCCACAAAAAAGTGCACTTACAGCACTCACTTAGCATTATGACATTATTTCAGGCTTGCAGCAAATGTCTGTACAATGCTGTAATTCGATTCATCAATGCGATAGGTTAATGCATCTACCCTCGAAGAGAAATAGTTATACATAAGAATTGCTACGGTCGAACCAGTAATACCAAATGCAGTGTTAACCAAGGCTTCAGAAATACCGGTTGCCAACTGCAATGCATCGGGCGCACCCTGATTAGCCAAAGCAGCAAATGCGCGAATCATACCAAGCACCGTACCAATAAGACCGATAAGCACCGAGATTGAAGCTACCGTCGAAAGTATGACCATATTTTTCGACAAACCCGGTAACTCTAATGCCGTTGCTTCTTCCAAATCTTTTTGTAATGCCAGTATCTTTTGATCCTTTGCAAGTGTAGGATCGTTCTGAAGTTCACGGTAACGAATCAAACCACTTTTTATAACGTTTGCAATTGATCCTTTCTGCTTATCGCACAAAGCACGAGCCTCTTCAATCTTATCTTCCTTAAGCAGTTCTTGAATATTACGAACAAATTTTACCACACTGCCTCTCCCTGTGGCACGGCTAAGCGATATAAAACGTTCAATTACAAAGGTCAATAGAGTTAATACTACCGTTAACAACACCGGCACAATGGGCCCCCCTTTGTACATAATCCCCAGATAGTTACCCGGAAGCGGATGCCCCTTGGGATTGTTTTCCATGAAGTTAATGGGATTACCCATGATCTTCAAATAAATGTAAAGGCTTATCCCAAAACAAGCCAAAATTACCAGTGAATTGAACACAGAGCTGAAAATTTCTTTTAAAGCCTTCATATTAAAATGTTTTTTAAGTTTTTAATTTTTAATAATTACTTTATCTTGTTTAAAAAAATTGCGCACAAATAAAATATTTTCCCTTCGATTTTGCAAATTCATTTTTACTGCTGAGCCTTCATTGACTTTTTAAGTGCATCAATTGTCTTTTTAACGTCAGTATTTCCCGGATCAAGCGCCAGAATCTTATTATACATATCAAGCGCCTTGGAGTACTCCTTTTTCTTTGTGTACAGAACAGCCAACGAGGAATAACCCATGATCTTCCACTGATCCTTTTTGGGATCAAGATAAATCAGCTTGCTAAAATATTGTTCCGCTTTATCATAATCGGGTTTGGCACTATAGAAATAATACGAACCCATAAAGCGATAGGCTTCATATAGTTCAGCAGCATTTTTAACTGTATCATTCGAAGCGACTTCAATTACTTTGAGGTATTGGGGTAGTGCCAGTCCCTGTTTCCCTTCGGGGTCGAGGCTATAGCTGGTATTGGCTATCCACAGATAAGCCTGTACATTGTCGGGCTCATTCCGGGTAAGTTGTGAAAACACTGCCAAAGCTGCACGATAGTTGACATTTTGTACAGCGGTATCAGAAGCACTCTGTGCCAATTGATAATATGCCTTCCCCATAAGCATATAGTCCGATGACTGTCCCTGTCCCAGTTCTATTTTCTTTTGTAACATTCTTATGGCCAACGGAAACAGTTTATTGTAGTAAGCATTGTAAGCTATGTCGGTAATAAGTTCCACATCGGTGGAGTCGATGTTGTAGGCCTTCATCAGATTATCAAAAGCCTTGCTTACATAACTGGTATCTTTATCCTTCAACTTCAGCAATATACGACCATAATAGGCATAGTCTTTCGAAATTATCTTCTCGGGAGTGGTATTTTTGAAGAATTCTTCAATGTAATACAAAGCCTTGTTATAATCGGGCGGACGCATTTCGTATGCCGAGTAGGCGGCTACACGGTTGAGATAATTACGCGATTTGTCGTATGCAAGTATTTCTTCGATATTTTCAAGGCATTCTTTGTAATCTTTTGATTTAAACAATGAGTTGACATACTGAATCTTAGCTGGTACATTGTTTCCGGATAGTTCAAGAAATTTCCGGAAATTAATTTTGGCAAACTGAGCCGTACCTGAACTCATCAGATATAGTTCGCCATAAGCCCTATACAATGGAGCATAGGTAGAGTCAATTTCTTTAGCCTGGTCAAAATTATTGCGAGCAGCCTGAAGGTTACGCGAACGCATGTAGAGACGCCCTATTTTAACTATGGGTTCTGCCAGATCGGGATTGATAAAGGTAGCTTTATTGTAGTTTGCTACAGCAGAAGATGCATCATTCATTTCAAGGTATACGTCTCCCAAGGCAATATACACTTCAGGTTTTTCGTTCGACAATTTTTTGGTACGTGTGCCTAAATCTACACTGGCCGCTTTGGCCTTTTCGAGATATACAAGAGCCTTCTGATAACGTGGTTTGGGTGAATAAAGCTGCGCTTGCGCTAACTTAATAAGCAAAGTAAAATCATAGTCGGTAAACTTCTTGTATTTCGAAGGTATCGTTTTTTCTACTTTAGTAAAATAATAATCGGCAGTCACAGTATCATTTTTGGCCATAAGGGCTACCATCCCCATCCCCACATTATTGAGCATTTTAGTGCTATCAACTTCAAGTCCTTTCTGAAAACTGGCCTTAGCTTCTTTTACAGCTTCTTCCAAGGTATTGGAGTAGGGGTCATTGATATAGCTTTTCAGTACAATCTCTCCCAGATAATAATATGCATCGGCATTATTAGATTCATTTTTTATTACTTCGCGAAGCATATTATAGGCATCTTCGAGCCTTTCATTCTTCATCAGCTTCAGCGCCTCTTCAAGCGTTTGGGATTGTACCCTACTGAAGGCAATGACACTCAGTAAAGCAGCCAACATCATGCGCATAGTGATAGTCTTCATTCTCATAGACATGGTTTTAAACTATTTATCAATCAACAAATTGCAAAACATTAAGTTGCCAAAGTTAAATAAATTCTTTTTTGGGCAAAATATTAAAAGCTTTTTTTTGTTTTGATTAACCTTATCGGCATGGTAGCAGGCACAAGCCCCATTTTCAGCACAATACGCTGCCCCTGATCAGAGGCTACCCATTGGGTAAAACCCGTACCCAGTCCTGTAAAGCTCTCGCGGTTAATAATATATACCTCACGAATAAATGGATAGGATTTATCTGCAATAAAACCCTGATAGGGCCGATAAAAGTCATTCCCATCGGGATTGTCCTGCGACGAAATAGCAGCCACCCTTATGCGTTTGAGAAAACCCTTGGCAACGCTATCGTCACGATCGCTAATCCATGATACGCCTATGACTCCAATAGCATTGGCATGCTTTTCTACATAATTGATTACCTCCTCGTTATTTTGAACAGCATAACAATACGACGGTAACTGTTTGTTTAACTTAAACTTTTCAACAATATACCGTACAGTCGATGATTTTACATTGTCAAACACAACCTTTATGGGGGCATTATGTCCCGGACTGATCTGACGCCAATTGGTTACTGTTCCCTCAAATATTCCCTTAATATCGGTATAACGCAACAGCGAATCCTTATTATTTTTATTCAAAATAAAGGCTATAGCATCGTAAGCAATGGTGACGGTTTTGGGAAAAATCTTCCGACTTTCAAAATATTCTGTTTCTTCTGCGGTAAGCTTACGTGAAAGAATTACCAGCCTTACCGAATCATTCAAAAAATCATTGATTACATCTATCTCTGGCTTATAAAGCGGCGTGATATGGGCATTCTCGTACATCGCCTGAAACACATCAAGTTCAGCCTCCGCCAAAATGGTATAGCTTTCATCAACACCGATGCGTATTTTGCCCCGGGTTGAAGTTTCCTCTTCAAGTCCTGCTCGAGGATTATAGTTACACGCAGTAAAAATTACTGCTGCTAGCAAAACGAAAATCTTAATTATTGTCTTCATTTTCGTTATCTTTTTTTAACTTCATCAGATTTGTAATTACCCGGAAAAATCCATATACAATTAAAAATATTCCTACTATCGAACGAAAATTTTCAGGCACGTATGAAAATGACTTTGAAAACAGTATAAGAAATCCAAAAACCGTTATTAACGTTGCAATAATTAAGCCAAAACCAAAATATATCCAGGCAAAATGATTAGAAAATTTCATATTATAACATTTTAATGGTTGCTTACTACTCATCAAGGGACAAAAGTACACAAACTTAAATGATATTTTCATGAATTAAATCATACCCGGGGGAAATTTACATCATTGCAACTATGTCAACCCCATACACAGACCCGTGAAGACCCATAATTCAGGGTAGATATTCGTCGAAGATATTTCGCATCGATCGAAACATATTTTTCTCGGCCAGCGGATGTAATTTACGAATGTTCTGTAGCAGCATTTTTATTTGCTCTCTCTTGTTGTCGTATTTATAAGGGCATTCCTTTACTTCGGCCGGATAATCTGCCAGAGGTGTATACGCTAATATTTCTTTTTCCGAAAGATCAAGTAATGGGCGGATAAGTGTTATCTGCCCGTCAAACATAGAAAGCTTGTAGGGTAACGAACTGATGGAACCATGATAAATAAGATTGAGCAAAAAGGTTTGCAGGGCATCATCGCGATGATGTCCCAGAGCTACCTTATTACATCCCATCGATTGGGCAAACTGAAAAATATTTTTTCTGCGATGCCACGAGCATACAAAACAGGGAGCCTTTCCCGAAGCTGAAAGATCGGAACCAATGCTATCCTCGATAAAATAAAAAGGTACTTGCCGCTGATTGCAAAAATTGCTGATGGCCTCGGTGTCGGCAATATACCCCATTTCTTTAATCCTAACATGCAAGGCCATTAACTCTATGGGAAAAGGAAGATGTTTCTTCCGTTCATTCAACATTTCCAACAATAGAAACGAATCTTTTCCACCGGAAATTCCAATAAGAATTTTGTCATTGGGCGATAAAAGCCCTTGTTTGAACACCGTCTGCCCGACTTTCTGGCTCAGTCGCTTAAATGCTTTGCGTTTGTCCATAATTCAAATCTCCTATACTGCCTTATTTTCAACATGCCCAACGCTACCAGCATGATACCCTAAACAAGATTTTATAATTCTCCCATGCAGCAAAATAAATATATTTTAACTTTGTGCAGTCTGTAAAATTTAAGTTATGGAATTAAAAGACATTCTAAGCATTTCGGGATACAGCGGATTATTCAGGTATGTATCACAAGCGCGAAATGGAATAATTGTAGAGGGACTCGAAGATAAAAAACGCATGATAGCCTATGCACACTACCGCGTGGTGTCGCTGGGCGATATTGCTATTTATACCGAAGAGTCAGAAATTCCTTTACGGGAAATATTTAAGAAAATCTTTGAAAAAGAACAAGGAGGCCCGGCAATGGGAGGCAAAGTGAATGAAAAGCTTCTAAAAGACTATTTCGGGCAGATTGTACCCACCTATGACAAAGAGAAAGTTCATGTATCGGATATGAAAAAAATACTGAACTGGTACAATATTCTACAACGAAACGGGATAACCAACTTTGACGAACCAGAGAAAGCCGAATCAACAACTGATGAGCAGAGTGGGAAAAATTAGTCACGAATTTGCCTTTGGTGAATTCAACTATTTTGTACATACCCTCTCGAACGGCATCCGTATTGTATATACACCAACGAATTCGCCTATTGCTTATACGGCTTTTTTCATCAACGCGGGCTCACGCGATGAATTGCTGCAGGAGCATGGGCTTGCTCATTTGATCGAACATGTGATCTTTAAAGGCACCTCCAAACGTAAAGCCCATCACATTATTGGACGGATGGAAATTGTCGGAGGCGAACTCAATGCCTATACCACCAAAGAAGAAACCTGCATCCATGCAGCTTTTATAAACAAATACCTTGAACGTGCATGGGATCTCATGGCCGACATTGTTTTCCACGCCTCGTTTCCCGAACATGAACTAAAAAAAGAAAAATCGGTTATTATCGACGAAATCAACTCATTCAGAGACAACCCGGCTGAAGTTATTTTTGACGATTTCGACCAGCGCCTTTTTGGCGATGAAGCTCTGGGAAGAAACATTCTGGGAACCCCCGAATCGTTAAGCAGACTTGAACGTTTGCACTTGCTGCAATTCGTCGAACGTAATTACCACACCGACCAAATGGTGGTAAGCGTTGTGGGCAACTATCCTTTCATTAAAGTGGTCAAACTTGCCCAGAAATATTTTGAAAACTACCCGGCACGAATCCGGGACTTCAACCGGAAAAAACCACAGCAAAAGCCTCCCTTCAACATAACCCTGCAAAAAAATCTAAATCAAGCCCACTGTGTGGTTGGAACTCAGGCTTATGGCTTTGATAATCCCAGACGACTTGCGCTGTTGCTACTCAATGATCTGCTGGGCGGACCTGGCATGAATTCACGTCTTAATATCGAACTGCGCGAACGCAGAGCATTCGCCTACAACATCGAATCCTCCTGTGTCAGCTATTCCGATACGGGAATATTCTCGGTATATTTTGGCTGCCATGCCGACAAACTCGATAAATGCCTTTCGGTCATCCACAAAGAACTCGACCAGCTCCGGAACAAAAGATTATCCGACCTTCAACTCCATCGGGCCAAACGGCAACTGATGGGGCAACTGGCGATGAGCGTCGAAAACAACGAAAACCTGATGCTGGCTATGGGAAAAAGCATACTGGTCTACAATCATTTCGATAGCCTTACCGATGTGGCACAAAAATTGGATAACATCGATGCCGGAGAATTGATGGAAGTGGCCAACGAAATTTTTAATCCAAAACTGCTAAGTACACTTATCTATCGGTAAAAAGATTTGCAGAAATAAAAAACATTTTATACTTTTGCACCGCAAAACACTGCGGGGTGGAGCAGTTGGTAGCTCGTCGGGCTCATAACCCGAAGGTCGTAGGTTCAAGTCCTACCCCCGCTACTACCCAAAACAGCCATAAATCAATGGCTGTTTTTTTTTATTTTTTCCGATGAGAAAAATCCCTAATGATTACTGCACAATCATCCAACCGAATTACCAAAGCTGAAAAGCACTAACTTCTACACTTTTTCCGGCAACAAAAATTTTATACTTCCGTATTTTTTTGTAATTTAGAAAATCTTACCATCAACATAGCACCACAGTTAGGATGAGTGAATTATCAAATCAATCTATCCCCCATGAGTGCCAAAGACTACATACTGTATGTCGACGATAATGAGGTAAATTTAAGGCTCTTCGCCGAATATCTTTCCGACACCTATGAGGTAATCATTGAGCCCAATCCACAGCAAGCATGGGAAATACTTTCACGCTACCCGATCAAGGTAGTAGTCTCGGACCAGCGAATGCCTGAGGAAGAGGGGCTGGTATTCCTCGATAAAATCAATCATGCATATCCCGACATTATCAAGATCCTCTGCACGGCATATGCCGACGAAGATACTGCCATACAAGCTATTAATCAGGGGGGTATTTTTCATATAATCACAAAACCCTACTCGTACGAATATATGCGTGACATTATCGGGCACGCAGTCAACGAGTATAACCTGCGACAGGAAAATAAACGGCTTATCAGAGAACTTCAGCGAAACAACAGCATCATTCAACAAGCTTTTAATCAGATCAAGGAACAGCAGCTTAAACTCTTTACTATATTCGAACAGAGCAGCGACGGTATTGTAGTAATTCGCAACGATGAAGTATTGGAAGCCAATCCTGCCTTTAGAAAAATATTTTCCATTTTCGCTGAAGAAAAAATGTTAGCCACCTGTACCAGCATACTGCAAAGAAATTATCCCGATTTTTTGGAAAAACTCAAACAAGAGGCTACTGCACGCAATAACTTCAGATTTGAAATCATCCAAACTGACAACAAACGTCGGTATCTCGATGTTCAGGCCAGTATGATTGATTTTCTGGGAGAAAAAGCAATTCTGGCAATCATCCGTGATATTACCGAACTGCAAGAGACAGAGCAAAAAATCATGGAAGCCATCATCGCTACTCAGGAAAGCGAACAACGACGCTATGCAAAAGAGTTACACGATGGAATTGGACCTTTGCTTTCTACGCTGAAAATGTATGTGGAATGGCTGGCAAATCCACAGGCACCCAATGCCCACGAAATAATCCGTTATGCGCTGCAAACCATCGACGAAACCATTCAACAGGCAAAAAATTTGGCCAACCAGATGAGCCCCCACTTGCTCGAGCGTTTTGGGCTGGTGCAAACACTCAGCGATTTTCTCGAAAAAACAAAAAATGCTTTTGCCATATCCTATAGTTTCAACACTAACCTTTCCAACCGATTACCTGCATCCCTGGAAATAGCCCTTTACCGAATACTTCTTGAAGCTATCAATAATACATTGAAATATGCCCGCGCCAGCCATGTCAGCATCAGCCTCACCTGCGAAACGAATGGCATTAACGTAACATACAAGGACAATGGTATTGGATTTGACTATCCCAAAGTCATGCACGACGGCAAAGGGATGGGATTATTCAATATCCTTAACAGGGTACAGACCTTAAAAGGACATTGCCATATAATAACCCAACCCGGCGAAGGATTTGAAATGAATATTTTTTTCCCTACAATTAACATTTACTCTGATAAAAATACATTAACTTTAACATAACAAAAACCAACGGGCTATGGCAGGCGAAAAAATCAAAGTATTCATTGTTGATGATCACGACATGTTCAGACAGGGGGTAAAAACGCTATTGAATAGTACCAATCGTATCGAAGTAGTCGGCGAAGCCATCAATGGCAAAGACTTTATAGAAAAGTTTGTTCATCACCAACCCGATGTTGTTCTTATGGATATTGCCATGCCGGAGTTAGATGGTATTGAGGCAACAGCATTGGCCAAGGAAAAAAATCCTGATCTTAAAATTTTAGCCCTTACCATGTTTGGCGAGGAAAAATATTATTATCAAATGATCCAGAAGGGTATCAAGGGTTTTGTGCTCAAATCATCAGGCATCAGCGAATTACTAAAGGCCATAGAAACGGTAGCAGAGGGCAATAATTATTTTTCCAATGAATTGCTGGTAAAGTTGATTCAAAAGGTAGGCGGACAAAACAAGTCCGACGAATCAACGACACTTACCCCCCGCGAAAGTGAAGTGCTTAAATGGATAGCTTTAGGATATTCCAACGAAGAAATTGCCGAAAAACTTCACGTAAGCGTAGCCACCATTCGTACCCATCGCAACAATCTGCTGCATAAAACGGGCTGTAAAAATTCGGCCAGCCTTGTAATGTGGGCGATTAAAAACAAGATCATTGAGATAGAGGAATAATTTTAACATTTTTAACAAAATTTTAATCTTGGGTGAACTGGCCTTAACATTTATTTGGTTAAAAAACGAGCAGCTGCATAAAATTTTGCAGTACTTTTGACTCGTCAAACCAAAAAAATAATACGTCATGAAAAAGTTAAGTGTTATCGTTCTGTCGCTGGCATTGCTGGCTGGTGGTGTTGTATTAGCTCAAACCACTGACAACAAGGAAAAACCTAAAACGGAAACCAAAGCCGAAAAGAAAGAAGTAAAGAAAGAAAAGAAAGAAGCTCCTAAGGCTGCTAAAGAAACCAAGAAAGAAGAAAGCAAGCCTGCTGCTGCCCCTTCGAAGTAAGCAAATGCCAGTAAAAAGTAAAAGCGGCCTCACGGCCGCTTTTTTTATGAACGCTACTAACACATTTTTCACTCATTGAACGACAATTGACCGGTATATCACCCCATCAGCGGTATACAGCTTCATAATATACATCCCCTTCGACCAACGTTCAACGGAAATCGTGTGGTTGAACTGCGAATAAGTTCCCTTCAACTCTTCTTTGTAGTACAGTTTCCCTTCGGTGGTAAGTATTTCAATGACCGGATTGGTAAGGGTAAGTCCTTCACCCACCATAGTTACAGTACTCGTTGCCGGTACAGGAAATACTTCAAGAGAGGCATCGGCTATAGCTGGTATGCCCGTGACTTTCTTCAAGAATATTGTATCACTGGCTGTACAGCCATTTTTCGTAACCCTTACCCAGTATCTTCCTGTATTGCTGACTACCAGATAACGACCGGTCGATCCCGTATTCCATAGATAGGCATCGTACCCAGCACCCGCATCAATGGTGTAACTACTGGTTGAATAGGTCACAGTATCCCTGCCATTGGCCAGATTGATAGTTGGCGATTGGTTGACCTGAATATTTGCCGTCTTCGAATCGTTGGCAGTTTGGGTATCACCGGTCAATACCAACTCAGCCTTTACCGTATTGCTTCCTACCGTCAAATGAGAGGCAATATTGCCAAAGCTGTAATTTCGCGTAGCATTTTTCAGCAAGGGTGAAGTTAGATTCAAGGTTTCGTTCCTGACCATCTGATTGTTTACCGTAAGTTTTATCTGTACATGGCTACCTGCAGGAATATAGGTATTTCCTATATTTTTTATTACTGCTGTAAGCTGATTGGGAGATCCTGAGCAAGTATTAGCATTGTAATCGATAAGATCAAAAAGTGTTATATCATACTCTTCGGGCTGATGTAGGATAATTTGCCGACTATCAGAGCAGCCCGTCACCTTATTGGTTACCGTCAATTGGTAAGTTCCGGCAAAATCCACCGTAGCATTCCGCATGGTTCCGGTATCGTTCCACAGGTAGTTGAAATCATTGGGGTTTTCCGGTCCTTCAAAATTAACCACAATCGTATAGGGGAAATAGGTGGTTTTTTCGGCACTGCCATCAGCCAGATGGAACCTGGGCAACGGGTGGACCGTCAAATGAAGGATAATGAGACTGTCGCAACCCGGCGACATGGCAATGGTGTCATAATAGGTACCCGTTTGCGTGCGTCCCATAAAACTTTCGCCTTCACATATCGCCGTGTCAATAACATTGGCCCTGAAACCAACCGTCAGGTGGGTTATTACCGTACTATCACAACCCCAATACGAAGTAAAATAATCGGTAAAGGTGCCGGTAGTATCGTGCCCGTTATATGTTTCCCCAATACATATGAATACATCCTGTTCAATATTATATTGCGGATGTACCCGAAGTACGGTAGTTACAATACTATCACAACCCAAGGAGGTATGCAGATTCTCGACATAGGTACCACTGGTGGTATGCCCTTTATAGGAATTACCGTCACAAATATCTACCGTGTCGTTAATATGATAAGAGGGGTTTACGGTCAGATGGGTGGTTACCACACTATCGCAACCAAATACAGTGTTCAGAGTATCAATATAGGTACCACTGGTAGTATGTCCCAGATAGCTATCGCCCTGGCAGATGGTAACACTCTGTTCACGACTGTAGGTAGGATGAACGGTCAAATGGGTAATAATAATACTATCACATCCACTGGCGGCTGACAGGTTACTGGTATACGTTCCGGCTGCACTTACCTGTGTACCCGAGGGTAATGTGTACGCATCCCCCTCACATATAGCAGCATTCACTGCATAACGATAAGAGGCAAGCAACCCCGAGTTATAAGCAAAAGTATCATTGTCAGGAACAATGTCTTCAGGAAGCTTCACGAATACTTTCAGCACAGGATCGGCAGCATATATTTTGCCGCCCAGATTGCTTACCGTAATCGAACGGCTACTTCCTGCTGCCAGCGGGGTGGTCAGGTAGCTGGTATCGACCACAGCTAATTTGTTATCAGCCTGTATGCCAATACGCACCATAGTGCCTGAGGGCATGGGGTCAGTACCATTATTTCTCAAGGTTACGTTCAATGAATTAAGATTGTTGGAACAAATTCCGCTACTTCCCGAAACGGCCGTAATGGTTCCATCGGGAATCCGTACCCGTGCATATACGGTATCGCGGTTGCTACAAACCGTACTGTTATGGGTAGCCTGAACCCAATAATATCCCGAAATCATCACGTGAATAGTGTCCGTCGTCTTACCGTTACTCCAGAGGAAAGTATGGGCATTTTTATCCAGTCCGGTTGGCAGTACAAACCCGGGATAACCGGTTACCGTATCGTTGGTAGTTCCAAAGTTTATGGCTGGCAGAGCTACAACATTAATATTGTGCACCAAAGTATCGTTATCGGGATCGGTTTCGGGGAATACCATGGGATAAAATTTGACAGTACGGGATCCCACACCGAATTTCTCCCCTACCCGACCAATTTTAACGGTAAACTTTTCTCCGGGATTAAAGAAATTGCTTAGATTTATACTTGCATAATGCGACTCCATCTGGTCGGTCATATATATCAGCTGGATCTCGGTACCGGGATCGTATGAGGTATTCCCCATATTTGTTACCTCAACGCTCACCGAATCAATGCTTCCATAGCACATACTTGTAGGTAGGTCCACGTTAGTAATGGCCAGGTCATAGTGCAAAATTTTAACATAAATGGTATCACTATTTTTGCATCCGGTAGTTTTATGGGTTATCCGTACCCAGTATTTACCTTCGGTATAGATGGTAATGGATTCGGTAGTATCGCCCGTATTCCACAGGTAATGATAGTTTGGCCCTTTATTGGCCGATAAAATACCTTCGGGCATATACCATACTGTATCCTGTCCCCCCTCGAGGTTGATGGTAGGAATAGGATTAATTTCTACCTGAGCATAGGCTGTATCATTAGAAGCTTTAATGTCTTCGGTATAGAACGAATAATACTTAATGTTATTGGTCCCATTGCTTACCAATGTTTTAAGCCCACGGAAAGTATGTTTAAGGGTATCGCCGGCATTGGATCCCTGCGGAGGCAACAGGTCACGACCTACAACTACAGAATCGACCTTTTCGGGCTTATTGCCTACCTTACACTTGAGAGCTAATACTGTACCTTGCGGAATTATGGTAGTTCCCAGATTCTGGAATACCACGGTTGCAGTATCAAAATCACCTGCACAGGCCGATGGAACTGAAAGAACACTGGTAATTCCTCCATCGGGCACAAAGATATTGACATATACCTTGGAGCTATCCTTGCAACCAAAGGGTGTTTCTACCTTCACCTTATACCATCCGCTGCTGGTAACGCTGTAAGAACTACCTGAGTGTGCAGGAGTCCATGTATAGCTGTATCCCGACCCCACTGGAGCTTGTAATACATACGGTGGGGTAGCCACTATTGTATCGTTGACCGCATCAAAATTAACATACGGTGTAGGATGAACGGTAATATTGCGGGTGAGTGTATCATTCGACTGTTGAACGTCGTTGCGCAGGAAGCTATATAATTTCACCACTACATTACCGGTATCCAGGCGATTTTTCAATCCCGTCAGCACCCTCAAAATTTTCCCTCCCGGGGTAAGATTGCTGGTCAGAACAACCGTATCCGGCGCATAAAGAATATTGTTAATCTTGTACCCCAGCAATACCGTATCGCCTGCCGGTATGTTCATATTTCCCGTATTGGTAAACTCGACCTGAACATTATCCAGTGTTCCGTGACAGATCTCAAGGGGCAGATTGGTATTGGTTACCCCACCGTTACGGATTTCAAAGGTAATATTCACCGTATCGGAGGCAGCACAGCCGGTAAGGGTATCGGTTACCGTTACATATGCCTGAACTGTATTGGTAAGCACAATGGTACGGTTATGCGAGTTGTCGTGCCATGTATAGGCCCAATGCGCACCACTGCCTGCATCAAGCGTATCGGCAATGGCCTTAACGGTTCGGTCGGTACCCAGATTTACCACTGGATAACCATAATGATATACGGTCGTCCACAGCGTGTCGTTGGTATGATCTACGTCGCCGGGCAGTTCAACATACACTTTAATATTATAGGTGTCCGTAGCTGAAAAATTGTATGGCTGCGCAAACTGGAACAAAACGGTATCGTAGGGCAGCACATCGGAACTAAATTCAATAGAATCAGTGATAGTAGCACCATTGTTTATTTTCAAACGAAGATATGCCTTTTCACCCGTTAGTATCGTATCGGTACCAATATTTTTCAGCTTTAGCGAAAGGATTTCATTATTTCCCAGTGCACAGGCCGTTAGCGGCGAAACCCAAAGCAATGGCTTAATATCATGCGCCACTACATTGATATGTACGGTATCGCTTGCAGGACAATCGTGATCATCGGTCACGCGTACCCAGTGATCGCCACGATAGCGGGCAATGTACACCGAGTCGGTAGAATTGTCACTCCACAGGTAAGTCTTGAAGCCCGACAAAGTAAGGGTATCGTACCCTGCCGAAGTATGATTGGCCCCTAAATTCACCGTCGGATATCCCCACGAATGTACGCTTATCTGTAGGGTATCGTTGGTCGGTATCGAGTCGTATTTATATTTTGTATAGGCTTTCAGCAAATAGGTCTGGTTCATCACCGACAGGTCGAGCGCATTCTTCAAACAGAGATGCTCCAGCGTATCGTCGGGGAAAAATCTGTGCTGCAATACAACCGTGTCGGTTTTGGCAACCGAAAGATGATCGATATAGGTAACCCGGATAGTATCATGGACGGCTAAGGTATCGGTTCCCAGATTTTTTACCACCACTTTCATGAACACAGGGTCGGGGAATTCACAGGCATCGACGGGTTGCTTGAAAGCCGTAATACCTACATCGGGTATCAGCTTTCGCATATAAAAAGTATCGGTAATGCTGCAATGGTTTCCCGTGGTAAACTGCATGGTAAGCCATATATAGCCTGCAGGCGGATTGGTAAGTGTCTTCGTCGACGACAGGTTGGAATTACCTGCATTTGCCCACAGGTAGCTACAATTGGCTACATTATTGGCCGTGATGCTAAAAGTATCGAGTCGTGCCGTCGCATACTCATCCTTTAGCCCTGTGACAGGTGCCGGATATACATCGAAGCTCACCGTTACCGTATCGTTGTCGGTAACTGGATAGAACCCCTTATTCGGATCGACATGATAAACCCTCAAGGTGTAACTACCGGGAGCCAACTTGCCGACGGCCTTGTTGAAAGTAAGCGTAACCGACTGACCCACAGGCAAGTTAGCCGGAAGCGTAAGGGTATCCAATACCGGTGAGGCCGTATTGAGCTTGTAGGCCGCAACAATTTTATCTTTGGCCGGTATCAGCGTACGAATACCATTGTTGGTAATGGAAAATGATATTTTATTGGGCAGCGTTCCCTCACAGGCAGAGCTGTGTGAGGTGATGGAATTGAGCCGGATATTGGCCGGTGCCTCATAAACCCTGAAATCGTCGAAAGCAAACCCCTCGTTGGTTTCTTCTTCGTCACTTCTCAAAACCATTCTAAAACGAACCTGTGGTTTGTTACTCATGGCCGAGGGTAATACCTGCCGGGCATTCAGCCATCCCCCAGAATTACCATCCCATCCGGCACCCTCTAACAATTCAATATTACTTTTGTTGTACCAATTCCATGTCCAGCTGTAGGGGTGCGAAGGAACCCGTAGCCATGTTTTACCCGTATCAATCGAATAGTACAGAGCCACCCCATCGCCACTCTCTATCATTTTATAGTAGTAAAAATCCACTATGGTTTTAATGGTATCGTTAAACTGGAAGCAAGGGCTTTCCACATACGAATCCTCAAAACTGTTGTAGTAACCATAGAGGTTAGTTTTCCATGCTTTTGATCCGGAATATGGGGTATTGATGCTATCGCTCGATGGGTTTCCCCATTCCCATGAGTTTTCATTGCCACCCGAAGCCCAGAACGTAGTGGTTCCTTCAAAATCATCGGCCATAGGCAGCGTATAGGTTGGAATGGCCTTAATAAACGTAGTCAGGGTATCATTACGGGAGTAATCGTCGAGCGTCCAGTTTATTTTTACCTTTATATTATAGGTACCCGGCGCTGCGAGATTAGCTTTTGGGCCGAAGGTAAACAACAGGCTATCGCCCACCGGTATGCTGCTGCTAATGACATCGTTGTACCAGGTCGCGCCATTGTTGGTCGAAAAGGCTACCGGAACCGATGCCGGCGTAACTGCCGAACCACGATTGACTACCCAAACTTTAACCTCATCAGCAGAAGTATGCCCACAACCGGTGGCAGGGGCTACTATACGCGACAGAGCTGCATCATATATCACCGTATCGCCATACACCAGAAAATTATCAACGTTCCATCCCGAAAACTCCCAGGTGCTATTGGTCGGTCCCAGAACAAAACGAATCTTAACCTGTTCCTTTCTGTCTGCCAGCTGACTCAGGTTCAGTTCAATATTGTTCCACTGTTTATCAACCACATAATTGTTGGAAGAATATACCGGTACCCAGGTAAGGCCGTTGTTGGTACTTACCTCGATGGCTGCATTATCCACCAGATCGACATTCAGCCAGCGGGCAAACTGCAGACGAACATTTTTAAAATATTTGCAATTAATGGTTGGCGAAACAGCAAAAGCGGCAGGCATATTGGGGGGATAATCGCCATCGACGGTAAGGTCGTTACCCAAAACTTTGGTACCGCTATACGCCACGGCTGGGTCGGCATTGCCATGGCTCCCTCCTTTCCCCATGGGTGTAGCCCTCTCAAAATCGCCAGTTAAAGTCCAACCCTTATCGGTTTCAAATGAATCGTAGAAGATAGTCCGCACAACCTTGCGGTAACCAGCAATTTCGAGTGCCGAAGCCGGATACTTTTTGCCTGAAATACGTATCCCCTGGGCAGGAATACGAACTTTGACCGTATCGTTAACCCCTGCATTTGGTTTAATATCCAGTGCTATCCAGTAGAACGACATGCCGGGATCAAGCGTATCGGACAGGGTAAGCAAAGCGCTATTGCCCGAAAAACTCCCCTGTGCCATCAGCACCTGGTCAACAAATACTGAATCGGCTGTACGGTACAAGCGTATACCATTAGTTTTAATATCGTTGGGGGTAGTACCCACGTAATTAACATACAGGCTATCAAACACCAGTGTACCCTGATTGCCCTTCACGGCAATATCGAGCCGCATCAGCAAAACATTTTCAGCACCACGACCTATGTTGGAAGAAAAAGGCGAGGTAGCCGAAACTGAGTTTACCGTTTTGGGGATGGTATCGGTTTCGAGTATGACAATATCGTCGACGCAGGTGCCCCATCCGGGCATAGCACGTCCCTCGAAAGCAATATATAGGGTACTGCTTTTGGCCTCGGCCGGTAGAAGAATGTTTCGTTCGGTCCAGTTTTCCACCGCATTGGTATATTCGGCCAGCAGCGTCCACGAAGCGGAGGGACTGGTGCGGTAATATACCCGCAGTTCGTCGTTGGTCCAGTTGTTGAAAAAAAACCGCGACGCCTGTGCATGCCAGAACCTCAACATGGGCTTACTCGAATATGCCAAATTGATGGGTGGAGTAATCAGCTTGGTAGCCGGCCGTGAGAAAGTCTCTTTCTGGAACAGAGCGTTGAACGAACCGCTATGTGCAGGATAGGGTTTCCGCGTGTAAGGATATTGCGGATACTTGGTATGTCCGCCATCCTGAAACTCCCAGTTGACCGAACCCGAAGCATAGGATTGGGTCCACCCCGGTGGCAGGGTGGTATTATCGGGAGGATAAACACGATTCTCAAATCCCTCAGAAAAATATATCTGGGCACCCAGTGGCAGCGCAGCAAACCAGAACACTACACTACCCAATAGTCTTTTTCGATTCATCCTGATTATTTTTATCAATTATTGTTCTAAATTTTTTTGTACCTTCTCTGACTACAATCAAACCGGTAAAACCACTGACCCCGGTCGATCGGAGTCAAACCCAACGGTTTGATTTTATCATCGAAAGTTATGATTCCTTTATTGACACAAACACCTCTAAGCTATTAGGATACAACTTATATTGCCTTACAATACCCCGAAATTTCTCTTTCAAAAAATTAAATCTTTTTGCAGCCATCTGAATTATTTTACGTATAAACCCCCAAAACAGTTTCTTTTTTGGATAAAAACATTTATGGGAAAAAATGGTTGTACCATACTCTATTTCGATAAACATACAAAAAAAATAACAAAAATTGATACAACAAAATTTTTTTCGAGTTATCTAACAGTATTTTATCTGTAAAAAATTGATAAACAGGGTGATTAAAATTAGCAAGTACGGATTAACCCCGATTATCTAACAACGTAAAAATGTGTAAGGATGTAAAAATCAATAACATTAAAAAAAAGTTTTCAAAATTTAAAACTATATTATATTTTTAACCGCCCAATATTCACCAGAGAGATGAAACGATTTGTTATACCCATAATTGTATTTTGCACACTATTTGGACCCCTTGCCGCCCAAACCGACACCGCATTTTGGTTTGCCATCCCACGTATTACCCCCAATCACCCCGCAGCAGGAACTTACCATCCTGGGGGCAAACCCGTTTACCTGGTTATTGCAGCGATGGGGCCTACCAAGGTAACGATTTCGATGCCTGCCAATCCCAGCTTTACGCCCATCGATTGCACGTTTATAGCAGCGGGATCTAAGCGTATCGAGCTAAGTTCGTTTATCAATACAACAAATCCGTCCGCCAGTATCGAAAGCGCTCCCGAAAATACAGTACTGAACAAAGGCTTGTACATACGTTCCGATAGAAACTTCATCACCGCCTACTATGAGGTAGATAATTATTACAACCGCGATATTTTTGCCCTAAAGGGTTCCAATGCGCTGGGAACAGAATTCATTGTGCCCTTTCAGCAAGATACTTGGAATGCAGCAGATGGGAATAATGGCACGTATAACACTCCTTACCCGGATGGAACCTATACTATGTCACCCTACTCCACCATTGATATTGTAGCTACCGAGAACAACACGCAGATAACCATTACTCCTTCGGTAAATATACTCGGACATCTCGCAGGAGTTCCCTTTACCATTACACTCAACCGGGGACAGACCTATTCCATCCGATCCATTGATAAAACTACAGCCAATCATATGGGAGGAACCAAGATTGTTGCTACCAAAAAGATTGCTGTCACCATTAAGGACGATTCGGTAAAAAAGAGTGGGAGCTACGATTTGCAGGGCGACCAGAATATTCCCAAAAACATTACGGGAAAAAACTATATTGTCATGCGGGGTCGCATTAACAGAAATCAATGTAATAATAATCCAACTATTTATGAGAATACTGCATCTGGTGAACAAGTATATATTTATGGTACCGAAGCCAATACCAGCGTTACCATCAATGGAATGTTCGCCGGAACCATTGGTGAGGGGCAGCGACTCAACTGGGACATCAGTAACAATGCTACCTACATTTCGGCCAATAAACCCGTATATGTGTACCATGTGAGCGGTATTGGGTGTGAAACCGGGGCAGCCGTGCTGCCCACCATCGACGGATGTACGGGTTCGAAATCGGTTCCCATCGTACGATCGACCGATGAACCCTTTTACCTGAATATCATGACCACCACCCAAGGAAAAAAATATATTTTTCTTAGCTATCTCGACAATTCGAACAATCCGGTAACCTATAATGTACCCGAAACCGACTTTGAACCGGTAGGCAGCACGGGATGGTGGGTGCTCAAGTCTGATAAAAAGGATTTCAGCTTTCTTCCCGTAAACAAAATCGTTACCGTATATTCCACAGCACAGGGCGACCGGTTTCATCTGGGGGTAATGAACGGCAGAGGTAGTAGTACGGGAGCAAAATACGGATATTTTTCGGACTATGCCAGCACGCGGGGATCGGCATCGGTACTCACCACCGGATCGGAGGTATACGAAGCCTGCTATGGCGAACCGGTGCAAATAGTAGCCAGCGGGGGGCTAAGCTATGCCTGGTGGCTCTCCTACTCCTCGCTCGGTGATACCACCTACAACTTTCTGTCGGATACCACGGTGGCCAACCCCATTGCTACCCCACCCTCGGGGGTATACATCTATAAGGTAAAAGTAAAGCGTGCCTGCTACCCCGATACCATCATGCAGGTAGCCGTAAATGTGCTGCCCCAGGTGGTAGCCCTCTTCCGTACCGATACCAGTCAGTTGTGCTCCCGGGCCAACGGAAATAACAAAATTACTTTCTATAACATCAGCCCCAACCCCGATACCCTTGAATTTTACTGGGATTTTAATGGCGACAATGTACCCGAACTGACCAACATTCGCAATACCAATCCCATTACATGGACCTTCCCCCGAAATACGGGTACCCAGCCGGTGACCTACAAGGTAACCCTTTTTGCCTTCCTGCGCAATAATTCGAGCTGCCTGAGTACCTACTCAAAAACCATTACCATATACCCCGAAATCGATGCCAATTTTACCTCCACACCCACCACGGGGTGTAATCCGCTGAATGTATCCTTTACCAACACTACCGTGGGCGATACCGCAGGAGTAAGTTATCTGTGGAATTTTGGGGATGGAAGTTCTACTGCCCAGAGGAGCCCCTCGCATCTTTTTCAGAACCTTGTAAAACCAACAGATACCACTTACCAGGTACGGCTCGTAGCAACCACCCGCTACTATTGCCGCGACACAGCCAGTACAGCGGTAACCGTGCGGCCGTTTATCGAAGCCAGCTTTACGGTCGATACCACCCGAGGATGTGCCGACTTTACGGTAAACATCACCAACAACAGTCGTGGCGCCATAACCAGCTACAACTGGAACATGGGCGACGGACAAATACTGAACACCTCGGCCCCCTCGTTCCAGAAAACCTACAGCAACAATACGGGCAGCAAAATCAACCGCAATATCCGGCTTATCGTCAGCAATGCTGCCGGCTGTAAAGATACCATGATACGTACCATTACGGTACTGCCCAAAGTGTTTGCTTCGTATACCGCTTCGGTAGTTGATGGTTGCAATCCGCTTACGGTATCTTTTACCCCCGGGGCCAATAATGCCAATGTGACCTATCTTTGGGAATTCGGCGACAATAACTCTTCGTCGCAACAGTCACCTACCCATACCTTCGAAAACAATACGAATACCATACAAACTTATACCACCAAACTCACCGTAACATCGGAAGATTTCTGCGTTGCCACATTTACGAATAATATTACAGTACGGGAAAAAATAGAAGCCAATTTTTCGATAGATAAGGTACGGGGCTGTTCGGGATTTTATTCCAATATCCAGAATCTGTCGTTTGGGGGTAATGCCATTGTATACTACAAATGGGATTTTGGCGATGGCAGCCCGCTATGGGTCCGTACACCGGCCAATCAGCCCACCACCTTCAACCATCAGTACATCAACAACAGCAATAATCCTGTAACGTACAATCTAACGCTAACCGTCAACAACAGCTTTGGATGTACCAGTACCAAAACGGTACCTATTACCGTCAATCCAGGGGTAGCGGCCTCGTTTAATGTCAGTGCCACACAGGGATGTAATCCCTTGTCGGTAACTTTTACCAATACCACCGACATGAGCAAGGCCAACAGCATTAAATGGGAATTTGGCGATAACACTTCGTCAACCGACTCAGTAGTAACCCATCTTTATAGCCATGTAGAACCCAACAGCAAGGTGTTCAATGCACGACTTATAGCGGTATCGAACACGGGTTGCGTCGATACTACCACAGCGCCCATTACGGTATATGCCTACATAAAGTCCGACTTTGCTGTAGATACGGCTATAGGTTGCTCACCGCTACCCGTAAAAATTACGAATCTTTCGGCGGGGGGGATAAGCCAGTACAACTGGAGCTTTGGCGATGGAGCTACAAGTACCAGCAGCGGGTCTACGCTCACGCACACCTACCTCAATAAAACCAACAATCCCACCCCGCAGGTTCGTACGTTAAAGCTTGTAGTACGGAATGCTCAGGGCTGCAAGGATAGCACTATGCGCAATATCACGGTCAAACCCGAAGCGCTGGCCAGTTTTGCCGTAAGCCGTACCGACAGCTGTACCCCCTTCAATGTAAGGTTTACCAACCAGTCGAACTCCCTGTCCACCTCCTACTTCTGGGATTTCGACGATGGCAGCAACTCGGTCGATACCCATCCCGTACATACTTTTACCAATACCACCGCCAGCGACAAAACCTATAACGTAAAGCTGAGGGCTACCACAGCCCAGGGCTGTACCGACGATACCATTGTACCGGTAACTGCTTTTGCATACATCAAAGCCGGTTTCTCGGTCGATGATGCCCTGATATGCTCGCATACCCCCGTGCATATTTCTAACATTGCTCAGGGCGGTATTGCCCAAGTCAAATGGGATATGGATGGCAACGGTACCACCGAGTATACCAACAATGCTTCAACTTTTACCTATCCTTTCATCAACAACACCAGCAACGACCTTAACCTGCTCATTAAGCAGGTGGTAAAAAACAACCATGCCTGTTACGACTCCACCTCCACATGGATTACTGTCAAACCCAGAGTATTGGCCAGCTTTACTGTTGACAAGAATGAGGGCTGCAATCCGGTAAGCGTAGTCTTTACCAATACCTCAAATATCAAGGACAATGCCGGTACTACTTTCCTGTGGGACTTTGCCGATGGCAGTTTCCATACCGGCAAGGATGCCACGCATACATTTTACAACTATTCGGCCAAAGACAGTGTTTATCCGGTTAAACTTACCGTAACCTCGGATTACCTGTGTGCCGACGATACCACGGTAAACATTACCGCATTCCCCGAAGTAAACGCCAATTTCTCGCTATCGGTACCCTCCGCCTGCTCCTATGAAAACTTTATCGTGACCAACAACTCATCGCCGGGCGTAAGCCATAGCTACTGGGATTTTACGGGCACAGGTGCACAAAACATCGAAATCAACAATGCCTCGTTCCAGCGCTATCTGATCAACAACGACACCGTTCCCAAAACTTTCCAGATACGGCTAATAGCCAAGAACAACCATGCCTGCTACGACACCATGTATCGTAATATCAGCATCATGCCCATAGTGGTAAGCGATTTTAGCATGGATGTGAACCAAGGATGCCAACCGTTGAAGGTAAACTTTACCAACCTGGCCAATATCCGTAACACGCCAGGTACTCAATTTCGCTGGCAATTTGGCGATGGCGCCGAATATCACAAGCGCGATACTTCGCACACCTACATCAACCTCACGGCCAACGACATCAGCTATCCGGTAACCTTGACTACCACATCAAACTACAACTGTTCGCACGATACCACAAAGTATGTAAACGTATATGCCTATGTAAATGCCCAGATATCGTTGCCTGTATCGCTGGCCTGTTCGAATACACCCTTCGTATTTCAAAACAGTTCGTCGCCCGGCGTAAAACACAGCTATTGGCTGTTTGGCGATGGCAATCCTGAGGTTGAGAACAATGCCTCTTCGGTAAGCCATACTTACGTACTGCACGACACGGTAATGTATCCCAAAAACTTTACCATCCGACTCATCGGAACCAACAACCATGCAGCCTGCCGCGATACCGACTACGTGTCGATAAACGTTAACCCTATACCCAAGGCCAATTTCACCTCCGACGTAAGTGCCGGATGTGAACCGGTACGGGTACAGTTTACCAACCAAACGGTATTGCCCAACTGCAGTTTTTCATGGAATTTTGCCGATGGAAACAGCAGCAGCGATGTACATCCACTACATTATTTTTACAATTCCAGCGGCAACGACACGGTATATCAGGTGAAGCTAAGAGCTGTTTCGAATATGGGCTGCCGCGACAGTATTATCAAGCCCATTACAGCCTATGCCCGTATTGCTGCCAATTTTAGCGTTGACAATGCCGCCGTCTGTGCACCCGGTTATGTCACCTTTGTCAACAACTATATCCCCGGTGTAAAATATAACTACTGGGATTTCAATGGCGACAATGTAAACGATACCCTTATCAATGCCCGAACATTTAGCTGGCTCTTCCAGAACAACACGCTGAGCCCCGAAACCATCAATGTAAAGCTTACGGTAAAAAACAACCACGAATGTTACAAAAGCATGCAGCAGCAGATAGTGGTGTACCCCAAAGTGGTATCGAGCTTTACTGCCGACAAATGGGAGGGTTGTCAGCCCCTTACGGTAAATTTCAACAATCAATCGAACATTAAAGATGTTGCCGGCACCCAGTTCTTCTGGTTCTTCGGCAATGGATCTACCTCTTCGCAGAAAAATCCGTCGTATACCTATACCCATCTGCAACCCAACGATGTGACATACAATGTCAAACTGGTAACCCGTTCGGCCTATAACTGTCAGGACGATACGGTGATACCCGTAAAACCATACGCTTATGTAAAGGCCGGATTCACCCTTCCCAAAACTACATTTTGTCCCGATTACGAAGTTGCCAACATTCTGAACGGCTCACAGGGTGAGGTTGACCAGTGTACGTGGAAAATATACGAGGGCAACACTCCCACCATCACCTTCAACAACAAAAACCCCAACATCAGCTTAACATTAACCAACAATACCCTTGATACCGCTGTACGTCAAATACGGCAGTATGTATACAACAAGCACCAATGTGTTGATACGGCTACTACCACGGTAATGGTATTTCCCCATATTGAACCTGCTATAGATGCTGATGTAACTGAAGGCTGTCAGCCCCTGAAGGTAAAGTTTACCAATCAGACCAATATCAAAAACATTCCGGGGAGCATTTTCGAATGGCAGTTTGGCGATGGCAACTCGTCGTACAACAAAGATACGGTAACAAACATTTACAAAAACCTTGAATCGACCGACAAGACATTTACCGCTACCCTCAAGGCTACCTCACGGGAAGGTTGCGTAGCCAACACTTCCATTCCCATTACAGCCTATGCATACATTAAGGCCAACTTTGCCACCCCCTACGACGAGCTATGTTCCGGAGCATCGGTACCCATCCAAGACAATTCATTGGGAGGCATAACCAACAAATACTGGGATTACACCTCCGATGGCACCATAGATTACACGGGTGCACTAAGCAGCATTTCGTACGAAAACCTGACCGACAATACGGTAACACGGAGACTCAAGCTAAAGGTAGTAAACGCACAGGGCTGTGCCGATAGTATTACCCGCGAGATTGAGGTACATCCCAAAGTGACTGCCAACTTTACCCGCGACAGTCTGGGCTGTACGCCTTTTGACCCGAAGTTTAAAAATACCTCATCCAAAAGCGCCAGCCTATTTGAATGGACGTTTGGCGACGGAGGCTCTTCGCCCGAAAAGAATCCAACAAAAATTTTCATAAACAATACCGAGAACGACATCGTATACAATGTAAAACTATTGGCCATGTCGGAGCATCGATGCAAGGACAGCATAATAAAAACGGTAAAGGTAGCCCATCGACCTATTGCTCGTATTTCGGTCGATAAAATCATCGGTTGTCCGCCATTGAGTGTAAATATATACAACACAACCAAAACCTCTGGGGCCTCATACCAGTGGAATTTTGGCGACGGAGGGATGCTTAATGTCAACGATAAAACGAGCATCAACCGCACCTATACTAACGACACCACACGTAGTACCAATAAACCCTACGTCATAAGTCTGCGAGCCGTAACACAGTATGGCTGCGACGACACCACCAGCGTTACCATAAACGTATATCCCAAGGTTACCGCAAGGTTCGACACTACCTTCCCCGACTGTAACCCTATACAGACAACCATCATCAACCGGTCGATCAATGCCTCGGATTATTGGTGGGACTTTGGCGATGGCACTACATCGAACCAGCGTAATCCTACCCACCTGTTCAATAACGAGACAGGGACAGACAAGCTGTTTACGGTAAAACTCAAAGCTTGGTCGGAATACGGATGTATCGATTCCACAACCCGTCAGGTGCTGGTATATCCCGGCCCCGACGCCAACTTCCTGGTCAACCCCATTGTCCAGTTCTACCCCAATGCTACCTTTGAAATTACCAACCGTACCAACAAGGGACCATGGATGTATTACTGGGATTTTGGTAACGGCGATACGCTACTTACCAGTTCGGGTGACAACTTTAGCTATACCTATCCGCACTGGGGACGGTATACCATACGCCTAAAGGTATACTCGAACAAATGCAGCGACACTACCTCGCTCAATGTAGTGCTGTATGCACCTCATCCTATAGCCGATTTTGACTCGGCTGCCGAGGGTTGTGCTCCGCTCACCATCAGATTCAGGAATAAATCGATCTATGGTGAAAGATATTACTGGGAATTTGACGACGGATCGGTCTCGGAAGTAACGCATCCTGTCCACACCTTTGTCGATGCCGGTGAATACAATGTAAAGCTTACCGTACAGGGAGAAGGGGGCACTGACGTTCATTACGAACAGATAAAAGTATACCCTCGTCCCATTGTTGACTTTAACGTGGAACCCCAGTTGGTAATGATACCCGATGATCAGATACAATGTTTCAACAACACGCAGTACGGAAAAACCTATCTGTGGTATTTTGGGGATGGAACTACTTCGGACGAAGTCAATCCGGCTCACTACTACAAGGATTTGGGCACCTATACCATCAAGCTGGTAGCTATCTCACCAGAGGGTTGTGCCGATTCGCTTGAGCGGGTAAACATTGTTCAGGTAATGGGGAAAGGAAAAATTGAATTTCCCAATGCCTTTACACCCAGCATGAGTGGCCCCAAGGGGGGACACTATGACCCACGAGCTACCGACAATGACATATTCTTCCCCTATCACGAAGGAGTAGCCCAATACCATCTGGAAATTTACGATCGCTGGGGCGAACTGCTGTTTGTATCGGACGATGTAAACATTGGATGGGATGGCTATTATAAGGGCAAGCTATGCAAACAGGGAGTCTATGTCTATAAGGCAAGAGGAAAATTTTACAATGGCCGTACATTTGTAAAAGCAGGCGATATAACGCTAATACATAAATAAAGTTACACCCGTAATAAAATTTGAAGGAAATGAGCATAATAACAGCTAAACTCAACAAGTTCATGAGGGGTGTAAGGAGAGCGGATAGCCGATTCGAAAATGTAGGTAAAGATGTAATAAAAATGAGTAAGATGACTAACCGCAAAGGACGCAAAGTTTTCGCAAAGGACGCAAAAGGATTTTTTTTGCGCTCTTTGCGTCATTTCTCAGCGTTCTCGGCTGTATGGATAATCAGCGACTTATAAAATATTTTTGGATGAAACGAGCATGTTGATGCAGTAAACACAACAAACGGATGAAAATTATACTCAACATGCGAGTTCCATCCGGCCGATGAACAAATAAAAGAACGTTTGTGTAACCAAAAAGAAGTCAGTAATTTAAAGATTTTTTTTGGATGAAACGATTGGTATTGATAGGTTTGATATGTATTACGATGGTTGAGATGCTGCAATCTCAGGATCCGCAGTTTACTCAGTTTTATGCAGCGCCCTTGTATTTAGGTCCATCATTTGCTGGCGCAACAATTCAGCAGCGAGTATCCACCAACTATCGCAGACAATGGCTTGCCATACCGGCCGACTATGCAACCTTTGCCTTTGCCTATGATTATTATTTCGATAAATTTAACAGTGGACTGGGTCTGATGGTAATGCAGGATCAGGCGGGTGCAGCCCGGCTGGGTACTACCTACATCAATGCATTATATGCGTATGATTTTAAGATATTCAATACCTGGCATATACGCCCGGGAATCAGTTTCAGCTATCTGCGGTTTAACCTGAACTTCAACAAATTGGTCTTTCCCGACCAAATCATCCGGAATAACGCCCCTACCACGGTAGAAGTACCTCCTGCCCGGGAAAACCGCGGAGATATTGATGGAAGCATTTCAGGCCTCGTTTACAACAGCCGAATATGGATAGGATTTACTGCCGATCATCTGCTTCAGCCCAATCTTTCGTTCTATGGAGGAAAAACCTTAGTACCCCTGAAATATAGTTTCTACGGTGGCGCCAAAATCATAAACCGCGGTCGCTTACTCAAACCTGCCGACGAAAGCGTATCGGTAGCCTACCTTTATCGGATGCAAGGCAAGTATAAACAACTCGACATAGGACTTTACTGGTTTAATCCACCTTTTATGCTGGGAGCATGGTATAGGGGAATTCCGCTGTTAAATTCCACCCGCGGCGACGCACTTGCTTTCCTTGGAGGCTTAAAATTCCCCCTATTTACCATTGGCTATAGCTACGACTTTACGATATCCAACTTGGTAAATTCTACAGCAGGGGCGCATGAAATATCCATTTCCTACGAGTTTACAACCAAGCGTAAGAAACGTATCCATGCCATCCCCTGCCCCGAATTTTAACCTTACTTTATCAGTTCAACACTTCGACGGACAAAACGGCTGAGCGCTTCGCCCCTGAGCATGTTATTGGCCAGCAGAGCCAGATCAACCACCTGTTGTACCAGATTGTGCGAACGACCCACTTCCTTAAGCAGGTTATCCCGCTTATCTTCCAATTCCTCCATCTTTTTATCCAGCGATGCAAGTTCATCCTTATCCTGCTGGGATATTTCCTCATACTTTTTCCCCTTATTCTTCTCGTCAATTGCCTGGCGGTTTTTTTCCAGCTGTTCAATCTTAGCCGTAAGCTGTTTAACCTCGTCGGGTAATTTTTCTTCGATATCGTGCAGAATTTTTACCACCAGCGGATGGTTAGCGTTAACTATGAAATTGTAATTATCGGGCATTTCGGCATAGAAATTCATACCACCGCCCAGGTTCGACATATCCTTCATGCGCCGCATCCACTCGCTCTGTGTAATCACTGCAGGCAAATCATCCTCCCGCATTGCCTCAAACAGTACGTAATACTGGCCTTTATCGGGAAGTGCCCCCTTGAATACCGGCGACAAAATATTCTTCTGAAGATCCGTTAGCTTGACTTCCTGTGGTTCAGTCTTTTGAATCAGATTATCAATAATATCGGCATCCACACGGGCAAAGCGGGCTTTTTTAAACTTCGTTTCGAGCAGGTTGATAAAATGGGTATCAAGCTGCCCATCCATCAGCAAAACATCGTATCCCTTGTTGCGAGCCGATTCTATAAAAGCATGCTGCCCCTCCTTATCGGTAGCATAAAGGTACACCAATGTATCGTTCTTGTCGGTCTGTTTGGGCTTAATTAGTTTCTCATATTCCTCGAATGTAAAATACTTACCGTCAACGTTTTTAAGCAGGGCAAACTTTTCGGCTCGTTCGTAAAATTTTTCGTCGGTCATCATGCCGTACTCGATAAAGAGCTTAAGATTATCCCACTTTTTCTCAAATTCATCCCGCTGATTTTTAAATATTTCTTGCAAACGGTCAGCTACCTTTTTGGTAATGTGAGCCGAAATTTTTTTCACGTTTGCATCGCTTTGCAAGTAAGAACGGGAAACATTGAGTGGGATATCAGGGGAGTCAATTACGCCGTGCAACAATGTCAAAAAGTCAGGAACAATTCCTTCTACCGAATCGGTAACATAAACCTGACGGCAGTACAGCTGAATTTTATTTCGTTGGATGTCGAGATTGCTTTTTATCTTGGGAAAATACAGAATTCCGGTGAGATTAAACGGATAATCGACATTGAGGTGAATGTAAAAGAGCGGATCGTCAGCGCCGGGATATAGTTCCCTGTAAAAATTAAGATAATCCTCGTCTTTGAGTTCAGTAGGCTTGCGTGTCCATGCCGGCCGGGTATTGTTGATAATATTATCTTCACCGGTTTCGACCTCTTTACCGTCTTTCCATTCCTTTTTCTTTCCGAAGACGATGGGGACAGGTAAAAATTTGCAGTACTTTCTCAGCAACTCGCGGACTTTGTATTCTGAGGCGAATTCAGCAGATTCATCATCGAGATAAAGGATCACTTCAGTACCAATCGTGTCTTTTTCGGCGGGTTCGAGGGTATACTCGGGAGTTCCGTCACAGGTCCATTTGACTGGCTGCGCCCCTTCCCTGTACGATCGGGTAATGAGTTCAACCTTACGGGCCACCATAAAAGCCGAATAAAACCCTAATCCAAAGTGCCCGATAATGGCATTAGCCTGATCCTTGTATTTCGACACAAACTCCTCGGCACTCGAAAGGGCAATCTGATTGATATATTTTTCCACCTCTTCGGCGGTCATACCAATACCCTGATCGACTACCCGGATAGTTTTATTTTTTTCATCCACATGGACATAGACTTTCAGGTTTTCCACATCGCCCTTATACTCGCCAGCCATGGCCAGCGCCTTAAGCTTATGGGTAGCATCAACGGCATTGGCAACGATTTCGCGAAGAAAAATTTCGTGGTCGGAATATAAAAATTTTTTGATGATGGGGAAAATGTTCTCGGTTTGTACCCCAATTTTACCTGTGCTCATAGTCCACAATTTTTAACGATTTTGCGAGCAAAAAAACAAACCCCGTGCCATCACAGCCGGGGCTGACAAGGCGTCACGTCTGGCAAGTTACCACGAAAGCCAGCTCGACTGCAAAGGCGAGGTCTGCCACGAAGGCATAAGATTGTTCATCCAATAATTACCGTAGCTGTGACGAATTTCAGCGCCTATGGTAATATTTTCGGTCAACTTATAGTTGATCCCCAATTGTAGATTTAGATTAGACAGGGAATTATTACTACCGGCCACTGTTGACCTGAAGGGGGAATTAGCCCAATTGAAACTCGCCCCGTAGAACAGGTTCCATTGGGTATTCAGTGGCTTTTTCCGAAAATAGCCCAGTCCTATAGTATTCAGCTGGGAAGTAAAGATCTGTTGCTGCGAAGGGAAATTTTTCAATCGAAAAGTATTATTCATATTCAGGCTCGAATACGAAACCTGCAAAAGACTGTTATCGTTGCTGCGGTTAACAGAAAAACCATAATTACCCCTGCTATCCACCCCCACAGCATACTCGTTGTGCATTTGCGCACATACCATAGCCCCTGTGCATATCAGGTACATCCCAACATTAGCGAGGAAAACCGAGGTTTTCATCCGAAAATAAATTTAATTAATTAACTTATTATCAATTTGTTACATACATATTCCTACTCTCTGACTCGGACCCCCCTGAAATTTTCATTGGTTTGTTGTGAGGCACGCATCATGGGGGTTTCATCCGAAAATAATTTTTAAGTTACTGACTTCCATTTGGTTATACTTGCCTTCTTTTATTAGCCACTCAGCCGGATGGAACTCGCATGTTGCTTACAATTTTCATCCGTTTGTTGTGTTTACAGCGTCAACATGCTCGTTTCATCCGAAAATATTTTTTAAGTTACTGACTTTATTGGTTTTCAACTGCAAAGAACTCAGTAATTGTTGCAAAGACTGCAAGGCGATTTCTTTTTCGTCCTCTGTTTAAGTCTTTGCTTCCGTTTAATATCATTTATCCTGAATCTTGGATACCACTTTTTATAACCTTCGAACAGTGAAGTCGGCGAACTGCGCGCTTCTACTAGGGTATCCTCATCGCCGCCATCGTATTAACCACCCGGCATGGTAGTCCTATTAATACCCAAAATTTTACTTCAAATTTCGTACAAAATACCATTTGTTGCAAATTTTTAGCTGTTAAAAAAATTGAATTGCCCCTGATCGAAAATACTACAGCGTAATTTCAATTGCCGGTTTTTATACTTTTTCTCATTCGACGTAATCAAATTACGTTTTGCCTATTGTTTATAAATTCGGAGAATCGACAGATTAACGCCATTAAGTAACAGTTGATTAGAATTGTTGAAATAAGATTGCAGTATGAATAAAATTCCATACATTTGCCAGCCCAAATTATGGGCTTTTCCTTGCCTAATTCATTAAAAATAAAAAAATAAGGTGGTAATATTTTATAATTTGCTATAAATCTTATATATTTGCAGACCCAAAAAAGAACTAAAATAGTATAATGTTGATAATTAAAGTTTTAATAAGATGACAAAAGCAGACATTGTAAACGAAATTTCGAAGAGTACGGGTATCGAGAAAGTTACCGTACAGAAGACCGTTGAAGCGTTTATGGAATGCATCAAGGACTCAATGGTAAAAGAGAAAAACATTTACCTGAGAGGGTTTGGTAGTTTTATTATCAAGGAACGTGCCCAGAAAACAGCACGTAACATTTCAAAAAACACTACCATTATCATCCCGGCACATAAGATACCGGCGTTCAAGCCTGCCAAGTCGTTTGTAAACAAAGTTAAATCAAGCGTAAGCAAGTAAATTAGTAGTATTAATCATTAAATTTCACGATTATGCCTTGCGGGAGAAAACGGAAAAGACATAAAATGGCAACACACAAACGTAAAAAACGCCTGAGAAAAAATCGCCATAAGAAGAAAAAATAAGGTATTCATTTTTTTGTAACAAACCTAAAACCCCAAAAGGTTTTAGGTTTGTTGTATTTTTATTATACCCAATTATTTGTGGTATTGCAGGAAAATATTACTTTTACTCCAGATTAAGTAATTAAAAACTCAATGGCCAATCGGTTAGATTGGGCTGAATCCATTAATTTGAAATTCTGGTTTTTCAGGAAAATAAATTTGTGGAGTAAAAGCCTCGAGGGTCATTGTAAAAATGAAAGAAACTAATCTGGGTAACCGGAAAAGCAATAATTATAAAAGTTATTGTATTTTGCTTTTTCAAAAACGATACTTGTGAACAACGAACTTATAATAAATGCCACACCTACTGAGATTGCCATAGCGTTACTTCGGGACAAGCAATTGGTTGAGCTACACAAGGAAAAAAACAACATCCAGTTTTCAGTAGGCGATATATACATCGGCAGGGTAAAAAAACTCATGCCGGGTTTGAATGCAGCCTTTGTGGACGTGGGTTCAGAAAAGGATGCTTTTCTGCATTATCTTGATTTAGGGCCACAGATATTATCGCTGCAGAAATTTCTCAAGGCCTGTCTAAACCGAAAAGGCAAAATTCCGTCACTGCAGAAGTTTCCCAACGAACCCGATATCGACAAGAATGGGAAGATTACACAGGTACTGCAACCTGGCCAGCCCATTGTAGTTCAAATTGTTAAAGAACCCATCAGTACCAAAGGTCCTCGTTTAAGCTCCGAAATCACCATTGCCGGAAGAAATTTGGTATTGCTACCTTTTTCCGATAAAGTTTCCGTTTCACAAAAGATAGAATCGGCCGAGGAACGTCAGCGGTTGAAAACCTTGATTCAGAGCATCAAGCCGCGCAACTATGGGGTAATTGTCCGAACGGTTGCAGAATCAAAAAAAGTGGCAGTACTCGACAACGAACTTAAAGCCCTGGTTAGGAAATGGGAAGCAGCTTTTGAAGGAATAAAGGAAGGCAATATTCCGCAACGCATCCTTAGCGAGATATCACGTACATCGGCTATATTGCGGGATGCGCTGAATGGCTCTTTTAGTCACATTTATGTCAACGACGAAGTAATCTTTGAAGAGGTGAAAGAGTACATCAGCGAGATAGCGCCCGAAAAAGAAAATATTGTCAAGCTGTACAAGGGCAAAACACCTATTTTTGAACATTTTGGTATTGAAAAAGCCATTAAAGCCTCGTTTGGACGAACGGTATCGCTAAAAAACGGAGCCTACCTCGTGATTGAACATACCGAGGCAATGCATGTCATTGATGTAAACAGCGGCAACCGGTCGCGAACCTCAAAGGATCAGGAAACCAATGCTCTGGACGTAAATCTTGCTGCCTGCGACGAGATTGCAAGACAGCTACTGCTGCGCGATATGGGAGGGATTATTGTGGTTGATTTTATCGATATGCAAAACAACGACCACAAGCAAATGGTGTACGAAAAAATGAAAGCTCTTCTCTCGCAGCAAAAGGCCAAGCATAATGTACTCCCACTGAGCAAGTTTGGTCTGATGCAAATTACCCGTCAGCGCGTACGTCCCGAAATGCATATCGATACCACCGAGAAATGCCCTACCTGCAAAGGCACCGGAGAAATATACCCCAGCATCCTGGTAGAAAAGGATATAGAACTGGCGCTCGAAAATTTCATCAAAACCGACAAACGACGCTTCATCCGACTGAAGGTTCATCCCTATGTGGCAGCTTTCCTCAAAACTGGGTTTATTTCGGTACGTCTGCGCTGGATGATTAAATATCGCTGCTGGATAAGGATAAAACCGGCTTATGCCCTTACGTTGCTCGAATTTAAAATCGATGCTTAATACCTGAATTTTTTCTCCCCGTCGGGATATTGGACATAGGCTAATATTTTGTTATTTTTACCAAAACATTGGCCTATGTCGCAGTTACAAATTGTAGAGGCTTCGGCAGGATCGGGCAAAACCCACCGCCTGGTATTTGAGTATCTACGGCTGTTGTTGATGCATCCCGAAAATTACCGGCATACCCTTGCGGTGACTTTTACCAATAAAGCTACCGAAGAAATGAAAAGCCGGATCATCGATGAGATTTCGCGTCTTCAACATATATGTGATAATTCCTGTACCCCATCGTGCAATAAAATTTCTGTTCATCGTCAAGCCTTAACCGACCAGCTGAAGATCGCCGACGATGAAATTGCCCTCAAGGCCCGAACAGTGATCTATAATATCCTGCACAATTATTCGCAGTTCTCGGTAATGACTATCGATAGCTTTTTCCAGCAGGTTTTGCGGGCTTTTCTCAAGGAAAGCGGTATAGGCACCACTACCCGTATTGAACTGGATAGCGATTGGGTAATTCAGCAGGCAGTCGACCGCCTATTGCTCGAACTCGATGTCAACGATGAACTATATCGTTGGCTTGTCCATTATATGAACGAACAAATAGCCCAGGGAAGATCATGGAATGTCAGCGAAAAACTGACCGATATGGCCAGTGAGCTGCTTAACGAAAAATTCCTCGCTCTCCCTGCAAAGTACCAGCAACAACTCTTCAAAGAAGACTTCAGGACACAACTTCAGCGGGATCATTTGTATGCGTTTAAAAAATATTATGAAAAATTTTTGCAGGAGAAGGCCACAGAGGCCTTAAATATTATTGAAGAATACAATCTTTCCGATGACGATTTTAATGGGAAAAGCAGAGGAATAGTAAATTTTTTCAGAAAGCTGAAACAGAAAAATTACGACAATCTGCGCATAGATCCGCTTTATGAGGATATAACCAACTGGCCACACAGCAAGACCAAAAATAAACACCAAGTAATTCATGCCCTGAAAGAGGGTGGATTACACCATTGTTACCAATCAATCGTCAGCTACATCGAGAACAATAGTCAAAAGTACTACGATACACTGGCCATCCTGAAAAATATTCATACCTATGGCGTACTGGCCGACGTAGGTCGGTCGATCGACAATGTACTCCGGGAAAATGATATTCAGTTACTTAGCAAAACAACCCAGTTTATTAACGAACTGATTGGTCAAAACGACGCTCCCTTTATATACGAAAAAACAGGCCGTATCCTGCGGCATTTTATCATTGACGAATTTCAGGACACCTCCTACATTCAATGGCAGAATTTTCGTCCATTGATCAACGAATGTCTGGCCAACAACAACTTTGCCATGGTGGTAGGCGACGTTAAACAGTCGATCTACCGGTGGCGCAATACCGACTGGAGCATTCTGGAACACAAGGCTGAGGAAGACATGCAGGCTCATGGTACACACCGAACCATCCTCGACACCAACTGGCGCAGCTTACCCGAAATTGTATCTTTCAACAATGATTTTTTTGGTGAATTTCTGGTAAAATCTAACGAAAGTCTTAAATCACTCTATAGCACTGCTATACAGAAATGTGCCAAGGAAGATACTGGTGGAGGCATGGTGTTGATCGATGTAAATCTTAAAAAAGACAGCAACGATGAAGAGGAAAACGATGAAAATTTCACTACGCCGGTCATAAAATGGACGATTGACAAAATTCTCCGGTTGTTATCCATAGGCTACCGGCAGAAGGATATAGCTATACTTGTTCGTGAGCGTAAAGAGGGAGTGGAAATAACCGAGGCAATTAATGCCTTCAATCAAAGCCAAACGAATAAAATACATGTACTATCGGCCGAGACTGCCTTACTTACCCAATGCGTGGCCATTAACCTGATACTTGAGGTATTTCAATACCTACTGACCCCCGAAGATGCTGTTAATCTTGAAGCACTGAAAATTCATTTCGATCAATTGCATCAAACGATAGAACCTTCGATCGCTGAAAAAACAGATCCCCAGATAGAACCATTACTCGAACGCTTATCGGCACTTATGCTTAATAATCCCCTCGAGCTGTTTGAGGAAGTAATTCAGGTGTTTCATCTCAACCAGTATCCACCCTTTTTGCCATATATTCAGGCCTTTCATAACTTTTTGTACGAATACTGCATCAATCATACCCCTCAGCTAAGGGCCTTTATGGATTACTGGGAACATAAGAAAGACAAAATAGCCCTTGAAATTTCAGAGGAACAGGATGCAGTGAGGATATTAACTATTCACAAGTCCAAGGGCCTGCAATTTCCCAATGTGATTATTCCCTATTGCGACTGGAATTTGAAATACCGGGGGAATCAGGCTCCCCTGCTTTGGTGCAGGGCCGATAATACCCCGCTCGAATCGCTTCAGTACATTCCCATCCGGTTTTCAAAGGATCTGGAGAGTACAAGTTTTGTTGAGGAATATGAACAGGAACGTACCCGGTATTTTATCGACAACATTAATCTGCTCTACGTTGCATTTACCCGTCCCATGCATCATTTATTCGTGTACGTTCCGAAAGCAACAATTGCATCCGAAGATTGTAAGACAGTTGGGGACTGGGTATACCGGTATATCAAAAACTCGAAAAAAACTCAGGAAGAGGCATCGTGTCTGCACTTCCAACAAGGACAATTACCAAATGAATATCACTCCCATGAAATAGAAACCCACGCAGACTGCCATTTCAGACATTATCCTGTATACTCACCTGTAGGGCGTATCAAACAGAGATCGGCCTTTGGCGGCATGATCGCCCCCTCGATGCAGTACGGCAACGTGATGCATCGTTTATTTCAGCACATTTATTACATCGATGATATAGAAAAGGCTGTTGAAATAGTCATTGCCGAAGGTCTACTCCCGGTACGGGAACGGGCCGCCATCATCGCATGGCTGAAAGACCTGCTGACACGTACGCCGTTTGCAAGCTGGTTCAGCAAAGAATGGAACATATACACCGAAGCTACCGTAGTAGCCCCATCCCAACACCCCTACCGCCCCGACAGAGTTATGGTAAATGACCAGCAGGCCATAGTAATTGACTATAAGTTTGGAACAAAAGAACTCAGCAGCTACAAAACCCAACTGAGAACCTACATGAAATTTCTTGCCCGTATGGGCTACACTCCCGTCGAAGGCTACTTATGGTATGTGCAATCGGGTAAGATCGAAAAAATTGATCCCATTACTGCGTGATGGCCGTGTAAATTTCCTTCTCGGTATGGAAACCGTCGGCAATGATGGTTTGTTTGATATTTTGCACATCCACTACGGTCGGTTTAAGCATAATGGTAGGTACATCCCCCCTTCCGTTGTTCACTGTTGTAATATTTTCATCAGGTTTTTCCCCTTTGATAAGTTTTATTGTCAGCTCGGCTGCTGTTTTTCCTTGGATAGTCATGGGCTTATATACGGTTATTTGCTGAGTACCTTCAATGATACGCCGGCATGCAGGCAGTTCGGCATCCATACCCGTGACCACAACTTTGCCATCTAAACCTTTCTCTTTAAGTGCCCTTATAACACCACCGGCCATGCCATCATTGGCACAGAGCACAACATCAATAGGATCGGTACAGTAGTTCAGCACTTTTCGCATAGTGATGTAAGCCTCGTCGGGCGACCATTCCTCAATGTACGTTCTGAAAACCACCTTTATTTTGGAAGAACTTGTATAGGAATTTAAAACCGATTCATATCCTTGCATAATAAGTTCCGCATTTTTGTCTGTTTTATCTCCCGAGATAATAACGTAATTACCCGACGGATGGTGGCTAACAGCAAATTCGGCCATTTGTTTTCCCGCCAGAAAATGATCAAATGAAATAAAAAGATCCAGTGGGCAATTTTGAATTAAACGTTCGTAAGCGATGACTTTAATATTCTTGCTTGCTGCCTCTCTGGCAATTACAGCCGCCGTAGTTTGATTTACAGCAATAATTACAATAGCCTTCACCCCATTGTTCATCATTTCCCGGGCCTGGGTTATCTGCTTATTGTCATCGTTATCGGCATTGGCCACAACCACCTCTGCCCCCAGTTCCCGAGCACGTTTTACAAAATTATCTCTGTCTATAGCATAGCGCGCCTCTTGATAGTTGGGTACCATAAAACCTATCAACATCTGTTCCGAATGAGAACATGCTGAAAACATGACTATAAGCCATGTTGAACCGATAATGTTTAGTAAATACTTAATCATCCCCTGCATATTTTTACTCAAAAATATTTCAATTTTCAAAAGTATGCATAAATTGAGTAAAAATATGTAAAAAAGGTGTAAAATTCTTTCACTCAAGAAGAATTTTTTCATGACATACCCATTAATCAACCGATTGACTTAATTTATTGACACATAGGTAGTATACAGAAATGTTTTATAAACATATACTTGCTGACAACAACGACAAAGGTCTGATTCTCATGTAAAACCTACTAATATCTGGGGTTTAAAAGGGGATCAGGCGGGACAAAATAAAGATAAGTTCTGCAAGCCGATGCAACCTTCACAAAATATTATCAGTTTGCGAATATCATCCTTCAATTTTTTTTACATATTTTTGGTTAAAATATAACCTATTGAAAACATCTAAAACTTTATTTTTGAGAAAAATAATGATATGCAAGGAAGAAGAAAAAGTGCGGTGAACCTTTTGGCATTGATGCTAGCAGGAATAATGTGGGGATGTAGTGAATCAAAACCCAAAATAGGGTTCATTTTACCCAACCTGAATAATAAGCGATACCTGATTGAAAAGGCATACGTAACCGACAAATGCAGAGAAAAGGGCATTGAGTTGTTTTTTGCCTCGTCGGATAATGATGAACAGAAGCAAATAGAACAGTTTGACGAGATGCGTCGGCAAGGGGCCAAAGTAATTATTCTCGATCCGGTCAATCGTTTTACAGCAGCCGTTATGGTCAGGAAAGGCCACGAAGCCGGAATAAAAGTAATCTCGTACGACCGACTGATAGTTGGCTGTAAGCCTGATGCATATATTTCATTCGATGCCAGAAAAATAGGTGAAATGCTCGCCGATTATGCGTTACAGCATCAATCGCAGGGGAAATATGTTATTTTGAACGGCGATAAAAGTGATATCAATGCTGTATGGATACAGGAGGGGATAATAAAACGACTACAACCTGCCCTTGAAGCAAAATCCGTCAGCATCAGCCTAAACATGTTTGTAGAATATTGGAGTGAAGCCGATGCCCGACACATTTTAGACAAATATCTGCATTTAAGTGTTGATACCCCTTCGGTTATTCTGTGCTGCTCTGACCTCATGGCCAGAGGATGTATTACGGCCTTGAAAAATAATAATATAGATGCGAGCCAACTGGTTATTACTGGTCAGAATGCTGAGCCCTTTGCCTGCAAGGCAATACTGGAGGGGAAACAAAGCATGACTATTTACAAACCTGTACGACAACTGGCCGATCTGGCGGTAGAAATTGCCTGGCGTTATTTACAAAAGGAATCGGTCGATGATCTGCTACCGTTGCAGATTAACAACGGTACTGCAGATATACCCTCCCGCCTGCTCGATGCGATTACAATTGATGCAGGTTCAATCCAATTATTGATAAAAGAAAACTATCTGACGGCCGAAGAGTTGAAATAACAAGATACTTTTAAAAATCAGAAAATATTCTCCCAAAGGTAAGTCATTAAAAAATGATTGCTGTTCTGTTGAACAGCAATCATTGGGTTATTTGCTCTTTTTCTCTTTTTTTACATCCGGGAAAAAATGCAGTCGGGAGCAAAAAATTTCTTCCGACAAAGTTTTTTGGGTAAAGTTGAACCACGATTTTGGGTTTTGATTTGAGTTTACGATGACCGTATCGCCTTGTCCTGGATATGCTTCAATAGTAATTGGTTTGAGCGATTTACCCTCGAGGCTAACGGAGTAAATTGCATTTCCCTGGGGCGAAAAGCGGTCGTTGAAATCGGTTGAGCTCTTATAGGATAATCGGTTGAGGAAGTTTGCTACCTTACTCGAATCGACCGGGGCACCGGCCAGCATCCACTTTTTATCGCGCAGTTCAAGCACAAAACTGGTATCGGCAGGATAGCTAAACTGTATCTTCTCGACCTGAGCAGGATCAAATCGGGCAATAACCTGCTTACGGAACATATTAAAATTTTGGTTAAAAGTAAAGACCAGAAATCCGTCGACGGCATAAACCTCGTTTTCCTTAGCCAGTCGCACGTAGGTAGTGCCGGTGACGCCGCCCCCTCCGTACATGCCATAAGCTGGTGAGGCGGGCTGATAACTAAAACGTCCCAGATACAGGTCAGCTACCACTTTTTTACCCTGCATTACTTTAACCCTTGTGCCTGCACTGTCGGTAACCTGATAATCGGCCCACTTTTTCCTATCCTTGGAAACCAAGCTCTTAACCTTTAGATCCTGCAAAGAAGAAAGCAGGCTTTTCACCGTATTGTTTTCGGTTTCGGCCTCCAGCTGACCTTTTTTTACCTTCCAATCCTTTCCCTGCAGATAGAAATGGATTTCTGATCCCTTTTCACAGGCAGGATAGAGGAATATTTCGGTCACCTTGGCGGTATCCACCTCAATAAGGTCGGACCGTAGCGTTCGTTCAACCCGCGCATGCTGATACCATTTGACCCCCACAAACAGGAGAATCAGTGCGCCCAGAATATACAACAGCGTTTTGTTATTCAATGACTTAGCCATAATTTTCCTCCATTCTTTTTATTCTGATATTTCTGTTCATCTGAAACCTGAAAAATCCGTAGCCAATAACCAGAAGAATGGGAATCAAGAAATTAGCCCATTTAATAAACCCTCTGGTTACATCCGAGACCTCTTTGATGGGTCGGGCAGTTATCGCCTTGGTACGGAGGGATATGAGACCAGTTTCGTCGGTCAGCCAGTCGACGCTATTAACAAAGAAGTTAACATTATCGGGGGCCAGGGTTTGTTGTTGCGATTGGTCGTTACCACGACTATTGATAATAAAATCGCCGCTGGCAATGCACAATATTTTTGATTTTGCAGGCCCCGCAAGCTTTCCTTCAAGGGCAGCGGCCACTACAAGGTTCTTCTGGCGGAAATCATTTTGTGTCCATTGACGTTGCAGATCAAAATATACCGGTAGCGATTCGGAAGAAGATTTTTCGCTGGTAAAAGCAAGCGGAGTAAATTGAAGGGAATCGTGAGATATAAATTCTATAGAGCTGGCAAAGGGTAAAATAACTGCTTCGAGCCCCCCCGTAACGGGATGTTTAGCAAAATTCTTAATCATCGGGATGTAGGGGAACTGGATCTGTCGTATCATCTGGAATCCGCCCAAATTCTGTACTACCTGAATTTGGGAGCAGGCTACGTCGGCAAGGATATCATCCTTAATGAGTATACCCTTTTTCCGCAGCCAATTTTCAAGACCGGTATTCAGGGTAGTACTGTAAGCCGTTTGCAGGTTGGCATTAACGCGACTGGTAGCTACGAGCAGGTTACCTCCCCGCGACAGAAAAGCATCGATCTGATCCAGTTCAGCGGGTTTGATGGAATCCTTTGGCTGAATAATCATCAATGTCTTGATTCGACTGGGGATAGGAGTAGTATCAGAAATATTTACAGGCTCAACATTATAAAGCACGGTTAGTTCGTTGTAGGCCTGAATGATATTACTGATTGACGGTTCGCCATGACCCTGCAAAAGCCCGATGGTAGGCTTATCGATTACCGAAAGTTTTTTAATAGCTTTCGACAGTTCGTACTCAATTGCCGTACCGGGTTGGATGAAGGGAATAATCTCTTTACGTTCGCCCATGGTAACCACCACCCCCATATAGGCCTTTTGCTGTTTCATCTGGTCTTTTTCACGAACATCGATGAGCACGGGATGGATACCGGCCTGAACGGCTTCCTGTTCTTTTTCCTCATTTTCGTTGGGATTGATAAATTCATATACAACCATCCCCTTCGAACGGGTGTTGTACTCGACCAGCAGATCCTTAAGATCTTTTCTGCTTTGAGCCACATTGGGGGGCAGATTTTCAGAAAAATAGGCTTTTACCGTCACTGGTTCCTGAAGCTGCTTAAGCAGATCCTTGGTTGCCTTGCTCAGCGTATAATTCTTATCCTCGCTAAAATCAATCCGTAGGAAAAAATCCTGAGAAATCAGGTTGGCCAGCAATACAATGGCCACTACCAGAAGTATGCTTATTGACCATTTATTCTTCATCTGCAGATATTTTTAAGTTAGCTATGCCTTGTTTTTCAGTATTCCTAAAAAAATTCATCCTGAATTTTAATTACCGGTAGAATAAAATCAACCAGCCATTTTACGTTTGGCAATATTGGATTCGGTAAGAAAAAGTCCCAAAAAAATGAGGGAGAAGAAGTAAATCAGATCTTTGGTATCGAGGACTCCACGCTGCAGACTTTCGAAATGAGCCGACAGATTGAGCATATTGAACAACTGCGCCAACCAACCCGACAGCCCATTATCGAGCACATCGAAAATTATATGAAAAAACAGGCTGATAAATAAAGCCGACAGAAAAGCTACGATCTGATTATTGGTAATGGAACTGGCATATAAGCCAATGGCAATGTACGAGGCGCTCATCAGCAGAAGCCCCAAATAGCCCATTACTACTTCTCCATTATCGAGATTACCCAGCGCCGATATAGAAACAACATAGGGCAGGGTAAAGAGCAGAGTAATTGCAATCAATATCAAGGCAGCCAGAAATTTACCCACCACGAGCTGTCTATCGGTAATGGGCTTGGTTAGCAACAGCTCAATGGTACCGGTTTTCTTCTCTTCAGCAATCATACGCATGGTCAGTGCAGGTATAAAAATGAACAAGGTCCAGTAAGCGATCGAGAAAAAGGGGCGTAGCGTTGCCTGACCAATAAAAAACACATCGCTACCATAAATCCATGTAAAAAAACCACAAAAACCAAGGAACAAAACAAGCAAAATGTAGGCAATCAACGAGTCAAAAAAACTTTGAAGTTCCTTGCGGGCTATGATCCATATTGCTCTCATCCTAAAAATATTTTTAATTTTAAAAATGGTTATTTATGAAAGCCGAAATTGTTTGCCGAGAGGTATCTCAGACAAAGACAAACATGTTGCAGATAACGACATTATACTGACTCAGTTCATGGTCAGTTCTCTGAAGATATCCTCGAGTTTAGCCTCCGACACAGCCATTTCGGTAAGCGTCCAGTGGTTTTGAACGCACATATTAAATATTTCACGTCTTGAGGTACAACCGGGACGGCTTTGGACCTCAAAACGCGATAGGGAACGATCCATAAAATCGACCGTGGCCACAGTAGAAAGCGACTGAAGGGCTTTAAAGACAGCATTTACGTCGCCATCTTCAATCTTAACGGTCAGAATCTCCTGTCCTTGAGCCTGTTTGCGAAGATTTTCGGCTGTACCATCGGCCACTATTTTTCCATTGTTGATAATCAGGATACGGTCGCAGGTAGCTTCAACCTCGGGCAGTATGTGCGTGCTGAGGATAACCGTTTTTTCTCGTCCCAGTTCACGGATAAGACGTCGTATTTCGACAATCTGATTGGGATCGAGACCCGTAGTAGGCTCGTCGAGGATAAGTATGGAAGGATTGTGAATCATGGCTTGCGCCAAGCCTACCCGTTGACGATACCCTTTACTCAGCTCGCCGATTTTCTTGTGTTTTTCGGCATTGAGTCCAGTAATACGAATCATTTCACGCACCCGTCCGGGGATTTCAGACTTTCCAATCCCCTGCAATGCAGCACAAAACTCAAGATAATCCACCACCGGCATATCGTGATAAAGCGGATTATTTTCGGGCAGATAGCCAATGTGACGCTTGAGTTCATCGGCATGTTCGCTCATTCTTTTACCTCCAATGTATACCTCACCCTCATCGGCATTGAGGTAATTGGTAATAATTTTCATGGTTGTGGTTTTACCTGCACCATTAGGGCCAAGAAAACCCAGAATTTCGCCCTGCCGAACTTCGAACGAAATCTGGTCAACAGCCCTATGAGACCCGTATTTTTTGGTCAGCTTTTCAACTTTAATATCCATATGCCAACACTTTACATGAATTTTATGCCTCAAAAATATAAAATAGCCATTTTTCTGACAGAATCATTTAAAACACCTTAACGGTTTTTAACATTTTTAAACCACATGGGTAAATTTATTGCCGATCGGCTTATATTGGTTTCGGTGCTCTGCACCTGTGGAAGGTGCATAACTATGCCGTACAACAAAGTGACGATGTTATGCGTCTGTTGGTGCACTTTGCTTGGTTGAGTCTATATCTTTGCCGCAGGAAAACGTTGGTCCACTGACCTCTCAAACGTAATAAGCCTGAAAAATATCCATTACGCAAAAATTAAAAGTAAAGAAAATAATCATCCCATCACAATGGCCAATTTTTTGTTAATTTGTAATTAAAAATTGAAGTTTATGATTGATACGCACTGTCATCTTTTTCTCGAGGAATTTGATCCGGACCGTGAACAGACAATTGAAAGGTGCCTTGCAGCGGGAATAGAGAAAATGGTAAATCCAAATGTTGACGCCAGCACACTTTCTGCTCTCAAATCATTGTGCGACCAATATCCCATGCACATTTACGCAGCCTATGGATTACATCCCTGTTCGGTAAAATCCGATTACATAGAACATTTGAATACCATAAAAGAATTTTCGAGAAATCTTCCCATGGTGGGCATCGGCGAAATTGGCATTGATCTTTACTGGGATACCAGCTACCTGAAGGAACAGCAGCATGCTTTAGAGATACAGTTTCAATGGGCTGTAGAAAGTGATAAACCAGTAATCATCCACACCCGGCAAAGTTTTGATATAGCCTGGCAAATAGCCGGAAATTTTAGCGGACTAAAAGGTGTTTTTCATGCCTTTACCGGTACAACCGATCAGGCTCTGAAAGTGATAGAAAGAGGATTTTACGTAGGGATAGGAGGAATAGTAACATTCAAAAATTCGGGTCTCGACCGCGTAGTGGCCAACATCCCCCTCGAAGGCATTGTCCTTGAGACCGATGCTCCTTATCTGGCACCAACACCCCATCGTGGAAAAAGAAACGAACCTACATATTTAACATTGATAGCTAAAAAAATAGCTCAGGTAAAAAATACGAGCATCGAGGAAGTTATTCGCATTACCAGCCTCAACGCCGCAAAACTTTTTAATTTTTAAACCATGGATAAACGATCCATTTTTTTGATATATACCGGAGGAACCATAGGTATGCAAACGGATCCGGAAACTGGGAGTCTGTACCCTGTAAATTTTGACGAGTTTATAAGAAATGTTCCCGAACTACACAAAAGCCGCTATAGCATAACCATCCATGCATTTACTCCGCCTATCGACTCGGCCAATGCAGGACCATCGCTATGGATACAGCTGGCCTCTCTGATTGAAGAAAACTACGAACATTACGACGGCTTTGTAATTTTGCACGGCACCGATACCATGGCCTATACTGCCTCGGCTCTTAGTTTTATGCTCGAAAACCTGAGTAAACCTGTCATCTTTACAGGCGCCCAACTGCCTTTGGGGGCATTAAGAACCGATGGTAAAGAAAATCTTGTCACCTCAATTGAAATAGCCGGCGAAAAAAAAGATGGAATGGCCGTAGTACCTGAAGTGTGCATATACTTTGAGAACAAACTGTTAAGGGGTAATCGATCAACCAAATATAGCGCCGAACACTTCAATGCCTTTCGTTCGGTAAACTATCCGGCTCTTGCCGAGGTAGGGCTCCATATCCGCTACAACTACCCCGTCATCAACTATCCCCTTTCCTACAATCCACTGACAGTACATAAAAAATTAGACACCCGAATCGGCTTGCTTAAAATATTCCCAGGAATTAACCAGGAATATGTAGAAGCGTTAGTACAAATACCTTCAATGCGTGCTTTAATACTGGAAACCTTTGGTTCGGGAAATGCAATGACCCATCCCTGGTTTTTATCAAGTATTGAAAAGCTCTTGCAAAGGGATGTGCTGGTAGTAAATGTATCCCAATGTTTTGGGGGTAGCGTAGACATGAAACGATACCAAACCAGCCTGATGCTTGAACAGCTGGGTGTCATAAGCGGACACGACTCCACCACCGAAGCTATGGTAACCAAACTTATGTATTTGCTGGGAAAATATTCGAAAAATGAAGAAATCATCCCCTTTTTGTACAAATCGCTGCGTGGAGAGATCAGCCTTACGGAAGAAGTTGCACGGGAATGATGGTATTTTAAAAAAATATTGTTTTCTTTGCACCAAAATTCTGAGAATATTCTGGAGAGGTGGCCGAGTGGTCTAAGGCGCACGCCTGGAGAGCGTGTAAGCTCCAAAAGGGCTTCATGGGTTCGAATCCCATTCTCTCCGCTTTATTTTTTTTATTCCACCATATTTTTTTCTGATTTTATCAGGTTTTTCCGTTAACTATTTTATTTTTGTACCCTTAAGGGTTATTTATCATTTCATATAAAATAGTGTTATTGCGTCACGGGAAAATACTGCTACTGTTACTCACAGTCAACTCCTTAATGCTTTCGGCTCAATACTACAACGAAAGCGTACGGGTAGATTCGGTTTACAACTACCATCAGAACAACGAAGATACTATTTACATAGCCAACACAATCACCAGTATACAGGACAGCGACATAGTTTTGCTACATCAGGCCAAAGGTATCACATATAATTACAATACCGGAAGCATTGCGAGCGATTATGGGTTTGCGGGGAGATTTGAAATTCTGCTCGTACTCAAACGTATAGGCAATAAGGTTATTGTTCGTAATGTGACCCGGGATGCAACAAACAGCTTTGTACCCAAAGGATTGCAGCTGGTAAGGGTGGGCAGATACACCGATATACGCACCACTAAAACCATCTCGGCACCCATCCAGGCTGAGCCTTGGAATGGTGAAAAAGGTGGGATATTATGTATTATTGCCGACACGCTGAAACTGTATGCAAATATTAGCGCTAGTGGATGCGGCTACCAAGGAGCCCAGCCCGTTAATGCGTCTACTGTAGTCTGTTGGAAAAATGACAGTATCAATGTAATTAAAAAAAATCTTCCTCTGAGCAAAATTCAATGGGCCGGCTTAAAGGGTGAATCGGTTGTAGATGCCGACACCAACTATATCAGAGGTTATGCACCGCAATATGCCGGCGGAGGGGGCGGTAATGGTTATCATAGCGGTGGTGGAGGGGGCGCCAATTATTTCCCGGGAGGACAAGGCGGATATGAAGCTTTGCTATGTGGCGTAAGTCCCGACACCATTGGTGGCAGAGGCGGAAAAGGCATGGGAACCGGATTGTTGAACGGTTATGGACCTGTTGTAACCTTCGGGGGGGGAGGGGGATGCAGTACCCAAAAAAATGGATACTATGCCACCAAAGGAGGTAACGGAGGCGGAATAATAATTATTATGGCCAACGTATTGGTTGGTAACAATTTCACCATAGCAGCCAATGGCCAAAGCGTTACCGACACTGCTACTGCGGGAGCTGGAGGTGGAGGAGCCGGGGGTACGATTGTATTGGATGTAAATGAATATCTTACAAAAGTAAAAGTTCAGCTACGAGGGGGAAACGGCGGAAGTGTTGCTACCACCCCACCCATTCCCGGCATGGGCGGAGGAGGTTCCGGCGGATACTTACGCTTTAATGGGTCTACCCAAAGCGACAGCATAATGCTCGACATTACCCCAGGTAACCCTGGCAATATTTCCCCCATGATCAATAAAAATGCCACTCCGGGCATTACAGGCTTTGCAAAAGGAAATTTCATTATGCCGGTAAAAGATTTCCTGTTTAATCTTATGCCCGCCGATCAGGAAATATGCGAAGGAGATATCCCCAAATATATTAAAGCCTCGAGACCCAAAGGGGCTACCAACATATTCAAGTACGAATGGCGACAAAGTGCCGACAAGATTAACTGGACAAAAATAGATACGGCTACCCGCATGGTTTTTCAACCCCCTGCCCTATTTTCAACCACATTTTATCAACGCATTGTTCATGCCGTCGATACGGGCAACAACATTTTAGTATCAGATACAAGTTTTGTATATACCATCAAGGTGTGGCCCAAAATTACAAACAATACCATTCATACCGATACTTTTGCCATCTGTAAGGGATTAGCAATGCCTCAAATCAACGGTTCGCTTCCTGGCGGCGGAAGTGGCACATACGTCTATCAATGGCAGGACAGTTCGCGTACCTCTCCGGTATGGAAACCTGCTCTGGGAATAAACGACAGCGTGCACTATAAACCACCCTATACCGATACCATCTACCTACGCCGTTATGTTACTTCGAGAGTTTGCAAGAGTACTAGTAACAGAGTAACCATTCAGGTTCTTCCTCCGATCCAGAATATTCTTATCACCGATACCCAGTGGGTATCGGTGGGACGCCCCTTTGATCCTCTGCAAGCACAGAATGCTATCGGCGGTGATGGCAGCTACATTTATGTCTGGCAAAAAAGCCCGAACAAATTCGTATGGCAAACCATAGACTCTTCAAGCAACAATAATATTCAGGTAATAGCTCCCCCTACCCTGCCCGACACTCAATATTTCCGAAGAATTGTTTACTCAGGCTTGTTCAATACCTGCAAAGACACTACCAAAGCACTACCGTTGTATGCCCTCGACTCTATTCATAACAACCTGATATCGGGTAGCGACACTATCTGTGCGCGTACACAACCCACACCGTTTACAGCTACCGTCCCTACCGGCGGAGACAAATCCTATCGTTTCCTATGGCAAAAAAGTACCGATGGATTCACCTGGGATACCCTATCGACAAGCAATAGCACCAGTCTGAATCCCGGCATTATTTATCAAAGCACCTATTTTCGTCGTATTGTTTTCTCGGGACGAAACAATGCCTGTGTAGACACCAGCAATGTAATATTTATTTTTACCAAACCAGCTATAGAAAATAATTTCATACTCCACAGCAAGGATACAACCATTTGCTATGGTCAAACTCCCGGACTGATCACCGGAAGTATACCACAACAGGGCGACGGACCCTACCAATATCAATGGGAGATAAAAACAAACGGCATCTTTGGAATTGCTCCCGGCACTTACGACAGCCTGCACTACCTTGTATCACCTCTGTTTGAAAACACATACCTGCGACGGAAGGTTAACTCCGGCATATGCACAAGTTACAGCGATACTGTTCTTGTTAGGGTGTTGCCTTTGATTACTAACAATATTATTTCGGGCGATACGACAGTATGTAAACATACGGCCCCCCTGCCATTGCAGGGAACGAATCCCGCCGGTGGCGATCCCTCCGAATATCGGTATCTCTGGCAGGTTGGTTCTCAAACCAACTGGATAACCGGCAGCGGAACAGCCAATCAGAAAAATTACCAGCCATCAGCTATTGACACCCTGACCTACTTCAGAAGAATTGTATTCTCTGGTCCTTACAATACCTGTAGCGACACATCCAATATTGTTACAATCGGAGTTCATCAGCTGCCGCTGGCGAGCCTTGCCTCCTTTGACGATAGTCTATGCATGGGTCAGCCCTACCAGCTTAAGATTCAGCTTAATGGCCAATCCCCTTTTATCGTAAAATATACAGATCAAAACGCAGTATTTGACACCCTTGTTGGCAGTCAGGGGTTGTTCGTTTGGCCCTTCTATCCTTATACAGCAGGTAAATTTCAATATACGCTGGCACAGGTAATCGACACTCATGGCTGTTCTCCCGATTCTATGCCGGGTAAAGGTATGTTATCCGTCTTTGAAGTCCCCGTTGCCTTTGCTGGCAACGACACCGAAGTATGCGGACAGGAAGTAAGGCTGCGGGCCAACAAAGGTATCGGTCTGGGAACATGGACATCCAACGTAAGTGCTACTTTTGAGTCTGGTATTCATTCGCATGAAACACTTGTAAAATCAAGCCAGTACGGTACACATACCTTCACATGGACGCTCAATAATGGTGGATGTATTGACTCATCCACCGTTTACATTACCTTTGATCAACCTCCCCCTGATCCGCTGGTGGGTGAAGACCAACAAGGCCCATTTCTTTTTAAAACCAAATTAAAAGCCTATCTGCCGTTATTGGGTACGGGCAAATGGACCACCCCCGACTCCACCATTATCATATCCGATATTTTCGATCCTGAGGCTACTGTCGAAAATTTAAAATTCGGCAAAAATTATTTCCAGTGGTATGTAGAAAATGGCGTTTGCACATCGGCCAGCGACACACTCGTAGTTGAAGTAACCGACATTCGCATCCCCGAAGGTTTCTCACCCAACGGAGACGGCAAAAATGACACATTGATTATCAAAGGTCTGGAAAATGTTTCCAATGCCGAACTTATCATTCTCAATCGCTGGGGTTACGAGGTATTCCGATCAAAAGACTACAAAAATAACTGGGATGGAAAATATAAGGGTGATGTTTTGCCCCTCGATACCTATTACTATATCCTGAACGTTATTGGACGAACTTACAAAGGGTTTTTAATTATAAGAAAATAACCGATGCGAATCAGGTGGTACATATTGGCAATTGTGTGCGGGTTAAACTGGCTAACCTCCCGGGCGCAATACTATCCTGTATTCAGCCAATATATATCCAATGGCCTGATTATTAATCCGGGATTTGCCGGCAGCCGGGAAGTATTAAGTATCAACCTGCTGTACAGGCAACAAATGATTGGCTTTACGGGTTCGCCAAGATATCTGGTATTTTCGGCACATTCTCCCCTAAAAAATCCCAACATTGGTATAGGTGCCCTACTGTTTGATGAGAAAACAGGACCTATTCACAATTCCCATATATACCTGCATTATGCATTTCGTATCCCCACCCAACATGGACGTTTATCACTGGGACTGAAAGGGGGGATTGTGTATACTCAGTACAACTGGAAGCAAATATATCTGAATGACAATGATGACCCTGCTTTTTCGGGCGATGTACAAACCTTTGTAATGCCTAATTTTGGCGCCGGCCTGTTCTACTATTCATCGCGTGCTTTTGCCGGATTTTCTATCCCTTACTTTTTGTCTTATTCCGAAAAAAACAATTATAAATCAGTAACTTTCCGCAATGATTTCAAAAACTACAATTTTCTGTTGACAGGGGGTTATGTATTCGCATTTCCGGGAAACATCCAATGCAAACCATCATTTTTGTATAAAATTTATCCCAATACCCTGTCGCAGCTGGATATTAACACAACATTCATTTTGTACGACGATAAATTTAACTTTTCCCTGGCATACAGAATCAACGAAGCATGGGTCGGTTCTTTCGATATACGTTTAAATCCTCAATTCCGTCTAAGCTATACTTATGAATATGCCGGGAAGGTTGCGAGATTTTTCAATTACACCTCGCACGAGATAGGTCTTCGTTATGAACTGATGTACAAGATTAAAGCAGCAAACCCGCGTTACTTCTGAGAGATATGCAAACCATACGGAACTATCTGATGATTTTCCTGTACACCTCGATAACCGGGGCAACATCTTTATTTTCACAAAAACAGTATACCGTTGAGAAACTGCCCTTTTGCAGCAGCCAGTTCGATGAATTTGCTCCTACCTACTACAACGATGGAATAGTATTTTGTGCCAATTATAAAAACTCGATATTGGTTTCTTTTGTCGACACCTCAGCCGAACCCCATTTGTTGTTCGACCTGTACTATACCAAATCAAACCGCAGTGGCAAGAAATGGCAGACCCCCTTGCTTTTTAACGACCTCAACACCATTTTTCAGGAAGGACCGGCTTGCTTTTACGACAACTATACCAAAGTCGTATTCACAAGAAATCTGTATACCGGCAAAACTTTTGGCAATTACCTCAAACCGGGCAACCGTCTGGGGCTATTCTTTGCCGAACTGTCGGGTAAAAAATGGACCAATATCGAACCCTTTGAGTATAACTCAGAGGAATACAACATAATGCACCCAGCCATTACAGAAGACGGCAATACCCTTTATTTTACCTCGAATATGCCCGGAGGCTTCGGAGGATATGACCTGTATGTCTCCAAACGAGTACACGGCAAATGGACAAAGCCGGTCAACCTTGGCCACAATGTAAACTCTAAAAAAGATGAAGCTTTTCCATTTATTCATCCTTCGGGTAGACTTTTCTTCGCTTCAAAAGGTTGGAACTCTCGGGGTGGCTTCGACATTTTTTATACGCAGCCCTTCAAAGGCGACTGGCTAACTCCCCAAAACATGAAAGAACCCATTTCGTCGACCGCCGACGATTTTGGATTTATTGCCGATCGTTATCTCCAAACAGGCTATTTCTCGTCGAGCCGAAATAAAAACGATGATATTTTTGTATTCACCTCCACCATTTCGGATTTTGAAAATTGCACCCAACAGAAAGAAAACACCTATTGCTTCATATTTTACGAGAACGGTACTTCCGAAGACGATGTAAAAGGAACCATGAAATACGAATGGGACTTTGGCGATGGTACCAAAGTAAGGGCTGTCGAAGCCGAGCATTGTTTTGCTAAAAAAGGAAAATACCGTATACAGCTCAACGTCATCGACTCACTCACCAACGAAGTACTGGTCAATCAGGCCGAATACGAACTGGAAGTTACCGACTACGAACAACCTTACATTACCGCCCCCGATCAAGCTACCATCGGAGAAACTATTGCATTTGATGCCAAAAAAACAAACCTGAAAAACTTTCGTATAGCCCGATATTATTGGGACTTCGACGATGGCACAAAAGCCAGTGGCGAAAGCACCAACCACGTCTTTTATGAAGAAGGGGTGTACGACGTAAAGCTTATGGTGGAAAGCCATCCTACCCGAACCGGTGTACAGAAGGTGTGTGTGTATAAAACAATAATTGTCGTTGCCCAGTAATGTATTCATCAATTGTTTACAAAAAAAACTTTAATTCAATAAAACTGTTTGATTATTTTTACCCTCAGAAATGACTACTAATAGAGATAGGTTATGTGTTCCCGATATATTACGATGCTAACCCTGTTTACGCTACTGGTACAAAGCAACATCTTTGGCCAATCAGCACCAGCAGAAGATGAAAATATTCCTTACCTTGTAACTTTTTCAAAACAAGCCGAAACCTCATGGGGCGATGACGATTTTGTTCAGATTTTTTTCTTTCTGGTACCGGAAAATTATAAGCAACCCATATATATCCGTGTCTTTGATCCCGACTGCGGTGGCGACATCGATGAATTGAATGGGGTATTCGATTCACAAACCCGTTTTTCGGTATACGGCGGACAACGATGCTGGTCCGATAAGGCAGCCCAAAGTCCCGACCCCGTTGGAAACTACAAGAGTGGCAACCTGCTTGATAGCAAAACCTTTGGAGACGACCCCAAATGGGACAAAAAATGGTATACCTTTGGTCCGTACAATCCTACCGAAGGCGAACTTGTCCAAAAGTTCGGAGGTTATTTGTTTAAAATAGTGGTCGAAGGTATATCGGGCGATGATGGAAATCTCTATAGATTTTTTCTATCAACCGCTGCCGATGAAAACAAACCTATCGAAGGCGGTAATGCTTTTGCCTATGAATATACTTTCCGTATGTGGGATGACCCCAAACAGGTCTCGCATATATACCCTTACGTCGATGACCGTACGATTTCTGTCAAGGTAAGCAACTTTGACTGGGACGACGACGGATTTATCCGTATTGTATCCGTTGCCCGAAAGGGACAAATCCTAAATGCCTCGGGGGATAATGTATGGGTAAGTACCGAATTTAAAATCATTCCTGAAGAAAAAAACACCTCCCTCGATATCCAGATGATTAAAAATAAGACCAAACCAGTAAAAAACAATAATGTGGTAGTGAACGTTTTCAACCAGTATGGCGAATTACTACCCTTCTTTACCGTTCCCATTGGTGGTGTACCTAAGTACAAATATTCTATCGGGGTTAAACAGAAAGAATAAAATTATCCACAAACAAAGAATTGAATCAATAAAAATATTTATCTTTAATACAGCAACAAAAAATTTTTCCGAATGGAACGGGCGATAAAAGGACTACTTTTTGCAATAATTTTTACAACATGTACATTCCATCTCAAGGCACAACCCATAACCTTTAAACATTTTGGTCTTGAACAAGGGCTTATTCATCCTTCAGTTTACACTATTAATCAAGACAATAACGGTTTTTTGTGGCTGGGCACGGGTGAAGGCTTATGTCGCTTCGATGGGATCAGGTTTGTTCGCCCGGCAACAAAAGATACATTAACAGGATCTTACACGAGCTTTTGCTTTAAAAGCAGTAAGGGCACCATATGGGTTGGTTATGATGATGGCAGTGTTTATACGGTCGAAAACCTCCGGATCAAAAACATGTATCGGAATATCGACGCCCCAAGCATGATCACATGGATAACCGAACTTTCAAACGGTACCATACTGGTTGCCACCCAGTCGAATGGGATTCTGGCCTTTAACAATGAAAACCGTACCGTACTCAAACTCAATGATTCAAAAATCATCTATTCGGTCGAAGAAATCGACCAAAACCGTCTGCTTATTGGGAGTAATGAAGGTCTTTGGATAGCCCGAAGAAATGGAGAATTGTCGTACCTATACGATACAAAAGTAAAGGCAATCCCCGAAACCAAAGTCAATTGTATCATCCGTCAAAAAAACAGTCAGGGATATTGGATAGGCACCTCCGATGCTGGGTTATATAAACTTACCCCGACACCCACTATTCAGGTTCAGCCCTTTACAGGAGTTTCTGAATTGAACAATGCCAATATCCAATGGCTGCTCGAGGATAATGGAAACAATCTGTGGGTATGTACCTTCGGAAAAGGAATTTTTAAATTCAAAAAAGATCCTGCCTCAAAGGAATTGTATGAATATGTGAACAATTATAACCAAACTAACGGTTTAGGGGATAATTACATCAAAAATGCCTTTCAGGACCACGAAGGAAATATTTGGTTTGCCACCTATAGCAACGGGTTAACGGCCATCATGGATGAAGCCTTCGTCTTCTATAAATATAATCCGACCGATATTCTATCCCTTGCCGTCGATCCGAAGGAAATGTGGCTGGGATCACGCAATGCGCTGATTTATGTAAAAAATAATACAACAGAACCCACAGTACTGGGAAGCAGAAATGGGATACCCACCGATGCCATCACAGCACTTACCCTGTCCGACGGTAATACGCTGTGGATAGGAACCCAGCACTCAGGAATTTTTAAAATGACAGGAAGCAATAGCCGTCCTCAACGCTTTTTTTCTTCCGACAATTCGGTCGAAAACACCACAAATAAGCTCTTGTATCACAATAATGTACTTTGGGCTGCAACCAATGGCGGACTTTTTGCTTTCGATATACGCACCGGAAAAATCATTGAAAAATACTCCACCGATACCGATTTACCCCATAACAAAATCAACGACGTATATATTGACTCGAAGGGTAATGTGTGGGTTGCCACAAAAGGACATGGTCTGTATTCAGTTTCGTCGAAAAATCACATCAAAATTGATGGGGGAAGCGAAATAGAATTTACAGCCATCACCGAAGACAAGAATGGCAATCTATGGGCTTGTACATACGGCGATGGCGTCTTTGGTTTTATGAAAGATTCTGTCATTAATCTTACCGAAAAAAAGGGACTTAAATCGGATTATGGATACAGCATCATAACCGACGAAGAAGGGAGCATATGGGTCGGACACCGTCTGGGGATTAGCCGTATCCAACCTTCAACACTTCGCGTCATTGCATACAGCACCGAAATAGGTATCCTGGGCGACTGCAACCCCCTTGCCGTGAATATAGATGATCAGGGTAACATCCGCTGGGGAACTACCAACGGCATCATCCTGTACAATTTTCAGTCGTACAAACAACAACAAAAAATTCCACCTCCCGTCAACATCACTTCAGTGCGCATTTCGGACAAAGAATACGACTTCGACAAACCCATTGTTCTCCCTTATGGAAAATATCGCATCCGAATCGAATTTGTCGGTATTCATTTCCGTTCGCCCAACTCGGTTCGTTATCAGTACAAACTTGATGGGTGGGACATGGCATGGTCCGACTTTACCGACGCCAATTATGCCTATTACCCCCGACTCGAAGACGGTAAATATAAATTTCTCGTTCGTGCGATCAACGCCGAAGGTTTAAGCAACGAAGCTCCGGTCGAACTGAGCATTACCATCATGCCTCCCCTCTGGAAACGCTGGTGGTTTATCGGCCTGAGCATCATTTCCCTAATAGCACTGCTTTATCTGTACATTAAATATCGAGAACGTAAACAACGGAAGTTTCAGGAATATCTCGAAAGGCTTCTTGAAGAGCGCACCCGTGAAGTAATGCAGCAAAAAGAGGTGATAGAATTGAAAAACCGTGATATCACCGACAGTATAACCTATGCCCAACGAATACAAAACAGTATCCTGCCTTCGATTAAGAAACTTCAGGAATTATTTTCGGGAAGCTTTATCTTTTATCAGCCCAAAGATATCGTTAGTGGCGACTTCTACTGGTTTGACAAGATAAGCGACAACAAATTCATTATAGTCTGCGGCGATTCAACAGGCCATGGGGTTCCCGGTGCATTGATGTCGATGATAGGGACTACCCTGATAAAAGATATCTGCAACCGTCCCGATGTCATCTACCCATCCGACATTCTCATAAAACTGGATGAAGAAATGCGATCCACCCTCAACCAAAACTTTGAACATGCCGAATCTTCCGACGGGATGGACCTTATTGCCTGCGAAATTGATCTCCAAACCTACAAGGTTATCATTGCGTCGGCCATGCGACCTGTCATTCTGTTCCGGAACGGCGAACAAATTTACGTGAGTGGCAGTAAGAGTTCCATTGGAGGAATTGTGTACAAAAACGAATACAAAAATTTTGAAAACCAGAGCTATCAACTCAGCCGCGGAGACCTTATATATATGTTCTCCGACGGTTATCCCGACCAGTTTGGCGGACCACTGGGCAAGAAATTTAAAATGGTACGTCTGCGCAATCTGCTCGAGGATATTCACGATATGCCCATGGAAGAGCAATATTATCAGATAAAGAACAATTTCAACCTGTGGCGGGGACAGTACGAGCAGGTCGATGACGTGCTGTTTATGGGCATCAGGCTTTAGGATACTATGGCAATAGGCCTGTCCATACAAAGCAGCCAGTAAAGACAGAAGACAATTTTACCTCTCGATCAAAAATACCATAAAGGGTGGAACCACTGCCCGACATGGCTGCATATACAGCTCCCATTGCATAAAGTTCATTTTTAATATCTTTCAGCAAGGGGTATTTCTCAAAAATAGGCACTTCAAAATCATTTTTCAGATATTGACGCCATTGGGCAACAGGCATCTGCACAACCTGTCGCAGGTCATGTGCTGGTTTTTGAGGGACTATACCGCGGTAAGCTTCGGCTGTTGAAAGATGCAGCGGCGGTTTGACAAGAACTATATATTTCCCCGACAGGCTCAATTCTATTGGCTCGAGTACCTCGCCCCGTCCGGTTGCAAACATTGGCTTATTGTAAAGGAAAAAGGGACAATCGCTCCCCAATTGCAAAGCCATTTCAGCTAAAGTTGCCAAAGGTATATCAAGATTATATAAGCGATTGATCAGCAACAGCGTATGGGTAGCATCACTCGACCCTCCACCCAGCCCAGCCCCCGACGGTATATGTTTGTACAGATGAATTTCAGATGCAGGAACATGATATTTTTCCCTGATAAGCCGGTATGCCTTTACACAGCTGTTTTTGTCAAACGGGGCATCTACGATTGTCCCATAGTTAAAAAATTTTACTTCTTCCCCAGCAGTTTCAACAATCTCAAGCACATCGTACAGCGGAACCGGATAAAACACCGTCTCGAGATTGTGATACCCGTCGGGCCTCTTTTCAACCACATGTAAGCCCAGATTAATCTTAGCATTCGGAAATATCAGCATACTTATGTAGTATATAAATAGTAGCTCAGGTGTATTTTTTACGTAACTATTTTATTGTATTTTCTCTGACGAAAGTGTAACTTTGACACCACAAAAATGTAGTTTTTGTTTTTCTCGTAGTAGATTTGGGTTTAAGTTAGTTTGTGTGTGTGCATCGCTGTCTTGCAGCGATGCTTATTTTTTTAGCCTTAACAAACGAAAAATTTCTTTAACAACCCCTTCCACCGAAATATCTTTATTTAAAAATACATCAGCGTTAAGCCATTTTCGTTCACGTTCCGATTCCGAATTAAACGAAATGCCTGTTGTTGAAGAAACCGACGATACCAATATCACCGGCAGCAAGGGCGACAACTTCCTCAACCGATATGCCAGCACAAAACCTGTATCATCATGTTCCTTAAGGCAATCGACTACAGCAATATCCACTTCATTAACACTAGCCAAGGTAAGCGCCTCAAGCGGATCGGCAGTTGCAAATACCTCAAAGCCCATTTGCTTTAAATTGGCCATCAGCATGTTGCGGTAAGCATGGTCGTAATCAGCCAGTAATACTTTTTTGTTCATCCTGTCTATCATTTACTCGGCAAAGGGAGTATATTGAATATGTCATGTATCCCTCTCCTGCAATCAGATCAAAACATCTCGTTTGACAAAATAGGTATGCAAACGTTCGTGAAAATTAGAAGGCATAGAGCTATTGAAATAGTTTTCGTAAACATCTTTGAGCATGGGATTATGATGTACCCACTTAATAGCATCGTTTTCAGCCCAATCAATAATATTTTTTATACAGCGCTTATCAGAATCCTTTGACCATGAGAGAGGGAACCCTCCGCCCCCCATGCAGCCATTGGGGCAGGCCATCACTTCGACAAAATGTAAATCATTACGATCCGACAGCCGTTGCATAAAGTCAGGCACATGTGAAAGTCCGTTGACAATAGCTATCCCGAAAGTATTTTCCCCAATCTGTACCTGAAATTCTCTGACATCCTTGTTGATCATCCGCGGCACAGAGAAATTGGCAGCAAAGGGTTTTCCTGTCAGAAAATGGTTTAACGCCTTAAGAAACGTTTCCGTTGTTCCACCGGTAATATTCACCAGTTTTCCTGCCATGCTGGCTGATGAGGATATATCTTCGTCCACTTCGGCTACAATACGTTCGATATCAATACCGTACATTTTAATCATCCTGATCAGCTCGCGAATGGTAATCACTGTATCGACATCGGAAATGCCCATCAGGGTCATCTGGGGTCGCGATGCTTCAAATTTGGCAGCTGTACAGGGGAGAATCGAAACCAGATAAATATCATCGGGGAGTAATGATTTTTGCCGGGCAATAACATACTTGGCCACCACCCCGGATATTTGGGAAAAAGATTTTGCGGTACTTAAATTTTTCAAGTACGATCCATGGGTTTGTTCCATGTACTTCACCCAAGCCGGACAAGAAGAGGTAAACATAGGGAAAGGGCCGTTGTTCCTGAGACGATTGATAAAGTCGCCGCACATTTCCACAAGCATGATATCGGTAGCCAGCGAGGTATCAAACACAATCTCAAAGCCAATTTTTCGCAGGATAGTGTGAAGAACCGCATTAATATTCTTTGCGGTTTTAAATCCAAAATGTTCGGCAATTGCAACGGCGACAACCGGCGAATAGGTTACCGCCATTTTTTTATGTGGATCGTGGAAATATACCTGCATTTCGGAGAAATTGACCCTATCGCTAAGGGCAGCAGTAGGACACACTCTGAGGCATTGTCCACAGAATATACAATTGGAAGAGTTAATTGGTTGTTCGAGTGCTGGTCGAACGGAAGTAGCAACACCGCGATGGATAAAACTGAGAACCGATACGCCCATCTGTTCGGTACATACGCGGATACAGCGTCCGCAAAGGATACATTTAGAAGGCTCGTGGATCAAGGCAATACTTGATTTGTCGACTAAGGTTGCGATCTTCTGACCTGTAATACGACGCTCGCGAACATGCATATCTTCGGCATGTTGCTGTAATTCACAGGTCCCGTTACGTTCGCAGTACAAACAATCGTCGGGATGATTGGCCAGCAGCAGTTCGATAATGGTTTTACGGGCCAGTATGACCCTTGGTGAGTGGGTTTTGATTTTCATCCACTCTTCCACCTTAAAAGAACAAGAAGGGATAAGCATATCGCGTCCCTCGAGTTCGACCACACACAAACGGCACATGCCCGTGGGAACGAACTCCTTCATGCTGCAAAGCGTAGGCACTTTTATCCCAATACGATTGAGTACCTCAAGAATTGTTTCGCCTCGCTTAACCTTTACCAGCTTGTTATTAATTTCAATTTCAAAGGTCATATCCTATTGTATAAGGATTGCATTGAATTTACAGGCATCAACACATTTGCCACAGCTTATGCACAGATCCTCTACAATGTAGTAGGTCGAACGCAACGTACCTTTAATTGCCTCCACCGGACATTTGGGCGCACAAACTCCACAACCTGTGCATGCTTTAGGACTTATGGAATAAGATCGTAATTGCTTGCAAACATTTGCACTGCATTTTCGCTCGTAAAGATGTTCTTCAAAATCATTTTTAAACTTCTGCAAGGCGCTGAGAATAGGGGTAGCAGCCGACTGCCCCAATCCACATAGTGAGGTTGTCCGCATAACATCAGCAAGGGGTTCAAGCTGCATAATACTTTTTATCCGCTCAATGGAAGCAGCCTTATAGGCAGGGTCGGGTTTACGGGTTAACTTGTCGAATATCTCCGACATACGTCGTGTACCTTCGCGGCAGGGAATACATTTTCCGCAGCTCTGACGTTTCATGAAATGGCTGAAATACCGTAGCGTATCAATAATACAATTATCCTCATCAAGCACCACCATACCACCCGATCCCATTGAGAGCCCGGCCTGACGCAGTTCATCAAATCCAATAGGAATATCCAGCTCAGATTCGGTAAGGCAATGACCAATAGGTCCGCCTAAGAAAATAGCCCTAAAACGTTTATTGTCTTTAATGCCTCCAATAATGTCGTAAATAATCCTGCGCAAGGGAGTGCCCATGTTCACTTCAACCAGAGCCGTATATTTTGTTTTCCCCGAAACAGCAAAAATCTTGGTACCCTTGCTCTGTGTAGTACCCATAACGGCAAACCAGTTGGGGCCATTCTGTATGATAGCAGGTACATTAGCCAATGTCTCCACATTATTGACAGCAGTAGGTTTTTTAAACAAACCCTGAGTGGCAGGAAAGGGAGGCTTGGTTTCGGGCATCCCCCTTTTTCCTTCAATACTTGCTATCAGCGCTGTTTCCTCGCCACAAACGAATGCCCCGGGACATTTTTTAATAGAAATATCGAGGCTAAAACCACTGTTCAGTATGTTTTGTCCCAGAAAACCCTTTTCCCTTGCCTGACGAATGGCTTGTTCAAGTGTTTGAATGGCAATGGAATATTCGGTACGAATGTAAACATAAGCCTTTGAGGCACCCACTCCATATGCAGCAATGGCCATTCCCTCGATAACCCTGTGAGGATCCCCCTCAATAATAGCTCTGTCCATAAAAGCGCCCGGGTCGCTCTCCTCGGCATTACAGATCAGATACTTTTGGGTAGCATTGGTAAATAATACCGATTTCCATTTTCTACCCGTGGGGAACCCGCCTCCCGATCGCCCTCTAAGGCCACTCTCTTCAATCAGATCACAAACTTCGGACGAAGTGTACATAGAGATAGCCTTTTGAAAAGCCCGGTACCCTCCCGTTGCAATATATTCATCGATATCAAAGGGATTGATTTTACCGCAGTTGGCCAGTACCACACGATTCTGCAAGACAAAAAAAGGCATTTCCTCCACAAAAGGCACTCCATTCCATGCCGAGAGTGCTTCGTCGCGATACTGGGCAAAAGCATGTTCGGCCGGCAGAATATGATGAAACAGATCGTCGAGAATAGGAAATACCTCACTGGATTGGACATTCTTCAGAAGCAACCGACACCAACCTGGTAGCTGAACTTCAACCAAAGGTTCTAGACTACAAAGCCCCAAACATCCCACCCTTACACAACGAGCATTGATATCGCGCTCGCCAAGATACTGCTGAATAGCCTCAAAAGTCCGGTTTGCGCCTGCTATAGTTCCACATGTCCCCATTCCCACCGTAATAAACGGTACCGAAACATGACGACGATAAGTGAGCGTATTTGGGGAATCGGTCATTGGTGCCATAGCTTCATGCATTAGCGCAAACTTTCTTCCATGCGGATATTATCGACCATTTTACGTAATTGTTCCAACGTAACATGGGTATAATACTCCCCGTTTACTGCAATCACGGGAGCCTGAGCACAACCGCCAAGACAACCGGCTACCTCAAGGCTAAAGAGCCCGTCATCGGATATCCCACCATCCTTGATACCCAGCATCGACTCCAGTTCTTCCTGTAACGTCGACGATCCATATAAGTAGCATGCAGTTCCGTAACAGAGCTGAAAATGATATTTCCCACGAGGTACAAACCGAAATTGATTATAAAAAGTGGCTACCCCATAAATGGTACTGGCCGGTAACTGAAAGTGTCCAGCCAGTTTTTTTACCGCATCGCCAGGTATATACCCCCAACGAAGCTGAAATTCCTGTAATGCCGGAATCAGATATTCCTGCCTGCCAGCGGGATATTCTTTCAGTATTGAATCAATATTGTCATCATTCATGACCTTGGACTTTGCAGATTAACAAAAATAATATCCTTCTGCGAAAAACTATATGACTTAACAAGGTTTTTGGAAAGTTTAGAATGATTTTAATTTGTCTGAGGAAAATTCACCCGACGATTTGACGAATGGAGTCCATATTGTGGTTTAGCAAAAGGAAAAAATTAACCAGAAAGGACTATTTATTGAAGAAAAATTAAAATTGTAAACATACACAAACAGCATATACATTATGCGGGTGCTTTCGATAGGCGAAGAAGCCTACGACTGCGAGGCAGGAATAAACGAAAACCCGATAAAATATACTGCTCCTGTTGAGATTAATTGATTTGGGATAAAAACTGAATAGCCTCACTATGTTTAAGCTCTGCGGCCTTTTTCATATCGGCCAACGCCTCGTCGGTATCCTGCTGATAGAGGTGGGCTATACCCCGATTGTAATAAGCCTTGGCGTAGTTGGGATTAAGCTCAACTGCCCGGTTAAAACATTCAATAGCTAATCCAAGCTCGTTGCGACATAAGTATACAATACCCAGATGATTATAAACCTCGTAACAGGCCGAATCCAGAGCTATTGCTTTCTTAAAATCCTTAATTGCTTTACCGTATTTTTGCATTTTGGTATACACCACACCCCGAAGATCGTACAAACGACAGTCGCCAGACTCATAACCCAACGCCATGTTACAACATGCCAACGCTGAGTCGAGCATATTATCATTAAAGTATTTTTCGGCCCGACTCATGAGTAACTTTATTTCCTGCGCATCGCCGGTGACCTGTGCATGAACCGTACCCATATACAGCGCAAACATCATGGTTACTCCAACTATGCCCGACACTGCCGTTTTCATTTTTTTACTGTTAGATATATTTTAAATATCTGACCCCAAAGTTAATACAACATTCAGGCAAACAAGTGCAGGAGGCAATGATATTCCTTACCCAATTTATTGAAAAAAAGCAACAAAACGTTGTTTTACTAAAGGATAGACCGAATAAAGTTCCGTATATTATCTTCCATACTCCCCGGCTGTTCAAGCATTCGTATAAAAGCAGTACCAATAATTCCCCCGCGGGCATGTTGGCAGGCAGTTGCAAAGGTTTGCCTGTCGCGAATACCAAAGCCGACCATTACTGGATGCTTTAACTGCATGGCTTCGAGGCGCTGAAAATATGCCAACGATGAATCAAGCGATTTATTACCACCGGTTGTCGAATAGCTCGAGACGGCATAAAGAAAACCTTCGGTTATGGAATCGATGTAGCGTATACGTTCTTCGGTAGTTTGGGGGGTAACCAGTAAAATGTGGTACAGACCATATTTACGGGCAACAGGTTGATATAGCTGTCGATACTCCTCCACGGGCAGGTCGGGAATAATAAAACCATCGACTCCGACATCGGCACAGCTGCGACAGAAATTTTCAAAACCATATTGATACACCGGATTAAAATACCCCATAAGCAATACGGGGATATGAACTGTAGCCCGCATATTTTTGAGCTGTTCAAAGAGTATCTTAAGGGTCATTCCATTTTTCAGGGCAACGGTACTGCTGTGCTGGATAACAGGTCCATCGGCCAAGGGGTCGGAAAAGGGCATTCCCAGCTCAACCATGTCAGCCCCCGACTGCTGAATGCACTGCAGCACAGGAAGTGTATCGTTCAAATGCGGAAAGCCTGCTGTAAAATAGATAGAAAGAATTTTTTTATCGTGTTGGGCAAAAACTTTATCAATCCTGTTCATATTCCGTCAATTAATATTACAGATACAAAATTATTCTACAATGATTTTTGCATGTAACGGATATAGGTTTCCATGTCCTTATCGCCACGGCCAGAGATATTAACCACCACGCGGTCGGTGGTTTTAAAGTCAATTTTTTTGAGGGCAGCAAGGGCATGAGCCGATTCGAGCGCCGGGATTATGCCCTCCAGTCGTGTCAGTTCAAAAGCAGCCTGCAGAGCTTCTTCGTCGGTAGCATGGAGTATTTGGGTACGGCCTACCGCATACAGGTGTGCATGTTGCGGACCAATGCCGGGATAATCAAGGCCGGCGGATATCGAATATGGTTCAACGATCTGTCCATCGGCTGTTTGCAAGAGGAAGGTTTTAGCGCCCTGAATAATTCCCACAGTTCCCCTGGCAATTGAAGCTGCCGTTTCATGCGTATCAATGCCTTTTCCGGCTGCTTCGACTGCAATAAGCTGCACCTGAGGACGATCGAGGTAATGATAGAAAGCCCCGATAGCGTTACTACCACCCCCTATGCAGGCCAGAATATGGGTAGGATTTTCATCGCCGGTCAGTTCCTTAAGCTGCCACTGCATTTCCTCGCTGATAATTGCTTGCAGTCGGGCTACCATATCCGGATAGGGATGCGGCCCTACCACCGAACCAATGAGGTAGTAGGTATCTTCCGGGTTGCTTATCCAGTCGCGCAATGCCTCATTTCCAGCATCCTTCAAGGTTTTATTACCACTAACGGCCGGGATCACCTCTGCGCCCAGCATCTTCATCCTAAGAACATTGGGCATCTGACGCTGAACGTCGGTTTCGCCCATGTAAACCACACACTGCATATCCATCAGGGCGCATACCGTAGCTGTGGCAACGCCATGTTGCCCTGCCCCCGTCTCGGCAATGATTCGCTTCTTGCCCATCATCCGCGCGATAAGTATCTGCCCGATGGTGTTGTTGATCTTATGCGATCCCGTATGATTCAGATCCTCACGCTTTAAAAAAATCTGGGTATGATATTCTTTCGAAAGCCTGGCCGCATGGTATAACGGCGAAGGTCGACCCACATAATGCTTCAACAAACGACGATATTCGTTCTGAAACGTATCGCTCTCGATAATAGAACGATACTTTCGTCGTAACTCATCAATATTGTGATAAAGCATTTCGGGGATATAGGCTCCCCCAAACTGGCCAAAAAAGCCATTCTCATCAGCAAAATAGTTTGTCATAGCTGTTCAATAAATCTTTTTAATAAATCAATATCTTTCAATCCCGGCTGTATTTCGAAACGGCTATTTACATCAACAGCAAAAAGTTGCGGATGGTAAAATTGTTTTATTTGCGCGGCATCATGGGGGCCAATGCCTCCGCTGAGAAAAAATGGCAAGGGCAGCTGTCGGTTTTGCAACAGAGACCAGTCAAATTTTTTTCCGCTTCCGCCATGTTGCATGGTTGGCGTATCAAACAGCAAATAATCGCATGCATGTTGATACATAGCACACTCCACCAGCTGTTGGTCGACTGCGGCAAAAGATTTTACCACCACCAAACCTTCCTGCTTTAAAATATGGCAGAACTCAGGGCTCTCTGACCCGTGCAACTGAACCATATCGATCCGGTAACGGTCGGCTATACGTCTGATTTCATCGACCGATGCACCGACAAAAACCCCGACTTTTTTTATATGTTCGGGAACCTGCCGTGCAGCATCTACAGGCATCTCTCCGGCATATCGAGGGGATCGGGGATAAAATATAAAGCCAATAAAATGAATCGGCAGTTCACAGAGTTGGCGAATATTTGACTCATCGCGCATGCCACATACCTTAATCCGTATTTTTTGTTCCATATCCTCTACTCCAATGCTTGAATAAAATTTTGGCAAGCGAGTTCCGGCATACTATGCTTCATAAAATATTCACCGATAAGAAAGGCATCGAAACCTGCCTCTCGGAGTTTTTGGGCATCTTCGGGCGAATGTATTCCACTCTCGGCAATTTTCATACATGAAGTAGGCAGTAAACTACAAAGATGACGGGAATGGCTGAGATCGACTTCAAAATTTTTCAGGTTACGATTGTTGACTCCGACCAATCGGGCTGCAGGGGGCAACTTGTCAATCTCTGCTACATCGTGTATCTCGAATAGGGTTTCAAGCCCAAGCGATGCCGCCAGCGTCGACAATTCGATCATCTGTCGTGCTGAAAGACAGGCAGCGATGAGCAAGATAACATCGGCTCCTATAGCCCGGGCCTCATATACCTGATAGGGGTCCACAATAAAATCCTTTCTCAGAATTGGAACTGCAATTCGTTCCCGAATACTCATCAAATCGCTGGAATTTCCTCCAAAAAACTTTTCGTCGGTCAGTACCGATATGCCTGCGACACCCGCCTGCATGTAGCCCATGGTTGTCTGCGCCACATCGGCCTGAAGGTTAATTACCCCCTTGGAGGGCGATCTACGCTTAAACTCTGCAATAACAGCTTTACCTCTCTTTCGATCTATTGCTGCAACCAGTGAAAGTGGGCTGCGCTGAAAAAAAGCAGACTTTTGCAGTTCCTCCACCGGCAGCAATTGTTTTCTTTCATTCACTTCCTGCCGTTTGTATTCAATTATTTCATCGAGAATAGTCATGCTTTCAGGAGGTTTTATTGCATTTCCAGAAGTTTTTTCAACACACCAAGGGCCTTCCCGTTCAACAGAGAATCTTGAGCCATCTCAATGCACTGAGGAAGTGATTTTTCGGGTTCGAGACAATGAATACCCACCGCACTGTTGGCAATGACCACATTGGTTTGTTCGGGTGTACCCTTTCCTTCAAGCACACGCATAAAAATATCGACCGACTCGTCGACCGTGGCACCAGCCGCAAGTTTTTGAGGATCGACCCGTTGAAATCCAAGATCCTCGGGCTGATAAATATGTTCCCAGTTGCGTGAGACAAGTTTAAAAGGGCCGGTGAGCGATATTTCATCGTAACCATCGAGGCTGTAGAGGACTATGTAATTTTTGTCGGACTGCTGGTAAAGGTAGTTGTATATCCTTACCAGTTCGAGGTTAAAAACGCCCACCATCTGGTTTTTGGGGAAAGTAGGATTGATGAGCGGGCCCAAAATATTGAAAAACGTCCGCACCCCCAGGTCCTTGCGAACGGGAGCTACATTTTTCATAGCCGGATTAAACAGCGGTGCATGCAGGTAACATATTCCGGCCTGATCGATCTCGCGCTTTAATTTAGCTTCTTCGGCCGAAAACTTATACCCCAACTTTTCCATGATATTGGATGAACCACAACCCGATGACACGCCGTAGTTACCATGTTTGGTCACCTTGTAACCCGCACCAGCCACCACAAAAGACGACAACGTAGAAATGTTAAAAGTATTTTTGCCATCGCCACCCGTCCCACAAAGATCTATGGTGTTGAATTCATCAAGTCGGATGGGTATACACAACTCAAGCAGAGCATCCCTGAACCCTGCCAGCTCATCCAGTGTAATATTCCGCATGATATACACGCTCAAGAAAGATGCTATCTGGGAATGATTAAATTCCCCCTGTGCCATCCTGGTTAAAACCATCCTGGCCTCTTCCCGGGTGAGGGTTTTGTGGGAATAAAGGTAATTCAGAATATTCTTCATCCGTATATGTTTTTTAAATTACTTACTGTTTATTAAGCAATAGTACATTACCTCCTAAATTCGCCAGCACATATGCCTTCCAGCCTATTATTGGAACCCTTTATGCAATTTCTTTCCATATTTAAGGCCTATTGATTGGGCCGGCATCGTTGTGTTGTGAATTATAAACATCGCTTCGTCAATAGATATGCATTGGTTGACATCAGTCATTTTTCCCCGATCTGTATAGCCAGTTAGCAATCATCTTTTCGCCCAAGGGGGTAAGAATGCTTTCGGGGTGAAACTGCACTCCTCTTACATCGTAGGTTCGGTGACGGGCTGCCATAATCTGTCCCTGTTTATCGATAGCGGTCACCTCGATACAATCGGGTAGCTGATTACGGCTAACAATCCATGAATGATAACGGCCGGCATCGAAAATTTCGGGTATTCCATCAAACAGCAGTTCATCGTTGACCGTCTGAATGATGGTAGTAGCAACGCCATGATATACCTGATTGAGATTTTCGAGTCGGGCACCAAACACTTCGCCGATAGCCTGCAATCCCAGACAAACTCCAAGAATAGACTTTTCGGCAGCCCAACGCTGGATCACCGGTTTAAGAATACCCGATTCATCGGGTAGGCCTGGCCCCGGCGATAACACTATTTTGTCAAAATCCTTGAAAAAGTCTGGTTCTACCTCATCATTGCGGACAACCACAATTTTTTCGCCCACAATCTTTTCAATGGCATGAACAAGGTTATAGGTAAATGAATCGTAATTATCGAGAACAGCAATCTTCATCCGTATATATTTTTAGAAAATTCTTAACTCACTAGGTCGTATTTTATTTACCGTCTGTTTTCAGTCGTTCATAAATGGTCTGATGCCCATGCTTATATTTTTTCGGCCAGGATAAGTGCCTGTTTGAGTGCGGCCAGTTTATTGTTGACCTCGGCCAGTTCGCTTTCCTCGCGCGATTGCTGAACCACACCAGCCCCTGCCTGATAGAACAGCGTATTGTTTTTACTCAGAAACGATCGGATCATGATGGCATGGTTACAATCGCCGTTAAATCCGAAATAGCCGATACAACCGCCGTAATAGCCCCTGCGGCTTCCCTCGTACTGGTCGATAAGTTCCATTGCCTTATACTTAGGAGCTCCCGAAAGGGTACCGGCCGGGAATGAGTCGGCAAGCACCTTTACAGGATTATAGCCCTCGGGTAATACGCCCGAAACCACCGATACCATATGCAACACATGCGAATAATACTGTATTTCGCGATAGGTTTCAACGGTAACGTTGGATGCATTACGACTCAGGTCGTTGCGAGCCAGATCAACCAGCATCACGTGTTCGGCGTTTTCTTTCCGGTCCTGAGCAAGCTGTTCGGCCAATTGACGGTCGTACTTGTCATCGCCCGTACGCTTAAAGGTACCCGCAATGGGGTGAATATAGGCTTTCCCCTCTTTTATCTCGATCTCGGCCTCGGGCGAAGATCCAAAAATGCGAAAGTTACCATAGTCGAAATAAAACAGATAGGGAGAAGGGTTGATCGAACGCAGGGCACGGTACACATTGAAGTCGTCGCCGGTATAAGTACGTGAAAAACGCCGTGAGAGCACAATCTGAAAAACATCGCCGCGCATACAACTTTCCTTGCCCTTTCGCACCATTTCCATGTACTCTTCATCAGTCTTATTCGACACCTCGTCGCTATTAGCTTTAAAGGGATAAACTGCAAAAGTCCGGCTATTAAGCAGAGTTTCTATCTGCTCCATTTCCGAAACACCCCCATCCGGGATATTCTCAATAAGGATGAGTTGGTTATGAAAATGGTTAACAGCAATGATATAGCGGAAAAAGGTATAATAGATTTCGGGGATCCTGCGCACTTCCTCAATGGGCGAGGCAAGCCTGATGGTTTCAAAATATTCAATGGCATCGTAAGCCACATAGCCAAAAATACCATTCACAGGTACGGGATCACCATCGCATACGAAGGCCTGACGGAAGGCATTGAGACGTTGTACCACATTAGCTTCTCCACTGACGTGGGTGATGGCAATATTGCCATTGGGAAAGGTCTCGACAATCCGATTCTGATCAACCCTGAAGGTGGCCAACGGCCGGGCACAGATAAAAGACCAGCTGCCCTTGACCCCATGATAATCGGAACTTTCCATCAGAACCGAATTGGGGAATATATCCCGAAGTTTAAGATAGATACTCACCGGAGTGATGGTATCGGCAAGGATTGTCTTTGAAATAGTGTGAATTCTGAACCGCATATGATCAAATTTTTATTTTTTCCTACTCTTGGCGCTATAAACCAAAAAAGGCTTACCGTGATTTGGTAAGCCTTTTTTGGTGCTTTTCAAGACAGCAGCAGGGCTATCCCTCCTCACGGTTGAGAAGAAGACTACGCCACCACCACCATATGTTATTCTGTCTGATAATCATTTTGCCCTTTTTTGTTAATGCAAAGAAAATATTTTTTTGTGAAAATAAAAAATTTTGTACGGAAATATTTTTTTGAGGGTTGGTTTTTTCTGCCATGCTCCGCTTCTTTGCTCGGAGTAGTATGTGAATTCAATGAGCAAAGTAATTTTTGATGTTAGTATATTTCAAAAAATTCACAGCTTTTTATAAATTGCGGGAAAAAGCAGCAACACTACAAATCTATAATTGTATAAAAAGTTAATGTAATGAGAAACTTTGGCCTATATGAAAAAGTACTTGAATTAACAGGAAGTAAAATTTATATTAAAAATTTCTCTCAATTATGCGAAAAAATTGAACATAGTAGAGCAGATATTTTCTTCGCTAACAGACTAATGACAGAAATGTCTATGGAAGGTCTTTTACAAAAAAGTGATTTAGCAGACTGTGAAGTAAAGTTGACAGAATTTGCAATAGAAGTTAGGCAAGCCGGAGGATTACAAAATATTTTGAACAGAAAAAAATTGAAATTAAGAAATCACAAAACGAATTAACACTTTCGAAATTATAATACTCTCCAAAATTATGCGCGTAATTAATTTTAGAATCATGCAATACAACATTGCCAACCATAGAAAAACGATTCCTTTGTATTTACAAGATAATCATTATTCTTCACTAGACGGATTCCGTGCAGTTTCAATTATTGCTGTTGTGTACGGACATGTTTATTTTAATGAGGACAATTTAATAACTCAATATTTTTCTGGTGATTGGGGGGTACATTTTTTTTTCGTTATAAGTGGATTTTTAATAACTACGCTTTTGTTAAAAGAAAAGAATAAGAGTGGTTCAATATCCCTAAAAAAATTTTACACTCGGAGATTCTTAAGAATTTTCCCTGTAGCATATTTATATTTACTTGTATTATTTATTTTAACACTTATATTCAAAGTTCAGCTTACTTGGAAAAGTTTTATTAGTGCTTTGTTATATGTAAGGAATCTACCAATATTTAATATTTCTGATTGGTATACCGGACACTATTGGAGTTTATCTGTTGAGGAGCAATTCTACTTATTCGTACCATGGTTAATACGAAAGAATATAAAAATTTACATTACATTTTCACTTTCATTACTCGTATTAGCTCTATTTATTCGTTACTTATTTTTTCATGGATTTTCAGATATTTTCCTTATTAAGTTTCTAGATAAATTGATTCCAAATCAGGCTCCAATTATTGTTGGTTCTCTAATTGCTACATTAGTTCATTTTCAATTTGTAAAAATTCCGAAAATCTCAGGTTTATATTGTTTATTACTTCTTATTTTATCAATGGTAATCATGAATAATACTATTTATTTCATCCCTAAAATAATTTCGCCAATAATATCTTCAATATTGTTAGGATTGGTAATTGTGACAAGTATTCAACATAAAAAAGGCTGGTATTATTGGATATTTAACAATTGGGTAATTGTTAAAATAGGTATTCTTTCTTATAGCATTTATATCTGGCAACAGCTTTTCACATATGCTCAAATATGGCATAAATATGGAGGAATATGGAAATCTACTTTTTTTAATTTAATTTTATTGACAGTTGTTAGTATTTCATCTTATTATTTGTATGAAAGATTTTTCTTGAAGATTAAAGAACGATTTATGATTATTAATTCATGATCTATCTTGCTTAACAAAGTCTATGACTTCGCCTTATATAACAGCGGGGTTTATATTTTCTCTAACTCCGAAGATCGCATCCAGCCATTGTTACCGTCGGCAATTTTTATACGCAACCAATCCCCTACCTGATCGATGATCCATACTTTGGTACCCTCGTGAATCACAAACAGCTCGGTACTATTCTCATCAGGTGCACTGCGTACGGTAACCGTTGGCGACATAACTATGGCTGTATTATGTGCAGTACGTTCTTTCTTTAACGACAAGCTGTGTGACAATGAAACCAGACTCATTGCCAGCAGTAAGACCGATAAAAAGAAGCTGATTTTTTTAAGTACTGGGGTAGCAATGAAAAGGTAAATGGCTATACCGATTAACATGAACACAAAACTTACCAGACTGATAATCGCCCATACATTGGACGAAAACAAATAAGAAAAGGATCGCCACCAACGTTTAAGGAAGAACTCCGGCAGGACATTAATTTTATCAACTACCATTGTCTGTGCCAGCTGAAGATTAAAATTGATTTCCTCGTCGTTGGGCTTGATCAATCGAGCACGCTCGTAGTTTAAAATGGCTTTGGGAATATTTCCGGCCTTGTAATAAGCATTTCCAAGATTGTAGTACAACTCAGCCGATTCGTATCCCTTGCTGAGAATTGTTTCATATAGTTTCACAGCGCTATCGTATTGGGCAGCCGTATAAAGCTGATTGGCCCGTGCAAAATCCCCGACTTGAGGATTATTGCCAAAACTATTCTGCAATGTCAGGCTGCACAGTATGATGCTGAATATCACGACAATTTGCCGGTTCATCTTTTTTACTTTTTAAAATTTTGCTCAAACTTACTAATCACGTTGACGGCACTTTGATAAACCTCCTGCATTTGTCCGCTACCCTGAGCCGGAGCATACCGCGAAAACTCGCAATGATCCAGTATCTTCATCATTTCATCGACAATGTCGACCGAAATATTATGCAGTGCAGCGACCTCATATACTTTATCACGCGAAAGGTCGGCCAACGGAATATTGAATTTATCGCTCACATAGCCCCAGAGTGCTTTCAGAACATTTTCATAGAACTTTTCCTCCTGTTGAGCCTCAAGGTTTTCCATAGCCGTTTGTAGTCGTTTTACCGCTATTTTATTGGCTTTTCGCAATCTTACTTTGGCAACATCGGCATTAGCCCGTATGTGGTTACGCATGAACCATACAAACAACCCAAATATCAGAAGTGCAATAGCATAGGCTGCAGCAAACAACGGATCAGCTACCAGAAAATCGTTTTTCCGACTAAGTTGCAGATTGCGGGTTTTGATAAACTGAATATCTTTCCCCAAAAATTTGACGTCCTCCTTGTTAACACCCTGCACAACGGTTGTTTTTCCTTCATCGGCACTTTTTTCCACATTAATTACGAGCTCACCGCTCGAAGCAGTTTTATATTGTTTGCTCTGAAGGTCAAACCAAGTAAATTCAACAGGTGGAATTCTGAAGGTACCCGAGTGACGGGGGATAATAAGATATTCGAAGGTTTTACTGCCCTCAATACCGTTGAGGGTAGCTTTTGTATTAACCGTCACCTTGGGATCGTAGGTTTCGAAATCGGATGGGAATTTAATGTCGAAGGGCTGAATAACCTTCAGGTTGCCATTGCCGGCAATCGTAATTCTGAGATTGATGGCATCGTTGGTTTTAACATTTTGTTTATCGAGTTTAGCAATGAAGGTATAATTACCCACAGCGCCTTTGAAACTGGCGGGAGCATTGGCAGGCAAAGCCTTAACGGTTATTTTTACAGGTTTGCTGCTAACTTTTTTCCGTATTTCTTTCACCTGTGGACCCCAGAAATCGTCCCATATGCTTCGGGGTCGACGCGAGAGGGGAACCTGCACCACTGCTTGCAACGAGAAGGGATCAATGGTAACCTGGCCGGCATTCTGCGGAATAAGTACCATCCGCTGCAACACACCCGTACCATATACCTGGCCGTTAATTACCTCACGTTCGAGCTGCCGCAGGGGCGGTGTTTCTATATCCTGCCTGAAAAATCCATTGAATGAAGGATAATCTACTTTTTCAATACTGGAAATATTGAGCCGGGAATACAGCTTGATAGTAGCAACAATCTTTTCCCCTTGATAAACTGTAGTTTTATCAACAAGGATGCGCACAAAAATATCGTCGTTACCTGCTTCGGCAACTACCTCATCCTCATCGCCAGAGGCAGCACCGACATTTCCCGCATGTGACGATGAACCTGATGATGCGGCAGAAGAGGACTTTCCCGAAGCTACCACCTCAATGGTGAGGCTGTTGGACAAGTACGACTTACCATCGACAGTTGCCTTTGCCGGGTCGATAGTATACGTACCAGCTTTGGTAGCAGTAAAATAATAACTATAGCTGAATGTGACATTCTGGGTAACCTTACCATTGATATACTGAATGCTGGTACTGCTCGACTGGCTGGGCCCCCCGATCAGGCTAAAACCTTTAAACTCGGGCGGCCGAAAACCCGATGGCTGCGCATTGATGGTATAGGTAATTTCAAATTGTTCTCCCACCTCAACCACCCGCGGACCACTGGCGGTAAACTGAATATTGTCGGCTAACAATGTATGAAGAGACACCCATATACCTATGAAGGCCAATATATATCTCATGGAATTTATTTTTTTACAAAACCCATTGTTCAATGCTATCAAAATTTTTACCAATCTTTATCCGGACGAACCCTGACCCCCTTGGCCTGTTCCTTTTTTACCTTTTCCTGTGTATTGTTTTCATCATTCTGGATTGCTTCCAACAGCTGATTGGCCTGATCCTTACTCATTTTACTTCCCTGCGGAGTATTTCCCTGCTGATTATTATCCGGCTTGTTCTGCTGATTATTATTTCCCTGATTATCTTTATTTTGGTTTTGATTCTGATTCTGGTTCTGATTCTGGTTCTGATTTTGATTTTGATTTTGGTTCTGGTTCTGATTTTGATTTTGGTTCTGATTATTCTGATTCTGCTGTGGAGGATTTTTCAGTAACTTTTGGGCTAACGCCAGATTATATTTTGTTTCAATATCGCGAGGATTTATCCGAAGAGCTTGTTTGTAAGCTTCAATGCTCTCAGCAATTTTTTTTGACTGTAACAGAGAATTTCCCATATTGTGATAAGCTTTTGCAAGATCGGCTTTGGCCAGCCCTCCTGATCCTATTGCTTTTTGATAGGCTCCGGCCGCCTCTTCAAATTTATTCTGACGATAGAGAGTATTGCCAAGATTGTACTGGGCAACTGCAAAATTGTCATGTTTTTCCAGAGCCTTTCGATAAAAAATTTCAGCATCGCTGTAATTCTTGTGTTCATAGGCCGCATTACCCTTTCTGACAAACTTTCTCTCCGATTTCTGCCCGAAAACAGTAGGAGAAAAGCAAGTGGCCAGGATTAATATCCATAACCCAATGATGCTATTGCCAGCGAACCTCATGGGAAATTTATCAAGAACCCGAAACGTCATTGTCATTTCCTCCCAGCAACATTTTTATTAAAACTATTAAGGGTAAATTCAAAAAGCTTGAAATTAGCCCAACGCTGACTCTTACGTTCAATAATGATCAGTTCGATAATCAACAGCAATAGGGCCATGGCAAAAAAATACATAAACTGGTCGTTATAGTCGGCATAAATTTTCGCCTCATACTCTTTCCGATCGATTTTTTTGAGCTTGTCGAACAATTTATTCAGACCGGCCTGTGCATTATTTCCAGGGATGTATTCTCCCCCGGCTACTGCTGCCATTTTGATGAGTGTTTCTTCGTCAAGTTTACTAATAATTGTATTACCCTCTCTATCCTTTTTAAAATCGTAAGGATTAAGGGGATTAACGGGGATAGGACTTCCCTCGGGTGTCCCCATACCGATGGTATAAATAAGAATTCCCTTTTCTTCGTGCAGCTGTTGGGCAAAAGCTACCGGATCGCCCTCATGATCCTCGCCATCGGTAATAACGATGATGACCTTTTTTAAATCGGAAGCGGAAAAGGAAGCTGCGGCCATCTCAAGGGCTTTATTGATAGCCGTTCCCTGTACGGGGACGATACTGGTATTGATGTTTGAGAGAAACATTTTGGCCGAAACATAATCGGCAGTAATGGGCACCTGAATGTATGCTTCTCCGGCAAAGACAACAAGGCCGATTTTATCGTCCTCCAGACGATCGATTAACTTCGAAAGCACCTGTTTGGCACGTTCGAGTCGTGAAGGCTGAATGTCCATGGCATTCATGCTATTCGACACGTCGAGGGCAATCATGATTTCAATTCCCTTGCGTCGGACCTCCTGGAGTTTAGAACCCATTTGGGGACGGGCCAGTCCCAGAATAATAAATGCCAGTGCCGATAGAAATAAATAAAATTTCCACACTGGCTTGGTAGTCGACACATCAGGTGCAAGTTGCTCAATGAGCTGTACATCTCCAAACTCCGATAGCTTCTTCAACCGGCGAATGCGGGTATAATGAAACCAAACCGCCAGTACAGGCAGTAATGCCAGCAAATATAACATGTATGGGTATGCAAAACGAAACATAATTCCAATTTTTCAGGGTAAAGACATCATATATCCCTGCCGGATCACAAGCGAACCCAGCAAAAGAATAAATGCAGCCAAACCGAATTTAAAATATTCTTCCTCGCGTTTTTTGTACTCTTTTACTTCAACCCTTGTTTTTTCCATACGATCAATTTCCTTGTATATCTCGCGTAATTTCTGGTTATTGGTAGCCCTGAAATATTTTCCACCGGTAAGCTGGGCTATCTGCTGCAGCAGCGGTTCATCTATTTCCACTTCCATATCCTGATATTGGGTTCCGAAGGGAGTTTGCACCGGATAAGGAGCCATACCCCGGGTACCCACACCAATGGTGTATACCCTGATGCCAAAAGTTTTGGCAATTTCGGCAGCCGTCATAGGAGCAATACTTCCCTGATTATTTACCCCATCGGTCAACAGGATAATTACCTTACTGGGCGATTTGCTATTTCGCAGCCGATTGACGGCGGTAGCCAATCCCATGCCAATGGCAGTACCATCGTCGATCATGCCCATTTTGACATTTTTCATCAGGTTGAGTAGCGTTGCCTTATCGGTTGTAAGCGGGCACTGGGTAAAACTTTCGGCCGCAAATACTACTAGACCAATACGGTCGTCAGGACGGCCAGCAATAAACTCGGCACCCACCTCTTTTGCCGCCTCCAGCCGGTTGGGCTTAAAATCGGCAGCCAGCATACTCCCCGAGATGTCGAGAGCGATGACTATATCAATACCCTCAGAGGTAATATTTTTCCACCGATTAGTCGACTGAGGACGTGCCAATGCAGTTATGATCAATGCTACGGCAAGCATTTGCATAGCAAAGGCCAGATGTCGCAACCATATCTTACCACTGGTTGATATGCCAGCCAATCGTTTGATATCAGGTACCTGTATAGCGGCTGTTGTGGTTCTCCATTTTCTGACATACCAGATGATCAGAGGCACCAGCAACAAAAGCAACAGGAATGCTTTAGGATTTTCGAATACTATGTGGCTCATGGTTTTAATTCTTCAACTTGTTGGGTTTCGGTAGTTACATTTTCGGGTGCTGTAAGCAAAGTCTTCGACACAAACTGATATGCAGTATGCCAGGCATTATCGTTTTCATCGGGCAGGGGCTCAGCTTTGGCAAATTTTACAAGGTCGGCCAACTGCAACATTTGATGCAACTCATCGGTAAGTGACTTGGGAATAGTATCCAGCGCAAGCAAGGTTTGATAAATTTCGGGAGTGGTACTTTCCATGGCCGGTACCCCAAAACGGGCCTCAATATATGCCCTCACAATATCGGTCAATCGTGAATAATATTCCTTATAATTGCCTTGCTGCCACAATTTGGCTGCCTTAAGCTTTTCAAGCTCCCTGAAAGCAATCACATGAGCCGGTTCGGCTGGCTTTTCCATAAAAGGAAACAAAGGTTTCTTTTGCTTCCAACGCAAATAGGCATAAATGCCTGCAGCGACAAGCAACAAAAACAGCAAACTGATCGCCATAAAGGGCAACAACTCTTTAAATGTCAAAGGTAGCCTGATAATGGACTTAATATCGGCAATCTTTGTCGGATCCTTAATGGGAATAGTATTAACGGTAAGTGTCACAGGGTCGGAAATAATCGAATCGGCCACATTGTCATATTGGTAAGGAAAAACAACCGGGCCTACCTGATATACTCCGCTATCGAACGAGGTAACCAGATAACGTTGCAAAATACGCACACGCCCGTTGTCGAGTACCTGGGTATCGATCGGGAAAATTTTCAATATTTCTATTTTCCCAGCCAGCGAATCCCTGAAATTGGGTAAAACGACCTTCGCATTACGAGGTTGTTCAACGGTAACCGTAAGATAAATCTGGTCGCCGATGAGTATCTGTGCAGAGTCGAACCGGGCATCGACCCGTATAGAGGGATTCGCCATCAGTACCTGCACCGGCAGAACAACGACCAGCCATAGTAAGGAACTCAGATATCGCAGCATAACAAAAGATTATCTTTTTTCAAAAAGTTGGATCAACGGTCTCACATAGTCCTGACCTGTATAAAACTGGGCCATATCGACACCTGCCTTAGAAAAGGCGGTATTCAGGTTATCCATGTGTTTAAGCCACCACTTCTGGTAGTATTCACGAACGGCAGGAACTGAAGTATCAATCCACTGTTCCTGGCCGGTTTCAGCATCCTTAATTTTCAATAATCCCAGATCGGGCAGGGTTGTTTCACGAACATCAATCACTTGCAAGGCAGCAATATCGTGTTTACGGTTGGCTATCTTCAAGGCATCCACAAACCGGAGTTCGCCGTTATCGGAATAATCGATAAAATCGGAGATAACGAAAGCCGTACAACGTTTTTTGATGGAATTGGTAAGGTAACGCAAGGCGTCAGCAAGGTTGGTGGATTTATGTTCGGGTTCAAACGCCAACAGCTCGCGTATGATGTGCAAGGTATGTTGACGTCCTTTTTGCGGCAGTATCACTTTTTCTACCCGATCGGTGAAAAACATTGCCCCGATTTTGTCGTTGTTCTGAATAGCCGAAAAGGCAAGTACAGCTGCTATTTCAGCAATAAGATCTTTTTTCAGCTGCACCTGTGTGCCAAAAAATCTTGATCCACTTACATCGACCAGGAGCATTACCGTAAGCTCCCGTTCCTCCTCAAATACCTTGACAAAAGGATGATTGAACCGTGCTGTAACGTTCCAGTCGATATTGCGGATATCATCACCCACCTGATATTCGCGCACTTCCGAAAAAGCCATCCCCTTGCCCTTAAAGGCACTATGGTATTCGCCGGCAAAAATATTTTTGGTTAGCTTACGCGAACGAATTTCTATTCGTCGTACTTTTTTCAGTATATCATTAACTTCAGCCACAGCCTATGTTTTTCGTTTTACCACAATGGTAAAAAACCATTCCTCTTTTTTAAGCTCAACAAAGAATACTCTTTCCTTATCGACAAAAACCCACTTGTTTTCGCCAGCCTTTTTGTAATACTTGTTCAGTTCATCGGTACGCAGCTTCAAGTTCGAATAGTCGCTCATCAGCTTGGTGTGCGTACACACGTTGTTGTTATCGAGGAAAAACAAGTAGGTTTCCTCATTATACCGATCGACAAATTTTATATAATTGAACGTCGCATTTACCGCACCCTCATCCAAGTCGAAGCTGGGATTGTTCTTTTGCATGGTTTTAATGATCTCCTGTTTGCTCATACCAATAAAATTTATTGGCTGTGCCTGAACAGAAGCGGCAAACAGTGAAGCAAAAATCAATGTTCTCATTTTTTCGGGTATTTTAGATATAGCCCGAAAGATAATGATTTTTCGCAAAAGAACGTATTTTTTTAGGGTACTTCAACCGTATTCAGTATTTCGGTAATAATATCCTCGGTTGTAATATTTTCGGCTTCGGCTTCGTAGGTCAACCCGATACGGTGACGGAACACGTCGTGGCATACAGCGCGTACATCTTCGGGGATGACGTATCCGCGGCGTTTGATGAAGGCATAAGCCTTAGCTGCAGCTGCCAGGTTGATGCTGGCACGGGGCGACCCGCCGTAGGCAATCATGGGCACGAACTTTTCGAGTTTATATTCAGCTGGATAACGGGTAGCAAATACGATGTCGAGAATATATCGCTCGATTTTTTCGTCCATATAAACATCCTTCACCACCGACTTGGCTTTAACGATATCCTCGGGTTTAAGTACAGGCGAAGCCTTAGGAAACGTGTGAGCAAGATTCTGGCGTATGATCAGACGTTCCTCTTCTTTGCGAGGGTAGGTAATCACCACCTTCAGCATGAAACGGTCCATCTGGGCCTCGGGCAACGGATAGGTACCCTCCTGTTCGATAGGGTTCTGGGTCGCCAGCACGAGAAATGGCTGAGGAAGTTTATGGGTCTCGGACCCAATGGTTACCTGCCGTTCCTGCATAGCTTCGAGCAGAGCACTCTGCACCTTGGCCGGGGATCGGTTGATTTCGTCGGCCAGCACAAAATTGGCAAAAATAGGCCCCTTACGCACAATGAACTCCTCGCTCTTCTGGCTATAAATCAACGTACCTATCAGGTCTGCGGGAAGCAGATCGGGCGTAAACTGTATACGGCTAAACTTGGCATCGATAGCATTTGCCAGCGTATTAATGGCAAGTGTTTTGGCCAGACCCGGCACCCCTTCGAGCAATATATGCCCATCGGACAACAATCCGATAAGCAGACTCTCGATCAGATGCTTCTGCCCTACTATGACCTTGTTAATTTCCATCGACAAAATGTCGACAAAAGCACTCTCCTGCTGAATGCGATCGTTTAGCTCTTTAATGTTGGTACTTGTCTGCATAAATTTTCCTGTTTCGTTGCACACAAAGTTCCACATTTTCAAGCGTTAGCCAAAGCAAAAATTTCTTACCAGTTGTTAAAATTTCTTAATATCCATACATGCGCTTCTGTGCCGAAAACAAATCTAAAATCTGACACCATAACGGAGGATATCCATGACGGAAATCTGAGGTTCCGAAGGGATATTCCCGCAGGAGCGTTTGGGTAATGATACATTAAAAAATAATCTCTACCTTTGCCGACGCTCAAAAGCACGATATGATTGGTGAATCGGACATAATCGAAGCAGCCCGATATCTGCGTGAGGGCAAACTGGTTGCCTTTCCCACGGAGACCGTATACGGTCTTGGTGCCAATGCGCTGGATGCCATGGCGGTAGCCCGGATTTTTGAAATCAAGCGACGTCCGTCGTTCGATCCGCTTATAGTACACATTGCACGTGTTGAAGACATTCTGCCGCTTACCCTTTCGCGTGATGAAAGGATCTTTCTTCTGGCCGAAAAATTCTGGCCGGGTCCGTTAACGCTGGTTCTTCCCAAAAGCACGCTTATCCCCGACATTGTCACAGCTGGCTTGCCCACGGTTGGCATACGTATTCCCAACCATCCGGTGGCATTAGCCCTGATCAGGCAGGCGCAACGACCCATAGCAGCACCCAGTGCTAATCAATTTGGCAAGGTGAGCCCTACCACCGCCCAACATGTAAAAAAACACCTGCCCGGCGTCGATTTTATACTCGATGGAGGCAAAACACAGGTAGGTATCGAATCAACCATCATCAAGCTCAATGACAAGGGGTTCGATATTCTGCGCAACGGCATCATTACCCGCGAGGAAATTGAACAATGGGTCCCTTTTGCCCCGGAACAGATCAATACAAACACCGTCCTTGCTTCGGGAATGATGCACTCGCACTATTCGCCCGACAAGCCCATCTATATCCTGTCCGACAAACTGCATATTGCCCGAGAAAAGGCGGGACTAATTTCTTTTTCCGGCAACAATACCGAGGGTTACCGAAAAGTAGTCAGGGTATCGGACCATAACGATATGAAAGAATATGCGGCCAATTTATTTGCTGCCATACACCAGCTCGAAGAATCGGACGTAGAATGTATTATTGCCGAACCCGTTCCCGAAACAGGTATAGGCATAGCCATCATGGACCGACTTAAAAAAGCGGCCTACCGGTATATTCCCAAATAAAATTAAATTGCACAAAATAAATTAATTCTTGAAATTATCTTTTTTACTGTTACGTGGTTTAACCGTAAAAAACTTACTACTATAAGCATAGGCACCAAAAATACCAAAACCATTCGTAATGTTTGAATATATAGGGTAAACATTTTCAGCGTAAGCTTCATCTTGCAAATATTCATTTTCTCTGATACTTGTAAGAAATTTTACTAAACTCCCGGACAAAGCATATAAGCGCACTTCAATTCTATTAACTTTACTATCATAATAAGGTACTTTAATGATTCCTGAAAATTTATCGTTTTGTTTTTTGGTATCGTATATAATATTCTCACAACTAAAAAATGGCAAATTATCATTAAATTCAATAGAATCAATGTATTGAACTACTTTAATATAATAATACTGTTTTTCGTCATCTACATCCTTAAACTCATAATAAATTTCATTTAAATAGTCATAAGCATAGGGGGTAAAAACTACCGTATCAAAGTGAGGAAGGGGCGGAATGTTTTGAGCCTCAGAGGTGATTTCTAATCCATCAACCGTTTTGAGGTATATTTTATAACTATCCGTATGGCTAAAATTCACATTTTGAGTTGATACATAGGTACAGGAATCAACCATAAACAAATTGATCCATGGTTCATTATTTTTATAAAGCAAAACTTCTGATAATTGGACCCTTTTACTTTGATCGTGGTAAGAGGACAAGCTTTTTTGAACATTGACTTTTACCCCTTCGGGGATGGAAATAAAACCATGCACCAAAACTTTTTCCTCATACAGATTAACGTTCTTAACCGTATGCGACAGTTCTACTTCGCACGATAACATTAAAATAGCCAAGAAACAACTAATAATTGTTGCGTTAAAATTCGATTTCATAGCTTACAGTAGGAATTATACCATAAATTGAGTAAATATTTACCGTTCCGTCGCCAGCCGTTGCAAAGGCAGGATTTTTTCTGTTGTACACATTGTAAATGTTTAACTTCAGAGTTTTGTTATGCTTTTTCTTCGACATCCATCTTCTTTTAAATGTCAAATCGAGCCGATGATAAGGAGGTAAACGATAATTATTAATAGAAGCATATATCCAGTAAGGTTCAAAGTACGAATTTCCTTCGAATCTTCCAACGGGCAGTGAAAAGGGTTGCCCCGACATGTAGACAAACGATAAATCGGCCGACCAAAACTGGTCTATTGGCGTATGAAAACTGAAGTTAACCACATGCCGATTATCATAAATAAATGGGAACCATTGATTTTGATTAATTTCTGGAAATCGACGATTGGACCATGCAAGAGTGTATGACAGGGAGCTACTTATGTTTCCAAAATCTTTCGATAGCTGTGTTTCAAAACCATACGATTCTCCTATTCCATTTGTGTATATCTTATCAGAAGCCACCACGGTATTCTGACTTAAAACATTTGCCGGTTTAAAATCAATTAAATTACTCAGTCGTTTATAGAAAGTTTCAACAGAAAACTCAAAATCATGATAAATGCCAAAATAGCCAAGAGACCACTGGTGAGCCTCTACAGGACGTATATTTGAATCGGCAAGCAACCAAATTTCTTTTTGTAAGCCCAAAAACGAATGTAGCACCGAATACAAATATTGCTTGTTATAAGTATAGCTGGCCTTCACGGAAGATTGAGGCGAAACCATTTTTTTAACCGATAGCCTTGGTTCCAGCGCATAATAACGAGTAGGTCCATTAGAAAAAACATCCATTCTTATACCCACATTTACCGCTAATGTTGTGCTTGCTTTTATTTCATTTTCAACAAAAAGAACAGGATGATAGGCACTATTTATTCTCATTGTTACAACTGTATCTACATTAGTAGTGTGCTGAAATCGATAGTCGGACTTCGTGTAAGGCAATACCCTGTAATTAGCCAGCTCAAAACCGATTTTTAGATTATCCCATTCAATCGGGTAGTAATCAATTTCTGATTTGTAAGAAAAATAGCTGATTGTGGAAAATTCGCTTTGCTTTCGTTGGAGGGTATCTATCTCTCTTTCATAACTTTGGCGGTAAAAACGATTAGAATAGTGAGAAAAACTCACATAGTTACTCAGAAAAACTCTGTCTTTTATCAAACTTTTAATTCCTATGGTTGATAGATAATTAGCCTGCTGAAAGCCCTGCTTAAAATCATATTCTGCATCGACATACCCTCCATTATACGTTTTATATATCCTTTTTGTAACGTCTGCATAATAATCGTGAGATGAAAAAAAATTCATTATCAGTTTATTACGACTACTAAGGTTATGAACCACCTTCAGATTTATATCAAAGGCATTATAACTCTTATAACTAACCCCATCTGTCTCCGATAATGCCGCATTATAAGCAACGGTATCAAGATATTTGATGTATTTAGGCAAATTCAGTAAATCGAAATAAGTAGTTCGTATGGCTAATGCATAAGTAGTAGTTTTATTTAACATGTACCCCTCGGTAAAGAAGGAAGATGTAAGTGTTCCTATGGTTAACTTATATTTTCTTTGACAGGCATTGCCCTCTTTCATCCTCATATCCAAAACCGATGAGGTTAGATTGCCAAATCGAGCCGGATATCCTCCTTTATAAAAATCAATATTTTGTATTCCATCTACATTGATCGACGATACCAAACCTCCCGCATGATTGTAGCTAAACAAAGGTACCCCATCGATTAGTACAAGATTTTGATCCCTACCCCCACCCCTTACATACAGATTCGAAAATCCTTCTTTCCCACTTACAACCCCTGGTAAGTAACTTAAATGCTTAATAACATCGGGTAATCCTACAAAAGTTGGTGCACTTGTTAGCGATGCTAACGAAATGTTGGTCTTTCCCATTAGGGTTTGCAAGTACAGCTTTTCGCGCCGGTAAATCTTAACTTCTTCTATCTCTTTTATTTTCAGATGTATCGTTATAAAACTATCCCGATCGGCGCTGTGGTAATAGGGCTCATATCCCAGATATCCAAACTTTATACGATGATTTTTGTTGCACATAAGGCTGAAATAACCCGACTCGTTACTGTAAACATAACTATTCCCGGCCGAATCTACACAGTAAGCAAATGGAATAGGCTCATTTGTAGCACCCGACCGAATATACCCATACAACGTAACCTGTTGAGCCCATAGAACCAAAGGCTTAACTAACAACAGCAAAAAAAGTATTCTGAATCTCATAGACTTTTCACATCATAATTATTTTAATTCACTATCCCTAATTTCAATAGCATTATCCTGTTTTTTCTTAAAATTTATAGGATATTTAAGGGTTAGATAGAAATAATTTTTGAATTCGGTTTTATATGAATAATCCGCCAAAATACCATCGCCAGTTCTTGCAAAATATCGAACCGTATAGTGTTTGTTGTACCCAATTTCGAAATATTTCAGGAATGTCAAACTCAATCCCCAGTAAGCAGTAGGATTATACTTGCTGGTAATTTTGTAAATATAGAAATTGTTATTTTCGGGGGCATTGGCCTCCATCCAACGCGACTGTAAGTAGTTAAATACCCATCCCCCTTCGATCCTGAAACCCCAAAATAGCCTGTATTGAATCGCTACCGGAATACTAATGTACAGCTGATGATGCGTCCGTATGTATAATAGATAGTCGATAAAATCAATATACTCTTTTGAGGTGACTTTGAGGACACCTATCCCCGATTTAATCCTTAAATTGGATACTAACTCATAACTTGCCTCCCCCTGCATGTTCCAGAAAACATCAGGCCTGAAAATATTGCCCACCCGATAATCACCAGAATGCTTAAAATTTACCTCTCCATAACCCATCTTAACACCTGCTTCGAGCTGAGCCTTCAGACTACTGCAGAGCAATATTAACAATAAACCAAAAAGTAGTAATATTTTCTTTGTAATTTTCATAGATGGTATTTTTATAAATTTAACTATCTTTTATTAATTCTTCCCGAGGCTAATCTTGTTTCGGCGTTCTTATGCACAATTTATTACATAGGATGCAAAAGTGTAGCCCCTCTCCAATTCACCCCTTAAAAACATGGGCTACACCCCTCATTTTTATAAACTACCGTTCCATACTACTCCTGCCATAGAAGTAGTCTCTAAATTACCATCCTAAATTTTACTATGGCCAGGGGCATTCATAGCCACAACAGATTTTAGCATAATAATCGTGTGACGTACCCCGCGTCCATGCTCTACCCTTAGCTGCACGAAGGGGTACAGTACTTATTGGGGTATTCTGAATCGAATCCCCCACGTATTGAAGTATTTCGTGATAACCATTAGAGTCGTCATAAATGGTGGCATTCGGTATATTGACCTCGATGGTGCGACCATAAACATAATTGTTGCAGAGAGCATAACACCCCCCCGGCGTGTAGCACTGAAACCAGTTCCCCTTGTATCGCTCATCCAGCTGCACCGCAAGCCCTTCGTATGATATATCTGTTTCATAGTGGTACCATGTATTCCCTATCCAACTTTTACGCAAAGCATCAATAGCAAACAAAACGACTTGTTTATAAACGTAATGACAGGTATTATACTGATTTAGATGAACATAAACTTTTACGCGCAACTGAACCCTTCTATCATTATCAGCGTTGGTGCGTTCTGCAAAAATTTCGTTGGGACAACCACTGCTTGACCGTACCTCACGAACCCTGTAGGGAAAAGCAAATTCAATTTGTTTACTAGCGAATCGCGACAAGGCTTCTGTATAACTTTCAGCAGCTGTTGCTTCTACCTCATGCTCGTTGACCCGGTAAAATTTACCATTTATGGCAAAAATTTTGTCCCTGTTGCAGATTAATCGGTAAAAGGGTTCAGTAATAACACCCTGAATCATGCTATCTCTTACCACAATAAATTCTGCATGGTTAGAAAGGATCTCATAGAATTCGGCTTCACTGCAGGCTTCACCCGCTAGTTTTTCTAAGGAATCCTGAACGGTCCTAAGCGATACAAATCCATTCATTTGTTCCCATCGTTTGAACGATGCATCGTCGAGCCGTGCGAGCGAATCAAGTAAGGTAAAATAATAGCCCCCCCGAATGTGTAATACCCCTTCACGAACAAAGTAATTCCTACTCTCCAGGGCAACATACTCATTCCCCTCCTTTGTACATGCACCTAAGCAGAGAAGAATAGAATAGAATAGAATAGAATAGAATAGAATAGAATAGAAATAACGCCTCTTGCTTTTTAATTTAACTAGTGTTTCCATAATATAAGGTTTTTAAGGTTAAACAATTCAAATATAAAAAAAATGTTAAAAACATTCAAACAAATTTTAAAAATCCATCCAAAAATAATTTTTGAACTGTCTAAATAAGATTTCAAACACTTCGTTATTCAATATGATGTGTAAACTGAGAAAGGTGGCAGCAAAAATTCCGCATCATTGGGTCATAATTATCAATCTGCCAGCATCTACCCAATATACAACTTATTTTACTTTGTTCCAAAACCTGATGCATAATAAAGCCCATTTTCGTTACGAAAATGGGCTTTAAACTAACCTAAACCAACCCCAAATTCAGGGGAATATATTCAGCAACGGGACATGCGATTATCTTTTGACCACACGTTTGGTTTCAACACGATTGCCCGACCACAACTTTATTACATAAGTACCCGGTTTGATCATTGATGTGTTAAGCGAGAATTGCGAGGCGTTGGGCTGTACTTTCAGACATACCCGCCCCGAAAGGTCGTATACAACGAGGTCCGCAACTTTTTCCGGAGCCTCGATGGTAATCACGTCATTGAAAGGCACAGGGTAAATGCTGACAACCTCGGCCACGCCGGAAGTATTATTCACGCTGGTCAATGATTGAGAACTCAGGGTTCCGTACACCTCGAGTTCGAAGATCGAATAGCCCCACTGTGTACCGCGGGCGGTGCCATAGATGCGTACATAGCGGCCGGTAGCATTGAGGCCTGTATGGTCATTGACCAGAGCTGTATTACCAGTAACTGTCTTTATGGTAGTCCACGAGGCAGCATTGGACGATACCTGAATCTGGTAGTCGCGCCCGTAGGCTGCCTCCCATGTGATTTTCACCTGACTGATGTTGTAGTTGGCCCCCAGGTCGACATAGATCCATTGCGGATCGCTAAATGCACTCGACCAGCGGGTACCCATATTGCCATCGACTGCGGCACTGCCAGGATAGGCTGCCGACTCGGTAGATGAAACAACCGTAGGTTTATTCAGCGCCAAGTTGGTAGGACTGTTATTTGATCCGCCGGCCACATATTTATAAAGCGTACGGGCAGGAACGCTGAACGATGCCATCTGGGTTCCGTTGCGGTAAACGGTACACGTCTGGGCAGTTGCCGAAGGATTATATACCACGTAGGTGGTCGTTCCTGTAGCGGCATTATAGAAAGTAGCGCTGGTGGGTATCGTCATATAATAATCGGTCTGGAATAGACCCAGATTTTGTAGGGCATGAGCGTAGTAGTAGGTTTGTCCGGCTTCGACGTTCTGACGCATAAAATTGCTTTCTTCAGCATTCGAAGAGTTCCAATAGGCATCCATTTTTTGGGTTACATAGGCAGGGTCGAACAGCGCCCTCCAACCGAGCAGCACGTGCCCCCAGTCGCCAATTTCGGCCTCGGTAGTTTCGCCACCATCCGAAAGAGTAGTATTGCCGTTGGCTACATAAAAGGCCTGCATTTCGTTTTTCAGATTATTATAAAAAGTGATTGCCTGCGCAGAGGTAAAACCCTGATTAAAGTAGTGAAAGGCCGGACTTATTGGGAGCATCTGTATGCCAGCAATCCACTGAGGATCGATACCGAAGTAGGTACCATACACATATCCTCCCGGCCACAAGATGCCCACTACCTGATGAGCATTACGATAAGCGGCAGGCCATACATCACGGTTAACGTCAAACCAGTATTCGAGGGTAGCCCGTGCTTCGTAAAAATAACCAAATGCCCCTACATCGCGCATGGCAGTATTACCAAGAACAGAACCAAGAAAGAAAAGTGCATGCCAGCTTTGCATAGCCTCTGACGTAGATTCCTGATTGTTTCCCGAGGGTGACGATAACCCACCGGCATAGGAATGTCCCATCCATGGATCAAAGGTGCGCAGGAACGGGAAGTTGGCATCGCTACGGTCCCAGTTGGCATATTGCTTTGCAATCATGGTCAGAATACCTGAATACTGGTTGATAAAATCGGGGTCGGCCATAGCACACAAGGCGGCAGCCTGTATAAAATAACCGTAGTGGAAATGATTGTCGGTAAACATACCCGAATAGTAGCTTTCGTTAAAGCCAATCAATCCTTTCCACTTGGGATACCATGCAAAATAACGTTCCTGTTCTCCCGGCGTATAGGTCAGCCAGTTAGTCAAAGAATTTTTCAGGGTAGTAAGCAGATAACTATACTCACTGTGGCCGGTTTCTTTGGCAAATAGCATCATCTTTGCCAGGCGCACTAAGTCCTTGCCTCCCCAATAGGTATCGGCAGCGCCATAAGGCGTAGGTTGACTACGGATGGTATTGGCATAATTGGTGATGATGGTACTCATTTTAGCAGGGTCGTAAGTATTGGCCACCCCAGTCTGTGTTACTGGAGCAGGATAGTTGGGAAGGATGCCGTTCATCCTGTAGGTAAAAGTAAAGGTATTGCCGGTAGCCATACGTAACAAACCGCGCGACTGGGAGAAAGTTATTCCATTGTACGATACATTGGACGAAAGAGCAGTACGGTAGTGATGAGGCAAAAAGCCCTGCATAACTGTATTTTGGGCTGCTCCCCGGAGGTTAGTCGTAGTAAGACTCCAAGTAGTCGACAGCGTACCTTGGGCAGGGTTATAGCTCCACGATACGGTAGTATTGGTAGGCTTAACATAGGCATAGCTATGCATAGTAGTTGCAGCAGCAGCATTGGGAAGTGCTGAAATGATCACATAATTGGATCCGGCAGGCAAATTAAGTGTCAGCAAATTACCCGTGGTACCCCCTTGGGTAACCGTTGTCCCCGGTGGCAGATGTACCCCATAGTAGGTATCCCAGTAGCGAATAACAAAGTATTCTCCAGTAAAAGGAAAGCTAATGTTAGCCCCACTGGCATTCATGTAAGTAGCCCCATGATAACATTCGATTTGCGGGGTAAAGCCCACACAGTTGAACCAAACAAAAGGAATTCCATGGGCAGCAGTATACAACACATACTTGTTGTTGATATCCTGATAGGTTTTCACCTCAACCGTCCAGTCGCTCCAGTTGGTAGCAATTGAACGTACGGGACTAAAACCACTACCCTTAAGTACCACCGGATAGTCGATAAGCAAATCATTCCCCGCCGCATTCCATTTCCACGGGTTGTAAATGTTTATTCCCTCAACTGCTGGATCAACCACCAAAGGCATAGCCCACAGACGCCCTCCCAAAGGGTCGTTTTCGTCATAAATAATATTGGTCCACCAATCGTTGGTGGGAATAGGACGAGTTTCGCCCGGAGCCACACGAATATCGGCACTTTGGGCAAATGTTGTAAAAAATCCATTATTTTCATAGGTAGGAGGATACGAGGCATAGCTCCCCGCACCAACACTAATAACACTCTGGCCTTGTAAAGGTACTGCAGCAAGAAAAATACATGCCGTCAGCATAGCCAGAGCATACAGACGCAGTTGGTAAGTAAGCAGTGTTTTCATGGTAAAATAAATTTAATTGGTTAGCGGTATCAAAAGTATACTCATAATCAAACGATTGGCATTTGAACATACCCCAAAAAACTACAGCAGTTGTACTATTTTTATACTGCAAATGAAGGTATAATTTAATCCATTCTTAATTTAAAAAATTGATATTCAGTATATTAAAATATAAAAATCATATTTAACTCCATCGATCGGCAACAACTGACGGTTTTTGCTGTTTAATAAAAAAAATGCAATATGATTTACACTTTGCTGCTTACCACGCATTCCCTTTTGCGGTATGCACTGCTGCTATTGTTGGTGCTGACAATAATAAAATCGTTCCGGGGTTGGCAAAAGCAATTAAACTTTGACGCAGGAACAGAACGATTGAGTTTTTTTTCAACACTGGCCGCTCATCTGCAGCTACTTACGGGTCTGGTACTATACTGGATCAGTCCCATTCTCAAATACGGCCGTAACCATGCCGATGGCTGGATGGGCGATAATTTTTTGCGTTATTGGATGATGGAACATCTGGTAGGAATGGTATTGGCCATTGCCTTAATTACCATTGGAAGAATTCTCATGAAAAAATCAGCGAATGATATTCAAAGGCATAAGCGCATATTTGTGTATTTTTTGATTGCTTTGCTGATTATTCTAATCATGATCCCCTGGCCATTCCGCGCCGTTATAGGACGAGCATGGCTGTAACAGCTGCAAAAAGATATTCCAATTTACGCAGGACAATAATTGATGTATTGCCAATCCTATCCGGCAAAAAAGAAATAATTCCCTGGCAGTAGCTGAATAATTATATTCGGCAGTAGCTTATTACTTAGCAGAAACATTTTTCGGCACGGCAATACCATCATTAAAGCTAATTTAAGAAACGTAAGGGAATGGGGGGGTAGAGATGCATTAACTATTTTTCACATCAGTAAATTTGCATAAATGCTTAACTTTGGGGCATAACAATTCTTGGGAATGAAGAAAGCATTATATCGTCAACTGGTAATTTCAGCGATAGCGATTTTCTACCTGCCCTCGTACGGCAGGGAAGATCAACTGCTTGAAATAATGAAGCATGAACTTAACCGGGAGTTTGAAATTTACTCGAAACAACCCCTACCCTGCTATTATCTCGAATACCGTGTAGATGAAATCAGGAGCACAGAACTGGAATATTCGTTTGGGAGCTTAGTTGAAGATGAGAGCGACAGCATGAGAATTCTTTCTGTGACCAGCCGCATTGGCGATTATCGTCTCGACAATACCCACGAGGTTGAAAAAAATGGCAGTCTTTATAATCCCTTTTCCTTGTCCTTGCCCATCGAAAACAACGAAAAGGCTATACGGATGATTCTCTGGAAAGCGACGCAATACGCTGTACGCGATGCTATCAACACCTACAATAAGGTACTGACCGCACAAAAAACTCCCAGCGATATTCCCGATTTCTCGAAAGAGTCCACCTACATATACCACGAACCTCTCATGCCTGTAAGATATCCGGCAAAGGAGGAATGGTTGCGACGGCTAAAAAAATACACGGGTCGGTTTGTGGGCAACGAAAACATCATCCGTGCCGATGCCAATCTAAGCTGCAAATATTACCGCAAGTATCTGATCAATTCCGAAGGAAGCAGCATAGTTCAGAATTTAACCTATGTACAGTTGCAGATTCTTGTAGTAGGCAAGTCGGGCAGTGGTAGCACTCCCCTCATCCTTTCGTATCATGCATTTGACCCAGACAGTCTGCCTTCCGACGAACAGATAGAAATGGATTTGGCCCGTATAAACGACTTGCAGGAAAAACTGAAAGATGCTCCACAGGCCGAAGCATATGCAGGACCGGCCATTCTATCTCCTGCAGCAGCGGCCGTATTTTTCCACGAAATATTCGGTCACCGGATTGAAGGACATCGCCTCAAATACAGCTTCGACAGTCAAACCTTTAAAACACAGGTAGGAAACAGGGTGCTCCCCAAATATGTAAACATTTACTCCGATCCTACTCTTAAATATTATCAGGGAAAAGCCATGTTTGGATACTATCCCTACGACGACCAGGGGATCAAATCCCAGCGCGTGACCGTTGTGGAAGACGGAATACTGAAAAATTTTTTAATGTCGCGTACGCCCCTGGCTGAGTTCAAACTGTCGAACGGTCATGGCCGATCGCAAATCGGAAAAATACCAGTCTCGCGACAATCAAATCTGATTGTTGAAGCACAAAAGATCTACACCGAAAAGGAACTTCGGAAAAAACTCATTGCCGAATGTAAAAAACAAAAGAAAAGTTACGGTTTATACTTCAAGGAAGTAATAGGCGGCTTCACCCAAACCTCACGATACAGCCCGAATGTTTTCAACGTTACCCCCACGTTGGTATACAAGGTTTACACCGATGGCCGTCCCGATGAACTGGTAAAAGGAGTCGATTTTATTGGTACTCCGTTGGCTATCTTTTCAGAGATAGCGGCTATGGGCGACGAACCTGGGGTATTTACCGGATATTGCGGAGCCGAATCAGGCAGTATTCCTGTAACCGCTACATCACCGGCTTTGCTCATCAAAAAGATTGAGACCCAGAAAAAACCCGAAGGATTCAATCCTGAACCCATATTAAGTAGACCCAGATAGATAAAACTTTGAATAAAAAAACATATGCAGCGAAACATATCAACATTTGCCATAGGTATATTAGTAGGGATTCAGATTTTTTGCAGTGGAAATGATATTTTGCATGCTACACCGGCCGATAGCCTCATTTTTAGGGCTGTCGTCGATGAGGTGGATCGCAATATGCGGGAGATACAATACAAAGATTTTGCAAGGCCTTTTTACATTAGCTTTACCCTCGAAGATATTCATACAGTATATGTCGACGCCTCGTTTGGTGCAATAATCAACTGTCGGGAAAACAGGGACCGTAGCTGGGCCAACCGCGTACTTTGCGGCAGCTACCAACTCAACGACGAAAATTACTACGATGCCACCCGCACACAAGCCTCGGGCGACGGAACATTATCGCTGCCCATCGATACCGATTATTGGGGGATACGACGTGCTTTATGGCTTATCATTAACAATACTTACAAATCGGCAGCGCAAACTTACCAGAACAAAATTGATGCCCTGAAGGAAAAAAATTTCCCGCACGACTCACTCGAAATCCCTGACTTTGCAACAGCACCTACCGTAAATATTGCCCTTGAATCCAAAATCAAAATCCCCCCCATCGATTCGGTCAAGGAACTGGTCCGTCAATTATCTGCCGTATTCAATTCCCGCAAATCTATTAGCTTTTCCAATGTATCCTACTATCAGATTCATGCAAAAATCTACTTTTACAATACCGAAAACAGCCGCATAATTTTTCCAATCGATTATACAGTACTGAACATAGGGGTTATGAGCGAATACGGTACCGAGACCGTTTCCGATGCATTAACCTACTTGGAACGAAACCCGGAACGTATTTTTTCGCAAAAAACAGGTATTTTGGCCAACATTGACAGCCTATGTGCCAAACTGGAAGAAAAAGCCAAAGCCAGCTATGTAAAGGAAAATTATTTTGGTCCAGTGCTTTTTTTTCATCAGGCTGCTGCGCAGGCGTGGCTCCAGGGGCTTTTTGGATACCCCGATAATTTGTTTGCCTATCGAGAACCCCTGTATAACGCCTCCAACAAAACCCTGTACTATGGGCAAAACATGAACAGCCTCGAAACCAAAATTAACAAGCCGGTGATTGACAGAAATATCAGCATATATGATATAGCCCGATTGAGCCAGTGGCAAGGGACCGACCTGCTGGGTTATTACCCTGTCGACGCTGAAGGTGTGGTACCGACCGACACCCTGGTGATTTTTGAAAATGGTATTTTAAAAACCTTGTACAATGGCCGTACCCCTACCCGTAATGTACCGTTATCAAACGGACATATGCGCTTTATTTTCACCTCCGGCGCATTAGTATCGGGTCTTGGCCCCGGAAATATGCTGATACAGTCGAAAAAATCGCAACAGGAGGACCAGCTCAGGAAAATTTTAATTCAAAAAGCCCGCGAACAAGGGCTTGATTATGCCTATATACTTAAACCCAATATCGTCGGTAATTTTCTTTCCAGCCTGAACCTGTTTCAGGTTAATGTGGCTACAGGGGAGGAAAAACTGGTACGCGGGGCTATGATCAAGCCCATAACAATCAATTTACTACGAAAAAACGTAGTCACATCCTCGAAAATGTTTATATACAACGGTTTTCTCAACGAAAACCTGTTAAACATCGACGGGAGCAGTAGCCTTTCGCAAAACAACATTCCCGATGGCACCCCCCTTTCGGTTATCTGCCCATCGGCATTGTTGCTCGAGGATGTTGAGTTGAGTTTTTACAACAAGTCATTGACGGACGAAAAACCCATTGTGCCCCGTCCGGAATAATGAACAGACTCAGGCCGAAAGCAGGCGGTTAATTTCGCAAAGCAACTGCTCAGTCGTAAAAGGCTTGGCCAGAATACCATTGGCACCCAGCTGCTGAGCTACCCGCAGATGATCACTGGCACTTATGCGACCACCACCCGAAATAGCAATAATTTTGATGTCAGGATTTTTCTCACGAACCGAACATATCACCTCAATACCGTCGCTATCAGGCATGATAATATCGGTTATCACCAAATGAGGTTTCTGCGAACGAATATACTTAAGCGCTTCAATCCCATTCGACGCAGTAGTCGTATGAAAACCCTCCATCTCCAGAGCCAACTTTAAACCATCCCGCACCATTGGCTCGTCATCAACCACAAGAATACTGTACGTCATCTTCTTACCCATTTAAATTCATATTTTATCTTACAGGAAGATATACATAGAATATTGTTCCCTCACCAACTTTAGAATCGAAAAATATTTCTCCCCCATAATCCTTCACTATGCCCTGTACAATCGACAAACCCAATCCAGTACCTTCACCTACCTGTTTTGTAGTGAAAAAGGGGTCAAAAATACGCGAACGTATTTTTTCGTCAATTCCGCAGCCCGTGTCTGCTACACTTAAGCAAATCCATTCCTGACCTGTTAGATGCAATCCCTTAAAGGGACCTGTTATTTGCGATTTTCGCTTAAGTTCGACCGTTAGTGTGCCATGCCCCTGCATTGCGTCGTGTGCATTGGTGCAGAGATTCATTACTATCTGATGGATATGGGTAGGGTTGGCCAAAATCTGACCACAATCTTCAATGTTTTCGCTGACATGGATAGTGGCGGGAAAAGCATTCTTAATGAGTTTGATCGTTTCTTTGACAATAGTATGAATGGCCAAAGGAGCTTTTTCTTCGGTACCCGGACGGCTAAAGGACAAAATTTGTCGTATCAGTTCCTTTCCACGATTTTGCGATTCATAAATCTTTCCTGCAATCTCATGTTCAAAACTTTGAGGCGAGAGTCGCTTTAGCAGTACCTCCGTGTAGATTTGCATGCCCATAAGAATGTTGTTGAAATCATGAGCAATCCCACCCGCCAGCGTACCAATGGCCTGCAACTTCTGCGAATGCCGTAACTTATCCTCCAATTTCAAAACCTCCGACATATCGCGCTTAACGGCCACAAAGTTAAGAATCTGTCCCTCGTCGTTCTTCACCGGAGTGATCACCATATATTCGGTGTATAAATCTCCGCCCTTTCGCTTATTGATAATCGTTCCTTCCCAGTTGATGCCATGAAGAATATTATTCCACATATTGCGATAAAAATCGCGAGAGTGTACCCCCGACCGGAAAATATTCATATTCTTCCCATAGAGTTCTGTAGCCGAATAACCCGTCATCCGTTCCAGAGCAGGATTGGAATAAATGATAAAGCCCCGGGTGTCGGTAATCACAATGGCCTCAGAAATCTGAGTAAACGCCGTTAAAAGACGTTTAATATCATTTTCAATCTGTTTTTTTTCGGTAATATTTTGAATAATCCCATCGTAGAAAAGCATTTCGTCAGAGGTATCGTAAAAGATATGAGCCGTATCCTCAAGCCACAACTTTTTGCCATCAAGAGTCGTGTACGAAAATTCGTAATGGAACGTTGATTGCTTCTGTTTAATGGCTGCCTGAAGCAAAGTTTCGTATTCGGGTGGATAACGAAAAAGATCTTTAGCTGTCTTACCCTGAAGTTCATCCCCCGATTTGAATCCGAAAAGTTGTGCCAGATACTGATTGGCAAACACAATTTCGCCCGTAGTAATGATACGGTAAATACCCACCGGCACCTGATCGATAACAAACCTGAATTTTTCTTCGGTAATTTCGAGTGAACGACGAAGTCTTCGTTTTTCGGTCTCGTCTTCAAGATAAACCCAATAGCCCTCGTCCTCATCGACCGTAAAATGCTCTTTCACATACAGGAAGCCGGAATCGCCCCGCCGCCAGTAACTTTCAATGGTAACGTCCTGCCCCCTTTTATGAGCCAAAGTTTCCTGATTTACCGAATCGAGAATTCTATATGGATTATCGAAAAAATTTAACCCCGCCAGCACTTCAGGCGGAATATTCAATAATTCAGCAAAAGCCTGATTGTAGGAAAGCATATACCCTTCGCGGGAAATCCTGACAAGAGGCACCCGTATTTTGTTCCAAAACAGGTTATCTTCCTTTTTTGACTTGTTACCCAGACTATTTCGTATAGCACGTGTCAACATAACTGTTCCTCTTCAAGTCCTATAAAAAATAAATGAAAGGCAATTGCCTATTAAATCTTTAATGCCTATAAATCAAATATTTACTTTATAGTACAAATATAAGCGTACAATTGTATTTTTCCTTGAAAATTTGAAAAATATTGATAAACACACAATATTTTATGATGAACGGTCAAAAATCTTTGACAAAAACAAGCCGATCGGTCTAAAACACTTGTTTTTTCTCGAGTTGAAGTATTTCGGGATAATTTTTCCTTTCGGCAGAATTAGTAATTACGGGCAATCGGGCATAATCTGCACGAAGAATAAAAGGAAAGCGATTTAGTGCCGTGCAATAGTAAAAGTCACTGACAGGAGAATGCTGTTGGTTTTCGGGTAAAAATAACCGTCGTCCGCTGGTATTTTTCAGATCTTCGATTTGTTCTTCTATAGGAAAGTTTTTATTTTCCAATAAACTCTTTATATACAAGGCGCAAAGGGTATCTTCTTCGGTTGGGTACTGGGCAGCATAACCCATACACACCAGCGAGACCACGGCAGGATTGCGCTGCTTGATGTACGCCGCTACAGCGCTGGCATTGACCAGGCTACCCGTTATTACCTCTTGCGATGATTGAGCAGCTAGAATCAGTCCCTGTGTCCCGGCCGAGGTAGTATGCACTACCGTCTTATGTTCCAAATCAGCAGGCAACACATGCGTTGGACTATTGCCATAATCAAACCCGGGAGGAATACGCTCATTGCGTTCACCTATCAAAATATATTCCGGATGTTGGTCTTTCAACCGATAGGCAATATTGATATCGGCCGTAACCCAATAACGTTCTACCCCCTTATCTGCAATATAACAGGCTAACGAAAAAGCCCTGAATACGTCGATCACTACGGCTAATCCCTCCGATTCTCTGGCTCCATCAAGTAACTGCAGAATGCGAATTTCCATAAACCATCTTTTTAAAAGACCGTAAAGATATAAATTTAAAACGCAAGCCACGTTTTAATACCTTCACGACGGGGTTATTTCCCCGATAAATTTTGTACATTCGCAACATTGAAAATACAATTTCTATGAACGAGGCTCATGTAAAAATCATCGCCAACCATCTGCAACTGAGCGAGAATCAGGTTTTCAACACCATTGAACTACTGGAGAACGGAGCTACTATACCCTTTATCAGTCGATACCGGAAGGAACTAACCGGGAGCCTCAATGAGGTAACCCTTGCTGCTATTCAATCCCATTGGGAAAAACTCATAGAGATCGACAAACGTAAGGAAACCATTCTCCGAACCATTTCGGAACAGGGTAAACTCACCAACGAACTTAAACATAAAATTGAAAACACTTACGATGCCAATGAACTGGAAGATCTGTACCTGCCCTATAAACCAAAACGCAAGACAAGAGCCAGTGTGGCACGACAGAAAGGACTTGAGCCATTGGCAAATTATATTTTTCAGCAAAAAAATGATAATGTCGAAGAAAAAGCAGCTGCATTTCTCAACGACGATGTCAAGAGCATAGAAGAAGCAATAGAGGGCGCCACCGACATTATAGCCGAATGGATAAGCGAAAATCAACAAGTGCGTCAGGCCATACGGCGGTTATTTAGCCACGAGGCTATTATCGCATCAAAAGTAATCAAGGGAAAAGAACCTGATGCCATTAAATATGGCGACTACTTTGATTTTCACGAACCTTTACGTCGTTGTCCATCGCATCGTTATCTGGCCATGAACCGGGGCGAAGAAGAAGGATATTTGCGCGTGAGTATCGAAGTCAACGAAGACAAAGCTATCGACAGCATTAAACGATTGATCGTAAAATCAAATAATGCCTGCAGCAAAATTGTAGAAAAGGCATTGGTCGATGCCTACAAACGGCTTATTGCGCCTTCGATGGAGAATGAATTTAAGGCCTTATCCAAAGAAAAAGCCGACGATGAGGCCATAAAAGTATTTGCCGAAAATCTGCAGCAACTACTGCTAGCTCCCCCGCTGGGACAAAAACGGGTGTTGGCCATCGACCCGGGCTTTCGCACTGGCTGTAAGGTAGTCTGTCTCGACGCCGAAGGTAATCTGCTACACAATGAAACCATCTACCCGCACCCGCCGCAGAACGAAAAAGGACCAGCTGCAGCTAAAATTAATGCTCTGGTAAAAACCTACAAAATCGAAGCCATTGCTATAGGTAACGGTACCGCCAGTCGTGAAACTGAGCAATTCATCAAAACCGTGCGATTCGATACCGACGTAAAAGTCTTTATTGTCAACGAAAGTGGTGCCTCAGTCTATTCGGCTTCGGCCGTAGCCCGAGAGGAGTTCCCCGATTATGATGTGACCGTACGGGGAGCCGTATCCATTGGCCGCCGCCTGATGGACCCACTAGCCGAACTGGTGAAAATTGACCCCAAATCGATAGGTGTGGGTCAGTATCAGCACGATGTTGATCAAAAGAAACTTAAAAAAAGCCTCGAACAGGTAGTTGAGTTCTGTGTCAACAAGGTGGGAGTCAATGTCAATACCGCCAGCAAGGAATTGCTGACCTATGTTTCGGGAGTAGGCCCAACCATAGCACAGAATATCGTTAACTACCGACGCGAAAACGGTCCTTTCAAAAACCGGCAGGAACTGCTTAAAGTCCCCCGCTTGGGCGACAAAGTATTTGAACAGTGTGCAGGCTTCCTGAGAATACGGGGCGGCGATAATCCCCTCGACAACAGTGCGGTACACCCCGAAAGCTATCCCGTTGTGGAACAGATGGCCGCCGACCTAAACACCACTGTCGAAACCCTGCTCAAGGACGAAAATTTGAGAAACAAAATTGAGGTTACCCGCTACGTCACCGACAAAGTGGGGCTACCCACCCTGAACGACATTTTACAGGAGCTTGCCCGTCCCGGACTCGATCCCCGCACCGTAATCAAAGTCTTTGAGTTCGACCCCAACGTTCATTCGATCGACGACCTAAAGGTTGGCATGATTCTTCCGGGCATTGTAACCAACATCACACGTTTTGGTTGCTTCGTTGATATTGGCATTCATCAGGATGGACTGGTACATATATCGCAATTGGCCGACCGGTTTGTTGCCGACCCCCTTGAAATTGTAAAAATACACCAGCATGTACGGGTAAAGGTCATCGAGATCGACCGCGTGCGTAATCGAATTCAACTGAGCATGAAGGGTATTGACAAATCGTAATGATTATGCTAAATATTTTTGCATTTTTTACATAAATAAAGCATTTTTGCTTTCTATATTTCTAATTAACTATGACGCATATTAAAAAACATTAACATGAACCAAACGAATGGATCTACCCGACCGAGAGAATAATAAAACAACATGATCATGAGTAAAAAATCAAAGACAATCCTTAACGAGCCGGAATTCATCTATTCAACTGCTCCCAAAATTGTGGATGAAAGCTGGGATTTTCGTAAGGCCAACACCAAAGAATTTACTCATTGTTTTCATGCATACCCAGCCATGATGATACCACAAGTGGCCCGAAGAATTCTTGAAAATTATGGTCGAAATGCAGAAATACTTTTTGACCCCTATTGTGGAACAGGAACCTCGCTCGTGGAAGCTAACATTAAAGGAATAAATGCGATAGGCACTGATATCAATCCATTGGCACGTCTAATTGCTACCGCTAAAACAACAAAAATCGATATCCAAGTACTGGACCTTTTTTTACACGATTTTGTTGATTTTACATTCTCCATTAATTTTCAGGTTGAACGAGTAAGATCGGTTGTTATCCCTGAGATAAAAAATATTGATTATTGGTTTTCGAAGCCAGTGCAACAAAAATTAGGTTTACTCCGCGAGTATATCGAGAACATACATAATAATGACATTAAAAACTTTTTTAAAGTAGCTTTTAGCGAAACTGTCAGGGAATGCTCATACATCAAGCAAGGAGAATTTAAGCTGGTCCGCAGTAAAAATTATGAAGACAAACAAAACATCGACGTATTTGGACTAATGCTTCAAAAATTATCCAGAAATAAACAAGGCTTAATAGAATTTACAAATGCTTGTAAGGCTAATGCCAGAAGCTATGTTTATGACTTTAACACAGTAGAACACGTCCCCACCAGTATTATTCAGCCCGAATCTATTGACATTGTTATAACTTCTCCCCCCTATGGTGATTCAAGAACCACTGTAGCATACGGACAATATTCGCGTCTTGCCAATGAATGGCTGGGCTACAAAGAAGCCAACAAAATTGATGCTATCCTCATGGGAGGGAAGAAAACTAATTCTGAATACATTTTTCAAAGTGAGATTTTAAATGATATTATAACTACAATTCGCAAAATAGACTCCATTAGGGCAAAAGATGTCATTAGTTTCTATCAAGACTATGAAAAATCAATTGCACATGTAGCTTCAACAATAAAAAAAGGAGGATATGCATGTTATGTGGTTGGCAACAGAACCGTCAAAGGTATTAATATTCCCACTGACGAAATTACAGCCCAGCTGTTTAAAGAAAATGGGTTTTCACACATTGAAACAATCATCAGAAATATCCCCAATAAACGAATGCCCTTAAAAAACAGTCCATCAAATATTGCTGGTGAAACAGCTTCAACCATGAAAAATGAATACATAGTCATTTGTCAAAAGAATTAAAAAAAATGCAACTCAAAGAACTTGTGGAAAGACTAACCCAACTAAAAGAAAAAGGATTCTTGGAAACGTCACGAAAAGGCCCAACAGGAATTGGTCATTTACTGGAAAAAGAACTTGGATTATTTGAAACAAACATTGCAATACCTGATATTGGAGGAAGAATTGAATTAAAAGCAACCCGACGCAAGTCAAATTCGTTAATTACCCTTTTTACATTTAATCGAGCTGTTTGGCTTATCAATCAAAAAGATTTAATCCTTCATTATGGTTATAAGGATGAAAACCATAGATTTTCGTTATACAGCACCGTAAGCAACAAAGTGCCTAATGCCCAAGGGTTTTACCTCGAACTTGATGAAAGTAAAAATCTGATTATTCTTCGTCATAAAAACACTAACGAGCATCTTGCCCAATGGAGTACCTATGTGATTGCAGGAAAATTCATGACAAAAATGGATAGAATAATTTTAACTTTTGCCGATAGCCAAGAAATAGGAGGTAAAGAATATTTTCATTTTAATGAGGCAATACTACTTGAACATCCCACACCCGAAAAGTTTTTGGAAGCATTCAAGCAAAATGAGATGTTTATTGACCTACGCATGCATTTGAAGGACACAGGTAATGTTAGAAATCATGGTACCGCCTTCAGAATTTCAGAAGCTAATTTGGTACTTCTGTATACCAAACAACGACAATTAATTTAGTGCTTAAAAATGAAAACAATTTTGTAAGAATTTATAAATCAAAAAATATTAGACAAATGAAGAACAAGATATTCAAAACCAAGTCACATCACCTGCACGAGATAGAGGGGCACGAACTCAAGCGGATATTAGGACCCCGGCATTTGGTAACTCTGGGAATAGGAGCAATCATTGGTGCGGGTATATTTGTACTGACCGGACAGGCAGCTGCCCAGTATGCGGGTCCCGCAATAGTCATTTCGTTCATTATTTCGGGGCTGGCCTGTGCCTTTGCAGGCTTGTGCTATGCCGAGTTTGCCTCACTGATCCCAGTTTCGGGCAGCGCTTATACCTACGCTTATGCTACCCTGGGTGAACTGGCAGCATGGATCATTGGCTGGGACCTCATTCTGGAATACCTGTTTGCTGCCTCTACCGTAGCGGTGGGCTGGTCGGGGTATTTCATTAGCATCCTCAACGACATAGGTATCCACATCCCCGTACAATACACAGCAGCCACGGGAACAACGCTGGTACACGTCCCCGACAAAGGCTGGCTCCCTATTACCAGTCAGTTGAAACAAGAACTTATCAACAGTGGTATTGCGCTGCATTCGCTCCCCCATGTGACGGCCATTATCAACCTGCCTGCCATGTTCATCGTCTTTGTCATCTCCGCCTTACTGGTTCTCGGTATTCGCGAATCGGCCACATTTAACAATATCATGGTAATCATCAAGGTAGGCGTCATCCTGCTGTTTGTAATCATTGGCTTCTTCTTTGTCAAAACAGCTAACTGGACCCCTTTTATCCCCGACAAAATAGTCGATGAACACGGCCACAGTCATTACGGTTTGTTGGGAATCCTCCGGGCGGCTGGAGTAATATTTTTTGCCTATATCGGCTTCGATGCCGTATCAACTGCAGCACAGGAGGCCCGAAATCCTCAAAAAGATATGCCGAAAGGGATTTTGGGGTCACTCGGCATATCCACCCTGCTGTATATCCTGGTAGCACTGGTTCTGACCGGCATAGTAAGCTATACGCACCTAAACGTAGCCGACCCTATTGCCGTAGCTGTAAATGCCATGGGCGATAGCATGGTATGGCTACGACCTATCATTAAGTTGGCTGCCATTGCCGGCCTCAGTTCTGTGATTCTTGTAATGCTCATGGGGCAACCCCGTATCTTTTATGCTATGTCGAAAGATGGACTGTTACCCCCCATTTTTTCAAGAATACATCCCCGTTTTAAAACCCCCTATGTAGGCACTATTCTCACCGGCGTCGTTGCCATGATTATTGCAGGTGTACTTCCTATCAGCATTCTGGGGGAACTGGTCTCGATAGGAACCCTATTGGCTTTTGTTATTGTATGTTTCGGCATCATTGTCCTGCGTCGGAATAAGCCCGATCTGTACCGTCCTTTTAAAACCCCGCTGGTTCCATGGATACCCCTGTTGGGAGCCGGTTTTTGCTTCCTCCAGATGGCTGCACTGCCACTCGAAACCTGGTTACGGCTCATCATCTGGATGTTTCTCGGGCTTCTCATTTATTTCACCTACGGTATTAATCATAGTAAGCTGCATAAATAGCTGTGCATCTGGTACCCAAAGGTTACAAAATATTTGAAAACTTACCAGTTATAGGCTGGCACTCATCGGGCAAGGCCATCGTTAGTGACGGACGGCACAACATCTACGTCCCGTATGCCATACCCGGCGAACAGGTGGATGTGACCGTAGCCAAACGCCAGAAACGCAACTATATTGCCGGCGATTTGACCAGCATTGTCCAAGCTTCGGCACACAGGGTATCCCCTGCATGTCCTCACTTTGCCCGTTGTGGCGGGTGCAACTGGATGCATATTGCCTACCAGCAACAACTGGCTTTTAAAAAGCAACTTATCAGTCAGGCTTTGGCCAAATACCAGATTCCCCATCCGCCCATCGAAGAGGTTGTACCTTCGCCCCAACCACTGGCCTACCGGGGAAAGGTCGATTTTGCCCCCGGCATTACTCCCCAGGGCGAAATATATTGGGGATACCATCCTGCAGAAGATCCCCATACCGTATTCCCCGTCGAAGAATGTTATATCACCGATCCGCAGGTTATCGCTACAGCCCTACACCTGCAAAAGGTCATCAATGCATACCACAAAAGCCTCCCTGATTCAGTAAAACTTTACGAGATAATAAAAGGGTTTACCCTGCGATGTAATAAAAACGGTGATCAACTGCTTACAATCCATGCTGTAGAGGTTCTGCCCCGTGTTGAGGAACTGGTCAACCAGATCACCCGGTACAATCCTCTGCTTAAATCGGTGTTTCTAAAATTGCAACACCCCTTGCATAACACACTGATGCATTTATGGGGAGATAGTTATCTGATTGAATCAATGAACCGATGGCTGTTTCAGCTCAGCGCCGATGCTTTTTTTCAACCCAATATCCATTTGGCCGATCAACTGTTCCAAAAAATCGTTTCGCTGGCTTCGCCCTCGGCCGATGATATTATTTACGACCTATATACCGGCGTAGGAACCATAGCCATCCACCTGGCACCCTATGCCAAACATGTCATTGGCATAGAAAATTCCGAAACAGCCATAAGCGATGCCCGCGCCAATCAACTGCGCAACAGACTCGATAACCTTAGCTTTGTAGTAGGCGATGTACTCAAAACTTTTGTTCCGGAGTTTATAAACCTGCATGGTCGTCCCGACATTGTAGTACTTGACCCGCCAAGATCCGGAACACTTATCGAAACATTGAAAAACATGATAGCCTTTCGCCCCAAACGAATTGTTTACGTAAGCTGCAATCCTGTGTCGCTGGCATGGAATCTGACTTACCTCAAAGATTTCTATACTATCGAAAGCGTAATCCCCTTCGATATGTTTCCCCAGACCCATCACGTAGAAACCCTGGTAAGGCTGGAAAGGAAAAGTAAGGAAAACGCTTAGCATCTTTGAAATGCTAAACGTTTGAGGAAAGTATCTATGGTTTTGGCAGTCAATAGGCTGCTATATGTATCGTAGCAGGATTTCAATCAGTAACATTCGCGAAATGGGCTTTGTAGCATATTCATTAAATCCTTCGCGTATACCTTTTTCTCTGTCACCGCTGACCCCAAAAGCCGTAAGGGCTATTACCGGCAAATCGGGACGTATTTTTTTTATCTGTTTCATGGCCGTATTGCCATCCATCACCGGCATCTGAATATCCATCAATACCACATCAATGTCAGGGTTATTTTTAACGGACTGAACCGCCTCCTCGCCATTCTGCGCCCAAATAATCTCTGCCTGAGAAAAGCTAAGATATTCTTTTAGCAGGAAAAAATTGGTCTCATCATCCTCTGCAATCAATATCGTCTTATTCTGAAAAATACCGGGCATGGTATAACGGGCAATATCCGGCCGGGAACTTGTCATAAGATTGGGAATAAAGATTTGAACTTTTAAAATTATAAAAATTTAACGGGAAAAAATGATAAAAAATTCCTAAAAGTTTTCTCAGCCGTTTTTGTAATATTTACACGGCCCATTGGCCGTAAAGTTCTCAATACATTTTCATCAGCAAATCTTTTTCCGATCCATCCGATACTTTAAAAGGGAAAAGACGGAAAGTATAAGTATATTCTTTGGCCGGATAGGTGTACTGAGGGTGTACCGGGGCACCCCAACTATCATCTCCGCCAACGCCCATCTGGAAAAGGTCGACATTAACCACGATATAATCAGCCATAGGTACCTCACAGGCGTGCCGTGCTGCAGGTAATCCACTCAAATCATTGAGGTTGTAACGAATAGCACGCATATTCAAAGGTTCATATCCGGCTATCATAATCCCATTTCCCTTGCTATCCTTCAGCGCCATCCAGCGTACCTGGGTAAGATTCCCATATTCCTGAGGTCGTACATACGGGGGGCGCAGGCTACTGATTAACCCCCTATGCTGTGCAATGGGTGTACCACTATTCCTATCCACATAATTTTCGACCGGCCCGCAGCCATACCAGGTCATATACTCGTACCATGCCGGTATGCCAAATTGCATACCCAAACGCGGCATCTCGGGCAGATTGGAGTTGCCCGGCACAAACCGACTGGTAATAATGATCTCCCCATTGGCCAATACCGAATAATTGATATAATAACGTGCATTCACGATCGGGAGTCGAAAAACGGTCTTGACCATTATTTGATAGGGATTGGCCGATACAACCGAGAAACTATCCAAAACCAGTTGCGTATTGGCCTTCTGCCAGATACCACAACGTTTCAGCATGTTATTTCCCATATCGTTGTCGGTGCAGGCACGCCAGAAATGGGGTACAGGCGACTTCTGAATAACACGCATGGTATCGTAAAGATACGAAAGCAACATTCCGGTTTTAGCATCAAAAGTCACGCTAAAATTATTCCCGTTGATAACCGGCTTATCGGGATTGTGGGTTAAAATCCGCAGCTTGGGGAAAGTAGTCAGGTCGGGCTTGGTTTCTTCTTTCTTCCAAGGGAGCATAAATTGTTCCCATGCCAATTCGTATCCCTTGGGAATCAGTTCACCGACAGCCTTAGTACGAAAACTGAAATATACCGAATACTCCGATCCGGGTTTTAAGGATATGACCGGATATTTAAGGGTTATTTCCTTACTTTTGTGAGGCAGTATCTGCTGCACGCCAAGATTGGCGTTGTAAATGGGTTTTCCATCCTCGTAAATATACCAGGTAATGTCCATCACACTCAACGGAGTAAAGTCGCACTCGTTGATGAGTTCAAACTTACCCTCGGCCACATTAATCGCCTTAACCCAAAAAGGCTGATATTGCTTTTTGACTTCCCACAAGGCCGGATGTGGTGTTCGATCGGCGCTCACCAATCCATTGCAGCAGAAGTTAGTATCGCTGGGGATATTGTTCAATATTCCAAAATCACCGCCATAAAGCCAGCAGGTATCTTTGCCGTTAATTTTCGCAAAACTTTGATCGACCCAGTCCCAGATGCATCCCCCCTGCAGATAACGAGCCGATCGTATAACATCCCAGTAATCCTTAAAATTGCCATTGCTATTGCCCATAGCATGCGAATATTCGCACAGGATGAGGGGTCGTGAGGGTTTTTTGGCCTCGTATGCCTGGAGATGTTCTATTCGGGCATACATGGGACAATATATGTCGGTATGGGGTCTTTCACCCGCCTGTTCATACTGGACAGGCCGTGTTTTGTCGCGCGATTTTATCCAGCGGTAAGTAGCCTCGAAGTTACTTCCATCGCCTGCTTCGTTCCCCAACGACCAAATAATTACGCAGGGATGGTTCTTATCCCGTTCAACCATCCGCTGGGTGCGATCGAGATGGGCTTTCAGCCATTGAGGCTGGCGAGCAAGAGTTCTTTCATCGTTGTTGTATATGTACCAACCATGGCTTTCGATATTGGCCTCGTCGATCACATACAACCCATATTTATCGCACAACTCATACCACCGGGGATGATTGGGATAATGGCTGGTACGGACCGTATTGATATTATGAAGCTTCATCAACTGAATATCCCGAATCATCGACTCTTCCGAGACCACATGCCCGGTAAACGGATCGTGCTCGTGGCGGTTGACTCCCTTTATCAACACTCTCACCCCATTCACCAACAGGCTTCCATCCTTGATCTCCACCTTTCGGAAACCCACCGGATGGGTTACCGCCTCCAGTACCTGATTATTTTTGTCATACAGCACCAAAAGCAGGGTATAAAGATTGGGCGTCTCGGCAGTCCACTTCAATGGGTTGACTATTTCCCTATTAACGAAAAGAGTAAGCGTATCTTTCAACGAAAAAGCCACTTGCTGGGGAGGAAAAACATTTTTGCCCGCTGCATCGATCAGGGCATATTCGAGCTTGAGTTTTCGGGCTGATTTATCATTTTCATAGTTTTTGACCAAAGCCGAAATTTCCAGTTTCCCGTTGGTGTATGTCTCGTCAAGGTCAGCTACCACAAAAAAGTCGAAAATATGCTGCTTGGGAGCGGCATAGAGAAATACTTCCCGTTCGATACCGCTAAGTCTCCAAAAGTCCTGATCCTCGAGATAACTGCCATCGCACCAGCGGAATACCTGCATGACAAAGGTATTCTCCTCTCCGGGACGCAGGTACGACGAGATCCTGAATTCAACAGGCACTTTGCTGCCCTTGGCCATACCTACAAACTGCCCATTGACCCACAAATACATCATCGAATTGATTGCACCAGCATGAAAAAATACCTCCCTACTTGCCCATCCCTTGGGTATCAGCACTTTTTTCCGGTACGAACCCACCGGATTGTATTCATCGGGGATTCGAGGTGGATTAGCTTGAAAAGGATATCGTATGTTCACATACACAGGTACATCATAGCCCTGAAACTGCCAGTTTCCGGGAACAGCAATATCTTTCCACTGCGAATCGTCATAGTCGGGATTGTAGAAATCGGCAGGACACTTCGAAGGCGATGAAACCCAGAAAAATTTCCATGAACCATTCAGGCTCAGATAATATGGTGAAGCTGCAAAATCACCTTTCAGCGCCGATGGTATATTCATGTATGGATGCACAAGCACATGCGGTGGTTCATTATTTATGCCGGTAAGTTCCGGATTCTCCCAATCGTTGACCTGACCCGATAGAATAGTAAACCACAAACCCTGAAATAAAATAATTCCAATAAATGTTTTCATATCTCTGAAAATTCGTTATTCTTACCGAAAATCAGCTATCCATCAGTAATACCTCCGAGGATAATCCTATTTTTTTAACGACCAAATTTAAAAAAAAATAACGGACCAAACATGCCCGTTGAAAAAAAATGGATAAACCGCAACAAACTCTGATGCGATATATCGTATTGATTTACAATATCGTAAAAAAGAATTTAAAAAATTGCAAGGACTTACAAGGCAACGCAATGGATGAACCGCCTTCGTTTGCCCGCCGAAGTCGCAGACTCCGACGGGCATATGATCAGGCTTCTTCCCACTTTACTTCGTTAACCAGGGGTTTGCCTTCGATGAAGCTACGAATGTTTTCGAGAGTAACAAGAGCAATATTGTGAATAGCTTCCTGCGTAAAAAATCCCTGATGCGAAGTAATGATCACGTTGTTGAAGGTAAGCAGACGGGCCAGAATATCATCGGTAAGTACTCTGTCCGACATATCTTCGAAGAAGTATTTACTTTCCTCCTCGTAAACATCGAGACCGGCAGAACCAATTTTGCCACTTTTAAGTCCCTCGATCAGGTGTTTGGTATTAATCAGCTTACCTCTACCCGTATTGATAATCATTACGCCGTCTTTCATTTTGTGAATAGCATCACGGTTGATGATATATTCGGTTTCTTTGGTCAGCGGGCAATTGAGCGAAATAATATCTGATTTTCTGAATAATTCATCAAGCTCGACATAGCGACAACCGAGTTGTTCGGCCCATGTATGATCGGGATATTTGTCGTAAACCAAAACATTCATTTCAAAACCGACCAGAATTTTTGCCAACACTTTTCCAATCTTACCGGTACCAATGATTCCGACGGTTTTATGTTGCATATCGAAACCCAGCAAACCATTCAGCGAAAAGTTGGCGTCGCGGGTACGGAAATAAGCCCGATGAATTTTTCGGTTGAGGGTCAGCATGAGTGCTACCGTATGTTCGGCCACAGCATGAGGCGAATAGGCCGGTACACGAACAACGGTAAGTTTGTCACGGGCAGCTTTTAAATCCACATTGTTAAAACCAGCACAACGCAATGCAATCAGACGTACCCCATTGTTGTAAAGCTGATCTACAATATACTGGTCGACAACATCATTGACAAAGATGATGATGCCTTCATACCCTTGGGTCAGCAATACGTTGTCGGCTGTGAGATGAAACTTGAAATATTTGATATCAAACCCAAACTGCTGATTTACAGCATCAAAAACCTCTTTATCGTAGGGCTTGGTGTCGAAAAAAGCTAATTTTATCGATTGCATAGCTATAAAAATTTTAATGATAAGAACCAACTTTACTATGCGAATGTATAGAAATTGTCATTCTGTTAAAAGAATAACAATTCGCTATGATTTTTGTTGCGAAAAGAAAATATAAAATCCCAGCTTTTGGGGATGATCGAGCAACCGGACACGAGAAGGAAGTAAAAGAATATAGTAGCACATGAGCAGATCGGCTACACAGGTCCAGCCATTGAAAATAGCAAATGCCAGCCAGTAGTATCCGGGCGAAACAAAGGCATAAACAGCCGGTATCAGTGATAATACAACGAAAGGAGCTATGCCGCCGGCAAAATAGGTAGCCTTTGAAAGGGGCACACTGCAGTGGGTATAAAAGGTAAAATATTGCCGATGAAAGCCAAAGCTAATATGTCGCCATTTACCGCTCAATAAAGCCCATACCAGTGCATGTAAGCCCTCATGGGCAATAACTATTGGAACAAACCACAAAACCAGATGCCACAAAAAGCTAATGCCTTCCCGCAGATAACCCAAAGGATACAATGCAATAAACAATGTTGTGAGTACTACGGGATATAAAGCCGTAAATATCAGAGCAAAACGAAACAGCACCTGATCAGCTACAACAAATTCAGCCGGATTCCGGGATGTATCAATCTCTATCACAACATTATCATATTTGACCTGCCATTATCCATCGGCTATTTACGGAAAATATCGTTACGACTATAGGGACGCTTATCTTCGTACCAAACAAAACCCTTTAGTTTTTTCTCCTCCTCCGGCAACTTACTCAAGGGATAAAATATAGCATCGGGTTGGGTCAGAAACACAATCCGGGATATCTTCCGGTTTTGCACCATTACATTGATTTGTGAACACAACGCCCGGTTAACCCCGATTATTCTGTCATTATCCTTTGCATAATAAAGGGTCTGCCCATTGCCCGTCACATGTAAGCGATACAATTCGTTGTTCCGAAAAAAACCACTGATATTCTTCCCCTTGACCTGACTGTACATGTCGGAACCTTCGTGAGCTATGATAAATCCGTTGTTGATAAAATCAATAGTATGCAGTTGCTGATGGGCAAAATGCAGTTCTATTTTATCGGCAGTAATTTGGTTATTTCCCGTCCAGAGAACGGGAGTATGAAAAAGATGGAGGGTAGAATCGGTTGTGGCAAAAACAGCTGAGTCGGCCATACCCTGTAAATCGGGCTTAAAAAATTTTACCCCATAATAAGCCCGGATCAGTTTATTGTTAGCACTATCCTCAAGAGAACGAAAGATGAGCGAATCGGCGTGCAAAAATAAAGAATCCTTGTCGTTGTATAGCGTCAGCATAGCGCTATCGGTAAGCAGGGCATATTCGGGACGTTCGATATAATAGGCATAATTGCCCGTAAGTATTACCTTACGTGTCGAATCAATGAGCATAACATGATTATAGGCACGACCCATACCCTTATTCCGGTTGTAAAACAACGAATCGCCTGTCAGATAACGCCCTCCGCCGGTTAAATAAGCATTCCGATAAAATTTCGAAGTATTATTGCGGGTATTGTACCAGCCGTTTTCGCAGTAGATGAGATTGTTTTTGGAAATAATGCGGGTAGGTCCTACGAAATATGCCGTGCGACTTACGGTGTTGTATTTGAGCGTATCGGAATAGATCGTATACTGGGGATTACGAATTTCAACATTTCCCTTGAAAAAAAAGGTTTTGCTGACGGTGTAATAATATCCTTCATCGCTCTTCAGCTGATTGTTGGCATTGACAATGTTGCCCTGATTGATATAGTATCCAACGTTGTTGTTGATATCATAATCGAGATAATTGGTGGTTAGCGTGGCTTGTCGATCGACAAGTCTGACGTTATCGCGCATGCGGGCTATTCTGCTGTTGCCATCGTACTGAAAGGTATTTCCATAAAGATGTAGCGTATCGCCCTGATGAATAGAAACATTACCAAAAGCATCGACCTTGTTCTCATCGGTATAAAAGTAGGCAGAGTCGCAGTACATCACCGCATCCTGATGACGAAACTGAACATTGCCAATGAGTTTTCGGGCCTCGGTACCCGAATTTTTATTGTATTCCAGCAGGTCGGTATTGACAATTTCGATCTGTTTTTTTTCTTGTCCGGATAAGCGCATGGTTGTAATGAAAACCAAACCAAAAATCCCGACGATTAACTGCCGGTAGCAATGCATATTCATGGATAGGCTATAATGCATAGTTTATTTAATCCATCCCGGATGGTCGAACTTACATTTTGCAAAAGAAGGATCGATACGGATATAGGTGGTTTTAATTTTATTATTTATCCACTCATCGATAACTTTTTTGCGTTTATGCTCCAGTGCCATTTCCTGAATGAGCTGATAATCATCCGTTAGATTAGCCTTATGCGGTTCGATGCGATTGACCAACTTTACGATTTTAAAAATGGGGCGTTTAGCGGCATCGGTACTCTGAAACGGCGATGAAATCTCTCCCACATTGAGTTTTTTGAGTATCACATAATCCTCTTGCGGTAGCTGATCGATTTCAAATCGTGTGCTGTTGTTGTAAGGGTTGACCACCTTGCCATAAGCCATACGCGAGTCGTTGTCGGTTGAAAACAGGAAAGCGGCTTTTTCGAAGGTAAGACTATCGCTCTTGATGAGGTTAAGAATCGAGTCGAGCTTATTGTAAGCATATTTTATTTCCTTCTCGGTCGGCTTAGGTTTCATAAGAATATGGCGGGTATTAACTCGGTCGCCGTCGCGTTTGATGACCTGTATGATATGGTATCCGAACTGAGTTTCGACGATACCCGATACAGCGCCTTCCTTAAGACTAAAAGCCACCCTGGCATATTCGGGGTCGAGTTCTCCCCGGGACATGAACCCAATTTCGCCGCCATTGACCGCCGAAGCCTGATCTTCGGAATAAATTACTGCCAACGAGGCAAAGCTTCGTCCGTCGAGAACAGCCTTACGAAGGTTAAGCAACTGATTTTTTATCTCATAAATCGCCTGGTCGGTATAGGGTGGATGAATAACTATCTGCAGATATTCGTACTGCATATTAACCAGTGGTATGCTATCGGGAGGCAGCGAACGGTAATAGGCTTCGACCTCGGATGGGGTAATTTTAAGGTTTTTGGTTATTTCGCCCGACATTTTCTGCATGATCAGCTGTTCGCGCATGGGTTGACGCATATCCTCTTTAATCTGGGGTAAAGACCGGTTAAAATATTCCTCGAGCTTTTCCCGTGAACCAGCCTGCTGAATATACATGTCGATACGATTGTTTAACTGCATTTCGACAGTAGCATCCGAAACCTCAATACTGTCGACCTTAGCCTGATTGACCATCAATTTCTGTATGAGAAAATTTTCAAACACAAAACAAGGTTCAACGCGCATGCGCTGGGCTTTGTATTGCAACATCTGCTGTTCAAAATCCGACTGAAGAATGATGCTATTGCCAACCACCCCAATAACACGATCGGCAACAACCTTGCGATCCTGTGAAAAAACACCCAGAGGTAGACCCAGCATAAGAAACAGCCAACGCATGTTATTCATAAATCGTAAATTTGTTTTTATTCAACGCATCGAGATAAATATTATTTTCCAGATCATTCACAAGTTTTTGCTTACGCTTGAGAATAATTATGTTTCGGATATTATCCCGGACAAATTCATAGGGAGACTGTGTTCCTTTTGATTTAACCTCGCGCAGGTATAACATGTAACGATAAGCGGTATCGGACACCTCATACAACTTGTTACTTATCAGGTTTTGCTCAGAAGGCACCAGCGAATAGGGAAACAACATTTTAATATTATCAAAACTCACCCATCGATCGCCAAAATACTCATATTTGACAGCCACCTGATAGCAAAATTCTTCAATTTTCTTCACGCTTTCTTCGTTGGCCTGCAATAGCCACCCCCGCAAAAGATCGGGTTTGACCTGCAGGGGTAGCTGAACAAACTGTACTTTAGCTACTGAGACAGGAAGAATAAAGCTTTGCAAATTATCGTTGTAATATTGCTGCATTTCTTCTTCAGTGACAATGGTATCGAGTCGTTCCTGAATATATTTTTGTTCATATTTATATATAATCAGTGAAGTGCGGTATTCTTCCAGTTCCTTTTCAACATTTTTTTCAGCATCGGTAAGATTCAGCAAAGCCTGCTGCATAATAAGCTGCTTGCGCACCCACTTGTCGATAATACTTCTGGCCATCATAGTGCTGTCGGAAAGGGTTAGGCCCGGCTGAATCAGACGTGCAAGATCTGACTTATACAATACTGCATTACCTACCTTGGCCACTGGTGGGTCCTGGGAGTGCCTTTTGCACCAACCGGTGAAAAAGAGCAGTACTACAAACAACAGGTATTTTGCCATTTCAATATTTATTTAACCAGACTGCGCAATACTTTTTCATCCACTTTTACCGGATACTTCTTACGTAATTCTGTCACATACTGATTCTCAAGATAATTCTGATAATCGGCCAGACAGGTTCCCTTGGCTTCCTCGAAAGTCTTGGGACGAGGATCATGAAGTGCCTTTTTTACAAAGAAACCATACTTGCCTTCTCGGTATATGACAGGTGTTACGCCAATCTCCCAACCCAGACTATCGAGAATAGAATTATCGCCCTTTTCGAAAAGATTGACCTGACAATTGAAACATGCCTCGCTGGTATCGGGACAGATTCCTTTCCAGATTTGTTCGGGTAAAATTTTACCCGAAAGAAAATCCTGTGCAAAGCCATAGGCCTTTTCCACATATTCTTTATTGGGTGACGACACCACCAGTGCCTCAACCCTTTCTTTCCAATGATAATCGTCCTTATGCTGCTGATAATATTGGGCCAAACCAATGCTATCCTTTGCTGCCTTGGTCCATACCATCTTTTCCATTAGATTAAACAGCAGAATACCATCGTGAAATTCCTGCAAGAGGTATTTAAAATCGGGAAACTTATTTTCCAACTGTGATTTATAATAATCTATTACCGCATCCTGCGTGTACAGGCCATAAAAATAATTGATGCTCATATCGACCGTAGCAGGCTTACGAAAACGGCGTTTCGAAAGGTATGGCGCAAAATCTTTAACATAATAATTTTTGTTGCCTATAGTAAAGATTACGAGATTTTCAATGGGTTTTGCTTTTTCGGGTTTCCACTCGGCACGATAGGCAGAGCTATCAACATACTTGGCAAGCTCTTTAAGTGCCTGACGATTTTCCTTAAAACCAAATTCTTTTTTAACCTTCTCGGCCAGATTAGTGCGGATCAGTTCGCCTCTTCCGTCGCGGTTTACGCGAGCCCGAAGCGATTCCTTCAGTTCTTCGTATGGTGAAATGGGACGTACAGCAATGCGTTTTACAATATGCCAGCCAAAGTCGGTCTTAAAGGGAGCCGAATAGTCACCATCTTTTTGCAAGGCAAAAGCCTCCTTTTCAAAGGCTGCAATCATTTGCCCCGTTCCAAACCAGTTGAGTTCACCCCCACGTTTGGCCGAACGTTTGTCATCGGAATACTGACTTGCCAAGTCCTCAAAGCGTTCCCCATTCTGTAGTCTTTTATACAATCCATCAATTACAGCCTTTGCTGAGTCAATCTGCCGACGGGTTGCATTTTCGGGGAAAGCCACCATGATATGCTGTACTTTAATTTCCCCCATCGAAGGACGTTTATCGAGCACCTGTATGATATGATAACCCAAATATGTACGAAGAGGGGGAGCAATTTCTCCGGGCTTCAGGCTATAGGCCACATTTTCAAAAGGATAGATCATCTGCAGCACTGTAAAATATCCCAGATCACCACGATTCTTCACTGCGCTGTTATCCTGTACATACTGGTCGTAAACACTATCCCATGGCACACCAGCCTTTAGCTTGTTATACGCTTCCCATGCCTTTTTGTAAGGTTCAACCGTATCGGCAGGAGGTGTTAATTCACCACAACGAATAAAAATCTGTCGGGCGTGCACATCATAGTGCAATCGATCGTATGCTTCACGAATGAGCTTTTCTTCAGTTTCCTTATCTATCAAGTAGGGTTTGGCCAACTGTTCACGATAGGAATTGTATTCCGACAAAAACGAGGAAGTTGTATCCATCCCCAGATGTTCGGCTTCAATGACCTTAAGTTTGAAATTAACAAACAGGTCCATGTAATCCGTCAAAGACTTGAGGTCAAACTTGCCGTCGGGATTATTTTTTGTATAGGTACGAACAAATTCTGATTGGGTAATTTTTTTGGGCCCAATGGTAACAATCACCGGATCGTTTTTCTGGGCCATGGTGATAATATCAGTAAGCAAGAGGCCAGTAAGCGTTAAAAAGACAAAATACTTTTTCATACCTGTAACATTTTTGGGTTAATTCATTTATCGGGTATAATTAGGAGCTTCACGGGTGATAGTAACATCGTGGGGATGGCTTTCGGCAAGGCCCGAGTTAGTAATACGTACGAACTTAACCTGCTGAAGTGTGGGGATATCTTTGGCGCCACAGTAGCCCATACCAGCTCTTAGTCCTCCGATTAGCTGATAAACCACCTCTGATACAGTACCCTTATAAGGTACCCGTGCTTCGATGCCTTCGGGGACAAACTTTTTAATGTCATCCTCCACATCCTGAAAATATCGATCTTTCGATCCGGCCTGCATAGCTTCTATGGAACCCATGCCACGGTATTCCTTATATTTGCGGCCATTATAGATGATGGTTTCCCCGGGCGACTCTTCCACACCGGCGAACAACGAACCTGCCATAATTGATGAAGCACCGGCAGCCAGGGCCTTAACGATATCGCCCGAATAGCGTATGCCGCCATCGGCAATTACCGGCACCCCAGTACCTTTGACGGCCTGTGCCACATCGTATATGGCCGAGAGTTGCGGGACACCAACGCCAGCTACAATACGGGTGGTACATATCGAACCCGGACCAATACCCACTTTTACGGCATCGGCACCGGCCTCAACCAGAGCAATTGCTGCCTCAGCAGTAGCAATATTTCCACATACAACATCAATAGTCGGAAAACGCCGCTTGGCCTCCCTGAGCGTTTGTATTACCCCACGAGAATGGCCATGAGCAGTGTCGATAATGATAGCATCTACCCCTGCCTTCACAAGTGCCTCTATCCGATCGAATGTATCGGAGGTGACACCCACAGCAGCAGCTACCCTAAGCCGACCCTTACTATCCTTGCATGCATTGGGCCGATCCTTGGATTTGGTAATATCCTTATAGGTAATAAGCCCTATCAACCTTCCATTCCCATCGACAATGGGCAGTTTTTCAATTTTATGCTTCTGCAGAATATTTGCAGCATGTTCCAGATCGGTTTGCTCGGTTATACTGATGATATCTTTCGACATCACTTCGGCAATAGGACGCCGGATATTGGTCTCAAAACGCAAATCCCGGTTGGTCACTATACCTATCAGTTTACGTTCCTCATCCACTACGGGAATTCCTCCTATCTTGTTTTCGTTCATCAATTGCAGAGCATCCCCCACTGTGGCATCCCGATGAATGGTAACCGGATCAAATATCATAACATTCTCGGCCCGCTTTACCTTCTTTACCTCTTGCGCCTGAGCCTCGATACTCATATTCTTATGTATAACCCCTATGCCTCCCTCACGGGCAATAGCAATGGCCAGCTCAGCCTCCGTGACAGTATCCATCGCTGCCGAAACAATAGGAGCATGCAACTCTATATTGCGCGAAAATTTTGTGGAAACATCTACCTCACGCGGAAGTACTTCGGAATATGCCGGAACCAGCAATACATCATCAAAAGTCAAACCCTCCGCAATCACTTTATCTGTAAGAAATGACATAACCCTGAGTTTTAAATTTTAAAATTGCGCCAAATTACAAAAATACTTTGGTATATCCCGAATATAAGTTTTTAATTTTTCTTAATGCCCTGATATACCCCCCTCATCGAAGTCTGTCAGTTCGCCGCTGGTAATCGAAAGCAAAAGCATATCGATATTTTCCAAAAAATTTCCTATTAATCTGTCAGCCAAGTAGATGATTATAGTCGAGACTTCCCCGCACATCGAAGTTTATAACTTCGCCGCAGATAACCGGCCGTCTCCTGTCTGCTGCAATGATATGCTTCCAACAAACCAGCAAGCAAGCGCATATAACTTTTCCCGAAATTTACTATCTTGCACCTACTTTAATCGTTCTTTGAAAACAGCTGCGTAGGCATAACCCAGTCCATGCCGCCACTGCCCGGGGTTTTACCGGTCACGAGCACATCGACCTGTTTGAGCTGGTGAATATGAACGGTCGCATCTACGATCCCCGTCTGGGGCGCTTCCTCAGCCCCGACCCCTACGTGCAGGTGCCCGGCTTCTCGCAAAACTTTACAAGGATGCTCATGTCCTTAATAAAACACCTATCCCTCGAGGATAATTGGATTTTGGGTACTATGGATAATCGAACCAATTTAGGAAAGTATATCAATTTGGTATAATAGATTATAACTTTTTAATAACAATGCTGTTCAGGGCAATATTGCCGAAGTATGTGGTATAAGAAAGAACGCACACACAATTTGAGGTATTTTACTTGTATTGTTTATAAAGGTTTAGGAATTCATCCAATTCTAAGTCTAAATCTTCACGGATTATTTTGCGCATAAGGCCTTTGGGAATGTTTTCATTTTTGTGTACAGGTATAGTGGTTACCCTTCCATCAGGATGTTTTAATCTGTGATGCGAACCATTAACACGCACTACAACGAATCCAAGCGTTTGTAAGAATTTTACAAACTCCTTGCCAGTGATTACAGGCAACTGAGACATAGTTAAACAGAATTCGATTTTAACGAAACCTGTATTTCTCTAAAACCTATGAAACGGTTAGTTTCAGAAAACTTTTCTTTCTGTTCCTCTAAACACATTTCTATAACTTCTTTAATGTTAACCAACGCTTCATCAATTGTTTTGCCATAAGAATGACAGCCTTTAAAGACTGGGCAGCTTACAATGTAAACATTATCTTCGTCCTGTTCTACCAAAACAGGAAGGTGTATTGTCTTTGTTTTTAAAACTTTCATAGCCCAAATTTATTATGTGTAAATTTAGCAAATAGCTTATCAAAATTATACCATTTTCTTCAAAAAACTATATTTATTTGATTCAATCGAATCAGGCACTTGGCAAATGTTACAAACACCGTAGCACTTAACTAACCCGCTCGACTATGTTTTTTACTTCGCCGCAGATAATCGGCCGTCTCCTGACTGCCGCAATGATATGCTTCCAACAAACCAGCAAGCAAAAGCGCATAGATATTTGCCCAAATTTCACTATCTTGTTTTGGGGCAATTTTAAAATTTTTGCCCATTTGCATTACCTAATTCAAATTCAACCCTTCTGTGTTGGAAATGATCAATCCACATGCAGTATTTAGTAGTAACCTTAACGATACTAATAAAAATAGGTCTTTAACTTTAAAAACTGTTTTTCGAAAATATGATAGGATAAAACACTGACTAAGATAGTTACTGCCAACGATATAATCAAAAACACCAGCCAGCCGAATGTGATCATTTTCGTATGCTTGAAAAAATTAATTATGATCGTATGAAACAGGTAAAGTCCATAAGTATATACACCTAACCGGCTGACCCATGTGTTATCACCAATCTTGAAATGGTTGGTTGCAGGTAACGTAAATAAAATGGTAAGCGAAAAAAATGTTCCCAGAAGCAAAGGAGAACCAATTTCGACCCATTGTTGTTTTATGTTGGGCAGTGCAAACGTGATCACAAGTGTTACAGCCACAACAACATATTTCACTACAGGATGAAATGTTTCTAACCTGACCATTAAATCATTCCGCACAACAAGCAGATATGCCGGTATTGCTCCAAAGGCAAAATAATCGATATTGGTAAAAAGATCAATAGTGGCAAGCCCCCGATCTAGGTAAATAATCCTGCATATATTGGCCAATAGTATGGAACCCAATATTACTATTGGAATTCGTTTAACTGCAATTACGGAGATGAGTATCCCCCATACGAGATAAAAATGCTCCTCGATACACAGCGACCACATAACCCCAAGAGGGGAAACATTGGGAAAACTTCCCGTAATCATCATTTTATAATTTTCGAGAAACAAGGCCGACATCAGCCAGTCGGGCCGATAACCTTCATTGGAATACTTAATATGCAAGGCATCCAAAAGATACGGTGTGATAAAAGCTAATAAAAGCATAGCATAAAACAATGGCCATATTCGTAAAATCCGGCGAACATAAAACTTTTTTAAGGAAATGCTGCCATTTGAAACTTTTTCGTCGATAAGAATATAGGTAATCAGAAATCCGCTCAAGACAAAGAAAAATACAACCCCAACTCCACCACTCCTCGACAAGTGTGCAAACCACGATGAAGCGGGAACAGGACTATGATGCAGAAATACCAGCAGAAACGAAAAAAAACGAAGTGCATCAAAAGTGTGAAAATGTTTTCTCCGTCGATTCATGGGGGTAGATTTAGTTAAGTTTATTTTACGGGTAATATTACAAAGATTTTTTCTGCAACCATTATCAAATCAAAAACTATTGCCAAATAATTAGCCCTCAGCAGACATGAACAAAAAGTCGGATCTCGGCTGTCTGAATCTTTCGAAAACAGCATAACAGCTGAGTTATACCGTAGCGATACATCAATGCAATAATAATTTTGGGTCAGAGTCGTTAACATTGATTTACTTTGCAGGACAAAACGAAAGATGCTTGAAATGCGAAAAGCAATGACTACCAAAAAGCAAAGTATTGGGCTACCAACGACAGCCACATTGCTGTTCCTGTTTTTCTGGTCTGTGGCCGCCTTCACCCAATCGGCCGGATATATCGAACAAATCAATCAGTTGCAAAATCGTATGCTTTATCTGCCCACCGACTCAGACCGTATCAGGCAAGGACGTGAGATTACCCGTATGCTGACAGATTGGCTGAAAACAGATTCTTCTTTTTTTTCGAAAACAAGGCCCCTTCATGTAGGTAGGGTCAACTCGCCCGATAAGCAATTTAATCTATTTACGTTCAATATACCGCTTACCGATGGAACCCACCTGTTTTCGGGAGTAGTTCAGCTGGCCCCCCAAAACGGACAATGCCAAGTTATCACGCTGACAGACGTATCCAGACAATATGAAACACGGCCGGTATTTGAACAATTCACCCCTGAACGATGGTACGGCAGCTTGTACTATGAGATCATCCCCCGCAAGGTTGAGGGGAAAAAAATTTATGTATTGCTGGGTTCATGCCTCAACAACAGCCTTTTTACCAACAAAAAAATTATCGAAACCCTCTGGTTTACCGACGACCATCAGCCCATATTTGGCTATCCGATGTTCGACTACGGGTTAAAAATACAATCGCGGATAATATTTGAATACACTATTATGGCTCAAATGTCGATACACTACAATAAAAAACTGGATATGATTATTTTCGACCATCTGGCACCATCCAGCCCGTTGTACACCAACAATTACAAATATTATGGACCAGATGCTTCGTACGATGGCTTTAAATTTAAAGACGGGCTTTGGCGGTTCTGGCCCAATGTTAATCCCTATGCACGAAAATGAAAGTCCCGTACTTAATGCCATGATCGTTTGATACGGGACTTTCGGAATATAGAAAGGGCAACAATCGCTTATTTGTTGAATACAGCTGCGTTGGGAATAATCCCTACGGTGTACGACTTAATTTTGGTTCCATTGGCCGAGTAGCGGGTCATTTCCCCCTTGGATGCAAAATCTTTCGCATCGAAAGTGTATATCTCGTCGTTAGCAGAATTGACCGAAAAACCATAAAAATAACCTTCGATGAGAGGAGAATTTTCAACTCCTGTAGCGTCGATGCTCATTTTCCAGATACCATTGAAACCATACCCGGCACCGTAATAGATGATATTTTTATCGCGGTTGCTGGCAATCTTGTCGGGATGGGCATTTTTCCCGATAGTCACTGATTTCAGAATTGAATACGAGTTAACATCGATTTTCACGAGTGATGATGGCTTGTCATTTTGGCTATCCGTCCAATCGGCATTTCCCGAACACAATACCCAGAGATGTCCCTCACGGTCGATAGTAAAATGCTTGGGATTATAACCAACCACAATGCGTTTTTCAACCTTCAGGGTAGCAGGATCGAAAACCACTACGGTAGAGTCGATGCCCCAACCGCCACCGTTGGCTATCCAAATCTTATTATTAATCACAACTATTCCTTCGGGACCAGAACCTATGGCAATAGTCGTATCTACCTTTAATGTTGCAATGTCAAAAATAGCCAAGGTACCATGAACACCGTCAGAGCCCCATTGGGTCACATAGCCTCCGTTCTGATAAAATGCTACATAGCGGGGACTGCTAAGACCTTCGACGACTCCGGCCTGCTTGAAATCGCTTATCGTTACTACCTCAATCTTATTTGAATTGTTCAATACCAGATAACCCTTGTCCTTGTAAATAGCCATCGATTGTAGTACATCGCCCAGCGGACGGTTGTTGGTGGTGCTAAAAATATCTTCGGTAAAACTGTCGGTAGCAAAACTCAGAAATCCCACCGAAGCATTTGATTTCAGAAAATTACCCTCGTGAAGAATAAAAGCCCCATTGGAATACAATCCCGAGGGTCCGGATTCATTGTCGTCGTTACAGGCCACAAATACAAACAAACCTAAAGTTAGGTACAATAAGTGTTTCATCTTTTTCATAGGAAAATCATTTTTAGTATATTAAACATTGTTATTTTTCTAAAAAACCAAACATCAGGGTAAACATATAATTCCGAAGTGGCATAGCATAATACTGACGAACCTGATAAAACTCATTCCACAGGTTGTTTACGCGAAACTGTAAATTCAACCGGAATTGCCTTTTTAAGATGGTATACTGACAAAAGAGATCAGCTACCTGATAGGAAGGTAAGCGTTGACCCAGCGAATATCGCTTGCCTGTATAATTATGTATGTATCCCACTGTAACATTCCTATACGACAACAGCTGATTCAGTCCTGCCTTATAGACAGGTACGTAATCGGGGGGATAGCTGGACCATTGTCCGTTCGACTGTCGTGAACGGGCATAGGTATATTGCCCCGAGGCCACAGTCGTCCAGTGAAACTGCTGCCAGTTGTAATCTAACTTAAGTCGAAGCTCCACCCCCTCGGATTTGCCCTTCGATTTGTTCACAGGCTCCCACTTACCAGTGATAGCATCGGGTTGCCATACAATCCAGTTGTTGATATAGTTGTAAAAAAAGACAGGCGATATTTCCAGCAGCAGTTCCCCCAAGTTTTGCCGGTGGTGTAAGGCAAAGTCGCCCGACCAGCCCCATTCGGGTTGAAGGTCAGGATTGCCACGAGCAAAGGCATCTTCTTTCCAGTACAGATCGTTAAGGGTAGGAATACGGTAATTTCTAGAAATATTGGCAGTCACACGCCAACGCTGACTAAACCTGTACTCCAAACCCGAGCTGTACACCAGAGGAATAAAATGCGATACATATTCCTCCCTGCACCCTACAGCAATGTTCAGTCTGCGAGCAATGTTTTCAATCTTGTACTGTAAAAACAAGGAAGTACGGCTACGTTTAACATTACCGATGTACCCTCCCGAAAATGCTTGATCGAATGTATAATTTAAGCCGACCTGTAACCAGTGATTGTGCCGGATTCCCACCCGCGACTCCAATTCGGAGGTATAGCTTCGGGAATAATTATCGGTAGTGCCCTGCGCCGGATCGGTATAAAGAATGCTGTTGTACACATAGGCATTCCTGACCGTAACAACGTAGGCCGAATCAGCATACTTCCAAAGTACATTCAACCATACATTTCTGTCGTCCTGATGGGAAAGGTTTGGGGTCGAACTGGTCATCATGGTCTGGATATCTTTATCGTATTCCTGTACCCAGCAGGAAACCTTCATCAGGGAACGGTCGGAGGTGCGAACCGACAACTGAGGGAAGAAACCCAGCTGTTTCAGTCCGGCATTGGTCTGCCGTATAGTACGCTGATAATAATCAGCCGTATTTTTAAAAGGAAAGTCGTTGTCGGACTCTTGCATAAAAACTTTCAGCGAAGTAGCCAATCGATCATTTCCCCACTTATACCCCATTCCTACACTTTTATTGCCGAAACTGCCCAAAGCCGGGGAAAACCAAAGCTGGTCGGGCTGTTGAAAAAGGTTTGCAGAACCCAGATGAACGATTCCGGTCATGGCACCACTGCCATAGTTAACTCCCGATCCTCCAAACTGGATGCTGGCATTGTCGAGGAAACAGGCAGGTACTACCGACAGATTGAACTGGCCATTCATTGGACTTTGAAGATTGATCTCGTCCCAAACAACAGCCGTATGTGAAGCCGACATGCCCCTGACTGCCACCGTTGAAAGTCCACCTGGACCGTAATTATTGATATTCAGACCGGCAAAACTGAGCAATTCGGGTAGAGAAAGATTCCGACTGATGCGTAACAAAAAGGTGTCTACCGGTTGAACCGTTGCCCCTACCGATAATACCTCGAAACGCGGACGCGATACCTCTACCGCATCGATATTAATAGTATCGGCTCCGGCACCATTAGCCCGCAGCACAGTCAGAGCAAGCAACAATAAAACCCAACAGCAATACCTCATTGTTACAAATGATTTAGTCAATCATTCGCAACATTTCGGTAAAAAGTAAAATAGAACTGATTCAAAGCAGGAAGTTCTATTCTTTGCTTTTCACCCGAAAGCTACGAAATGGCATGTACTGGCAGGTCTTCTGGCTTTCCTGACTTTTAACGCCTTCCCATCCCTACATCGGGACAGTGGCCAGAGGTGTTAAAAGTACTTTCCTGCAAAGCAGGAACAGGATTACAGCTGCGGGGACAGCTCCGGATTTACACCGGATTCCCTTTTAATCCCTCATGGGAACCAATACGGCACAAAAATACATTTTTTAATTAACAGCAAAAAATACTCAGAAAATATTTTTCAAATAGATGAATTAAGTGCCTCCCTTCTTCCAAGGCAGAAGGTCTTTATCTCATTACTGATTCATGATTCTACCAAAAATATCCTTCACTCTTGCTTCAAACTGCTGTTTTTCTTCCACCAGAAAAGCCCGGTACCCGTCAAGATTTGCACGATGCAGTGCATAGTTATTGTAATATCGTAAATTATATCAAAAATTTCTTTTAATGGCTGTCAAAAGTGTTGAAACCATTAATTTATCAGCGCCTACAAAGAAAACGCAACTGTTGCCCCCTCCACTGACAACATCCCCCGGACAGAAAACAAATATTTTATTCATTCTTTTAAAAGATAAATCAAATTAAACACAATATTTGCCGCATTACAACCCTGAAAATGGCACGAACTAACTGAATAAAAGTAAAAAAAGGTATCCAAACAAATATAAAAATGTGACAAAGGTATAAATATTGCAGAGAAAATCCGTTGACTAAAACTATTGATTATGTCAGTGATGCAATTTAAAACCAATATTCGCTGTGGTGGCTGCAAAGCAAAGGTAGCCAATCTGTTAAAGCAAGAGACTGGTATAGCACGTTGGGATGTTGATCTGAATGATCCCGACCGTACGCTTACTGTAGAGGCAGAAGGTATAGGGCCCGACCGAATTATTGAATTGGTAAAAAGTGCAGGCTACACAGCTATTCAGATTTAGCGACCGGCTTTAAGCCCAGTTCTTCGGCCTTTTGAAGCAGAAAACGATAAGCAGCCTCGTAATCGTTGGGGATGACCCCATCAAGTATGGCATCTTTGATAGCATTTTTCAGGGTACCCACCAACTTCGACGGTGGAATGTTAAAAATACGTACAATTTCATTCCCATCGATAGGAGGCTGAAAATTCCGTACCCGGTCTTTTTCCTCAATTTCTTTCAGCTTTTGACGTACCAGCCTGAAATTTTCGAGGTAAATAGCTTTGAGTTTTTTATTTTTCGATGTAATATCAGCTTCGCAAAGTGTCATCAGGTCTTCGATATCGTCGCCGGCCTCAAAGAGCAAACGCCTTACAGCCGAATCAGTTACCTCCTCCTTGGCCAGCACAATGGGACGCAGGTGAAGTCCCACCAGTTTTTGTACATAACGCATCTTGTCGTGTAAAGGTAGTCGAAATCGGCGGAAAATAGAGGGTACCATTTTTTGGCCAATAAAATCGTGTCCATGGAAGGTCCATCCGGTCTGTGGTGAATACTTTTTGGTCACTGGCTTGGCAATATCGTGCAGCAAGGCAGCCCATCGCAACCAAAGATTGTCCGACACCCGGGCCACATTGTCAAGCACCTCGAGCGTATGTCGGAAATTATCCTTGTGGCCATGCCCCTCAATATTCTCGACCCCTTTTAAAGCAACAAGCTCGGGAAAAATACGGGCCAAAAGCCCAGTCTCGTCCAGCAAATAGAACCCAATCGAAGGAACCGCAGCCGACAGAATTTTATTCAATTCATCGGTGATTCGTTCCATAGACACAATATCGATCCGTTGGCAATTTTTCTTTATTCCTGCCAAAGTGTCAGGATGTATATCAAATTGCAACCGGGTGGCAAAACGAATGGCACGCAACATACGCAACGGATCATCGGAAAAAGTAATATCTGGATTTGTTGGTGTACGGATAATACGGTCGTGCAAATCCTGCACACCATTAAATGGATCGATTAGCTGTCCGTAATCGTCGGCATTCAGACTAAAAGCCAGCGCATTAATAGTAAAATCACGGCGAAGCTGATCCTCTTCAAGCGTACCAACCTCAACCATGGGTTTGCGCGAATGAGGCAAGTAAGATTCCTTACGGGCACCTACAATCTCAACCACATAATCACGCCAATGAATCATGGCCGTACCAAAATTCTCGTACAGGGTTATCCCCTTTTTAATTTTAAGTTCCTCAGCCACCCGTCGGGCAAAATCGGGGCCGTTGCCCAATACTACTACATCGATGTCTTTACATTTTTTACCCAACAGCGTATCGCGCACAAATCCCCCAATTACATAGGCAGGTACTTTATCGCGCTGCGCAACATGCGATAAAGTCTGAAATATTTTTTGATTCTGTAAAATGACCCTTCCGTCTGGCAAATTTGTCATGCAATGAATAAAATGTTAGCTAATCAAAATATTTCTCACAATATTCCGCAAAAATAGCTATATTTATATTTTATTAGAATTCCCGTATGGAAATTCCGCATTTATGAAAATACCATAAACATTATGGCATATGATTTGTTTTAAACAAATATAGATATATAAATATTTAAATAATTTTTAATTTTTAATAACTATGGTAACCCATTTAACAACTGCTGATTTTAAGCAAAAGGTTTTTAATTATGAACAGAACAGGGAATGGAAATTCGAGGGAGACAAGCCCTGTGTAATAGATTTTTATGCCGACTGGTGTGCTCCCTGCCGCATGGTAGCCCCTATATTGGAAGAACTATCGGAGGAATATGCCGGAAAAGTAGACATTTATAAGGTAAATACAGAAGAAGAGCAGGAGCTGGCTGCCGTATTTGGCATTCAGAGCATACCCTCACTGCTATTTGTACCATTAAACGGACAGCCTCAGATGGCTCTCGGCGCTTTGCCGAAAGAAACTTTCAAGAGGGCATTTAAAGAAGTTTTAAACGTCGAATAAGTTATCTCTCGCTAAATTTCGTTTACCTTTGTCGAAACAGGGTAAACGTAATATGAGAAGTCTTGTCGGGTTTTTATCAATCCTTTGTATTCCCTGCTGGAGTCAGGTAATGCATGTGGAAAGTGGGGGTAATTATACCTCAGCTTCCCGCATGCCTTACTTTATTGTAACGAACCAGGGGGGGCTTTATGGTAAGTTGCAGAATGGGGGTTTTGCAAGAATAAATGTATTTTCCCCTGTCCGATCAGCCGACTTAAGTGGTTGGGCGTTTGACTATGGCATAGATGCTGTGGGACGCATTGGTGGGAATATTAAGGAAGTAGAACTGTACCAAGGATTTGCCGGCATGCAGTATAAATTTATGCAACTTTGGGCAGGCAAACGGCAAGAATTCTATGGTAATCAAGATACCCTGCTTTCGAGCGGAGGCGCTGTTTGGTCGGGAAATGCTCCACCCATCCCAAAGATTATGCTTTCGACAGCTGGTTTTGTCCCGCTTTTTACATGGGACTGGATTAGGATAAGTACCGGTATAGCCCATGGTTGGATGGGTTATAAAGAAAGTTATATCGAAAATCCTTTTCTACATCAAAAATATTTTTACATCCGACTGGGAGATCCCCGAAAAATTTCATTTACTGCAGGTGTTCAGCATTATGCCGAATGGGGAGGTATTTCTCCCAAATACGGCCAGTTGCCCGACGATTTTAAAAACTTTGTAAAGGTATTTTTTGCCTATAACAACGAAGACAAACTTGATCCCACCCATAGTGGAATGCCTGAAAATGAAGCCCGCAACCGGATAGGCAATCATGTAGGAACGAAAGACTTTGGGCTCGATTTCTGCTATCGTGACTGGGCGGTAAAACTTTACTGGCAAAACTTCATAGAAGATATAACGGGAGTCGGCTTTAGAAATGCCATGGACGGTATTTGGGGAATAAGCATAGGGCAACCCAACCAGTGGAAGTTGAACTATGAATTCATTCACACCTATACCTACTACGTACCTTTTGAGGAAAGGTTAGCGCTTGACGATTATTTCAACAACTCGGTATATCGTTCGGGATGGACCTACAAGGGCTATGTTCTCGGCACACCTCTCATTACCTCTCCGGTACTACTTGCAGATACGCTCATCGGGCGAAAGCTCACAAACAACAGGGTAATTGCACATCATGCAGCAGCAAGCTATACAACCGGCAGATTATCCCTAATCGTGCAATACATTTATTCCCGAAACTATGGTAACAGCGAGGTCATATCCACATTAACTTCCCCCATGATACAGCATAACATAGCACTGCAGGCCTACATTAACGAAATTTTTCCACGCCTTTCGCTAAAAACCATGATTGCGTATGACAAGGGAGAACTGCTCGGGAACCGTTGGGGTTTCAACCTAAGCCTGAGCTATCGGGTAGAAAAAATGTTTTAGCAGCAAGGATCACCCTGTAATAATTCCTGATAAAGCTTATGGTATTCCTCGGCATTCTTCTGCCAGGTAAATTGCTGTGCGTACTGCCATGCGGCTTCACTACGGTTTTCATCAAACAGGTTCATTCCCTGCCTAAATACCTCAAGCATGTAATCGGGTTCGAACGAATGCCAGAAAAATACGTGGTTACCACCAATTTCTTTTAGACTGGTACGATCGGAGCAAAATACCGGCTTTCGGTTGAGCATAGCCTCCACCACCGGCAAACCGAATCCTTCGGCCAGGGAAGGGAAAACAAAAGCAGCACAATACTGGTACAGATACTGTTTCTCGGCCTCAGTAACAGGACCCGACAGTATTACGGTATCCCGAAGCTTAAGCTGGTCAATCATCTTACGCAGGTAGCTACCATAAGCCGTATTGTTTTCGCCGGCAATAACAAGACGGTATTTTCCGTCAAGCAGCTTGATAAAAGGCAGCAATACATGAAAGTTTTTCTTGGGCAGGCACTGACCGATGGTAAAAAGGTATGGAACCTCATCCGTTAAAAAGGAAGGCTGCCGAGGAGGTTCGGTAGGAAGTTCAACCCCATTATAGATAACCCGCAGAATCTGATGTGGATAAAACTTGAGGTGTTGTTCACAGGTTTGCCGGGTAAAATTTGAAATAAAGACCACTGCATCGGCCTTATCGACCATTCGCTGAACATCTTTTAAATAATGCCTTGCCTTTCGCTTATTTTTGGTAAATAAGAAATTGAGGTCGTGAATGGTTAATACTTTTTTGCTACTCCATGCCACGTGGAAAGCCGGTGTTTGATGCAACAGGTGTAATACATCAAAATTGTCGTAATGGGCTGGTACAAACCTGTATAGATCATTTAACCGGAAAACCTGCCCATGCCGTAGATGTTGATGACCATTTTTCCCGTAAACAAGATAACTAAATTCAAGCGAATTATTTTGGGAAGCAAATTCCGACATAGCCTTGCTAAAATCGATTGAAACACGACCCAGTCCACAATTGGGCCGATGAATCTTATCGAGCAAAATTGCCACCTTGGGATGCCGCTGGAGGTGCTGCGAGGTTATGCAATTGTCAGTAAGATAAACAATTTTATCGGCAAGAATTCCGACATTTTTCAGCGTAACCTCCCGATTGACAAAGATCTTCTTTATCAGTTTATTGCGCATCAGATAATGTACAACCCTGTCTTCATCGGGCAAATTTTCACCTATATGAAAATATATATCAGCCTTCAGGCCAAACTTTAAACATAAGCTGATGAGACGTACATCGAACAGGTTGTTTACAACAAAAGTGCGAAAACGCAATTGCCGGAATATTCTTGCCAGATGTAATATATACATGGGGCCCAACCAGATCAACAGTCGGGTTCGTTGACCAATAAAATTGATATGCGTTTTTTTACACCGCCGTATCAGTTCCGAACCACAGGAAGCCATGAGCACTATCTGGGTACATGATTCGTCGGCCAAACGGACATCTTGTAGATACTGTAGTTCAAAAGGAGGGGTAAAACGACGGGAGGTAAAAAAGCATATGCGGTAAGGTGGGCGTTTTTTTTCTATGTCAATGATTTTTTTGAGCTTAAGATACTTAAGAAAAACCTCGTAGGCACCGTTTATGCTGATTACAAAGCCATAGAAACCGTCAAGGACACCGAGTTTGATGAAATAATCACGAAAAAAACGCCAGACAGGTTTAATCAGAATAGACCAAATACTGGTTCGAAATCCCTTGTAGTAGAATGCCTGCGACTGCAGCTCAGAAAATTTGTTTATTTGGGTAATCTGTTGGCCTATGGTATAGAAGGAATAATGCAGCAGGTCGCCTTTGATATGTTTTACCCGTGCACCTTTGTGCATCACAAAAGCATCGTGGGGATTAATTCCCTCCCACTGTCCCTTACGCCGGTCGTACAGACGAAGTTTTCTCGAAGGGTACCAGCTGGTATACCGGATCCACCGGCCACAATAATTGGTCAACCGGTTAAAGGTATAGCCATCGTGCGTCCAGTTGGTCTTGACCTGAATTATCGATTGTCGTAAGGTCTCCGAAAGGGCCTCGTCGGCATCGAGCGAAAGCACATAATCGTAGGTAGCCTGATCGGTAGCCCAGTTTTTTTGTTCAATATAACCTTCGAATTTATGCTGAATAAACCGTGCATTATAGCGTCGGGCTATTTCCTCCGTTTTATCGGTCGAAAAACTATCAACAACAAGAATCTCATCAGCTACGTCGACCAAAGAACTCAGACAACGTTCCAGGTTTTTTTCCTCGTTGAGGGTTATGATTACGGCAGAAATTTTCGGCATCTTACGTTATCCTTTAAATAACGTAACAAACTTAAAATAAAATTTTGTTTTACCGAATTTTAAATTTCTTCATTATTATTGACCAAAATGTAATCAGCCATGGTCGTATTGTTGACAGTAACGGAGGCAGACTGATTATCAGTTTTTTGATGGATTATCCATTCGTAGTGATTGATCAGATAAGTATAAAATTTAATATCGGAATCGATAATTGTCCCATTTACCCGGTAACGATAGTAGTGCCTTACAGAGTTTGCAGGAACAGTCCCGATATAATCGGTACGTTGGATGATTATATGAGGTACTTCGGCCCAGCGGGCACAACGAGTGATGAAGGATATTTTATCGGCTTCGTCGGTAACTATAGCTGCCACACGATAATTCTTCAGGTAGCTTATAAAACGCCATGCAGAAAAAAATGCGGGGATAATTTTTTTGCCGGATGAGGTAATGGGGAAATAGTTCATCCGGGCTGACTTTGCCTTTTTGAGTATCGACGAACCAGCTGGAGCGACCAAGGAAAGTTCTACCCCTTTTTGCTGTAATCCGACCATATAGGCAAACAAAGATTCGGCGGCTATACTCCATTCATCTGAATCCCAGTAAAAACAAAGCCTGAAAGGCGATTGTCTGCGTTCGGTACGGATTCGGTGATAAATTTTCAGATATTTAAGATAAACCTCATAAGCGCCATTGACACTTATAACAAATCCATAAAAACCATCGAGAAATCCCAACTTGATAAAATAATCCCTGAAAAACCGCCAGATGGGATGAAACACTACATGCCACAGAAAAACAGGACGCAAGCCTTTCCGATAGTATGAACCTGCAATAATTTCTGTAAAATTATTGATTTGTTGGAGATGTTGTTCGATGGTATAATAGGAATAGTGCAGCAGATCGCCCTGCAAGTGCTGGATAGTAGATCCTTCGGACATTACGAACTGGTCGTGGGGGTTGATTCCGTCCCATTGTCCCTTGCGTCGGTCGTAAAGGCGCAATTTTCGTGATGGGTACCAGCTGGTATGTCTTATCCAGTGGCCACAATAGTTGGTTAGCCGGTTAAAGGTATAACCGTCGTGCGTCCAGTTGGTCTTAACCTGCATTATCGATTGCCGCAGGGCATCCGAAAGGGCTTCATCGGCATCGAGGAAAAGCACATGGTCATATCGGGCCTGTAGAGTAGCCCAGTTCTTCTGCTCGATGTACCCTTCAAAAACGTGCTGCACGAAACGCACATTGTAACGCTTGCAGATCTCTTCCGTACGATCGGTCGAATAGCTGTCGACTACCAGAATTTCATCGGCAACTTCCTGTACACTTAGCAGGCAACGTTCGATATTGCGTTCCTCATTGTAAGTTATAATCACTACCGAAATGCGAGGCATGATCGTATATTTTGTGAATCCAGATTAGCTAAGATGACCAGACATGAAAAACGTTGCTTCTTTATATTTAAAACGTAGAATTGAGAAAAATATTTTGCTTTTTGCCAACAAAAAAATACTTGCTTAAATCTTATGGTACAGCCCAAAATAAATATTTATGCAAAAATATCTTTGAAATTCCCTAAAAGAGTGTTACACTTGCAAATTATTTGAATAAAAAATGCATATTTATAACTTTTTTAAAATAAAATCATTATGGCAAAGATGACCACACAGGATTACATTGCACGTGAGGACAAGTATGGGGCACATAATTATCATCCCATACCGGTTGTGCTCACCAAGGGGAAAGGCGTATACGTCTGGGACGTTGAAGGCAAACGTTACTTTGACTTTTTGTCGGCATATTCGGCCGTAAATCAGGGGCATTGTCATCCGCATATTATTAAAGCATTGACGAAACAGGCCAAGCGTCTGACGCTTACATCACGTGCCTTTTATAGCGATGCACTGGGGGAATACGAAGAATACGTTACAAAATATTTTGGGTACGATAAGGTATTGCCCATGAACTCGGGTGCCGAAGGAGACGAAACAGCCCTAAAACTTTGTCGTAAATGGGCCTATAAAGTGAAAGGCATTAAGGAGAATGAAGCCAAAATAATTGTTTGTGAGAACAATTTTCATGGCCGAACGATTACCATTGTTTCCATGAGCACCGACCCCGATTCCTACGGCGGTTATGGCCCGTTTACTCCCGGCTTTATCAAAATTCCTTACAACGATATTCCTGCCCTTGAAAAGGCTTTGGAGGATCCAAATGTTGCAGGCTTTCTGGTCGAACCCATTCAGGGTGAAGCAGGTGTTTACGTACCCGACGAAGGATATCTGAAGAAAGCATACGAACTGTGTAAGGCAAAAAATGTTTTGTTTATCGCCGATGAAGTACAAACGGGATTAGGCCGTACGGGTAAAAAGCTTTGCTGCGACCACGAAGGGGTTCGTCCCGACATTCTCATTCTCGGTAAGGCACTCTCGGGCGGTGTAATGCCTATTTCGGCGGTTTTGGCCGACGATCCCATTATGCTGACCATTAAACCGGGTGAACATGGTTCGACCTTTGGAGGTAACCCGCTGGCCTGCAAGGTTGCCATCGCTGCACTCGAAGTTATCGAAAAGGAAAAACTTGCTGACAATGCTGCTCGACTGGGTGAAATTTTCCGTAACGAATTAAGAAAAATCAAATCCGACATGATTGAAGTAGTTCGCGGAAAAGGCTTACTCAATGCAGTTGTCATTAAGCCCAAAAATGGCAAGGAAGCATGGGACGTATGTCTGGCTCTGAAAGATAATGGCCTACTGGCAAAACCCACCCATCAGCATATTATCCGCTTTGCTCCACCGCTGGTAATTACCGAAAAACAATTACGTGAAGCTATTGACATCATTGCCCGAACCTTTGACCAGTTTAAATAATTCATCAAAAGGCTGAAGATTAATCTTCAGCCTTTTTTTATTTCATTTCACTTATTCTTAATTTTTCCTCAACATAATCTTCTTTTTTGCTGAATTAATTTGACTGCCTCCTAACATTTTTCAAAAAAAGTCTTCCATTTCCGGTATAAAATTACCATTTGGATCGGCCTATTCCATACTCTGCAATTTTGCAGCAGCACTGATCTAAATTTTTATCAGACTTTTAACAAGAATTATTCAGCGGTGCTATTAATCCCAAAACAAGAATGTTATTTTTACGGAAATTTTAAACACCACCACCTATGAAGATAATAGCTGTTATTTTGTGTCTTACAGCAGGTAGCACGCTGCTGGGACAGTACATGGACATCCGGATAAACCAGTTGGGATACTACCCTCAGGCTCCAAAGATAGCCATGATAAAACAAACACAGGCCACCTCATTTAGCGTGTTAAGGTTGCCCGACAGTGCCGTAGTATATAACGGAAATCTTACGGCCGTGAAATACGATGCTGATTCCGGCGATTCAATCCGATGGGCTGATTTTTCAGGACTTACTACCGAAGGTCGCTATTGTATCCGATTATCGACAGGCACAACCTCATTAGCTTTTCAAATTTCGGCAGATATCCTGCGCGAGGTTGCCTATGCCTCGTTACGCAGCTATTACTATCAACGCTGCTCGTACGAACTCATCCAGCCATACGCAGGAATATGGTCGAGGAAAGCGGGTCACCCCGATACTTCAGTAATCTATCATTCATCAACCGGCCGAACGGGTAAGGGACGATCGCCCAAGGGTTGGTACGATGCCGGCGATTATGGTAAATATACGGTAAATGCGGGCATCAGCGTAGCCAACCTTTTACAGGTTTATGAGCTGTTTCCGGACTATTTTGCCGATTCAACCGTTTCTATTCCCGAGTCGGGCAATGGTATCAACGACCTGCTCGACGAGGTACGATTTGAGCTCGACTGGCTGGCTACCATGCAGGATACCGATGGCGGGGTATTCCATAAAGTAACTACGGCCAATTTTTCGGGCTTCATCATGCCCGAAGCCGATATAGCCGATCGGTATTTCATTGGTAAGGGTACTGCGGCTACCCTCGATTTTTCGGCCATGATGGCTATGGCAGGGCGCATCTACCGGCCCTTCGATTCGGTTTTTGCAAACCAGTGTGTGAATATGGCCCGAAAAGCATGGGAATGGGCAGTAAAGCATCCAACAGTTGCCTTTAAAAATCCTTCCGACATCCACACCGGCGAGTATGGTGACAATAGCTTCGGCGACGAATTTTTGTGGGCAGCCAGCGAACTGCTTATCACCACAAACGATTCGGCCTATCTGCAGTACCTTAGGTCAAAAGCTACCTCGTTGCAGACCTATACAGTACCGGGATGGCCCAATGTAGCGGGACTTGGGCTGCAATCGTTGGCAACCATCCCCAACAGCCTTGACTCCAATTTGCTTGCCACGGTCAGGAATGCTATAATCTCCCGTTGTAAAACGCTTAGGAACGAAATCAGCACCAGTCCGTACCGCATTACCCAAACCGGCTTTTTCTGGGGCAGCAACGGTGCTTATGCCCAGACAGGGGTAACCTTGGTCTATGGATTTAAGCTTACCGGTGACAGCTCATACCTAAAAGCAGCAGCCGAACTGGCCGATTACCTGTTAGGAAAAAATGCTACCGGCTACTCGTTTTTTACCTATTATGGAACAGTTCCGGTAATGAACCCCCATCATCGTCCCTCGTATGCCGACAACATTGTCATGCCCATTCCGGGATTCCTTTCGGGAGGCCCCAATCCCGGCCGGCAGGATAATGTACAGTATGCCTGGCTGCAACCGGCCAAGTCATTTGCCGACGTTATGGAATCGTACGCATCGAACGAAGTGGCCATCAACTGGAATGCGCCTGCTACTTTTCTGCTCGCCGCCCTTGACCACTATTATGGCAACAAACAGAACTACATTTACCCGCCTATCCATACAATGCCCAATTGTCCCCCAACAATCACACTTACTGCCCCTGCATTGGGCAGTTCTCTGAAACAAACCGATTCGGTAAGCATCCTGTTCTCGTTGCGTGACCCCGACAACAATGCCAGCTTTGTTGAAATATACGTCGACAACAAATACTACACTACCGTACCGGCCGGAACGAAAACGCTAAAATTATATCCACTCCCCGTTGGCGAACATATTATTTCGATCTACTCCTTCGATAGCGAAGGGAAAGGGCATGAGAAGAGTACAAGATTCAAGGTCGTATCCGCCGTAAATGTCAAAATTGAAAAAAATACTCCGCTCATGAGCCTCTTCCCCAATCCTGCCGAGAACCGCATAACCATCAGCATAAATCCGCCCGCCGACGGGAACCTGCGCATTGAAATCACATCGACCGCTGGAAAATCAATAGTAAGGCTGGATAAAGAAGCAATAACCACGACAGCAATTGAAATACCGGTGGACCTAACGTATTTCGGGCGGGGAACCTACGTTGTCACAGCCTATCTCAGTAATAAACGCTTGGCTCAGGCAAAAATGATTGTGAATTAACCCAAGTTTTTTATATCTTTGAACCACTAAACGTTAAACTTTCTCACGGCTTATTTAAAAATGTAAGAAGGGCACCCACTGGGTGTCCTTCTGTGTTATTATTAAAACATTACAAAAGCGCTATAAAACTATGCTGCAGCCCAACCGTTGGCGATAGGCGTAAGTGCTTAGTAAAGCAACTTAAATTTATCGCCGGTATCCCGGATGATAGCTCTATACCATTTTTCGGGATAAGGAGGATGTAATACCTTGCGATCGTTGGTTTTTACATTTCCATCGAGATATTTTACGAGCAGAAAATGCCCCAGATCTATCCATGCACGGGTGACGGCTTCGGCATGATACTGTGAATAGTGGGTAAGCGAATCGACAGCCTGTTGAGGATCAGTTGCATACAATGCCACCATTTGCTGTTCAAAAGCCGGCTGGTTGTCAATAAAATATTTTTCGAACTTTTGCTGCACCTGTTGAATATCCACTATCATATCGGAATAGCGCAGATAGGCAAAATTGCTCACGTAATTGAATGCCCAGAAAGCAGCCGTAGGGGAATAGGTAAATAGGTCGCCATTTTTTTCAGCCACACAATCAGGTACTTTGGTTATAGAACAGTAAAAAGGCATGTACACGGTACTGTAGGTATCGTCGACACCAAACCAGATGACGCCACCAACGGGATTGGGCAGCCAGTTGCGCGACTGCGATATAAAAGAGAAGCCAGTTTGCTGGGTTGAGATGGCTCGTTCATTAAAATAGGTAACCGAATCGACTGTCCATGTGAGAGGTCGCCAGCGATAAGGGCAAGCAAAAGGTCCGGCACCGATATCCTGAGTCATATCCAACTCAGTACCCTCGAAATGATCGCGCATGAGGGCAAACATATCACTCAGGCTGATTTTTTTATCGGGTTTGATAAAAAGCGGATAGGGTTGTGCCCCCTTAATCCCTTTGGCATAATCGACCGGAAGATTGAGCGATGGGGCAGCCCTGCGGAAAACGCTGTACACCCGTGCCTCACAAAAACGCTGAGCTTCAAAAGTAAGTGGTGCGTAGGCATCGGCAAAACTAAAATCTTTGTCGTTGCCCTTAAAATATCCTTTTTTTCGTGCAAAACTGATCACATCGGGTGCGTAACGGCAATTTTGCGGGTCGTTGAGGGGAAACTGGCGTATGCGGGACTGATTGGCATGAGCGCAAATATATCCGTCGGGCACCCGCATAGCTACCCATACTATTCCCTTCTCATACACTTTCTTTACCCGCCCCTTGGCATCTTTGACCATCTGCGGCGATCCCTTGCCGATAATTTCCATAATCCACACTTCATTGGGGTCGGCTATAGAGAATGATTCTCCTGTGCTGTAATATCCATAACGATTAGCCAGCGCAACAATGGTATCAATGGCCTCACGTGCCGTACGGGCTCGCTGCAGGGTAATATATATCAAACTCCCGTAGTCAATTAGGGCAGTAGTGTCGCGTAATTCCTCACGGCCACCAAAAGTCGTTTCCCCTATCACCAACTGATACTCGTTCATATTCCCCACCACCTGATAGGTACGTCGAGCCTGATGAATTTTACCTAGATATTTACCAGTATCCCATTCATATACATCGAGGAGTGCCCCCGCAGGATAGTCCTGAGCCGGCTTATAGTACAGCTCGCCATACAGCGAATGCGAATCGGCCGCATAGCTTATCATTACCGACCCATCGGCCGAAGCCCCTTTGCTTACCAATATGTTGGTACAGCCAAATACTTTTATTCCTACTCCTAAAACAAAAATTCCCGTTAACCAGTATGTTTTCATCCGAAAATAATTTTTAAGTTACTGACTTCCTTTTGGTTATGCTTACCTTACTTTTATTAGCCTCTCGGCCGGATGGAACTCGCATGTTATAAATTTTTATCGGTTTGTTGTGTTGACAGCGTCAACATGCTCGTTTCATAAAACCTAAAATTTATGACTGCACGAGTCAATTAAACTTATTTACCAGCGACGTCAAAAATAAACTTTTCGGGCGGGATAAAACAATGAATGCAAATGTTTTACGGCAGTTTTTTTCTTTATTATCACCTAAAGTAAATAATATGAGATTGGACAATAGCTACCTTTCTCCTTAAGTTTCTCTGAATTCTCAGGTATTTACCACAGTGAAAAAACCTCAAAATGACAAACTCCGCCAACTGCATTACTGTACTTCGAATGCTATACCGAAGAAATCGGCAATTTCTTTGACATCTTTGGCAATAGCCGGTACCAATTCAATTCCGTCACGTGCAATTCGTTCTTCGTTATCGAACTCAGGTTCACCGGGGATGATCACTTTTTTACCGGGAACAGGTTTGGCATTTTTAAAAGTTTCTATCCATTGGTCCATTTTTGCTTTAAAATGATCGGCGGGTTGAAAGGCATCGATACGCATTGCCCCAAAAAAGTGTCCTGTACCCTCCCCTACCTTTTGTTCCAATACCGGCAAGTAGGCTACCGATGGGGGCACAAAAGGTCCGAAATTGGCTCCCGACAATACGGCCGAGAAAATATCGATAGTAGCTGCCATACAAAATCCCTTGTGCGATCCATGTTCGTAATCACCTCCCAGGGTAAGCATCGACCCTCCCTTAGAAAGTATCCCCGGATCGGTCGAGGGATTTCCGTCTTTATCCTGTACATACCCCAGCTCGCAGTTCAATCCTTTTTTTTCCATCACTGCCAGTTTGCCTCGAGAAATAGGCGTGCTTGAGAAGTCAGCTACAAATGGCCGATATTTGCCTGCCGGTATAGCTACTGCCAGAGGATTGGTTCCCAGCATACGCTGAATGGAAAAGGTAGGTGCCACCAGTGGATTGGCGTTGGTTACCGAAATACCAATCATATCCTCCTGCAAAGCCATCATGGCATAATAACCAGCAATGCCGTAGTGATTTGAATTACGGGTTGCTACCCAGCCTGTCCCCACCTGACGTGCCTTCTCCATGGCGATCTGCATCGAACGATAGGCAGCCACCATGCCCACCGCATTATCGCCATCAACAACAGCCGTACTCGGTGTCTCATGTACCACCCTGATCTGGGGACGAACATTGATACGTTGGGCCTGCCACAGCTGAAAATAATCCTTCAACCGCAACATCCCGTGCGAAGGCAAACCCCTGAGTTCGGCCCGGATAAATACATCGGCAATAACGGCAGCATCGTCACCGGGACAACCCATCTTCTCAAAAACCTGCTGCACAAATGTTTTTAAATATTCCGCTGTGTACATCGTAATTTTGTTTTTAACTTCAGGCAAAGATAGAATTAATATCAAATTAAAATTACTGAATGATTCTTTTTAGAAATTAAGCCTGACCACAGATTACAACAACAATTTTTTCCCCTGATTTATTCGAAAAAAAAAATATAACTCGGTAACTGCTGGAATATTCGCATATTTTGATGTACCCTCACCCGATTGAAAAAAAATTAGTAGGTTTGCCAACCAAATGCGAAAGCTATGATAAAATCCATGACGGGTTTTGGAAAAGCCACCCGTAGCTATGGCAACAAAACCCTTTCGGTCGAAATTCGTTCGGTAAACAGTAAGCAGTTCGATTTATATCTGAAATTGCCCAATGGCTACAAGGAGAAAGAACTGGACATTCGCCAGCTTTTGGCGCAGCACATCGAGCGTGGAAAGGTGGAATGCACCATTACGCTAGAAGAAAACATCCAGGCCGCAAGTCTAAAATTGAATGCAGCAGTAATAAAAGACTATTTCAATCAAATCGGATCTATTGCCCGTGAACTGAATATCGAGCTTACCGATCGCATATTAGGGACAGTACTTCGCCTGCCCGACGCCATGTCGGCCGAGGATGAGTCCTTAACCCCGGAAGAGTGGGAAATGATAGTATCGGCAATATCGGCTGCCGTGGAAGCATTTGACGAATTCCGCACTCAGGAAGGACAGAATCTGGCCAACGATATGCTGTCGCGGGTGCATCTCATTCAGCAATATCTTTCCGAAATAGAACCTTTTGAAAAAGAACGCATTGAACGTATCCGTACCCGCATACGCACCAGCCTAGCCGAAGTATTTCCCAACAACAATATCGACTCCAACCGGTTTGAACAGGAACTGATATATTACATGGAAAAACTCGATATCACCGAAGAAAAGGTACGATTGCAAAATCATTGCAACTACTTTGTACAAACCCTCCATGAACCTGCCTCGAACGGAAAAAAACTTGGTTTTATCGCACAGGAAATGGGGCGTGAAATCAATACCATAGGTTCAAAAGCCAATGATGCCAATATTCAGAGACTTGTGGTAATGATGAAAGACGAACTGGAAAAAATCAAAGAACAACTGGGAAATATTCTGTAAAAAATACCGCTGGAAAATTTGACAACAATTATAAATTTTAAGTGTTATTCTGCAAAACATTTTACCATGGTATTTGACATTGAGATGATTAAGGCTACGTACGAAGCCATTGACAAAAAGATGCCGCAGATCAGGCGAGTGCTTGGTCGACCAATGACTTTAGCGGAGAAGATACTATACACCCATTTGGCAGCGGGACAGGAGCTGCGGACTTTTGCACGGGGAAAAGATTATGTTGATTTTGCTCCCGACCGGGTAGCCATGCAGGACGCTACGGCTCAGATGGCCTTGCTTCAGTTTATGCATGCTGGCCGGAAAAAAGTTGCCGTACCCACCACCGTTCATTGCGACCACTTGATTATGGCCAAAAGCGGCGCCAAAGAGGATGTCGAAACAGCCAATATCACCAACAAGGAGGTTTACGATTTTCTGGCCTCGATATCCAACAAATATGGTATTGGTTTCTGGAAACCGGGAGCAGGAATTATCCATCAGGTTATTCTCGAAAATTATGCTTTTCCCGGCGGAATGATGATTGGCACCGACTCGCACACCCCCAACGCCGGAGGACTGGGAATGATTGCTATTGGCGTGGGCGGAGCCGATGCTGTTGATGTGATGGCCGGTATGCCTTGGGAACTTAAATTCCCAAAATTACTGGGGGTCAAACTCACTGGCAAGCTTAACGGCTGGACCTCACCCAAGGATGTGATCCTGAAAATTGCCGGTATACTTACCGTAAAAGGGGGAACAGGCTTCATCCTCGAATATTTTGGTCCCGGCGCTGAAACCATTTCGGCCACCGGCAAAGGAACCATCTGTAACATGGGGGCTGAAATCGGCGCTACTACCAGTATTTTTGGCTACGATGCCCGAATGGAAGCCTACCTCAACGTTACCGGACGACAGGAAGTGGCTAAACTTGCCAATACTATCCGCCAACATCTGATAGCCGACCCCGAAGTATATCAGGATCCCGAAAAATATTTTGACCAGATCATTGAGATAAATTTATCGGAACTGGAGCCCCATATCAATGGACCTTTCACGCCCGATAAGGCATGGCCTCTGTCTAAATTTGCGCAGGCCGTTCGCGAAAATGGCTATCCCGAAGAATTGTCGGCTGCCCTGATAGGATCATGCACCAACTCGTCGTACGAGGATATGACAAGGGTTAGCTCGATCATAAAACAGGCCTTTGACAAACAATTGCCTATTCGCAGTGAGCTCATCATCAATCCCGGATCAGAAAACATACGTTATACGCTCGAGCGGGATGGTATCCTGAATCTGCTGGAAAAAGCCGGCGCCAAAATCATGGCCAATGCTTGTGGCCCCTGCATCGGCCAGTGGGATCGACCCAATGCCGACAAGGGCGAAAAAAATTCGATTGTAACCTCCTTCAACCGTAATTTTGCCAAACGTAACGATGGCAACCCCAACACGCATGCTTTCGTTGCTTCGCCCGAGATTGTGGCTGCTCTGTCGGTGGCCGGACGCCTGACCTTCAATCCACTAACAGACACCCTGATCAACGAAAAAAATGAAGCCATAAAACTTGAACCACCCACGGGCGAGGAATTGCCTGCACACGGATTTGGTTCCGAAGCATTTGGTTATCAGGCACCTGCTATCGATGGTGAAAACATACGCGTAATTGTCGATCCTAACTCCGAACGCCTGCAATTACTTGAACCATTCCCAGCCTGGGAAGGAAAAGATCTGAAGGGTCTCCGGCTGCTCATTAAAGTTAAGGGCAAATGTACTACCGACCACATTTCCATGGCAGGTCCATGGCTCAAATACCGCGGACACCTCGACAACATCTCCAACAACCTGCTTATCAGTGCTGTCAATTATTTCAACGACAAAACCAACAGCGTAAAAAACATGATCACGGGTGAATATATGCCCGTTCCCGATTCGGCCCGGCTGTACAAGAAGTCGGGGATAGGTACCGTAATTGTTGGTGATGAAAACTATGGCGAAGGTTCCTCACGCGAACATGCCGCCATGGAACCCCGACACATGGGCGTACGTGCGGTAATTGTCCGTTCATTTGCACGCATTCACGAAACCAACCTGAAAAAGCAGGGGATACTTGCTCTTACCTTTGCCAACAAAGACGACTACGATAAAATCCGCGAGGACGACAGCATCGATATTCTGGGGCTGGAAAACTTCGATCCCCAGAAACCCTTTACTGCTGTGCTTCATCATGCCGATGGCACCACCGAAACCATTCAGCTTAATCATTCTTACAATGCCAACCAGTTTGAATGGTTTAAAGCCGGTTCAGCACTTAACCTGATTAAGCAACAGCAGAAAAATCAGTAACGCTGCAACAGAAGCTATTTTATTGATAGATAAGATCAAAGGGAGGTCTGCCTCCCTTTGATTGTTGGATTTCAGAATACCTTACGCATGTATGTAAATGCTATTTGCCTCGGTTTTTTCTGACCTGACACAGAAATATTCAACCATGTTATTCCCGCTCTTGTCGTGTTCTTTGTCCTGCGGGGAACGAAGCAACCCGTTTGTAAGAACTACTCTTGCGTCATTTTTTCGATTTCGAATGCTTACTCAATGTTCAACACCCGATTCCGAGGATATCGGACTGTATAACGCAACTGCCATTCTTTTTTTCCGAATGGTTCGAGCTGGATGGTCCATTTTACCTCGCCGTTTTCGGCATTGAATATTCCGCCCGATAATTCATCAACCAACACCTCGATTTCGCTGTTGATCGAAACCGGAACCTGGTCGTATAAATTTAGCCTGATGGGTTGCTTCTTATTGTTTTTAACCGATATTTGCCATGCCCGGCTGTCTTCCTTTTTACTGCCCAACAGTTGCTTTCTGGTAAAATCTTTCACCTTTTCCCTTCTCACCTGTACATTTTTGTCGCGTCCCAGCGAAAGTCTCAGCGTATCTGATATGTAGCGTACATCGAGAATCGTTTTGCCGACAAAGGTATTTTCATAGAAAATATTAGCCTCGCCCTCGAGCAGATTGTATTGTTCCCAGTTGACAAGGTAAGCCGTCAGGAAAGCATCTTGGTCAATTTTAGGAACGCAGTAATATTCATAAACGGCGTCCAGCTGTCGGGTATCAATGTCGACCGTAACACTTTTATTATCCGGCAACAAGGTATACGGGGTTTTAATTTCAAATTCAACAGCGGTTTTATTTTCCACCTGTTCGACAGGCAATGCTGCAGAGGCTGTTTTCAGGGATAGGCTCTTCTTTGGGGTTCGTACGGAAGCACTTTCTTCTCCAGCGCCGTATCCGACAATTGCGACTTCAGACAATTCCAAAACCGAGGGTTGCAGGTAAAAGTTGATATTGGGTTTATCGGCACGTTCTTCCTGCGATTGGTAACCGACATAAGATGCCTCGAGTTTGGCGTTATTAGACGGGATTACTATCGAATAGTATCCGTTGGCATCGGCAACGGTTCCAATGGTTGTTCCCTTAACTACCACGTTGGCTCCCGGCAAGGGTTCGTTGGATCCTGCATCAATCACCTGTCCTGAGACTTGTCCCACGAAGCCGAAATAGCGGGGTGGTGCAAGATTATAATCCAGATAGTATGTTTGCAACTGAGGGGCCACATGGCTCAGTTTAGGATCCGACGAGGACAGTTTCAGCTTTACATTTCGCCACTCCTCATTTGTATTTTGCCTGACATTAGCCTTATAGACAATCTGAACAGGTTCATTGATGCCGGTAACCCGAATATCGTACGAAGGAAACCATCCTGCATTCTGCACAAAATACGACACCTCAAAATCACAGCGCACAGGTACTTCGGTACGAACTTTGACCAACACCTCTCCAACAGGTTTGGGTTTATTCGTGCTGAGCTGCCGAATCTGCTTTTCCAATTCTTCTTTCTCAGCCTGTAGCCTCTCAAGATTAGCTGTAAGATCCAATAAACCTGACTTAGCCGCTGCTACCCTATCCCTGTAAAAATCGGCTGTTTGCTTAAAATTGTTCAGACTCAGTTCCTGATTTTTTCCTCCGATCACCTGATTATTCCGCAAAAACTCCAGCTCATCGTTAACTACCTCAATATTAACATTTTCCCGTTTTATCTTATTTTCGACATTTTTCAGCCGGTTCTTTAACGATTCGAGTTCTTTCGAATACTTGATGCTATCGAGAAAATTGAACTGGTGATTTACCGACAATATCATGACCTCACCCTTGGCATTCACCTGAATACTTTTTGCATCCATGTATGGCGACAAACCGGTGAATTTTAACACCGACGTTCCCTGAGGAATATCTACGCTCTTTTTTCTAACCACCTGTGCCCCGTTGATAAAGATGGTCACTTCGTCGGGTTCGGTTTTTACCGTAAACTCATTTTCCTGAGCCGACAGGCCTATCGTACCCAGCAGTAAGGTTAAAAGAAGGAATCTCATTTTTCCCAATTTTAAAAGTTTATTATGTCGCTTAGATGCCTAAGAACTAAAATAGTTGCTACTGGGATAACAAATATAATTGTTTTGCATTAACAAACAAATAATTGCAAGATCTGACGCTGCACCGCTGGCAGAAGCCGTAAAAGTTCACAATCTGTTTTTACAACTCCGACGTTTCTTGCATGGTTTTAAAACCTTCGCCGAGAATTTCGTTGGTATTAATGATGGTAATGAAGGCCCGCGGGTCGATTTGCTTGATTTTTTCTTTCAATAGAAAGGCTTCCCGACGCGACATATTGGAGAAAATGAGTTTTTTCTCCTGATCGGAATACATTCCCTGTGCCTTGATGAGGGTAGCTCCTCGACCAATATCAAAAAGGATAACATTTTTCACCTCATCGTAATGGTCGGTAATGATAAGCAGGGTTTTATTATAATGAAGTCCCTCGAGGGTAGTATCAATAACCTTTCCCGAAATGTAAATGACTGTCCATGAGAGCAGGGGTATTTTCCAGTCCTGAAAGGCCGCCAGACCGATAAGTACGATGGTAGAATCGACAGCAATCATGAGCTGTCCCAAGGGCAGGTGCGTATATTTTTCCAGAATCATCCCGATGATATCGGACCCCCCGGAAGTAGCTCTGGTTCTGAAAATTACCCCCAACCCAAGTCCAATGAGTACACCGCCAAAAACAGCCGAAAGCAAGGCTTCGCCGGGCACCAATGGTTCTGAACCCCAGAAAAATGTAAGCAAGTCGATAAAAAACGAGGAAAGCACAAAACCAACTATGGTTTTCACCCCAAAACGCGGACCGAGTATCTTTATCCCCAAGATGGTAAGCGGAATGTTCATGATTAAACCCATGGTACCAATGGGTAAACCATCGGGAGCAAATGAAAACACTCCCCGGGTAAGATAGTGAATTACAATAGAAATCCCATAGACCCCCCCGGGGACAATACGGTAGGGAGTTATAAAAAATACAAAGCCAGCAGCCAAAATTAAAGCCCCTATGGTTATCTGTGCATACATTCTAAACCATTCGCGGGTAAACATCCGCTCGGTATTGATAAACCTGATCTTCATCTGTATTTTTATTTATTGATTGAAATTCGGTAAAATAAATATTTTATCAGATTGTTGGCCAAATGAACTCGCAAGTGAAATATTTTCAGCCAGAATATGTTTTACATACGAACCACTTCTTTTAAAATTTTCTTTTAAGTTTGAAACAACCCCTCAGCAGACGAAACTTACAAGTTTGTTTAATCAGTTTATGGTGTTCATGCACCAACACGATCGTTTTAAATGACAAAAAACTGCACAATTTAAAATATTCCCCTGCTGGAACCAGTAGCAATCAAGCACTTACCTATGCTCAATTGTTGCTAAGGTAACCCAAAAAAGGATTATTTCAAAAATGTTTAATAGCAGTTTTTACCCTTCGGAATTCAGAACTTTTTCTGGTAAAAATGACAATAGGGAGTGGTACCCTTGTGTTGATAATATTGCTGATGATAGTCTTCGGCAGGATAAAAGGTGGTTGCAGGAGATACTCTGGTAACCACAGCGTAGCCCTTGGCCTTGAGCTGGTCTATCAGTTTTTGTGCTATATTTTTTTGCGTATCGTTGAGGTAGAAGATTTCCGAACGGTACTGGTCGCCGATATCGGGTCCCTGTCGATTGATCTGGGTGGGGTCATGTATTTCGAAAAATAGTTTGGCAAGTGCCTCGTAAGTAGTTTTCTGAGGATCGAAGGTAACCTCCACGGCTTCGGCATGACCGGTGGTATGCGAGCATACCTGTTCGTACGTAGGATTAGCCACATGGCCTCCAATGTATCCTACCCGGGTAGAAATAACGCCGGGAGCTTTTTGCATGTAATATTCCACTCCCCAGAAACATCCACCGGCAAATATGGCTTTCTCAACCGTAGCGGGCGTATCGGGAACGAACTGTAAGGAAATGGAATTAACACAATGCCGTACATTTTTCGGTGTAAATCCCTCGCCTTCAAATACATGCCCAAGATGAGCACCACATCTTGCACAAAGAATTTCGGTACGACGGCCATCGGCATCGGGCTGGCGTTTTACGGCGCCGGGGATTTCATCGTCGAAGCTTGGCCATCCGCAATGTGCCTCAAATTTATCTTCCGACCGATACAAAGGGGCATTGCAGCGCTTGCACAAATAGGTACCCTTGCCATCGAAATGCACGTATTTGCCACTGAAGGGTGCCTCAGTTCCTTTGTATAGTATAACCCGTTCCTCTTCGGGGGTAAGCTTATTGTATTGCATAGTATCAGCATTTTGGGAAAAACATCCAAAATTAAGCGAAAATATCAGCAAAAAAGAAAATCTTACATATCCATTCATATGACGACGAGGATTAGGGGGCCAGGCGCAGTATTTTCCAACCGCCGTTTTCGGCCCGGTAACAAATACGATCATGAAGCCGGTTGGGTCGCCCCTGCCAGAACTCAATGGAGGTGGGGATGAGCCGGTAACCTCCCCAGTTTTCGGGACGGGGAATCTGTCCTCTGGCATACTTTTTTCGAAACTCATAATGCAACTTTTCAAGCCATGAACGACTTTCAATAGGCTGGCTCTGGGGGGATACCCATGCTCCCAGCCGTGAACCCACCGGACGGGTCTCGAAATAGGCATCTGACTCGGCAGCCGATATTTTACCGACATTCCCATGAATACGCACCTGCCGTTCAAGCTCCGACCAGTAAAATACCATGGCTGCCTTGGGATTCTGATCCAAATGTTGAGCTTTCAGACTATTGTAGTTGGTAAAAAAAGTAAACCCACCATTTTCAAACGACTTAAGCAACAGCATTCGGACGCTGGGGTTACCCTCCATATCGGTTGTTGCCAGAGCAAAAGCATTGGGTTCGAAAATTTTTGCTTCATAAGCTTGATCGTACCAACGCTTGAACAATACAAAAGGATCGGCAGGGACACTACGCTCATCAAGCTCCTGCTGTATAATATTTTCACGGATGTCGTAGATGCTCGACATGAGATTGTTTTTTTAATAAACATTCAAGCACAGGAAAAGTTTGTATTAAAACCGAATAAAAAAAGCGGCCCCTCGCAGGACCGCCTTACTATGGTTTACATTCCTGTTTTTACAGTTCCAGATCTACATCATGCAGTTCGTGCCAGGGGAGTCCATATTGGTTAAGTGCCTCCATAAACGGGTCGGGGTCGAACTGCTCGACGTTGTACACCCCTGGTTTTTTCCACAGGCCTTTGAGGTACATCATGGCCCCGATCATAGCAGGGACACCGGTAGTATAACTTACGGCCTGGGTCCCCGTCTCCCGATAAGCCTCCTCGTGGCTACAGTTATTGTAAACGTAATAGGTTTTTTCTTTACCATCTTTGATACCTCGAATACGGCAGCCGATCGAGGTCCAGCCTTTATAGTTGGCCCCCAGCTCGCCCGGATTGGGCAATACCGCTTTGAGAAACTCAATGGGAATAATCTCTACCCCCTTGTATATCACCGGGTCGATACGAGCCATACCTATATTCTGTATTACCCGCAAATGGGTAAGATATTCCTGACTAAATGTCATCCAGAAACGGGCACGCTTGAGGGTAGGGAAATTTTTTACCAGCGATTCCAGTTCCTCGTGATAAATCAGGTAACTTTCCTTGGGTCCAATGCCCGGATAGTTGAGTGGCTTATGGATCTCGTGGGGTTCGGTTTCGATCCAACGACCATTCTCCCAGTATTTGCCCTTTTGGGTTACCTCACGAATGTTGATTTCGGGGTTAAAGTTTGTGGCAAAGGGACGACCATGGTCACCGGCATTACAGTCCACAATATCGAGGTAATGGATTTCGTCGAAATGGTGTTTGGCAGCATAGGCGGTAAACACGCTGGTTACCCCGGGGTCGAAACCACAACCCAGTATAGCCGTCAGGTTAGCCTCTTTAAAACGATCGTGATAGGCCCATTGCCATTTGTATTCAAATTTAGCCACATCTCGAGGTTCGTAGTTGGCCGTATCGAGATAAGCAGTGCCTGTTTTCAGACAGGCATCCATAATAGTAAGGTCCTGATAAGGCAAGGCAACATTGATAACAATATCGGGTTTAAAATCGTTCATCAATGCTACCAGTTCATCCACATTATCGGCATCGACCCTGGCAGTCTGGATACGATTTCCACCGATGGCTTTGGCTATGGCATCGCACTTTTCCTTGGTACGACTGGCCAACAGTACTTCCGTAAAAACGTCTTTTTCTTTGGCCACCTTGTGGGCTACCACCGTGCCTACTCCACCGGCACCAATAATCAATACTTTTCCCATGGCTGCTGTTATGTTTAATTTTAAATGCTGCAAAGATAATACTTTAATCGGTAAATAAACTTTTGAATTCAGAAGAGGGGAATAGCGCAGCCCCTACAGGTATACCCTCCCGCTAAAATGCCACACCATGTTTATTTATTTGGATCGTTTAGCAAAAGGATTAAGATTTTGCACCACTTGTTGCCACCACCCTGTCCGCACAGGGGAAATAGCCGTAGGTGCAGCAATGAATCGATCGAGCAGTTGTGAGAATTCCTTGGCCCGGAGGTATCCAAATATGTTGTGGGGATTGCGTTGTCCGCGGTTGAGGTAGTCGTTTACCACCTGCCTGTCGATAGGAGCTACCCCGTATGAATTGGGCAGATATATTTCGGACAGCCTATGCCGGAGGGAAATGATGTCGGTACTATCGTAAAAGTTGTACCACTGTTTTGTTATCGACTCAGGAGTCGGGAGATGAACAGGGACCTTCACTGCAATATGGTGCGCTGTTGCTATTTTTTCGGCAATATAGGGAAAACCCAGAGGCGAACCCAGCGTTACCAGGGTGGGGATTTGATACTTTTGATCTTCGCTCAGCAGTACGTCATAAGCAATAACCGATCCCATCGAGTGTCCGATGATCAGGATCTCATCCTTACGATAACGGTCGATCAAGGCCATCAAGCGGTTACGGATACGATTACGTTTTTCGGGATCGCTGTTGAACAGATAGATATCTATCTCCTGAAAATATCGGCGTACCAAAGGATCGATCCATCCGAGGGTTTGGTCCGAAAATTTTGATCCCCTAACCCAGTTCCAAGCCTTTTGCAATCCTTTCGAAAGCAAAGAGGTTGCCACTAACTGCAAACCAGGGTAATGCACCGCATCGGGTGCACGGGTGTACACATCATCAAGAAAATAGGGGTCCTCCATATCGAGCGGACGTGGATAGGCAATATCAGCCCAATACACCAGTTCAAATGCAGGTAATACAGCATTGCTGCCAATCCTTTGCAGACCTTCCTCCATAGCCCTTTGCCACCATCGGGTCAAAATGTCTTTTTCTGGCTTATTGTCGAGTCCGTGGATACCGATAATGACTTTCATCCGAAAATAAATTTAATTAATAAACTTACTATCAATTTGTTACATACATATTCCTATTTCTGACATGACCCCCCCCCTGAAATTTTCATTGGTTTGTTGTGAGGCAACGCATCATGGGGGTTTCATCCGAAAATAAATTTAATTAATAATCTTAATATCAATTTATTAGATACATATTCCTAATCTCTGACTCGGACCCTCCTGAAATTTTCATTTGGTTTATGATGTTCCGTATATCTAAAAACACACCTGTGGCATAAATGTAACTCTGGGGTCAGAAATTTATTTTTCTACTTAAATCATTACAATTTTCTACCCCTTTCCTGCGAAAATAGCCCAACTTTGTTGAAAAATTAATAATTTTCTGAAAAATTAATCTTTAAAATATGAAACGGAATATTCTTTTCTGCCTACTGGCAGGTATGAGCTTAGGACTTTTTGGACAGAAATATACCGAACTTGCCAAGACTCCCCCGATGGGATGGAACAGCTGGAACCGATTTGGGTGCAACATTAACGAACAGATAATCAAGGAAATGGCCGACGCCATGGTAGCAACGGGGATGCGCGATGCCGGCTATACCTACATCAACATCGACGATTGCTGGCAAGGGGGACGCGATAGTCTGGGATTTCTGTATCCCGACCCCAAACGATTTCCCTCGGGTATGAAAGCACTGGCCGATTATGTGCATTCTAAAGGACTAAAAATAGGGATTTATTCGGATGCCGGCTGGAAAACCTGCGGTGGTTATCCCGGCAGTCGGGGATACGAGTTTCAGGATGCTATGCAATTTGCCGAATGGGGTATCGACTATCTCAAGTACGACTGGTGCAATACCGACAATCTGGTAGCCGAAGAAGCATACAAAACCATGGCACGGGCACTGATGGCAGCTGGACGGCCCATTGTGTTCAGCATATGCGAGTGGGGCAATAACAAACCTTGGAACTGGGGCGCACAATACGGACATCTGTGGCGTACCACCGGCGACATAGTCGACTGCTGGAACTGTGAACTTGGACATGGTAGCTGGGTATCGAACGGTATTCTGCGTATCCTCGACATGCAAATGGATAAGAACCTTAATCTACGCCAGTATGCTGGACCAGGCCACTGGAACGACCCCGATATGCTCGAGGTGGGTAACCGACTGAGTGTTAACGAAAGTCGTGCCCATTTCTCACTTTGGTGCATGTTGGCTGCTCCCCTTATTGCCGGTAACGACCTCAGAAATATGTCGAAGGAAATCCAAGAAATACTGACCAATAAAGAAATGATTGCTATTGATCAGGATACACTGGGGGTACAATGTTTCCGCTGGTTCGATTACGGCGATGTGCAAATTTTTGCTAAACCCTTAGCCGGAGGCGAACTTGCCGTATGTTTCCTCAACCGTAGCGACACCCCCAAACCCATCACCTTCGACTGGGCCGATACCGAAAATATTTATGATGGTAAAAATGTATACGAGTTCAATAAGGTGATTTACAAACTCCGTAATGTATGGAGCCACAAGGATGCAGGCGATACTTCACGTCCCTTTGCAGCTACTATCCCTGCACGCGACGTGATTGTACTGCGACTCACAAAATAGCCAAGAGGCATCCTGTACTTGACTATAAAAAACTACTTGTACATAATTGAACAACAATGAACTTTAGTTAACCAAAAATATGGTGAAATGAAAAAAACTGGTTTATCAGGACTGATTTTACTAATGCTGATTACAAATGGCATAGCAAAAGCCTCATCCCCTGCAGTACCCCTCATCCTCGAAGCTGAAAGTGCAACAACATACGGAGTAAGCCTTTCCAATCAAGGAATGAAATTTTCAGGAACAGGCTTTCTCACTGGTTTCGATGCCGGCGATAGCATAGTATTTACATTTCAAGCCAAAAAATTACAGTATGAACTAAGTTTTGCTGTTGCCACAACCGGGGCCGAATATCCTGTAGTCACCATCAACAATGGGAAAAGCCGCACACTGTCGATAAAAACTGCCAGCGACACCTTTATCATGGTTACCGTAGGCAAGGTTGTACTTGACGAAGGTTCCAACACTGTGGTATTTAAAATGCGGACCAGCAATACCGGTTCACTGAAGTTGGATTATTTAAAGGCAACTCCCATCATAATTGCCCCTCCGCTGGGTTCGTCCAAACAATTGTCAGACACTCAGGCTACAGCCGTTACCAAGAACCTGTATTCGTACTTGATGGACCTGTACGGAAAAAAAGTATTATCGGGGCAACACGAACTGTCCGATATCAACTATATTCGTTCAAAAACCACAAAATTTCCAGCTATCGGGAGTTTTGACCTTATCGAATATTCTCCCTCACGACGCGCCTACGGGTCAAACCCCGGACGCTATACCGAGAATGCCATCCAATGGGCAACTGACAACAATACGATCATAGCCATGATGTGGCACTGGAACGCCCCTACCGATCTTATCAACACCACCGGTAAGGAATGGTGGCGAGGTTTTTACACCTATGCCACCACTTTCGATATAGAAGCTGTACTTAACGACACCAGCTCGGAAAGGTACCAGTTGGTATTGCGCGATATCGACTCCATTGCCAGCCAGCTGAAAAAGATTCAGGCTGCCGGCTTGCCCGTACTTTGGCGCCCCCTGCACGAAGCTGCCGGGGGCTGGTTCTGGTGGGGAGCCAAAGGTCCCGAACCCCTGAAAAAACTATGGCGCTTATTGTACCAACGACTGACTAACTACCATCAAATCCACAATCTCATCTGGGTATTCACCCTCGAGCGCGTCGACACTACATGGTATCCCGGCGACGACTACGTAGATATCGTTTCGCTCGACCTGTATCCATCATCTACTACACCCCCACCCACCCTTGCTACCGACTGGGAAGCCATTAAAAAGATTTTCAATGGCCGCAAACCCATTACCCTTTCCGAGGCCGGCGTACTCTTTAATCCCGATAACGCCCGTATTTATGGCACCTGGTGGTCGGGATTTACCGTATGGACAGGTGATTTCATCCGTAAGGTACCTCTTGACGAACTGAAATACACCTACTGGGACGAAGACGTGCTTACCGCCGACGAACTGCCCGACTGGAAAAACTATAAGGAAGGGGACTCGCTGTACAAACAAGGGGATCCCTTGCCTAATCAAATTCAGTCCTCTCAGCAAGCCCAATCCACAATTTCAGTATACCCAAATCCGGCCAAGGATGTTATCCATATTTCCTTCAACAATCCCACAACACAACCCCTTACCCTTGATCTATATAACAGCACGGGCATGCTGATAAAAAAAATCGCAATTGCCAATTACACCACCAATATTAGTATTGACCTGAAAAACCAAAAAAAAGGACTGTATTTCCTGAAACTTAACAATGGAAACATGACAACTCAATGCTACAAATTGATCAAACAATAATAAAAAAGATCCATGATTGCCTTGATCAGAATATTAATCTTTACCACCCTAAAAAGTTTGAATTGAATGGTAAAGTTGTAAAGAGAAAAAATATTAACCGCAAAAACGATAAGATTCTGGTAAGGTCTCAGGGATTATCCTTGTAGCATTTGATTACCCGTGTATTTTGTATAACCAAAATAATTTAAAAATTACCCAAAATGAAACGAGTTTCAGCATTTTTCCTCATCTTTCTTTATGTTTTTCCGCTGATGGCTCAGGTATATAAAATCACCGATTATGGGGCCATTGGCGATGGAATTACTGTTAACACAGTGTATATTCAGCAAGCCATCGATAAATGCTCCGAAAACGGAGGTGGTACGGTATACATACCCGCAGGTGTTTTTATCAGTGGTACGATAGAACTAAAAAGCAACGTAAACCTTTACTTAGAAACAGGTGCGGTCATCAAGGGCAGCCCCAATCTTAATGATTATAAGCCATATCAGTCGATGTTCTATGGCGCATCGAACTTTGGAATTATATACGCCCACAAAGCTCAAAATGTATCCATCACCGGACAGGGCATCATCGACGGCAATGATGCTGTGTTTTTCGACTGGACTAAAGCCAAGAAAATTGAATGGGGAGGAACTCAGTACACACGACAGAAAGAAAACTTCAGAAAAGTAACCGAAGGCATAGGCGATGGGCCTGTGGAACCCAAAGATCGGCCCCGTCAGATGGTTATTTTTTCTGAATGCAGAAATGTTCTTGTACGCGATGTTCAGTTGCTGCATGCCCCCTTCTGGACATTGCACTTTGCCGACTGCGACGGCGTGATATGTACGGGACTAAAAATTGGAGGTAGCCTCGAAACACCAAACAGTGACGGTATCGACATTACTTCGTGCAACAATGTAATCATATCCGACTGCGATATCCGCACCGGCGACGACGCTATTGCTATCACCGGTTATGCTTACCATTACGAACTACCCGGATATTCAAACCTTCGTCATGCCTCAGCCAATATTACCGTTAGCAACTGCCTGTTACAGTCGCGTTCGAGTGGAATACGCATAGGATTTGAGGACCAGAACACCGTCCGAAATATTCAGATTTCCAACATCATCATCACCAACTCCAACAGAGGCATTGGCATTTTTGTCCGCGACAGCGGTTCGATTGAAAATGTAAACATTTCGAACGTTTTCATTGAAACTCGCCTACACACTGGCGACTGGTGGGGCAATGGCGAACCCATCCATATCTCTTCCATTCCCAGATCGCCCAACGTCAAAACGGGGAAGATACGTAATGTCAATTTCCGCGATGTTACCTGTCGAAGCGAAGCCGGTATTGTAATTTTCGGTCTCCCCGAAAGTCCCATTGGTGAACTTTCGTTTGAAAACCTAAAACTCACCATCACCGAAAGCCCAATCAACGAAACTGCTGGTGGCAACTTCGACTTCCGAGGTTGCTACGGCGAGAAACTTCAACTATTTGCTCACGATATTCCGGGGATTTACATGCAACATGTTGATAAGGCTTGGTTTAATAATGTTACGGTTAACTGGGAACAAACGCAACAGCCCTTCTTTACCCATGCTTTAGAAGCCCGACATATTGGGCAGCTGACATTAATGTATTTCAGCGGCATGGCTGCACCGGCCCACGCCTCCCTTAAAGCTGTCAAGCTGGTTAATATATCCAGATTTATTACCAATATGGATAAGAAGATGTTGGTGAAAGAGAAAGATTAATAAGCATACATGAGATTTGCCAGAGTTCTAAGTACAATGGCATTTCCCTTGTCAAAGAATCTTACTTTATTTTGAAATAACTAATCAATTCGCTCAATGTTTTGGCACGAAGATTAAGCTGTTCGGCATTAGAAGCAACCTCTTCCGCCAGCGATGCATTGTGTTGTGTAGCATTGTTGAGTTCCTGGACAGCAGTATTGATCTGCTCAGTACCTGTACGTTGTTCCCGGGTAGCAGCAGTAATTTCACCAATAAGTTCAGTAGTGCGGATAATTTCCTGAACATTTTGGTTCATAATATCCTTAGCCTTACTGGATATTTCTGCCCCTTTTTGAGAGACAGTGATAATTTCATTAGCTGCTTCCCGACTGCGTTCAGCCAAACGGCGAACCTCAGCAGCCACCACAGCAAAACCTTTACCATGTTCGCCGGCCCGGGCTGCTTCAACGGCTGCATTGAGCGCCAACAGATTGGTCTGAAAAGCAATATCGTTAATGATTCCAATTTTTTGTGCAATCTCGTTCATCGAATCCAACGCAATGTTCGTAGACTCAACGCCTTCTTCAAGTTTCTCCGAGGTAACTGATGCTATACGCTCGGTTTGAACTGCATTTTCAGTGTTTTGCAAGATGCTCGAAAGTATTTCCTCCATAGAACTAGAAATCTCCTCCAACGACGAGGCCTGTTCCGACGTCACTTCCGACAGGTTGGCAGCCCCCATAGTAAGCTGATCGGCTGATGACTCAAGTACATAAGCCGCCTCCGAAATACCCTCTATAACCTCTTTCAGCCGACCCGATAAACTGCTCACTGCACTACTCAAACGTCCCAGTTCATCGCTACGTTCAATAAAATCAGGATTGATCCGCACAGTTAAATCTCCCCGACTTATCCGCTGTATCCCATCAATGGCCTCATCCAAGGGCTTGCGTACCTTTCGAGCTATATATGACATCATCCATATACCAGACAAGATTATTACAGGGGTAGTAATAAAAGCCGTAAAAATATGGGGATATATGTATTTTAAATTAACCATCACATCAATAACAACTCCCCATGCAAGCGTTAATGCTCCTACCCAAAAAAGAACCGAATGCCGAAAAAAGTAACGGATGGTAAAAATACCTATGGGCAACGCAATAAATACGACTACAACAAGTTCAACAAGTTTGCTATCCATGACACAAAATATTATCAAGTAAATTTAATAAAAATTTAAAATAAAAAAAGATCAATCTGCACAAAGCAACAATATACGATTGAAACGACCCTGTTGATGCAGTAAACACAACAAACCGATGAAACGAACTTGTGAGTTCCAGCCGGCCGAGTGGGTAATAAAAGAAGGTAAGTATAACCAAAAGGTAGTCAGTGACTTAAAAAATATTTTCGGATAAAAAATGCATTAACAGCATAGGATCACTATACCGAAACTCCGGACAACACGCATAAAAACACAAAAGTCAATGATAGATCGGGTATTTTAAAACACGCACTGACCCACAAACTGCAATTTTGTCAGGAAAAAATGTTGTTACCGGGCTGGTTGGATATTTGGCATGGTTTCTGATTATTCCCCCAACGTCGAAACAATCGGTAATTAAATGTTTAACCCAAATAAAATTCAATAAACTTATGGCAGAAGTAAAGATAAAACCGTTGGCCGACCGGGTTCTGATTGAACCTATGGCTGCAGAACAGAAAACCGCAAGTGGCATTATTATCCCCGACACCGCAAAGGAAAAACCGCAGCGCGGAAAAGTTGTTGCAGTTGGCAAAGGCACCAAGGATGAACCCATGGAATTGAAAGTTGGCGACGAAGTACTTTACGGCAAATACGCTGGAACCGAAATCAGCATCGATGGTAAAGATTACCTGATGATGCGTCAGAGCGATGTTTTGGCCGTAATTTAATGTTTAGATTTAATTGTAAAACCGTTTAAAATCAATTGGATATGGCAAAAGAAATTATTTATGATCTTGAAGCAAGGCAGGCCCTGCTTCGTGGTGTCGATGCTTTGGCAAATGCTGTAAAAGTGACATTGGGTCCCAAGGGCCGCAATGTTGTTTTGGATAAAAAATTCGGTCATCCTCATGTAACCAAGGATGGTGTTACCGTAGCAAAAGAGATTGAACTCGCTAATCACCTTGAAAATATTGGCGCTCAATTGGTAAAAGAAGTAGCCTCCAAAACCAATGACGACGCCGGCGATGGTACTACAACTGCTACCGTATTGGCTCAGGCTATTGTAAGCGTTGGCCTGAAAAATGTTACCGCCGGTGCCAACCCCATGGACCTCAAACGCGGTATCGATAAGGCTGTTGCCGCTGTTATTGAACATCTGAAAAAACAGAGCCAGAACGTCGGTGATGATATTAAGAAAATCGAACAGGTAGCTACGATCTCGGCCAACAACGATAATTCTATCGGCAAACTGATAGCCGAGGCAATGTCGAAAGTTAAGAAAGAAGGCGTGATCACGGTCGAAGAAGCCAAAGGTACCGAAACCGAAGTTAAGGTGGTAGAAGGTATGCAGTTCGACCGCGGATATATTTCGCCCTACTTTGTCACCGACACCGAAAAGATGGAAGCAGTTCTCGAAAATCCCTTTATCCTTATCCACGACAAGAAGATTGCTTCGATGAAAGATCTGCTTCCTATCCTCGAAGCAGTGGTACAAACGGGTCGTCCTTTGCTGATCATAGCCGAAGACGTAGAAGGCGAAGCGCTGGCTACGCTGGTTGTGAACAAGCTGCGTGGTTCGCTCCGTATAGCTGCTGTTAAAGCTCCGGGCTTTGGCGATCGTCGTAAGGAAATGCTCGAAGATATCGCTATCCTTACCGGTGGTACCGTTATCAGCGAAGAAAAAGGTATGCGTCTTGACTCGGCTACCCTCAACGATTTGGGTCGTGCCGAAAAAGTCACCATTGACAAAGACAATACTACCATTGTTAATGGTGCTGGCGACAAGAAAAACATCGATGCCCGTGTAGCCCAGATCAAGGCTCAGATCGAAAATACCACTTCCGACTACGACCGTGAAAAACTGCAGGAACGCTTGGCTAAACTGGCCGGTGGTGTTGCAGTGCTCTATATCGGTGCCGCTTCGGAAGTTGAAATGAAAGAAAAGAAAGACCGTGTAAACGATGCACTGAGCGCAACCCGTGCTGCCGTTGAAGAAGGAATCATTCCCGGTGGTGGCGTTGGTTTCATCCGTGCTATCGAAGCTCTCGAAAACCTCAAGGGCGAAAACGATGACGAAAATACCGGTATTGCCATCGTAAAACGTGCTCTGGAAGAACCTCTGCGTCAAATCGCAGCCAATGCCGGACAGGATGGTGCTGTTATCGTCCAGAAAGTTAAAGAAGGTAAAAACGACTTCGGTTACAATGCCCGTACCGAAACCTTCGAAAACCTCATGGCATCCGGTGTTATCGATCCTACCAAGGTAGCCCGTGTGGCTCTTGAAAATGCTGCCTCTATTGCCGGCATGATTCTTACGACCGACTGCCTGGTGGCCGAAATACCTGAAGAAAAGAAAGGTAACGCCGATATGGGCGGTATGGGTGGCATGGGCGGCATGATGTAATAGCAAGCCCTCCAAAATATAAACCAAACAAGGCAATCAGTTTTGATTGCCTTGTTTTTTGATTACTTCCCCTTACCATTTTAATAACTAAACAAAATCATTAGCTTTGCAGAAAAATTTTCCGATGCCAATAATTATCACTCCCGTTCAGGCTCAACACATTACGGAAATTGTCCGGAAGGTGATGGAAAACAATCATCTGATGGACAAGGTTATCCATTATGAATTTAAAAACAACCGCATTACCGAAGAGTATGACCGGAGTAATATTGTCGAAATCAGCTACGAACTGGTCCGCTGGTGGAGGTTGTTGCTCGAAATCCATAATAACTATCCCGTGACCCGGCCGGTCGATTACTATCAATTGCTGGGCACGTACCTTAGCATCCATCAGATGGAACTGCCCAAAGTTCCTCAGCTAAGAAATTTCGACCATACTTTTGTTAAAACCCAGTTCGAAACCCTTTCGAATATCCGGAAAATCAAATATTCTATTCCCGACTGGCTCGATCAGATGGGCTTTTTGGCTTACGGTCCGGAATGGGAGGACGAATTAAAGGCACTGAATAGTCCGCCCCCGATATTTGTCCGTGCCAATCGATTGAAAATTAAGCCAACAGAACTTTCGCAGAAGTTAAAAGCTGATGGATTCGACAATCAGCCGGTAGAGGGGGCACCTGATGCTTTACTGATAAAAACCCGTACAAACATTTTTTCGTCGGAGCTTTACAAGGAAGGCTATTTTGAGGTTCAGGATGCAGGTTCGCAGCTAATAACCATGGCACTGGAGGTAAAACCCGGCATGCGGGTGGCCGACATGTGCGCCGGTACCGGAGGTAAAACCCTGCACATGGCAAGCCTGATGCAAAATAAAGGTAAAATCATAGCTTTCGACACACAAAACGACAAATTGACAGAACTAAAAAAACGACTGTCACGTGCAGGGGTCGACATGGCAGAAACCCGACTCATCAAAAGCACCAAAGACACCAAACGACTTAAGGAAAGCTTCGATCGCGTACTCATCGATGCTCCTTGTTCGGGTACAGGATCGATCCGTCGTAACCCCGAAATTAAGTGGAAAATGAATACCACACGACTAAATAACCTTTTAAAAATTCAGACAAATGTGCTCAATAGCTATGCCGACCTTGTAAAAAAAGACGGTATCGTAGTTTATGCCACCTGCAGCATATTGCCAGCCGAAAATCAGGAACAGGTTAGGCGTTTCCTTGAAAAAAGAAAGGGATCGTTTGAACTGGTAAAAGAACAGCAAATTTTGCCTTCCAAAACAGGATTTGATGGGTTCTACATTGCTCAACTCAAGCGTTTGCAATAAGTTATGAATTTTCTTTCATTGCTACTGATTAGTATCGGGCTTTCGCTCGATACATTTGCAGTTTCCGTTTCGTGCGGTATAAAAGAAAAAAATATCCGGTTCTTTGAAGCTACGCGCATTGCTTCATTTTTTGCCATCTTTCAGGCAGCCATGCCTGTTATCGGATGGTGGTTGGGCATGACAGTAAGCCGTTACGTCATGCCTTTCGATCACTGGATAGCCTTTGGATTGCTCACCCTTATTGGTCTTAAAATGATAGCCGATACATGGAACCACGACAACCCCGAAACCTGCCTCGATATTTACAACATTAAGGTAATCCTCTCGCTGTCCATGGCCACTACCATCGATGCGTTTATCATTGGTTTCACTTTTGTCTTTATTAACATCAACCTACCCTTTGCTGTATTGGTCATTGGATTTACCACCTATTTATTTGCCATGCTGGGCATGCTTTTTGGCAAAAAAATCGGTCAAAAAGTAGGCAATAAAGTGGAATTACTGGGGGGAATCATTCTTATTGGTGTTGGTCTGAAAATTCTGCTGGAGCATCTGCAACATTAAGCACCCGTTTTTTGTTTCAGTTTTATATTTAGAAAAATTAGGCTGATTTTAATGCCGACATACAAGCATATTACTTGCCGGTATAGAAGTTTTACGCTTGTGTACAATACATATAAATTCATTTAAATGAAGGCATTTGTACTACAACAACCCGGGCCGATCGGGATGCTGCAACTGGTGACGCTACCGCAACCCGATATAAAACCCGATGAAGTATTGGTAGAGGTCAAAGCGATCGGCATCAATCCCATTGATGTAAAAACTCGGATGGGGATAGGTCTGTACCCGAAGTTGGCAGGCGAACAGCCGCTTATACTGGGCTGGGATGTTTCGGGAGTAGTAGTTGACGTGGGCTCACAGGTGAATGATTTGAAAAGAGGGGATGAGGTATTTGGGATGGTTAACTTTCCGGGTCACGGCAAGGCCTATGCCGAATATGTTGCCTGTAAAGCAGATCATCTGGCAAAAAAGCCTGGCCATGTTTCGCATCCCGAAGCAGCGGCAAGCTGTCTGGCAGCACTAACAGCATGGCAGGCACTCACCCAGATTGCCACTGTGAGCCCAAACGATCGGGTACTTATCCATGCTGCAGCCGGTGGAGTAGGACATTTTGCCATACAAATAGCCCGCTACCTTGGAGCCTACGTTATTGGCACCTGCTCGCAGCCAAACATAAATTTTGTACTATCGATAGGTGCCCACAAAGCTATCGATTACCAGTCGGTTGATTTCACTGAAGAACTTCATGACCTCGATATAGCATTGGATGGCATAGGAGGTAGTTATACCGACCGTACCCTTACGACCCTGAAAAAGGGTGGAACTTATATTTGCCTGCCTTCCAACAATTGTAAGGGATCAACCGAAAAAGCCTCAGCAGCCGGCATAAAAGGGTATACCATGCTGGTACACTCCAGCGGCAACGACATGAAAACCATTGCTACATTGATCGAGAAAAAACACATTGTACCCCATGTCTCTAAAATTTACCCCTTTGAAGAAATTCCCCAGGCACATCAACAAATGGAAACAGGTAAAACGACAGGGAAGATTGTTGCAGTGTTCTGATGCTGCATAAATCTTAAAATACTCAATCATTCCGTTGGTGAACCGATATCTTTCACTCTTTCCCAGCCTTCTATATTGCCCTCGATCAGATAAAATACCGGATGCAATAATACCTCGCTGGATGATACTGGCTGAATCCGACTATACCAGTCTGCATCCCTCATCTGAACCTTATGCAATAAATGCTGCCATTCGTACTGCACCTGACCCCGGGTAACGGGAATAATTTTTTCGGACAAAGTATCGGCATTCGAAGCCAGTTTGGCGACATCAAACCGATAACCACGCCGGTTGCTCTCAAGCCAGACATAATATAAATAGGCATTTATTGCAGTCAAAGGATTGGAATAAGCCTTAAAACGTTCCAACTGCGGATGATGCAGGTATCCCTTTGTCTTCCCCTCCAAAACAGCCCTTGCTAAAAGAGCTTCGCGCCATACTCCCGATAATCCTTTCAAATCGAGATATTGCGGATGAACTGACCAAAGTCTCATGGGTGAAAATTTTTAAACTCATCCCTTAACGAAACATTTTATTAACATCTTTTTGTCGGATATGTTGAATTTCTATTGTACTGCACTTATATGGTCAATGGTAAATAGCAATCACGCTGGCTTTGCAGCATTCTCGCCATAAAACATAGGATAATAGAACGATTGAACATTTGCCTCAACATTAATGTTTTATTAAGTTTGATAAAGTTACTTTTAAAATTGAGAAGAATTTACTATGTTTGATAAGCGAAAACAATCTTATAGAGGAAGCTCCATGAATACTCGCTTTTACCTTGAAAACTGCTACAAAATATCACAGCTGATTACCGAAAACTACAGTACCTCTTTCTCTCTGGCTACATGGATGCTCGAAAAAGAAAAACGCAGGGCTATCTATGCAATTTACGGATTCGTAAGACTGGCCGACGAAATTGTTGACAGTTTTCATGAATACGATAAAGAAACGCTAATCAGACAACTTGAAGAAGATCTGGATTATGCCCTGAACAACAGGATAAGTATCAATCCAGTTCTGGCGGCATTTGCAGATACTGTCAATCGATACAATATCGACATGGAATATATTCAGGCCTTCCTGAAAAGTATGAAAAATGACCTCAGCCAAAAGGTATACAGTACTACTGAAGAAATGAACGGCTATGTATATGGATCGGCCGATGTAGTAGGACTGATGTGTCTAAGGGTCTTTTGCAATGGAAACAACGAACTGTTTCTTCAGTTAAAGTATCCGGCGCAGAAATTAGGCACCGCCTTCCAGAAAGTCAATTTTCTAAGGGATCTGCGAAACGATATTCAGGAGCTTGGCCGAACCTACTTCCCTGAATTATCTATCAAAAATTTCGACGAAGCCACTAAAGCCATACTTGTTGATTCGATTCAGAAAGATTTTGAGGAAGCCCGACAGGGAATAAAAAATTTACCCGGTAGATCCAAACTGGCGGTGTCCCTTGCATTTGAATATTATCAGAATTTACTATTAAAAATTAAAAACACTCCGGCAGAACTCATCTTACAGCAACGTATCCGAATCCCCAATCTTAGAAAATACCTGATCATAGCAAAGGTAAACCTAAAATTTGCGCTCGGACTTATATGAAAACATGCAGTAAACTATACAGCCCAATGGTTGTTTATTAATAAAAGGATTGTAGAACCATGATGAATTTGAAGACAATATATTCACCTATAAAATATCTTTCCACAAAGAATTAAAAAGAATACTTTGTGGGCAGCTGTGCGAGTTTGCTATAAAAGACTAACAGCCTCTTATGTTGACAATAGCTAAAACTAAGCCCGAAAGGCTTAATAAACATGAATGGTGGTCGGAAAACTATAGGAAATTATGTGCTGTCGGGAGACCAACAAGCAATTCTTAAGAAGTCGCTGACTTAGCCCATGTAGGGGTAAAACTAAATGGAAATCAGTGACTTAATTTTTTTAGAATAATTTAAAAAAATGCACTCAACTTATTTATAACACAAAGAATATCATTTATTTATAAACACAAAACGACAATTATGGTCATTTACCTGTTACTGCTTATAGCCTCATATCTGTTCATGGAATTTGTGGCCTGGTTCAGCCATAAATACATTATGCACGGGTTTTTATGGAAATGGCATGCCGACCATCATCGCAAAGACCACATCACAGCAAGACCATTGCAAACAGAAGACAAAAAATTCGAAAAAAATGACCTGTTCTTCATTGTCTTTGCACTACCCGGCATCATACTTATGATTGTCGGCATTACTACTTTCAACCTTGCATTTATTTTTATGAGTACAGGCATTACCCTTTATGGCCTAACCTATTTTCTGATTCACGATGTGATAATTCACAGAAGAATCAACATTTTGAACAACATAGCAGAGCGAAATCGTTACCTTAAAGCGATGATAAAAGCCCACATGGCACATCATCATCCTAAAAATAAGGAAGATTTTAACAATTTCGGTTTACTGGTATTCCATCCCCGCTATTTTAAAGAGAACTAAAAGAATATGAATTACCTGTACGGGCTTTTACTGGCGGTTTCTGTGTTTGTCCCGTTGATTCTGAGCTTCGAGAGAAATCTGCAATTTTACAAAAACTGGAAACATCTGTTGCCGTCAATTTTCACCATTGCCACTATTTTTATCATTTTTGATATTGCATTTACGCAGAAAGGGGTGTGGGGTTTTAATCCCAAATACCATTCTGCCATAAAAATACTGGGGTTGCCTATCGAAGAATACTTGTTTTTCGTTATTATTCCCTATGCCAGCATTTTCCTCCATAACACCATAATTTTCTACTTTCCTCATCTGCAGCTGAACAACCGGATCGCCAAAAATATTACCTTATTTCTCATCGGAATATCTGTTATAATGGTAATTTTCAACTCAGAAAAAGCTTACACTTCTTATGCATTCACGATGTTTGGACTTGTTTTACTGATATCGATCTTTGGCAATAACGGCTTAATGAACAGGTTTTATTTGACCTTTTTGCTGATACTCATTCCGTTCATGATGGTCAACGGAATTCTCACGGGCAGTCTGATTGGTGAACCTGTGGTTTGGTACAACAACTCTGAGAATCTGGGCATACGCATCATCACCATACCCATAGAAGATGTATTTTATGGTTTCAGCCTGATCGCCGCCGTACTGTTACTTTCAGACATATTAAAAGTAAGGTATTACGGAAAACAACTGGCAAATACAGACGAACATGTTGAAAAATAAACCTGGTCTAGCCCGATTACTAATTATCATTTTTTATGGCGTTGGTTTAGCAGGGTTTCTGCATCCAGCCACTAAACCACTGTTTATAAAAATCATTCCGCTGGCACTACTGTTAAGTTTTGGATTGCTGATGTATTTTCACGCCGTTAAAATCACCATGAGGGAATTACTGGTTTTTAGCGCCATTCTCGTTATTTCGTTTTTCATTGAAGTTGTCGGCGTCAACACAGGGATAATTTTCGGACATTACAACTATGGTGACGGGCTGGGCATAAAGCTATTTCATACCCCCATAATCATTGGCCTCAACTGGCTTTTTCTGACATACACCGTCGCTTCTATTGTCGAGAGCATACAACTGCCGAAGGGAATAAAACTGATAGCTGCGCCGGGTCTGATGTTGATGTACGATATATTAATGGAGCAGGTAGCACCATCCTTCGACATGTGGAACTGGGCAAACTCAACCATCCCAATGCAAAACTACCTGGCATGGTATTTCATTTCTTTGGGTTTGATTGCGCTTTTAAAGATTTTCAGGATTGATACCCGAAATCCTTTGTCGTTTACCCTTTTTGCCTGCCAGTTGATATTTTTTGCTATACTTGTCCTTATAATTTAAGCAAATGATCACTGCCCGACATCATATTGTCATATATCCGATATTTAAATGGCTTACACGGTTTATGATATCCCGTAACTTCAATACGGTTGCTATTAACGGACAATTTTCCGACAACAAAACTGCTGTGCTGGTCATTGCCAATCATGTCAGCTGGTGGGATGGCTTCTGGGTCGAATACCTCAATCAGCAAATCCTGCATCGTCGTTTCCATTTCATGATGCTGGAGGATCAACTGAAAAAACACTGGTATTTCCAATTTACCGGAGGATTTTCGGTAAAAAAACAATCTCGATCCATTATCAATAGCCTGCAATATAGCATTGAATTATTAAAACATCCCGCAAATCTTGTTCTTATGTTTCCGCAGGGAAAAATTCATTCGATGCACAATCATAACTTTCGGTTTGAGAAAGGAATCGAAAAAATTGTTAGCGAAATATCGCCTGACACACAAATACTTTTGGTAGCAAATCTCATCGATTATTTTTCAGCCCCAAAACCTGGCCTATACATTTATTTCAAAAGCCTGACAGCAAAAGATTTTGTGGCTTCGGGGATAGAAACCGAATATCAAAAATTTTTTACAGAAGTGGTTCAAATGCATAAAATAAAAACATCATAATGATTTACCTGGCATACATAGCAATAGGATTTATTGGCTTACAACTCATCAATATTTTGGTGAATTTTGTTTTCAGGCAAAAAATATCCAAAGTTACCCCCCCTGCCGAAGTGCCTGTTTCGGTGCTAATTCCGGTACGGAACGAAGAGAAAAATATTGCTTTTTTATTAAGCGATTTGATAAAATTAGAAAATTATCCTCTTGAAATTATCGTCTTTGATGATGAATCAACAGATAATACTGTAAGGATTACCGAAGAATTTTCCCGAAAGGACCAGAGAATAAAGGTCATTCGATCGGAGGGGCTGCCGGCAGGTTGGTTAGGAAAAAATCATGCCTGCTACCAACTGTCTCAAAATGCCCGAGGCCAGTATTTACTTTTTCTCGATGCCGATGTTAGAATCGATGCAAGCGTAATCCCCGACGCCATCGCTTACATGAAACGCTATCGATTACAACTCATGTCGGTATTTCCGACTCAGATTTTAGCAACTTTCGGCGAGAAAGCATCGGTCCCCGTCATGAATTATATTTTGCTAACACTTTTGCCCTTAATACTGGTAAGGGTTTCAACTTACCCGGCGCATGCGGCTGCAAACGGGCAGTTTATGCTATTCGAGGCCGAAAGCTATCAACGATTACAACCCCATTATGTATTCAGAAATTCCGCAGTAGAAGATATCGCTATTGCCCGTTTTTTCAAAAAAAAGCAATTAAAGGTAGCCTGCCTGACAGGAGAAAAACGTATAAAATGTCGGATGTACGACTCATACGCAGCAGCCATTAAGGGATTTTCAAAAAATGTGATTACTTTTTTCGGGGGAATTTCACTGCTGGGATTTTTGTTTTGGCTATTTTCAGCTTTAGGTTTTATGCCCGTACTTATTGCTTTACCCGAGTATACCCAACTTTACTTCATCGTTTTAGCAATCATAATCATACTGTATGCTTACCTTAGCAGACAAAATATTTTAATGCATCTTATTTTATACCCGCTTCACATGGTATTTCTTTTTACTGTTTTGCTGAAAGCTGTATTTTATAAGAAAAACAAAGAGTTATTATGGAAAGAAAGAAATATCTATGTTTAGTCATCTTTGTGCTACTGACACAATGGCTATCGGCCAACTCACGCAGTTTCATTTATGAGGCCTATGTACGTAACGACATGTCGAAATGGAAATACACCATCGAACAATACCGGCCTGTTTCTAACAACGAAAAACTTGAGTTGTTGAATTATCTGTACGGATATATTGCCTACTGTATTGGCAACAAAAAAAATGATGAGGCTAAAAAATACCTGCAGCAGGCCCAATTACTGATAAATGATCTGGAAAAAAACAAATACAGAATGTCGGAATTGTATGCTTACAAGTCGGCCGTAATTGGTTTCAATATTGGTCTTGCCCCCTACAAAGCCCCCCTGCTGGGAAAAGAAAGCCAAACTTTTGCCGAAAAATCGGTGGCAATAGATTCAACCAACTATCTGGGTTACATACAACTGGGCAACATTGCTTTTTATACACCAGCTGTTTTTGGCGGTTCAAAGAAAAAGGCCATACTATACTACCTAAAGGCACTTAAACTGATGGAAAAAAATCCGGAAAATCTTAAAAATAACTGGAATTACCTGAACTTGCTGGCTACCCTCATTAATGCCTATTATGAACAAGAACAGTATAAACTGGCCGAAAAATATTGCCAGATAACGCTTAAAGTCGAACCCAACTTTGACTGGGTAAAAAATCATCTTTATCCGAAAGTTTTAAAAAAATTATACCCATGACTAAAAACGTATTGATTGTAGGAACAGGACTGGGAGGTCTTTCTACTGGTTTAAGATTAGCCTCACGAGGCTATAAGGTTACTTTCGTCGAAAAAAACAATAAAGCCGGCGGTCGACTCAACCAACTCAAAAAAGATGGCTTTACCTTTGATGTTGGTCCCAGCTTTTTTAGCATGCCTTATGAATTTGAAGAATTAGTAAGGGACTGCAAGATCAGCATGCCATTTGAATTTGTGGAACTCGATCCGCTGTACACAGTCCATTTAAGAGGCAGCAACAGAAAATTTTATCTGTACAAAGACATCGAAAAGCTAAGCGAACAATTTGCAGGCATTGAACCCGACTTTAAAAGAAAACTCACTGCTTACCTCAAGAAATGTGAAGAATTATACAACGATACTGTAGATACGGTAATCAGGCAGAACTTCGATAGTATTCCTGCCTATATCAAGGCCCTGATGCAGGTAAATCCCAAACATTTGCCAGTTCTCATCCGCAACTTCTGGCAGCAAGTAGGTAAGTATTTTGAGTCAAAAGAGGCCCGTCAGATCGTTTCCCTGATAGCTTTTTTCCTGGGCCGCACCCCGTTTGATACCAACGCCGTATACACCCTACTCTCGCATATCGAGTTTACCTATACCGGTTACTACAACGTCAAAGGGGGAATGTACACCATTGTCAACAGTCTGGTTAACGAACTGCAAAAACTCGGAGCAACCTTTACCTACGATACAGAAATAGTCGACTACCGAAGTAATGGCAACAAACTGACAGCCCTGATAGATCAGCACGGGAAGGCATGGAACGCCGATATTTATGTGATCAACGCCGATGCTGCCCTATTTAGAGGAACCGTCTTCGGACGAAAAAAATACGCCCCGGAAAAGCTATCCAAGATGAGTTGGACCATGGGCTACTTGACCCTTTACGTGGGTATTAACCGCAAACTTCCGCTGCTGGAACATCACAATTACTTCATCGGCAACAACTATGAGGAGTACGCCCGAGATGTTATGGTTAACCCCGGAACCCTCGAAAAACCCTACTATTACGTCAACGTAGTATCAAAACACAATCCCGATTGTGCCCCCGAAGGTTGCGAAGCCCTGTTTTTTGTATGTCCGGTACCTAATCTGCTGTACAAAAACGACTGGTCAGATAAGGAAGACATCATCAACAGCATTATTGCCGACTTTTCGGAAAGAATCAACGACGACATCTCCAAAAATATCATCTTTAAGGCGGCTTACACCCCCGAAGATTGGCAAAAACAGTTTAATCTGTACAAAGGTTCCGGCCTGGGCCTATCCCACAGCATGACCCAAATAGGGGCATTCCGACCCAAAAACTATGACGAAGAATTTGCTAATACTTTCTACGTGGGAGCCTCAACAATACCAGGCGCTGGCCTACCCATGGCCGTAATCAGTTCTAAACTGGTAACCGAAAGAATATTGAAGAATGAAGGAAAATAAAATTCAACCCTAATTTCTTCCTCACTACCCTATACAAAAACGCCTGGCCTTTGAAGAGACCAGGCGTTTTGTGATTAAAGTCTACCCTACTTTTTCATTATCAGCATGTTGTATGCATTCTTTCCCGATTTTACCTGCAACAGGTATGTCCCGGCCTTGAGGGTTTCGGTGTTCCATCTCAAATGATTATTACCGACAGTAGCCTGATACATTATGCTTTTAACAACTCTGCCCGATAGATCGGTAAGGGTGAAACTGTATGTTTCAGCCGACATGGCGTTAAAGGCAATATTCAATACGCCCGAGACCGGATTGGGATATGCCTCCAGACCATCGGGTAGTGAGGTCACTTCAACCGACACTTCGCCAACCTCAACTTGCTGGCAATATTTGTCGGTTGCCTGAGTAATAGGATCGGTCACCTCGTAGCAGACGGTATAAGTACCGGGACTGGAGTATACATGGGTAGGAGTAGTTGTGCTCGTATCGATTGAACCATCCCCAAAATCCCATTTGATACGGGCTTCATCGCCAAGACCGGCACCGATGAAGTCAACAGGGTAGCCACCGGCTTTGGTCAGGTTCAAAGGCATCTCGTAAGCAAACATCACCTTTAACCGGTTGGGCATACCTACATTGATTAGCTTGTATGCCTTGGCTGAACAATTATTATTCGAAATTTCGAGTGAAGTCAGGTAGTAGTCATTGGCAGCATAACGGTGAACAGCCCCCGGAACCCCCGATGTCTGCGAATCATCGCCAAAACTCCAAACCCACTGATTGGGTGCACCCAACGATTTATCGGCAAAAATTACATCCCTTGTCGATGGCTGTACCACATAATCGTAGTTGGCAATACATATTGCCGCAGGACTTCCGGCCAAAACCTTCTTACAGGTAATATCAGACACTCCCTTGTCGTTAACAACCGATAAGCATACCTGATATATCCCAGCCATATTGTATGTGTGAACAGGGTTAACATCGGTCGAAAGAATGCCATCACCAAAGTTCCACAGATATTTTTCAATATTGCCAATTGGATTGGCGGTAAAGCTAACCGTCAGATCGTTGGATAAGCTGAAGAAATCGGCTTCACAGTCGTCGGAAGAGAAGCCAAAACGAATAACCGTTTCGTACGAATCGCTACAATTGGTAGAAGTATTGAAAATCGTATGCGTTACCTTGCCTAAGAATTTTTTATCGAACCCAATGACAGGATTAGCATCGGTAGTCACTGTCCCGTCGGCAAAGATCCATGTATGGCTCAAGTCGGGATTTTCATTAGCTTGGAAAGATACAGTTTTGTTGGTCTCATCTACAAGATAGCTGAAGGTAGCATCGCAATTATTCGCACCGACCACTATGGTCTGTTCCGAATAATCTTTGCAGTTGGCCGCAATAGACCCTGTAATCAGGAAAACCTTGTACGAACCATCCTTGGGATAAGTATGTACTGGATTAGCATCGGTTGAGAAAGTACCATCCCCAAAGTTCCACACAAAGTAGCCACCTGTAGCCTCATTGGTAAAGTTAACCTTACGGGTAGCGTTATCTACCGAATAGCTAAATGCCGATTTGCACAAAGCCGTTCCAATGAACAAGGTTTGTACAGCATTGTCGATACATTGACCCGATTCGTCAACAACGGTAAGAGTAACTGTATATTTTCCAGTTTGGGCATAAGTATGATCGGGTTGTTTGTCTGTAGAGACTGTACCATCGCCAAATTCCCACTGGTAAATTGCGGCACCTTCCGACTGGTTGGTGAAGGATACCGTATTGCCCGTTACGGTGTATCCAAAAGCTGCTTTACAGGGTTTGGCCACCTGAGTTATCTTGATGGTATAGCTCTTGGTCTTCGCCCCTTCGGTGAGTAGCAAAGTCTTATTGCCTACTCCTGAATAATCAACCATACCTCCATCGGTCACTGGATTATCGGCTATTTTAACGCTCGCCCCGGAGGTAGTGGTAAAATAGGTAGGTATTTGCTTGAGCGAAACATAACCCCATACCTGTGCAGAAATTACATTATTGGTTCTATCAATCACGGGTCGATCGATTTGACCATGCAGGTCGAATGTAAGAATATCGGGCGAATTCTTGGCTGCACCTACATTTATCAAAATTACCTTCCACTCTTTAATTATTTCTTCCGACTCAGAAGTAATCTGATATTGCAATGTATCTTTCTTATTAACAATTGATACCCCGCTAATCTGCTTCAGTCCATCGAGCGAGATCGAAGCCCCTTTGGAGATTCGGAACGACGGAATTAACTTATCATTCAGCCCATTCTGGTAGAACACCTTTACTGTGCTATCGGCAACATCGATATAGGCAGGTGCTACCTCGCCGGGGATACTGTACCATTCAAAATCGGCTGCTGTATTTAAAGGCATTTCTTTAAATCGTATTATCCAATCTTTATAGCTGCCATCTAAGGCGATGATGCGCAATGTGTCTGAGTCCCTGATAGAATAATGATCTTGTGGCCTGATTTCGTATTTTGCCCCTGCCGACACTACCGGATTAAACGAATAAACCTCAGTGGTACCTTCTGGCACTTCGATTTCGATTATATTCTTTTTTCTGTCAATATTTACAGGGTAGGGTCCGGAATAATAATCCCCTGCCATAAAATCTATCAGTTCCTTATCGGAGGGTATGGTATTGCTCACACTGATAGTATAGTTTAGTTGGGGATACAGGTCAGGCGATGCATACGTGAAATAATAATACAAGATCTCACCATTATTCAATACCACCAAAAAAGTATCACTGGGGCTCAGATAACCGTATTGCGGAATAGTGGTGTCATTTACATAGTATTGTATGCTTAAATATCCCTTGCTCGTGTATAACTTGACCAACTGCTTCCCTCCCGAGGTATTAACGTACTTGTAGTACAAATCCAGCGGAGTGTTTTCCAGATTAATCGATTGTGGACCGGGATTTACATTTATAGCATTACCAAACCACGTTCCATCCGACGGAACATTTACCGTAATGGTTATGGGGTAAATTTTCTCGGTTTCATCCTCTGCAGTAACCGTAACAAAAGTATAGGTATGATCTTCGGGAATGGAGTCTTTTTCCACATTGATTGTCCCACTTTTATCAATACTTGCATACGGATGAATCTTATAGTTGAAGGAGTAGTCATAGCTCCGCTGCCACATCAGGGTAAAGTAAAAATGGTCTCCAATTCTGTTTTTAACACGTTGTTTCTCAGGTAAAAAATCGATATCTAAAGAATCATCAGTGCTTGGCGATGTTTCGGGTTGTACCTCAATGATCCATTTAGCTGAATCGCCAAAGGCATCGTACAGGGTAACCGTCTTGGTAATATATATTAAAAGATTGGCTGAAGGGCCCCAATATTTATTACTACTATCTTTCAATACGGTTTGTGGCGGTAAATCACAATAAAAGTTCGCCGACGGATTACCATAATTAGACTGAATGCTAATTTTTTTATTGTTCTTATCTACCGTAATAGGATTTTTTCCTCCCCAGAGTGAATTAGAAGACATCCGTAAAAATTCCAGCGATCCAACCCATTGTAAGGTCAGGGTTGAGGTATCGTTAAGCCTGAAATAAACAGGGGTGCCAGTTTTAACGGGCATATTGGCGGGGGTAAGCAAATTAGAGTCGGTATAAAATTCATATAATTCATAATTACCATAGAGTTGCTTGACCTGAGGTTGGCCATTAAAGGGAGCTGTTGTTTTCAGGACAACAACCGAAGGGTCCTTATCCGCCAGGGTAGTATTATTAATTGTAACATTTTGTGAACTACCCAGATCGATAATATTTTGCTTTCGGCCGGTAACCTGGGCTGATGCATTAGTCGGGGTAATGGTAAGGCTTACCGGATTATCCTGAGTAGCCATATTTAGGTTGCGAACGACAACATATATTTGGCGACCGGACACTGGACCAATTACCGCTTCGTTGTAAGAGTCCATCGCATAAATGTTATCATCTGAAGCGCTGGCTATCTCCAATCTTACATTCGCACTGATTTTATATTTTCCATAGTTAGGAAAATTTACAGCAATAAAAGTATATTGTAAAGATTCGAAGTGGTTTAACAGGGGGATGGTAGTATTTTTACCCAATTCTATTTCAATTGGGTTGGCCGAGGTAGTACCCACGGCTACCGGTTTTTTATTGAATTTAAGTTTTGCCTCCAGCTGGTCGGGGGTAACATAGTCGTTAAACATACGTAGATAGATAGTATCCCCCTTTTTCCCATTGGCCGAGACAACAGTCTTAAAAGTACTCATCATGCTGTAGTGCGAACTGCTGAATTGCAGCACCTGGGGTTGCAGATAATTTTGAAAATCCATCCACCGGTGATTGATATACGAGGGTATATCGTTGTAGAGAACCGCATACTGACTGTTGGTTTCAATGCTTACAGATCCGTCTTCGGGGAAAACATATTTTCCCCATACTTCAGCATAGCTACCGGTAGCAAAGCTGTTTTTCCCCAAATATAACCTTGCCGCCGAAGCAGGTGTTGCCCCTTCCTGCTGAGCAATCACTGCAATATCGGTGATTTTATAACTATTCCCGTCATCGTCGTTTTTGATGTAAAGGGTATCGCCCCCCTTACCCTGCAACGTGTACAACGTATAACCATCGTCACCATACTTGATGCTTACTTGCGGCCAGGGGATAGCACAACTGCTATAAAAAGAGAGCGAATTCATATCTGATTGGATTATGACCTCCCGCTCTGTGGAAGTCCCCGCAAGGATATATTTATACCACCCTACTCCTCCATTGATGTCAATATCGGCACCAACTACCACCGGGTCGGAACAAGATAGCCCCTTCTGAGCATATATTTTTGGCAGATTTGCCATAGCTAACACTGTCGATAATAATAAAACCGACAACTGTAGCTTGATTTTAAAAGTCTTCATACGAATATATTTTATAAGTTACTAACTTCCATTTGGTTATATTTACCTTCTTTTATTAACTCTTCGGCCGGATGGAACTCGCATGTTGACTATAATTTTAATTCGTTTGTTGTGTTTACAGCGTCAACAGGGTCGTTTTTTCCGAAAATAAATTTAATTTATGGTCTAAAAACCGCTGATGACGCCGAGGAATAGCGCAAAGACCGCAAAGAAAAATTCGTTTGCGCCCTCTGCGTATATCTTTGCGTTCTTTGCGGTTAATACCATATCTTCATCAGTAATCTTCACCCCCTCACAAATACACCGATACCCCTCTCCCGATACATTTTGATTGCTTGTCAAACAAAAATTCAAACTGTTATTTAGAATCTATTTAGTCATTAAACTTAAATTGCTATAAAAAATGGGATAAGTAATACAAATTTAATTAATTTTTTTTTTAAAAAAATCAGATTATCCCGATTTAATTTTAAAAAAAATTGAATTAGGCACTTGGCAAATACAACCTAACATGACATCTGGCTATTTCATTTCGTTCATCTCCTCTGTAGTAAAATATTTTAACCCCTGAGAGATACACGGAGAAAAACAAAAAACCTTTGTGACCTCTGTGGTACAAAAAAAAATTCACTACGGAGAACTCAGAGAAAGGGATATTTGCGGGTTGCATTTTACTAAAATACTCATTTGCAATAATTAATATCCCTCTCTTAAGCGCCTAAGTCAAGAAAAAATCATGACTCTTGAGAAATAATCGGGTCGTACCCACCTGAAAATATCCAATGATTTTGCCCCATAGTAAGATCCAACTTTAAGCAGGCAGGCACCGACCGGTATAGCCCAAAAGTTGCGATATATTCATACACCGGATTACCTTATAAATTTTTACCAGCCTTTATTTAGACTCATTATAACTTTTACAGAAATAAAAAATTATTGTTAAAAAAATAACAACAAGGTTGTACCTTTGCACCATCGGAATCAATAACAGATGAAGCTGTCGGAAATATCGGAATTATTACATACCAGTGTATTGTGTAACAAGGATTTACTATCGACAGAGGTAGAAAATGGATTTGCCAGCGACCTGCTGAGCGATGTGCTTACCATCCCGGTACACAATACGCTGTTGATTACAGGATTATCGAACATACAGGTACTACGCACAGCCGAGATACTCGATATCAGGGCTATAATTCTGGTACGTAACAAACAGGCTTCGGACGAGATGATTGAAATGGCCCAGCGGTGCGGAATTGTACTTATGACCTATTCGGGATCCATGTTTAAGGCTTGTGGCATATTATACAGCAATGGTCTTAAACCGGTATATTGACGATGCATCTGGAATTTAACACCGAAGGCGGAGATTTTGCCAATGCCGGTGCTGCCTCGAGCAGCGTAAAAAACATACTTCGGAAAATGGGCATCGACCCGGCTATCATTCGCAGGGTGGTGGTAGCCATCTACGAGGCCGAAGTAAATGTCGTGGCACATGCCTATCGGGGAAAGGTACTGGTAGATATTCAACCCGAGGAAATATGTGTCCGCGTGGTCGACGAGGGACCGGGCATTGCTGATATTGAACTGGCCATGACCGAAGGCTATTCTACCGCAAGCGAAAAAGTACGTGAAATGGGATTTGGAGCAGGTATGGGCCTGCCCAATATCAAGAAAAACGCCGATGTATTTAAGATAGAAAGTGTAGTAGGCCAAGGCACCGACGTATGGATATGCAATAAATTGTCATGAACAACCATCCCAACATATCACCCTTTCATCACGCTCTAAAGGTCGATACCGACATATGCACGGCCTGTTCGCACTGCATGCGCAACTGCCCCACCGAGGCCATACGTATCCGGCAGGGAAAGGCCGTTATCGATCCTGCACGCTGCGTCGATTGCGGACAGTGCTACTCCGTTTGCCCTTCTGGTGCTATCTATGTCGAACAGGATGATTTCAACGATCTGCTCCGTTTTCGCTTTAAGATAGCCATTGTACCCATGGTTTTCTGGGGACAATTCGACAGCCGCTACGACTTCGACACCATCCGACGGGCAATTAAAATGCTGGGATTCGATGCTGTTTTCCCCGGTGAATACAGCACCGGCCTGCTCAATGAACTGATGATCGAATACATACATTCGCATCCCGATGTTCGTCCACTGATATCCTGCTTTTGTCCGGCCATTGTGCGCCTCATACAGGTACGGTTTCCTTCACTCACCCCTAACCTCATCCCTTTGCGCCAACCGCTCGACCTTACAGCCATATATCTGCGTAAAACATTTACCGATACCTACAGCTG
>Ga0078972_1000288_pt1 | contig 209525 bp, 172 predicted proteins | sample YelNatPaOPGAMG01_FD_67568 | JGI IMG/M metagenome (GOLD analysis project Ga0078972, IMG submission 67568) | Hot spring thermophilic microbial communities from Obsidian Pool, Yellowstone National Park, USA - OP-RAMG-01 (SPADES assembly) (version 2) | ecosystem: Environmental > Aquatic > Thermal...
GCAAGAGGACCTTCTGGCCGGCCTTGGCCAGATAGGCGGCGATCTCAAGGCCGTTGGGCCCGGCGCCGATGATGATGATATCGTACTCTTTCGGTGTTGCGGTTGTCACCTCTGCCTCCTTGGCTCCCCGATAACCCCCTCCTGAAGGGGTTATCGGGAGGATACCCCCTGTTTCAGAACAAAGGCCGATCGCCACTTCTTAAGCTGCCATTTTGCGCGGAAAACTCTCCCGCATCCTCTTGATCGTAAGCCGGGTTTGTTCGACCAGCGAATCCGGCTCCTTCTTTCCGGGTTCTTCCCATGGCTTGCCCAACCCCATATCGGAGGCGATGATCTTGTAGCACGTATAGGCCTGGCAGGCGCTGGCTTCTCCGCCGAGGTGCCAGAAGCCGCCCGTGCAATAGAGATTCTTCACGCCCGGAACGCGGTGATTGGCCAGCTCCGGTGTGGGGCGGTTGGGCCCGAGCTGGGAAAGGGTCATATCGATGCCGGCGAAGTTGCCGTGCGGGGCCAGATTCTTGAGCCGAACATGGTCATACGGGCTGTTGGTATCGATGCCGACGATGTTGTCCCACGTCATGTTGGGGGCGTATTTCTGCCACACGGCGATCATGTCTTCCGCGTACTTTTGCTTGAGCTTGAGCCATTCCCTCTCGGGGAGATCGCTGGCCCGCGGGCCCTGCATCTCGTTCTGGGCCACATGTTTGCCCGGCGGGGCGAAGGATGGATCCACGAGACTGTGGCAACCCACCACGGGGTTCCACTCCTCAAGGGGCGGTAGCATGCCCAGTGCTGCCCATTTGCACTCGTTCGCGATGTGCTCGGGATCGGGCGTTTCGGCCATGCCGAGCCACATGCATTCATAGATATCGGGATTGAACTGTTCGGCGGTGTACCGGGGCCGGTCGTTCAGGGCAAAGCTGTACCACATCAGATTCCCCACGTTCCGGGTGGAAAGGTTATCGATGCGCCGCGCGATCTTTGGGCCGAGAACGTCCCGGCCGACGATTTCAAGGAGTTGCCATGCGCTCAGCCCGGCGGAAACGACGATCTTTCGGGCTCTCACCACACTTCCATCGGTGAGGCGGATTCCGACCGCCTTTCCGTTCTCGAGAAGGACTTTTTGGACCTCGGCGTGGGTGAAGAACTTGCACCCCTGCTGAACGAGGATCTGGTGGCAGGCGTGAGCGATCTGGTGAGTGCCGCCACGGGCGAAGGAAATGGTGGGCAGGGTGCCGGACATGCCGAGGGTTTCCCCACCGAGCTGGGCATCGTTGACGCTGCGGCATCCGGAGACCACGAAGCGGGCGATGCAGTATTGAAGCTCTTTGCTATCGAACCACTCCCGCACCGCACGAATGGGGGTGGCGGAGAGGATCAGGGAATCGGGATCGAACCCCGCCGCCTGCGCCATGGGCAGGATGGCCATTTGCCTTTCCAGATACTCCGGCGCGAGCTTCCATTCGTGGGGGTTGAAGATCATGTCGATATTGATGCGTTTGAACTCATCGCTCTGGAAGATCTTCCACAGTTTTAGCCACTGTTCAGCATCTCTCTGAGAAAAGCGAGCGATCTCTTTGGCGGTGCGCTCCTGAGTGGGGTCCACCTTCTCACTATAGATGGCAAGACATGTGTTGTTCCGGAAGACGGCCCCGTCGCTGCAAAGGTATTGGTCTATCTGGCCTCCGTAATCCCAGAACTCGGGGAAATCCCGCCAGATGGGGGCATAGTACCATGGGAGCATGATGTTCGCATGGGTATTCCCGCGGAAGCCCGGGGCGGCCGTCTCTTCAGTAGCCAGTCCCCCGCCGATCTCATGCCGGCGTTCGAATATGCCTACGCTCATTCCCCCGTATCGGGAAAGATACATTGCGAGCATCAGCGCCTTGTTTCCGCCGCCGCAGATGACAGCATCGAACGTCAAATCCGCCATAACCTTACCTTTCAGTGGGGACGATCCCTGCGCCGTCCCCACTGAAAGGGGAGACGCAAGGGGCCGCCCCCTACGTTATTTTGATGACGCTTCTGAGCACTTCCTTATTCTCGAGGGCCTCGAAGGCCTCGTTGACCTGACTCAGCTTGAATTGCTTGCTGATGAGCTTGTCGATGGGAAGCTTGCCGGCCATGTACATATCCACGAACCGCGGCACGTCCACCGACGCGATAATATCGCCCTGTACCGTTCCTTTAAGAGTTTTCCCCAGCAGAAATTCGAACGGCATGAAGGTGATGGTGCTGACCATGGGGGCCATGCCGGCGATCACGCACACCCCCCCGTTGTGAATCGAAGCGAACGCTTGTTGCATCACCGCGGCAACGCCCGCCGCCTCGATGGCCACATCCGCACCCGCGCCGCCGGTGAGCTCCTTGACCTTCGCCGCCGGATCCGGCACCTCGCTGGGGTTGATGACATAGTCGGCGCCGAGCTGCTTGGCCATATCCAGCTTGTTCTTCGAACGGGCTACTGCGATGATCGTCCCCGCGCCGGCAAGTTTGGCACCCATGACGGCGCTCAAACCTACCCCCCCTACGCCATAGACGACGACGCTCTGCCCCGGGCGCACTTTAGCGGTGTTGATCGCCGCCCCGAGTCCGGTGGTGACGCCGCATCCCAGAAGACATACGACTTCCGAGGGGGCATCCTTGCGGACTTTAACCGCTGAACGCTCGTGCACCACACAGTACTGGGCGAAGGAGCCGAGGCCGAAGAGCTGATGGATGTACTGGCTGCCCTTGTGAAGCCGTTTGCCGGCGAAAAACGGCAGTTCCGCCATCATCATGATGTTCAGGTTTTCCGCGCACATCGTGGGGCGCCCTTCGGCGCAGTAGCGGCACTTGCCGCATGAGAAGGACACCATGGTGATGACCTTGTCGCCGGGTTGAACCGAGGTCACCCCCGGCCCCACCTTCTCCACGATGCCGCATCCTTCGTGGCCCACAACGATGGGCATGGGACACGGCATATCGCCCTGCATGAAGCTCAGATCGGTGTGGCACACGCCCACCGCTTCGAGCCGGATGAGGATTTCGTTGGTCTTCGGATCATCGATTTCCACATCCTCGATCTTCAGCGGCTTTTTGGCTTCGTATAGGACTGCTGCCTTCACTGATTTTCCCCCTTTTCCTCCAATTTGTACCGAATTGGCATCGCCATTCGGTATCATTGGGCCTATCTTATCACTTAGCCAAGGGGGGACTCAAGATAGGTTTTTACATAGCGTTCCATCGCCGGCGTGGGCTTCCACCATTTCTTGAGGCCGAGGTCTTCGGCTACCTTGTTGGCGCCCAGATAGCCGGGTCCGCCGAGGACGGCGCCGCCGGGATAGTTGGATGCCCCGCACGTGTAAAGCCCCGGAATCGGCGTGCGGGAGCTCGAACAATCCTGATTCGGGCGGAAGCACCCCAGTTGAATCGGCTTGTAGTCGCCGTGCTTGATGCCGCCGCGCCGCATATTCGGGAAGCGGATCTCGATGCCCACCGGCGTTTCGAAAGTCATCCGGATGATGTTGTCCTTGGTCATGTTGGGCGCCGCCTTTTGCCACTTTTCGAGGATCGCCTCCCTGAGCTCGGGGCCCATCTTATCCCATCCTCCCTGAATCTCATAGGGGGCATGCATCTGGAAGAACGAGACATATCCACCGTACGGTGAATGGACGAGATGGGGATCGAGCAAGCTCTCGCAGGTGGCGTGTCCGGCGAAGTTCTTGAGGTCGATCTTCCCCCCTACCACATTGTCCCAGTGGGCGAGGAGTTGATCCACCCCTTCCACGCCGATGAGGTTCATGAAGGCTTCGTTTGCCCAGGGATCATCGCATTTGTACTTGGGGGGCTCCTTTGTGGCCACGTGAAGGGTGTAGTAGCTCCACTTATCGTATTTCCACCCTTCGACCGATTCTTTCAAATCCTTGGGAAGGTTTTCCTTGCCCACGAGATCGAGGAAGGTGGTGTGCGGGTCGAGCGTTGACATAACGACCTTGCTCTTGAAGGTGCGCCCTTCCCGCGTCTCGATGCCGGCGACCTTTCCGCCCTGCATGATGATCTTGGTGGCTTCGCAGGCATCCACGATGATGCCGCCGTGGGAAAGGATCTCGCGCGCCAGAGAGGCGGCGAATTTATGCGATCCGCCTTGGCAGTAGCACTTGTTGGTCATGCGGTCGCTGTAAAGCGCTACGAACATCCCCACGCCCGTCTCTCGGGGGTCGAGGCCCCAGATGCAGCAATTGTAAAGGAGCGTTGCCCGAACCCGATCGTTCTTGAAGTTCTTGGTGATCACATCGAGGGCGCTTTGTTCGACAAGCTCAAGCATCTCTTGGCCGACCTTCGTCTTTTGCATGGCCATCGTGATCTCGATCGGCAGCATGGGCGGAAGATATGTGGCCGGCCCCAGAATCTCGGCGACGATCTTCTTCCACTGGCGCATGAGGCGTCCGTATGCCACGGCGTCATCGAAGGAAAACTTGGCAATGGAGTCCTTGGAGTCCTCGACCATATGACAGAGGACAAGGGCCCGGCCGTCGTTGAAAACGGCCGCGGTTTGAGCATTCGGTTTGATCCACTGAAGACCGTACTTCGCGATGTCGAAGTCCTGCATCACCGGCATGTAATCCACCATCATGTGGTAGATGGCGTGATTGTTAGAGTAGTAACCGGGGAAGAGGACTTCATCGGTGGCAAGCCCACCGCCGATCTCATAGCGCCGTTCCACCAAGCACACCTTCGCTCCGGCCTTTGCCAGATACGCGGCGGCGATCAGTCCGTTGGGCCCGGCCCCTATGACGATGACATCCCATTCGGTAACGTCGGGAAACTCTTCAAACGGCCTGCCGAATAGAAAGTTAGGTTGTATCCTTGCCATTTCAGTTTCCTCCTTGGCGAATTAGCATTTGACGCCGTTCTTGTTGGCCGGTATCTTGCCTTGCTGAGGGATGTACCACGGTGAGGCGTACCACCATTTGCCCGGCTCGACCAATCCGTCTTCGATCAATATGTGCATGAGGTTGTAGGGGATGGCCATCAAGGCCAGCCCTCCGGGATGGCACATCGTCTGGTTGCAAAGGTAGAGCCCGTCGATGGGCGTCCGGTAACGGGCCAGCTCGGGGATCGGGCGGCGTTCGCCCCATTGATCATCGCAGTGCCGGGTGCCGCACCATGTCCCGCCGATGAGTCCCGTATTGCGGAACTCGGATTCGTAGGGCGTATTGGCTAGATGCATAATGAGATCCTCTTCGAGGTTCTCCAGCACGATGCTGAACGCCTTGCGCATGTAGGCGTTGATCTCTTCTTTCTTCTGATCGATGGTGCCGGGGCCGCCCTGCTCGTACTCCGGCGGGGGAACGAGGACATAATATGGTGATTCAAGATACCATCCCGGAACGGTGCACTGCGGCTCGTCCTCTGAGAATCGCTTGCTCTGAGTGGCCAACCACAGGAGCCTTTCGGGCGGAACGCTCGGGGCGCCTTTGCGGCCGTCCACATCCGCCACATGCTCGTAGTAGATGCTCCGGTCATCGCACGGGAACGGGCCGCCCACTTCGCCCGGTTCGGCCATGCCCGGCGACTTGAACTTGGCGCGCGGCCGGAGGGGTTTCTTGGTGATGAGGTGGGAAACCCAGATGCTTCCGCCCTTCAGACTGATATCCTTCACCTTTTGAAGAAGGCTTGCGCCCACGTGCGAGGGGCCGATCAGCTTGAGGAAGGTCTGACGTACATCCACCGCGCTGATCACCGCCTTCTTGGCCCAGATCTTCTTCTCATCGCACGTTGCGGTCTCGCGGAGACGAACCCCCTTGGCCACGCCGTTCTCCACGATGATCTCATCCACGGGGCAACACGTCCGGACGATGACGCCGTTGGCGATGGCCGAACGGATGATGGCATGGAAGTAATCGTGCATGCCCCCCCGCGGAACGCTGAGTCCGCTGTACAGGGTGAGCGTGATATCGCAACCGAGCGCGGGAATGGCCACCCCTTCCCAGTGGCCGGCGGCTCCGGAATACCATGCCACCGCCGCTTGCATGACCTTGAACGGCTCGGTCTCGCAGTACTCATCCATGAGATCAAACATGGTCATCTCGAGGAGCTCGGGGGTCCAGATAGAAGGATCGTGCTGCTTGTACACTTGCATGTAGGGGATGTTATCGGGGGTGAGCTCTACCTCGGGTGGATGGGGTGGGGTCCAGAAGATGGAGCGGAGGAGTTCCTTAATGTAAGGTTTGGATGTGGTCACTCCGCTCAGTTTTCCCCAGCCCATCATATCCTTATCGGTGATCTTGGAAATGCCGTCGCTCACCTTGACCCCGGATTCCTTCTGTTGCATGAGGTTCCGGGACATGGGGCTCCAGTCCATCCGGAAGCCGTATTTCCAGAGCTCCAATTGTTCGAACCCCGGGGCCGGCCCGGCATACATGTACATGGCATGAGGGGTGATGCGCACGCCGGGGAACGGTTCGACGTTGTCCACGGCGCCCCCCGCCTCCGTTCGCTCTTCGAGTACGATCACGCTGGCGCCACATTTGCCCAGATACGAAGCCATTGCCACGCCATTGGGCCCTCCCCCCACGATCACAAAATCGTATCTTTCCTCTTTGGCCATTCCTTCCTCCTCTACTCAGAGTGGACTCCCCCGTTCTCCGAAAAGTAAATCAAGCGCCGGTATGGATGTTCGGGTGGAATTTTCTAAAGCATAGCCTGTTTGTGGTGTTCCGGCAATAGGGGAGCCCCTTTGGATTTCCTCTATGCTTTTCTTGACGGTTCATAGGGTTACCCTGAGGGGGGTGGGTGTGATCTCGGAGGGGATGCCAAATCGGCCGCACCATCGTGCCGGGGAGGAATTTCTGGGGAGCGGAGGCAAAGCCCCCAAAAGAGCGATTGGAGAATAGAGTGTAAAAGATACCTCTCTCGGGGGATTGGGGGTGCCCCCCAAGAAAGCCCTTTGGGTGGGTGGGATCGGAAAAGCCGGATCGTTCATGGGGTGTGGGGGAATTCCGGAACAAAGTCCGGAATGAGGTGATCATATGGTTAGCCACCCGAGGGTGAAGACTGCAAGGCTGAATCGCTCTTTTGGGCGAAGCGCCGGGGGTTGACGGACAGAATATCTTTATGATATATTGCATACACGAAGGGTTGAGCACACTATACCGGAAAAGGAGGTGGCTCGAATGACTCTTCAGAAGTTGTACAGGAGATGGCAAGTTACCTCATAGGGCCCTGCCGACGAGGCAGGGCGGGCGAACCTGAGCCCGGACCCGAAGAGGCCAGAGGGTGTGGAATGGAATGAGTGGTCTGACCCGCCTCCGGAAATAAGTCCGGGAGAGGGTACGGGTTCAGAAAGGCACTTAGAGAGGGCTCCCGAAAAGGGGCCCTCTTTTTTTGTCCTCGCCGTGTCCGGTAAGGACACCGTGTCGGACGGTTCTGGGGATAGGGGGATGGTGGAGGATCAGGGGGTTACATCGGTGAACTGGGCATAGAATGCCGACCGATCGTAGATATCCTGTAGGGTAAGGTCGCTCTGGAGCAAGAGATGGCGGAGGCGGGGAAGGGCTTGCATGACTGTGCCTACGTGAATCCGCATCAATTGACAGTACTGCCATGTCCGCTTCTCTCCGCCCGTCAGCGCTTGAACCGGGCATCGGCCGCCGCAATATGAGTGGACACCGCACTCGTAGCATCCGAGATCCTCTTTGTATCGAGTGAGCGGGCGCAAGTCCATTTCCCGGATCATCGGCTCTCCGTTCTCGGTGATCTTCCCGAGGGCGAATTCGGGGGGTAGGTCGGCACATGCCAGAACTTGACCACCGAGGAGATCGAGGTTGTGAGCCCGTTCAACACCGCATGCCGAACTCCCGCGGCTTTTCGCCGTGAGGAGATAGAGGATGAGCTCGTTGAGGTGCACGATGGGAAGAAGCTTCCCCTCGGAAAGCCAGGCCAGATAAGTATCCACGATGTGCCGGAGATCCGATTCATAACGCTCTGCGTAGGACTCAAACGATTCGAACGATTGTTCCGTTTCCTCCCAGTGCCAGAAAAACTGATCCGCCCATCCCTTCCCGTGGAGCGCAAGGAATTCCTCGAAGCAATCGGCCAGCGATTGATTTTCCCGCAAGGTAGACCACATGAGCACCGCTCCTCGGCGCAACGGCTGAAGGCGTTCCAAGTTGGAATGGATGACTTCAAGGTCCGTTCCCAGCCGTTCCCTGTTGTGTTGCTCCCGGGTGCCGTCGATCGAGATCGCATAGAGCCAGATACGCGAGATCAAGTCCGGGTATCCTTTGATGGCGCGCTCCAAAAGCTGTCCGTTGCTATAGACCATATATCGGAAGCGGAACGGGTGCTTCCGCGAGGAGAGGATGGAGATAACGGCTTGCATTTTCTCCGGGAGGAGAAAAGGTTCGCCGCCGTAGAAGGCGAGAACGATCTCCTTCTCGTTGAGACCTCTCAGGAGCTTGAGAATGGCGGCGGTATCCCGTTCGGGATTTGTATCCCTCTCAGACGATCGGAACGAGTCGCTGTTGTTGCGGAAGGTGATCGCGGAATTCACACATCCCCTGCATCGGGCGTTGCACCGGCCCGTCACCGATAGGTGAACACAGTACGGGTGCCTTTCCCGGTATCCCCCTTTTACCGGCGGTATTCCGGTTAGCCGAACCGCATCGCCGCGGCTCAAATCTCCCCATCTGGGATGGATGAGGCCGGGTTGCCTCTTGAGGGTATCCCACCTTTCCCGCTCGGATCCGCCGCTCATCGGGCCTCCGTTTACGGATTGGGGGGAACGATGCATGGGGTTTGAGCCGAAGGCGCGGGATTCACCACCTCACGCGTACAGTTTCTTGAGGAGCCATGCCATGTTGCGGCCCAGATCCCTCATGGTGCGCACGCCTTCCTCGTCCCTGGCCACGTCCCCCTTATCTAGGCCGATCGCCATGTTCCAATATGTGGACCCCGGAACGATCATCTCGGTGAGGAAGAAGAGATGATTCAGGGTATCGAAGGTGCGGATGGAACCGGCGCGCCGTACTGCGACGACCGCCGCCCCGACCTTGTGCCGGAAGAGCCCGCTGTTGGCCTTGCCCACCATGCACGCCCGATCAACAAGCGCTTTCATCTCCGGAGAGACATCGGAAACGTAGACCGGCGATCCGAGGATGATGCCCTCGGCCTCCGCCATCTTTCCGATGCACTCATTGGCGATATCGTCTTGCACTGCGCATTGCCGATTCATGTTCACGAAACACTGGTAGCAAGCCCGGCACCCGTGAATCTTCTTCCCCGAGAGATGATAGATCTCGGTCTCGATCCCCTCCCGGTGAAGTTCCTCGAAAACGTAATTGATGAGCATGGCCGTGTTCCCATCTTTGTGGACACTGCCGTTGAAAGCGATCACCTTCATAGATCTCTCCTTTTCAGCCATGCTTCCCCGAGGCTTCTATGGCCGGGACGGGGAAGCCGATTGATTCGGCCCTTCTAAAAGGGGTATCAGACAAATACCCGGGGGAGGTCCTCGTAAACCGGCGGACGCTTCTCCTTGCGGGCGGTGATGCACTCCGGAAGGTTATCCGTGAGGCCCAGAAGGAGCTGATTGCGGTTCTCGAGATCGATTGCCGCCTGCAGGCCTGAAATCTCCAGATTTGTCCACAGCACCTGTTTGGTCATACGGAGTCCGTACGGACTGTACTGGCACATAGCTTCGGCCATCGAGAGTGCGGTCTTCAGGCCCTCGCCATCGGGGACGACTCTGGAGACGAGCCCGATGCGCTCCGCTTCTGCGGCGTCCACGGTGCGGCCGGTAAGCATGATCTCGAACGCGCGGGAGGCGCCGATGAGGCGGGGGAGGAGGTAACTCGCCCCGAGCTCCGTGCTGGTGAGGCCGTTCACAATGCCGGTGGCGTTGAAGACGGCGGATTGCTCGGCGATCCGGATATCGGCCCCGAGCGAAAGGCACAGTCCCCCGCCGTAGGCCGGCCCGTGAACGGCGGCGATGACCGGTTGCGGCATGGACCGGAGTTTATAGACCACCTGTCCGAAGTGTTCGATCGAGCGCCATGCGATCCGCGGCAGCGTGAGCCCTTCGATGCCGGGCACCAACCCATGGTCCTCGAGGTCCAGTCCCGAACAGAATGCCCGCCCCGCCCCGGTCAGGATAGCGACCCATGTATCGTTATCTGCCCCCACCCGGGCGAATGCCTCGCAGAGGTCGGTGACGAGTTCCGCGGACATGGCGTTCAGGCGCCTCGGGCGGTTCATGGTGATCACGCTGATGTGGTTTCGGGGTTTTTCGATGGTTACGGTTTCCACATTGCACTCTCCCGCTCTCCCCTAATGGTTGAAGAAAGTTTACAATAGGCAGTGGCGGAGTGCAAGGCGCCCGATGGACCCCGGGAGGAGCCGGTGGTGAGCGCGGCTCGAAAGCTGAGGAAAAATGATGAACGTGGATTATGATGTGGTGATCATAGGCTCGGGGGTGGGGGGACTCTGTGCGGGGGCGCTTCTTGCGCATGATGGGTACCGAACCTTGGTGATCGAACGGGAGGGGCGGGTGGGGGGGCGGTGTTCAACGGAGGAGATCGAGGGCTATAAGCTTTCCACGGGCGCGGTGGCCCTCCATCGCGGTGGTTCCCTCGAGAACGTTTTCCGGAAGGTGGGGGCCGCGTTCGATCTAATGGATATGCCCCATCAGTGGTATCGGATCGGGAGCATCGCGGGGAAGAATTACACCATGCCCCCCAAGGGCGCGGTGGCCGCGCTCCTCGAGATCGCCAACAGTGTGGAAACGCAACGCGCCCGTTTGCTCGGCCGGATGGCCCGCGAAGTGGCGGTGGCTAAAATCATGGGGTTCTTCGGACGGGGAGTGAGGGGGGAGGAGAGACCGGGGGATATCACTTTCCGGCAATGGCTCTCCCGATACACCGAGAACGAAGTGGCCCATCAGACCTTCGATGCCATCGCGTGCAATGTGACGAGCTTTCATACCCATGAGATTACGGCATCCGAGATGTTCGCCCTCTTTGCGAAGATGGGTACCTATCCGGCGCTGGGGATCGCTCCGTATGGGAACGAAGCGGTGCTGAGGCCCCTTGGGGATGTGATCCGAGCGCATGAGGGGGAAATCTGGATGGAGTGCTCGGCCAAGAAAATCGTCGTCCGGGATGGTCTGGCCGAAGGGGTCGTGTTCGAGAGAGAGGGGAAGGCGGGGGAGATCGCTTGCCGGGCCGTGATCAGCGATATCGGGCCCCGGGGGACGGTGAGACTTGCGGGAGAGGAACACTTCCCCGAGAGTTACCTCGGGCTTATCGGGAATCTTGTGCCGGTGGGGATGATCCTTGTTCATGTCGGTGCCGATGCTCCTCTGTGTCTTGAGAACGGTGAACGGGGAGGGGCGTTGCTCGTCGGGATGAGGCGTCTGACCTCGGCTTTTCCGCTGACCAATTTTTCCCCCGCGCTGGCGCCGCCGGGAAAGCATCTCCTCTATGCAGTGGGCTCGCCGCCCTCGTATCGCGAACCGGTGGACGTTGCGGAGGAGCTCGAACAAACAACCTTGGATCTGAAAGCGCAGTTCCCCGAGTTCTCTCGATCGGGCAAAATCCTGAAATTCGAAGTGGTCTTTCAGGACCTTCCCCGTCCGGGAAGCCCCCGCGTTCCGGTGTACACGCCGCTCCCCAATCTCTTCAATGTGGGCGATGGTGTTCAGAAGCTCGGGTCGGGGGGGACGTCCGCCGCGGCGGAGAGCGCCGAGGCGGTGGCGGGGTTGATCAGAAAACAAATCAAGCCGCTCGCTGGGTGAGCGGCTTGATCTCCTTGGCGGGCCGGTGTTCCTAAACCCGGTACTGGGCGGGAATCAGATCGCCCACCTTCCCGATGGCCACACTGATCACCGTGTCCGAAGCCCCGTAGTAGACGATGAGCTCATCTTCGGCTCCGAGGTCTTCGCGCGTATCGTAGAGCGGCAGAGCCCCGCACGTGAAGACCACGTTGCGGACCCAACACTCTCCTTCCTTGCCGACCTCACAAGAGGCTTCCGGTTCGAGGATGAAATTGGGGGAACGGTAGATGAGTTTGGTCGGGTCTTGAAGGTCGAGGAGCATCACGCCCAGACGGTACACTTTGGCGTAGTCCACGCCGTGGGTGATGAGAAGCCATCCGTACCGGGTCTTGATCGGTTGAGCGCCGGCGCCGATTTTGAGCCCGTCCCACATCATGCCGGCCGTAGCGCCGGCGAGGATCTTGTGCTCTTGCCGGGGCCACGGGCACGAGATGTGATCGGAAAAGGTGATCCATATATGCGGATCCACGCGATGGAGCATGGCGAATTTCCCGTTGAACTGAGCCGGGAACATGGCGGCGTCTTTATCGGTGTATCCGGGGAAGACCAGTCCGTGCCTTTCCCATTTGTCCCATCGGAAGTTTACAAAATCGTCTTTGGGGATGGAGGCGAGGGCGATTTGGGCCACCGTGCCGTCGTAAGCGGTGTAAGTCATGAAGATCCGTCCGCCCATAAGGACAAGGCGCGGGTCCTCGCAACCCTTGGCCTCGTTGGGGTGGGCCGGCTCGAAGATGGGTTTGTCCAAACGCTGGGTGAAGCGGAATCCGTCTCGACTGATGGCCAGACCGAGGCGGGAGATCTCGTCATCCCCGAAGGCGCGATAGACGAGGTAAACCTTCCCGTCGAGACGGATGGCCCCGGCATTGAGCACGTACTTGGATTCCCAAAAATGGTCCTTGATAGGTTGTAGGACGGGGTTCCCGCTGTAACGGGTCAGACTGCCTGCGCGCGGTTGTTCGATGATGACCGGTTTGAGGGGCACGACTTTTTCCCGTCCCTTTTCGGTGCCGAGGAGGATGGCGGCCAGATCGTCCGATTCTCTCCCCTGGCCCATGAGCTCGATGATCTTGTCCTCCATGGCCTCTTCCGAGCCGCCGATGGCCTTGTAGTATTCGAGCAGGAATTCCCGGGAAGCCCAGTCTCTTTCGACGTGAAGCGAAAGTGGTGAAGGGGAAGCCCTCCCGCCCTTGAAGCTGTAGCTGGCCCATGACCATGCGGAACAGGTGACGAACTTTCCATCGGGGAGCATGAGCGCGAGGTGATACGCTTCGACGAGGGTTCGGATGTGCTCCGCCAAGATGCGGATCTCTTCATTCTTGGCCTCGGCGGCCATCCTTTCCGTCATCTTCTTGACGCGCTCGACGACCGTCCGCTGAACGCCGTCCTCGAAGATGGAATGGGCGGAGAGCGGTTCGCGCCCCCAGTGGCCTTCCATGGAGTTGATCACTTTGCGGGCAAATTTCCCGCCGTCTTCGGCGAAGCGCCGCCAAACCCGCCCGAATTTCTCGGCTTCCACGATGTTCTTGGCGAGGGTGGAGACGTAACGCAGTTTGGGGAACTCGCCGCCCATTCCCTTGTGCAGGCTGGCCACCACGATGCGGGAGGTGAGCTTGTTCAAGGCGGAGGAATCCTTCATCTCCACGAGGGCGGGGAAATCGTTATGGCTCACCACGATAGGAGTGATCGGACATGGCCCGAAGTGCTCCGGGCGCAGGTCCTCGGAGATGAGTTTCCACAATCCCTGGGTCCATTCGCGCTCCTCGGTCCAGCTGGCCAGCGCCAGCACATCGCATGGGGAATAGACTTTCAGCATTTCCGCCACACTGGAGAACCCCTTCTTGGTGAGCAGCGTCAGGGGAGGATACATGGCGAGCAAGCGTGAGGCAATATCCGGTGTCAGTGAGAAAGCATCTTCATGGGGAAGCAATCGGAATACCGCGTTGACCAGTTTGGTGGTGCCCTCGATGGTGCAGAGATCGACCCCGGGGAACAGGCGTTCCTCCACTGAAGCGAGGAAGTCCTTTATTGCAAGGGTGATCTCGAGGGAGCTTGCCTGCCGCGGTACCTTGAGGAACCCGTAAACGAAGTTTTCGAACTGGGCCTTCTGGCGTGCAAAGACGGTATCGTAGATTCCGTTGGCAGTGACCACCCGCCCATCCGGGGTGGTGATCTCGGTGGGAACGACGAGAGGCACGCCCGGGATGAATTCACGATAGGTAATCTGAGGGACGGGAGGTTTGAGGCTCTCGGAAGTCATCTCCCAACTCTTGAGAAAGGTGGGACGTTTGAGAAGGAAATCGGTTCCCAGATCTTCGAACCGCTTTTTGGCCTCCAGCGTGAGCAGCCTTTCCGTCTCCTCGGTCGGGAGAGGGGATAGTTTCTCTTTCAGCCGTTCCATATCCATGGAGAAGCTGGCCAAGAAGGCGCCATGGAGGTAGATCAGAGCGTTCAGAAGATCGCCCCGGCTGTACTCCTTTCCGAACGCATACGCGAGGAGGAAATTGTAAACGGTGTCAACCCACAGGGAGGGGGGGAAGAAGAAGTCTTCGACATCCGTGTGGGAAAGTTGTTCGAGGGATCGGTAAGTATCCTCCGGAAGGATCTTCTGGTAAAGGGTGTGGAAGGTGTTGCATCCCTCCTTGAATTTGGCGATGAGCTGATCGGGGAAGAGGTCGATGGGATCCGCCCGGTGTTCCCTTCGGGCCCCGAAGACCGGCAGGGGGGACAGAAGGGGGGCGGTGGGGGTCCTCTCCATTTCCTCGAGCCACGAGGTATCTGTGACGATCTGGTCCAGCAGAACCTTCGCTACCTGCCTCAGCACCATTTCCCGCTTGGCAATGGAGGGGCGGTGGATCTTGATGCCTAGGTCGGCCTCTACGATCCGGGCGCCTCCGGCGATTCCGGCGATCGCGGTCCACCCATCCACGCCGTATCCGCTGATATCGCTGCCCCACAGATGCAAAGGCACCCGGAGGTAGTTCGGGAGCACGCCGTGCGAGATCGCCCATTGGCCCCCCACCACGCGGTGGATGGGGCGGTTGTAGATGGCTGTGAGCAGGGGATACGTGAGGAGGTTGGGCCCGAACTCGAGGTAGTGCCGATTGAAGCGGGAGATGACCACATCCGCTTTGCCCAGCCGAATGGGCTCCAAAAGGAGATAGACCCAGTCCGGGGCCAGCCCCTGCATTTCCCCGTCTTTCTCGCGGCTGCGCAAATCGGCCTCAAGAATGGCATGGTCGGCATTGAGCGCGCGGGCGATCTCCGCGATGGCGCGCACACTCCATCCTTTGCCGCTGATACGGGGATCGTTGAAGATAAAGGCGATGCGCTCTATCCGATGGTGGCGGGGAAGGGAATTGATCACTTCGAGGGCCTTGCCCCCCACCGGGGACCCGGCGGCTACGATCACGCACCTCTCTTTGGAATAATGTTCTTCGAGGCCCATGACGGCGATTTGGATCACATGGGCGATGGTATCCACTTCGTTGTAGAAGGGGATCCCGATCACGATATCGGCCTTGCCGATGCGCTGCGCCTCCGCAAGCGGCGCTGTGAGGCTCTCTTTGAAGTGCTCTTCGATATCTCGAAAAGGGCCCTTGCGCTCCGCCGAGCCGGGGTTGTCATCGGCGGGAAGATCCGCCGGGGGGGCAGGAGGGATCGGCTTGGCCTCGGCCTGCTTACGTTTTCGGACTGTCGTCGGGCTTTCTTCTGACTTTGTCGTTCGCTTTCGTGGCGCCATCTGACTCTCGGAAGTTCCCCTTTCGTGCTAGATGATACTGGAAGCCGGGGCAAGACGCAATATGGCTAACCTGTATGTCGGAAGGGCTGATTCACGAATTGAGGGGGGTGCGAAAAGCATTCTGCGGGGGGTGGCCCCGAGGGCCACCCCCCGCAGAACATCCTGTTCTCTCAAAGGGCTGGTTCCAGAACGATGATCTCCGTCTTTGCGGGGAGATTTTCCTTGCGGAATTCGGCTTCGCTGGCGCCGGTCCGCTTGACGTTGGATTTCCCTTTGAGGAATTCCTCGACCCCGGCAATGGGAAAGGCACACTTTTTGTTGCTTACGTGCATGGGGATGATGACCCGCGGCTTGATTTGCTCGGCGATCCGGCCGGCCTCCGCAGCATTGATGGTGTAGAATCCGCCGACGGGGATCAAAAGGATATCCACCGGCCCGATCTGGGCGATCTGTTCCTTGGAAAGCAGATGCCCCAGATCCCCCAGATGACACAGGCGTATCCCATCCACGCTGAAACAGAAGATGATATTGTTTCCGCGCTCCTTCCCGCCGGAGGGGTCATGGTAACACGCGATCCCTGTAAAACTGATTCCCTTGACTGTGGTCGTGCCCGGTTGATCGATCACCCGGGGATTTCCTTTGACCTTCCCCCCGAAGTGATCCCCGTGCTTGTGGCTGGCCGTGACCACATCGGCGGATTCGTTGATGGGCGCATAGTTGAGCCCATCGAACTTTCCGTAGGGGTCGGTGATGATCCGGGTGCCGTCTTGGGCGGTGATGAGGAAGGATGCATGCCCGAGCCATTTGATCTTCATCGCTGTTCACCTCCCAGAGTCTTGATGGGTGCCGAAGAGGAGCGGAGCCCCCCTTCTTTACCTCTGCCGGTGCTCCCGCTGAAGCTAAGCGGCTTCCTCAATTGCCGGTGGAACGTGTGGGGGCGCGCTGGATGGCGGCGGATTCCCCGGGATCAATCCCTCCGGCGGCGGACTCTCCGAAGGCTTATCGAGAAGTGCGATGGAAGAGACCGCATCCCCCGGCGCAAGTCGGATGGTTCGCACTCCCTGCGTGCTTCGGCCGAGTCGCGAGATCTCCTTGAGCGTGGTACGGATGATGGTCCCATTCTTGGTGGTGACCATCAATTGCTGCGAAAGGTCCACGACGGCTGCATCCGCCACCGTTCCGGTTTTATCGTTCACCAGATGGGCGCGAATTCCGATTCCGTTGCGGGACTGGCGACGGAATTCGTCAAGGATGGTCCGTTTGCCGAAGCCTTTGGTAGTCACGGTCAGGAGAAATGCCTTCGGCCGGATGATGTCCATCGCTACCAGTTGATCCCCGGGGCGCAGTTGGATGCCGCGCACGCCGCCGCTCGTTCGTGAGGCGGTGCGAAGTTCGTCTATGGAAAATCGGATGGACTGTCCTTGCTCGGTGACGAGGATCGCCTCCGCTCCGGGCGCGGCGGCCTTCACCGAGATCAGTTCATCCCCCTTCTCGATGTCCATGGCGATGATGCCCGTGCTGCGGATGGCCGCAAACCGCCGGAGCTCCGATTTCTTCACCTCCCCCCTTCTACTGGCCATGATGATGTAGCCCTCTTCGGGGAAATCCCTGACCGACATCACCGCTGTGATGCGCTCATCCGCCTCGATGGGGATGAGGTTGATAATGGGAATCCCCTTGGCTTGCCGGGTGGCTTCCTGAGGGATTTGATGGCACTTCAATTGAAATACCCGCCCGCGGCTCGTGAAGAAAAGCAACGTATCATGGGTATCGGTGATGAGGAGAAGTTGCACATCGTCGGATTCGGCAGTTTTCATCCCCGTCACCCCCTTGCCACCCCGCTGCTGGATCCGATAGGTATCGCTGGGGAGCCTCTTGACGTATCCCCGCGTGCTGAGGGTGACCACGACTTGCTGATGGGGAATCAGATCTTCCTCGGTGAACCGGGTGGGTTCCTCTTCCGTGATCTGGGTGCGGCGGGCATCCCCGTATTTGGCCTTGATCTGAAGGGCTTCCTCCTTGATGAGATAGTCGATCTTCCGCGGGTTGGCCAGAAGGTCTTCAAGATAGGCGATCGTTTTGAGGAGCTCGGTGTATTCATCATCGATCTTCTGCCGTTCAAGGGCCGCCAACCGGCGGAGTTGCATATCGAGAATCGCCTGAGCCTGTGCCTGTGAGAGCGAGAATGCTTCCATGAGGGCTGTCCGGGCGGCTTCCACGTTGCGCGATTCCCGGATGAGAGCGATGACCCGATCGAGGTTATCCAGAGCGATCTTCAACCCCTCGAGGATGTGCGAGCGTTCCTGTGCCTTGCGCAGTTCGAACCGCGACCGGCGGGTGATGACTTCATGACGGAACTTGATGTATTGCTTGAGGGCCGTCTTCAGGGTGATGACCCGTGGTTGCCCGTCAACGAGGGCCACCATATTGACGAAGAAAGCGGACTGCATGGCGGTGTTCTTGTAGAGGTTGTTCAGCACTTGTGCCGGGTGGGCATCCTTTTTGAGTTCGAGCACCACCCGGATCCCTTCCCGGTCGGATTCGTCGCGGACTTCCGCGATGCCCTCGATCCGCTTGTTCTTCATGAGATCCGCGATCTTGGCCACGAGCGCGGCCTTGTTCGTCTGATAGGGAAGCTCGGTGATGACGATCTGATAGCGTTTCTTTGATATCTCTTCGATGTGGCTTTTGGCCCGCATAACGATCTTGCCGTTGCCGGTGGCATAGGCGCGGTCAATCCCCTCGCGGCCGAGGATGATTCCCCCCGTGGGGAAATCCGGCCCGCGGATCAGGGTGGCCAGTTCGGCGGGGGAAGCCTCAGGATTGTCGATGAGATGAGCGATCCCATCGCAGAGCTCGCCGAGGTTGTGGGGAGGAATGTTGGTGGCCATCCCCACCGCGATGCCCGACGCCCCGTTCAAAAGGAGATTGGGCAGTTTCGAGGGAAGAACGGAGGGCTCTTTCAGTGACTCATCGAAGTTGGGGACGAAGTCCACGGTCTCTTTCTCGATATCGGCAAGCATCTCTTCGGCCAGTTCCGTCATGCGCGCCTCGGTGTATCGCATGGCGGCGGGGGGATCATTGTCCATGCTCCCGAAGTTGCCTTGCCCATCCACCAGTGGATAGCGCATGGAGAAATCCTGTGCCATCCGAACCATGGCCTCATAGATGGGGGAATCCCCGTGAGGATGGTATTTGCCCATCACTTCACCGACGATACGGGCGCTCTTTTTGTAGGGGCTGTCGTGGGTGAGGCCGAGATCGTTCATCCCGTAGAGGATCCGCCGCTGCACGGGCTTGAGGCCGTCGCGAATGTCCGGAAGGGCCCTCGAAACGATCACGCTCATGGCATAGTCGAGATAGGCGCTTTGCACCTCCGTTTCCATCGCCACGGGCTTGATGATCCCAATTCCCATTTGCTTCTTCCCTCTTTTTCCTCATATGGAGTGTATATAATCGCGTGGCAAACGTCAAGCAAACGGAAAAGAGCCGAAAAAGCGATTGAAGAAGCGCGTGCAGAAGACACCTCTCTCGGGGGATTAGAGGGCATTCCCCAAGGAACCTCTTTGGGTGGGTGGGATCGGAGAAGGCCGATCGTTCATTGGATGTGGGGGGCGTCTTCGGGGGATCGTGAAAAAGGATTGCAAAGGGCGCTCTCCCCCTTGACCTTTCAAGATGAAAGTGTATACTCAAGCCACATACAACCTCACAGAGTGAGGCGGCCGCGAATGCATCCCCTTGCGGCCGGGCGAAGGAGGAACCCCATGGGAGAGAGCGTCTACAAGTTCATCGAGATCGTGGGCACGAGTCCGGAATCTTGGGAGAAGGCGGCGGCCTATGCGGTCGAAACGGCGGCCAAGACGCTTCGGGATCTGCGGGTCGCCGAGATCAAAGAGCTCGATATGGTGATCGAGGATGGCAAGGTGAAGACCTACCGGGCAAAGGTGAACCTATCGTTCAAGTACGAGGGAAGCTAGAGACTTTTGCCCTCGGCAGGGATTCCGAAGCGAGCGCATCGCGGTTGATGGGGAAGTGCCCCGGGGGGGATGATCCCCACTCAAGGATTTGCCCTGTGAGCCGCGTGGTTTCGGGGGCCTATCATTTCTCTCGGAAATGGAGCGGGAACGATGCAAGAGGAATCGCAGAAGAAGCTGGCCGTGCTCATCGATGCGGATAACGCCCAGCCGGCTATCATCGAAGGGCTCGTCGCGGAGATCGCCAAATACGGGATCGCCAGCGTAAAACGGGTGTATGGGGATTGGACCAATCCGAAGCTCAAGGGATGGAAGGATGTGCTCCTCGAGTATGCCATTCAGCCCATCCAGCAGTTCGGCTATACGACCGGCAAGAATGCCACCGATAACGCCATGATCATCGATGCTATGGATCTCCTCTATACCGGCAAGTTCGATGGTTTCTGCATCGTATCGAGCGATAGCGACTTCACCCGCCTGGCCTCGCGCATCCGTGAAGCCGGGCTGATGGTGATCGGATTCGGTGAACAGAAGACCCCCAAAGCCTTCGTGGCGGCATGCGATAAGTTCGTATATACGGAGATCCTCCGGGCCGGCGATAAGGCGGCGCCCTCTCGAAAGGCCAAGGCCACTATGGCCAAGCTGAGGAGCGATACCAAACTGGTCAACCTCTTGCGCAATGCCGTGAACAATGCCGCCGGTGAGAGCGGATGGGCATACCTCGGAAACGTCGGGCACAACATCTCCAATCAGGCCCCGGAGTTCGATCCCCGCAACTACGGGTATTCGAAACTCGGAGACCTGATCCGGGCTACCGGCCTTTTCGAGGTATATGAGAAGGCGGCGGAGGGTTCTCCCGCCAAATCCGTTTATGTGCGCGATAAGCGCAAGAAGGTCGAGGAGTGAGGCCGGGCGTGCTAGTGTGGGCTCTTTGTGCCCACGAATGCCGCCACCCGATCATCTTTCGGTGAGCGGAACACCTCATCGGCCGGGCCGGATTGCAGAAGCTCCCCCCCGATCAAAACCCCGATTCGGGTGGCCATGCGTTGCCCTTGAACCATATCGTGCGTGGCCATGACGATCGTGATTAGCTTCCCCTCGATGATCTCACCGATGACTCCCTCGATCTTGGCCACGGAAAGGGGATCGAGATTGGCGGTGGGCTCATCGAGGAGCAATACCTCGGGGTCGGTGACGAGCGCCCGCGCGATTGCTACCCGTTGCATTTCGCCGCCGGAGAGGGTGCGCGCATCCCGGTCTTGATAGTCGATCATGCCCACGAGTTCGAGCGTTTCCCCTACCTTGCGGCGAAGGGTGCGGCGATCTTCGTGCCGGAACCTCAGGCCGCAGGCCACATTATCGAAGACGCTCATGCTGAGCACGATCGGTTTTTGTTGTACATAGGCCATGCGGCGGCGCGCGGCCAACCGTTCCCGCCGGGAATGCGACACGTCCGTTCCATCGAAGATGATGCGCCCATGAGCCGGACGATCGATTAGATCGAGAAGCCGCAGAAGGGTGGTCTTCCCCGCGCCCGTGGGGCCGATCAGAACGAAGACCTCGCCCCGTTCGATTCTCAGGTTGATGCCCTTGAGGATCGGAAGCCGGTTGAACTCTTGCCCGAGGCCCTCCGTCTCTATGAGCGCCATAGCGCATACACCCTTCTATGCTGAAGTTGGAACAAAACCACGTTGACGAGAAGCGCGATGAAGATGAGGATGAATCCGAGGGCCAGCGAGAACTCGATCGCCCCCTTCGAGGTTTCGAGCGAGATGGCGGTGGTGAGCGTGCGCGTGTATCCGCGGATATTGCCCCCCACCATGATGGAGACGCCCACCTCCGAGATGGCCCGGGCGAATCCCATCACGTAGGCGGTGACGATGGCGAACTTCGCTTCCCGAACGGTGACGAGAGCGGCTTGCCATGGGCTCGCGCCCAGGGCTACAGCGGTTTCCGGAACCGCCTTATCGATTCCCCTGAGGGCGGAGATCACCAATCCAAGTGTTACCGGGGTGACCAGAATGATCTGCCCGATGATCATCACTGCGGGGGTGAAGAGGAGGTCCAGAACGCCCAAGGGGCCGGACCGAGAGAACAGAACGAACACGATGAGTCCGACCGCCACCGCCGGCATGCTGAAAAGGGTCTGAATGAGCCCGATGACGAGACCCTTGCCGGGGAACTCGTTGAAATGGATCAAGCACCCCAAGGGCAGGGAAATGAGGAGGAATGAGACACCGCTGGAGATCGCCGCGATCCATAGCGATCTCCACGCGATCTCCATCACCTCGGGATCCAGCGATACGATCAGACGCATCGCTTCTACGATGGCATCCCAGAGATCACCCAAAGTTTCCCTCTCCCTTGATCATGATGTGGGTTCGGGCTGACCGGCGCACGGCGTGAACAGGGGAGCGCCATAGTCTGCCGCTCCGTACCGGCCGATCAAACTCTGGATTTCCTCCGATGTGAGGAACGTGACCAAGTTCTCGGCCGCCTCTCTGGATTTGGTTTTGCTGCACACGATCGCCGTGTAAACATTGAGCAAGCCGGCTCCTTTGCTCACGAGGGGAACGAGCCCCGTCTTGGACTGATAAGCCAGAAATGTCCCCACATCGGAAAGGGTGTAGGCACCTTTCTCGGCGGCCATGGCAAGGGTGGCCCCCATGCCGGTTCCGGCCTCAACATACCAATCCCCCGATTTGCGGATGTTCTCGTAATTGTATCCGGCGCCGGCCCAGATCTGCTTTTCTCTGACGTGGGTTCCGGATTCATCGCCCCGTGAGATGAAGGGCGCAGCCCGGGTTTCCTCGATCTTTCGGAAGGCTTCCTCGGGAGTTAGACCCCTGATGCCCGCGGGATCTTTCTCCGGCCCGACGATGACGAAGTAATTGTAGGCGAACGGAACCCGTTCCGTGCCGAGCCCTTCCGCGATGAACTGTTCCTCGCGCGCTCGGTCGTGGACGGTGATCACGTCCACATCCCCGCGCCTCCCGTATTCCAGAGCGATGCCTGTCCCGGCATAGAGCACATCCAATTCCACGCCATATCGTTTTTCGAACATCGGTTCGAGATATCCCCATAAGCCGGTATCGTAAAGGCTGGTGGTGGTGGCGACTCTGAGGCGCCCTTTCTTTGGCAGAGCCGGAACGGCGTTATCTTCATTGGAAGCGCAGCCGGCGAGCAGATCGACCAAGATCAGTCCGATGAGCAAGACAAGCCACTTGCACGATCGCCTTACCTTGAGCGTTTTTTTCACCTCGAAAACCGTGCTCAAGATCTCCTCCATCCGATGAGCGCCCACCGGCTAGAGGTCCGGCGGCGGAGAAGACCCCCATCATCGGAGAGTCGGCTTTTGACCCACGATTCGATCTCGGCCTTCTTTCCCGCCGATTCTATCCGGCTCTGATACCCGCGGGTGAGATCGTGTACGGCTTCCTCGATGCTCCGGAAAACCTGCGTTCCCCGCGATTCGAAGATCTCCACACTGGGGTGCAGACCCATCGTGTAGAGAAGGTTGTAGATGATCCCGTATTCCGGAAGGGGATGATGTTCCGTGCCGAGGATTTCGGAGATGGCCCTCTCCTCCTCCCTCTCCCCCACGATCCATGTGAGATAGCAGAGCGCTGTTGCGGCGCGATTCATCCGTTCGATAAAGGCGCGCAGATTTGTCAAGGGAAAGAAACGGGAGGCGAGCGCCACATCGTGCGGCTCGATATCCCTTCCGATCTCCACCGCTTCCCACCGTGCGTGAATGAAATGGAGATTGGTGATCCCCTCGGCGAGGGCGCGATGGGTGATCGCCGCGAGCATCCGGGGATCGGCATCGAGCGCCGTCACGCTTCGAACGCGCCGGGCGAGGGCGGTCGCGATAGCGCCGTTCCCGCAACCGATATCGAGCACCGATTGATTCCACCGCAGTTCCATGCGGCTCAGGAGTTCATCGGTATACGTACTCGTCTCCGATCCCAGGGGTGCAAGCCATGCCCTCTCGTAGCACCCGTTTTCATCGTCCCGTTGCCCGGCATGGAGCGCAGTTTGCCGGACCCACATTTCTTCCCAGTCGATAGCGGCGATCTTCAATGGGGTATCCATGGCTTTATTTCACGGGGGTGGAAAACAAAAGCGCCGTCCCCCATGGGGCGGCGCTCACACAACGATAGCGTTTCTGCATACCAACTCTCCTTTCCGAACACGGGAGGTGAGGGGATTTCTCCCCGCGCCCTCGGGATTTGTATCCACCGGCGGCGCACCATGTCCGCGGTGCGGATTTAGGCAACGCCGCTCGAAGAGTCAGGGCAAACCTTCTCGATCTTGTATTGTATCGGAGGTGCCGGATGGGTGTCAAATTCTTTACCGCTTTGAAATGGTTTCTCCCCCGCCGATGGCATATAATGAAAACAGACCTCGGCCGAGAGCATCGAGGGATTACTGCGGGATCGATCGATGGCGTCATCGAGGAGAAAATCGGCGGGGGGTGGAGGGCGATCGAAGGAAAGCCTTACTGCGCGGCTTCTCTTCGAGCAGTGTGTGGCCCAGACCTGCTCGCGATTTGTGGGCGCTTATGATATTGACGAGGCGATCACCGCGTCTCTTGCCGATATCGGGAAACTGAGCTGTGCCGACCGCGCGTATCTGTTCTTGATGGACGAGGGCGGCCTCACGATAAGCAACACCCATGAGTGGTGCGCCGAGGGTGTTCAGCCCCAGATCGCCCGGCTTCAGCATCTCCCCGCGGATATGTTCGGTTGGTGGATGGCGAAGATCCGGAAGGGCGAAACGATCCATATCCCGGATGTATCCCGGATGCCCCCGGAGGCCCGCGTCGAGCGGGAGCTTTTGGAGAGCCAAGATATCAAAGCGTTGCTGGTTTTGCCTCTGTTCATCGGCGGCAAGGCGGAAGGCTTCATCGGCTTCGATAATGTTTCACGAACGGGGGACTGGACGGAAGCGGATCTGGCCCTTTTGCGGATGCTCTCGGAGACGATCGGCACGGCGCTCGAACGCAAGCGTTCCGAGAGGTTGCTGGCGGAGAGCGAACGCCGATATCGGGATCTGTTCGAGAATGCCAACGACTATATCTATACGCATGATCTTGAGGGCAATTTCACCTCCGCCAACCCGGCGGCCTTCCGGGCATATGGGTATGCGCCGGAGGAACTCCCCAAACTCAACCTCTCGCGGATCGTTGACCCGCAATACCTTCCCATCGCCTTCAAGATGATTCAAGAGAAGGTGATGGGGAACGCCGAGAATCGTCCCTTCGAGCTCTTGACCTATGCAAGGGACGGCAGGCCCATCTGGGTGGAGGTCAATGTTCGTCTCCTTGAACAAAATGGCAAGCCGATCGGCATTCACGGAATCGCCCGCGATATCACTGCCCGCAAGGAGGCGGAACAAGCCCTCCAACACCGGCTTGCGTTCGAAAGGCTTATTGCCTCTCAGAGCACGGCGTTCATCAATTCGCCCCCGGAAGAAGTGGATGAGGGGATCAACGGGGCGCTGCGGGAGGTGGGGCAGTTTGCCGGCGTCGATAGGAGTTACGTGGCTCTATTCGATCCGGATCCCGCTTATATGAGCATCACCCACGAATGGTGTGCCGATGGCATCGCGCCGCAGATCGCCAACCTTCAACATGTTGCCATCGAGCCTCTGGCATGGTGCATCGAGCCGCTCAAGCGCCTCGAGGTCGTTCAAATTCCGCGGGTAAAAGCTCTTCCCCCGGGAGCGGCGGCGGTGAGAGCGCTTTTCGAATTCCAGAGTATCCAATCGGTCGTTCTGGTTCCCCTGAACTATGGCGGGACTTTCCTTGGGTTCATCGGGTTCGATTCGGTTCGAACGGAGAGGGGTTGGTCGGCGGATGACTTGGCGCTCTTGCGGATGGTCGGTGAAATGATCATGAACGCCATCGTTCGCAAACAGACCGAGGAGAAGGCCCGCCGGCGCAATAAAGAGCTCGCTGCCCTCAGCATGATCTCGCAGACGGTAGCGCAAACGATGGATCTGGAACGCATCCTGAAAGAGGCATTGAACAAGACCGCGGAGATGCTGAATGTTACTCATACCGGGTTTTATCTCTTCGATGAAGCGCGACAGGCGCTCGTCCTTGCGGTGCATCAGGGGATCAGCGATGAGCGGGCAGAGGGGATCGCTCCCTTGAACCTTGCCGATCCCAATTTGGCGGATCTGGTCCGATTCAAGAAGCCCCTCTTTCTGGAATCGCTTTCGGGATTTCTCCCCGCGCTTCCGGAGGCCACGGCCGCCGTGGTGCTCGAGCAGCGGCTCAAGTCCATCATGCTCGTTCCCCTCATCTCCAAGGACAAGTTGCTCGGGGTGATGTTCGCATGCACTCAGGATGAGCGTGTTTTCACCCCGGAGGAAAGAGACCTCCTCGTCACGGTGGGATATCAGGTCAGCACGGCCGTGGAGAACGCGCAACTTCTCAAGGAGGCCTCTCGGGCCATGGCGCTTGAGGAGACCGATCGTTTGCGGTCGGCCTTTCTGGCGGCCGTCTCGCATGAGCTGCGTACCCCGATCACATGTATCAAGGGTCTGGCCAGCAGTCTCATCCTCCCGGATGTGGCGTGGGATGAGGAGACTCAGCGGGATTTTCTGGCGACCATCGATCGAGAATCGGACCGGTTGGCGCGGATCGTGAACGATATCCTCGATATGTCGAAGATCGAGGTCGGTGCGATGAAGCTCATGAGGAGCAAGGCGACGGTGGGTGAGATCATCGGGAACCTTCGGGCCGCCATGGAGAGCATTGCTCTCAATCATCGGCTGACGGTATCCGTTCCCGAGGAACTTCCGGCGCTTTCCGTGGACGTACCGCGGATCAAGCAAGTGATCGTAAACCTGATCGAGAATGCCGTCAGCCGGGCGCCGCAAGGGTCTGAGATCGCCTTCAGTGTGAGTCATCGGGATCGGGTGCTCGAAGTGGCGGTCTCGGACCGCGGGGAGCGGATTCCCACTGAAGAGACGGAGCGTATCTTCAGTCCGTTCCATCGCATCGAGGAGAATACTCAGCTCCGCCGGAGCGGCGTGGGCCTGAAATTGGCGATCTGCAAGGGCATTGTGGAAGCGCACGGGGGGAGGATATGGGCTGAGAATTTACCGCGGTCGGAAGGGGTGGTCTTTCGGTTCACATTGCCGCTTGAACCGGCCTAGGGCCTTTTCACCCCGAATCGCTCCACTCGATCACCTCGCTTGACCATACCTCCGAGATGGCCGCCTCCAGAGCCGTCTGCCGGGGCTTGCGGATATCAAGTCGCCATGGCAGTACCCGATCCTCGAACCGGTCCAAAAAGGGGCACTGTTTCCGAAACGCCCGGAGCGTGTGTTCCTCCCCCCCATAGATGATGTGGTCGAGGCGGGCGCCAAGGGGTTCGAGCAGTTCCCGAACGTGCGCGCAGACGCGTTCGAAGAGGTACTCCATTTGCTTTTCGCGGTGCCGGGCGAATCTCTGGGAGGATGAGCCCCCCTGCCGGTGCCGCGCGTGAACGAGTCCGGTTCCCACTTTCCCCCCGATTCGCCTTTCCCCTTCGAAGATCCCGATCCCGTAATCGCCGAGCCGCACCACAATCAAAGCGATCAGCCGGTCGCGCTCGAGAAGCGCCCGGAGCGGGGCCGTGGAAACCCCGCTGAAGGTTTCGCTCCGGGGAAGGGGGAACGGAGGGATCACGGCGCAGGCCAATCCTTCCCCCAAGAAAAGGGCTGCTCCCGTCTTTGAACGGGAGATGCGATTTATCACTTCCTCCGGCACATGATGCAAAGCCTGAGCGCCCGCCGGCAGATAGATCGAGGCATTGGCTCTCCTCTGAGCTTCCAAGTCATCGAGGAAGCGAGCCATGTGCTCGCGGCGGAGGCGGTGCTGTTCTATCTTCATCATCCCATCTCCACGATGGTGACTCCGTCTCCCCCCTCGCCCGCCTCGCCGGGGCGGAAGGATTTCACGAGTGGATGGGAAGAAAGCGTAGAGCGGACGATCTGCCGTACCGTGCCCGTGCCGTATCCGTGTATGATGCGCACGCGCGGGAAACCGGCGATGGATACATCGTTCAAGTAAGCATCGAGCTCCGCCTCGATCTCATCGGCGCGCCTTCCGCGAAGGTCGAGTTCGATGGACCGGCGCCGATGTCCGGGGTCTTTCTCGATGGAAACCGGCTGTCTTGGAGACGGTCTCTCCCCCGAAGGTTCCTCTTTCTCGATATCCTCCAGAGCGGCCCTGATCTTCGACCGACCCGCTTGAATTTCCGCATATCCCCCTTTTGCCGAGATGGATATCACCGTTCCGCGGAGATGGGTATCGATCACCCTCACCGGATCGCCCACGACGATGGCACTTGCGGGTTTTGTCTCTGCGGCCCCTTCGGCTCGAGAGGCCTCCTCCGCCAGATGTTCTCGTACCGCCTTGAGGGCGGCTTTGGCCGCTTGAATGGTTTCTCTGGATCGTTCTTTCCTTAGAGCGGCGGCAGCGCTCTGAATCTCCCGATGCAAGGCGGCCATTTCTCTAGTGACCGCCTCCCGCGCTTCTTCGAGCATCCTTTCCTTGCTTTCCGCAAGGGCCCGGAGCTCCGCTTCGAGCTGTGCCCTCAGGGCGGCGGCGCTCTCACGTTCCCTTTCCGCTTCGGCGTGGAGTTGCCGGGCGGATTCCTTCTCGCGCGTCAGCGCCTTGAGAAGCTCCTCCATCTCGCCGCTTCCGCCGGAGCGCATCTTTCGAGCTGAGGCGATGATCGGTTCCGGAAGGCCCAGTTGGGCGGCGATCTCGAGAGCGTTCGATCCTCCCGGCACTCCGATCACCATCTGATAGGTAGGCCGGAGGGTCACCGGGTCGAACATGAGGGAAGCGTTCTCGATGCCCGGTGTGGCGTACGCAAACGCCTTGATCTGGCTGTAGTGCGTGGTGACCGCAACCAAAGTGCGGGAGGCGAGAAAGTGAAGGAGGATCGCCTGGGCCAGCGCTGCGCCCTCCGCCGGATCGGTGCTGGCGGCGATCTCATCAAGGAGCACGAGGCTCCGGGGCGTGCTCTGCCGGATGATGCGGACGATGTTCCCCATATGCCAACTGAAGGTGGAAAGGGTCTGCTCGATGCTCTGCTCATCGCCGATATCGGCAAAGACGTTATCGAAAAGGGGGATGATGCTTTCCTCGGAGGCCGGGATGGGGAGTCCGGCCTGTGCCATGAGCACCAGAAGCCCCATCGTCTTGAGGGTGACCGTCTTACCGCCTGTGTTGGGTCCGGTGATCACCAGCGCCGAGAAATCCCTCCCGATCTCGATGCTGAAGGGAACGGCGTTCCCTTTGAGGAGCGGATGCCGGGCTTGCACTAGCTTGAGCGCCATGGAGTCATCGGTGGGCGCGGGGATGATCTGAGGTTCGGTGGCGCGGAAAGCGCGGGCGAAGCGGGCTTTGGCCAGGGCGAAGTCGATCTCGGCGGCGAGCGATAGGTTCCCCTGTATCTCGGCTTCGTGGGCGCCCACCTCGGCGCTGAGATAGGCGAGGATCCGCTGCACTTCCCTTTCCACCTCGAGCGCCAGTTGCCGGAGGGTGTTGCCCGTTTCCACGATCGACCATGGCTCGATGAAGACGGTGGCGCCCGTATTGGAGACATCGTGAATGATGCCTTTGACGCGGCTTTGGAATTCGGTTTTGACGGGCAGGACGTATCGGCCGGCGCGCTCCGTGATGAGGGGCTCCTGAAGAAGGCCGTGCGCATGGAGCATCTTCATCAGGCGTTCGAGGCGACCCATCAGATGTTGGCGGGCGCTTTTGAGTTCTTCCCGCAGAGCCGCGAGTCGGGGAGAGGCGGAGTGAGAAAGTTCGCCGGAGGGCTCGATGCATCGCCCGATCTCCGTTTCCACACGCGGCAGCGGTACCATTCGTTCTGCAAGCTCCCGCAAGAGCGGAATTTCGGCATTCAGACCGATGAGGTCCTTCCGCAACCGATTGAGCGCGCACACAGTGGAGCGGACATCGTTGAGCGTCGGGATATCCAACACCTTTTCCCTTGCGGCAAGGGAGACCGCCTGACGGATATCCGCGATCTCTCCGATGGAAAAATCGGGGGCAAGGGAGAGGAGATGGCGCGCCTCCGCCGATAAGCGCAGGGAACGGTCTATGGCGACGGCATCGGTGAGGGGCATGGTATTCCGGGCCAGTTCGCGGCTGAGGTAGAAGGAGGCGAATCCGGCGAGAATCTCGCGGATCTTGGGGAATTCGAGAACCTCGAGGCTTTTTTCGTCCATCGGTTCGTCTCCGGCAAGCCCATTTTACGGGGTTATCCGGCAAAATTCCACTCTGCTCTGCGGCGACTGGGGTAAACCAGCACGGTTGCCGAAGATTAATCCCCCCATCGGATGCAGGCAAAACTCCCCTGAAAATTGAGTGCCGTCCTGTTTTTCAGTTCGGCTCTTATTCGGTAGACTCAACAATCATGATGTGGAGAGAACGCATGCAACTGGATATCTGGGAATGCAGTCAGCATCATATTCACCTCAACTGCGATGGATTTGCCATTCAGTTCCAAGATTTCGAGGAGTTCCGCAAAGCCATTGCTCTGTGCCAAGAGTACATCGAGCGCTATCGATCCCGGTACACGGAGATCCCGAAGGCGTTTCAAGAGTTCTTCAATGAGTCCGGTTGGGAGTGAGGGGGCGCCGGGGGACCCGTTCGGTCAGGGGGGCTGTTGTCCCCTTGTAGAGCCGGTATAAAAGTCCAAAAATTGCGTGAAATTACCCCTTGCAAATTGGCGAAATGCCGCTACAATGAGGGTGAAATAAAAAATAAGGAGGGAACCTGTCAGTGACAAAGACGGCACCCATTCTGCGGACTCAGGTGCTGGACAAGTTCGAAGAAGAAGAGGAGCCTCCGGGCTCGGGCGCTACAAGAGAGGCAATTGAAGAAGAACCTCCAAGTATTTGCTCCCGAGCCGGAAAGGAAAGGTTTTTCGCACATGTTCCGGAGAAGGACTGGACGGATTGGCGATGGCAATTCCGGAACAGAATCACCTCGGTTGAGGAGTTAGCACGCTATCTTCCCCTCACCCTCAAAGAGCGGGCACAGATAAAGCTGGTGACGGCTACATACCCGCTCTCGATCACCCCGTACTATCTCTCGCTGATCGATCCCGACGATCCCTGCGATCCCATTCGGCGGCAAGCGGTTCCTTCGTACGAAGAGCTGGCCCTTGCCAACATGGGGATGGAAGATCCTCTGTGTGAAGAAGAGGACTCGGTAGTGCCCGGGCTGGTGCACCGGTATCCGGACCGTGTTCTCATGGTCCTTACGGATATCTGTCCCATGCTCTGTCGGCACTGCACCCGCAAGCGCGAATGGAAGCATGGGGGTTGGGTCCGAACCCCTGCCCAGATCGAAGCGATGCTGGATTATATCCGGAGGACACCCGTGGTCCGGGATGTGGTCATCTCCGGAGGGGATGTACTCACGCTCTCTACGGCGCAACTCGAGGAGGTGATCGCCTCCCTCCGGAAGATCGAGCATGTGGAGATCGTCCGTATCGGAAGCCGGTTCCCGGTGGTTCTGCCCTTCCGGATCGACGATGAACTGTGCGCCATGCTTTCAAAATATGGCCCGATATGGCTGAATACCCACTTCAACCACCCGCGTGAGGTGACGCCCGATGCGGCAAGGGCCTGCGATCGGTTGCTTCGGGCGGGTGTGCCGGTGAACAACCAGTCCGTGCTTCTGAAGGGTGTCAATGATACGGTCGAGATTCAAAAGAAGCTTTGCCATGAGCTCCTGAAGGCGAAGGTCCGCCCTTACTATCTCTTCCAGTGCGATGAGGTAGCGGGGACGGAGCATCTCCGCACGCCGGTGGAGACGGGCATCAAGATCATCGAAGGCCTGCGGGGGCACACCTCCGGCCTTGCCGTCCCCACATACGTCATTGACCTTCCGGGGGGCGGTGGCAAGGTGCCCGTTCAGCCCGATTATATCTTGGCCCGTTCGGATGACGCGTGGGTGTTGCGCAACTACGAGAACAAGGTATTTCACTATCGCAATCCCACCGGTCATAGGAACGGCCGCACCCAAAAGAAGGGGGGAAACGGCAAGGCGAATCGGGCCGGCGGTGCGGTTCAGTTGTCTCTGCCGACCGGTAGTGATCCCTTGTTAGCATAGACACGGCGATGAGGATTGGGCTGACCTATGATCTCAAATCGGCGGTGCCCCTCACCCCTGAGGGGCACCCCGAAGATGCCCTCGAGGAATACGATAGCGCGGAGACGATCGAGGGGATTGCGGAAGCGCTTCAGAAGGAAGGGCATACCGTTGTCCGCTTGGGAGGAGGACGGGAATTCCTTGAGAACATCTTGAGGGAACGGGTGGATTTCATTTTCAATATCTCTGAAGGCCGGGGAAACTACCGTAGCCGGGAGGCTCAGGTTCCTTCGATCCTCGAGATGCTCGATATCCCTTATACCGGCGCCGATCCCCAGTGCCTCGCGGTTTGCCTCGATAAACCCCTCACAAAGAAATTAGTCTTGATGGAAGGTATCGCTACACCGCAGTGGCGGGTGGTTCATGATCTCGATGAGCTTCGTATGGCATCGTGGGAAGGTTTTCCCTTCCCGGCTTTTGTGAAACCCGCAAGCGAGGGCTCGAGCAAAGGGGTGCGTCTGCGTTCCCGCGTCGAGCATCCGGCGGACCTTCTCGAAGTGGTGAAAGAGGTGCTTGTCAACTATCGTCAGCCGGTGATGGTGGAGGAGTTCATCGAGGGCCACGAGATCACCGTGGGGGTGGTGGGCAATTCCCCCCCCCGCGTTGTGGGCGTCATGCGGGTTGTGCCCCGGAAGGAGTCGCGCCATTTCGTTTACTCGCTCGAGGTGAAGCGCGATTGGCAGAATCTTGTGGACTACGAATGCCCGGCTGCCCTGGGGTCGGAAACGCTGGCGCGCGTGGAGAAGGCAAGCCTCAAGACGTTCGTAACGCTCGGGTGCCGCGATTTTGCCCGCATTGACTTTCGGGTTACCCCTGCGGGAACCCCTTATTTTTTGGAGATCAACCCGCTGGCCGGCCTCAATCCCAAGAGCAGCGATCTTCCGATCATGGCCCGAAAGATGGGATGGACGTATGAGGCCTTGATCTCGGGCATTTTCCATGCGGCTCTGGGAAGGTATCCACCGTGCGTCCGCGCGTAGCTATCGTCTACAATGAGCCCATGCCCGATCGGTACGGAGACGTGGGTGAGACGAAAGCCGTCTTTGGGGTGTTGGAAGCGGTGGCGGGGGTGGAGGGGTCTCTGGCCGATCATGGACATCGAGTCATCCGGGTGCCGTTGCTTCCTCCTCTGGAGGCGGCCAAGGAGAGGCTCAGACGCGTCAAGGCTGATGTGATCTTCAACCTCTTCGAAGGCTTTGCGGGTGATCCGCAGACGGAAGTGGCGCTTGCAGCCTTCCTCCCCGAACTCGGTCTCCCGTATACCGGGAACCCCGCCGAGGCCCTTGCCGCCGCACTCGATAAGGTCAGAGCGAAGGCCATTTTCGAATCAGCCGGCATTGCCACTCCTGTATGGCAGGAGCTCAGATCCGATACGATCGGGCAGTTCCGGTTGTCCTTTCCCTGCATTGTGAAGCCCTGCGCCGAGGATGCCAGCCATGGAGTAGGGCCGGAGAGCGTGGTGCACGATCTTCCTTCCCTTGAGCGGCAAGTGGGGAGGATCTGCCGGTACTTCGGCGGCAGAGCGTTAGTGGAAGAATATATTGATGGCCGGGAGTTCAATATCACGGTGCTGGGGAATTCCGATCCTACCGTTCTGGCCATTTCGGAGATCGTCTATACCTTGCCGCCCGGCCTGCCCAGGATTCTCACCTTTCAGGCCAAATGGGATGAGGGCACGATCTACTGTGATGGCACGGTGAATGTGTGCCCTGCGGAAATTCCCGACGAACTGCGAAATGCCATCGCTGAGGTAGCCATTCGGACTTTCAATGCCTTTGGGTGCCGCGGCTATGCGCGGGTGGATTTCCGTATGGACCACCGCGGTGGGCTGAAAGTGCTCGAAGTCAATCCGAATCCGGATATCTCTCCGGGCGTAGGCGCGGCCCGTCAGGCGCGGGCTTCGGGATATACTTATGGTGAGTTCATCGAGAGGATTGTGAAACTGGCAATGGAGGGGAGAGCGATCGACCGTTCGCCGTTGGCGGCGCCTATCGCGGTTGGGAAAGGGACTGAACCTCTCATTCGTCCGATGACCGCCGAGGACAAGCCCGCGGTCATGGAGATGCTCAGATCTATTCCCGAGTTTGTGCCTCAGGAAGTCGTTGTGGCGGGGGAGCTGATAGATGCTTATCTTGCCAACGGCGTTGCCTCAGGGTATGATCTCCGGGTTGCGGTGATGGAGGGTGAGGTGGTGGGATATGTGTGCTTCGGCCCCACCCCTCTCACTCAGGGGACGTGGGATCTTTACTGGATTGCCGTTTCTCCCCGATCGCAGGGAAAGGGAATCGGGCGGGCCCTCATGAATTTGGTGGAAGCGGAAGTCCGCAAGGCCAAGGGGCGTATCGTCCTTGTAGAGACGGCCTCCAAACCGGGTTATGAGAAGACGCGCGAATTCTACCGGTCGCGGGGGTATGAGGTCATCAGCCGCATCCCCGATTTCTATGAGCCGGGCGATGACAAGCTCACTTTCCAGAAACGTTTGGATTGCCCGAAGAGACGATCTTCGGGGGTTTCTGAGAAGAGCGCTGACGGCGGCTGAGCGGGAAGGTCGATGAATATCAAGCGGAGAACGAAGATTGTCTGCACCATCGGGCCAGCGAGCGGTTCGCCATCCGTGATCGAGGGCTTGATTCGGGCGGGGATGGATGTGGCCCGGCTGAATTTCTCCCACGGCACGTATGAAGATCACCTCGGCTACATCGAAGCGATCCGGAGGGCCTCCGAGAAGCTCGGCATGCCGGTGGCTATCCTTCAGGATCTCCCCGGTCCGAAGATGCGCATCGGCAAGTTCAAGGAAGATCCCGTTCATCTGGAGGAAGGGGCGCAGTTCGTGATCACCGCCCGCCGCATTGTGGGCGATGCCCATGGGGTGAGCGCCATCGTGCCGAACCTATCGAGAAGCGTGAAGCCCGGAGATGCGATTGTGCTGGGCGATGGGGAGATCGAGCTTGAGGTGATCGGAGTCGAGGAAAGCGATGTGGTGTGTCGGGTGGTTTCGGGGGGAGAGCTTCGTTCCCACAAGGGAATCACCTTGCCGGGGGTAGCCCTCGATGTGCCCGCGGTCACGGATCAGGATGTGAGGGATCTGCTTTTCGGGTTGGCACAGGGGGTGGATTATGTGGCCGTTTCTTTCGTCCGGGATCGGGAGGATATCTTGCGAGCGCGGGAGGTGCTCCGCAAGAAGCATGCGGACGTACCGATCATCGCCAAGATCGAGAAGCGGGAAGCATGGAAGAACCTCGATCGGATCATCGAGGTTTCCGATGGGGTGATGGTCGCTCGTGGAGATCTGGGGCTCGAAATCCCCATCCAGAAGGTCCCCTTAGCCCAGAAGGAGATCATTCAGAAATGCAACCGGGCGGGGAAGCCGGTGATCACCGCGACACAAATGCTCGATTCGATGGTGAACTCCCCCGTGCCCACGCGCGCCGAGGTGACGGATGTGGCCAATGCCATCTTCGATGGGACGGATGCGCTCATGCTCTCCAATGAGACGGCCATCGGTCGTTACCCGCTGAAGGCGGTGCGGATGATGGCTCAGATCGCCGTGGAGACGGAGGCGGCGCTCCCGTATCGGGAGCGGCTTTCGGACCGGGCAGAGGACCTTGAACCCCAGCCCGATGATGCCATCAGTTATGCCGCATGCCATGTGGCGCACCAACTGGGCGCGGTAGCGATTGTAGCCTTCACGACGAGTGGGAGTACGGCGCGGCGGGTATCGAAATATCGGCCGGCGGTGCCTCTTCTGGCCAAAGTGGCCGATGCCCGTGTGAAGCGCCGGACGCTCCTTTATTGGGGGGTCTATCCGTATGAAGGACCGGCGCCGGCTACGGTGGATGAGCTGTTCGATCAAGCCGTTGAACTCAGCGTGGAAACCGGTGTTGCCCGGCGGGGCGATCTCATTGTGATCACCGCCGGCACTCCCCTTGCAACACCGGGGACGACGAATCTCCTCAAGGTGGAGCGGATCCCGTAGCTTTATCCGGGATTGAGGTCACTTGCGGGATTCGAGCGCAAGGAGCCTTTTCTTCAGCTCGAGTCCGCCGCTGAATCCTCCCATGGCTCCGTTGCTTCCCACGACGCGATGGCAAGGGATGATGATGGGAAGCGGATTCTTGGCCAATGCTTGGCCCACGGCGCGGACGCTTCCGGGTCGGCCGAGCTCCTCTGCGATCCAAGCATACGAGCGTGTTTCACCGTATGGGATGGAAGCTGTGAGTTTCCATACGGCCCTCTGGAATTCGGTGCTCTCGCGCAGGTCCAGAGGATCGGGGAAGTCCACTCGTTCACCCAGAAAGTACCGACCGATGCGATGAATGACATCGCGGAAAGAGGATGTGCTTGCCCTCGCTTTGGGGAGCAGATCCGAGATCAGCACGAGGGCCTTATCCGCAGCGGGCTGCGGAAGGGTCAGACGGCGCAGGCCGTGTTCGGAAGCAACAATGGCCATCCACCCGAATTCGGTATCGAAAACCGTATAAATGTATCCCAAGGAATATCCCCCCTTAACGGGAACGTGGGGCGCGTTGCGTGCGGGCTTGTATCCGCATCGGCAATCCCCAGATGTGGATGAAGCCCGGTGAAGCGCTTTGATCGAATACGTCTCCCTTATCGTATGTAGCTAGGTTCAAATCGTAAAGCGAATAGGGAGATCGGCGGCCCACAACGGTGGCGGTGCCTCTAAGGAGTCTCATACGGATGGAGCCCGTCACAAATCTTTGAGAGCTATCTACGTACGCCGCGAGGTCCTCCCGGATGGAACTGAACCAGAGGCCGTTGTAGATGAGGTCCGCATAGGTCTGTGCCACAAGCTCTTTGAAGCGGCTCTGATCGCGGGTCAAGGTCATTGCTTCCAGCGCCCGATGGGCTTTTAAGAGGACCACCGCGGCGGGGGCTTCGTAGACTTCGCGGGACTTGATGCCCACAAGCCGGTTCTCCAGATGGTCGATGCGGCCCACGCCGTGTTCTCCGGCGATCTCGGCCACTCGATCGATGAGGGCGACGCCGTCCATGCGCTTCCCATCGAGGCTCACCGGTATCCCTTGCTCAAAGCCGATCTCGATGTAGGCGGGATCGTTCGGGGCCTCATTGGGGTGCCGGGTGTACTTGAACACGTCTTCGGGCGGCTCGGCCCACGGATCTTCCAGTACACCGCATTCGATGCTTCGGCCCCAGAGATTTTCGTCAACGGAATAGGGACTTTTGACCGTGACGGGAATGGGCACCCCACGCTTCTGGGCGTAGGCGATCTCCTCTTCGCGGGTCATGCCCCATTCGCGCGCCGGGGCGATGATCTTGAGGTTCGGGTCGAGCGCCGCGGCGCTCACATCGAAGCGGACCTGATCGTTTCCTTTGCCGGTGCAGCCGTGGGCGATGGCTTCGGCCCCTTCTTGGTGGGCTATATCTACGAGGAGTTTGGTGATCAGAGGGCGGGCCAGAGCGGTGGCGAGGGGATACTCGCCTTCGTACAGTGCGCCGGCTTTGAGGGCGGGAAAAACGAAGTCTCGCACGAACATCTCCCGGGCATCCACCACGACGGCCTTGATGGCTCCGATCTTGAGAGCTCGCTCACGGATCGAGGAATAGTCCTTCTCCATCCCGATATCCACGGACATTGCCACCACATCGAGTCCGTAGCGCTCTTTGATCCACTTGATGGCCACTGAGGTATCGAGTCCGCCACTGTATGCCAATACCACTTTTCCCACGTTTGTCTCCCGGAGAAATCGCTAGACCCCATTCTACCATTGCAAGCGGACTACGGCAACAAGCGCTGCAATCCCAAAAACAGCGATTCTGCTTTGGAGCCTTCACCCTCAGGGTGAATGATCTTGATCACCTCACTGTGGACCTTGCCTCGGAATTCCCCCACACCCCATGAACGATCGTGCTTCTCGATCCCACTCACCCGCCCAAAGGGTTTTCTTGGAGGATCACCCTTGATCCCCCCGAATCTCAGCACGCTCTTCTTCAATCGCTGTTTTGGGGGCCATCGCAAATGGGGCAAGGAAATGAGTCAGGGGCTCTGCCTTGTGAGAGGTTTGGGGACCCCCGAATCATCGGTGCTTCGTTCCCCGAGACATGAAGAAAAGGGAACGCCCCCAAGAGCGTTCCCTTTTCCATGAGCGAATTGAGCCGGATCGTTCAGACGGCTTCCAAAAGTTGGCTTACGACTTCGCTGATGAGCTGACCCTCCGCCTTGCCTTTAAGTTGGGGCATGAGCTTGCCCATCACCTTGCCCTTGTCTTTGGGGCCTTGCGCTCCGACTTCCTGAATCACTTTGCGGGCAAGGCTGGCGATCTCCTCCCGGGACATCTGCTGCGGCAGATACTCCAGTAAAACAGCCAGATCCGCCTCTTCCCGGGCAACGGCATCGGGGCGATTGGCTTTCTTGAATTCTGCGATGCTCTCCCGCCGGCGTTTGACCTCTCGGCTGAGCACCTCAATGATTTCGGCATCCGTGAGAACGGCGTCCTTGCCCTTGGCGATCTCGGCGTTGACGATCGCCGCCTTGGCCATGCGCAGCGCCGATAGGCGTACCTTGTTCCCCGATTTCATGGCCTCTTTCATATCGGCGGCCAGCCGCTCATGCAATGCCAATGCCTACTCTCCTCAAGCGGGTGAACACCGCACTTACAAACCTTTGGAACTTCTCACGCTCTTGCGCTTCTTTGTCGCCCGCTTCTTTTTGCGGAGCACTGAAGGCTTCTCAAAGAACTGACGCCGTCGGTACTCACTCAAGATACCGTCGTTCTGGACCTTCTTGTTGAAGCGCCTCAGCGCGCTCTCGATGGATTCGTTTTCTTCTACGATTACTTCGGTCAAACCCGGTTGCCTCCCTCTGTGTTTTGATATCCGAAGGGATTATAGCTATTGAGAGAGGGGCTGTCAAGCTGAAGGTGTTCGGCCTATCACGAAGTGGCACGATTGCTCATCCATTTTTGCATAAGGCCGGATAAACTCCTTCCCGGGACTGGCCCGGCGGATTCGGTCGATTCTCGTTTGAATTGACACAGGGCTTCCGTCATGTGATAGAATTACACACGATGAGTGGATACTTCCTGGGTGTGGATATCGGTTCGGTCAACGCTAAACTCGTCCTCCTCGACCGGGATGCCAATGTTCTCCATACCGATGCCGAACGGGTGACCACAGGGCCTCGAGATGCGGTGATTTCGCTCCTCACCCGCCTTTCGCAAAAAGTCAGCCTTGATGGGATCGTCGCCGCGGGGGTGTCCGGATCGGGGAAGGGGATTATTCCCCCCGAACTCAACTGGGCGGCATACTCGAGCCCTCTGGCCATTATCTCCGGGCTATTCAAGTTTCACCCAGATGTCAAGACGATCATCCAGATCGGCGGGCAAAGCTCGCTGGTGATCGAGGTCGAGGATGGCCTCAAGAAACCATGGAAAGTGGTTTCGAATCCCCTCTGCGCCGCGGGCACAGGAAGATTCCTCGAACAGCAAGCCTACCGGCTGGGAATCAGTCTGGATGATTTCGCGCGCCTTGCGCTGAATGCGGAGGGCACCCCACCCCGAATCGCCGCCCGGTGCAGCGTGTTCGCGAAGACCGATCTCATTCACCTCCAACAGAAAGGCGCCCCGGTGGAGTCTATTCTGTATGCCCTTTCGGATTGCGTGGCCCGTATGGTTGCCTCTTTCAAGAAGGGTGCCTTTGCCGAGCCGATCTATTTCGTCGGGGGTGTGGCGGCCAATGCGGCGGTTCAGGAATCGCTCAACGAGGTTCTCTCGGCACGCAACGGGCACCCGATCAAGATCATCGTTCCCGAGGGCTATTTGCATGTGGAATCCCTAGGGGCGGCATTGCTGGCGAAGGATTCCGGGAAGCACTCGAAAGTCGAGATCCTAGAGAGTGAAGAAACGGGGAAGCGATACTTCGTGATGCCGAAGCTTGAACGTGTAACGCAACGAAATGATTGGGTCGCTCCCCGGATCGAAGGACCGTTCAAGGGGTATCTGGGCGTTGATGTGGGTTCCACGAGCACCAAGGGCGTGATCCTCGATGAATCCGGCAAAACCGTCATGGCCAAGAGCTATCTCATGACCGCCGGCAGACCCCTGGAGGCGGTCAAACAAGTGCTCCGCAATCTCTTGGCGGTGGTTGGGGATAACGCCCAGATTGCCGGGGTGGGGGTCACCGGTTCAGGCCGATACCTTGTGGGGAGCTTCATCGGAGCCGATCTCATCAAGAACGAGATCACGGCCCAGACGCGCGCGGCGGAGGAGTTGGCCCCCAATGCGGATATCATCGAGATCGGCGGGCAGGACTCGAAGCTGGTCATCAAGCGCAACGGCGTGGTCGTGGACTATCAGATGAACAAGGCGTGCGCCGCCGGAACGGGTAGCTTCATTGATGAACTGGCCGAGATGCTCGATGTCTCGGTCAAGAACGGCGATTTTGCCCGTTTGGCTTTCGAAGCGCCTCATACCATCGACCTCGGTTCTCGATGTGCCGCTTTCATGGGTCAGGCGGTGGCTTCGGCGCAACAAGAGGGGGTTCCTCTGGAGATCATCACCGCCAGCCTCTCCAATTCGATTGCCCGGAACTATCTCTCCAAAGTGGTGGAAAAACGCCGTCTGGGGAATGAAGTGATCCTTACCGGTGCGGTGTTCTACAACGAAGCGGTGGTCTCCGCCTTCAAGCAACAACTTCCCGATAAGAAACTGATCGTCCCGGAACACAAGGAGATCACCGGAGCCATCGGCGCGGCTCTCTTGGCCAAAGAAGAGATGCCCCCCGGTCCATCGAAGTTCAAGGGCTTCCGAAAGCTCATCGATGAGGAGTACAAGCTACGGACCTTCACCTGCAATCGGTGCGATAATAACTGTACCATCAGCCGTTTGGAAGTTGCCGGTGAGCCGCCGACTTTCTACGGAAGCCGTTGTGACCTGTACGATAGCACGGTAAGCCGCGGCCGGATCGAGACGGCCTTCGATGAAAGGGAACGGTTGCTCTTCGCGGGATATGACGAGAGCTCCCCCGGCAAGCCGGTCGTGGGTCTGCCCAGGGCGCTCATGATATATGATTTCGCCCCCTTGTTTATCGGCTTCCTGAATTCGCTGGGTGCCAAGATCGTTTTCTCCCGCAAGACCAATCGGCAGGTGATCGAGCAAGCGATCGAGATCAGTTACACCGATAGTTGTTTCCCGATCAAGCTCCTGCACGGACATGCGGCCACTCTGAAAGATGCGGATTTCCTCCTCTTCCCGAGCGCCCTCCGGCTGGGCCTTCGCGAAGGTGACGAGAACCAGAAATATGCCTGCCCTCTGGTGCAAGCCTCGCCTTTCCTCATCCGCGAAGCGCTCAGGCTTCATAAGAAGCTTCTCATTCCGTTCATTGACTTCAGCATGGGCGATGAAGAGGTCATCGAGAACTTGGTCAAGGTGGCCCAGAAGATGGGTTTCAGCAAGAAGGCGGGCAGAGCGGCTGCTCTGGCGGGGCTCGAGGCGCAGCGGAGGTTCGAGAAGGAACGCGAAGAGCGAGGGCGCGAGCTTCTAAAGCGGATCCGGGAAGAGGGCCGGATCGGCGTGGTCATCCTCGCCCGGGCGTATATGGCTCAGGACTCAGGGGCTAATCTCGGGATTGCCGAGCAACTCGCTCAGCTCGGTGTGGTGCCCATCCCGCTCGATTTCCTCCCTCTTTCCACGGTGAATGTGCGTCAGTACACCGATCGCCCCTATTGGGCGTACGAGAGCAAGCTGATCGCTGGCGCGGCCATCACCGCGGCCGATCCGCATCTCTACGGACTCATTCTGACCAACTTCGGATGCGGGCCCAATTCCTTCGTGCTCAATATCGTGGAGGATATCGTGGGCACGAAGCCCCTTGGGCACCTTGAGATTGACGAGCATGCCGCCGAGGCCGGCATCGTCACTCGGCTTGAGGCGTTCGTGGATACCATCAAGGGGTTTGACCGCGCGGGGAAATTCCGCCCATCGTCCAAGCCGGTTTACCGGTGCGCTTCGATGCTCGATAATTCAAAAGGGATTCTTCTGCTGCCGAGGATGTGCCCCCATGCCGAGGTTCTGGCTGCCGCCATGCAGGCGTTCGGGGTGGAAGCCTATGCCCTTCCGCCCGCCAATGAAAAGAACCTCCTTTACGCCAATCGATATACTTCCGGGAAGGAATGCTTGCCCTATCGGGTCACGCTGGGGGATTTCCTGAGGCTCTATTACGAGAATGGACTCGGCATCGATCTCAAACGGGTGGAGGGATTCATGGCCGGTGCCTTCGGGCCGTGCCGCCTCGGCAAGTACGCGCTCGAACAGGGCGTTATCCTCCGGGAGATCGGCTTTGATCTACCCATCCGCACCAGCGTTTCCAATAACGCCTATCGTGATTGGGGTCTGGGCCTGGCCTTCGAGCGTCTGGCATGGCGGGGCATCGTGGCATACGATTATCTCCAGAAACTGCTGTGGCGCACCCGGCCCTATGAGAAGGTCAAGGGCTCAGCGAATGCCCTCTTCGAAGAGCTTACCGCCGCTGTCTCCGATCGCGTTCGCCGCAGACAGCCCTTCGCCGATATTCTCCGGGAAGCGGTCCCCAAGTTCAAATCGTTGATAGATCCGGATCTCCCCCGCCGGCCGCTGGTGGGCATCAATGGCGAGATATTCCTCCGTTCCAATAGTTTCAGCAACAACAACCTTGTGGAGAAATGCGAAGCGGCCGGGCTCGAGGTCTTCGTTTCGCCGTTCTCGGAATGGATGAATTACCTTGCCTTGCGCAATGTTCAGGATGGGATCATGTACCGGCAGGTGAGGAAGGCGATTCGAGGCTATATCCGGCGGAAGATCCAGCAACACGATGAGAAATCGGTGGTAAAGCAGTTTGCGCCCTTCGTGGATGTAGAAGAGCCGACGATCGAGCAGTTGCTCTCATACACGCGGCCGCATCTCTCGCCCCGGTGCGGAAGCGAAGCGGTGCTCAGCATCGGCACGGGCATCGAGTGGATGGAGAACCCGCACTTCGCCGGGGTGATCTCGGTGATGCCCCATGGATGTATGCCCGGAGGCATCGTGGCGGCCATGTCCGAGAATCTTTCCCAAGAGTATGGCAAGCCCTGGATTTCCCTCACGTTCGATGGATCCCTCGAAAACAACAATCTCGTGAAGATCCAGAACTTTGCCGAGATCCTGCGGTATGCGGGGAACCGCACGGCCGGCAGAGCAGGGGATATCCGGGCCCGTTGAATCGACCGGTGCCTTTCAGAGGGTGCCCCGATTTACCGCCGTCTCTTTGTATTTCCCCCTTTATCCACCCTGTGGGAAGAGCAAGTCCGATGGAGAAGGAAAGAAGGCCATGAACCGTAAGCGTTCGGAAGAGCTATTCTTGGAAGCTCAGCGGTTTCTCCCCGGGGGGGTGGATAGTCCGGTGCGCGCTTTCAAAGCCGTCGGCGGCAATCCCCTGTTCATTCGCAGGGGCAAGGGCTCCCGGATCTGGGATGAAGACGGCAACGAGTTCATTGACTATGTGGGTTCGTGGGGGCCGCTCATACTGGGGCATGCCAATCACGGGGTGATCAAGGCCGTACAGCGGGCGGTGGAATCCGGGACGAGTTTCGGTGCACCTACGGAGTGGGAGACGGCGCTTGCCCGGCTTGTGTGCGAGGCGATGCCATCCATCGAGAAGGTTCGGTTCGTGAGCTCGGGCACGGAGGCCACCATGAGCGCACTCCGTCTGGCGCGGGCCTTCACCGGAAGGGAAAAGATCGTCAAGTTCGCCGGATGTTACCACGGGCATTCCGATGGGCTGCTCGTCAAGGCGGGGTCCGGGGCCATGACCCTCGGCGTGCCGGATAGCCCGGGCGTTCCCCGCGGCTATGCGGAGAACACCCTCGTTGCGCCTTTCAATGATCTCGAAGCGGTGCGAACCCTTTTCAGTCGGTATGCGGATATCGCGGCGGTGATCGTCGAGCCGGTGGCGGCGAACATGGGGGTTGTGTTGCCGAAGCCGGGGTTTCTCGATGGCTTGCGCGAGATCACCCGGTCGGCGGGGGTGCTCCTCATCTTCGACGAGGTCATCACAGGTTTTCGGGTGGCCTACGGCGGGGCGCAGGCGCTGTACGGGGTCAGGCCGGATTTGACGTGTCTGGGGAAGATCATCGGCGGGGGGCTCCCGGTGGGGGCATACGGGGGGCGGGGGGAGATCATGGATTTAGTTGCGCCCGCCGGGCCGGTCTATCAAGCCGGCACACTATCGGGCAACCCTGTGGCCATGGCGGCGGGAATCGAGACGCTTCGTCTACTTCAGATGCCCGGACTGTACGATGAATTGGACCAGAAGGGAAAGCGCCTCGAAGAGGGAATCCGGACCGCGGCCGCGAAGGCGGATATCCCCGTTCAGATCCCCCGGATCGGTTCGATCCTCACCGTGTTTTTCACGGATGGCCCCGTGACCGATCACGCCTCCGCCATGCGGGCGAATTTGGAGCGTTTCAAACGTTTCTTCCGTGCGCTACTCGAAGAAGGCATCTACTGGCCGCCCTCGCAATTCGAGGCGGCATTCGTCTCGCTTGCCCATTCCGAAGAGGATATCGAAGCAAGCATCGGCGCGATGGTGCGCGCATTCACGGCAATTGCCGAGTAGAGAGTCCTTTTCTTCGTAAGCTCACAGCCCTTTCCGCGCCACTAGTGCAGCGAGATCCGCCACCCGGCAACTGTAGCCCCACTCGTTATCGTACCATGCGATGATCTTGACCATGTTGCCGTCGATGACCATGGTGCTCTCGGCATCGACGATGGAGCTGTGAGGATTCCCCTTGAAGTCCACGCTCACGAGGGGTTCGGTGCAGAAATCGAGGATGCCCTTGAGCGGTCCGCTTGCCGCTGCTTTCAAGGCTTCGTTGACTTCGTTTGCGGTGACCTCGGTCCGTAGGTCCGCCACCAGATCCACCACGGAGACGGTGGGGGTCGGCACCCGGAAGGCCATGCCGTGGATCTTGCCCTTGAGGTCCGGTATGACCTGCGTGACCGCCTTGGCGGCGCCGGTCGTGGTGGGAATGATGCTTGCCCCCGCCGTTCGGGCCCGGCGCAGATCCTTGTGATAGATATCCAGAATCCGCTGGTCATTCGTGTACGAATGGATGGTGGACATGAGCGCCCGGCTGATGCCGAAGCGTTCATGGATCACTTTGACCACCGGCGCGACGCAATTGGTGGTGCACGAGGCGTTGGAAATGATCCGGTGTTTGGCCGGATCGTATTTATCATCGTTCACGCCGATCACCACCGTGAGGTCCTCATTCTTGGCCGGTGCGGTGATGATCACTTTCTTGGCCCCCCCGTTGAGATGAGCCATCGCTTTAGGCGCCTCCGTGAAAAGGCCGGTGGATTCGATCACGATCTCCACCCCGAGATCTTTCCACGGGATGTTGGCGGGATCCCGCTGTGCCAGAGCCTTGATGGGTTTTCCCCCAACGAGGATGGAGTCCCCCTTGACCTCCACGCTCGCCGGATAGATGCCGTAGGTCGAATCGTATTTCAAAAGGTGGGCATTGGCCTGTGGATCGGCCAGATCGTTGACCGCCACCACTTCCAGCGCATCGGGATAGCGCTCGTTGACGGCCTTCAATACTTGCCGCCCGATTCTCCCGAATCCGTTGATGCCGATCTTGATCGCCATTCGATTCACCCCCTTTTGGATTTGGATTGCACTATAGCTTGAGGAAAGGGGATTGTCAAGGAATGTGCCCCGCCGCCGTGAAAGGAAAGTTTCTATCGAACAAAGGAGACTTTCGGCAGTGGGTTAGTCGAACGAACCGCCCCTTCGAGAATTGGCTGGGGATCCAGGATTCGAACCTGGGCTAACGGATCCAGAGTCCGCTGTCCTACCACTAGACGAATCCCCAGTGCCGGGGCCCTGAGACAATCGCCTCTATTATAGCATCAGGGTTGAGCGTGTTGCCAGTGTCCGATCAGTCCCCTGAGGGGTGGTTCCAGAGTTCCATCGGCCTGCGATTCCCTAGAAGAATTTCTCTTCGAAGGGGATATTCGCCGCCTTGAGCCGATCGTAATCCATCCGGAGGCGGGCATTGGCAATCGTGCGGTTCTCGTTTGCCAGTGCCTCCGATTCTTCCTCGGCGGCGAACATGTACACCTTGGAGACGGTGTGTTTGCGCTTGCCGATGGTGAAGGTGTAGTCCGCGATGAGGAGATATGTCTCCAATTCATGAGTCCCTTTTTTCCCCTTGGGGAGCTTGAGACGCTTCACCGTCTCCTTGCGCAGAGAGATTTCCAGAGAGAGCTTTTTTCGGCCTTTCTGGGCCCGTTGAATGAAATCCTCGAGGCGCCCGTAACCGGCGGTTCGGCACGTTCCGGCCATTTCTCCTCCTTATCCGATCAGCCATTTCTTGAATTTCCCCAAGACGATGAGCCCCAGCGCTGTTGCCGCCAGTGCCAGCGCTGCCCCCGCCACTCCGGTGGTTGCCACAGGTGTCCCGCAATCGGCGCAGGGTTCCCCCGGGAGGCCCGGTTCACCCGGCGGGCCGGCGGTTCCCGGAATCACGAACACCGCACTCGATCGGATGCCGAGTGCAGCATCGCTTGCGTTCACGATGTGAAAGCCCGCCGCTGTGTCCGGAACGGCGATCGTCCCGGAGAAATCCCCATTTGTATCGGTGGAAAATGCGCCCAGAGCGATCATCCCGTCCCAATCGAGATCGATCGTTTGGTTTGCGCTGAACCCGCTTCCCGAGATGTTCACCCGATCTCCCGGCATTCCCGTTGGGGAGCCGAGCGTGAGGACGGCGCCGGTCAGCACTTTGATGTAAAAGTCGGCCGTTGCCTCAGCGCCGGTGCCGCTTCTGGCGCCGATCGTGTGGGGTCCGCTCGAGGCCCGGGGCACGGTCATCGTGGCCGTGAAAGAGCCATCCGGTCCGGCGGTGACGGCGTTCGCCTCGGGGATCGGGGCTCCATCCCAATATAATCCAATGGCTGAGGAAGGGGTGAATCCACTGCCGGCGATCTCCACCGAATCTCCCGGGAAGCCCGAAGCCGGCTCGACCGAGATCGCCGCCTTGCTGCCCGGGGTGCGGACCAGAAAGACGGCGCTTGCCTCCTTGCCCGCCGTGTCCTGCGCGCGAACGGCGTGATAGCCCGCCGAAGAAGACGGGGGCACGATGAACCGGGCGGCAAAGGCCCCCTTCGAGTCCGTTTGTTGGGCATTCCCTTCCGGAAGAAGCGCACCGTCCCAATACAGGCTGAGAGAGGCCGCCGGTGCGAATCCAATTCCGTTGATCTGAACGGAATCGCCCGGTAGACCGGACGATGGATCGAGAGCGATGAGCGGAGGGATGATTTCGCCCTTCTTTTCCGCCTCGACTTCAAAACTTGCCCTTGCCTCAATGCCGGCGCTATCCCGCGCCGTGAGCGTGTGGATGCCCGGCGAGGCCGTTCCCGGCACCTTGAAGGAGATGGTAAAGGAGCCGTCTTTTCCGGCACGGATGAGGCTATCGGCGCTCAAGAGCACGTCGCTCTCGTAGATATCCGTATTCGCGGGTGTGAGAGCGCTTTCATCCCATCGGAGGCTTATCGCCGCCAGAGGGGTGAACCCCTTTCCGGATGCCTTCACGATCGTGCCGGGAACGCCCACCGAGGGCTCGAGTGTGAGACTTGCGATGGAAGGCGCTTCGATGGTGAACACCGCCCCGGCTTCGAGTCCCGCGCTATCGCGGGCGGTGAGGGTGTGGGCACCCGCCGCGGCCTTGGGCACGATGAAGGAGACGGTGAAGGATCCGTCCGTTCCGGTGGAAGGACCGGTGCCGAGAATGGTGTCCGCGGGAGGGGCGGATTTATCCCACAAAATGGTGATCGCGGCCGAAGGGGTGAAACCGTTTCCCTCGATGGTGATGGCATCCCCCGAGGCGCCTGAATCGGGTGAGAGGGATATCTTCGGAATGATCCGGAAGCCGGCGCCGGCTTCGAGTCCAGCGCTATCGCGGGCGGTGATGACGTGGGCACCGGCGGGTGACTTCGGCGCGGTGAAGGAAAGCACGAAGGTGCCATCCGCCCCTACCGTGGGGTTGATGGCTCCCAAGGTCTGCGTGATTGAGGGGGAGAGGCTTCGATCCCAGTAGATGCTCACGGCGGCCAAGGGGGTAAAACCCTTTCCGGAAATGACGATCGTCTCGGCCGGTGGTCCGAAATCGGGGCTGAGGGAAATGGCGGGTGCCGGGGGTTGGCCCACCTCATCGGTGGGGGAAGGGGTGGGGGCCTGCCCATCCTCGGGAAGGGCGCTGGCGGCAAGCCCCGGGAACGGACTCAGAACCCACAAGGCAAGGAGCATCATGGCGGCGGTTGCCATCAACCTTCGTTTCATGGGAGCCTCCTTCTGGGCGCCGGTCGATCGAGGAGCGCGCCGGGGTGGACGGACTCATTTTAATGCTTGACAGGGCTGATGGCAATCGCCGCCGACCGGCGCGTTCAATTCCGCCGATCCTTTCGTGCGGCCTCGGCCTCTTGGCGGCCCCTTCGGTAGAAGAAGAAACCTACCCCCGCCAGAGTTACTCCCACCATGATCGGGACAACGATCAAAGCGATGCTGATGTCGTCCGAATCGTCTATCGAAGCCGGCATCTCGGCGGCGGTTTCCTCCGCTCCGCCGGGTTCGATATCGGGGTTTGTGGTGGATGGGAGGGGGGATTCTTGCCCGGCCGATGGGCTCGTCTGGCCGGGGGATGGGGTGGTGGGCGCGTGCGGAAAGCTTGCCCACCAGCGATCGATCTCGTTGAGCGCAAAGGCCTTTGGCGCGGAGAGGGTTCCGCCGGATTCGGCCCGCACGCTCTTGCCGGCATCCACTGCGGCCTCGGTGCCGGCCGTATCTGAAATCCAGACGATGCCATCGAGGACATTTACGAAGCTTGCGCCTCCCTCAGCCCTCAAATCGAATTCGATGGCATCGATCCCCTCGAATTCTGAAGAAGCCGGATCTTTTGCCTCCACCATGACATCGGCGGTTCGGATGCGGGCGGTGAAGGGTAAGCGGGCCAGCGGGTCGATCAGCACCCACATCCGTCCCCGAGCTAGATTGATGGGGAGGGGATCGGTGGGGGAAGCGATCGTATCAGGGGAAAGGGCGATCATCGTCTCGGGTCCGACCCCGATGATTCGCGAGGAACCAAGAAGGACCTCGGCCCGGCTTCCCTTGGAAGTCCGGATTTTGTCGCCCGAAAAGAGCGGGGATCCGGCGGTCAGGCTTGCCCACTCGGTGGAAGGGGGGCGCTGGAGTTCAACGGTTCCCGCTGTAAAGTTCGTGATCCCGAGCCTTATTGCTCCCTCCTCAGGGGTGGGAAGGGTGATCCCGCCGGCCAGCGTTTTGCTATCTATGGTGAGCAGAATCCGCCGAGCCGCCGCTTCGAAAATGTCTCTGGCTTCATTCTCATCTATTCCCGTATAGCTCATGTGGAAGACGGCATAGTAAGTGGGTGCACCCTTGAGGGTCATCTCCCCCCAGTATAGATGTTCGATGGGAAAATACCTGAGGGAGCCGAACCGATCGGGCTCGTCCACCACGGAGACGAGGCGGGAGGTCTCTTGGCCCTGGGATGACCACTCGACCGCCTGAGAGAAAGCGGCTCTGGCCAGTGCGAAGCTCTCTGCCGCTTGGTCGGGCTCATCGTATTGGTAAATTCGTGAATCCACCCAGTGGGTTTTCCCGTTGGATGATGATTGACATCTCCAAATAAGCATGGTAGAGGACTCGTCGGATTCAACCCGGGCCCATTGGAGCGTCATATCCATGGGGGAACAATCGCAGTCCCCCTTAGTAAGCGGCGCGGGCTCTGCGGCACCGGCGATGGCCGGCAAGCCCATCATGAGGAGGAGTCCCGCCAGAGTTCCGAGGAGGAGAAGCCGAGCTTTGCCGTGGAGAGAGCATTCACACATGGATGAGGCCCCCCTTTCAAACGCTCTGGATGTGCTATCCAAAGGTGTGTGCGTTCATGACATAGTGTAGCATCATTGAGGGCTTTTGTGTGTAGTACTGTGGTCAGGTTCGGTTCCCGATTCCCGGAGGTGTGCTCAGCCTTCGGGGGTGAGAGAGTGCTATACTATAGACAATCTCCAAATTCCCGCCTCGAGGTGCGTTATGGTGGATGCTGTTCGTCCGGAGGAACGGATCGCATGGCTGCGGGAACAGATCAATCTTCATAACTACTATTACTATGTTCTCGATTCCCCCCGCATCAGCGATGCCGAGTATGACGCGCTCATGCGCGAGCTCCGGGAGTTGGAAGCCGAACATCCGGAGCTGATCACGCCGGATTCACCCACCCAACGGGTCGGGGCCGCTCCCGTGGAAGCCTTCGGTGTGGTGGAGCACCGTGAGCCGCTCCTGAGCCTCGGAAACGTATTCAATTATGAAGAGCTGAGGGCATGGCACAAGCGGGCGCTCGGGCTTCTGGAGGGGGAGCCGTTCGAGATGGTCTGCGAGCTGAAAATGGATGGGCTCGCGGTGGCCCTCACGTATGAGAACGGACTGTTTGTCACCGGGGCCACGCGGGGGGATGGGTGGCGGGGGGAGGATGTCACTCGAAACCTGCGCACCATTCGTTCCATTCCGCTTTCGGTGCCGAAGGATACGGCGCCGCCGCGGTTCGAAGTCCGGGGCGAAGTATATCTCCCGAAGGCCAGCTTTCGGAAGCTGAACGAATCCCGCGCCGGTGAAGGGTTGCCCCTCTTCGCCAATCCCCGCAACGCGGCGGCGGGTTCCCTGCGGCAGCTCGATCCCCAGGTCACAGCCAAACGGCCCCTCGATATCTTCATCTATGCGCTCGGCTGGGCCGAGGGCAGGGCCATGCCGTCCACTCACTGGGAAACGCTGGAGTATCTGCGATCGCTCGGGTTCAAGATCAGTCCTTACAATACTCGGGTCCGGACGATCGAAGAGGCTGAGGAATACCATCGGAGATGGGAGGAAAAGCGGGAATCCTTACCTTTCGAAGTGGATGGGGTGGTGATCAAAGTGGATCGTCTGGATTTTCAGCGTCGTCTGGGGGCGGTGGCCCGTGAGCCCCGGTGGGCGATCGCGTATAAGTTCGCCTCGATTCAGGCGACCACGGTGCTCAAGGATATCGGGATCAATGTGGGCCGAACGGGGAGCCTCAATCCCTACGCGATCCTCGAGCCGGTGAAAGTAGGCGGGGTGACGGTACAGCATGCGACGCTTCACAATGAGGATTATATTCGAGAGAAGGATCTTCGCGTCGGTGATCGGGTGATCGTGCAGCGGGCGGGGGATGTGATTCCGGAGATCGTGGCGGCGGTGCCGGACGAGGAGCACGAGCACCGGCCGCCCTTCAAGATGCCCGATCGTTGTCCCGTCTGCGGGGCGGAGGTCATCCGCCCCATCGGAGAAGCGATGCACCGGTGCACCAATATGGCTTGTCCGGCACAAGCGTTGGAACGGCTCAAGCATTTTGTCTCCCGCGGGGCCATGGATATCGAGGGGGTTGGAGAAAAACTGTGTACCGCCCTCTTCGAGCGGGGGTTGGTCAAAAATGTGGCCGATTTCTATTACCTTACGCGGGAGCAGCTTTTGGAAGTGGAGCGGATGGGGGAGAAAAGCGTATCCAATATCTTGGCCTCCATCGAGGCGAGCAAGGATCGGCCTTTGGGGCGATTGGTCTTCGGATTGGGCATCGAGCATGTGGGTTCGGAAACGGCCAATCTCCTCGCCCGCCGATTCCAGACGATGGACCGGCTGGCTCAGGCCACCGAAGCGGAACTGACCGCCATCCCTTCCATCGGCCCGCGGATCGCCGAGAGCGTTCTGGCGTTCTTCCGGCAAAAGCAGAATCTCGATATCATCCAGCGCCTTCGGGAAGCGGGGGTGCGCATGGATCAGGGCTCGGAGGGGGAGCCTCAGGCGGGATCGCCGCTGGCCGGCAAGACGTTCGTTCTCACCGGCAAATTGGAATCCCTCACGAGGGAAGAAGCGGAATCGCGGATCCGCTCGCTCGGCGGCACCGCCGCCTCGAGCGTGAGCAAGAAAACCTCTTATGTGGTCGTCGGCGCTGATCCGGGATCGAAACTGGAGAAGGCCCGGGCGTTGGGCATTCCCATTCTGACGGAGTCGGAATTCCTCAAGCTCATCGGCGGGGCACAGGGGTAGCTCATGGAACCGTGGTACAGGGAGGGCCTTCGCTTCGAATGCCTTCGCTGCGGCAATTGCTGCAGCGGAAGGCCGGGGCATGTTTGGGTGACGGACGGGGAGATCAAGACCATCGCCGATTATCTGGAGATCCCCGAGCCGGAATTCCGGGAGCGGTATGTGATCCGGGTGGGTGAGGGAGGGATGAGCCTTGCGGAGCGGTTCAATCACGATTGTATCTTCTTCAACCGGACTCATGGGTGCGTGATCTATCCCGTGAGGCCCCGCCAGTGCCGGACATGGCCCTTCTGGAGGGCGGTGCTTCTGGCCCCCGAGATCTGGGATGAGATGGCCCGGAGTTGCCCGGGCATTGGCCGGGGGAGAACCTATCGCCTCGAAGAGATCGAGGCGCTGGCGGACAGCGCCTGAGGTCTGAGGGCGCCCTTTTCAACCGCTGTTTTCGCACTCTCCCGAAAAGAGCGGTTCAGCTTTGCAGACTTCACCCTCGGGTGACTAACCATATGATCACCTCATTCCGAACCTTGCCCCGGAACCTTCCATATCCGATGAACGATCAGGCTTCTTCGATCCCACCCGCCCGCCCAAAGGGTTTTCTTGGGGGACACCCCCAATCCCCCGGCAGAGAGGTATCTCTGCACTCTCTTCTTCAACCGCTGTTTTCGGGCTCTTCTGACGGGTGCACCGCCGAACACGGTATGCTATAATCCCCCTTGGGGCAAGGCCGCCGCCTTGCCCCTCATATTGATAGTCTCGAAGGTGATCCGTTCGTTTTGCGGGGAGGGCCGTCTCCTCGAATTTCATCGGAGGATAGGGCGTGAGCATCAAAGATGATCTTGCGAAAATCGTGGGGGCGAAGAACGTCCTCGATGATCCGGCGAAGATGGCACCCTATGCCGAAAGCCGCAGTCTCTTTGTCCCCCCTCGGGCGCCGAACTATGTGGTCCGTGTCCGGAGTGCGGCCGAAATCCAGAAAATCGTGGAGCTCGCCAATGAGAAGAAGGTGCCCGTTGTGCCCGCAAGCTCGGGCGTTCATCTCAACGGGAATGCCGTGGCCATGCAGGGCGGGATTCTGGTGGATCTGAGCGGGATGAAGCGCATCGAAGAGGTGGATGAGCGCAACCGCAAGGTGCGGATCGAGGCCGGTGTCACATGGAGTGAGCTCGGGCCGGAACTGGCCAAACACGAGTTCATGACCATGAATCCGCTTCTGCCCCATGCGCAAAGCTCGGTGGTGACCGCTTGGCTTGAACGGCAACCGGCGCTCAATCCCCGTTTCGAGTTCGGCGAACCGATCTCTTCCATGGAGATGATCTGGCCCACGGGGGAGATCTTCCGCACCGGAACGGCCAGCTCCGTTGGGTACGGCAGAGAGGGGAACTTCGCCGATGGTGGCTATCCGTACGGGCCGGGCCCGATCGATCCCATTCGCTTGCTCCAAGGCGCTCAGGGCACCATGGGCATTGTGACTTGGGCCAACATTAAAACGGAATATTTGCCCAAGGTGAACAAGGCTTTCTTCATCGGTTTCGATTCCCTTTCTTGCCTTACCGAGGCTATCTATGCCATCCAGAGGCGGAGGATCGGCAACGAATGCTTGGCCCTGAGCGATCTCAATCTGGCCACGATCCTTGCCGGCGATATGGACTCCGATTTCCCAAAGCTCCTCGATTCCCTTCCGCCCTGGGCGCTTTTGCTGGTGCTGGGCGGGCCGCGGTGGTTCCCCGAGGAGAAGATCGGCTATGAAGAAGAAGCGCTTCGGGAGCTTCAGGCCAGTGTGTTTCCGGCCAGTCCCCTTTCCGAGGTGATCCCGGGATACGGTTCGACGGCGGTGCTTCCGAGGCTTCTGCGCCGCCCTTGGCCGGAGGACCGGACGTATTGGAAGTGGCGGTATCTGGGCGCGTGCGAGGATCTCTTCTTCATCACGAAACTGGGCAGGGCCTCCGAGTTCGTCTCCGCGGTTGAAGAGGCGGCGTCCCTCAGTGGATTCGATCCGGGGTGCATCGGGGTGTATATTCAGCCGATCGAGAACGCGGCGGGGGCGCACATCGAATTCAACTTCTATTACGATCCGGAAGACGATGTGCAGGTCTCAGCGCTCAGGGCGGCGTATCCGGCGGCGGTGGATGCGGCGCTCGATCTCGAGGCGCACTTCACCCGTCCCTGCAACAGGGTTGTGGCGGACAAGGCCTACGAGAAGGCGGCAAGCTATACCGCTCTTCTCAAGCAAACCAAAGCGATCTTCGATCCCAACGGCATCATGAATCCGGGCAAGCTCTGTTTCTAAGCGAGGTACGATGAAATGACGCATCATCTGAGGTTGGAAGAGTACCACTGGGACGCGATCAACTGCTGCGGGTGCAAGGGGTGCATCTGGGTGGATCACGTCTATTGTTCCGGGGTGAAGTACGGCATGCGGTGCCCCAGTCTCCGCGAATATAAGTTCGATACCTATTCGGCCATCGGGCGGACGAAACTGGCGCTCGGGCTTCTGGACGGCACCTTCGATTTCACCCCGACGGCCCTCGATATCATTTACAAGTGCAACCTCTGCATGGCGTGCGATATCGGGTGCAAGCGGAACCTCGATCTCGATCCGGGCATGGTGCTCGAGACGCTTCGCATCCGGGCGGTGGAGAAGGGGGCGGGGCCCCTTCCGGCGCATCGAAAAGTGGCCGATGCCATCGCGAAGGCGGGCAACCGGTACAAGGGGGCTCCCGGCAAGCGGCAAGCATGGCTTCCGAAGGATGCCCGGATTTCGGCCTCTCCGGAGATGGTCTATTTTGCCGGGTGCCACAGCTCTTACCGGCGCAATGATCTGGCGGCCGCCGTCGCTGGGATTCTGGATGCCTCCGGTGTTCGATGGGCGCCCTTCCCGAACGAGCAGTGCTGCGGTCATCCCCTCTATACGTTCGGCATGGCCGAGGCGGCGCTCGAGCAAGCCCAGTCCAACATCGAGGCGCTCCGCGCGTCCGGGGCCTCGACCGTTGTTACGGGATGTGCCGAGTGTTACAAGACATGGAAAGTGGACTATCCCAAATTGATGGACAAGCGCACGGACGAGATGGGATATAAGGTGATCCACATCGCTGAGCTTGCGGCGCAGAAGATCAAGGACGGCACGCTGAAGCCGGCCCATCCGGTGAATATGATCGTGGCCTACCATGATGCATGCAACTTCGGGCGGGCGAGCGATGATTGGGTCCCGTGGCACGGCACCCGGGGGAAGTGGGGGGTCACCCAACCGCCGAAACATTATCGGAGGGGGACGAAGGCACCCTATCAGCCGCCTCGCGAAGTTCTGGATGCTATTCCGGGGGTCGGGCGGAAGGAGTTCATCCGGACGCGGGAGAACACGATGTGTTGCGGGGGGGGTGGGGGGGTCATGGAAGCCTATCCGGAATTTGCTCTTCACACCGCCGATCACCGGCTCGAGGAGGCGGAGGATATCGGGGTGGAGGCGGTCGTCTCGGCGTGTCCGTATTGCGATGAGAACTTTGCCCGGGCGGCCGAAGCGGGGGGGCGGCGGATCAAGGTCTACGATGTGGTCCAACTTCTGCACGAATCTTTGACGGGGAAAGGGGGGCTCTAGATGATTCCGCAAGAAGCCTTTGAAGCCCTGCGGCAGGTGGTGGGGCCTGAATACATCTCGCAGGAGCCGGAGGTCTGCCGGGCCTATACGCTGAAAGATCGGGGATTCCACACCTCGGAGGCGCGGCTTCTGGGGCGGGACCCCGTCTGTGTGGTCTTGCCCGGGACGACCGAGGAGGTTCAGGCCATCGTCAAGATCGCCAACCGCTACAAGATCGGCTATACGCCGGCGAGCACGCTCTGGTTTCCGCAAGCGGGACCGCGATTCGATAATTGCCTCTTCATAGACCTCAAGCGGTTCAACACGCTGGAGATCGATCCGATCAACATGAACGCCACCTGTGGCTCGGGGGTGATCTTCGCTCAGCTTCAGGCCGAGGCGCTCAAATACGGCCTCTACACGATGGTTCCGGGCGGTGGGTCTCAGGTGGGGGTGGTTCCCAATCATCTCATCTGGAGCTTCTCGCCGCTCACGTACCGGACGGGCATGGCCAACCGGCGCATCATGGGCTGCGAGTGGGTCCTTCCCAGCGGTGAGGTCGTTCGATTGGGATCGCTGGCCTCCGGCAGCGATCCGTTCTGGGGTGAGGGCATCGGGCCGGATCTCCGGGGCATCCTGAGGGGAAGCATCGGGTGGTTCGGCTCTCTGGGGATCGTTACGAAGATGTGCGTAAGGCTTTTCCCCTTTCACAACGAGCCTCTCGTGCCCACCGGCATCTCTCCGGATACGTATCTCAAGTTTCCCGAGCACCGGATGAAGTGGTACAACTTCACGTGCCCCAGCAAAGATGCGCTCGTCAATTTTATGTATGATCTCGGGCATGCCGAGATCGCCGCCGCCGCTACCCGTGTGCCGGTCGCATGGCGCTATATCGCCAAGGCCAAGTCCAAGGAGGATTTCTGGGAGGTTTGGAACAAGCCGGAGGGAAAGGAAGCCGAGGTGACGGGGAGCCATGTGCTGCGGGTGCTTCTGGTGGGGTACACTTCGGAAAAGCAACTCCAGTATGAGGAAAAGGTCCTCATGGCCATCGCCGAAAAGCACGGGGCCGAGCACCGGCGGACTTTCCAGGGGGATCAATCGTGGATGCAAAGCGCGGACTCGGTCTCCATGTGGTGGCTCACGGGCGCCTTCATGTCGGTCACCGGCCAGGTGGATACCATTGATTGCGGCATCAAGACGGGTGTGGAGTTCGCCAAACTCAAGAAGAAGTTCGAGCCGCCCATGATGCCCGACTACGGGGATCAGGGATGGTTCCAGACCAACGACTTCGGGCACAGCGGATACCTTGAGTTTCTCAACTACTGGGACCCCAACGATAAGGAAGAGATGATCCATCGCATGGATGAGTACTATCAGATCGCGGGGCCCAAATTGCTGATCCGGTGCGGGGCGCTCAGCTTCTTCATCCAGACGGATAGCCCCCTTTCGCTCGACGGGCCGAACTACGGGCCGAACTACCACAAGTTCGCCCGAAAGGTGAAGGATGCCCTCGATCCATTGTACAACTGCAATCCGCCCGGGATTCTGGACGTGATCGATGAGGTGGTCGAAAAGGCTCCTTGGCTCAAGGAGAAGAAGGATTGGGAGGGGGGTCCGGACCCGAGGGCGATCGAAGGCTTCGGTGTTTAAGGAGGCATCATGACCGAGAAGTTCAAGCGGGTGGACTATCAAGATATTGCCCCGCGGCTGGGTTCGAGCTGTATGCCGGAGGATCTCCCCTATTTCACGCCGGAGGAGAATGCCTTCCGGATGGAAGTGCGCGAGTTTGCCATCAAAGAGATCCTCCCGTATGTGGATGAGATCGACCGCAATCGGGATAAGGAACTCACCATCAAGATCGGGAAGAAGGCGGCGGCTCGCGGGTATTCGAATCAGATGATCCCCAAAGAGTGGGGTGGGGGCGGGCGCAACTGCACCGCCGAATTGATCGTGATGGAGGAGCTCGCCGCCCCCGGATGGGTGGCCCCGGCCTATCTCGTTCCCACATGTACGTTTCTCGCCATGCCCCTGTGGATGCACGGCACCGAGGAGCAGAAGAAGAACATCATGGTGCCGCTTCTCAAGGGGGAGAAGGTGGGGGGCATGGGTATGACCGAGCCGGCCGCCGGATCGGATGTGGCCGCAACCCAGACCACGGCGGTCAGGGATGGGGATTACTGGGTTCTGAACGGAGAGAAGCGTTTCATCGGCAACGGCAGCAAAGCCGATTATCTTCTCACCTATGCGGTGACCGATCCCAATGCCCGGACGGGTCAGCGCCTCACTGCCTTCGTGATCGATACCCGGACCCCCGGCTTCGAGGTGGTGAAGGATTTTGAACTCATGGGGATGGGGGGGATGGCCCTCTCGTGGCTCCGGTACAACAACATGCGGGTGCCGGACTCGATGCGTTTAGGGGAGGTGGGGAAGGGGTTTGCCGTGGCGATGGGCGAATTGGACCCGGAGCGGGCGGCGGCGGGGGGGCTCTTCATCGGACCGATGCGCACCGCGTACGAGATCGCGGCCAAATACGTGACCGAACGCGAACAATTCGGCACGAAGATCGGCAACCATCAGGCCATTGGATTCCGTCTGGCCGATATCTATATCAAGATCGAGACATCCCGGCTTCTGGCGTGGCGATGTGCCAAGACCGTTGATGCGCATAAGCCCGCAACGAAAGAGTCCTCGGCGCTCAAGCTGTATGTGAGCGAAGCATGCGTGAGCGTTCTCGGTGAGACCTTTCAGATGATCGGGGGGATCGCTTTCACCAAGGACTATCCCATCGAGCGGTTCATCCGGGATGCCCGGGTGTACACCCTTTTCGGCGGCACGAGCGAGGTGCAACGGATGATCATCTCGCGGGCCATCATGGCTCAGGCCGCCAAATGGATGAGGTAGGGGCTAGTAGAGATCAGGCCACAAGACCCAAAAGGTTCGAACATTTAAAGGAGGAACAGATGGCGGAGATCAAATCCAAAGATGTCGGCGCGATCGATGTGATGCAGTATCCCTTCACGCCGGAGCACATCGAGCGGTGGTACGGGTCCTACGAGATGAATCTCATGATCAACACGCTCCTCAAACACGTGCCCCGCGAAGCCTTCACCCAGGGCAATTGCTCGGTGGAGGAGTTCATCCGGCGGATGGATGAGGCCGGTGTGGATAAGGTGTTCATCTGTGCGTGCAAGTTCTACTCGTACACCCGCAAGGAGATGGGGTTCTCGTGGACGAACGAGGATGTCTATAAGCTCATCAAGGGGCATCAAGATCGGCTGATCGGGATCGCCGGTTACAATCCCTTCAAGATCAAACAGAGCCTCGAGGAGTTGGAGATCGCGGTGAAGGAGTGGGGCTTCAAGGGGGTGTACGGGCATTTCATGAGCTTCGGGGTTGCCCCGAATGACCGGCGGATGTATCCGCTCTATGCCAAGGCCGGGGAGCTCGGCATCCCCGTCTCGATGCAATTGGGCCATGGCATGGAGCTCTATCCCAATGAGTGCGGCCGGCCGATCTACCTCGATGAGGTGGCGCTCGATTTTCCCGAGACCAAATTCGTCGGTTCCCACACCGGATGGCCGTGGACGGAGGAAATGGAAGCCATGGCGTGGAAGCACCCCAATGTGTATGTAGATATCGCCGGGCACAATCCTCAGTATCTAGCGCCGAACATCATCAATTTCATGAATACCCGGGGGGCGGATAAGACGCTGTTCGGCTCGAACGGTTGGCCGTGGAAAATGCTCTTCGATCAGATAGACAAATTGGGTTTGAAGGAGAAGTCTCTCAAGAAGGTGCTTCGCGAGAACGCGCTTAAGTTGTATAAGCTCTAGGGATATCGGCATCCCGCCGAAGGGGTGGTGGATCGTTCTCCTCGAGAGTGGGTAGGGATCTACAGTGGGGTCGCGGGGGCGGCCCTCTCAAAACGCGTTTTGAGAGGGCCGCCCCCGCGTTTTCCGGACGGCGTAGAGCCGCTCGGACCGCTACCGCCACCTCTCTCCTTACATTTTTTCCCGCAATCCGTTTGGGTGTTGACCCTAGGCAAACTTTCGTGCCCCCCTCATTGAGCCGCCCGCCCGAAGCCACTATGCTGAATTTGTCTGGGCAAGGCCAGTTCTTTGGGGGGCATCATGAAACAGGTCACCATCGGCAAGATCAGGGGCATTCAGCAGCTTTCCAATACCAAGGGCATCTTTGCGATTTGCTCTCTCGATCACCGGCGGTCGCTCCGGAAGATGATGAGCGAGGGGGCGTCCGGTCCGGTCACGCCTCAGAACATGGTGGAATTCAAATTGGAGCTGTGCGAAGTTCTGGCGCCGCATGCCACCGGCATTCTTATTGATCCCGTCTACGGCGCAAGTCAGTGTGTGGCCGCACGTGCCATCCCGGGAAGCACGGGAATCCTGATCAGTCTCGAGATCGGCACCCAGAGCCCCTGTGGTCCCGTGACCATGGAGTGCGATGATGCCACGAAGGATTGGGATGTGGCCAAGGTCAAGGCGCTGGGAGCTTCCGGGCTCAAATTTCCCCTGTACTATCGTCCCGATCTGCCCAATGTGGCTTCCGAAAAGCTGAACGCTGTGGTGAAGTACGCCTATGATTGCAAGCAATCCGATCTCGCGCTCTTTTTGGGTCCGAAGAACTATACGGTGATCGAACTGGAAAGGGACCCGTGGGAGTATGCCCGCAAGAAGCCGAGCCTGGCCGTTGATACGGTCTATCAGCTCTCGAGGTTGCCGGTGGATGTCCTGAAGATCGAGTTTCCCTCCGATATGACCTACGAGCAAGATCAGAAGAAAATGCTGGATATCTGCCAGCAGGTCACGGAGGCTTCGCTGGTGCCTTGGGTGCTCATGAGCGGGGGGGTGAACTTTGAGGTCTTCTCACGGCAGCTCGAGATCGCATGCAAGGGCGGTGCCTCGGGGTTCTTGGCCGGTCGGGCGCTTTGGCAGGAGGCCACCACCATGCCCACCCGATCCCGCCTCAAGTTTCTGGAGACGACGGCCGTTGAAAGGCTGAAGCGTCTCATCGAAATCGCCGATGCCCATGCCAAGCCGTGGTACCAGAAGCTTCAGCCGCGCAATAACTATCTCTATTCGGAATTCGACGAGCTTCAGCAAATCCGGAAGACGGCGGAATCACTCGCCCCCGTGGAGATGCCGATTTCCAAGGATTTCCCCGTTGCATGAGGGGTTATCCTTTGATGACCCCGATCGGTTGGGCCTTGAGCACCTTGCGGGAAATGCCGGCACCGTCGGCGACTTCGACCACATCGGTGACGTCCTTATAGGCTTCCGAGGCCTCTTCGACGAGGGAGGCCTTGCTCGTCACCTTGAAGGTGATCCCCTTTGAAGCCAGTGCCTCCGCTACCTCTTGGGCGGAGAGATCCCTCTTGGCTGCGGAACGGCTTCGGACGCGCCCTGCGCCGTGGCACGTCGAGCCGAACGTTTCCTCCAGAGCCTTTTGAGTGCCCACCGCCACATAGGAGTAGCGGCCCATATCGCCCGGGATGAGCACCGGCTGGCCGACCTTCCGGTAGGCCGCCGGCACATCGGGGTGGCCGGCGGGGAAGGCGCGGGTAGCCCCCTTGCGGTGCACGCACAAAAGCAGCCGCTTGCCGTTCACCGTGTGTTCCTCGATCTTGGCGATATTGTGGGCCACATCGTAGATGAGCTTCAGCCCCAGCTCCTCCGGGCTCTTCCCGAACACCTCCGCGAGCGTCTGGCGGGTCCAGTGGGTGATGCACTGCCGGTTGGCCCACGCGTAATTGGCGGCGCATGCCATCGCCGCAAGGTATGCCTTCCCCTCCTCGGATTCCACGGGGGCACAGGCCAGTTGCCGATCGGGGAGCCGGATGCCATACTTTTTCACCGCGGCGCCCATTGTCTTGAGATAGTCCTCGCACACTTGATAGCCGAGCCCCCGCGATCCGGTGTGGATCAAGATGAGCACCTGTCCCACGTGCTCCACTCCGAACGTTTTCGCCGCCGCTTCATCGTAGATTTCTCTCACCACTTCGATCTCGAGGAAGTGATTCCCCGACCCCAGAGTGCCGAGTTGCGGGGTGCCCCGGGTTTTCGCCCGCTGGCTTACGTGGGCGGGATCGGCGCCCCGAAGCTGCCCCTTCTCTTCGGTGAACTCGAGGTCTTCCGGTTCACCGTATCCCTCTTCGACGGCCCATCGTGCCCCGCGTTCAAGCACGCGGTCTATTTGATTGCCTTTGAGCCGGATCCGTCCCTCCGAGCCGACGCCCGAAGGGATCTCGGTGAAGAGCCGGGCGATGAGCCTTTCGATCCGCGGCCTGATGTCCGATTCCGTCAGGTTTGTTCTGAGAAGGCGGACGCCGCAGTTGATATCGAACCCCACCCCTCCCGGTGAGACCACCCCATCGGAGGTGCGCGTGGCCGCCACCCCGCCGATCGGAAAGCCGTACCCCCAGTGGATATCCGGCATGGCCAGGGATTTCCCCACGATGCCCGGGAGAAAGGCCACGTTGGCCACTTGCTCCGGGGCTTGCTCTTCTCCGACCTGATCGAGCATCCGTTCATCCGTATAGATCAACCCCGGAACCCGCATGCCTTCCTTGAAGTCCGGGCTGAGCTCCCATCGGTAGTCATCGATTTTTTTGAGTTCCTTCTTCCAATCCGCCATTGCCGCCTCCCTGTCTAGAGATCCAAGATCACCCGTCCGTGGAAGCCGTCTCCATCGCGCTCGATCTTGAGCTGATGGTATGTGGCGGCCTTCACCTGAGCCTTGATTTCGTGCCGGGATGGGTCGGCCTTCTCTCCATAGGCCGTTCCCCGAATGCTTCGCCCGTTCAGATGTTCGATTTCGAATCTGCGGAAGAGCATGCCCTCGGCATCGAAAAGATAAAGGATTTCGTTGAGCCATGCCACGAGCAATTCCTCTGTATCCGCGCCTTCGGCGACGATCTCCCGCCGTGCCCTTTCGGAGATACTTTCGGGGTCGACCATCAAGCTCGTCATGCCGCGGGCCGCGTTCACGAAGACCTCTTCAAGGGTTTTGCCGTGAGCCACGATGCCCGCATCGGCGGTGTGATCGATGAATTCGTAGCCTTGCATGGCGTATGCATTATAGCAGAAATGGAAGGGCATGGCGGGCATCCGCTTTGGGGGGATTCCCCCACCGGGGTTGAGGGCTGTTCCCCTTGCGGTTCTCTTTTGGGCTTTTGTAAGGTACGGTATAATCTCATCATAAGGAAGCCGTTATGTTTGTGGTGGGAATTTTGGTCCAATTGGTCATTCTGGTCGTGGCGATGGTCATAGCCGGATTGATCCTGCGCTGGATCATCGGCAATCCCGAGAAATGCAAGTCCATCCTGGGGCGTATTCACCGGCGGCTGATCACCCCCTGGGTCATGGTCAGGGCGTTCTGGGCATATCTGAATTGGAAGCGGGTGCGAATGGGGCTGAGTTATCGGGAATGTCTGATGCGGGAGTGGCAAAAGCGGGAGCCGGATCGGCCGTATTACCGGCTCTGAAGGCTGTGAGAAATGGCGTGTGCCCGGGTGACGGATCATCGGTTCGATATAGGCCCCTCCGTGTGAAGGGGCCTTTTTCATCTCAGGAGGGGGTGGCCCATGAGTTCGAGGCCGGTTCGTCAGATTCGCAAGCGCGATGGCTCGATCGTTCCTTTCGAGGAAGGTAAGATCGCCCGCGCCATCGGCAGGGCGTTCGGGGCGGTGGGGGAGGGGGGCGAGGGGATCGCCGGGGATCTGGCCCGGCGGGTGACCCAGATCGTCTCCGAACGGTTTGCCGGCGGGATTCCCCGGGTGGAGGATGTACAGGACATCGTCGAACAGGTGCTGATGTCGGCCGGCTATGCCGCCACGGCCAAGGCCTATATCCTCTATCGGCAGCAGCGGGCTGAGGTGCGTCGCTTGAAGCAACTGATCGGGGTTCAGGATGACCTCAAGCTGAGCGTGAATGCGGTCAAGGTCTTGGAACGCCGGTATCTCCTCAAAGATGAGGAGGGGAACGTCATCGAGACGCCGGCTCAGATGTTCCGGCGGGTGGCGCGGGCTGTGGCTTCCGCAGAGACGAAGTTCGATCCGGCGGCGGATGTCCCCGGCTGGGAGGGCCGCTTCTATGAGCTCATGGCCGGACTCGAGTTCCTCCCGAACTCGCCGACCCTCATGAACGCGGGGGCTCCTCTGGGGCAACTTTCGGCATGTTTTGTGTTGCCGGTGGAGGATTCGATCGCGGATATCTTCGAGAGCCTCAAGAACATGGCGATCATCCATCAATCGGGCGGGGGCACCGGCTTCTCCTTTACGCGCCTCCGGCCGAAGGGGGATCTCGTCCGATCCACGAAGGGGGTGGCCTCGGGCCCGGTTTCCTTCATGAAGGTGTTCGATGCCGCCACCGCGGTGATGAAGCAAGGGGGGAAGCGGCGCGGGGCGAACATGGGGATCCTCAATGCCGATCACCCCGATATCGTGGAATTCATCCATGCCAAGGGCGATGGCGTCACCCTCTCGAATTTTAACCTTTCCGTGGGCATCTCCGATGCGTTCATGGACGCCGTCAAGCGGGGCCGGATGTGGGCGCTGGTCAATCCCCGCACCGGCAAAGCCGAGCGTTCGGTGAAGGCGGGAGAGCTGTTCGATATGATGGTGAACGCGGCTTGGCGGACGGGCGACCCCGGTCTCGTCTTCCTTGATGAGATCAACCGGCATAACCCTACGCCCCGTCTGGGGAGGATCGAAGCGACCAACCCGTGCGGGGAACTTCCCCTCCTCCCTTATGAGAGCTGTAATCTGGGCTCGATCAATCTGGCCAGAATGGTCGTCGATGGCCAAATTGAATGGGATAAGCTGCGCCGGGTGATCCATTGCGCGGTGCGTTTCTTGGATGATGTCATTGAGGTCAGCGTTTTCCCCCTTTCGCGGGTCGAGGAGATGACGAAAGGGGGCAACCGGAAGATCGGGCTCGGGGTGATGGGCTTTGCCGATGCCCTCGCTATGATGGGCATTCCGTACAACTCCGAAGAGGCCCTCGATGCCGCGGAGCGTCTCATCCGTTTCATCGCGGAAGAGGCCCGGACGGCGTCGGCGGATCTTGCGAAGGAACGGGGCGCTTTTCCGAACTTTTCCGGAAGCGTTCACGATCGCCCCGGAGGACGGCCGATGCGGAATGCCTCGGTGCTCTCGATCGCCCCCACGGGGACGATCAGCATCATCGCCGGGTGCTCGAGTGGAATCGAGCCGCTGTTCGCTCTGGCATACGTTCGGAATGTCATGGAAGGCACGCGGCTTTTGGAAGTAAATCCGCTGTTCGAACGGCTGGCCCGGGAGCGGAAATTCTATTCCACGGAGCTCATGGAGAAAGTGGCCCGATCCGGAACACTGAGGGGGATGGAAGGGGTTCCGGAGGATATCCGCCGGGCCTTCGTCACCGATTGGGATATTTCGCCGGAATGGCACGTCAGAATGCAAGCCGTGTTCCAGAGATATGTGGATAACTCGGTCTCGAAGACGGTCAATCTCCCCGCCGAGGCCACCGCCGAGGATATCCGGCGGGCATTTTTCTTGGCCCACGAGCTCGGATGCAAGGGGATCACCGTCTACCGGTATGGGAGCAAGGAGCATCAGGTGCTCACGCTCGCCGGCGATCTTGGGGGGCCGGTTGAGCGCGTGCCCTATGTGACCGCGGATTCCGAATATGCCGGCGGTTGCCCCACCGGGGCATGCCCATTTTAGTAAGGATGCCCTCGTGAAGGCCGGGTTGCGTTGACTGGCTTCCGGCCCATGGGATATAATAAACGTCAGAACCGAACCGAGGTGAGAAGATCATGGCGAATACGGCCGGCAAGCGGTATCAGTGCAAGAAGTGCGGCGCAGAGGTGATGTGCACCCGCGGCGGCAAGGGGACGATCAAGTGCTGCGGCGAACCGATGCAACAGAAATAAGAGGGGGTATGGATTCAGCATGGCGACTCAACTTGGTAAGAGATACACCTGCGAGGTGTGCAACTCCGAGGTGCTGATCACGAAGGCGGGCAAGGGCGATCTGGAGTGTTGCGGCAAGCCCATGCAGCTTCAGCAGCCGCGGCCGCTGCCTTCATCCGATTAGCAATGGGCGGGGTACGAATCGAGGTATGTCTCCGGAAGAGGGGGTTTGAGGAAAACCCCCTTCTTTTTTCGTGATTGGGGGAAGGCATTTGGCCAAGCGTTTTCATTATGGTGGGCAGGCGGTCATCGAAGGGGTCATGATGCGGGGGCCGGAGCTTTTCCGGGTTGCCGTCCGCAAGCCCGATGGCCAGATCGTCTCCAAGACCGAGCCCTTGAGCAAGATCTATACCGGTCGCTTCCGGAAGATGCCCCTCATCCGGGGCATCTTTGCCCTCATCGAAACGATGGCCCTTGGCATTCAGGCGCTGGTGTACTCGGCGAACGTGACGGCGGAGGCCGAGCTCAATGAAAAGCCCAAGGCCGCCGTGATCTGGTTCCCCGTGGCCTTCGGGATCGTTTTCGGGATCGCCTTCTTCGTTGCCCTGCCGATGCTCCTCACCCACTATGGGGTGGATCGGTTGACCGATTCCGCCATGCTCAGCAATCTGGCCGATGGGTTGATCCGGGCGGCCCTTTTCATCGGGTACCTTGCCGTGATGTCTCTGATTCCCGATATCCGCCGGGTGTTCGCCTATCACGGCGCGGAACACAAGACCGTGAACGCCTATGAGGCGGGGGTTCCTCTCGAAGTGCCGTCCGTTCAGCAGTACAGCAAGGCCCATACCCGGTGCGGAACGGGTTTCTTGCTCATCGTGATGACCCTGGCGATCATCATCTTCGTTTTCACCGGTCAACCGGCGCTCTGGATCCGGGTGCTGGAACGCCTAGCCGTCTTCCCCGCGATTGCCGCTTTCAGCTACGAACTGATTCACCTTGCCGCCGATCACACCGATAGCCCGATCGTTCGGGCGTTGATGCGGCCCGGATTGGCCCTTCAAGCGCTGACCACGAGGGAGCCCGATGCCGGTCAGATCGAAGTGGCCATCGAGGCGCTCAAGGGCGTGATCAAGTCCGAAACCCCTGAGTCCGAGCAGTAGATCGGGAGGGTTGCTTTGCCCGGCCTCTCTCAGCGTTCATCGAGTTTCCGGTAGAAGCACGTGCGATTGCCCGTATGGCAGACCGGTCCGGCCGGGTAAGCCTTGATGAGAAGCGTATCGCGGTCACAATCGATGAGGATCTCTTTGACCGTGAGGTAGTTCCCCGAAGTAGCCCCCTTGTGCCACAGTTCCCGGCGGCTCCGGCTCCAGAACCACGCCTGACCGGTTGCCCGGGTTCGGGCCAGCGATTCCGCGTTCATATAGGCCATCATGAGCACTTCCCCCGTCTCCGCGTGTTGCACGATCGCGGGGATCAGACCCCGGTCATCGAATTTCGGCGCAAGTTCGTTTCCCTCGGAGGAAAGGGCGGTGATGGCTTGACGGAGATCCACGTGGCCGGTGTAGAGCGCTTTCCCCACGATGGCCCCCTCCACCCCGAGGGCCGCAAGCTTCTGAAGGTGGGCGATGGAAGCGATCCCGCCGGCCGCGATCACCGGCAGCGCGGTGAGCGACTTGAATCGCTTGATCTCTTCGAAGTTGGGTTCGGTGAGGGTGCCGTCGCGGGTGATATCGGTGTAGATGAAGCGCCTCACTCCCCGCCGCTCCATTTCCCGCACCGCGGATTCCACGCTCAGGGCGCCCTGTGCTTTCCATCCCCGCCCCCGAACGTATCCCTCTTTGGCATCGATGCTGACGATGATCTTCTCCCCGAACAAGCGGCACGCCTCTTCGATGAGATCGGGGGATTCCAGTGCTGCCGTGCCGAGGATCATTCGCGCCGCGCCCAGCCGTTCCAGAGAGCGAATCGTCTCGATCGTTCGGATGCCGCCCCCGATCTGCACCGGGATCCGAACCGCGGCGATGATCGTCCCGATCACCTCCGGGTTGCAGGGCTTGCCCTCGGCGGCGCCGTCGAGATCCACGAGGTGGAGGCGCCTTGCCCCCGCCGCTTCCCATCGGCGTGCCACGCCCACGGGGTCATCGGAGAAGACGGTTTCCTGAGAGTAATCCCCTTGGTAGAGGCGAACGCATTTGCCGCCCTTCAGATCGATCGCCGGAATGATCTCCATGGTGGTTTCCTTTTTTATACCCGCAAGAGGGCTTTTCTCAGGATTTCGATGGCTTCGTCCACTTCGGCCTTGGTGGTGATGAGCGGGGGCATGAAGCGGAGAGCGTTGGGCTTGACCCGATTGATGAGGAGCCCCAACTCATTGCATGAAGCGACCACAGCGTCGGCGATTTCGCGGTCGAACTCGAGGGCGCACAGGAATCCCCGCCCGCGGACTTCCGTAACGAACGGGAAGGTGGATTTGAGCGCTTCGAGCTTTTCCATAAGATAGGCGCCCGTCTTCCGCACGTTCTCGAGGATGCCGTTCTCGAGGATATAGCGCATGACGGCATATCCCGCGGCGCACGCCAGCGGGTTCCCCCCGAATGTGGACCCGTGCTCGCCCTGAGAAAAGACGGAGGCCTTCTCTTTGGCCAGAAGAGCCCCGATGGGCACCCCGCCGCCCAACCCCTTGGCCAAGGTCATGATATCCGGCTCGATGCCGAGTTGCTCGTAGGCGAAGAGCGTGCCGGTGCGGCCCACCCCCGTTTGAATTTCATCCAGAATCAGCAGAAGCCCGCGCTCATCGCACCATTCCCGCACTTGTTTGAAATAGGCGGTGCAGGGGATGTTGACCCCGCTCTCGCCTTGAATCGGCTCGAGCATCACCGCACAGGTCAATTTGTTGGTGGCCGCGCGGATGGCTTCGATGCTCTCGTATTCCACATTGATGAATCCGTTCGGCAGCGGCACGAAGGGGTCCTGAAACTTGTGCTGACCGGTGGCGGCGATCGCGGCGATGGTGCGGCCGTGAAACGATCCGGTCACCGTGATGATCTCGTAAGCCCCGTTCAGGTGTATCCGCCCGTACTTGCGGGCGAGTTTGAAGGCGCCTTCGTTGGCCTCGGCCCCACTATTGCCGAAGAACACCCGGTCAAGGCAGCTATGCTGAACCAGAAGCTCGGCTAGTTGCAATTGCGGGATGGTGTAGAATTGATTGGAGACCTGAATGAGCTTGCCCGCCTGTTCCCGGAGCGCGTTCACGAGGACGGGATGGGCATGACCGAGGCAATTGACCGCCCATCCGCCCACGAAGTCGAGGTACCGCTTTCCGTTCTCATCCCATACCCGGACCCCCTCGCCGCGTACGAGAACGATCGGCTGGCGCTTGAAGACGGGCATGAAATATTTCTTCTCGATCTCCGGCCAAGTTGACATAAATTATTACCCTCTGCTCTCTGTCAAAGTGACGAATATAGGGTACCACCATGGGCTTCGGCTTCACAAGGGGTATAGGGCTCCCGAAGAGGCGATTCCGCTTTGTAATCTTCACTCTCCGGGTGAATGAGCTTGATCGCGTCACTGCGGGCCTTTCCCGGAATTCACCCACATGAACGGTCCGGCTTCTCCGCTTCCACCCGCCCCCCCAAAGGGTCTTCTTGGGGGACACCCCCAATCCGCCGGCAGAGAGGGATCTCTGCACTCTCTTCTTCGATCGCTTTTTTGGGGGGGCCGCCGGAGATGCGCTCCGGAATGAAGGGCGTTTTTTGGGGCAGCGGGGGGCCGCAAGGGGGCTTTCGGGGAATTTTCCCCGGCCGGGGGGCGGTGCCCTCTGTGTATAGTTGTGTGATTTATCGACGCCACCGCTTCGGCTTCTTTTAACTGCGGCGGACGGGTCATCCCCGATTGTGGAGGGCCGCTTTGCGGGAAATCCTTTACATGCTTGCCTGTAGTCCCGGGGGTCGGTTTTGTCGGAGGAAATTGAGGGTTTGTCCCGTTTCTCACAAACCGAGGCGAGGGGTAACATTGAGGGCAGTGGGCGCCCCCGTACGAAGGTACCGGGGCTTGAAGAAGATACAATGCGGGAGGTTAGAGACGATGAAAGAAACCCGAGGTGCACGGAAGTCGTGGTTAGGGCTCCGGGGGAAGATCCTTTTGTTCGGGGTGTTGGCGGCTCTGGTGCCGGTGTTGGTGGCATCGCTCATCATCTACTTCCAACACGATCGAGCCGAAGAGGATGTGAATGCAGAGCTGGACAAACTTATCAGCGATAACACGGCGCACATCGCTCGGGATGTGTACGCCATGTGCGAGGCCTCGAACGAACTGATCCAGCAGGAGGTTGACTATAGTCTGAACGTGGCCAGGGATGTTCTGAAGAGGTCGGGGGGAGTGAGCCTTGCGGATGAGACCGTCTCATGGGAAGCGGTGAACCAGTTCACCCTTGCATCGACGCCGGTGACGCTTCCGAAGATGATGATCGGTGATTCGTGGCTCGGCCAGAATAAAGATCTCTCCGTGCCCACCTTGGTGGTGGATGAGACCAAGAATCTGGTCGGTGGGACGTGCACCATTTTCCAGCGGATGAACGCAGCGGGCGACATGCTTCGGGTGGCCACCAACGTCGAGAAGAAGGATGGCACCCGGGGGATCGGCACGTATATTCCGGCGGTGAATCCCGATGGTACGCCCAACCCGGTGGTGGCGACCGTTCTGAAGGGCGAGACGTACCATGGACGGGCGTATGTGGTCAATGCATGGTACATCACGGCCTATGAACCGATGAAGGATGCCGGCGGGAATATCATCGGCATGCTCTATGTGGGCGTCAAGCAAGAGGCGGTGACCGCTCTTCGTGATAGCATCATGGGGATCACGGTGGGCAAGACCGGATATGTGTACGTGATCGGCGGCACGGGGGATCAGCGGGGGCATTACGTGATCTCGAAGAATGGGGAGCGGGATGGGGAGGACATCTGGGAGGCTCAGGACGCCGATGGGCGGTACTTCATTCAATCCATTGTCAATAAGGCCCTTCAGCTCAAGGAAGGCGAAGTGGCCTTCGAGCGGTATCCGTGGAAAAATGAGGGGGAAGCCCAGCCGCGGATGAAGGTTGCGGCGATCACCTATTTTGCCCCGTGGGACTGGGTCATCGGGGCAGGCGCGTATGAGGACGATTTCCGCGATGCCAAGGTAGCGGTGGACAACACGATGAACACATTGCTCTGGTGGGTGGTGATCGGGGGGGCGGTGGTTCTGGGGTTGGTGATCGCAGCGGCGTTCGTGATTTCCCATCAGATGGCCAATCCGCTCAAGAAGCTCGTGCCTGTTGCCGGTGCCGTTGCCAGAGGAGACGTTCATCAGCAAGCGCCGGTGCGATCCGGCGATGAGATCGGAGCGGTGGCGCGGGCGTTCAACGATGTGATCGGATACATGAAAGAAATGGCCACGGCGGCGGATAGGATCTCCGCCGGCGATCTCACCACAAAGATTGAACCCAAGTCGGATCAAGATACGCTGGGCAAAGCCTTTGCCCGGATGATCGAGAACCTGAGCTCCCTCATCGGCAAGGTGAACGCGAATGCCGGCAGTCTCTCGGAGGCGAGTACTCAACTGGCCTCTGCGGCGAACCAAGCGGGGCAGGCCTCTCAGCAAGTGGCGGCCACCAGTCAGGATATTGCCAAGGGGGCAAACCAGCAGGCGACGATGCTCCAGAAATCCGCTTCTATGATGAACGAGCTTGGGAAAGTCGTTGATCAGGTGGCCCGTGGGGCGGCGACCCAATCCACCGAGGTGGCCAATGCGGTGGAGGCGGTGCAGCGGGTGGCGGCGGCCGCAGATCAGGTTTCTCAGAGTGCGGTGGCTGTGGCCGAGAATGCCCAGAGCGCCGCAGGCGAGGCAGAGGCCGGCGCCGAGAAGACGCGCAAGACCGTCGAGGGGATGACCGCTATACAGGCGGCCTTCAATGATACGGCGGATAAGATCATGGAGTTGGGCCGGCGGTCGGAGGAGATCGGCAAGATCGTTGCCGTCATTGACGATATTGCGGCCCAGACCAATCTGCTGGCGCTGAACGCTGCGATCGAGGCAGCCAGGGCCGGCGAACATGGCCTCGGGTTCGCGGTGGTCTCGGACGAGGTCCGGAAGCTTGCCGAACGGACGGCTTCCGCCACCAAGGAGATCGCCGATCTGGTGACGGGCGTGCAGAAGGGCGTGGCCGAAGCGGTCAAAGCCATGCAAGAGGGGAACAATCAGGTCAAGACCGGCTATGCCTTCGCTAATGAAGCGGGAGAGGCCATCGAGCGGATTCAAAAGGCGGTGAAGGAAGTGAGTGAACAGATCGGGCAGATTTCGACCGCTGCGGAAGAGATGAGCGCCTCCGCCGCTGATGTGGCGAAGATGATGGATGCCGTCGGCAATGTGGTGGAACAGAACACGGCCGCGGCCCAGCAAATGTCGGCCCACGGGCAGGAGGTGGGCGCTTCGGTGGAGAATGCCGCCAGTATCGCTCAGCAGAGCGGGGCGGCGACCGAGCAACTCTCCGCCGCAGCCGAGCAAATGGGTGCTCAGGTGCAACAGATCGTCGCCTCATCACAATCTCTGAATGAGATGGCCCGGATTCTGAAAGAATCGGTGGCTCAGTTCAAGGTGCATACCAACGGAAACGGCGCCAAGGAGAAGGTTGCGGTGCAGTAGGGATGGGGAGGGTGCGGCCGCCGGCACGCCGGCGGCCGCACCCCAGAATGCACAACGGAGGAGTAACGATGGCCGCCAATACAACCGACTTGGAACAACTCGTTGTCTTCAGATTGGCCGAAGGTTTGTATGGGATCAACATCGCCAAGGTCAGCGGCATCGAGCGGGTTCAGGATATCACAAAGGTGCCGAAGACCGCGGAGTACGTTGAGGGCATCATCAACCTTCGTGGAAAAGTGATCCCGATCGTTGATTTGCGGAAGCTCTTTTGTCTCCCGCCGAAGGAAAAGACCAAGGATACCCGTATCGTGGTGGTGCATGTCGGCGGTATGCCCATCGGGTGTCTCGTGGATGCAGTGACCGAAGTCCTCCGGATCAGCACGGATTCCGTCGAGCCGCCTTCCCCGATGATCGCCTCCGTATCGGGGGAGGACTATCTTCGGGGTGTTGCGAAACTGCCCAATCGAATGATCCTTCTGATTGACCTTGAAAAAGTGGTCTCGATCGAAAGGCTCCGGCGGGTTGTGGCACAGGCCGAGTTCGCCGATGCGGCGGGAGTGGAGATCGGGTCCACAGATGCCCCGCTCGCGACCTTCTGATCGTTCGCTTCGAAATGCGTGTGAGGGGTTTGAGGCGGTTTTCCGGCTTGCCCCAAACCCCTCTTGATTTCCCCGGCGCCGTCGTGGTGCCGGAGTCCATCCGCCCCCGGGATGCTCTTGCCCTTCCCTCTAAGGCCGCCCGAAGAGGCGATTCCGCTTTGTAATCTTCACACTCCGGGGGAATGAGCTTGATCGCGTCACTATGGACCTTTCCCGGAATTCCCCCACCCCCCATGAACGATCGTGCTTCTCCGATCCCACCCGCCCGCCCAAAGGGTCTTCTTGGGGGACACCCCCAAACCCCCGGCAGAGAGGGATCTCTGCACTCTCTTCTTCGATCGCTCTTTTGGGAAAACGGGGTTACTGTTTTACAGGGGAGACATGCCGTGTTATAATTGAGCGTTTGAAAAAGTCAAATTGAGGTTGGAAAATGGAAGGAAAAGAAAAGAAACAGGCGACCGTTCAAGCGTACCGTCTCCACGAAGGGGACACGGGATCCTCGGAAGTGCAGATCGCGCTTCTTACGGAGAGGATCAATCGCTTGACGGATCATCTCCGGGTCCATAAACATGACTATGCCACGCAGCGCGGCCTGATGATGTTGGTAGGGCAGAGACGGCGGCTCCTCAGATATCTTCGGAAGAGCAATCCTGAGAGTTACAAATCGCTCATCGGCAAGCTCAACATCCGCGAGAGCAGCAGTTAGTCCTTCACAAGCTTGCTGTTCGTTTGAAAGGTTGTTCCATGTCTGAATCAACAGAACTATCGAATGTTTGCCGGATGGAGATTGCCGAACGCACGCTTGCCATCGAGACGGGGAAATTGGCCGGCCAAGCGGGGGGATCGGTCACCGTTCGGTACGGGGATACGGTGGTGCTCGTCACCGCATGCGTGGGGCGGGCCGCGGAAGCTGAGGATCGCGATTTTCTCCCCCTGACCGTGGATTTTGAGGAAAGGCTATATGCGGCGGGCAAGATTCCGGGGAGCTTCTTCCGTCGGGAAGGGCGCCCGGGCCAAGAGGCCACGTTGGCCATGCGGCTTACGGATCGAGCGATCCGGCCGCTTTTTCCCAAGGGGTTCCGGAACGAAGTTCAGGTCATTGCCACTGTGCTTTCCGCCGATCAAGAGAACGATCCCGATGTTCTTCTGATCATCGGGGCATCCGCTGCACTGGGAATATCCCCCATCCCCTTCGATGGCCCGGTGAGCGCGGTGCGGGTGGGGTACATCAATGAGGAATATGTCATCAATCCCACCTTCAGCCAACTGGCCGAGAGCCGTCTCGATCTGGTGGTGGCGGGGACAAAGGATGCGGTGATCATGATCGAAGCCGGGGCCAATCAGGTTCCGGAGAAAGTCATCGTCGAGGCCACCCGGATCGGTCAGGACGTCAATGCGGAGATCTGTGCTGCCCTTGAGCGGTTCATTCAGGCCAATGGCAAACCGAAGATGAGCTTCACGCCGCCGGCTCCCAAGGTTGATCTCTCGGAGCGGGTGGCCGAAGCGGCGCACGCCGTTTTCCCTGAAGGTTTGGTGGGATTGGATCGGGCCGAACGCGAAAGGCGGCTCGAGGAGGTTCGGGCGAAGCTTGCTCAGGACCTCGGGCAAACGTGTTCCGCGGCGGAGATCAGTCATGCCGTGGATGCATGGCTCAAGAAGGAGGTGCGCTCGCTCGTTCTTGAAAAGGGTATCCGGATCAGTGGGAGGAAACTGACCGAGATCCGGCCCATTACCTGTGAAGTGGGGCTCCTGCCCCGCACCCACGGTTCGGGCCTTTTCACCAGAGGACAAACGCAGGTCCTCACCATCACCACCCTTGGCTCTCTCCGGGAAGAGCAGATTGTGGATAGCATCAGTCCGGAAGAGACCAAACGGTACATGCACCATTACAACTTCCCTCCCTATAGCACGGGGGAGGTCAAGCGGTTGGGGACGGGCCGGCGGGAGATCGGGCACGGGGCACTCGCGGAGCGTGCTTTGCTTCCCGTCATTCCCAGCGAAGAGGCATTCCCGTATACCATTCGCCTTGTCTCGGAGGTGCTGAGCTCCAACGGGAGCACCTCGATGGCCAGCGTATGCGGAAGTACCCTTTCCCTCATGGATGCCGGAGTCCCCATCAAGGCGCCGGTTGCCGGTGTCGCCATGGGATTGGTGACGGGGGAAGGCGGCAAATTCGCCATTCTCACGGATATCGAAGGGGTCGAGGACTTTTTCGGAGACATGGATTTCAAGGTTGCCGGCACTGCCGAGGGGATCACCGCCCTTCAGATGGATATCAAGATCCGAGGGATCACATACGAGATCATGGAGGCGGGCTTGGCGCAAGCGCGGGAAGCAAGGCTTTTCATCCTCGGGCGGATGAAGGAGACGATTGCGGCCAGCCGTCCCGAGGTGAGCAAGTACGCCCCCAAGATGACCCGGATCACGATCTCCACCGAAAAGATTCGAGACGTGATCGGCCCCGGCGGCCGGATGATCAAGTCCATCACCGAAGAGACCGGTACCACGATCGATATTGCCCAAGACGGGACCGTGACCATCGGGGCGCCCAACGATGAGGCGGCACAGAAAGCCCTGAGCATTATCGAGGGGCTGACGCGGGAGCCGAAGGTGGGTGATATCTACACCGGCAAGGTCACCTCCATCACGAGCTTCGGGGCTTTCGTGGAGATCCTTCCGGGACGAGACGGTCTGGTCCATATCAGTGAGCTTGAGAACTATCGGGTGGCCTCGGTGGAAGATGTGGTCGCCGTGGGCGATGAGGTCACGGTGATGGTCATCGGGATCGATCCTCAAGGGAAGATCAAGCTTTCCCGAAAGGCCGTATTCGGGGGTGGGGCGGGTGCACCGCCGGCCCCTGAAAAGTCCGGGGCGCGCCGTCCGCCGTCTCCGCCTCCCAAGAAACCCTCTCCTCATAAATCGGGCCCTCCGCGCCGGTAGGGGGTATTCTCATGGAGCCTATCTCGGTCTTGGTTCATGGAGCGTTGGGCAAGATGGGTCAGGCGATCTGTGCCGCCGTGGCCCGTGATCCCGAACTCCGGCTCGTGGGGGGGGTGGATATCAAGGCGCGGGCCGACCGGATGTTGCTCCCCGAAGGACTCGGGGAGATCCCCCTTTCCGCCGATTTGAAAGCCCTCATAGATCGTGTTTCCCCTCGGGTGATGGTGGATTTCACCCAGCATGAGGCGGTGATGCCTGCGGCGCGGATCGCAACGGCGCATGGCGTCCATCTTGTCATCGGGACCACCGGCCTCTCGGAAGCCGATCTTGCGGAGATCGATGCCCTGACCCGCACGCATGGTGTGGGGGCGGTGGTCGCGGCCAACTTTTCGCTGGGGGCGGTCTTGATGATGCACCTTGCCAAGATCGCCGGAAAGTATTTCGATTACGCCGAGATCATCGAGATGCATCATGAGCAGAAGTTGGATTCTCCTTCGGGCACAGCGGTGGCCACCGCCCGAGGCATGTTCGAAGCCAGAGGGCGCAGGCCGTTCATCTACCCGCAGACTCGAAAGGAATCCCTTCCGGGGGCGCGGGGAGCGGTGTTCGAGGGGATCGCGTTACACAGCGTGCGTTCCCCCGGATATATGGCCCATCAAGAGGTGATTTTGGGAGGCCCGGGGCAAACGCTCAAGATCCGGCACGATCAGATCAGTCGGGATGCCTTTGGGCCGGGAGTTATCCTCGCCATCAAAGAGGTGGTAAAATCAAAGGGTTTGATTGTGGGCCTAGATGGACTTCTGGGCCTTTAGGAGGTATCGAAACATATGGCAGCGGGACTGAGAGTGGCAATTCTGGGGGCGACGGGGTTGGTGGGGCAAGAATTCATCAACGTTCTCAGACAACGCAAGTTCCCCATATCTTCGCTTCGGCTTCTGGCTTCGGAGGTATCGGCAGGGAAGAAGATCCGGGTTGGGAAGGAAGAGCTTGAGGTTGAGGAAGCTACCCCGCAATCGTTCGAGGGGATTGATCTTGCGCTCTTCTCCGCCGGTGGCGATGTGAGCAAGGTTTTTGCGCCTATCGCCGCCCGTTCCGGAGCGGTGGTGGTGGATAACAGCGCGGCATGGCGCATGGAGCCCGATGTGCCTCTTGTGGTCCCGGAGGTCAATCCGGACGATGTGAAACTGCACAAAGGGATCATCGCCAACCCCAATTGTTCCACGATTCAGATGGTGGTGGCGCTCTATCCTCTTCATAAGGTGAATCCCATCAAGCGGATCATCGTGGATACGTACCAATCCGTCTCCGGCACCGGCAAGGCGGCGATGGAGGAGCTTTCGGTTCAGGCCAAACAGGTGCTGAACGGTCAGAAGACCGTGCCGCACGTTTATCCCCATCAGATCGCTTTCAATCTTCTGCCGCACATCGATGTGTTCCTTGGCAACGGCTATACGAAGGAAGAGTGGAAGATGGTTCAGGAGACCCGGAAGATCATGCACGCGCCGGAGATAGCGATTTCCGCCACGTGTGTGCGGGTGCCGGTGTATATCGGCCACAGCGAAGCGGTGCACGTCGAGTTCACCCGGCCCATGACGCCCGAAGAAGCGCGGGCGATCTTGAGCAAGGCGCCCGGGGTGAAGGTTGTGGATGATCCGGATGTCAACATGTATCCGGTCCCGATTGCAGCGGCGGGCCATGATGATACGCTGGTGGGGCGAATCCGGTCGGATAACTCGCATCCGAATGGCCTTGCCATGTGGGTGGTGGCGGATAATCTGCGCAAGGGAGCGGCACTCAACGCGGTTCAGATCGCGGAAGTCATGCTGAAGCAAGGCCTGCTCCCCGCCAAAGGAGCACACCGATGAATTTACCCGGCCGTCTCCTCACCGCTATGGTGACCCCCTTTGATGAGAAGGGGGAGGTGGACTATGCCCAGGCCCGGAAGCTTGCCCGGGCGCTCATCGAGTCGGGGAGCGATGGGGTGGTGGTGGTGGGCACGACGGGGGAATCTCCGACAACCCTTCGAGAGGAAGAGGATCGGCTTTTCGCCGAGATCAAAGAGGAGATCGGGGGGCGGGGTTGGGTGATCGCCGGCACCGGGAGCAATAGCACGGCGGAGGCCTTGCAGGCCACTCGGGCCGCCGAGAGGATCGGCGTGGATGGGGTTCTTTTGGTGGTTCCGTATTACAACAAACCCTCTCAAGAGGGGTTGTATCAACACTTCAAGACCATCGCCGCAAGCACCCGCTTGCCGTGCATCCTCTACAATGTTCCGGCACGAACGGTCACCGATATGTCCACCGAGACGGTCATCCGCTTGAGCCGGATCGACAACATCATCGGCCTGAAGGAGGCCAACGGCAAGCTCGATCATATCGCCAAGGTGATCAGTAACACGAAGAAGGACTTTCTCGTTTACAGTGGGAACGACAGCGATACCCTTCCCATTCTGGCCATCGGCGGGTACGGGGTGATCAGCGTGGCCTCACACTTGGTGGGCAAACAGATCAAGGAGATGATCGAGCATGCTGTGGCCGGAAGAATCACCGAGGCGGCCCGGATCCATCGCCATCTTCTGCCGCTCTTCGACGCGATGTTTGTCGTTTCCAATCCCTGTCCCGTGAAGTATGCGCTCAATCATATCGGATTCCGGGTAGGCTTGCCCCGTCCTCCGTTGGTTCCGCCGGACGATAAGTCGGCGGCCCTCATCCGGGATACGCTCGCCAAGTATCACATCGATCTGCCCCTGAGGTAGCCGGGGAAAGCGGGGGCGATTTGCTTCGGTTTCCCTTCGGCGAGGGCGGGGACTCCCCTTTTCAGAAACGATCGTTTCCTTGACACGCTTCCGGGGGTATACTATAGTCTAACAACGGTTACATATTCTTCGAAGAAACATTATACGATCGCGGTCACGTTCGCGCGGGTCGGTGTTCCCGAATACGCGGTCGTAACGGCGGAAGGAGAATTCCATGAGAAGTGATGTGGTCAAGCGAGGCATCGAGCGGGCGCCCCACCGGTCGCTGTTGCGAGCGCTCGGGTGTGGAGACAGTGAGATTGAGGCCCCGTTTGTGGGGATCATCAATAGTTACACCGATATCATCCCCGGGCACATGCATCTACGGATGATCGCGGAAGCGGTCAAACAGGGTGTGTGGAGCGCGGGCGGGGTTCCGTTTGAAGTGAATACCATCGGGATTTGCGATGGCATTGCCATGAATCACGCCGGGATGCGGTTCAGCCTCCCCAGCCGCGAACTCATTGCCGATTCCGTGGAGGTTGTGGTTCAGGCCCATGCCTTCGATGCGCTGGTCTTCATTCCCAACTGCGATAAGATCATCCCCGGCATGCTGATGGCGGCGGCGCGGCTCAATATCCCTTCGATCTTTGTGAGCGGCGGTCCCATGCTCGCCGCCCGTTGGGAGGGGGAGAAATCCATCGATCTCAACAGCATGTTTGAGGGGGTGGGGAAGGTCAACTCCAAGCAAATGACCGAAGAAGAGCTTCTCGAGATGGAGCGGCGGGCCTGCCCGACCTGCGGGAGTTGCGCCGGCATGTTCACTGCAAATACCATGAACTGTCTGACCGAGGCTCTGGGCATGGGGCTCCCCGGCAACGGAACCATCCCCGCCGTGGATTCGCGCCGGATCATCTTAGCGCGTGAGGCGGGGAAGAAGATCATGGAGCTCTTCCGGAAGAATATCCGGCCCCTCGATATCCTCACTCAGGATGCCGTGCGCAATGCCTTTGTGACCGATACGGCGATGGGGGGCAGCAGTAATTCGGTTCTTCATCTTCTGGCCATTGCCTCTGAAGCGGGCATCACCTTTCCGCTGGAGACGATCAATAAGATCAGCGAGGGGACGCCGCATATCGCCAAGCTCAGTCCCGCCGGCGCCCACCATATCGAGGATCTCGATTTTGCCGGCGGCATCCCGGCCCTGATGAAAGAGCTCGGAGATCTTCTGCGGCTTGATGTGATGACGGTCACGGGAAAATCCCTGGGGGAGAACCTCGCCAATGCGAAGAACCGGGACTCGAACGTGATTCGCTGGCGGCAGACGCCCTATTCGAAGCGCGGCGGGCTCACCATTCTGTTTGGAAACCTCGCCCCCGATGGTGCGGTGGTCAAGAGCGCGGCCGTGGCCCCGGAGATGATGGTGCACAAGGGCCCGGCCCGGGTCTTCGATTCCGAGAGTGCGGCTACACAGGGGATCATGAGCGGATCCGTTCAGCCGGGCGATGTGGTGGTCATCCGCTATGAAGGGCCCAAAGGGGGGCCCGGCATGCCGGAGATGCTCACCCCGACTTCGCTGATCACCGGCATGGGTTTGGGGGATAAAGTGGCCCTCATCACCGATGGGCGGTTTTCCGGTGCCACTCGCGGGGCTTCCATCGGGCACGTTTCTCCCGAAGCCGCCGAGCGCGGCCCCATCGCTGCTCTCAAGGACGGCGATATAATAAGGATTGATATCCCCGGTTGCAAGCTCGATGTGGAATTGAGCAAGGCGGAGATCGAGAGGCGGCTGGCCGCTCTTGGCGAGTTCAAGCCCAGGGTTCGAAGCGGCTATCTGGCCCGATATATTGATAAAGTGACCTCGGCAAGCACCGGTGCTGTCTTCAGGAAGTAGAATTCTCCGGGGGGCACGAATGAAACTTAAGGGTGCACAGATCCTCTGTGAATCGCTTATTCGGGAGGGGGTGGAGGTTATCTTCGGTTTCCCCGGGGGAGCTGTGTTGCCGCTCTATGATACCCTTCCCCAGTACCCCAAGCTTCGCCATATTCTGGTGCGCCATGAGCAGGGGGCGGCTCATGCGGCCGATGGCTATGCCCGAGCTACGGGGAAGGCGGGGGTCTGTTTTGCCACCTCCGGCCCCGGGGCCACCAATCTCGTCACCGGCATCGCCAATGCCCATCTCGATTCGGTGCCCATGGTAGCGGTGACCGGTCAGGTCGCTCGCCCTTTCATCGGCAAGGATGCTTTCCAAGAGATTGATATCACCGGCATCACTGTTCCCATCACCAAGCACAACTATCTGGTGACCAAGGCGGATGATCTGGCGGCGATCGTCAAGGAGGCGTTCTATCTTGCCCAGACGGGCCGGCCCGGGCCGGTGTTGATCGATATCCCCAAGGACGTGTTCGATGAGCAGGCCAATTTCACCTATCCGACACGGGTCGATATCCCCGGCTACGAGCCGAGGATTGAGGGCCATCCCCTGCAGATCAAGAAGGCGGCCAAGCTCATTAATGAAGCCAAATGGCCGGTGATCCTCACCGGGCGCGGAGTGATCATCTCAAGGGCGTATGCCGAGCTCAAGGAACTTGCGGAAAAAGCGCAGATACCGGTGATCCACACGCTTCTCGGCATCAGCTCGTTCCCCGGAAGTCATGTCCTGAGCCTTGGGATGTTGGGAATGCATGGGGCCGCATGCGCCAATCTGGCGATTGATGAAGCGGACCTGATCATCGCCATCGGGATGCGCTTTGACGATCGGGCGACGGCCAATGTATCGAGATTCGCGACCCGTGCCCAGATCATCCACATTGATATCGACCCGGCGGAGATCGGCAAGAACGTCAAGACCGTTGTGCCCATCGTGGGGGATGCCCGGACCGTGCTTTCGGCCCTGAACAAACACGTGGAGGCGCGATCGCGGGTGGAGTGGATCCGCCGCATCGAGGAGTTGCGCCGGCTGCATCCTTCCACGCAAATCCGGGAGACCGATGAGCTCCTGCCGCAGTACGTGATCCGGCAGATTTTCGAGGTGACCGAGGGTAAAGCGACCATCGTCACCGGCGTGGGCCAGAATCAGATGTGGGCCGCCCAGTACTATTGCTACGATCGGCCGAACAGCTTCATCTCGTCGGGGGGACTGGGTACGATGGGGTTCGAGCTTCCGGCCGCTATCGGTGTCAAGGTGGGCCGCCCGGACGAGACGGTCTGGATGGTGGCCGGGGATGGTGGTTTCCAGATGACGGTCCAAGAGTTGGCCACCATGGTGCAAGAGAATCTGGCCGTGAAGATGGCCATCATGAATAACGGATACCTTGGCATGGTGCGGCAGTGGCAGCAGCTTTTCTACGGGCGGCGGTATGTGGCCACGCCGCTTCTCGGGCCGGATTTCGTGAAGCTTGCCGATGCCTATGGGATTCCGGCGGTGCGGGTGGTGAGCAAGACGGAGGTGATTCCCGCCATCCGCCGGGCCATGGATACGCCCGGGCCGTTCTTGATCGACTTCCGGATCGAGCCGGAAGAGAACGTCTACCCCATGGTAGCGCCGGGAGCCGCCATCGCGGAGATCATGGAAGCCCCACCCTGCGAGCAGGCCCCCCTTGGCGGTAAATAGAGGGAGACGGAGGGTGAAATGACCACCATGAAACATACGCTCACCATGCTGGTTCAGGATAAGCCCGGTCTCCTCAACCGAGTCACAAGCATGATCCGGCGGCGGAATTTCAACATCGATAGCATTGCCGTGGGGGCTTCGGCCGTTGAGGGGTTCTCACGCATGGTGCTCGTGGTCGATGGGGCCACAACGGCTGTGGAGCAAGTCCGCAAGCAGCTCGATAAGATCATCGGTGTGGTCAAGATCACCGATATCACGGACTCGGATGTGGTGGCCCGCGAGCTGGCGCTGGTGAAGGTGGAGGCTTCTCCCGAGACCCGAAGCGAGATCATTCAGCTCACCAACATCTTCCGGGGCAACATGCTCGATGTCACCCCCGATTCGATCATCATCGAAGTCACCGGCGATGAGGATAAGGTCAATGCCATGATCGAGCTTCTCAAAGGGTTCGGCGTCATCGAAGTGGCCCGCACCGGCCGGGTGGCGATGACGCGGGGAGTTCTGGGCCCCCTCAAAAAGCCCGGGCAGGAGAAGCCGAAGGCGAAGAGGATCAAGAAGGCGGCCTCCCGAAAAGAGGAACCGCCTGTTTCCTGAAAAGTATATCCGGGAGGCCTTTTCTGATTACCCTCGAAGGTGGAGCCCGGATCAAATGTAATGCATCACTGTAGAAAGAAAAGGAGGAAATATGGCGATCATCTATTACGAGAGGGATGCGGATCTCGGCTTGCTCAAAGGCAGGACGGTGGGGATTGTGGGCTTCGGGAGCCAGGGGCATGCCCATGCCCAGAACCTTCGCGATAGCGGGGTCTCGGTGGTCGTCGCCGAGCTTCCCGGGAGCGACCCGTGGAAGAAGGCGGAGGCCGCCGGAATGAAGGTGCTTCCCGCTGCCGAGGCCGCGCAGAGGGCGGATATCATTGTCATGCTCGTTCCGGATACCCTTCAACCCCGGGTTTACCGGGACTCGATCGAGAAGCACCTCACGGCGGGCAAGATGCTCATGTTCGCTCACGGCTTCAACATCCACTTCAATCAGATCGTCCCGCCCAAGAATGTGGACGTGACCATGATCGCCCCCAAAGGGCCCGGCCCCATGGTTCGTCAAACGTATCTCGAGAAGATCGGCATACCGGCGCTTGTGGCCGTTCACCAAGATGCCACCGGAAAGGCCAAGGATATCGCCCTTGCCTATGCAGCGGGGATCGGGTGCGCGCGGGCCGGGGTCATTGAAACTACCTTCGCGGAGGAGACCGAGACCGATCTCTTCGGGGAGCAAACGGTCCTCTGCGGCGGGATCTCGGCTCTCATCAAGACCGCCTTCGAGACGCTCGTGGATGCGGGCTATCAACCGGAGATCGCCTACTTTGAGGTTTGCCATGAGCTGAAGCTGATCATTGATCTTATCTACAAGGGCGGCCTCAAGTTCATGCGCGAGTCTGTGAGCAATACGGCCGAGTACGGCGATTATACCCGCGGGCCGCGCGTGATCAACGATAGCGTCCGCGAGGAGATGTGGAAGATCCTCGAGGAAATTCAGAACGGCACCTTTGCCCGGGAGTGGATTCTGGAGAATCAAGCCGGATGCCCCTCGTTCAATGCTTACCGCCGAATGGAAGCTGAGCACGAGATCGAAGAGGTGGGCGCCGAGCTCCGGGCGATGATGCCTTGGCTTAAGAAATAGAACTGCGAGCGGTGTCAGCGGGCCGACGTCGGGCCGCTTTCCCTTCTGACCTTGGATATCTCCCCTGCATCTCCTTTTACAGGGATCGAGGGATGCAGGGGATTTTGGGTCGGACGGGTTGTGAAATGAAACCCCGGAGGATTGGGAAGGCACGGGCTCGACCGGTTGTGCCCGAGGGTTCCCCGTCCTAGCTTGGAGAGGGGATGAGGTCGACAGCCATGGACAAGATCATCATATTCGATACCACGCTTCGCGATGGCGAGCAATCCGCCGGTGCGGCCCTCAACATCGAGGAGAAGATCGAGATCGCCCGGCATCTGGAGAAGCTGCGGGTGGATGTGATCGAAGCGGGTTTTCCCATCGCTTCGCCGGGCGATAAGGAAGCGGTGCGGCGCATCGCCAAAGAGATCCGCGGGTGCTGTGTGTGCGGATTGGCCCGTGCCCAGCCGCAGGATATTGACGCCGCATGGGAGGCTGTTCGGGAGGCCCAGAATCCCCGCATTCACGTTTTTCTGTCGTCTTCGGAGATCCACATTTCCCATCAGCTCCGTAAGACCCGCGAACAGGTGCTCGAACAGGTTCGAGCGATGGTGGCGCGGGCCAAGGGATATCTCGAGAACGTCGAATTCTCCCCCATGGATGCCACCCGCACGGATCCGGCGTTTCTCTATCAGGTGCTTCAGACGGCCATCGAGGCGGGGGCGACCACCGTGAATATTCCGGATACGGTGGGTTACACCATCCCGTGGGAATTCTGCAAGCTCATCGATGGCATCGTAGAAAACGTCCCCAATATCCACCGGGCGATCATCAGTGTTCACTGCCATAATGATCTGGGCCTTGCGGTGGCCAATAGCCTTGCGGTGCTCGATCACGGCGTCCGTCAGGTGGAGTGCACCGTCAATGGGATCGGCGAGCGGGCGGGGAACGCTTCGCTCGAAGAGATCGTGATGGCGATCAAGACCCGTCAGGATTTGTTGCCGTATACCACCAACATTGATACCACCCGTATCTACAAGACGAGCCGCCTTGTGAGCGATCTCACCGGCATGTTCGTTCAGCCCAACAAGGCCATCGTGGGCGCCAATGCCTTCCGCCATGAATCCGGCATCCATCAGGACGGGGTGATCAAAGAGCGCACCACCTACGAGATCATGGATCCGGCTTCGATCGGGATCTCCGGCTCCACCCTTTCGCTCGGAAAACTGAGCGGACGGCATGCCTTCCGCAAACGGCTGGAATCGCTCGGTTATGCGCTGAGCGATGATGAGCTGAACCGGGCCTTTGCGGCGTTCAAAGACCTCGCGGATAAGAAAAAGGAGATCACCGACCGCGATATCGAGGCGCTGGTCGCCGAGGAACTGCGGACCGTCTCCGAGACCTATCATCTGGAGCAAGTGCACGTTTCATGCGGCGAGCCCAGCATTCCCACCGCCTCGGTCAAGCTCACCGGCCCGAACGGGGAAATCTTGGCCGATGCGGCCCAAGGGACAGGCCCCGTGGATGCGGTGTACAAGGCCATCAATCGCCTTGTTCACGTTCCCAACAAGCTGACGGAGTTCAGCGTGAAATCGGTCACGGCGGGAATCGATGCCATCGGGGAAGTCACCATTCGGATCGAGAGCGAGGGGAAGAGCTATTCCGGCCGCGGCGCCCATACGGATATCATCGTGGCCAGTGCCCGAGCCTATATGAATGCCCTGAACCGATTGCTTGCGGCAAGGAAATCGTGAAGATATGAACGGCACGGAGCCGATCGAACACCTGACGGAACTCGACGCGTTTCTGCGCCTCTGTTTGGCCGCGATCCTCGGCATGGGCATCGGCTTGCAACGGGAGTTGGCGGGCAAGCCGGCGGGGCTGCGGACTCATGGCCTAATCTGTATGGGTTCGACCCTCTTTACCATCGTCTCCATCAACTTCGGTGGCCCCGCCTATTCGGATCCTTCGCGAATTGCCGCCGGTATCGTGACCGGCATCGGTTTCCTTGGCGCCGGTGCCATCCTTCGGGATGAGCGAGGGAAGATCGCCGGGCTTACCACGGCGGCGAGCATCTGGTCTATCGCCGGTATCGGGATCGCCATTGGTCTGGGGGAATTCGTCATCGGTGCCGGATGCGCTGCTCTGACGGCGGTGATTCTAGCGATCCCCAAGATCCGGGGGGACTAAGGGGGAAAGAGGCAAGGGAATGCCCCCTTTCAGATCGACCGCTAAGGCGTGTTTCCTCTCCCATTCTCGGCATGGGGTGCGAGGCACCTTCTCTTTGGAAGGAGTTTACGATCCATGAACATCGTGGAAAAGATCCTTGCCGCCCACGCCGGCAAGGACCGCGTTTGGCCGGGTGAACTCGTGAACGTTCGGGTGGATATCGTTCTGGCCAACGATATCACCGCCCCCATCGCCATCCGGGAATTCGAGCGGATCGGTGTGAAGAAGGTTTTCGATCCGGCAAGGGTGGTCATGGTGGCCGACCATTTTGTTCCCAACAAGGATATCCCCTCCGCTCAGCAGACCAAGATGATGCGGGATTTCGCGCGGGCTCAAGGGATCGTCTATTTCGATGTGGGCGAGATGGGGATCGAGCATGTGCTTCTGCCCGAAAAGGGGCTCGTGCTCCCCGGTGATGTGATCGTCGGCGCCGATTCTCATACGTGCACGTATGGCGCATTGGGCGCATTTGCCACCGGCATGGGGTCCACCGATATTGCCGCCGCCATGGCCACGGGAGAGATCTGGATGAAGGTTCCCCCCACGATCAAGTTTGTGTATCACGGCAAGCTCCAGAGATGGGTGGGGGGAAAAGACCTCATCCTCCATACGATCGGGGATATCGGGGTGGATGGGGCGCTCTACGCGGCCATGCAGTTCGAAGGAGAAGCGATCGAAACCCTTTCCATGGACGGACGTTTCACCATGGCCAACATGGCCATCGAGGCGGGAGCCAAGGCGGGCATCTTCCGGGTGGATCGGACGACTCTCGATTATGTTCGGCCCAGGGCCAAGCGGCCCTTCACCGCTGTCGAGCCCGATCCCGACGCCTCCTATCAGAAAGTCGTCGAATACGATGCTTCCAAGATCGAGCCTCAGGTGGCCTTTCCTCATGTTCCCTCCAACACGAGACCGCTCAGCAAAGTGGGCCATGTCCCCATTGATCAAGCGGTAATCGGGAGTTGCACCAACGGGCGCCTCGATGATCTCATCGTCGCCGCGAACATTCTCCGGGGCCGCAAGGTGGCCGAAAATGTGCGATGCATCATCATCCCCGGCTCGCCGCAGGTGTATCTAGATGCGCTCAGAATGGGCCTCATCGAAGCCTTCATCGAGGCCGGTGCGGCAGTGAGCACCCCCACCTGTGGCCCTTGCCTCGGAGGGTACATGGGCATCCTCGCCGAAGGGGAACGGTGCATCTCCACCACCAATCGCAACTTCGTGGGGCGGATGGGGCATGTGAAATCGGAGGTGTACCTTGCAAACCCCGCCGTGGCCGCGGCGAGCGCCGTATTGGGGAGGATCGGGGGGCCGGGGGAGCTTCTTGCATAGGGTCATCCCTTTTTCTCTCCCTCGATAAGGGGGTCGAAGTTTGTTTCCCTTGGAGACAGAGGGGGAAAGAACGGGCCAACGATGAAATACTCCGGGGCCCATCTCGGGCGGGTATTCGTGATCCGACTTGAACATGGCGATAAGCTCCCCGCCGCCATCGAGAGCTTTGCCGCCGAACACGGCGTTCTCCGGGGGCTGTGCGTCCTTGTGGGCGGAATCAATGATGGCGGACGGATCGTTGTCGGACCGGAGGACGGCGAGGTATCGCCCCCCGTTCCCGTGCTCTTCGGGATCGAAGGCGTTCATGAAATCGCCGGCATCGGCACGATTTTCCCCGATCGAGAAGGAAGGCCCGTGCTTCACATGCATGCCGCTCTGGGCCGGGAGGGCATCACGCGCACGGGATGCATCCGGCCGGGGGTGGAGGTGTGGCAAGTGGGGGAGGTTATCCTCTTGGAGCTCACCGAGAACACCGCTCGGCGCCTTGAAGATCGGGCCACCGGATTCGAACTTCTCGAACCCTGATCCAACCGGCCGCCGCCCTCAGGTCAGCGCATTTGCCTAAGTCCCCTCCGCCTTTTTTCTCATCCCTTTTCCGGCAGAAAGGCTGATTGATCCCCATGGGATGTGGTGGTACCCTAGAATCGGAAGCTGAGGTTTCAGCGCCGAAAGGAGGGAACCGATGAAGCTCCAAGTCCTATACGGGAAGTGGCAGGTCACCCAGTCAAGCCCTGCCGAAGGGCAGGGCGCGCGGAATCTGAAGGAGGCCGCACGACGGTAGGCATTGGGCCCGGGTCCCGGATAGGCCGAGAGAAGCTGACGCCGGGCGGACCCCTCCGGAAACGGGTTCCGGGAGAGGCCGAATTCAGAGAGAGGGAATCGAGGGGCTCCTGAAAAAGGAGCCCCTTTTTTGTTGGTCGGGGCTATTTCGCGCCCTTGTCTTTCTCCATGAGGAGCGCTTTCAATCGGGAGAGGTTCTCCCGGGCGAACGCGAGATCCGGGTCGAGCGAGAGCGCCATGGCGTACATGGCCACGGCATCTTCCATCCGGCCGAGCTCCCGCAAACTCGACCCGATGCTCGCATAGTCTATGGCCGAGAGGGGATTCCTCTCGATCGCCCGATGGAGCGCCTTGATCGCTTCCTCGAAGCGGCGCTGCTGATAGTAACAGAAGCCGAGGAGATTGTAATTGAGGTATTCCTCAGGATCGGCTTCGATCGCTCGCTCGAGGGCTGCGATGGCCTCATCGTATCGGCCCATATCCTTGAGGCATGTGGCGATGTAAAAGTGCACCCGCGAGAGGTCTTCCGGCGCCGGCCCCCCCGCGAGGGCTTCCCGGAAATTTGCCAGAGCCGCTTCGAGCTTGTTTTCCCCTAGATCGCAGATCCCGCGGTAAAACCATACCGGAACGGAGGGTTTTTCCATTCGATCGAGGTGGAAGCGTGCCTTCTGGAATTGCCCCTGATTGATCGAGCTCAGGGCCAGATTGAAGCGGGCGTCATCGGGGGGGACATCCGGCGAACCGGAGGCCAGAGCCCTCTCGAAGCGATGCCCGGCTTCCGCGAATTCGCCGCGGGCGAAGGCGATGGTTCCCAGATGGTAATCGAACGGCCCCGGATCCGGCGAATTCCCCGCACCCTCCTTGAAAACGGCTTCCGCCTCATCCCTTCGCCCCAACTTCGAGAGGCAAAGTCCTTCATGCAAAAGCGCCGCCGCCTTCTCCGCCGGGAGCCGTGCGTATTCGGAGGCCCTGTGCGCTTGAGCCGCACCTTCCGCCCATTTCCCCTCTCGTGAGAGCGCTGAAGCCAAGGCCATGGCCGCTTGCCTTCCCTCCGAAACCCGTCCGTTGGCCTCGATGTTCTCCTTCATCTCCAAGCATGAGGATGCCATGCATTCAAGGCAATCTCGGAAGGCTTCAGCTCCCAGCGTATCTCCGGGCTGACCGCGTTCCCAGCGGGCAAAGCATGGAAAGCGGAGGCCCGTTTCTTGATCGATGATGAGAAGCCTCCCGCAAGGGGCGAGCGGGGTGGATGATCCCCCCTCGATCCATTCGAGAACGCGCTCGAAGGCCTGATTGATCCGCAGTTGCTCCATCACAGCGGATGCGGCAGAGGACTTGGCCACATACACGCGGAGATCATTCCTTTCGATCGTTTCCGGGTCCAGCGGAGGGGCGCCGTGGAAGTAGAAACTGGGCTTGGAGAATCTTTCCCTGAAAAAGCCGGCGATGGCCGGGAGTTGTTGCTCGGGGAATGAGGGGGGAATATCAATGATGGGGAGCACGATGAGTCTGACTTCCCCCTGCCGCTCGTATGCCTCCTCTTGGAACGGGTGCACCGGAGAGAGAAGGTCCTCCCATTCTTCGAAAGCCCCAGACCCAAGAGGCGGGGTGAAAAGGAAAGGATGGATGTAGAGGGTTGCCAGCGGCTGTTCGGTCAAGTACTGCGCTGCCATGTGGATGATCGCGGCGGCGTGCTCCTTGCCCTTCGTGGGCTTCTCCTCCACGATGAAGATGTGGGCCCGCCAGTTCAGATGGGGAAGGAGGGCGCGCACATCCTCGAGGAAAACGGTCATCTCCACCTCTTGTGTTTCGGCCCCGACTTTGAGGATGAGCGTTTCGGGGGGGGCGGTGCCGAAGGGGGGGTGCTCGCTCATGAGACCACCCGCTTCCCGCCGTCCAACGATTCGGCGCGCCATATTGCCTTCACTTTCTCGATCTCCTCCCGGGTCATCCATTCGGTCTCGAATGCCGTACCGATGGAAAGGTAGGGCGGAAAGCGATTCCGCAGGGGTTTGATCCCGTAGCTTGCGGGGTCGGCACAGATCCGGGATCCGAAGTAGAGCTGCATTTGCTGGGCATTGCTGTTGCCCTTGATCTTCACGCCGCTTTCCTTCACGAAGTTCAGGGTTTTGAGGGCATCCGCCATGCGCTCCCGCGGGAGGGCGAACTGGGAGAAGAGTTCGACTTCGATTCCGGCACGAAGGAGCAATTCAGCGGCGGTGCGGACTTTCCCGGGGTCGAGGCGCTTATTGAGATAGGGGAAAACGTTCTCCGAGGCGCTCTCCAGACCGAGGGCGACGGTATGGGCCCCGGCTTGTTTCATGAGTTCGATGAGTTCCGGGCTGAGCATATCCGCCCGCGTTTCGAGCCACATGTTGACCTTCAAACCCTTTCGGACGATGCCCTCGAGGATGCGAATGACGCGGCCCTCATCGAAGGAGAAATTCGGGTCGGCGAACCACAGCCTTCCGTTGCCGCGGCGGCTCACAAAGGATATTTCGTCAAGGACGCGTTCCACGCTGTGCGCCCGGATCCTTCGGCCGGAAGCCGCCGGTGTGTAGCAAAAAGCACAGGCATGAGGGCAGCCCCGGGAGGTCAGCATGATCGCCTCTTCCATTTGCGAAGGATCGAGGATGCCTTCAAGCCATGGTGAGGGGTACCGATCGAGATCGGGCGCGGGGGGCGCCGGTGGGCCGGTTCGATAGCCCCCCTCAGGGCTCCGAGCGGTGACCCCGGGAATCGGGGTTTGGAGGGTTTCCGATGAGATGGCGTTCACCACGGCCAAGATCACTGCTTCTCCCTCCCCCCGGCAAAGGAAATCCACTCCGGGAAGGGCGTCCAACGCCGAATCCGGCATGAAGGTGATCTGCGGTCCGCCGAGGATCACGAACGTGCCGGGGCATGTCGCCTTGGCCAGCGTGGCCAGCGCATGGATATGGGAGATGTTGCGCTGATAGGTGGTCAAGCCGATGAGATGAGGGGAATACTCCCGTAGGAAAGATTGGAAGGTGTGAGGGCTGAATTTCGAATCCGATCCCAAACTGAGCACCTTTACGGAATGCCCGTCGGCCTTCAGCGCAGCGCCAAGGTAGCCGAGAGAGATGGGGGTGGCGGCGGGCATGAACGGACTGAAGTCGATGAGCAAGACCCGCATAAAGCGCTCGTTTCGAGGAATCATGGGCCGTGCGTATCTTACTTGATAATGAGTGGCCCGTCAATTGGGGGCTTTGTCCCAAAAATAGCGATTCACCTTTGTAACCTTCACTTTCAGGGTGAATGACTTGATCGCCTTATTCCGGACCTTGCCCCGGAATTCCCCCACACCCCATGAACGATCCGGCTTCTCCGATCCCACCCACCCGCCCAAAGGGCTTTCTTGGGGGATACCCCCAATCCCCTGAGAGAGGTACCTTTTGCACGCTCTTCTTCAATCGCTCTTTTGGGGTTTGGGGGGGTGAAGGGTCAGGGGTATTTTCGCTCGAGTTGTTTGCGTGTGGTTTCGCCATTTGGTAAAATCGTCACGCAAAGGAAAGGGAGGAGGATTCTTGCTTATGCCGATCTACGAATATCGGTGCGGGAATTGCAAGCGCCGCGTCTCGCTGTTTGTTCAGGGGTTCAAGGAGAATCCCGAAGCGGCATGCCCTATCTGCGGGAGCAAGGATTTGAGCCGCCTCTTCTCGACGTTTCGTATCGGCAAGGGCGAGTGGTACATGCGCAAGGGCGTGTACGAAGATATCCTCGATGATCATCAACTCACCCGGGGGCTCATGGCGAACGACTCGCGGGCTCTGGCGGAATGGAACAAGCGGATGATGCGGGCTACCGGCGATGAGGTTGCCCCGGAGTACGAGGAAATTCAAGAAAAACTCGAGGCGGGTGAACCTTGGCAGAAGGTCATGTCCGAAACTCAGGCGGCGCTGGGTTTGAGGGATCAATCGGGAGGGGAGAAGCCTTCCGAGAAGGGGGAGGGATAAGGTCATGCCCATCTATGAGTTCCGGTGCCGCCAGTGCCATCGAACGACGAGCATCTTCGTGAAGAGCATTTCATCGCCTGTGGAGGCAACGTGTGCTTCATGCGGGAGCAAGGCCATGGAGCGGCTCATCGGGCGGTTCGGCATCTCGAGGACGGTCCGGGATGTCCATGAGTTCTACGATAATCCCAACAGCCCCGATTACTACAAGGATCCTCGGAATATCGGGCGGTGGACGGAGGAGAAGTTTGCCCAGATGGGTATGGAGATGCCGGCCAAGATCCGCGATATGATTGACGGTGCCCGTGAAGGTGAACTGCCCGGGGCGGTAAAGGATCTGCAACCCAACATCGGTGAGATATAGGCGATATTTTCGAATGCTCCGACTCATGGATGCCAACCTCGATCGCCTCGGCGAGGGCCTCCGGGTTCTCGAGGATGTGGCGCGCTTCGTTCTCGGCGATGTTGCCCTCACCGAAAGGCTCAAGCGTTTGCGCCATGAGATGATCCCCATGGACCCCAATTTGAAGCGGCGTCTCTTGGCCGCCCGTGATGCGGAGGGCGATCTCGGCCGCAAATCCTCGGTTGCGGGGATCGAGCGCAGGGGATTGGAAGACGTGGTGATCGCCAATGCGCGTCGGGCTCAGGAATCGCTCCGGGTGCTTGAGGAATTCGCCAAGCTCCCCGAAATCCCCCCCGAGATTGCCGGCCGGGATTTCGAGCGCGCTCGCTTCGAGCTCTACGATATCGAACGGGAGCTCGTGTTCGATCTCGACCGTTCCCGGAAGAGGGAGAGTATCCGGGGGCTATACATTATTATTGATGCGGAAGCCCTGAGGGGAAGCGTCTCCGAGCTCGAAGCCGCGCGGCGGGCGATCGCGGGTGGGGTGGGGGTTCTTCAGTACCGGGACAAGGTCCATTCCCGGCGGGAGGCGTTATCCATCGCGCAAGAGCTGCGGGATTGCTGTGCCCGGGCGGGGGTGCTCTTCATCGTGAACGATTGGGCCGATATCGCCTTGGCGGTGGAGGCGGATGGCCTTCATATCGGTCAAGAGGATCTACCGGTGAACGTGGTGCGGAAGACATTGCCGCCGGAAATGATCATCGGGTGCTCGGTTCGAACCGTCCCGCAAGCTCAACGGGCGGAGGCGGAAGGGGCGGATTACCTTGGCGTGGGCTCGGTTTACCCCTCGCCGACGAAGCCGGGGGCGGAGGTGATCGGGGTGGCGGGGTTGCGGGCGGTGAAGGGGGCCGTTTCGGTGCCGATCGTGGCCATCGGCGGGATTGCCGAAACAAATGCCGGGGAGGTGATCGGGGCGGGGGCGGATGGCGTGGCGGTCATCGGAGCCGTGTTGAATGCCGCGGATATCACGGAGGCTACCCGCCGGTTGAAGGCGGTCGTTGAGAAGGCTCTCGTGGAAAAAGGAGATGCAAGTGGCAAGACTGACTTCCGACTTGGAGCGGATCGGCGAGACGATCCGGACGAATTTCGCCGCCAAGCATGAGGCCCGCGATAAGGCCATCAAGGCGTCGAGGGAAGCGATCTTCAAGTGCGCTTCGGCGATCCGCGCCGCGCACCGCGGGGAGTTCGCTCTGGCGGAATCGCTCGCGCGTGAAGCGCGATCCATATTGGACGGCGTGAATGCGGCTATTGTGGGGAATGAGGACCTCCGCTATACGGGGTTCGTGCACGATGCCGAGAAGGAATATGCCGAGGCAAGCATCACCCTTGCCCTTGTTTCGGGCCGGCCGGTCCCCGATCCGGATGCATTGGGGGTTGTGTATTCCGCTTATCTGAACGGTCTGGGGGAAGCGGCCGGTGAGCTCCGGCGCCATCTCCTCGATACGATGCGGTGCGGTGAGATGGACCGATGCGAGGAAATCTTGGGCATGATGGACGATATCTACAGTCTGCTCGTGACGATCGATTTCCCCGATGCCTTGACCGGCGGACTCAAGCGGACCACGGATATGGTGAGGGGGGTTCTGGAGAAAAGCCGGGGCGATTTGACCTTGGCTCTCCGGCAGCGGCAGTTGGAAATCAAGCTCGATGCGTTCGGGCGGAGGGCCGCGGGGGATTAGCTTTTGATCAAAGGTTGCCTTTGCATTTCCGAAATGTGTCAATAGGCATTTATGCCTAGCCTTCGTAAGCCGCCCTGCCGATGCCGCCGTTCAACTCAGATGTTACGATGAACGCTGGCAGGAAGCGGGTGAGATGTGCTTCCCGTAAAGGTCGTTCGGCACCATCGGAACGATGGGAAATCGGAAAGGAGGGTAGAACAGAGTGGATTACTGGTATTACTCGCTGATAGCGGGGGTGATCGGGCTTCTCTTTGCCGGGTACCTTGTTCTGCGGGTGATGAAGGAGCCGCGGGGCGCCAAAGAGGCGGATGAGATCTCTCGGGCTATCGAGATCGGGGCCATCGCGTTTCTCATGCGCGAATACAAGACCCTGATATGGTTCGTGGCGATCGTGGCGATTGTGTTGGGTGTGGCTCTGGAACCGAGGGGATGGGTGGCCTGCGCGTACCTCATGGGTACCGTCTGCTCGGTGGGTGCCGGCTATATCGGCATGCGGGTGGGCACGCGGGCCAATTGCCGCACGGTGACCGCCGTCCTGAAGAGCCTCAACAATGGCTTGCGGGTGGCGTTCATGAGCGGTGCGGTGATGGGGCTCTCAGTGGTTTCTCTGGCGCTGGTGGGCCTCAGCCTGGTTTACATTATCTGGAACGGCGAGCATAGCGACATTGCCAATATCATGGTGGGGTTCGGTTTCGGCGCTTCGTCCATCGCCCTGTTCGCAAGGGTGGGCGGCGGCATCTACACGAAGGGCGCCGATGTGGGTTCGGACCTTGTGGGGAAGGTTGAAGCCGGGATCCCCGAGGATGACCCCCGAAACCCGGGTGTGATCGCCGATAACGTGGGGGATAATGTGGGCGATATCGCCGGCATGGGCGCGGATTTGTTCGAATCCTATGCCGGTTCCATCGTCGCTACCACGACCATCGCCATCGCCGCGGGGATTGCCTATGACGGCAAAGTGGCGTTGCTCCCCTTTATCATCGCGGGCGTGGGCATCCTTTGCTCGATCGCGGGCACGTTCTTCGTGCGTGTGGGCGAACAGTTGAAGATGCAGGCGCTTCTGGCGGCGCTGCGCAAAGGCGTGTATTCAGCCTCGATCTTTGTGGCCGGATTCTCGCTTCTGGCCATCTGGATCGTGTTCCACGATGAGGGCCTCACGGGCTACAACCTCATCCCGGGCGAGACATCGGGCAAGTTCATTGAGGGGTTGGATATCTGGATCTCGATTATCGCCGGCTTGATTGCGGGCGTGCTCATCGGAATGAGCATCGAGTACTATACCTCTGATGTTTACAGGCCGACGCGGGATATCGCCAAGTCCTCTGAGACGGGCACCGGCACGCTGATCATCAAGGGGTTTGCCACCGGTCTACTGAGCACGGTGATCCCGGTGTTCCTGGTGGTAGCAGCGGTGCTCATCGCGTATGAGCTTGCGGGACTGTATGGCGTGTCGATTACGGCGGTGGGTATGCTCTCCACGTTGGGAGTGACCCTGGCGACGGATGCGTACGGCCCGGTGGCCGATAACGCCGGTGGAATCGCGGAGCAGGCCCATATGCCCAAGGAAGTGCGGCAGAAGACCGATGCGCTCGATGCGCTGGGCAACACCACCGCAGCCACGGGCAAGGGGTTTGCCATCGGCTCGGCGGCGATGACGGCGTTGGGCCTGACCGCGGCGTTCGGGCAGGGCATGGCGAACGAGGGCGTCAATATCATGAAGGATATTTCGATTCAGACGCCCGAGCTCATTGTGGGCGTGTTCATCGGCGCGGTGATGGTGTTCCTCTTCTGCGCGCTTACCATGGATGCGGTGGGCAAGGCGGCGATGGGGGTTGTAGAGGAGGTGCGGCGCCAGTGGAAGACGATCCCGGGCTTGATGGAAGGAAAGGCCAAGCCGGATTATGCCAAGTGCGTGGATATCAGCACCAAGTCGGCACTCAGGCAAATGCTGCTGCCGGGAATCTTGGCGGTGGTCATCCCGATCATCGTGGGGATCGTGCCGTTCCTCGGGCCTGCCTCGTTGGCCGGCCTGCTCATTGGCTCCACTTCCGCCGGGTTCCTGATGGCGGTGACGATGGCCAATGCCGGCGGTGCATGGGACAATGCCAAGAAATACATCGAGGCGGGCAATCTGGGCGGCAAGGGCTCGATCAATCACAAGGCCGCAGTGGTCGGCGATACGGTGGGCGATCCGTTCAAAGATACCTCAGGACCTTCCATCAACATCTTGATCAAGTTGATGGCCATGATCTCCCTCCTCTTCGTGCCGGTCTTTGCGGATGCCGTTGATTGGTTCGATTAGACCTCGTTCAGGATAGATAACGCGGTTGAAACAAAGGGGTGCCTTTTTCAGGGCACCCCTTTGTTGTTTCGAGCGCTGGTTTGTTTCTGTCCCTCCGTCTCTGAGTACCCGGAGGGATTGAGAACCCCGTTGGAGAGTTGCGATCCTTTACCCATGGCAAAGGCCTTTTCTCTCAGCCGTGTCACGATTCGTGACGGAAGTACCATCACGGTCTGTACCAATAGATCATAGAAATAAATCATGTATGAATGTTACCGTGGAGTATATCCAGTTCAGAAGGCGCTTCGGAATAGTCACTTGTCATAAAATTTTTATAAAAGGGGGAAGAGATGGAGAACAAACTGTGGGGGTTCTGGCATCGATTTCGAGTACGGCAGCGGTCCATGGCCGTGGCGGGAGTTGTGCTGGCGACCCTTGTCCTGATGGGGGTTCCGCCCGCCGCTTTTCTCCCCAGCACGGCCGCGGCCGCCTCGGTGGGCGACTATATCGAGTACACGGTGGTGTATAACAGCGGCGCGGGCGTGAGCAACACCACCACCTGGCGGTACAACGTGACCGAGGTGGATGTGACGAAAGACGGGGTCTCTGGATGCGTTCATATTGTGGCGACCATCAGCGATAACCCCAGCGATAACAGCCAGCGGGCGCGCAGAACAAGCCATTCCGCATTCGGAGACCAGACGGTGCGCCTGAGTCAGGCGGAGGATTGGAGCTTGACCAATGGACGACATGTGCATCGTTATTCGTATCAGTCGGATGTCCCGATCATCGGCACGAATTCCGCCCAGATTTATATTGAAAGTATGAGCGGATATCCCGGATGGCCCTACGCGGTGGGCAACAGTTGGACTTACAACGCCCGGACGGATTCCTCCAATGCTCTGGCGCCGGACTGGACGGATACCTACAGCGCTTCGGTGGTAGCGGATAATGAGGTGGTGACGGCGGGTGGGGTGGATTACATCTGTTATAAAGTGGAGCATACCCTCACCGCCACCACCGCTTCGACTCCCCCGGGCGGCGGGGTGGGCAGTAAAGTGACCGAGTACTGGCCGGTGCTGGATAGCGCTTTCCTCGCTCCGATCAAGGTCGTGAACAACGTGGATTTTGTAGGAACCGAAACGCGAACCATGAGCTCGGCCAGCCCTCTCCCCACCCAATCCTCCCCCCCTGCGGTGACCACGGGCTCAGCCACGAGCGTCACCTCGACGTCTGCAACGCTGAACGGAAGCCTGACCGATCTGGGAAGTGCGTCGAGTGTGGGCGTTGCTTTCCAATGGGGCACGACCGTTGCCTACGGCAGTGCCACGGGCACGCAGACGCTCGATGCCACGGGCGACTTCAACGCCGGCATCAGCGGCCTCACGCCGAGCACCACGTATCACTTTAGAGCAGTGGCCCTAGGCGATGAGTTCGATGCGGGCGATGATGTCACCTTTACCACCTTGCCGGCGGTCTCCTTTTCCTCGGCTACTTACTCCGTGGCGGAGGATGTGCTGAGCGGCACAGTGACGATCACGGTTCAGCTCACCGGTGCCAGCGGCGATACCGTGACCGTCCACTATGCCACGAGCGATGGGACGGCCGAGGCGGGTTCGGACTATACGGCGGCGAGCGGGACCTTGACGTTCGATCCGGGAGAGACGAGCAAGACGTTCGCCGTGACCATTGCGGATGACGATGTGATCGAGGCCTCTGAAACGGTGACGCTCACATTGAGCGATCCCGCCAATGCGGACTTAGGAACGACGAGCACGGCTACCCTGACCATTGTGGATGACGATGTCCCCGACGTGGCTTTCACCTCGGCAACTTACACGGGGGCGGAGTCGGATGGGGTGGTGGAGATCTCGGTCGCTCTATCCGCGGCAAGCCCGGGAACGGTCACCGTGAATTACGCCACGAGCGATGGCACGGCCGAGGCGGGTTCGGACTATACGGCGGCCAGCGGGACCTTGACGTTCAATCCGGGAGAGACGAGCAAGTCGTTCAATGTCACCTTGACCGACGACGATCTCGTTGAGGAAGACGAGACCGTGAGCCTTGCTTTGAGCAATCCGGCGAACGCCAATCTCGGTGCTCAAAGCACCGCGACCCTGACGATCACGAGTGAGGATGTGCCGACGGTGGCGTTCAGTTCGGCCACGTATTCGGTGGTGGAGAATGTGGCGAGCGGCACGGCGACGATCACGGTGGTGCTCTCGGGGACCCCCGTGCAGGCGGCCACGGTGCACTATGCCACGAGCGATGGGACGGCCACGGCCGGAGTGGACTACGTGGCGGCGAGCGGAACCCTGACGTTCCCCGCCGGCCAAGCGCCCGTGCAGGTCTTCTATGTGTCCATCACGGACGATGGAGATAGCGAGCCCTACGAGACCATTCATCTGGCGTTGAGTAACCCGGTTAATCTCACTCTGGCCTCACCGGGCACGGCCACCCTGACGATTCTCGATAATGAAATGCCGACCGTCTCGTTCTCCTCCGCCACATTTTCGGTGGCGGAGAACGTAGCGAGCGGCACGGCCACCATCACCGTTTCGCTTTCGGCACCGAGCGGCGATGAAATCACCGTGCAGTATGCCACGAGCGATGGGACCGCGGAGGCGGGTTCGGACTATACGGCGGCCAGCGGCACGCTCACCTTTGCGGCCGGGGAGACTTCCAAGACCTTCTGGGTCTCGATTACGGACGATGACACGGTGGAAGGCGATGAAACGGTGGCGCTCACCCTGAGCGATCCGGTCAATGCCAACCTCGGGAGCCAGAGTACGGCAACGCTGACCATCGTGGAAAATGACTTACCGGAATTGGAGTTCTCGTCCGCTACGTATTCGGTGGCGGAGGATGTGGCCGGTGGTACGGTGACCATTACGGTGCTCCTATCACCCGCAAGTTTGGGTACCGTCGCGGTGCATTACGCCACGAGCGATGGGACGGCGGAGGCGGGTTCGGACTATACGGCGGCCAGCGGCACGCTCACCTTTGCGCCCGGGCAGACTTCCAAGACCTTCACTGTGAGCATCACCAATGATGATGCGGATGAAGCGAGCGAGACCATTGTGCTCACGTTGAGCAGTCCGAGCAACGCCGTATTGGGAGACCCGGATACGGCAACGCTCACCATTACGGATGACGATCTCGCCGAAGTGTCCTTCTCTTCGGCGACGTATTCGGTGGCGGAGAACGTGGCGAGCGGCACGGCCACCATCACGGTGACGCTCTCCATCGTCCCTGCGGATACGGTCGAGGTGCATTATGCCACGAGCGACGGAACGGCGGAAGCGGGTTCGGACTACGTGGCGGCCAGCGGCACGCTCACCTTTGCGGCCGGCGAGACGAGCAAGACGTTTGCCATCACGATTGTAAATGATGATACGATTGAAGCGAACGAGACCATCGGCCTTGCCTTGAGCGATCCGGTGGGCGCTGCCCTCGGCTCACCGAATACCGCGACGCTGACCATCGTGGATAATGACTTCCCGGAAGTGGCCTTCTCCGAAGCAACCTATAGCGTGGCGGAGAACGTATCGAGCGGGACCGTCACCATCACGGTAACGCTTTCGGCTACACCCGCCCAGACGGTCACGGTACAGTATGCCACGAGCGATGGGACCGCGGAGGCGGGTTCGGACTACGTAGCGGCCAGCGGCACGCTCACCTTTGCGGCCGGGGAGACTTCCAAGACATTCTCGATCACCATATTGGATGATTCGACGGCCGAGGCGGATGAGACGGTGAACCTCGCGCTGAGCAGTCCCGTGAAGGCCACGCTGGGTGCTCAGAGCACCGCGGTGCTGACCATCACCGATACCGAATCGCCCGTGGTGGTGACTTTGGCGGCGACGAGCGTCGGCGAGACGACGGCGGTGCTGAACGGGCGGTTGGATGATCTGGGCACTGCCGCGAGTGTGGCCGTTGCTTTCGAGTGGGGACTCTCTACCTCGTACGGGACGAGCCGTGCCGTGAGTACGATGAGCGGCACCGGCACCTTCTCGCTCACCGTCACGGGGTTGTCCTCCGGAATGACCTATCATTTCCGGGCCAGAGCGTCCGGGGATGGAACGGGATATGGCACCGATCGAACATTCACCACCATCGATGGTGGCCCCATGATCTATCCGACCTATGCATCGGAACCGGCGGGTGCGGAAGAGGAACCCGCACCATCGCCGGAGCCCACTGCAGAGCCGGAGCCGACGCCTGAGCCATCCGAAGAATCGCCCGCTTCGCCGCAACCTGAAGCGGCGCCGGAGGAGTCTCCTCTTGCTCCTTCGCCCACGGGCGAGGGCGAGGAAGTGCCGCCGGCTCCTTCTTACCCGCCGCCGGCGACTCCATCGGGAATGGTCCTCTTCGGAGATGCGGTGGATGGCCATGGGCGTGCGGTTGAGCCGATTGTCGTGGCCTCCGATGATGGGACGGTCATGGTGCAAATCCCTGAGGGCACGAGGGGTCAGGATGCGAGCGGGAATCCGCTCCTCGGGATCATCACCCGGACGGACGTTTCGGCTCCGGATGAGGGGCCGGATGGGCCGACGGTGATCAGCGTTGTCGACTTCGGTCCGGATGGTGCGGTGTTCGATGGGCCCATCACCGTGACCCTCTCGTACGACCCGAACGGTTTGCCGGAGGGGGTTGCTGCGGAAGACCTCATGATCGCTTACTACGATGAGGTTACCGGCGCATGGGTGCCGCTCGATAATATTCAAGTGGACACCGTGAACCATACCGTCAGTGGCACGGTGAACCATTTCACCCTTTTTGCGATTCTGATCCCGGTGGTGTCCGTTGCGGAAAATGTCTCTTCGGAGCAATCGCCGGGGGTGGGCCCCGGTGCGGAAACTGCCTCGGAGTCTTCATCCGCGGAAGGGGAGGAGTCTGAGCCGGCGGTCCTACCGATGAGTGAGGAGGAAGGGGGGCAGGGCACGAACGTGTGGGTGATCGTGGGACCCATCATCGGTGTGGTGTTGGCGGGGGCCGTGCTCTGGATGTGGATGCGCCGAAGGGGGGCCGTCAAGGTAAAGGCGTAGGCGTTTTTTCGGCGAATGAGTAGAAGGAGGGGGCGCCGCGCTCTGCGCGGCGCCCCCTCCTTTTTTTGTTGTGGGTGAGGTTCAATACCGGATGCTGAAGCCGGTGAACTTGTTCTCGGGCTCCTTCCACGCCACTTCCACCCGATCCACCCTTGCCCCCTCGGGTCCACTGTGCAGAAGCTCGATCAGCCGATCCAACTTATCTTTTTCGCCCTCGGCCTGAACCTCGACCGATCGGCCGTCCGGCATGTTCTTGACATAACCGCTAATCGCAAGGGCGCGGGCGCACCGCTGCACGAAGGCGCGGAAGTTAACGCCCTGCACGCGGCCGTAGACCGTGGCGAAAAATGCGGAATGCTCGCCCATAGCTAGAGGGATTTGAGGAGGTTCGCCATCTCGATCGCGTTGACGGCGGCATTGAATCCGGCATTGCCCATCTTGGTGCCGGCGCGCTCGATGGCCTGTTCGATGGTATCGGAGGTGATGACTCCGAACGTGAGCGGCATACCCGTTTCAAGGGCCACGTTGGCGATGCCTTTGCTGACTTCAGCGGCGATGTACTCGAAGTGAGGCGTGGCCCCCCGGATCACGGCCCCGAGGCAGATCACGGCGTCGAACTTCCCGCTCTGGGCCATCTTCTTGGCCACCAGTGGGATCTCGAATGCTCCGGGCACCCATGCGGTCTCGATATCGTCTTCTTTCACGCCATGACGCATGAGGGCGTCCTTTGCCCCATCCAGAAGCTTTCCGGTAATGAACTCGTTGAACCGGGAGATCACGATCCCGATCTTGAGGCCCTCACCGGCGAGAACGCCTTGATATTCTTTACTCACGGCTTCCTCCTTTGATCCTCAGATTGCCCTGGCGGAGATTCGATTCGGCCTTAACCTCAGCAATCGATGTTGAGCAGATGACCCATCTTCTTCTTCTTGGTGGCCAGATACCGCATGTTCTCGGGATGCGGTGGGGCTTGGATGGGGACGATTTCCACGACCCTCAGGCCATAGCCATCGAGCCCCACGACTTTCTTGGGATTATTCGTGAGAAGGCGCATATCCTTGACGCCCAGATCAATCAGGATTTGAGCCCCGATCCCGTAGTCACGTAGGTCCGGCGGGAAGCCGAGCTGAATATTGGCCTCCACGGTATCGAGTCCGCTGTCTTGAAGGGCGTAAGCCTTGATCTTGTTGTGAAGGCCGATACCCCGGCCTTCTTGCCGCATGTAGAGGAAGACCCCGCGTCCTTCCTTCTGGATTGCTTCGAGGGCCATGTGGATCTGATCTCCGCAATCGCAGCGAAGGCTGCCGAAGACATCTCCGGTGAGGCATTCGCTGTGAACGCGGACGAGAACCGGTTCATCGCCGTTGATGATATTCCCCTTGACCAGCGCCACGTGTTCATCCGGATCGATGACGCTGCGGTAGGCGATGGCGGTGAATTCGCCGTAGCGTGTCGGCAGATGGGCTTCGGCCACCCTCTGAACGAGCTTGTCATGCCGCCGGCGGTAGGCGATCAACTGAGCCACGCTCACGATCTTGATTCCCATCTTCTCCGCGATGGCTTCCAAGTCGGGCAGACGGGCCATGGTGCCATCGTCGTTCATCACTTCGCAGATCACCGCCGCGGGATAGAGTCCGGCCAGACGGGTGATATCCACCGAGGCCTCGGTGTGCCCGGCTCGAACGAGAACGCCGCCCTTGCGGGCTCGGAGGGGGAACATGTGGCCGGGATAGGCGATATCCTCCGGTTTGGTAGCGGGATCGATGAGCACGTGTACGGTTGCAGCGCGGTCGGCGGCGGAGATGCCGGTGGTCACTTTGTGCCGGGCCTCCACCGATACGGTGAACGCGCTATCGAAGTGCGAGGTATTGTGGCGTACCATCATGGGGATCTTCAGCTCGTCCACCCGCTCGGGGGTCAGTGAGATGCAGATGAGGCCGCGGGCGTGCTTGGCCATGAAATTGATGGCCTCGGGAGTAACCTTCTCGGCGGCGATGACGAGGTCCCCCTCGTTTTCACGGCCTTCATCATCGACGATGATGATGAATTTGCCGGCTCTGATATCTTCTATCGCCTCCGGAATTGTAGCTAGTGGCATAGACTGTGCCTCCCCACCGAAATCACTCTTTCAGTTTAGTATGTGCCCACATAGAAGTCAACGCAAGCCTGTCCGTGGCCTTGATGTAGAGGGGTATGGAGGGGGGAGGGGGACGTTCAGGCAAATCCGTGCTCTCGGAGGAATTCCGGGGTGAGCCCTGAAGAGTGCCGGCCCGCAAGTTGTTCGACGTATTTGGCGATGATATCGATCTCGAGATTCACAGGGTCTCCCGTGCGCTTGGATCCCAGATTCGTGTGTTGGCGGGTATAGCTGACGAGGGATACGGTGAAGGAACCGGAATCGCGCGAGACCACCGTGAGGCTCACTCCTTCAACAGCGATGAAGCCCTTTTCCACCACATACCGCATCAGCGGAGCCGGCGCCGAGATCTTCATCAGAATGGCATCGCGTTCGGGGAGGAGGGAGATGATCCTTCCGGTATCATCCACATGCCCCTGTACGAAGTGCCCTCCCAGCCGTCCCCCGATCTGAAGCGCCCGCTCCAGATTCACCGGATCTCCGGGGCGCAAGCTGCCCAGACTCGTTCGCCGGAGGGTCTCGGGCATTACTTCGATGGTGAAGAAGCCTTCACCCATATCGATGACGGTAAGGCAAGCCCCGCTCACGGCGATGCTATCGCCGAGGCGGGTTCCCTCGAGCACTTTTCGCGCCTCGAAGGAGAGCCGCCCCCCGCCGGTCGAGCGCACCCTTCCCACTTCTTCGATGATCCCCGTGAACATGATTCACCGCGTATAGCCGCTAATCATTATATCATCACCGAACCGTTCCATCCGAACCCGTTTGAGCCGCAATGCCTCGGAGACGGCGGCCACGCCTTCTCCCGCGATGGGCGTGACGGCTTCTCTACCGCCGATGATTATCGGCGCGATGAAGGCGATCACTTTATCCGCCAGTCCAAGGGTGAAGATCGAACCCAGAAGCGTGCCGCCCCCCTCCACGAGGATACTCGTGATGCCCCTTTGCCCCAGAAGGGCCAGCAAGCTTTTGAGGTCCACTTGCCCGTTTTGTTGAGGGAGGATCGCCACTTCGATTCCTTGGCGGGAATACACCTCCGCTCGAGAGCGCTCGATGGTCTCCGCGGCGGCGATGAGCGCTCGATGGGGCGTTCGGAGGACGTTGGCCTCAAGGGGGGTTCGGCCGCGGCTATCTACGATGATGCGGAGAGGCTCACGCTCGCCATCGGGTGTTCTTGCCGTAAGGTGCGGATCATCCCTCAGAACGGTGTTCACGCCCACCATGATGGCATCGCTTTCCCAGCGTAGGCGGTGGACATATTCGCGAGAGCGCTCGTTGGTGATCCATTTCGAATCGAAGGTCCGGGTGGCGATCTTGCCATCAAGACTCATCGCGAACTTGACGGTGACGAAGGGCTCGCCCGTGGTGATGTGTTTCGCATATGCTTCGACGAGTTCCTTCGCTTCCTCCTCGTGTTCGCCCAAGATGGTCTTGATGCCGGCGGCCTCGAGTTCCGCCCGGCCTTTTCCGAAAACGATGGGATTGGGGTCCAGCATGGCCATGTGGACTTCGCGGATGCCGGCGGCGATGATCGCTTTGGTGCAGGGCGGTGTGCGGCCGTAGTGGCAACAGGGCTCTAGGGTCACGTACATGGTCGCTCCTTGAGCCGCATCGCGGGCCTGACGCAAAGCCATGATTTCGGCGTGGGCGAAGCCGGGGGGTTGAGTGTGCCCTCCGCCGATGATCGTTCCCGCCTTGTTCACGATCACAGCGCCGACGGCGGGGTTCGGACTGACATTGCCGAGCGCCCTTCGCGCAAGCGCTAGGGCATGTTCCATGGGATCCGCCATGGGTCACAGCACTCCGATGGCAAGGATTCGTTCAGGCGGTGCCTTTTGAGGCGCGCTTTGCCGCCCTTTCTTCCCACACCACGAGCAGCATACTGGCGATAAAGATGGAGCTGTAGGCTCCCAGCGCGATCCCCACGAGGAGCACCATGAGGAAGCTCCGAATCGCTTCGCCCACGAAGAGATACACCGCCGCGGTCGCGATGAGCGTCGTCAGCACCGTGATGATACATCGGGTGAGGGTCTCGGTGAGGCTGTTGTTCACCACATTCTCGAATCGCATGGTTCGTGGGGCTTTGGCCAGATTCTCGCGGATACGGTCGAAGACCACCACGGTATCGTTCACGCTGTAACCGACCACCGTAAGGATGCCGGTGACGAACATGAGGTTGATCTCGATGTTGAGGGGGCTGGCGAAGATGGTGAAGAAAGCGAGGCACAGGAACACGTCATGCAGCAGGGCAACGACGGCGCATACGCCGTACCGGAACGGTTTGGGCACCTTGCGAAAGGCCCACCAGATGTAAATGAGCATGGCCACGGAAGCGACGGCCACGGCGATCACGGCGTTTCGGGCCTTTTCCTTGGCGACGGGGTCGGAAACGGAATCCAGACTGCTGACGATCGTTCCGGTAGTTCCCAGCGCCGTCTCGATGGTGCCGCGTTCGCCCTCTTTGATTTCCTTGATCCGGACGATGAAGCTGTTTCCCTCCGCCTCTTGGATGGTGGCTTCAGCATGATCAAGTTCGTTGAGCTTTGAGGCCAGTTCGGATCGGGTGATGGGAGGCTTTGCCTGAACTGAAATCTCGGTCCCCTCCGATACCGTGTTGAAGGAGAGCGCAAGGCCCAGGCCTTTGAGGGCTTCCGTAATCGCCGTTTGTTGCTCCTCTGTGAGTTGCTTCTCGGTTTGGATGAGGAACGTGTTCTGGCCGGTGCTCTGGACCGTTGCTTCGGTGATGTTGAGCTCATCGAGTTTGGATTTCAGGAACTCGGCATGGACCGGTTCGACCGTCATGGTGGTCCCGCCGGTGAAGTCGATGCCCCACGGGAGCCCGCTCATGACCATAAAGATGATCCCGATAACGGTTGCGGCCCCTGAGGCAATGAAGAACCAATATCGCTTGCTGACGAAGTCGATCATCTCTGCGCCCCTCCCTTGGAGAGCGTCATTTGTTCCTTGATGCGCGGCAAGAAAAGGGTTTGATTGCCCATCAGCGGTGAATTGCTGCCGATGGTGCGGAGGAATGTCCGTGTGATCACGATAGCGGTGAAGAGGCTGATCACGATACCGATGGCCAGCGTTATGGCGAATCCTTGGACGGATGGCACACCCAATGAGCTTCCCATCCAGTACAGGACACCGCAGGTGATGAGCGTGGTGAGGTTGCTATCGCGGATGGCGGGCCATGCGCGGCTGAAGCCGGCCTCCATCGCCGCGCGGATCGTACGGCCCATGCGGATTTCCTCCCGCATGCGTTCGAAGATGAGTACGTTGGCGTCGACCGCCATGCCGATCGAAAGGATGAACCCGGCGATTCCGGCAAGCGTCAGGGTCACGGGCCACACCTTGAACGCCGCCAGTACGAGAACGGCATAGATAAGGAGAGCCAGTCCGGCCATCACTCCCGGCAAGCGATAGTACAGGATCATGAACAGGACGATCGCCAGAAGCCCGACCGCTCCCGCTTTCTTGCTCTGATCCACGAAGTCCGATCCTAAGATCGGGCTCACGTCGTGTTCCTCGATGGTGTGAAGGGGTACATCGATGCGTCCGGCGTTGAGTAGCTTCTGGAGGCGTTTGGCTTCTCCGAGCTCCATGCCTTCGATCTGACCGGCATCGCTGATCACGCTCCGGACGATCGGTGCGGAGATGTACTGATCGCCGAGAAAGATCCCCAGGGGCTTACCCTGAAGGCGGGTGGTGATCTGCCGCGAGAGCTTGGCGCCATCATCGTTCCACTGGAATTTGATGATCGGCCCGGCCTGAGGGATAGCCAATTCCACCTTGCCTTTGAAGTACTGGCTGGTGAGCTCCTTCTCCACCTCGACTTCTTGGCCGGCTTCGTTCTTGACCGTCAATGTTCCGGTGGCCGGTTTCCAGGTCACGTTCCCGTTCGCATCGGTCACTTGCTCCATGAACTTGATGAGCGCCACCTCTCCGATGAGCTTCTTCGCTTCCGCGATGTTCTCGATGCCGGGGAGCTGCACCAGAATCCGGTCGCTCCCCACTTTCTGGATCACGGGCTCGTTGACGCCGTAGGCGTTCACGCGGTTCTCGATTACCGCTATGGCCCCCTTGAGCGCATCATCCCGCTCATCGGGGGGTATCTGGGCTTGATCGAAATCGGCTTGATACACAAGGTGGGCTCCACCTTTGAGGTCCAATCCCAGCTTGATCTCCTCGCGGTTGATGGCCTTGTTGAATCCGGACCAGAACAGGGTCATCAGGGCCAAGGCCAAGAGGATGAAGATCAAGATGAGCAGTAGTTTATCTCTGAGCACCATGATTTATCCCTAGCTCCTTTCTCACAAAGTCGAGGGCTTCTGTTTCGGTTTCGATTTCGCCGGCGGCTTGAGCTTCTCGCACCATTTCCAGCAACCGGCCGATTTGGGGGCCGGGCTTGAGCCCGAATTCCTTCATCAGCGTGTGGCCGTCCAACAGCTTTGGAGGGGATTTGATGGTTTCCTTTTCCATCCATTGGGCAAGCATGTGCTCGGTCACTTCCAGATGGATGTGCCATGTCTCCTCATCGAACGCGGGGCCACGCGTTGCCAGATGATCCGCTAGGCTGAGAAAAAGGGTGGCGATGGCCGCATCGCCCGTATCCCGAAAGTACCGGTAGATGGCACGATTCGTGGGCGGCTCAGGAGCATTGCTGAGGTACCCGGGGCGCAGATGGTGTTCGATCGCCGCGGTGACCAACTTCTTTTCCCGGGCACTGAAGCGAAAGCGTTCCAAGATCATCTCTGCCCTTTGAGCTCCCATCTGAGCATGGCCCAAGAAGCGGACCCGGCCGTTGGACTCCACCGTTTTGGTCTCGGGTTTGGATACGTCATGCAGAAGCGCCGCCATTTTGATCAGGCCTCTTCGGGTGAGCCCCGCACCCCCCACGGTTTCCCCTAGATGGGCCTTGATCACATCGGCGAATTTGAATGTGGCCCATAGCTCACCCCCCGCAATGAGCTCCTCCCAGAGGCGCTCCACAGCGATTACCGTTTCGATGGAGTGGTCGAACACGTCCCAGTGGTGCTCGGGGGGTTGAGCGACCCCCTTCGCTGTTGTGAGCTCCGGTACGAGAAGGTCGAGTAGACCGAGGCGATCGAGATGACGCAGGGCTTTCCCGGCGTGGTCCGTTTCAAGAATCCGGCCCAACTCATCGTGTACCCGCTCTCCGCTGATGCGCCGAACGAGGGCCTTATCCCGTTGCAGGATTGTTTCCGTCTGGGGGGTGATCGAGAAGCCGAGTTCTGCGGCCAATCGAAATGCCCTGAGGAGACGGGCGGGATCGTCAAGGAAAACCGTCTCGCTGGTCGCGCGAATCATCTTTCTCTCGATGTCCGGCACCCCGCCGAGCGGGTCTATAAGCTCCACCGCGTTGGGCCCGGGATGAAATGGGATGAGGTCCACGGCGATCGCGTCGATGGTGAAGTCGCGTTTGGATAGATCCTCCTCGATGGTTCCCCTCAGAGCCGCGAGGTCCACGCACCATTTTTCCCCACTCATCGGCACGACGATTCGGGCCACCTGATGGACCTCATCCAAGAGGACGAATTTGCCCTCGAGCGCATCCGCCATCTCGTGCCCGATGGTGATGACGTTTCCTTCGAGCGTCAGATCGATATCGCGGGTGGGCCTCCCGATGAAGGCGTCCCGGACATATCCCCCCACAAGGTACGATTTGATCCCGCGTGAACGAAGGAATGAATCGAGGCGGGTCAGGAGCGCGGCGGCATCCGGCCTTACGGAGAGGGTGATTTGGGTTTGCATCTTGATCACGTTTATAGCCTAGGCTAGGGAGTGCAAAACCGCCGCTTGCAGGGGGTATGTGCCACTTGCATTAGAATATGCGTTCGTGGGTATTTTGTCAAGGCGTTAAGGAAGTGTCTTGAGAAAGGCTCTGTACTTGATCGAGGGACAGCCCCATGAATTCTCCGGGGGGATTGGCGGGATAGCGTTTCCCGTCCAGCGGCGGTTCCGGGACGAAGGCGTTCCAAGGATATTCCGAATGGAGTGAGACGGGAAAAAATTAACAAAAATTTATGGGGAGAGATATTGCATTTGGGTGGGGAAATATGGTAATATGTGGGGCATAGTGGAGGATCATCCGCTATGTTGACTGGTCAGTACGAGTGTCGAGTGGACGAGAAATGGCGGATTGCCATACCGGCGAAGCTCCGAAAGGAGTTTGAGAACGGACTCGTGCTGACGCGTGGCGTGGACAAATGCATGTTGATCTATTCCCCTGCCGAATGGGCCAACATCAGTGCACAGCACCGGTATTCCCCATTTTCTCCCAGCAAGCATCGGATGCTTGGCCGTCTCATATTCGGCAGTTGCTATGAACTCACGATGGATGGCCAGGGCCGCATTCAGCTTCCCGCTCCGCTCCGGGAGCATGCTCAGGTGAAAGACACGGTCGTGATCGTAGGGCAGAATACGTTTGCGGAAATATGGAGCAAGGAACTGTGGGAGAACCAGAAGGCGTTGATAGATGAACAGGCATGGCAGCTTGCTGAAGGGATAGAGATACGCTAGATGGTCCGTCTCGAACACGATCCGGTTCTTGTTGCGGAAAGTATTCATGCCCTGAACATCTTGCCCGGGGGGCGATACGTTGATTGCACGGTTGGTGGGGGGGGACATGCTCGTGCCATTCTGGATGCCAGCTCGCCCGGTGGACAGCTTCTCGGGATCGATGCCGATCCCAAAGCCATTGAAATTGCCCGAAAATCCCTGGCGCCCTACGGAAGGTCGGTGCTTCTGGTGAATGAGAATTTCCGACGCCTTGAAGAAGTGGCTTCCCGTTGCAATTTCAGACCCGTGCACGGGGTGCTATTTGATCTCGGGATGTCGAGCTTGCAGTTATCGGAAGTGGGGCGAGGGTTCAGTTTTCAGCATGATGCCCCTTTGGATATGCGGTTCAGTCCGGAGCAAGAGGTGACCGCCGCGCAGATTGTCAACGAGCTACCGGAGAATGCGCTGGCCGAACTGATCTGGACTTACGGCGAGGAGCCGAGAAGCCGCCGGATCGCCCGGCAGATCGTAGCGCACCGACCCCTTCATTCTACTCTGGAGCTTGCCAGCGTGATAGCGGGGGCGGTCAACGGGGAAAGCGGCCGCCGGATACATCCGGCAACCCGGACCTTTCAGGCTTTGCGCATGGCGGTCAACAAAGAGATCGAAAATCTGAAGGAAGCTCTGGAGCAGGCGGTCCATATTCTCGGTGTGGGGGGGAGGTTGGTGGTAATCAGCTTTCACTCGTTGGAAGATCGTCTGGTGAAGGATTTTTTTTCCCGGGAATCACGGAGATGTGTATGTCCGCCCGAGGTCCCGGTCTGTACATGCAAGCATGTGCCGCGTTTGAAAACGGTGATCAAAGGAGTCATCCGGCCCTCTGCGGAGGAAGTCAGACGCAATCCTAGGAGCCGAAGCGCCAAGATGAGAGTAGCCGAGCGCATCAACGAGGCTGAAGAGAGGAGGTGATACTTCGGGAGAACGGAATAACAACTCGGATCGGGGTCAGCGACAGCAATCAAAGAAAGGGGGTTTCGATGAGCAGAGTCTTTTCAGGAATCGATGTCGGCACCAGTAAGATCTGTGCGATCATTGCCAATATTGGTGACGACGAGACAATCCAGATTCTAGGATCCGCTGTGGTTCCGTCTCGCGGAGTTTACAAAGGTCTCGTAGTGGATATCGATCAGGCCACGGAAACGATCCGTGATGCGGTAATGAAGACGGAGCGTACCAGCGGGCTAAGGATCGAATCGGCGTTTGTCAGTGTCACCGGCAAGCATATCAGTTCGATGAACAGTAAAGGGGTAGTGGCCACCACGCGAGCGGACAAGCGTGTCACGGTGAATGATCTTGACCGCGTGCTGGAATCGGCCCGAAGCATCACTTTGCCGAGCGATCGGAGATTGCTTCATGTTCTTCCCCGACATTACACGCTCGATGGCACCGTCAAGGTTCAAGAACCGGTGGGGATGCACGGCTTTCGATTGGATGTGGAGACTCACATCGTGACGGCCGCTGCGGCCTCGGTTCAAAACCTGATCAAAGCGGTCCGAAGCGCAGGGGTCGAGGTCGAGGATCTTGTCTTCAATCCCTTGGCTTCGGGTGAAGCGGTGCTCACCGATCACGAGATGAACTCCGGCGTGATGGTGGCCGATATCGGCGCCGGGACGACCAACGTGGCGATCTTCAACGACGGGTGTGTCTCGCATTCCACCGTGTTCCCCGTCGGCGGGTACCAAGTGACCCGCGATATTGCCATCGGGCTGGGCGTTACCAACGAGATGGCCGAGGAAATGAAGAAGAAGTACGGCAACGTCATGTCGAGCAACGGGGTGGATCCGGAAACGCAGCTTGACGTAGGAAACAAGCATACCGTCTCCTACCGCGAGCTGAACGATGTGATTCGAGCGAGGGTGGAGGAGATCCTGCAACTGGTGATGATGGAAGTGCCGCGGGAGAAACGCGGGCAGTTGATCCCCGCCGGATTGGTGCTCACGGGAGGGACGGCCAATCTTCCGGGTCTGGAAGCTCTGGCGCGCGAGGTTCTGGGCATGGAGCACATTCGCATCGGAATGCCGGCGGGCATCACGGGTATTGCGGATCATCTCCATAACCCCGCCTGTGCCACCGCTGTGGGGCTCCTTTACTGGGGGGCCAACAATGCCGAAGGCGAAGACAAGTACGTTTATGAGGGATTGAAGACCAATCCGGTGAGCGTTCTTCGTCAGGGCGTATCGCGCGTACGAAAGTTGTTCCGACCCCACTAGGGGGCCAGCTCAATAATTGCGAAAGGGGGAAATGAAAATGACTGGCAAATCGGAGTTCGAGACCTTCACCGCCAAGATCAAAGTCATCGGCTGTGGCGGGGGTGGGTGCAATGCGGTGAATCGCATGATTGAAAAGGGCATCCGTGGGGTTGAGTTCATCGCGATCAACACCGATGCCCAGGCGCTGGAGTCCTCCCTCGCGGAGACGCGGATTCAGATCGGTCCGAAGTTGACCCGAGGGTTGGGCGCCGGCGGTGACCCGGAGATCGGACGAAAGGCCGCCGATGAGAGCCGGGAGATCATCGCCTCCGTATTGGAAGATACGGATATGCTTTTCATCACCTGCGGCATGGGGGGCGGGACGGGCACCGGTTCCTCTCAGGTGGTGGGTGAGATTGCCCGGGAGGCCGGCATTCTGACAATCGGGATCGTGACCCGGCCGTTCAGCTTTGAGGGAACGGTACGCAGCTCGAAGGCGGAAGGCGGCATCGAAGCGCTCATGCCGTATGTGGATACCCTCATCACCATCCCCAACGATCGGTTACTCACCGTGTGCGATAACCGCGTTACGGTGGATGATGCCTTCATGACCGCCGATGAGATCCTCTACAACGGTGTTCAGTCCATTTCGGAGCTGATCACGGTGCCGGGCCTTATCAACCTTGACTTTGCGGATGTCCGCACGATCATGACCAATGCCGGCCAGGCATGGATGTCCATCGGCAAGGGCACGGGGGCCAACCGTGCGATAGACGCCGCCAAACAGGCGCTGGCCAGCCCTCTTCTGGATGTGAATGTGGAGGGGGCCACCGGTGTGCTCCTCAATGTCACCGGCAGCAAGAATCTGGCCCTCGCCGAGGTGCATCAGGCTGCGGATCTCGTCAAGCAGGCCGTGGCTCCGGAAGCCAACATTATCTTCGGTGTGGCACATGACCCCAGCCTGAACGATGAGGTTCGGATCGTGCTGATCGCCACGGGATTCACTTCATCATTGACCAAGCAGAGCAAGATCAGTCACCAAGAGATGCTCAATGTGATTTCCAGCTTGAAGCAGGATGAAGATCGGCTGGATACACCGGCATTCCTGCGCCGTCAGCAGGTGCAACAGCGGCCGCGGCAAGTGCTGAATATCCCTCAGGAGGTCAAGGCCCCGAAGCCACCGACCAAGCAAGCGGAGAAGTCCGCTCCTCCTTCGCGCGGACGGACCCTGTTCAGTCGGTGAAAACGCACTGAAGTTTTTTGGGACTGATCCTCTTAGGGGCGCAATTTCTGGAGGGGCATTCCGATTCCGCGGGTGGTTTTCGGAAAGGCTATCCGAATGTGTTTGTGCCCGGGCGAATTCGATAGGGAGAGAGCATTTTCTCAGGGGGGTGACGTATGGGAGTCTCGAATCTTGTTCAGTATCATATCGAGAGCTCCATCAATGCCGCCATCGCGGAGGCGAGCGGGTACCGGGAGGAAGCCGAGCGCCTCCGCGCCCAGGGAAGCCTGCGGCTGGTGGTCATGTCGGATGAAGATCTGAAGGAGCTTGCCCAGATGCTTTCCTATTATCCGTCGCGGCCGCCGGAAGTCGTCTATCATGAGTTGAAGGCTGCCGTTGCCGAACAGATCCGTACCGCCAAGCAATGGGTGGGCCTTCTTACAGCCAAGCCCTATCGTGCCTTGCCCATGTCCCGGAATTAGGGTGATTGCTTTCCCATTCCCGCTGTTTGCGAAGTGAAGTGGCAGTAGAATAAGGAGGTCCGGTGGCGGGGAGAGGGCCGTGCGATTGGGATGGGGGTGGAAAGAGGGAGATTAGCGCGGCAACCAACCCTGAGTGATGGCCTCGTTTTCCATGATCTCGACGGCCGAATAAGGGTCGATCGAGCCTTGTTCCACTTCTTCCCATAGCGCCATGAGACGGGCGCTTTCTTTCATCAGGCGCCAGAGGCGTTTTCGTAGGCGCTGTTCCACAGCTTGGAGGAATTCCTCTTTGCGCTGCTGTTGCCTCCGGCGCGTCAGTTCTCCGCTCGTGGTCAAATAGCTTCGGTGCCTTTCCGTGGCTTCGTAGAGCTCCTCGATGCCGATATCCCGGAGTGCCTGTGTGGCAAGGATCGGTGGTTGCCATTGATTGGTTCGGGGGCTGAGCGTCAGCATGGCTTGGAGCTCGGCAACGAGTTTGGATGCTCCGGGCCGATCGGCTTTGTTGACGACGAAGATATCGGCGATCTCCATGAGCCCGGCTTTCATGGTTTGTATGGTGTCTCCCGCTTCCGGCACAAGGGCGACGATGGTCGTATCCACCGTTTCCATGACGTCGAGCTCCGTCTGCCCCACGCCCACGGTTTCCACGAAGATGATCTCCTTGCCGAAGGCGTCGAGGAGCTTCATCACGTTGCGGGTGGCCACCGGAAGGCCTCCACGGCTGCCGCGGCTGGCCATGCTCCGGATGAATACCTCGGGGTCCAAATAGTGCTGTTGCATGCGGATGCGGTCGCCGAGGACGGCCCCGCCGGAGAAGGGGCTTGTCGGGTCGGCGGCGATGATGCCTACGGAAAGATCGCGCCGGCGGGCAGCGGCGGCGAGCTTATCCACGAGGGTGCTCTTGCCGGCGCCCGGCGGGCCGGTAACGCCGATGGAGTAGGCTTTCCCGAGGTGCGGATAGATGGCCTTCATGATCTCGGGGATCGCGGGCGATTCCTCTTCCACGAGGGTGATCAGTCGGGAGAGCGCCCGTAAGGAGCCCCCCAGCATTTTTTCCACTAGTTCCATTGAGAAATCCTCAGTCTGTTGGGGTCCGCTTGACCCATGGTAACACATCTGGGGCAAGCGTGGAATCCAAGTTGCGAATTGTGAAGGCGGAACCCGCCGGGTTCCGCCTTCATTTCCGCCCTGAACCCAAAAGAGGGTTAGTGTTCGATCTCGCGATCACCGACCTCGAGTTTGACGGAGATGGCGATTTTGTAGAGCAAGCTCAGCACGAGGAATCCCAGGCCCCATACCCCGAAGGTGATGACGAGTTCCTTGGCGGTCGGCCAGTACTGAGTGAACTCGTGGAGGGGGTTAGGAATGAACCCGGGGATGACCAAGAGGAGGCCCTTATCGATCCAGATCGAGAAGAAGACGAGGAAACAGGCGAAGGCGAGGGTATCGTAGCGGTATCGCGTTTTGGGATAAACGAGAAGGGCGATCGCCGCTACGGTCATGAAGAGGACGGCCCACATGTAAGGTTGAAGGCCGGTTCCGCCTTCGGCGAAGAGGAGATATTTGAGCGTTGCGGTGTGCTCCGGAGCACCGGAATAGAAGGCGGTGAAGAACTCGCACAGGAGGAAGAAGAACCCTACGATTGTGGCATAGGTGACGATGGTGGAGAGTTTCTTGATGGCCACCTTGCCGGGATCGAAATCGGTGTACTTGCGCAGGATCAGGCAGATGATGATGAGGAGCGCCGGGCCTGCCGCGAAAGCGGTGGCCAAGAATCGGGGGGCCATGATGGCGGTCAGCCAGAAGGGCCGGCCGGCCAAGCCCGCATAGATGAACGCCGTGACCGTATGGATGCTTGCTGCCCAAGGGATCGAAAGTAGGATCAGGGGCTTGGTCCAGCGCCGGGGCTTTTCCCCTTTGTATTCAGCGTCCAGCACGGCCCAGCCGACGACGATATTGATGAGGAGATAGCCGCTGAGCACGATGATATCAAAGAAGAGGATCGAGTTCGGAGAGGGATGGAGGAAGAGATTGGCCAGCCGGTCGGGTCTCCCAAGGTCAACGGTCACAAAGGTGATGCACATACCGCAGGCCACCACCGCCAAGAACTCGCCGAGGATGGTGATCTTCCCGAACTCCTTCTGGTTGTGCAGATAATAGGGTAAGACAAGCATCACCCCTGAAGCGGCGACTCCCACGAAGAAGGTGAAGTTGGCCAAGTAGAATCCCCATGAGACATCGCGACTCATGCCGGTGATTCCCAGTCCATGCCAGAGTTGATCCACATAGAACCCCGCGCCGACCGCAAAGAGGGTGGCGAGGAACCCCAGCCACAGCCAGTATTTCTTGCTTCCTCTTAATGCTTTGTCTATCATGCTCTTTCCCTTATACCAAGTAATAGACCTTCGGTTGGGTGCCGGCGATCTCTTTCCTTCTCAGGGGAATGAGTTTTTCCTCCTTCTGAAGGTGTTCGAGCGCCGTATGGATGACCGAGTGCTCATCGGCAAGGTCCCCGAACACCAGTGCCGATGCCTCTTGGCTCCCTTTCTTCTTGATGCATGCCTGAACGCAGTAAGGAAGATCACCGCCATAGAGGTTCAATTCGGTGCAGAAGTTGCACTTCTCGACCACACCTTTGGTGCGGGTGGGGAAGTTCGGATTGATCTTGGATTTATCGAGGCCGTTGCGGGGATCTTCAAAATTGAAGCTTCTGGCCCCGTACGGGCACGCCGCCACGCAGAAGCGGCACCCGATGCATCGGTGATAGTCCATCATCACGGCGCCGTCTTCCCGTTTGAAGGTGGCCTTGGTGGGGCATGCGCGAACGCAGGGGGGATTGGCGCAGTGATTGCACAGCACGAGGAACGGCACGCCCTCCATGCGCTCCTTCAAAAGCTCGTTCTCCATGTATTCGGGGAAGGCGTGTTGGAATTCGGTTTGCCATATCCACTTGATCTCATGTTTCTTGTTGGCCAGATTCGGGACGTTGTGATTCAGATGGCAAGCGCGAATGCACTCATCACACCCTTCCTCGCAGCGGCTGGGGACAATGAGCATTGCCAGTTGTTTCCCTTTGAGGCTTCCGTCAGCCGATTTCGCGACGGGGCTGCAGCCGGCGAGTAAACTTCCCGCCGACGCCGCTACCACGACACCCGCCGAGGCGAATCCGGCCATCTTCAGGAATTCGCGTCGCGTCAGTTCCATCAGCTACTCCTCTTCCACGATGTTGTGGCAATCCCAGCAACTCGGCTTCACCCCTAGATAGCTATGGCACTCATCACAGAATTGGCTCTTGTTCGTATGGCACTGTTCCAAGCATGTATCGGTCAGGCTTTTGTCGAAGGTTTCGCCGGTCAGCTTGGATACATATGTCCGGTCCTCACCGCGGACCACTTGATTTCGCCAGTCATTCAGGAGGTCCATGTGCTTGGCCCTCATGTATCCGGCCGATTCCACGCATTGCGTCGCGCCGTTCGGCGGGGGCTTGAGGTCAAGCTTACGGTCGGCCTCCCCTGTCGCTTGGCTGTACCAGAAAGGAATGGTGAACAGCGCCAGAAAGAGGATGACGCCGATAACGATCTTCCCCTTATCGTACATTACTTCTGCCCCCCTTCAGCCGCTTTGGCTTTCAGCGGTTGACCGCGAACGTCCGTTACCCTCGGTTTCTCGCCCTTCATGATGAGGGCATTGGCCACCATCTCGTGCACCCCGCCCACTTCCACACCGGGCACCCAGTATTTGAGCACCGTGGGGATGTTGGCCTTATCGATGGCGCACATGCAGGTCACAATGTTCACGCCGTGTTTCTCGTGGACATACTTGACCGCATTGGCGCGAGGGAGTCCACCCCGAAGGCGCATCTCAAGGTTCTCGTCGGTTCCGATGCCCGCCCCGCTCCCGCAACAGAAGGTCTTCTCACGGATCGTGTTTTCCGGCATCTCGTAGAAATTGTTGCAGACCTTCTTGAGGATATAGCGCGGCTCTTCCAGAAGGCCCATCGCTCTGGCCGGATTGCACGAATCGTGGAAGGTGACCACCCAGTGATCGTTGCGGCTGGGGTCGAGCTTGAGCTTGTTGTGGTAAATGAGATCGGCGGTGAACTCCGAGATATGGGTCATCTTGGTAGACTTGGCATTCTCGAACACCGTGCCGGTGATGGGCGACTTCGGGACTTCGAGGAAGTCGGCCGGGCCGTTGATCGTATCCATGTATTGATGGATCACCCGCCACATGTGGCCGCATTCGCCGCCGAGGATCCACTTCACCCCCAGACGCTTGGCCTCGGCGTAGATCTTGTTGTTCAAGCGCTTCATCATCTCCGCAGAATGGAACAGCCCGAAGTTGCCGCCTTCCGAGGCGTACGAGCTCATCGTGTAATCGAGGCCCAGCTCGTGGAAGAGCATCAGATATCCCAGGAACGTGAACCAGTGGGGCTGGGCAAAGTAGTCCGCCGAAGGTGTGACGAAGAGGATTTCTGCCCCTTTCCGGTTGAGGGGCACATCCACCGTGATGCCGGTGATCTCCTTGATCTCATCGATCGCGAACCCGATGGTATCCGCGAAGGCATGGGGCTGGATGCCGAGATGGTTTCCGGTTCGGAAGCAGTTGGAGGCGGGCTCGATGATCCAGTTGATATTGATTCCCACCAGATTGAGGAGCTCACGTCCCATCATGGTGATCTCACAGGTATCGATGCCGTACGGGCAGAACACGGAGCACCGGCGGCACTCGGTGCACTGGTAGTAGTAGTAGAACCATTCCTTGAGGACATCCTCGGTGAGGTCTCGGGCGCCGGCGGCCCGGCCGAGGAGTTTGCCCCCTGTCGTAAAGTAGCGCCGGTAGACCGATCGCATCAGCTCGGTGCGGGCCACCGGCATATTCTTGGGGTCTCCTGAGCCGATATAGAAATGGCATTTATCGGCGCAGGCGCCGCAGCGGACGCAGATATCCAGAAACACGCGGAGGGAACGGTATCGCTTCAGCCGCTCCTCCATTCCCTTGAGGATGATCTCTTTCCAATTCGGTGGGAGCTTCCAATCTGCTTCCGTAGGGTTCCATTCCCGGGGGAAGGGGAGCCCCAGATGCTCCATCCGTTTGGGGTTGGCCGGATAGCTCCACGTTCCCTTTCGGAACGCTAAGTTGGGCTCGAACAGATCGAGCTTGCGCGGCTTGTAGTCAATTTTGATCAGTTCTTCGCGACTGGCGATTTCCTCTGTCACGGCTACTCCTTTTCGACGGGCAACCCGGCGCCCTTCATGAATTTGCGGAATTCATCCTCGTACTCATGGTAAGGGTGCACTTTGACGGGGTAGTCCCAAGGATTGATATGCCTCTTCATTCGGTTGTTGTTGGCCAGGTTTCGGGTAGGGCTGAAGAAGATTCCCCCCATGTGAACCATCTTGCTGAAGGGGAAATAGGCCAGAAGCACACTCACGAGGGTCACGTGCAGGAAGAAGAGCCAGCTGATTCCCCCCGGAACCTCGGGATCGAAGCGGAGAACGCTCATCGCCAGCTCCTTTACGGCCACTACATCGGTGTGGTAGAAGATGCGCAGGCACACGCCGGTGACGGCAATGCTCAGGATGAGGATGACCGCAAAGTAGTCGGCGGGAAGGGAAATGTATCGGATTTGCGGGAAAACGATCCTTCGGAGAAGCAGATAGGTCAGGGCCAGCAGGATGACGATATCCGTCAGGAAGAGGGTGTTGATCACGATATCGAAGGCGCCGTCGAGATCCTCGAGGGTCTTGATCGCCCATGGCACGGGCTCCATGAAGAGCCTCAGGTGCCGGACGAGGATGATCAAGAGGGACCAGTGGAAAAGAAGGCCGAAGAGCCAGAGGAACTTGTTGCTGGAGTAGATGAGCTTCTGTTTTTCGGGTTTGACCTCGGAACGGGTGTTGCGCCAGAGGGAACGGAAGAGAAGAATTTCCAAGAGCATTCGAACGATGACAAAGCGGTTGTTGGGTGGATTCTCCAGAGGATTGGCCTTGATCCAGGGGAGGGATTTCTCCTGCCCACATGTGGTGGGTATCCGGAAAGGTACGGCGGATCTGCCCCACATGATCACCCGGTACAGCATCCCAAGGATGAAAATGGCTATGCCACAGTATGGAAGTATGACTCCGAACAGGGTATTCATTCCACTACCTCGCTTCTATGTCTAGCCCTTGTCTTCCTCACCGGCGAGCCACACGGCACGTCGTGACATTCGATCGAGCAATCGGAAGGCGTCATCCCGGGCCGCCTTGATCTCGCCCACGCGAATCTCGAAGATCTCCTCTCGGCATTTCATGTATGTATCGAAGGCCGCAAGCGCCAGCCCATCAATCCGTTTGTCCAGCTCTATCAAGTCCTCGCTCAGGTGGTGATCTTTGATATCGCTCCCCAGCGATTCCCGGAGTGCTTGCTTCAGCAGAAAGACAAAACCGACCGCTTGCCCCGGTGAGAAATCCTGAACGGCCCTTACCCTGAGCATCTCATCGAGGGCCTTCGTGGTTTTCTCCGAATTGACTTTCCCTTCGATCACCTCATCGTAAAGCGCTTCGAGCGCCTCGGCAAAGATATATCGCACCGGATTGGTGAACCGATCGGTATCCCGCAGGAGGTTCATTCCCGCCGGATGCGTCTGTGCCACGAGCTCGAGCCATTTCCCTATGATGCTATTGCGTTTTCTCGACAGCGTCTCGCTGAGCATTTCCCCGCCCGGAGGGATCCCCATCCACCGATCGGCCGGTCTTCCTTAGCCTTTCTGCCCTCCCACCGGTGTGCTGAGAATCTTCTGGATAACCTTCTCCCGAGGTTGAACTGAGATGCTGGCCACCTCTTTGGGATCGAATCCCATGCAGATGGCGAGCAGTTGATTATAGTCGAACACGGGGATCCCATACTTTCGGGTCTCGTCCTTGAATTCGCTCTGCACCCGATCCATCCACATGAGGCATGTAACGCAGGAGACAACGATGAGGTCCGCTTTGACTTCATCCACGATGGCATCGAATTTGCGTTTCGCAAAGGCCACCGCCTGCGGATGATTGCGGGCGGCAAATCCGCCGGCGCCGCCGCAGCACTGGTATTCCCGGCTGAATCTGGGGACCTTTGCCCCCAATGCCTCCACGAGCTCTCGGAACATATGGGGGTCCCGTGGGTCATCGAATCCCATTACCTCATGCGGCCACAGGGTGTGGCACGGGTACTGGACGGTGGCCGTCAGGCCTTCCAGAGAATACTTGATCGCTTTCTTGATCTTTTCAACGCCCACCTCGTTGTACATAAGGTCCAGCATATGGCGGGTGGTGGAAGTCCCTTTGAACTGCTTATCGTCAATGGCTAGAAGTTCGTTGACCCGTTTCTTTTTCCCCTCATCGTGAAGGCTGTGGCGGGCATGGCGCATCACACTGTAGCACGAGCCGCACTGCACGGCGATATCCACGCCCTTGGCTTCGGCGATGGCTAGATTGCGCGCGCTCACGGCAAGGCTCGCTTCTTCATCGGAGGCGGGGAAGGTGCCGTATCCGGGGCAGCAGGCATACCCTTCCAAGTCAACTATTTCCAGACCCAGAGCCGGGAGGGTCAATCGGATGGCCCTCTCCGCATCCGGCCGGATCGCGGGCATGTTACAACCGAGGAATAACCCTAGTTTCATTGCTTTATCCTTAAGTTAATGTGTCCCATGCTCAATTCGCTTAGTGGGCCTTGAACACGAAGTCGTTATCCTGCACGATCTTGGTGGCCCTCAGCATCTCTTGGAACCTCTTCATGGCTTCGGGCATGGTCACCACTGAGGGCGGTTGCTCCGGCAAGCCGACCGATTTTCTCAGATCCTTCACCTTGTGTACGGCCTGCGTGTGTGCAGTGGAAAAGACTTCCGGAAGCGATGGCGGCAGGTACGTCTGGTCCTTGCGGCATTGCCATCTCCGGACGGCAAGCCCCACCTCGAAGGGGTGAACGCCCATCGGGCACATCTCTTCGCATTTGTTACAGGAGACGCACGACCATGGGGTTTCGTCCTCCAACAGGGATTCCTCGAGCCCCAGAAGGATCTTACGCACCAGACTGCGAATGAGCAGAGGGGGCTTTCCTTCCGCTGCGGGGCAACCGGAGATACATGTGGCGCAATTGTAGCATTTGCGGATATCTCCGGCGGCTTCCCCTTCGCCCATCACCTCTTTCCATAGGTCCGGCTTGGCTTCCGATAGGTCTATCATGCTACGCTCCTATGTTCCGTGGAACCCGGCAACCCAAAAAAATCTGCCCCCAGCAAGACCAAGGGCAGATTTTTGATCACTGGATTCCCATATGGTTAGCACAGTCGAGATCGTTCACCGACTCCCCCGGCACAACCCAAGACAAAGTATAATTCCTCATATCGGGGCTGTCAACTTCACGGAGCATCCCAAAAACAGCGATTCAGCTTTGTAGCCTTCACCCTCGGGTGAAGAACCATCTGATCACCCCCTTCCGGACCTTGCCCCGGAATTCCCCCGCACCCCATGAACGATTCGGCTTCTCCGATCCCACCCACCCGCCCAAATGGTTTTCTTGGGGGATACCCCTAGTCCCCCCGAGAGAGGTATCTTGTGCACTCTCCTCTTCAATCGCTGTTTTTGGGGTGCATCGCTTTGCCGCTCACCGCTGCCGGCAACAGGGCATGCAAAGCGGCCGGGTAGCTTGACACTGCAACGGGGGGGCCATACAATAGCCTCAACAATGACACCCCGAAGAAAGAGCCCCATCCTACGAGGATGCAAGATCATCCTTCGTGAGAAGACGGTGACCGATGCTCCCATGGACTTTGCGTGGGCTTCGGATGCCGAGCTGATGCGCCTCGATGCCGCTGAGTGCGTTCCCTTGAGTTACTCGGTATTCCTTTTGAAGTATATTGAGGGGCTCCATGATCCCACCAAGAGGCATTTTGCCATTGAAACGCATGAAGGCCGGCACATCGGGAATTGTGTTTGCTACAATTTCCACGGGGTACATCGAGAGGCAGAGCTGGGCATTATGATCGGGGAGCGTGATTACTGGGGAAAGGGCTACGGTGCAGATGCCGTGGCGACGCTGGCTCGATATATGTTCGATGTGATGGACATCGAGCGGATCTGCCTTCATACCCTGACGTGGAACCTCCGGGCGCAGCGGTGTTTCCAGAAGTGCGGATTTGTGGTGTGTGACCGTCTGGTCCGCAACGGGAATGAGTTCGTGGAGATGGAGCTTTACCGGGATTGGCTCCGGGTGCCGGCGAGCCCCGGTGAGACCTCGGCCGGTTCCGGTTCCGAGGGTGTGCCGGATCTCCGTCCCCCGCCTTCGCCATGAGTTCCTCGGAAACCGAGGCGCCTAGAGGTAGAGGCCTCCGGTGGCGTTGAGCACATTCCCCGTGATCCATGAGGCCTCATCCAGTGCGAGGAGGAGCACGCACTGGGCGGCCTGTTCAGGCGTCATCATTCCCCCGAAGATCGTTTGATTGGCCATCTGTTCGATGATGGCATCGCGCGTGCGCTGGGGCACGCCCATCTTCTCCCCCATGTACTCCTCCGCCGTTTCCTTGGCCTGTGTGAATCGCGTCTCTACTCCGGCAAAGGCGATGGCGTTACAGGTGATGCCGTAACGCATCCATTCTTTGGCCAGCGTTTTGGTGAGGCCGATGATTCCCGCTTTGCTGGCCGCATAGTTGATCTGCCCGGGATTGCCGGCCAGACCCACCACCGAAGTGATGTTGATCACCCGACCGTTGTGGCCCTTCTTCATCATGTAGCGCGATGCGGCGCGGATGCAGTTGAAGGTGCCCTTGAGATTGGTATCGAGGCAGAGGTCCCACTGTTCCTCCGTCATTCTCCCGGCAAGGTTATCTCGGGCGATGCCGGCGTTGTTGACCAAGATATCGAGCTTGCCGAACTTCTCGATGGCGGTTTGGATGATGCGCTGGGCTTGATCGGGGAAGCGTACGTCCGCCACACAATAGGCGACCTTCCCCCCCGAATCCTCGATCTCCTTTGCCGTCCGGATGACCAGCGGCTCGGTGACGCCGTTGATGACCACGCTTGCCCCCTCTCGGGCGAAGAGAAGGGCGGTGGCCTTCCCGATGCCTCTGGCTGAACCGGTGATCACCGCGGTTTTTCCTTCGAGTCTGCCCATGCGTGTCTCCTTGAATTTGCAAGGTGTTATAGGGGCTTTGCTCCCGCAGGAGTCCGGCCTGTGGAGGAGTCCCCCCGTTCTTTTCGAGCCAAAAAGAGCGATTCCGCTTTGCAGTCTTCACCCTCGGGTGAATAACCATTGACACCTCATCCGGACTTTGTACCGGAATTCCCCACACCCCATGAACGATCCGGCTTCTCCGATCCCACCCACCCGCCCAAAGGGTTTTTGGGGGACACCCCCAAATCCCCCGAGAGAGGTATCTTGGGCGCTCTCTTCTTCAATCGCTCTTTTTGGGTTTCGATCTTCCGCTTGACTATTGCGCCGGTTGAGGCGGGGCGGGATTCACCAGCCCTTCACCGAGGGTCTTGGGGAACATCTCGGCGATATCGTCCACCGTCCAGTGCTCGGCTTGGGTGAACATCGACTTGAGCTTGGCCGATTGCGAGTACAGGGTGATCTCCCGTCCCCACGAGAAGATCATCTGGCCGTTCACGTTGGCCGCTTGATCGGAGGCAAGCCATGTACATAGTCGCCCTACATCCACCGGATCCGGGAGTTCGGCCAGATCCGTGCCGGCGCCGCTGGCGGCTTGAACGCCCGCCTTCGCCCGTTTCTCTTTGCTCGCCAGAACCTCCGGCGTGCGCATGATGCGCGTATCGGCCGCGGGGAAGATGATATTGACGGTGATGCCGTATCGCCCCAGATCGCGGGCCGCGCTCTGGCTCAGGGCATTGATGCCGCCCTTGGCCGCGCTGTAATTCGCTTGACCCACTGTCCCGAATGCAACCCGTGAGGAGATATTGATGATCCTTCCGCTCCTTTGTTCGCGCATGAGCGCCGCGGCCTCACGGGTGCAGTAGAAGCATCCGTAGAGGTGAACCTTGATCACCGAGTCCCATTCTTCATCGCTCATCTTCCAGATCATGCGGTCCCGCACGATACCCGCATTGTTGACCAGAATATCGATCCGCCCGAAGTTCTCCACGGCTGCCTGAACGATGCGTTTGGCATCGGCGGGATTGGATACATCTCCGAAGATGGGGATCGCTTCTCCCCCCATGGCCCTGATCGTCTCGGCGGTGGTCTGGGCATCTCCGCCCTCGGTTCCGGGCCTACGGTTATTGGTGATGAGTTTGGCTCCTTCTCGGGCCATCTCTACGGCGATCGCCCGGCCGATCCCCTGACCGGAGCCGGTCACAACGGCAACTTTCCCTTTGAGTCGGTCTCCCATTGTTCCCCCCTTGTGAAGATGTTGGGCCCCCGGTTACATCACATGTCCAATCCGCCGCTTGCGATAATGACCTGACCGGTCACGTAGTTCGAGTCCTCTGAAGCAAGGAAGAGCGCCACCGGCGCGATGTCCTTCTCCGGGTCTCCCCAGCGTCCGAGCGGGATGCGATGGATAAACGATTTCTTGAGATCGTCCGGCATGAGATCGGTGAGGGGGGTTCGGGCGAAGGGGGAGATGGCATTGACGGTGATGTTGTATCGGGCAAACTCCTTGGCGTTGGACTTGGTAAGTCCGATGACCCCTGCCTTGGCGGCGCTGTAGTTGGCTTGGCCGGGGTTGCCCCGGATCCCCGCTCCCGAGGTGAAGTGAATGATCTTCCGGCAGGCGATCGGTCCGCCCTCCGCGGCCTCGCGTTTGGCGGCGGCGATCATGTGGGCCACCGCATATTTGGTGCAATAGAAGGTCCCGTAGAGGCACACGTCGACGATTTCGTCGAAATCCCTCTCGGTCATCTTGAGGATGGACATATCGCGGTAATTGGCGGCGGCGTTCACAAGGATATCGATGGTATGGAACTCTTCGATGGTGGCGTTGATCATGCGTTGCACTTGAGCGCTATCGGTGACATCGGTGGGGACCGCGATGGCCGTGCCCCCGGCGCTGCGGATGGCATCGACCACGGCGCGGGATTGGGATTCGTTGATATCGGCTACGATCACCTTGGCCCCTTCGCGGGCGAAGCGCATGGCGATCGCCCGGCCGATCCCGTACTCGGAGCCCGCGCCCGTCACGATGGCGACTTTGCCTTGGAGTTTGTCTCCCATACGAAAGTGTCCTATCAGGGCTCCTTCATGCTTGGGGGCATGAATCCCTTCCCTCTCCGGATGATACAAACCTCCCCCCGAGACCTCGGGGGGAGGTTTGTGGATTCGCTGGTGTTGTTTTGACCTCGTGCTACTTCGCTTTTTCTTTCGGCTCCGGCGGGGCCGGATTCACGAGGCCTTCCCCGAGGGTCTTCGGGAAGAGTTTGGAGACATCGTCCACTGTCCACCGTTCGCCGGGGGCATAGATGGTGCTCAGCATAACCGGCGCCGGGGAGTACAGGCTGATCTGCCGGCCGCGGCAGAAGAAGGTCTGGCCGTTCACGTTGGCCGCCTCGTCGGTGCAAAGCCACGTGATGAAGGGGGCGAAGGTCTCCGGCTCCTCCAGAATATCTCCGATTCTGGCGGTCGTGGATACACCGGTTTCCTGACGCTTCTCTTTGCTCGCGAGGACCTCGGGGGTGAGGGTGAGCCGGGTGCCCGCGCCGGGGAAGATCGAGTTGCAAGTGACGTTGCGGCGGCCCATATCGCGCGCCACGCAGCGGGTCATCCCCAGAATACCGGTCTTGGCCGTGCCGTAGTTCACCTGCCCGGAATTGCCGAGCGCCACCCGCGAAGACATGTTGATGATCCGGCCCCAGTACTGCTCCCGCATGATCTGGCAAGCGCGACGGGTGCACCAGAAGTACCCGTAGATGAAGACCTTGATCACATCATCGAACTCCTCATCGCTCATCTTCCAGATCATCCGGTCGCGGAGGAATCCGGCGTTGTTGACCAAGATATCGATCCGCCCGAAGTTCTCCACGGCGGCGTTGATGAGGTTCTCCGCTTGTTCCTTGATTGAGATATCGGCGGCCACCGCCACCGCCCGGCGGCCCATGGATTGGATCTCCTCGACTACCTCTTTGCATTTGTCTACGTGTCGAGCATTGACGATAACGTCCGCACCCTCGGAGGCCATGCTTATGGCCACGGCTCTCCCGATCCCCATGCTCGAACCGGAAATCACTGCCACCCGCCCTTTAAGTCTCTCGCCCATGATCACAACTCCTTGTTGGATTTTGGTGGGGTCTAATCTCACCCATGACCCCCTCTCCTATAAAGAGATGGGGAAAGGAGTTCGGAGGACACCCCCGAACCCCCGGCAGGGAGGAATCCCTGCGCGCTCTTTTGGCTTAGTTCTCAGCTATCGGTTCCCCTGACCCCCGCCGGGCGCTGAGCGCCCACCGCTGATGGCTACATCAATTGGCCGCCATCCACGTTGATCGTCTGGCCGGTGATGTGCCGCGCCAGATCCGAAGCAAGGAACGCCACCACGTTGGCCACATCTTCCGGCTTTCCGATCCGCCCGATGGTGATCTCGGCGCGGGACTTCTCCTTCGCCGCCTCGTCCATCGCGGCCACCATGTCCGTTTCGATAAGCCCCGGAGCCACCACATTGCAGTTGATGTTCTTGTTGCCGAGCTCCCGGGCAAGGGTCTTGGTGAAGGCGATGATGCCGCCTTTGGCGGCGGTGTAGTTGGCCTGCCCGAACTTGCCGCGGAGGCCGTTGATCGAGCTGATATTTACGATCTTGCCGTAGCCCTTCTCGCGGAAGATGGGCACCGCGGCACGGCAGTAATTGAAATAGCCTTTCAGATTCACGGCGATCACTCGATCCCACTGCTCCTCGGTCATCTTCCAGATCACGCCGTCCATATTGATGCCGGCGTTGCAGACGAGGATATCGAGGGTGCCGAAGGTTTTGACCACCTGATCCACCATGTTCTGAGCGTCCTTGAAGCTGGCCACATCCGCTTGAACGGCAAGCCCCTTGCGCCCCATCTTCTCGATCTCGGCGATGACTTTCTTGGCCTCATCGGCGCTCTTGGAGTAGTTGATGGCCACGTTTGCGCCGTAGCTGGCAAACTTGAGCGCGATGGCCTTCCCGATGCCCCGGCTGCCGCCGGTAACGATGGCCACTTTGTTCTCGAGGATGTTGTGATAATCTCCCATCTTGAGCCTCCTTACGGTACTCTTGCTTGCGAGCGGGCCGTGCGCTTCTATAATCCCACGATCATCACGCTGACCACGTTGGCCGCGGGAACGCCGCCCATGTTATGGGTGAGCCCGATCTTGGGGTTCTTGATCTGCCGCACCGGCTCCTGAGCTTTGCCCTGGAGTTGCTTGTAGATCTCGTACATCATCCGCAAGCCCGATGCGCCGATGGGATGCCCGAAGCACTTGAGCCCTCCATCGGGCTGGTTCGGGATTTGCCCATCGAGATTGAAGAAGCCGGATTCGATGTCTTCCTTTGCCCGCCCGCGCGGCGAGATCTGAAGATCTTCGTATTCCGTGAGTTCGGTGATGGAGAAGCAATCGTGGGTTTCCATCACGCTGATCTCTTGGCGCGGATTCTTGATCCCCGCCTCTTGATAGGCCTTCTGGGCCACCCGATATGTGGTCTCGATATGCGCGTTATCCCAGTTGTTGAACATCATCTCCTCGCCGGAGCTGATGCCAACCTGAAGCGCCTTCACGTAAACGGGATCCGGCCGGAAGTTCTTCGCCATATCCGCCCGGCAAACGATGGCGCAGGCCGCGCCATCGCTCACGCCGCAGCAATCGAACAAACCCAGCGGCCAGGCGATGATCGGGGCCTTCATGATCTGCTCGATGCTCACCTCGTTTCGGAGATGGGCCTTCGGACTGTGAACGGCGTTCTTGTGGCTCTTCCATGAGATGTAGGCCATCGCGTGTTTGCCCTCTTGCGGGGAGAGCTTGTATTGCGCGAAATATTTCGTGGCCAGCATCGCGAAGCCGCCCGGCGCGGTGCGGTTCGGATTGATGAACCGGCTCTTGGTTCCGAGCAGGGTGAGGATGGCGCTCTGGGGCAGACCGCCATAGCCGCAGTCCTTGAGCTTCTCCACGCCCATCGCCAGCGCGATATCGTAGGCTCCCGAAGCCACGGCATAGCATGCCGCCCGCAGCGATTCCGAGCCGCTGGCGCATGCATTCTCAACACGGGTCACAGGGATATAGGGAAGCTTGAGGGTCTGGGACATGAGTGCGGCGGTCTTGCCTACATTGACTTCATCGAAGTAGTGCCCCAGCCATGCCGCTTCGATCTGCTTCTTCTCGATCCCCGCGTCTTGCAGGGCTTCTTGGAAGGCTTCCACCATCAGATCCTCGGCGGATTTATCCCACAGCTCTCCGAATCGGGTGCAGCCCATTCCGATGATGGCGACTTTATTTCTGATACCCTCAGCCATTTCCTTTCTCCTTCGATTGTTTACCGCTGGATCGGGATTGCCTTCCAGAAGTACCCCGAAAGGCCCCGCCATTTATCGAGGTATTTCCGGCGGAATGTCATCTCCATCGGCATGCCTACTTCGAGCTTGCTCGGATCGCAATCCGTGATATCGAACCAGAACTTTCCGCCGCCTTCGAAAACGATCACCCCGTAGGCCTGAGGTGGATTGAAGGTGAAGGCGAGGTTATCGGCCGTGAAGGTGAAGAGGGTGCCTTTCTTATCGGAGAACCGGTACCATTCCATCTGATCCACCGCCCCGCACTCGGGGTTCACGCATATCCGCTGGTACGGGTACTGGGGAGTGCCGCACTTCTTGCACTTCGATCCGCAGAGGGCGGTGATCTCCTTGCGTTCCCGCCAGAGGCGCGAGATCTGGGTGGGAAAGGCCTCGAGCTCTTCGCCGCGGATCCCGGTTTCGATCGGCAGAACGCCCCGGAAGGTCAGATACTGGTTGTAATTGGTGATCTCGTGTTTGGTCGAAAGGAGCTTGGCCACGGGTTTGGCGCGCTCGTAGGTGGCGATCGCATCCGTGGCCCGGAAGATCAGGGCATCGCAGCCGTTGCCGTAGCCGGTCACGAGGATTCGATCGCCCGGTTTGGCCTCATCGAGGGCGGCGGCCAGCATGAGAAGCGGTGATGCGTTCCCCGCATCGCCGATGCCATCGAACATCGTGTTTTGCACCTGATTCGGTTCGAGCTTGAGCTTCTTAACGATGGTCTCGGCGTCGCGCGCGTTGATCGGCGGGATGATGACCTTGGCGAGATCCTTCACTTGAAGGTTGGTTTTCTTGAGGAGGCCGGTGATGGCCTCGATCACGAAGGGGACATAGCCCGCTTCTTTCACCCAGCGGCCTTCCCAGAAGTGACCGAACTCGTCTGTGGCGCCCATCCAGTGGCCCATAAAGTCATACGAAACGGAGTAGGAGCCGTCGAAGCTGGCAATGACCCCCTCGGTTCCCATGAGAAATGCCGCGGCCCCATCCCCATAGTTTTGTTCATCGATGCTTCCGGGCTTTCCGGTGCGCGCGTCACCGGCGCATGCCAGAATGGAGCCGGCCGAGCCGGCCTTGACGGCATCGGCCGCGGCGATGAGACATGCCGTTCCCATCTTATTGGAGCCGGCAAAGTCTGCAGTTCGGATATTAGGGCGCAGATCGAGGGCGGTAGCGACCACCCCTGCGTTCTGCCGCTCGATTGCCGGAAGCGTGGTGCTCGCCAGATATACGCCGTCCACCTTGTTCCGGTCTAGCCCTTTGAGACAGTTCACGGCGGCCGCCACCGCCATGGTGACCGTATCTTCATCGTAATTGCAGATGGCCTTTTCGCCCTTCACGTTTGTGGCTGAATCGAGCCATCCCATCGCCCCGAAAATGGTCTTCCGATTGATCCGGTAGTAGGGTATATAGCCCCCGTAGGCAGTGATTCCGACCATTTGACCCCCTTGTTGGCTTATACTGTGGGCACCCTTCATCAATCTATCGGATGCCTCGCCCCTTGTCAAGAAAACCCGGTGCAAATCCCCCGCAGATCCCTTTGTGCAAGGGGATGAGGGGGATATTTCGACCTCAAAAAAAGAGGGCTCAATTTGAGCCCTCTTTCCCGGTTCAGTCCACGCCCTCATTATAGCGTTTCGGACTTTCTCGGACAACTGTTCATGCTTTTTTCTACTGTCCCTCCGGGGTTCCGCCGGTGGTGACCGTCCCGTCGTCATTGGGTTGAGCGATACCGAATCCTGACCAATAGACTACGTTGATCACGGCAAGCCCCCCCGATCCCGCGCTCGGGTCATCCGTCTTGAAGACCATGAACTCCGTGCGGTAGGGTTCACCTTTGCCGTTTATCCCTTCGAGAACAAGCACACGGCCGCCGGTTGCGTGAAACCCATTATCAAAGTGTTTTGTAGGGAGATAATAGGTATCGACAATCTCCGGAGGCTCCGAGGGGACTCCATCCCATTCACCGGCGTCTCTCCACTGGTGCTCGCAGATCGACACCGCACCTCCCATGCCGCAGAGGGCATCAAGGTCATGTTCTTGGGCATAGGTTACGGCCTGATTCAAAACGGCTTGTGCTTCTTCTACGGAGATCTCTATAGGTGGTGATTGGAGCTTTTCACCGCTGTCAGCCCTGTCGCATCCGACTGCGAGAATCAATGGGATCACGACAAGGAAGGGGATGAGTACCATCATTCCATTCAACTTGGCTATGAACTGCGTAGACTCTCTTACACTCATCAATCCCTCCGGATGCACATGGCTAGCGAGTCTCAATGGCAATGCGGGGAGAGCCGAAGACGAAGGGGGCAAGCACCTCTTGGTTCAATACCGACTTGTAAGGATCAAAGAGCCAGATGATTTGGAATTGATGGACTCCGGGAGTCTCCGGCATTTTCAGCTCGGCGTCAATGATGGCTTCTTCTCCCGGTTCCAAGTGAGCGACAATGACATCGTGGCCTTGGATCTCCACTTGATGGAAGTCGAGGAAAGGGATCAGGGCATAGTCTGCGGCCTCTTGATCTGGATTGTTTAACAGTATTTGGAATTGATATGGCTTACCCGTGTCAGCCTTGCCAACATACAGTTGTCGTTCGGATGGATGGATTTCCTCTGATTCTGGAGCTTCGGCAAAGCAAACCCAAGGCTTGAAGCTCACATCCTCTGGGGCGGGGGTTCCTTCTATTTCCGGTGTGGGGGTACGAGCAGGGGATTCTCCTTCTCCAACTACTATCACAGCGCGACGTGCGGTAACATACCCATAGAGATCCATACGGAAATCAATATCTAGTGTTTGATTGTACGGGTAGTCAAAAGCTACGATCTGTAGATCGTGAACCCCTGGATTGTCAATCTCAATGCGGAAGGGCAATTCCATGTCGGTTCCCGGGGGGACTGTAATCTCGTGCAACACCGCCGTTTTCCCGTCAAGTCGGAACGAGGCTTGCTTATAGTCCAGAATAGTCGTGATGAAGAAAGTCCTCGACTCCAACGACGTGTTGAGCAAATTGAGATACGGCGTGAAAGGTTCTCCCTCTTCCAGACGAAACTCCTCGGTTTGAGGACGACTATATGGCTCAATGCCTCGATGCTCCGCTCCGGTGAAACCAATTCCCCTTGCCGGGATATCCTTCATATCTGAAGGAGGTTCTTTGAACCTCACATCGTCTGAGAAGGATTCATGCCGCATGATCTCATTATTTGGTCCGCCGTGGCAACCCATAACACTTTGGAGGCCGACTAGAACAATCAGCACGACAAAGAGGCGATACATTTGTTACTCCTTCTACATAATGGAGCCCTTCGGCGTAGGTTTTGCTACGCCGAAGGGCTCGGGATAAGCGATCCCTGTGCTCTAGCCTTTCATTATGTCATTGGTTATGGGGTTCCAGTCTGCATACCCCGTTTTGTGGAAATGATGCCACGACTTGGCCTCATACGTTTGGCTGCCATTGGCGTCAGGCATCTCCGTATGGCAAGTTGCTATCATGCCAGCATTGTGCATGCTGCAGCTATTGCGCCATCCTTGCGTTGTCCGCCTGATAGCCCCATCCACCCATATCTGGTCCTCCACCAAGTCGGATGATTCACTTGTATGAGATCCATGGATGTACCCTGATGAGGTTTTCCAGATATCCGTAATTGCATACCTCGTAGCAGCAGCTGGAGCTGTGTACCCCTTCTCCGGGTGAGCGGATTGACTTTCGATGGCTTCCGGTCCAAACACTTTGTAGCCATCGATGCCGGGAGTCAGTCCCTCAACTTGTGGGCCCACATCTTGCCGAACCTCTGTCCCCTCAACCGAGACCTCATCATCGGCCAGGGCGGTTCCCATGCCACTAAGTACCATCGAACCCAACACCAGGGAGAGAGCCACTATTCTTGTGCCGATTTTCACTGAAATCCCCCTTTTTTGTTTTTGATTCCCCCGCAAACCCCGGCCCTCAGCTCACCCCCGGGAAGTGACCTTCATGCCCCGGCTGCGGATCGAGGCTGAGAATATCTATACCATTCGAAATCACCATTGGGTAGGCCCAAGGGGGGCCCGAAGAGGGTAGGCATTTTTGCGGATAGGGTTTTGGGCCTTTGGGCCCGAAGCATGATGTGAAAAGCCGGGGGCGGGAGTAACCCCGCCCCCGACTCGCTTCCGTCGTTGCCATAGGCCTGACTACTCGCTCTGGGGGGTTCCGCCGGTGGTGACCGTTCCATCGTCATTGGGCTGAGCGATACCGAAACCTGACCAATAGACCACGTTGATCACGGCAAGTCCCCCCGATCCCGCGCTCGGGTCATCCGTTTTGAAGACCATGAACTCCGTGCGGTAGGGTTCACCTTTGCCGTTTATCCCTTCAAGAACAAGGACTCGGCCGCCGGTTGCTTGAAACCCATTATCAAAGTGTTTTGTAGGGAGATAATAGGTATCGACGATCTCCGGAGGCTCCGAGGGGACTGTCCCCCAGCCGCCAGCACCTGTAAACTGATGCTGACACATATTCACCGATCCACCGAGTTGACATAGTCCTCCGAGGTTACGTGCCTGGGCGTAAGCCACGGCTTGATTGAGGATCGCTTTTGCCTCATCAATGGTCACCTCTTGAAGAGACAATGCCGTGGTCTCGGTCGAGCCGCACCCGATGGTGCTAATGCAGATAACCGTGGCAATGAGATATCCTACAGCGGAAGCTAGGAATAAGCATGTTTTCATCAGAGCCCCCTAGCTAAACTTAGCAAATTTGAGAAGTGCCTCCTCGCGTAATGGAACTTCCATTTGATCTATCGCACTATGGTGCCAGTGACGTGGTAATACCAGCAGTGAGATCCCAAGATGCCCATTTCCCCTGAGGCACCTTCACAGAAACCATATATGCTACCTCTCGGTCTGTGTTTTTCTTGGACCCTTTCCATTCGTTTTTGAACTTTCCAGCCTCAGCGTACTTCGTGATATCCCACGTCTCACAGGCCTGATAGATATCCCCTGATATGGATATTGGGCCAGAAGTCACAGTAAGACTTATGCTTTGACAGCTCAGGTTTAGATCACTCCGTGGGCTCCAATCGGTCCAATAGAACGTCGTTGTACTACCCGCCTTCTTCGCACAGTAAATCCGTGCGTTTTTTAGATAGTATGCTCCTTTGCTCTTTGCAGTGGCCCAGTGTTCCAGCGTGAAGTGGTCGTAGATGGAGTCTCCGTCATCATAGACTTTTGAGACTCGGTAGCAGTGATCAATCCATCCTGTAGAGTTTTCGATTCGATATGGACACCATTGATCAACTATCACTGGATACGGAGCGCCCATCACTGACGCACCACCTGCCGTAGAGAAGCTATCGGAAGATGATGTGCTTACCACAGGTTGAACTTCGCTTTGGCCTTTCTTTCCTTTGACGTATTCGAACCGTATCTGGCTGGGCCTAACGCTCGTTATGAGGAAACTGCCGGGGGAGAACTCATACACTCGAACTCCTCCGCCGTCGCACAAGAGGCCCATTTCAGTCCAGTCCGCTACTGTCTTTTGTACAATACTGGTACCTCTTGGCGTATTCGTAATATCGTATTTTGAGATATCACTCTCGCTCACTGCGCTCCCGGGGGGCGAACCGGCCGCGCTGGCATAGCTCGCTATACCAACCCAGAGAAGCATCATTGACAAAAACACACATACCGCCTTTGTTGTCTTACTCACGAGTTTATTCTCCTTTTCATGTTGTACTGTTTGTGGTGTTCCTTCCCCTCAAACCCCGGACCTGAGCTCACTCCCGGGAAGTGACCTTTGGACCTCGGCTGCGGATTGGGTTGACATTATCTATACCACGAGAAATCACCGCTGCCTAGGCCCAAGGAGGGCCCAAAGAGGGTAGGCATTTTTGCGGATAGGGTTTTGGTCCTTTGGGCCCAAAACATTCGTCGCAAAGATGTGATAGAATACGTAATGTATGGTCAGTGATCGTACATTTTTGTGATTTTTTGATCAAGCATCGAGAGGGGGGACCATGGATCCGGCGAAACGCGTAGCGGTGCTGATAGTCGATGCCCACCCCTTGGTCAGAAAGGCTCTTCGGGGCTTGCTCGAAGGGCGAAGCGACATCGCCGTGGCCGGTGAAGCTTCGCGCGGCTCGGAGGCCGTAGAATGGGTGAAACAACGTCCAGTGGATGTGATCTTGATGAATATCCGTGCGCCGGAGATGGACGGGATCGCCGCCACGGCGGATGTCGTTCGAATCCGTCCGGAGACGAAGGTTCTTGCCCTCACCGCCAACGATGATCCTCAGGCCTTGGCGCAGGCTATTCGCGCCGGAGCACAGGGGGCTCTCTTCTACGAAGGACTCGAGGGGGATCATCTCGTGCGGGCTATCCGCTCTTTGGCATCGGGTGGGTCGATCACGATCCCCTTACCCGTCTTACTCGCCCTTCAACAATATGAGATGCCTTCTGACCCTTTCACCTCTCTCACATCGCGAGAGCGGGAAATCCTCGATCTTCTTGCCGAGGGGAAGCGGAACGCTGAGATCGCTCACGCTCTGGGTCTGAAGGAAAAAACGATCAAGAACTATACCCGGGGCATATACTCCAAGCTCAGAGTCCGGGGCCGCGATGAGGCGGTGCGATTCACCCGCCATGACCATCACTGAAGGACCTCGGGGGGCCGTGCCCTTCTTGCGAATGCCTACCCGATGCCGCAAGCCCACGTCTCGAAACTCGGCTCAGGAGAGCCAAAAAGAGCGATTCCGCTTTGCAGTCTTCACCCTCGGGTGAATCCATTGACACCTCATCCGGACTTCGTCCCGGAATTCCCCCACACCCCATGAACGATCCGGCTTCTCCGATCCCACCCGCCCAAAGGTTTTTTGGGGGACATCCCACCAATCCCCCCGCAGAGAAGTGTCTCTGCAGTCTCTTCTTCAATCGCTCTTTTCGTGGAACACTGAGGGCCAAGGAGTTCACGCTACAGTAGTTGCCGTCCGATCTGAGGAAGGGAGGAGAGGGGAGGGATCTCGATCGGGTCGTTCCCCTCTCTTGCTTCTCCCCTTACCCATCCATTGAGATCAAACCCTTGCGGATGGCGTACTTGATGAGGTCGGTGCGGGAGTGGATATCGAGCTTCTGCATGATCTTATCGCGGTGGCCCAATACCGTCTTCACGCTGATGAAGAGTTGATCGGCGATCTCCCGGTTGGAATGCCCCTCGGCCACGAGCTTCAAGACTTCCCGCTCCCGATCGGTGAGGGTATCGAAGGGGTCTTCGCCCACCCGTTGAAGGTAATCCTTGACCATCCATTTGGCCATCGAGGGGTGAATGAACGAATCCCCCTGATGCACCGCCCGAATGGCCGAGACGAGCTCCGAAGGCCCGGCCTTCTTGGGCACGATGCCCGCGGCCCCCGCCTTGATGCCGGAGAGGGCGTATTCCTTATTATCGTGCTGGGTGAGGATGAGGACGCGCGTCTTGGAGTGGGATTTGACGATCCGGCGCGTGGCCTCGAGCCCGTCCATGAGGGGCATGGCGATATCCATGAGGACCACATCGGGGGTGAGCTTCTCCACGGCATCGAGCGCCTCTCGGCCGTTGGCGGCTTCACCGATCACTTCGATATCCTCTTGGAGCTCAAGGAGCGCCCGAATGCCGCTGCGCACGATGGAATGGTCGTCTGCGATGAGGACCCGGATTTTTCCCATTGTCATCCCCCTCGGAGCGGATCGGCGTGGCTACGTTACCCCGGAATCTCAACGTCAATCCGGGTTCCCCGGGACGGAGAGGAATCGATGGCGAGCCGCCCTTCCAAAAGCTCCGCCCGTTCCTTCATGCCGAGAAGCCCCAGTCCCCGATCCGTCTCGCGGGAGCCCATGATTTCCTCGACGTTGAATCCCTTTCCATCGTCTTCGATGTGAACGGCGGCCGAACGCTTCTTGAATTCCACGCTGATGTTTACCCTTGTGGCGTTCGAGTGCCTCACGATGTTGGTGATCGCCTCTTGAGCGATCCGGAAGAGGGCGATCTGAGCCTCGGGGGCAAGCGTTCGCTCTGTTCCGATGGTCTCGAAGCTCACTCGGATTCCGGCCTCCTCGAGGTAGTTATCGGCCAGCCATTGGACGGCGGCCACAAGTCCGAGGTCATCGAGGAGGCTCGGCCGGAGTTGATAGATCACGCGGTGGATTTCCTCGAGCATGCGGATGGAAAGGGTCTTGATCTCTTCGAGTTTTCCCCGTGTCTCGGTGGCATCGGGGGGAAGGGTGGCGAGGACGGCCTCGAGGTTGAAGGCGAGGCCGGTGAGCGATTGGCTGATCTCATCATGCAGTCCCCGGGCGATGCGTTTGCGTTCCTCTTCCTGAATGGAGATGAGCTTGCGAAGGAGGTCTCCACGGGTTCTCTCTTTCCGCTTGAGGGCTTCATAGAGCTGGGCATTCTCGATGGCCACGGCCACTTGATCGCTGATGCTGCTCACGAGCGACACCGCTTCCGGGGGGAAGCCGCGGGCATCGCGGGTGGAGATGTTCATGACCCCGAGGAGCCTACCGCGTGCCACGAGTGGAATGCTCATGAAAGCTTTGAACTGCTCGATGCCCGGGAGCGGCCGGGTGATCCTCGGGTCGCGGGCGATATCGTCGGAGATGATCGGCTTGCGGAGTTCGGCGGCTCTGCCGGCGATTCCCTCTCCGAGGCCGATCCGCCCGATCTTGCGAACGAACTCCTCGGAGAGCCCCCGGTAGACGCGATAGGAAAGGGTTCGTGAGCGTTCGTGGTACAGAAGAATGCCGCCCGCATCGGCGTGTGCGAGCGCCATGACTTTATCGAGGGCCCGGTTGAGGGTGATATCGAGATCGAGGGAGCGGCTCACGGTGCCGGCCACATCGATGAGGGCCGCCAACCTCCGATTGACTTCATCCCCGTTCGGGTGTTCGGGGGTGCGGGATTCAGGGACGGATCTCGGGGTGGATCGTCTCGGCATCGTTACACCGGCTTATCCTTCCCCACTGCAAAGGGGGAAGGGATGTGCTCAGATCTCTCTCGATCCCAGAATGACCGTCGCCACCGCGGCGTCGGTGATGAGGATATCATAACACCGAATGGGGGGCGAAAGGGAGGCGCTCACCGCGTCGGCATTGTCTTTGCCGGCGGAGACGGCGATGACGTGCTTGCCGGGGGTCTTCGACATCCGCTTCAGATGCTTGAGGGGAACGGCGATGATGTCATTCAGCCCCTTGAATATCTCTCGGAGGACGTGCTCGGAATCGAAGGCCTGGAAGTTGATCTGGCCTCGGGAGAGGCGTTTGAGCTTATCGATATCGGTATTGTAGTAGCGGAGGATGGCTTCGGCCCGCTGGTCGATGTATTTGAAGGTGCCGATCTCGACCAGAAAGGTATCGGCATCCATGGCCTCGAGGAAAAGGTCTTTGATGCCGTTCTGTTCGAGGATATCCAGCTTTTGTTGCTCGGAGAGTTCTCTCACCTGAACCGGCGCTATCTGAAAGTTGAAGGCGTGAACGTTGCCGCCGTATTTGGCGCGCATGGCGGCGACGAGCGCATTGGGGAAGAATTCGACCACCTGAGCGGCGTTGGCCTTGAGGCCGAGTTCCATCACCGCCATGGGGTACAGCTTGAGATCGCGGAAGCGCCTCGGCGTGAGGTTCTCCACCATCTGAGTGAGGGTCGTGCCGGAAGCGACGGATACCTTGGAGCCTTCCTTGACGAGCCACTCGAAGTACCGTGCGGCGGTGATGCCCACGCTTCTTCGGGCCGAACGCCCGTCATCGCCGAGGCTGGGGACGACGACGGCGTCGAAAAGCTCGAAGCGCTCGCGGATCTGGGCTTCGAGCTCGGGGATGCGGGGTGGGGTGACCTCGATGGTGATCTTCATCATCCCCTCTTTGGTGGCCCGATCCAGCAATCGGGAGACCTTGGCCTCGGACATGCCGAGAGAGGCGGCGATCTCCTTCTGGGTGATGCCGGGCTTTGTGTAGCGCTCCCATACGGCGCGCCACATGTCGAGTCGGTCTTGGTTCAATCCGTTCTGTGGATTCACCATGGCTTTCAACGTCATCGAATTTAGAAATCATTATATCGGGATGGCGGCAATAAATCAAGTTGGAGTGCAAGAAATTGCATAATACTGAAATGTATTGACTACGGGCCTCGTCTGTGCTATGCTGAATCCGAAAAGACCATTGAAGGGAGGTATCTCGCCTTGCCTACACGAATGCGACCGCGAAATCCGGATGCGGAACTCCTGACCAAGGAAGCCGAACCGGTGAAGAAAAGTCGAGCCCGTCAGATTGCGATCTACGGGAAGGGAAGTATCGGGAAATCCACCATTTCATGCAATCTATCTGCGGCCTTGGCCGAGATGGGGCTCACGGTGATGCAGGTGGGGTGTTCGCCGAAAGCCGATTCGACCGCCTTCCTGCGGGGGGGGGAGGTCATGGACAACCCCGTCTTGGAGTATTCGCGCGCCCACGGGATGGACGAAAAGAAGATCATGGATTGCATCAAGAAGGGGTACAAGGGCATCTACTGTGCCGAATCCGGCGGGCCCGACCCCGGCGCCGGTTGCGCCGGCCGCGGCGTCGCCATGGCGCTCGAATGGTTCAAGAAGTACGATATCTACGATAAGCTGGGAGTGGATATCGTGATCTACGATTCCATCGCCGATGTGGTCTGTGGCGGTTTCGGCCAGCCGATGAAGCAGGGCTTCGCCGAGGAGGTGTACATTGTCACCAGCGGCGAGCTCATGAGCACCTATTCGGCCAACAACATCTGTAAAGCGATCAAGACGGTGGCCGAGGCCGGTGCGAACACCCGGGCCTGTGGCTTCCTCGTCAACCTGAGGGGTGTGGAACATGAGATTGAGCTCGTGACCGATTTTGCCGAGCGCTTGGGGGTTCCCATCATGGGGATCATCCCCCGTTCCCCTCTCATTCAGAAGGCCGAGGCCAAAGGGGGCACGGTGGTGCAGATGTTCCCGGATTCCCCCGAGGCCAAGCAGTACCGCGAGTTGGCCAAGATGGTGTGGGAGAACAAGAACAAGTACATGCCCACGCCGATCACCCTCGAAGAGATCATCGGCCTGGCCCGCAAGCACAAGGCGTTCGAGTAACTAGGGAGGTTCTCTCATGACGGAAATGGCACCTGAATTCGAGGATGTGAAGAAAGAAAGGCGTCCCATGCGGACCATTGCCATTTACGGCAAGGGTGGGATCGGCAAGTCCACCACGTCCGCTAACCTGAGCGCCGCCTTGGTCGAGCTGGGGGAGACGGTGCTTCAGGTGGGGTGCGATCCCAAGCACGATTCCATCGCCACGCTCTGCGGCCAGCTCAAGCCGACGATCAACGATCTCGGTGAAGGGGCGGGGCGGTTTGCGCGGATCCGTCGCAAGGATATCGAATCGCGGATCTATACCGGGTTCAACGGGGTGCTCGGTTGCGAGGCGGGCGGTCCGCCGCCGGCACAGGGGTGTGCGGGCAAGGGGGTCACGCTGGCGTTGAAGCAGATCCATGACCACCACGTTCCGGAACGACACAATGTCACCTTCATGATCTACGATATCCTCGGCGACTCGGTCTGCGGGGGGTTCTTCCGGCCGGTGCGCGAAGGCTATGCCAAGGAAGTGTACGTCATCGGATGCGGCGAGTTCCTCACCCTCTACATGGTCAACAACATCCTCCGCGCCCTGCGCATCGTGCACGATTCCGGTGCGGAGGTGATGGCCGCCGGTATCATCGATAACATGCGTGGCGTCCCGAATGAGAAGGCGATCGTGGAGGACTTTGCCCAGCTCGTCGGCGTGCCGGTGATCCATCATATCCCGCGCGACCGTGTGGTGCAACAGGCCGAGTTCATGGGTAAGACGGTGATGGAGGCCTTCCCGGAGAGCAATCAGGCCAATGAGTATCGGGCTCTGGCCCGAAAGATTCTGAACAATACGGGGCGGTATGTGCCCAATCCGACCACCATGGCCGAGATCAAGAAGATTGTGGAGCGCCGCACCAAGGAAGCCGAAGAGAAGGGAATCACGGCCTGAATCCACCTTGAGGAGTATTTGAAATGGCAATGGAAATCATCAAACCACCGAGCGAATATGGAGACCGCTATGAGATGGGCGCCATGGCCGGGGCGGTGATGGCGGCCTCTGGAATCAAGGGGGCGGCGGCGGTGTTGCATGCCGTTCAGGGGTGCACCATCGAGGTGGTGCACCTTCGCCAAGCCGGTCCGGTGATTGCCGGAAACTACATGCCCATCAAGGAAACGAACATGGGCCCGATGGAGTCCGTCCACGGGCGGAACGTTCCCCTCATCGCTCAGATGGGAAGGGAACTCGTTCGCGAGCGGGCCAAGCAGAAGCCGGAACTCGTGTTCGTGTTCACGGGCGATGGGCCGTCGATTATCGAGGATGACATCGCTCGCGCGGCGGCGATCATCGCGGAGGAGAACGGCGTCAAGGCCATCCCGATTGATACCGCCGCCTTCTTGGGAGAATATTCCCGGGGCACGGAGATGGTTCTGAATGCCATCCTCGATCATTACTGCAAAGGGCAGCCGGTCGAGGAGCGCAAGGGCATCAATATCGTGGCCCCGCATCTCATGGGCTCCGATAATTGGCCCGATGATATCGAGGAGATCAAGCGGCTTCTCAGGGCGGCGGATGTGCCCATCAACCATGTGCTCTTCCAGAACATCAGTGTTTCCCAGCTCCCCGAGATCAGCCGCGCCAAGCGGAACTATATCCTGAGCGGGGAAGATCTGGCCGAATTCGAGGAGCGCTGCGAGGATATGGGGATGCCCGTATGGGGTCAGGATCTGGTCCTTCCCGTTGGGATCCATAACACGGAGGAATGGTACACGAAGCTTGCGGAGACCTTCGGGGATGTGAAGAAGGCCCGGGCCCAGATGGACGAGGATATGAAGCTCGTCAAGGCGCGGACCAAGCTTGAGTACAATGCCTCGTGGATGCTCACCGGCATGTTCGGCAAGCGCACCGCGGTGCTCGGCCCGGCGCCGATGGCGGCGGCCATCGCCCGGAGCATGTTCTTCGATTTCAACATGCGGCCGGTGGTTGTCGGGCTCCTCGGCCTCAGCGATGAGGCATTCCAGCGGGCGGAGAAGCAACTGGCCGAAATGGCCGATTACCTCGACTTCGAAGTGATGGAGAATCCGAGCTACTATGCTTGGGGCGAGAAGCTGAGAAAGACGGGTGTGGTATTCGCCGTGGGCCATCGGGTGGACCATCACCTCGTGGAAGGCTACGGTATCCCCCATGTCTCGATGACCGGCCCCTATTTCATGAGTCACTGGGATCGCATCCCGTGGCCCTATATGGGCATCCGGGGTTCGCTGTATCTGATTCAGGAATTCTGGAAAGGGACCAACAAGGCCATCCGCCAGACGGAACTCTGGCAGATGAATCGCTATCGCTCTCAGGATGAAATCGCTGCCGAGAGCGGCAACGGCCGGAAGCCGCGGGCCAAGGCTCCGGCGAAGGCCCGGGCACGGAAGGCCAAGTAGGGTCGAACGAAGAGCGTCATGAGGAGGCTACAATGACCAGATGTGGGTTTGGAAAAGGGGATCCGGGGAAAACGCGGATCCTGACGGCCAACGAAAAGAAATGGAAATCGAAGCTGGAGGGGGATCCCGAGTATGAGATCATCCCCATGAGCGAGCTGTATCCCACTCTGCCGCCCGCCGATGCATACGATCAATACGAGAAGAGATGCGGGCATGCCGATGCGGCGGTGTGGTGCAAGCTCATGATGACTCACGAAATGACCGAGATGCTCCGCGACGTGGTGGTCGTCCTGCACGGCACGCTTCACTGCAATTCGTGCGTGCGGAATTTCCACTCCGATCGGTTCGGGGATTACGGACACGGCTTTGCTCACTTCCCGACCACTTCCATTGACCGCCGTCAGGTGGTCTTCGGAGGCGAGAAGGAGCTCGCGGCGGCGATCCGGGCGGTGTACCGGGATTACAAACCCAATCTCATCATCGTTTTGCCCGGTTGTGCCATGAGTCTCGTTCAGGATGATATGCAGCGCGTGTGCGCTCAGGCTCAGGCCGAGTTGGGGATTCGGGTGTATTACTTCCCCTGCGCCGGGTACGAGGATCGGCCGACGGGCCTCATCATCGAGAAGGTCACCCAGATGTGGGTGGATCTGATGGATGATCCCAAGGAAGTGGACCCCGAGGCGGTGAACATCCTCGGCGCCAACCGTGAGGTCTATTGGCCTCATGTGCGGGGGGCGGAGGGGAAACCCCGCCCCAATCCCTACCCCTCCGATGCCGAGGAGCTCGGCCGGATGATCGAGTCGCTCGGCCTTCGGGTGCATCGGGTGCTCATGGCCAGCGGGGGCGACTACAATTATATTCGAACGGCGCCGGAGGCGGCTATCAATACCGTCCTGTGCGGGACATGGGCCTTCCCCATCGCCCAGCTCATGGAGAAGCGTTGGGGCACGAAGCTCATCTACAACGAGCTCCCGCTGGGGCTCGAAGCCAACGATAAGTTCATGCGGCTTCTCGGCGCGGCCACCGGCCGAGAGAAGCTAGCGGAAGAAGTGATCGCCAGAGAACACGAGGCCATCATGCCCGTTTGGAACAAGACCAAGGAGATGTGCGCCGGCAAGGTGTGCATCATGGGCGGCATGGGTAACCGCACCGGATCGTACCTCCGCTTGTGTAAAGACCTGGGCATGGATGTGATCTATATCCCGGCCTATCCCGAGATGGGCTTCTGCCACGATGAGGCGATAAAGGCCAAGCGGGTGGACTGGGATTACTTCCTCGCCGATGGATTTGATCCCGTGGTCCTGCGCCTCAAGGACGGGGTTCCCAGAGATTTCCACAAGTTCTATCTGCCGGTGCTCATGAACAAGCTGGGGCTGAGGAACGAGGACTTGGTCTACATGTACAATGACTTCAGCCCCTATGCCGGTCAGATCGAGCCTTCGAACATCGCGTATGTGAACACCTCCACGCACCTTCGCCGCCGGCCGTTCTATCCTTCGCGAGCGGTGGGGTACAGGGGGACGGAAGGCTTCTGTTTGGATATCATCGATGCCATCAAGGCGGCCCAGCGCAAGAAGTGGCCTACCCTCTATACGCGGATATACAGTAAGTAGCATTTGCGTCGGGGGCTGACTAAAAGAGGTTCCGAGGATCATGATCCTCGGAACCTCTTTCTTTTGCGGGGGAAGGCTTTCTACCCGGTCGCGGATGTCCGTTTCGGTGTGCCCTAGGGGTTGTTCCTTCGCTCCACGTGGTTGAAATGGTGGTGGAGGGCATAGACCACCGCTTCGGAGCGGTTCCGCAGGTGAAGTTTCTCCAATAGCCGCCGAAGGTACGTACGGACGGTGCTCTCGCTGATGAACAGCCGCTCTGCGATCTCCACGTTCGTAAGGCCTTCCCCGAGAAGTTGCAGCACCTGCATCTCCCGTTTGCTGATGGAGGGCTGGTTGGAATCCTCCCGAAGGCCGGCGACCAATCTCGTGGCGAACGGCGGCGAGAGCATGACCTTGCCTTCGGCGACGCCTCTCACCGCTTGGACGATCTCGGCGATGCTGCTATCTTTGGAAAGGTATCCATCCGCGCCGAAGCGGAGCGCTTGGAACAGATGTTCCTCCCTCTCCGAGATGGTGAGGATGATGATTTTCATATCGCGGAAGCGTTGCTTGATGCTGATGGTCGCTTCCATACCGTCGCACCGGGGCATGAGGAGATCCATGATGATCACATCGGGGCACAATTCCGCGGCCTTCTGTATGGCGTCCTGCCCGTCAATGGCTTCGCCGACTACTGTAATATCCGGCTCGGCTTCCAGAACACCCGCCAGCCCCGCCCGGGAAATGGCGTGATCATCGCAGACGAGCACCTTGATCTTTTTCTTGGGTTCCGGCATACCTCCGCGCTCCTGTTGGGCTGTTCGGGGGCCTCTCGGTGCAAGTGTTATTATATCAGACTCGAAGTGCACCATGTTAGCTTTTCTCACAAACGAAAAACTGAATCATCAAGCTGTGTGCCCGCTGATCCCTTGTGCTATTATCGTAGCGTTGGAAGGTATGAAGGTCGGTTAAAGGATGGGAAAGAAGGGTTACACCTCGGTCACAGATGGGTATAAGTCGGCTCACACGAGGGATGTGTTCGGGGGAAGGTCAGGGGAGGCCTCTTGCGGATTTGGGGACGGTCACGTAAAAGGTGCTCCCGTATCCGGGCGAGGACTCCACCCGCACCGAGCCGCCGAGCCTCGTCACTGCTTTTTTGACGATGGCCAGGCCGATGCCGGTTCCCTTGTACTCTTCGCGATGGTGCAAGCGCTCGAAGACGTTGAATATCCGCTCTTGATCCCGCTGTGGGATGCCGATGCCGTTGTCCTTCACATAGAATTCGTGTTCGTGCTTTCCCGCCCGCCATCCGAGTTCCACCCGCTTCTGGGCGCTATGGTTGAACTTGATGGCGTTATCGATGAGGTTCTGGAAAACTTGCCGCAGCAGTAGGGGGTCGCTCTCGATGGTGGGCCAGCGCCCTCTCATGCTGATCTCCACATCCGCTTGAGGCCCCATCGAGGCGATCACTTTCCGGAGGAGCGTTCCAACGTTGAATCGCTCTGTCTGCAAACCGGTCTGACCGATGCGGGCAAGTTCCAGAAGGCGTTCCGCCAATTCCTCGCCCTCGACCACCGCTTTGTCTATCGTGTCGAGATAGCCTTTCGGGTCAAGGACGGTGGCCTCTCCAAGCTCCCTCCGAAGGAGGTGGGTATAATACCGGATGGCCCGGAGGGGGGCGCAGATGTCGTGGGAGGCAACTTGGGCATATTGACTTAACTCTTCGTTCATCTCCCGTAGCTCGGCGGCATATCGTTGCAAGCTCAGTTCCGCGCGTTTGCGGTCGGTGATATCTCTCAGGATGATCACCACTCCGGCGAGCCGGTCTCCCTTTCGGAGGGCGCTGGCGCTGGCTTCGACGATAACCGTGTGCCCCTCCTTATGGATCATTTCCACCTGCGTTGAGCCGCGGCTCCCTGTTTCCAGAATATGGTCGTACATCTGAACGAGGCTCGGGAGCTTATCGGGCGGGACCACGAATCCAAGTTCGTCGAGGCCCTTTCCCTTGACCTCCTCGAAGGTGAGGCCCACGACATCGGGGCCCTTGATATTGCGGTCGATCACGCGCCCATGCTCATCGAGGTAGATGATTTCATCGTTTGCGTTCTCGAAGATCGTCTTGAACTTCTCTTCGCTTTCCCGGAGCGCTTGGGCGGCTTGCCGGCGTTCGGTAACGTCACGGGAGACGTGTACCATGATCGGCTGGGCGTTGGGACGGGGAACGTAATTGGTGGTGGTCTCGAAGATGTGCCAGTTGCCGGACGTATCGCGGACACGGTATTCGAGGTTTGCCGTGAACATCGGGGGGGATGTCCCGGCCTTTTCGGTTCGCCATCGGCGGATAAGTCCCCGCACGGTGGAAGAGAGTTGCTCGCGATCATCGGGGTGGACGAGATCCATGCCCGGTGTGCCGATGAGCTTCTCTGGATCGTGACCGAGATTCCGGTAGGATGGACTCACGTACATGTAGATGCCGTCCGGGCTTGTCACGGCGATGAAGTCGCTGGTGTTTTCCGCCACCAACCGGTACTTGGCTTCGCTGAGGCGGAGAGCCGCCTCCATCTTCTTTCTTTCAGCGATCTCGCTCTCGAGCTCAGCGTTGGAACGGGCCAGCTGTGCCGTACGTTCTTCAACCCGGGCCTCCATCTCATCGTAAGCCTGCTGAAGTGCAAGCTCCGCCCGTTTCCGCTCGGTGATGTTGCGGATCACGGCCAAGAGGCCGGTGTGCCCGCCGATCCGAACCGTTCGGGCGCTCGCCTCAAGAAAGACCGTTTCCCCGTCTTTTCGCACCGCTTCGAAGGTGATGGTATCGGAGGTATCCGAGTGCATGACCTTGTTGAAGCGGTCAATGATCTCCCACATGACGGTGGCCCGGAGGGTGGGGAAGGTGATGAACCGTTTGCCGATGAGCTCCTCTCGCGTGTACCCGAAGATCTCCTTGCAGCGGCCGTTCACATCCAAGATGATGCCGGAAGAATCCAGATAGAGGAGCATATCGGTGGCATTCTCGAAAATACCGCGGAACTTCTGTTCGCTTTCGCGGAGCGCCTCCTCCGCCCGCTTGCGCTCGGTGATGTCCGTATTGACGAACGTCAGAGCCGTTACCTTTCCATCCGGCTTGATCGGCCCGATGTGGGTTTCGTACCAAGCGTCGCGGCCATTCGGGCCCAAGCCGATGATCTCGTAGGTGGCGGGCAGGCCCGTTCGGATGACCTTCTCGATCGTTTGCCGCACGATGGCATGGTGCTCCGGTTTGACGAAATCGTAGATCGATTTGCCCACGACGTCCGCGGGAGTGATGCCGGTGACCGTGCGGTTCACGAAGAGGATCGTGCCGTCGCAGGTGGTGGTCATGACGATGTTCGGCGCGCTCTCCACCAGCGAACGCCACTTCTCCTCCGAAGCTCGGAGCGCTTCTTGCGCCATTTTGTGGCGGGTCATGTCCCGAACGATGACGATGATGCCCTGCTTGCCGGAGGGAGTACGCACCACGCGAGCGTTCGTCTCGATGAGGATCTTTTCCCCGTTCCGATGATAGCCTGTGATTTCCACCCGGGCCGACTCCGCCTCGCCGCGCAACATCTTCTGAAAGCCTTCAGCTATTTGCTGAAGCTCCGCGGGACTGGTGAACGGAATCTCGGTGAAGAGTTTCCCGATGACCTCCTCCCGCTTCAGCCCGAAGATATCCATGACCTTGGGGTTCACGTTGGTGATCGTACCCGTGTCATCTACATAGACGATCTGATCGTTGGCGTTTTCGAAGATGATCCGGAAGCGTTCCTCGCTCTCCGCAAGGGCTTCCATGGCCGTTTTCATATCATGGATATCGATGAAATTGAGGACCGCTCCTTGCACGGTGGGATCGTGCAGAAGGTTCCGTCCCCTCAGTTCAACCCACCGCCATGCTCCGTTCTTGCGGCGTAAACGCACCTGAATCGAAGTTTTGTATCCGGGGGTTTGTATGCCCTCGGAGAAGGTGCCGAGCGCTTGAGGAAGATCGTCAGGATGGACGAAATCGAACCCCTTCTTGCCCACGAGTTCACCGGGATCGTATCCGCCGATCCGTTCGAGGGATGGACTGGCGTACTGGATTTTCCCTTCCGCATCGAGCACCACCACCATGTCATGGGCGCCTTCGATGAGCGTTTGGAAGAAATGCTCGCCGTACGGATGGGCGGGTGCCGTGCCTTCGGGCAAGGCGCGGATCGTTTGCCATGATCGATCGGCCCTGATGACGGCGAAGGCATGGCTGTGGATAAGATGAAGGAGGCGGCCGGATGGGCAGCGGTCGAGCGGATAACCGCAAAGGATGATCACCGGGTATTCCTTGGCGAATTCCCTCAGCGTCTGCTCGATCTCCGGGGCTTTGTGTGCGTCGGATGCATCGGCGAAGCGGGCCATATCCACGGCGATGCGAGCGCTCTTTTTCCCACCGTCTATGGCCGATTCGATCCACGTCCGCAGACGGGGGGGAAGATCGGGTGGATCCGTTTCTTGAGGGGGAAGCCCCCAAACTTCGATTGACGCGGGGAAATCGGGGCTCTTGGCGTTTGGGGTATCGGGAGAGGGGCTATGGAGGAGAAGGCACGGTTGAGCGCCCTCGATCCCCGACCGAAAGTATTCTTCGAGCGCTTTTGCCCAATCATGCTCGCCCTCGTAGAACAAGCAGAGATGGGCTTTCGGAGGGATGTCTCTGAAAATGGGTGGTCGGCTATGGTTCATCGGTTCATGTGACGAGCTTGTAGTGTTCACCATTATAGACCCCACGTGTGTTGTGCACAAGAGAGGGGTACCCCCGAAAACGGCGATTGAAGAGGAGAGTGCACAAGACATCTCTTGAGCCGGGGGATTGGGGGTGTCCCCCAAGAAAACCCTTTGGGCGGGTGGGTGGGATCGAAGAAGCCGGATCGTTCATGGGGTGTGGGGAATTCCGGGACAAGGTCCGGAATAAGGTCATCATATGGTTAGTCACTCGAGGGTGAAGGCTGCAAAGCGGAAGCGTCTTTTCGGGGTACTTTTCTCATAGAGGGAGAGTAAGGCCGGCGGAGGCGTTTAAAAGCGGGGGCGGCCGCTCTGCGGCCGCCCCCGGCGTGGATGACCCAGAGGGTTAGCGTGCCTTTCACCGATCGCCTTCTATTCCGGCGCCGGCTCGATGGGGAACCATTCACTGACTCTTACGTTGGTCTTGTTGGTGCTATCCGTCTTGTAAATGGCCAATCGATCGGGAGCGGTGCGCTTGGTGGGACTGAAGCTGAAGCGCTGCAGTCCATCGAAAACGATCTTGATCTCTTGGGCACCTTCGTAAATCGCCTGAGAATCCACGTTCTCCGGACCTACCTTGGCGGCGGCGTTTTTGATGCTTTCGAGGATCATCATCCCGTTGGCGATCGAGTTGTATGAATGGCCGGCCGCCATGATCTCCTTGGCCGATCCGGGATGGTACTTGTTGATCAACTCCATCGAGAGGTTCATGTAGTCGGCATCTTCGCCCCACCACTCGCTCTGAGTGATGAGGATCATCCCGTCGATCTTGGGCCAGAGTTTCATATCGGTCACGATCTCGTACCATCCCATGTGGGAATCGGTCCCGATGAGTTTGGCCTTGCTATAGCCGGCGGTGGCATAATCCTTGGCGAAGAACGGGAAGAGGTTGAGCGGGAAGATATAGTCGCAATCCTTGAGGGCCTCCACCGCTGTTCCCCACTGGAAGCCGCTCGTGGGCAGGGTGTATCCGCCCACCCATGTGGCCTGTTCGGGATGCATCTCTGCGTACTTCTTGAGCGTATCCAGTGCCGGCTGATAGCCATCCGTATCCCCCACCGCCCCCCCGATCTTGGCCGGCCCCTTTGTGCGCCAGTCCCAATCGTTCTCCATGATCCATTTGATCAGGTTCCACGCCTGATCCTCGAGGCGGGGTGCGGTCAGGAACAAGTACCCCGGCGTCTTCACGAGTTCCGAAGGGGCTTGGGCCACAAAGAGGGGGATCTTATCCTTTTCCGCGAGGGGTTGAAGGGAGATAGCAAGGAAGGGGAACCATGCCACGATGACGTCGGCCCCGCGCTCCTTGAGCCATTGCCATCCCGGAACATTCTTGGAGGGATCGGCCTGACCATCGTACTTGATCACCTCCACTTGAATCCCGGGGATGAGATTGTTCTCGTTATAGTAACGGACGATATCGTCCACCCCCAGATTCACCGTCTCCATGGCGATCGCCGCCACCCCGGTCAGATCGGTGTGATTGCCGATGGTGATCACGGTTTTCTTGGTGCCGGTCGGTGATTGCGTTGTGGTGGGAGAGGATGTGGCGGTGGGTGTGCCGTTCCCGTTGCCCCCGCACGCTCCCATGAGCGGCACGAGAAGGATGAGCGCCGCCATACCCGCGATTCCAATAACGGGGATGAATCTCTTGAATCGCTTCATGGCCGTTTCTCCTTTCCTTAATTTTGATTATGGGAGGACTGGGCGCGGGTGCGCCCGGCCAATTTTCACCGATGAATGGTTCCAGTATTATACCACTTGGTTCGGACCTAGGCCACGGGCGATATCCCCAAGGTCCAGCTCTTCGAGCTTCGTCTTCGTTTGGAGACCCGTCTTCACATCCCAGCCCCGGAGGGCATAGTATTCGTCCTTCATCCGCTCCCATTCGTGCCGGTCGAATACAATGCCTTTCCGGGAGACGATATTGCCGTCCTTATCGGGCACCAAGCAATCGGGATTGGAAAGATCGTACTGAAGCGGTTCGGTGAAGCAGCGGTCATCGAGGCGATCGCCTTCCCGAGCGGGTCGGCCCTCGCGAATCAAAATGGCGCGCTGGAGATTGAACACCCGCTCGCCGATGCCCCGAAGATCGGGCTCGTCCACTTCCCAGCCGGTGACGGCGGAGAAGAGGCGGCTTTCCAGTGTCGGGTCGCCCACGTGATCCTCGGTGAACTCGAACTGCATCATCGGCCAGAGGAAGTCGCACAGGATGAGGCATTCCTTGGCATACTCACGGTCCTGCATCATCTTGGCGGCCAGCGCCTTTCCCTCATAGGAGGTGAAATCGGCGGCGGCTTCGCTTCCCCAGAAGAGCCGGGCGATCTTGCGAAGGACATCCGTGGTGATATATGAAAGCCCGAGCGTGCCGGTACGCCACCGGGATATGATCATGCTGGCTTCGTGCAGTTGCCCGATCGGAAAGGTGGGCTCCATGGCGTAGGGGAAAGCGTTCATGATGAGGTATCGGGGGCCGTAGGGATCGAAGAAGGAGGGGTCTCCCAGCATGCCGTATTTGATCCCTCTGGCCGCTTTGGGGGCTTTCTTCTTCGCGGCTTCGAGTCCGCCGGCGAGGACATCGCCGTATCCTTCGCGCATGGCGATCTGACGGACGAGCTTTTCGACGAATTCCAAACTTCCGATCCGGGAGAGGGGAAGCCCCGTTTCCGCTTCGGTGAGGATGCCCGCCTTGAAGCATTCGTCGAGCCATCCGATGATCTTATCGATGGCTTTGGTATCCAGTCCGTACGCATCGCAAAGTTTGGTGGCATGGAACGGGACCTCATTCCATTCCTCGCCGTAGTACCGTTCGGCGTATGGTTGATAGAAGAACGCCGAGTGGCACAGGAATTTCCCGGAGGTGCCATCAGAGGCTTGATAGCTCTGGCGGGCGCAGCGCCCGATGCAGCCGTAGCACGGTTCTCGCTTCATTTTTTCCAGCGGCAAGGCCCGGAACTGAAGAACGAGATCCCGGGACCACCGGCTGATTTGAAGCCAATCGTAGTTTGGGAAGGCCACCTTGAGGTCCCGCAGCCGATCGGTGATCCGGCGGAATTCCTCGGGGCGGGCGATCTTCACCTTCTTGCCGGTGCCCTTCACCACGATCGCCTTGAGCTTTTTGGTGCCGAGGGAGGCGGCGGTCTGACCGGAGCCGCTGGCATCGCTATCCGCAAGGTAACTGGCCATCACCGCCCCGTTCTCTCCCCCCGGGCCGATGGTGACGACTCGGGCGTTTTCTCCCCATTGGCCCTTTAGAATCCGGCGGGCCTCGAGGCTTCCTTTGCCCCAGATCTCGGAAGCGTCTTCGAGGGAGGCGTGTTCACCGGCGATGAGGAGGTACACCGGGCGCTCCGATCTTCCGTGGATGACGACGGCATCGTATCCGGCGAATTTGAGTTCCGCCCCCCATCTTCCGCCGCAGTTGCAATAGGAGAACATCCCCGTATCGGCGGATTTCCCCGAGACCGTCCAACGGGAGCCTCCCACGCCCGGCACGCCCCCGAGCGGGCCGGTGGCGAAGATCACCCGGCTTTCGGGATCGGTCGCCTTGGCTTTGGGAGGGACCTCGTCCCAGTAGATCTTCGCCGCGATGCCCCGGCCGCCCACGAACCGGTCCGAGTAGTCCGAGGTGGGCGACTTGCTGATCTTCCCGGCGGTCAAGTCCACCCGCAGAATCGTTCCCGCATATCCGAATGGCGGCATCGCTTTCCTCCGTTGTGAGATGTATCGGTCCCCCTTCTAAACGGCCCGCCGGCGGCGTTCGGCCGCCGCCTTCATGATGGTGTCGCCGGACTCGATCAGAAGTCCGATATCGCCCTCTGCCCGCATCTTTCCGCTCATGAACGCCTGAGTGCGATCCATTTCGCCCCTGAGAATGGCCTCCCAATCGGGCGCGGCGACGGTCAGCGTGACGTTCGGATTGGGTGCCCGGCCGTCATGGGTGCTCACGGTTCCCTTATCGGAGACCAAATACCAATCGCCGCCGTCCGGGCCGGTGATTTGGAGTTGAACGGTGAACACGGACTCGCCCGGCTTCGGCGGGGGGGTGGGCCGGGGGCCGGGGAGGGGCAACTCCAAGAGTTCGGCGATCCAATGGGTGCAGAGGTTGTTGAGCTCCACGTCCCCGATGGGCACTCCCGCCTTTTTCATTCGCTTGTAGATGACGAGCATGGGCACGCCGAGCACCACTCCGGCCAGAACCTCGTTGTAAAGGAGATTCTTCACCTTCCATCCCGTCAGTGCTTCGTAGCGATGCACGGTTTCATCCGTTCCCGGCGTGCCCGGAAGCCGAGGGACGCCGCAGAATTCGCTGGCCGACCAATCCTGAAAGATGGTCCATGCCAAATCCGCCTCGTGATCGCCCAGATAGGCGATCTCCCAATCGAGGACGGCGACCACATCGAACGTTCGGGCATCGTAGATGATATTGGACATGCGGCTATCGCCCCAGCAAAGGGTGATGTGCTCGGGCGTGTAACGATGGTCCTTGAGCCATTTGAGGCCCTGTTCGAGGATCGGCTGGGGTTGCCCTTCTCTGGCCCAGTGAAGGCAGTGCTCGAGATAGTTGAGGGCTTGGTCGAGGGGGGCGGCCCCGTATCGGGGCATGGCCAGAAATGAAAGCCCGAGGGCTTTCCAATCGAGCTGATGAATCCGGGCCATCGTTTCGATGCAACCCCACCACATCTTCGCCCGCTGAGCCGGTGTGGCTTCCAAATAACAGCCGTGCGCGTGATACACGGGGTAATCGGAGGGGGTCACTCCCTTGATCTCGTTCATGATGTAGAACGGATCGTTGAGGATGCCGGCATTCTTCTCGAACCACAGCACCTTCGGCACGGGGATGGACGTGTTTTGAAGACACTCCATCACACGGATCTGCCTTCTGAGATCGTAATCGGGAAAGAGCGGTAGCTCCGGCTTGCGGCGGAGGACCATTCCCCGGGATACGGGTTTTCCGCCCTCCGACCATCTTGCCTCGAAAAGGAGCGTATCGGTGGAGAACCCGCGCTCGGCTTTGCGCAGGTTGGCGATCGAAAGATCCTCTGCATCCGGCATTCTGGCTTTGAGCCATGGCAGAAGGGCGGCCTCGATCTCCGAAAGGTCTGAGCGATTCGAGAGCATGGGAACCTCCTCGGCGCGGCTGTGGTCCGTCTTCCCTAATAGCCGGTGTATCCGTACCGCGGATACTTGCCCAAGAAGACCATCTCCACGAGTCCGTAACCCACTTCCCGGCCGCAGTGCACCTCGCAAAGGGTTTCCGTGAGCATGCTGACCTTCTGCAGCACGTTCAGATCGGTGATATCCGCGGTGAAGCCATCCATGTAGAAAGGCCCTTTCCACATGCCGGACATGTAGTCGTTGTAATAATCGTATCCGGCAAGGCCGGGCCAGAAGCGGGTCACCGGCCGGATGGAGATCTCCTTTCTCGAGCCGTCGGCGGCGGTCGTGATCACCCTTCCGGACTCGATCACGCGCAGGTCGGGCCGGAACTTGAAATCGTGTTCCACGGTGAGGACGGGCACCTCTTCCTTTTCCTTCTTGCTCCCGAGGGGATAGTAGATGCCGCCCTCGAAGTGCCAGCGCTTGCCTTGGGAATCCTCGCGCTGGGCGAAGTGAACCATCCACTTCTTGAAGTGGAAGATGCCCATGAAATAGAGGACGCCTTCGGGGATCTCGGGCGGCTGAAGGAAGGAGCCTTCCGGTACGCTCCCTCCCCCCCCGCCCCGCCGCGTCCCCCACGAGTGGTCCCGGCCCACCATCCATTTCGCTTTGTTCACTTCGATGGTCTTGCCGTTGAGTTTGAACCATCCGCTCATCCGGCCGGATTGGTAAAAGCGGCGGGCGTCTTCGCTCACCCGTCCTCGTGAGCGGAAGAACGCCGGGGCTTGCTCGTAGGCGGGGAAGGTCCCCTCGAACTCGAGATCGAAGCTGAGGCCGTATTTGTTCTCACCGAGAGCGGCCCGGACTTTCATCAGCGGTTGGATGATCTCGTAAGTGTACGGGCCCACGATGAACTGATTCAAGTCTCCCGTCTCGGGGCGGAGCTCCCGGGAGAGGCGCACCACGTGGGCCGTCTCGTTATCGAGGGTGACCATGCCGTAGGCGTCCATCACGTTCCGGTTCGGGTATCGGGCGAGGCCGGTCATGAAGTTGATCTTGCCCGAAGCGGTATCGAAGCCATACAGCACGATCCTCTCCGTCCATCGCAGATCGCTTTGTTGGACATGATCGAATGTCGTTGAGACTTGGTGGCACAGGAGCTCATCGTATGGGGTCAGCATTTCTCCTCCTTCTTCCGCTGTTATGCCCCGATAGCGTCGGAGCGCGCTATTGTGGACTCATCCCGCCATCCACCGACCAGTGCTGTCCGGTCACGTAAGCGGCCTCATCCGAAGCCAGAAAGAGCACGGTATGGGCGATCTCTTCCGGCTCTCCGATGCGGGTCAGCCCCATCCGCTCCATGTTGGCCTTGAGGAGCTCTTCCCCGAACACGCGCATCAGGGCTCCGGTGGTGATCATCCCCGGCGCCACCGCGTTCACTGTGATCCCATAGGGCAACACTTCCTTGGCCAGTGAATTGGTGAACTGAGCGACGGCGGCCTTGCACGCCCCGTACAGGGAAAGGTATTGCGAGCCCGTCTTCACGCCGGCGGTGGTGATGTTGATGATCCGGCCGTAGGTTTGCTTCATCATGTGCGGGAGGACCGCCCGGCAACAATTGAGCGTGCCCTTGAACGTAACCGCGATCTCCGCATCCCACACTTCCGGGGGGATCTCGATGAACGGCTTCAGGGAGAGATCCGTATAGGCGGCGTTGTTGACGAGAATTTCGATCCGCCCGAACTCCCTGAGGCTTTTCTCCACCATGGCCTCCACGCTTGCCCGATCGCTCACGTCCGTTTGGATCGGGAGGGCTTTGCCGCCGAGGCGGCGGATCTCCTCTGCGTTGGCGCGAATCTTTTCCTCGCTTCGGGCGGCGAGCACCACGTTTCCCCCCTCCCGTCCGAACCCCAGAGCGATGGCTCTGCCGATGCCGGTGCTGCTTCCGGTGACGATGGCCGTTTTCCCTTTGAATCTCATCGGTGCATCTCCTCGGGATCTCCCCGGCCTTGGTCGGTTCGCTCAACTTTTTTGGGTTCTCTCGCGCCTTCCTTTCGCACCTCTACCCGCACATCATAGAGCGCCGCGTTCGGTTCGTAGACCGCTTGCTGCGCGGGATTGATGATCTCATGCGTGAGCGCCTGATGCGTGCCTTCGAGATAGTCCCACGGCGACCAACCCTGGGTCACATTCACGAGTCCCGGGCGGATCCCCGCATTCACCCGGGCCTTCAGTTTCACACTGCCGCGGTCGTTGAAGACTTGAACGATGTCCCCATCGCGGATGCCCCTTTCCGCGGCATCCTGTGGATTGATGTTCAGGGCGGGTTCCGGATCGAGGGCCCTTGCCCATGGAACGTTGGCGAACTGCGAGTGAACGCGATATCGGGTGTGGGTGGAAAAGAAGGAAAGGGGGTATTTTCGTGCCGGGGCGCTGGATTCCCCCTCAAGAGGTTCGCGGTACAGCGGGAGCTCCTCCCCGAAGGCCTTGAGCTGTTCGGCGTAGAATTCGAGCTTGCCGGAGGGCGTGCGGAATTCGGCGTAAGGATGGGCGGGGAGGACGGGACTCTGCCTCAGGCGTTCCAGAGTGATCCCTTCCATCGTGGGATGGCCGGAAGCCAGTACCCTCTCGATCGCTTCCTCTTCGCTCTCTTCCATGAAGCCCGTCATGCCCATCCGCCGGGCCAGAGCGGCCAGCATGGCATAATCCGATTTCGATTCGTAGAGCGGCTCGATGGCCTTTTCCTGAAGCTGCATGTGATCGTTGCTTGCCTGCCCGCCGGGGGTGATCACATCGCTGCACTCGAAGAAGCTACAGGCCGGCAGCACGATATCCGCATATTGCGCACTCACGCTCATGAACATCTCGGCGGCTACGATGAAGTCCGTTCGGGGTAGGATCTCCCGGAGAACCCTGTTGAAGTTGGGCACCTGATTCACGAAATTGTTGCGGGCCATCCAGAGGAACTTGATGGGGAAGGGCTTGCCGGTGAGGACCGCATCGTACAGGTTGAGGATGGGAAGGAAGTTCGGCACGCCGCGGGTCATGAACGCAAGATAGTTCGGCTCGAAGCCGCCGTAGCCCTCGAAGCTGATGTTGCCGGTGACCGCCGCGAGAGCGGTGATGGCCCGCCACACAAGATCGCCGTGGAAAGTTCGTTGAAGTCCCATCCCCCGATAGGATGCGGCGGGCTTGCGCGTGGCATATTCGATGGCGAGGCGCTCGATGGTTTCGGCGGGGATGCCGGTGATGTGCGCCGCCTTCTCCGGTGGGTATTCTTCCGCCCGTTCCGCAAGGAGTTGAAAAGCCGTTTTGCATTCGATGTTCCCAAGAGCGTATACGCCGGAAAGCGCCGGTGCACCGCCGCCGGCAGTGGAGGGGTGGGGGCGGGCGGTGAGGGTATCCCAGACCAAATACTGATCTTTCCCCCCCCGTTGGAGGTCCTTCTCGCGGAGGAACAGTCCCGTATCGGTGCGGACCAGAAACGGCGCCACCGTATGCTTCAGGAGGAACTCCCGGTCTTCGAGCCCGTTCTTGAGAACGGTATGGATCATGGCCAATGCCAGTGCCGCATCGGTTCCGGGCTTGATGGGGATATATTCATCGGCTTTGGCGGCGGTGGGGGTGAAGATGGGGTCGATGACGATCACTCGCGCCCCCCGATCTTTGGCCCGTCTCAGCCGATGCCACTTGAAGGAATCGGTCTCGGCGGGATTGTTGCCCCAGACGAGAATGGTGCGGGGGGGTTCGAAGGCGACGGTGTAGCGTTCGCCATGTGCGAGCAATGTGCCGTATGAGACCCGATCGCCGCTGGGGCCGGCGGAATCGCCGATCCCCAGAGGAAGGATGAACGTTCCCCCGCAGGCGCCGGCGAACCCCATGATGGCGGCGGCGGTGAGGCTTCCCAGAGCCCCTCCCCCTACCACCCACGCCCGCGAGGCGGGGCTGTGCGCCGCTCCGATCTCGTTCAGCTTGCGGGCGATGAGGTCGAGGGCTTCATCCCATGAGATGCGCTCCCATTTCCCCTCCCCCCTTTGCCCCGCCCTTTTCAGCGGGTATTTCAGCCGGTCGGGATGATAGACCCACTTCGGATAGGCCAATCCCCGGGCGCAGATGTGACGGTTGCCGGGGAAATCGCCGGGCTCGGTCTTCACGAGCACCCCGTCCTTCACGTGGGCGATGATCCCGCATCCGGGGCCGCACACGAACGGGGGGGCGGTTCGCACGAGTTTCGTTCCCGGGGCCGCCCTTATCCTTCGTTCCAGAGCCATTTCCCTTTCTCCTCTCGAGCGGTCCGGCTTTGTTCCCCGATCCGGTGAATGAAGACGAGCGTCAGATTCAAATCGCGGATCTTGGCCAGAATGCCGTGCAGTTCGGATTGATCCGAGACCCGGCCGGTGAGGAGCGTTGCGCCGTCATCGTCTGCGGTCATCTCCCAACCATCGAACCACTCGCGCCATCCGGGATCGAGCCGCCCTTCCAATTTGATCCGGTACATGGAAGAATCCATGGTGCTCCGTCCTTTGCGGGTTGGACGAAGCATATCAATTTTCCGGAGACGGGACAATGGGCCGAATAGGGTATTTGACGGTTTATTCCCGGATCGGCTACATCAACCCCATCTCCCGAGCCCGGGAGATGGCGAGCGTGCGCTTGTGGGCGCCCAGTTTGGCGTAGATATTATCGGTGTGCTTCTTGACAGTCCCGATCGAAAGGAAGAGCCGTTCGGCGATCTCCCGGTTGGAAGCGCCGGCGGCAATGAGCCGAAGCACCTCGATCTCGCGCCGGCTGAGGCCGGCGGTGGGTGGAGAGGGGGGGAATGTCGGGCATGCCTTCAGAAGGGTCTCGGTGTACGGGTGAAGGCCCTTCGAGCGGGCGCCGGTCAGGAGATTTTGCATAGGGGCGCCCTCATCCATGAATACCCGCACGAACCCTTGTGGTTCGGCCAGAGAGAGCGCTTCTTCGATCTTGACGAGGGCTTCTCCAAAGTGCCCCTCCGCGTGGAGGGCCAGAGACTCCAGAGCTAGAATTTCGATGAGGCTCCCGATGCGCCCCTCGGATTGGGCGCGCTGCCGCAAGGGTTCCAGCGCTTCGGAAAGGCCCTGGGTTTGCCGGCGGGCAAGGCGGACCCGCACCAGCGTGAGGTAGGCGGCTTCGCGGCAGGCATCGGGCACCTCTTGGAGATCGATGCCGCAGGAATCGGCCCAATGGGAGGCCTGCGCCAGATCCCCTTTGAAGAGAGCCAGACGAGCCAACCATGCCTCCGCCAGCGCAACGATGAAAGGATTCTGCGAGGCGAATGCGATTCTCCGCGCCCGTTCCAGGGCTTCTCCGATGGGGCCGGTCTTCCCTTCGAGGCGACTCAGGAGCGCAAGCACCGGTAAGGCCATGAGGTCCACGGTGGTTTCGGAACCTTCAGTGCTGAATTCGATTCCCCGCAGACCCTCGCGCATCGCTTCGTTCAACCGGTTGCGATGGTAGAGGGCTTTGGCCAGACTCATGTGGGCATAGCTTGCGGCGGGCAGGGGGAACCCCGCCCCCCATTCCGTGCTGAGGGTGATGGCTCTTTCACTGATTCGGATGGCCTCGTCCAATCGGCCGTACATGATCTGGATATCCGCCGCATATCCCATGGCCACCAGTGCGATGAAGAAGTTTCTGCTGGCCGTGCCCAGGGCGATTGCCTCGTTGAAGTAGGAAAGGGCTCTATCCATATCGCCCTTCAGCCAGTGGGCGACACCGAGATCGAAGAAGATGAGGCATCGGGCGGTGGATTGGTCCGGGGGAAGGTGGGCGAGCGCATCGGTGCCCAGCTCGATGATCCGGGGCACATCCCCTCGAACGCAGGCCAGCATGGCCCTGACGGCGGTGATGTAATGCCGCAGGGCATCGCGCTCCGCTGGCGTCCGGGACGCCGCATGGGGCTCCGTCATCAGAGTCCCCGCCGAGTTCAGAAGCTGTTCCACCGAATCGAATTTTCCCGAGGTCAAGCGGACGCTCGCCAGACTCACGAGGAGCCACGGTCGGGTGGCGATGATGTCCTCGGGGAGGAGGGAAAGCCATCTTCTGAGGGATGAATATCTGCCTTCGATGATGATGGGGATGGCCACCCGTTCAATGAGATCGGCGGCGTGGGAGAGGTCTTTGGCCGCCAGAGCATGGTGCACGGCTTCGGTGGTGAGACCTTCTTTTTCGAACCAATCGCAGGCCCTCCGGTGTAAGATGAGGAAAAGCTCCGGGGAAACCCTGCGGAGTTGATTGCGGAGGAGATCAGCGAAGAGTTGATGATACCGGAACCAGATTCGTTCTTCATCGAGCGGTATGAGGAACAGATTGGCATGGAGCAGACGTTCCAGCATTTCCTGACTGTTACTTCCGCCGGTCACGGCATCGCACAGGGGGCCGCTCAGCCGGTCGAGGATGGAAGTCTCGAGAAGGAACTGCCGGACAGGGGGCTCTTGACGGTCGAGCACTTCCTCCACGAGGTAATCCATGATGTAGTGATGGGTGCCGCTGAACGTCCGGATGAAATCCGGCGCATCCCTTCGACCCTGAAGGGAAACGGCCGCCATTTGCAAGCTTGCGATCCATCCTTCGGTGCGACCTTCGAGGACGGCCAGGCTTTCGTTCGAAAGGGAGAGGCCTTTGGATTCGTTCAGGAATGCCCGCGTTTCCTCCAGTGTGAAGCGCAGATCCGGGCTCCGGAGCTCGGTGATTTGCCCCCGGACCCGCAGACGCGCCAGCGGGAGCGGGGGATCGGCACGGCCCGCGATGACCAGATGGATCTGCCGGGGCATGTGGTCAATGAGAAACGCCAGAGTCTCATGGATGGTGGGGGTCTCGATCGTATGATAATCATCGAGGACGAGAGCTACGGCGAAGGGGGATTCGGCGATCTCATTGATGAGGGTGGAGACGATGGATTTGAGGGGCGGTCGGCTCTTTGAATTGAGCATCTCGGAGCTCACCCGCCCGAGTTCCTTCCCGACCGTTTGGAGGGCTCCGATCACATAATTCCAGAAACGGTCGGGATCGTTGTCGTCTTTATCGAGCGAGAGCCATGCAATGCGTGCGGGGGCTTGGGGGCGCGGGGGAAGCATGCGGTGGGCCCAATCGCTGAGGAGAGTGGTCTTGCCGAAGCCGGCGGGGGCGGAAACGAGCGTGAGCTTGCCCTTCACGGCGGTGTTGAGCCGCTCGATGAGTCGGGGGCGGGAGATGATCTCCTCCGGCACCGGCGGGATATATAGTTTTGTTCTCAGAAGCGATGCGGGCATCGTCTATCATCCGGCCCAACGGGGGGCGATCGCCAGAGAATGGTGGGAGGGGTTATCACTATTTTTGCTCGGGCGCGGCCGGAAGTCAATGAGCGGGTGAAGATCGCCCCCCGAGAGGGACCTCTCGTTGAGGCGCGTTTGGGGTTCTCAGAAAATGCTTTCTCTCAAATTTCTCTCATTCGGGTGATTTTCTCATGCCCTGGAGTTCCCGATGCATTCGCTCCCAGTGGGTGCCTCTCCAATAGACCCGTCCGCACTTCGGGCACTGCTTGTAGGAATCCTGAGTCGAGAACACGTACGGGGGGACGAGGTCGCGGATGTTCTCCTTGGCGCGCATGTGGAGGGGTTCGTTGCATTCCAAGCATCGGCTGAAGGGGCGGGATTGCGACTCCAGATTGAACGCCTTGATCACTTGCCGGAGCTGTTTTCGGATATCCCCTTCGGGGATGAGGAGGGCTTTGACCTTCCCTGAAGAGACGATGCGCCGGCGCATGATTCCATGATCCTTCGTAAGAAGGATGCGGCTTTCTCTTAGGGCGATCCGGATGAGCTCGTCGTCATCGAGTCCGTTGATGAAGACGGCATCGTAGCCCATCATGCGGAGGCGTTTGGCCAAGCGGCCCACGTTGAGATCAACGATGAACCGGGGCTCGATGGGTTCGGCTCCGCCGCTTCCGGTGGGGAGTGACTCGGCGTTCGAGTGGGCGTTTGCCATGGTGAATCGTTCACCCTCATTATATCTTGCGGGCATGTTCGAGGCGGACAAAGATGTTGCCGGCGATCCCCTGATCGATTGCCACCTGCGTTTGCCCGATCTGGAACACGTACGATGGGCGGGTCTGGATCACTTCGATCCGCTGGCCGGGCAACACCCCCATCGCCAGAAGTTTCTGAAGCTTGGGATGGTTCTCGGTGAGGATATAAACGATGTGTCCGCCCTCGCCCTTTCGCATCTTGGTCAGAGGAGCGATCACCGTCCGCGTGAGTTCCTTTCCTTCTTTGCAGCATGGCCCCGGTGGGATGGGTTTGGCATGGGGGCATTCCTTCGGGTGCCCGAGCAAGGTGCAGATGCTTTCCTCCACCCCTTCCGAAAGGACGTGCTCGAATTTGCAGGCGGAGGCCTCCATGTCGTCCCCCTTCACATCGAGGACGTCATGGAGCAGACGCTCCGCAAGCCGATGCCGGCGGATGACGCCGCGCGCCTCTTCCTTCCCGAGGGGCGTGAGCCGGATCCGCTCTCCGGCCCGTTCGATGAGGTTTGCCCTCTCCAGCGCCGCCACCGTCTCGCGGCCGCCGAGGGCCTCGGCGGTGAGGGAATCCGCTTTGCCCTCCACGGTATCAATCCACAGCGTCTCCAGAGCCTCTTGGGCATCTTCGGTGATCATGTTTTTTCTTGAACCACCCTTTCAATCTATTGATGAGTTTCGACTCCGGTAGAGTTTCATATCCGCAGCGAGGGCATCGGAGCATCCCGCAGGAGGGGAGGGGGCACCCTTTGCAAGCCTGAACGGCTTCCTCCCGGGAGAACTCATGGCCGCAAAAGGCGCACTTCATAACGAAACCCCGATGCCGGTCAGTATCTTGTTCAACAGAAAGCCGATCGTGAAGGCATAGACGACGATGAAGGCGAAGATCGCCAGAGCCGTTCGGATTCCGCGTTCTTTGACCATCATCATGAACTGTGCGATGCATGGTACAAAGAGGGTGAGGGTGACGGCGGCCACCGCAAGCTGTACTCCTGTGAGCGCGTTTTGCATATCATAGAGGCCGGCCGCGCCGTAATCCCGGCGGAAGAATCCGAACAGAAATACCCGCGCCGTATCGTCCGGCAGCCCGATCCATCCTACCACAGGGCGGAGCCCATCTAGGATGGCATCCATGACTCCGGTCAAATCCAGGGCCCAAGCGATCAAGCTGACCGCAAGGAAGATGGGAAGGACCTCTTTCAGATACCACACGATGCGGGTATAGGTCTTCGTCAGAATGTTGGAAATCTTGGGCCATCGGAGGGGAGGGAGCTCCATGTAGAAGCTGGGCTTTTCTCCCGGCAGGATGCGGGAGGCGAGAAAACCGACCAGTACAAAGCTGAAGACAAGGACGATGAGCCACACGGTCAGTGCCGCCGGGTGGCCGGAGAGCACTGCCAGAATCACTCCGAGTTGACCGGCGCAGGGGATGGCCAGAGCGAGCAGAAGGGTGGCGATCACCCGTTCGCGCCTCGTTTCCTGAGTGCGCGTCACCATCGTTGCCATGGTATCGCAGCCGAGCCCCAGCACCAAAGGGATCACTGCCCGGCCGGTCAACCCGATCTTCTTGAAGAGGCCGTCAACGAGGAGGGAGAGCCGCGGCAGATAGCCGGAATCCTCGATGACCGAGAAGGCGAGGAAGAACGTTCCCACGATCGGAAGGACGATGGCCACGGCGTAGGTGATCCCCAGTGTGAGCAGACCGAACTCCCCCACGAAGAGATCCCGGATGCTCTGGTAAGGGATATGCTTGGTCACCAGATCGGTGAAGAAAGGATTGATGTGCTCTCCGAACAGCGTCCCTTCGATCAGATCGACCAGTTTTCCGGCCCCGATGACCCCAACGAATTGGTAGAGGACTAGATACACGATGAGGATGAGGAGGGGGAATCCCGTCCAGGGATTGATCATGGCCCGGCTGAGCCTCTCGGCGAAGCGGGGTTTCTGTGGTGGGGCCACCGTGACGACCGAGGCGGTGATATCCGATGCCTTCTGCTGTAGGGCCATGCGAATGACATAGCTCAGGGGATGAGCATGGCGGCGCGCCGTCCGCTCTACGATGGTGTTGATCTGGGAGAATCGTTCGCCTTCGCCGGCTTGCACAAGCCGCCGGATATCCGGGTCCCCCTGCAACAGCAGCAGCGCCACCGAACGCGGGGAGATCGCGTATCCCCCTTTCAGAAGCGCCGTGATATCGCATATGGCGGATTCAATGGAGGGGTCATAGGCCACTCGAATCCTGTTGCCGGCCAGCATACTCATTTATCCTTGCCATGAGTTCCTCGAACCCGGAACCTGCGGTGGCGACTACCGGTATCACCGGGATGCCGAGCACGGTTTCCAGTTCCTCCCGATTGATCTTGATGCCGATCTTCTCCGCTTCATCCATCATGTTGAGGATGAGCATCACCGGAAGGTCCGCTTCGATGAGCTGGAGGGTAAGGGGCAACATCCGTTCCAGATTCTTGGCATCCACCACGTGGAGCACAAGGGCAGGCCTTTCTTCCAAGAGCAAGCGCTTTGCGACCCGTTCCTCTTCGGTGATGGGAAGGAGCGAATACATGCCGGGAGAGTCGATGACGGCGAATTCTCTCCCGTTCAGTTTGCACCTTCCTTCATCGATGGCGACGGTTGTCCCCGGATAGTTGGATACGGCGGCGTATGCACCCGTGAGGCGATTGAAAAGGGCGCTCTTGCCCACGTTGGGATTGCCGACCAACAGGATTTTGGGGAGGGCTGCGTTTCCCCGAAAGTTGGGGGATGGCCTTCCCTCGCCCTTCCTCCGGCGGCGGTACCTGAGGCGCCAGCGATGACCGGTAGGGGGGCTTCCGGCTCTGAGTTGCACTTTGGCTCTCCCGATTCTTTTCAGTGGCTTTCTCCCTGGCAGGATGGACAAAGCCCTTGCATGGTTACCCGGACATCCGTGATCTCAAAATGACTTGCGGCTTCAATCGCCTGTTTCATGGTCTCCGTCAATGGACTCTCGAATTCAAAGATCTCCCCGCACCGGTGGCAGATGAGGTGGTGATGGCCGGGGGCGGTGTTGATCTCATAATGACGGTGGTCCTGCGCAAAATCGTCCTGAGTGACCACGCCCAGCGAGGAAAGGAGGTTCAGATTCCGGTAAACCGTGGAAAGGCTGATGCGTGGCTCGCGTTCCTTGGCCCGCCGGAAGAGCTCATCGGCATCGAGATGATCGCTCCCGGCATCCCGGATGAGTTCGAGGAGAAGCTTCCGTTGAGCGGTCATCCGGCGCCCCAAGGCCTGGTGAGGTGATCGATTGGCCATCATACCTCCTTTCTTGCACAGTATCCGGGGTCTTATTGCAAATGATTCTCAATTACAATAATAACGGCGCTTCCCTTCTTCTGTCAAGGCCGAAAAGGCGATTCCGCTTTGTAGCCCTCATCTCAGGGTGAATGACCATGATCACCTCGTTCCGGGCCTTGCTCCCCTATTTGATGAACGATCGGGCTTTTTTCCGATCTCCGCACCCGCCCAAAGGTTTTCTTGGGGGACACCCCCAAATCCCCCCGAGGGAGGTATCTTTTGCACGCTCTTCTTCAATCGCTCTTTGAGGCGTCGAACTCATCGGTTGTCATCTTCGGATGGCGTGCGATAAGATAGAGTATCATCTCTCCATGGCGGATTCGCCCGCCGTAGCGGCCTTTGCCGCGGCCGCAAATTTCTGGGGCCGTTGATGCCTTCCGATCGAACACAGTTGAACATACCTGAGATGGATGCACATCTAGCGCATATCCGGAATATGTATCGAGCGGTGGAGAGTGGACGGGGATTCGACCTCATCGTTGTCGTCTCATCGAGTCAGGATCAGGCCGATTTCTGGCAAGAGCGCCTCGAGGGAACGAAGGGGTGGGTGATCGGCCGAAATACCCAAGTCATTTCCGTTCATGAGGATTGGCCGAATGGAGCCGGACAGCTCCTCGGCACGCTCTATGCATGGAAGAAGTCCCGTTTCCATTTGAACGTGGATGAAGTGCTGGCCCGGGGCGGAACGGTGGCCATGTATCATACCGCCGGCAAGGGCATGCGGATGGCTCCTCTCCCCGCCGCCGAAGGGAATAACAAGTCCGCGATCAAGCTCCCGCGTTTGATTCCGTTGGGCGGGCGCCGCGTTCCCCTCACGGTGTTGGAGGCGGTGATCTTTCAGACCGGCATCTTTGCCGCCTCTCGCCCGGGGCGGCTCTGTGTGTTCTGGGGGGATCAGGTTTTCATCCCATCCAAATCTGTTGATTTCGAGGGCCGCCATCATGCCGAGATTCTGGATATTCGCGCGCCGATACCCTCGACTGAGGTGGCTTGGGAACGCGAGTGGGAGAGCTACGGACTGATCATCCCCGATGGCAGGGGCGGCGTGCTCCAGCGCGAGAAGCAAAGCTGGGCGCAACTTCAGGAGATGATCCGCCGAGGTGTGATCGTCCCCGATCCCTCCGGACAGATCGTGCTCGGCAAGAGCCTCGGGTGTTTTTCCATCTCCTTCGAGCTTCTCAGGGCCCTCCTTGAGGAGGCCGCCGAGGAGCTCGATGAGAAACGATTGAAACTGGATACCGATCCCCATCTCTGGATGCCTCTCACCTCGGAGCTCGAGGAGTTCGTGGGCGCCGGCGGGGATGCGGCGAATTGGAAGCGGGTGCGGAAATTCAAATCCCGCTTTCTGGGCCGGGATGAGGCTAACGGCACGCTGTTCGGGGATAAGGATATGGGGATCGATACGCTGTGGTGGGATTACGGGCAGGTGCGCCTCTACTATCGGAATTTCATGAAGTTGCTCGAAGACTCTGGTGAAGGCGAGTGCCTGCGCGCGTTTTACGATTTGCCTCGGCAGGGGGAGGTCCGCTCGGCATCAGAAGGATTGATTCTGGAGAACGCGCTGGTCATCGGTGGGGCGGTGAGGGGGCGGGTCTCCCGGAGCATCCTTATCGAGACACAGGCCGATGCCGCCGAGGTATCGGACTCGGTGATCATCACGAGCGCGCTTTCGGAAGTGAACGCTCGGGGCGCGTTGATCTACGATTGCATCGATCTGGGAAGGTTGGAAGCGGTGCCCGGAGATGTTCTGGCGGATGTGTTTGTGCCCGGATACGGCAAGCGGAGGATCCGCACCGATCTGGGGCGGGATGGAAAGAAGGATTGGCAGACCGTCCTTCCCGGAAACCGGCATTCCTTCGAGCGGTTGAGCAAGCTCCTCGGGGATCAGCCGATCCGCCGGCAGGCCGGAGAGCGTTCCCGGTGGCGGGCTCATTACGAGCGCCGAGGAGATCTCAGGGGGGTGATCCCCCTTCTCTCCCGGAGCTTCATCAAGCCCGATCCGGATAACCTTGTGGAAGTGGTCTGGGGAGGAGATCTGATCGAGAAACTGAAGGGTCTTGAGCCCTCCGGCAAACGGATCGGGGAATCGTGGGAGTGTTCCACCCATCCCGATCACCCCTCCATGGTGACACTTGGAAGCGGCGTTCGCATTCCGCTCCCCGATGTGCTCGATTTGATGGGCGAGAGCATCCTCGGCCCGCGAGTGTATCACGCCTACCAAGGTAGGCTTCCCGTGCTGGTCAAGTTCCTCGATGCGCGCGAGGATCTCTCCGTTCAGGTGCATCCATCGGATGAGAAGGCGGCCCAACTCGGGGAGCATGATACCGGCAAGACGGAGTCCTGGCTTATCCTCGGTGCTGAGCCGGGAGCTGTGATCTATCTTGGCTTCAAGGCGGATACGGATCCGGTGGAGTTCGAGCGGGCGCTTTCCCTTCCGGAAGTGAACGTCGCCGAGCGTTTTTTGAACGCTTTTCCCGTGAGGGCGGGGGATGTGTTCTTCACGCCTGCGGGGGCGGTACACGCCATCGGCAGGGGGGTGTTTCTGATCGAGATTCAGCAGAGCTCGGGGATCACCTATCGCGTGTGGGATTGGAACCGCGTTCCCCGGCGAACGCTTCATATTCCTCAGGCGATCGCCTCCCTCAATTTTCGGAGATCGGCGAGGGATGATTATGCCCGGTTGCCGCGGCGGTTGAGTGCCGTTGAAGAGCGTTTGGTGGAGAGCGCGTATTTTGCGGTGGATCGGCTGACTTTGGGGGCGGGAACGGAGTTCTCGGTGCCCACGGATGGGGGCTTTCACATCTTGACGTGTCTAGCGGGGGAGGTGGGGCTCAGGGCGGGGGATGCGTTCGGGCGGCTTGCCGGAGGGGAATCTGTGCTCGTGCCGGCTTCCTTGGGAAGCTATGCGATCGCGGCAGAGGGCGAGGCCGTGATCGTAAAGTCGTTTGTGCCCTGACGGAAGGCGCCGGGCCTTTGGGATGCCCGAAAAGGGCGATTCCGCTTTGGAGCCTTCACCCTCGGGTGACTATCGACTCGGTTGACAGCGTAGCGCTTTCCACGTAAAATCGGAACCGTTGGGTACGGGGCGCATTCGTCTAGCGGCCTAGGACGCCGCCCTCTCAAGGCGGAGATCAGGGGTTCGAATCCCCTATGCGCTACCACGGATCCTTATCTCCGAAAGCGTTCTTCTCCTCTTCCACGCCCGTACAGTCCACAGCGTTATGGTACAATAGCTCTGGCATGAGTTCGATCATCCTCGCCGGCGGCCGGGGCAAACGGCTGGGGCGCGAGAAAGTCTCCCTTGTGATCGGCGGTCAGAGCCTTCTGGAAAGAATCGTGGCCCGCTTGCGGAAGCTCGGCGGGGAGATGATTCTCGTTCTGGCCTACGATCAGAAGAACCCCTTCGATCCCCTTCCTCCGGAGGTACGGGCGGTCCACGATCGGTATCCCGGGAAAGGGCCGCTCGGGGGCATCTACACCGGGCTCGAGGAATCCCGCGATCCCTACGCAGCCACCGTGGCCTGCGATATGCCCTTTCTCAATACGGGGCTTCTTCGGTACATGATGAGCCTCGCTCCCGAGTTCGATGCGGTGGTGCTCCGCCCCGGCGGGCGGATCGAGCCCCTTCACGCCGTGTATTCCAAGGGATGTTTGGGTGCCATCGAGGGGATTCTCGCCGAGGAGAAGCCCCGGGTGGGAAGATTGGTCGAGGAGGTGAGGACGCGCTTCGTGGAGGACGAGGAGATCGCCCGCTTCGATCCGGAGGGCCTGAGCTGGTTCAACATTAACACGCCGCAGGATCTCGAAAGGGCGGAAGCGCTCGTGGCGAGGGAAGGCGGAGGGGGAGGGCTTTCGGAGCATGCTTTCAGTTGAAGAGGCGGTCCGGAGGATTCTCGAAGAGGTGCGGGTTCTCGAACCCGAGACCCGTTCCATCCTCGAGTGTTTGGGGCAAGTGCTCTCCGAAGACGTGTATTCGGAGGTGACCGTTCCCCCGGCCGATGTCTCGGCGGTGGATGGGTATGCGGTACGATGCGAGAGCGTGAAGGGGGCGGGCGCCTTGCAACCGGTGTGGCTTGCGGTCGTCGGGCGGACGGTGGCGGGGGGTGCTTACGGGGGGGAGGTGGGGTTGGGGGAGGCGGTGCGGATCATGACCGGCGCGCCCATGCCGAAAGGCGCCGATGCGGTGATCCCGTTCGAGGATACGCTCGAAGGGGCGGGGGAGGGGCAAATCGGGGTGACGGTCGAGCCGAAAAAGGGGGCGCACATCCGCAGGGCGGGGGGGGATGTGCATAGGGGCGATCGGGTTCTGGCGAAGGGAACGGTGATTCGGCCTCAGGAGATCGGGGTTCTGGCCTCCATCGGGCGGGCGCAGATTCGGGTGATCCGGCGGCCGGTCGTAGCCGTTCTAGCTACCGGCGATGAGCTTGCGGAAATCGGCTTTCCTCTCCCGCCGGGAAAGGTCTATTCCAGCAATGCCTATGCGCTGGCCGCTCAGGTCATGCGATACGGGGGAATCCCGCGCCTTCTGGGCATCGCCTCCGATGAGCGGGCCGATCTCGGGGCGAAGATGTGCTCCGCCATGGAAGCGGATATGCTCATCACCTCGGGGGGGGCGGCGGGCGGGGATCGCGATCTGATCCGGGAAGCCCTCGCCGAGCACGGCTCGGTCTCTTTCGATCGGGTGCGGATGCGGCCGGGGAAGTCCCTCGTGTTCGGCATTCTCGAGAAAGGGGGAAGGCGCATCCCCCATTTCGGATTGCCCGGAAATCCGGTGGGGTGCATGATCGCCTTCGAGGAATCCGTGCGCCCGGCGATTCTCAAGATGCTGGGCAGAAAGGATTTGAAGGGACCCATCATCACCGCTATCTGTGAAAGTGATTTCGCCAATCCCGGGGGCCTCCGGCTCTACGCGAAGGCGGTGGTCCGGCGCGAAGGCGAGCATTACCGCGTTCGTCTGGCCGGGCCGCAGGGGGCGGGACTCCTCACTTCGATGCTCGAGGCCAACGGGATCGTCATCGTCCCCGAAGATGTTCGGGAGGTGCGCAGGGGCGATCGGGTGGAAGTCCATATGCTGGATTGGCCCGTGGAGGAATAGATGCCGCCGGTTGTGTGCATTGTGGGAAGATCGGGTGCGGGCAAGACGATGCTTCTGGAAAAGCTGATCCCGGAGCTCAAGCGGCGGGGGTACCGCGTTGCGGCCGTCAAGCATACCGGTCATGATCCGGATCTGGATACGGAAGGGAAGGATTCATGGAGGTATGCCCGTGCCGGCGCCGATTGTACGGTGCTGAGCTCCGCCCGGAAAATCGCTGTGTTCCGGATCGCCGATCACGATTGGGCGCCGGACGAGATCGCGCGCTTTCTGGGGGATGAGTTCGATATCGTTTTGGCCGAGGGGTTCAAGCGCTCGAAGGCCCCGAAAATCGAGGTCCATCGGGGTGCAAACGAGGAACTCGTTTCCTCGCCGGAGGAGGTGCTGGCCATCGTGAGCGATGAGCCGGCGGCTTGCGGCTTTCCGCGATATTCCCCCGCGGATGTTCGGGCTCTGGCCGATCTGATCGAGCAGCGGGTGATGGGGCGTTCGAAAGCGTGAAGGGGGCGTGGTGAGGGAATCCAAGCTGATCGAGATCGAGGGCATCGGCCCGGTGCGGTTCACGGTGAATCGGCGGGCCCGGCGGTTGCGGCTGTGCTATTCGCTTCGCGAAGGGGTGGGGGTGACGGTCCCCCGCGGTCTCTCGCTCGAGAAGGCCGAGGGATTCGTGAAGGCCAGAAAGGACTGGATCGAGCGGCGGAGACGGGAGCTCGAGGCGCTTCGGGCAGAGTGCATTCCGCTTCTCAGCGATGATGGGGATGGAAACGGCGCCGCGCGAAAGATCATCGAGCGGTTGGAAGCGCTGGCGGCGAGGCACGGGTTCACGTACAATCGGGTGACGGTGCGCTCGCAACGGACCCGCTGGGGAAGTTGCTCGGAGGCCAACAACCTCAGCCTGAATGTGAATCTGGCCCGCCTTCCGAGCGAGCTCATGGACTATGTGCTGTTGCATGAGCTCGTGCATACGCGGGTGAAGAACCACGGCAGGGCTTTCTGGGATGAGCTCGAGAAGTATGTGCCGGAAGCTCGTGTCCGGGCGGCTCAGCTTCAAAAGCTGGGCATGATTCTCTTGTAGCGGTGGGTTTGCATGGTCAAGTACGTGCACGGTTATTCGCCGCGGGAGACGCAGCGGCTGCGGGAACAATCGGGTATTCTGGAGGATTTGCTTCACAGCGGCACCGAATATCCGGCGGGATGCCGGGTGTTGGAGGCCGGGTGTGGGGTCGGGGGGCAGACGGCCGTTCTGGCCCGAAGAAATCCGGGAGCTCAGTTTGTATCCGTGGATATCTCGGCGGCCTCCATCGAAGAGGCAAAGAAGGATCCGACGCTCCGCGGCTTTGATAATGTGCGCTTTCAAGTGGCCGATATCATGGCCTTGCCGTTCGAAGAAGAAACGTTCGATCACGTGTTCGTTTGCTTTGTCCTCGAGCACCTCGATGATCCTCTGGGAGCGCTCGGAGAGTTGAAGCGTGTATTGAAGCGCGGGGGGAGCATCACGGTGATCGAAGGCGATCACGGTTCTTGTTTCTGGCATCCGGAGACGGCGGAATCCCTCAAGGTTTGGCGGAGTCTTATCACCGTGCAGGGGCTCCTCGGGCACGACCCGCTGATCGGGCGGGGGTTGTATCCCTTGCTTCTGGAGGCGGGGTTCAAGGTGAAGGATGTGGCGCCCAGATGGGTTTATGCCGACGGCCGGAATCCGGAGCTTCTGGACGGCGTGGTCAACAAGATCATTGTCCCCATGGTGGAAACGGCGCGTGAACGCGCGATCGAGCTTGGCATCGTGGATCGGGCGGCATGGCAAAAGGGCATCGCGGATTTGGAGCGGTCGGGAAGGCCTCAGGACGGCACCTTCTTCTATACTTGGTTCAAGGGCGTCGGGGTAAAGCGGTGATTTTTCTGCAATGGTATGGAATCGGCGCACTGGGGTTGGCGGTGGGTGGAATGGTGGCGCTGCGGGTCCTGTACTCTCTGGATTGGCTTGCGGCGTGGCTGATCGCGGTGAACGGGGTGGGGTTGGTGTTCTTCGGACTGGATAAGCTGATCGCGCTTGTGGGGGGGCGGTGGGTGCGGGTGCCGGAGGCGGTGCTCTTGGGGATCGTGCTGGGGGGTGGGGGAGGGGGAGGGGTCGTGGGGATGATCCTCTTCCGCCATAAAACCGACAAACTGGTGTTCCAGTCCCTGTTTTGGCTGATTATTGCGGGGGAGATCGCGGCCGTCCTCTGGTACTTTGTCTTCCGCTAGTTGGGGGCAAGCCGGATTGACAACGGCGGGAGCCGTACCTATGATGAGGGCATGTGCCGGAAGTAAGTGGGCAATGTGGAAAGGAGTGATCGTGAAAGGAATATTCAGAACGTGTTTGCCAGTGGTTCTCCTCTTGCTGGTTGCAAGCGTGTTCGTTGCTTGTGGTGGGGGAGGGGGGACGAAAGCAACCCCATCGCCAACGGCGGCAACGGGCATTCCTGAGGGCGGGATCACTACGGCATCCGGGCTCAGATACATCGAGGTGCAAGCCGGTACCGGTCCGATGCCCCAGCGGGGGGATCTGGTCAAGGTCCACTATACGGGCACGCTGGTGGACGGCACCAAGTTCGATAGCTCCTTGGATCGCGGCAAACCGTTTTCCTTCCGGATCGGCAAGGGGTCGGTGATCAAAGGTTGGGATGAAGGGATCGCGCTCATGCGAGAGGGCGGCAAGGCCAAGCTGATCATTCCGCCGGACCTCGGCTACGGCGCTGCCGGAGCGGGGAATGTGATCCCGCCAAACGCCACCCTGATCTTCGATGTGGAACTGATCTCCGTGCTCCATTCGGAGCCGGAAGCGGTACCGGAAGATGCATATCAGATCACGGAGAGCGGTCTCAAGTACTATGATCTGGTTGTTGGGAGTGGAGATTCCCCCAAAAACGGGGATGCGGTGGTGTTCAATTTCACCGGCTGGCTGATGGATGGGACTCAACTCGGGGGCACGGACGATGCGGGATCCCCCCAGATTTCCGCCATCGGAACGGGCGATATGTTTCCCGGGTTGGATGAGGGAATTTCGACGATGAAGGTGGGGGGAAAGCGTCAACTGATATTGCCGCCGGAGCTGGCTTTCGGCGAGCAGGGCATGCCTCCCGATATTCCCCCCGGCGCTGTTCTGAAGATCGAAGTGGAATTGCTGGCAATTGTGCCGCCGCCGGAGATGACCGAACGGACTCCCGTCGCCGAGGGCGACTATGTGATCACCCCGAGCGGTCTCAAGTATTACGATATCCGTGTGGGTGATGGGCCGGAGCTACAGAAGGGGCAGTTTGTGGTGATCCACTATACCCTGTGGCTGGCCGATGGCACCCGAATCGAGAGCTCTGCGGAGGGCGGAAAGCCGCTCGGCTTTCTCATCGGCGAAGGGGAGGTCTTTTCTGGATTGGATGAGGGGATCGGCACGATGCGAGTGGGGGGCAAGCGGCAACTGGTGATCCCGCCGGAGATGGCTTTCGGCGATCAACCCAGGGGGCAGATCCCGGCAAATTCGACCCTCATCTTCGAAATCGAGCTGTTCTATGCCTCCTAGGGGGTTATGATTTGGAGCCCTTCCCTCCCGAATCACATGACCGAAGAGTGAGCGGAGCAAGCTTCTATGATCATCATTCTGAAGCCTGCGGCGACCAAGAAAGATGCGGATGAGATCATCGGGCAGATCAGCGCCCTCGGGCTCAAGCCGTTGTATCTCCCGGGCGTTGAGCGCACCGTCCTTGGCGCGATCGGCGATGAGCGGGTTCTGGCGGGGCTTCATTTAGAGAGCCACCCGCTCGTTGAGCGGGTCACCCCGATCCTCACCCCGTACAAATTGGTGAGCCGCGAGATGCATCCGGAGGACACGGTGGTGATGATCGGCGGCGTGCCCGTGGGCGGAAAGCGGTTTACGGTGATCGCCGGGCCGTGTGCGGTCGAGAGCCGCGATCAGATGTTCGCCACCGCCGAGGCGGTGAAGATGGCGGGGGCTCACTGCCTCCGCGGGGGGGCCTATAAGCCGCGTTCGAGCCCCTACAGTTTTCAGGGTCTGGGCGTGAAGGGACTTCACATCTTGCGGGAGGCTTCTGAGAGGACAGGCCTGCCGGTGGTCACGGAGGTGTTGGAGGCGGGGGATGTGGGTACGGTGGGACGGTGGGCCGATGCTTTTCAGGTGGGTGCCCGGAACATGCAGAATTTCCGCCTTCTCACCAAACTGGGGCGCAGCCGGAAACCCGTGATCCTCAAGCGCGGCATGGCGGCCACGGTGGAGGATTTGTTGCTCGCGGCGGAGTACATCGTCTCCGAGGGGAACCCGAACGTGATCCTTTGCGAACGGGGCATCCGAACCTTCGAAACGGCTACGCGAAATACCCTCGATCTCAACGCGATCCCTTTCATTAAACAGCACAGCCATCTGCCGGTCATTGTGGATCCATCTCACGGAACGGGTGTCCGGGACTTTGTGGCGCCGATGGCCAAGGCGGCGGTGGCGTGTGGGGCGGATGGACTCCTCATCGAGGTGCATCGGAATCCCAAAGAGGCCCTCTCCGATGGCAAACAATCCCTCTACCCCGATCAGTTCGTCCGACTGATGCAGGAGCTCCGGCCCTTTGTGGAGGCCGCCGGCAGAACCCTGTAGTGAAGGTCGCCGACTTCTTCTAAGGGGTCACCGCTTCCACTAGATCGGCGATGATGTTCTTCTCCGTGTTCTCGACTCTCACCAATTGCCCTTCGCTCGTGACGTAATGGATGCTCTTGAGCTGAGGCACCGTGCACGTGAACACCGAGTAGGTCTTACCCCCCGCAGTGATCTCCTTCTGGGCCGTACTGACGCTGATCGTTACCGTGGCCGTCTGGAAGCTATCGGCATAGAAGACCGGCACGTTGTATGAAGCGCCGGCCTGCGGCGGGCCGGCCTGATACATGAGATCCCACCAGCCGATCTCCGCCCAAGCGATCTCCAGATCCGAGAGGATCACCGTCCGCGGTTGCAGAAGTTGGATATCCCTGTCGATGGTTTGCTTCGTCTTGAGATTCGTGACGGAGGTATGGGCCGTATTCTCGCTGATGCGGCAGTCGACCGACTGCTCCTTCTTCCCTCAGCCCGAACCGATCTCGAGCCTCTCCGTCCGGTACGAGATGGGATTGCCGCCCTCGTCTATCTCGAGGATCACGATGGCATCCGTTGCCTTGCAAGCATGCACGGGCTTGAGGTGAAGCTCCGAGCGCATCGTGTAGATGGTATTGCCGCTCTCTTCCCGCACGGTGGTGACTTCGTATTGGTTCCGAAGAACCTCCGTGCCACTTTCAACGAATGAGAAACGTCTCATCCATTCGGGCGCGAGAAGGAGGCCTTTCTCCCCTTCCGGAGGCTTCGGCATGGTGGTATAGCTGATCACCTCGATCGAATTCAACGTAGCAATGGCGCCGCTGCGGAATAGGCGGATGTGAGAGGCGTCAACCCAACCGTATTGCCCCAGCGCCGGATCCATCGGAATCCATCCCGCATCGCCCATGTAGCACTCCATCCAGTAGTGCTGGGCGAACTTTCCATCCGTATAGGCCAGACCCCCTACAAGCCGGGCGGGGATGCCCACGGCGCGGCACATCGCGATCGTGAGCAAGCTCTGGGCGGTGAAGTCCCCCTTCTTGGAAGCGAGGGCCTCTTTGGCGCCGACGGAAGCTTCCGGGTCGGGGGTGATGTTCTTTTGAATCCACTCCGCGATGGCACCGGCGGTCAGCCAAGCGTTGGCCTTGGCAAAAGCGATCTCATCCGCAGTTTGCTTGATAAGGGCGTCGTCGGACTCGATGTTAGGCTCCGGCCTCAGATAGGACTCAATGTCCTCGGGTACTGTGAAGGGGAGCTTCGGTGCGCCGCTGCCGGTGTATCGCGAGACGGTGGTCTCGATGTTTCCGGAGATCCGGTTGCCGATCACGATCCCCGCAAAGCTCTGTGCCCCGGTGTTGAGGAACGGGACGTCCACGCTTTCCCCCGTGATCTCGACTTCGATCTTGGCCTTGAGGGAGGCCGTGCGGGTACCGGATTCGAAGATGACGTTGGACGCGATGAATTTCCCATCGAGATGGAGGGAGCTATCCATGCCTTTGTGGTTTCGCGAAGCGGTCTGGCCCGTCGGGGATGGGGTTTGGGGTGTGGGGGAGGGGGATGACTTATCGGAGCCCCCGCATCCGCCCACCCCGCCGGAGGCGAGTAACAATGCCAGTCCGATGCACAAGAGCAATTTCCTCATGATGGTTCGCTCCATTCGATTTTAGATTTGAGATTTGTTGCTTAGAGAATACTCGTATCGGGTAGAGCCGTCGATGATGTAGTAGATATGGGTCTCCCCGGGTTGTGTCGGGGCCTGATGAATGATGAGCTTGCCGAGCTGATCGGCAAGCTTCTCAAGATCTTCCGGAGATCGGACGGGGATGATGCATTCTGCGGTCATGGTGGGAGGAATGGGCCCGGCGTCGATCATGCGGTCGCCGTACTTCTTCCGGAGGGAAGCCGCTTGCTTCTCCGTGGGATCCATGGTGGGACGGGGTTTGTTGCGAGTGAGGGCGACGAACCCCGCAAGGATGACGGCGAAGACGATCACGGAGGTCATCTGGCCGCCGCTGCCCCGATCCGGAGGGGGCGGGATGGTGATGGTGTTCACTTGGCGAATCGGTTTGGTGCTCGTTTGTTTAGGCGTTCCTTTGATCTCAAATGTCGGTGCACCTAGAGGGATGATGAGTGTGGGCGAAAGCCTATCCGTGAGGGCGCCGTTTTCGCTCGTGATGGAAACGTCCACATCGAACGTGAGGCGCAGTTGCGGGTTCTTCACGGAGACGCCCGTTTGATCCGCTATGGTGGCGATCATATCTTGGTACGGGGCGAGATTCACTTTGAAGTTATGGGCATAGGCCGCGTCTTTTCCGGTAGCGGTGAACTCGGTTTGATAAGATACCGATGAGACGGACTGGACGAGCCCCGAGTTCTGCCGGGTCGGTTCACCCCCGATGGCGAACATCGTGCTGTTGAGCGGGATGACCAGTGTGGGTGCGAGGACATCGTGGGTGTCCCCTTCCGCTGTTTTGCCGTGATAGTCCACGGTGAACTCGATGAAGAGGTCCATCTTCCGCGGGTTGATGCCCAGTTCATCGTTCACGCGCTCCGCGAAGTCCTGATAGGCTTTGAGATCGATATCGAAATTTTCCACCCGCGAGGCCGTCAATCCCCCCGCATCGAACTCCGTTTTGGGGAGAATCGTTTGCGATTTCTCCCAGTAGCCTTCCGCCTTCACGCGGGCGATGATTTCGAGGGTGCCGGTGCTCTGGGAGAGGGCGCTGGCCTGAAGTTGGTATGAACCGATCACCGCGATGTGGTCCACGATGCTAGCGAAGTATACTCCCCCGGGCCCAAGGGTCGGCGTATTGAAAAGGCTGTTCGGCTTGAGGTAAACCACATAGGTGAGGTTTGCCGAATGGTCGAAAGAGAGGGTCCCCTTCGGTGTGCCGAGCGGGATGGGGAATTTCTTCTGTGGGATGTTTTCCCCCTCGAGGACGAGGGCGGCGCTGTAGCTCCCTTTGATTTGAGCCGGCTTGTCCGCGGAGAATTGGTAGGCGGCGGAGATATCAAGGTAATCGATCAGTTTGCTGAAGTACGTTTGCCCGGATTCGAGGACCGTTTGATCATAGAGGATGTTGGGCTTGAGATGCACATTATAATCGAGCGATGCCGTGTCGGTGGCGCTGAAGAGAGTGCTTTCGGTGGTTTGGATGATGGGCGGGCCCGGATCATCGCTGTACGCTTGCCACCAGAATACGATCGAGAGGACGAGCCCGATTGTCAGCACGATTGCCCCTCCGATCCGGAGGGATGCCGGAATGACGAAGGGGATGCGCAAACGTCTCGGTGACTGCGCCCCGCTGTCTTTATGGGAGTGCCGGAGTTTCATGAGATTCCTTCCCTTTTTAGAATAATAGGCCTCTTACGCTTCGGAGCGCAATGCCCTTATTCGGCCAGAAGCTCCTTGATGCCGATCGAGACCCACCCCAGCTTGGGGATCGTATAGATGACCCGCCCTTCGATCTGGTATTCGTAAACCGGGTCACGGTCCGGCTCACTGTTGGCATCGCCTTTGGTCTGAAAAGTCCTTTGGCCTTCTTCATTGTTGATAGCGACGACCCGGTGGATGACGGAAGTTCCTTCGCTTTCCTTGAACTTAATGATATCACCTTCCCGGATGGCCTGCGGATTCACTTTCTTGACCAACACGATATCCCCAACGTCCAGCGCCGGCTGCATGCTTCCGCTGACCAGAACGGTCGGCTTGAATCCGAAGGTTCCGGTGGAGAACAGCACCATCCCCAGTACGATCGCGGCCGTGACACTCCATCCGATCACCGCATAGGTTTTTCCTTTGGACCGGGAACGGATTTTCCTCTTGATTTTCGCCCTCTCCCCCCGGCCCGGATGGAGCGCTTCGATGACGATCAGCCCGGCCACGGGGATTCCCGTGCCGATGAATCCTTCGGTCACCCATTCGAGGTCCGGGAGTATCGGGCAAAACCACATGAAGTATTGTAGGAATCCGCGGTAAAGGAGCGCCGGCAAAGCCCCGCCGATGAAAGCAAGGTACGTCGCCAAGAGGTTCTGGGCGAGCGAAGGAAAGAACGTGGAGTTGATCCATTGGAGCGATTCGAGGTCGGCCCTCACACCGGTGATGGTGTTCAGGGGAATGCTGATGAAGGTGAAGAGGAGCGCGATGGCCATGAGCTTCACGTAGAGATTGAGTTTCTTGAAGTGGCGGTGGTTCAAAAGCCATGCGCGGCTGAGCTCCATCCCCACCAGCGCCGTGGTCACGTAGAAGAAATTCTGGAGGATGCTTTTAGTGGTGAAGGAGTAGGGGCTGTGGCCGAAGCTGTAGAAGATTCCGGCGAATACCATCGCGAAGATCTGAATGAGGCCGATACCCGCTGCAATGAAGACAATCGTACTGCGCATGCCCGCCCGGCCGGCGGGCCGCTGGGTTCCCAGTTGCCAGACGGTGAGGGCAAGAATCGCCCACAGCAATGGTATGAGGACATAAACGGTGAAAAAGCCGCCGCCGTGGAGCAAGACGAGGTTGATGACGAGATAGATCGCGATGACGAGGACCAGAACGCCCCACCAATCGTAACGGACGCCTTTCAGAGTGATGTCCATATTAGACCACTTTAAGGGAATTCGAGAGATGCGTCAACCGTGCGGGCACCCATCTTGAGTGTTATGAGCTTGCTTCCGGCTTGCCCGTATTGGAGGGTGGAGGTGTGGGATGAACCATCTTCTCTACCCAGAACAGCCATAGACCCAGTGCGATCAGCACGATGAGCCCTTGCCAGACGAAGTAATGGGCCGTATCGAGGAACCGGGGGAAGGATGTGCCGACGTAAAACAGGGTGAGGATGCGGATTTGGTTGATCACGAATAGCGCTGCCGTTCCCGCCAGTGCCCCGATCAGTTTCTCCTTTCGGGTGCTGGGCCATGCCAGAACAGCGGAGATCAGGATGGCGGTAGGAACGATGCTCGTGCACTCCGCTGTGACCTCGAACCGGAACGCGGTTGATGTGGCTACGGCGCCGGAAACTTCAGCGGATTTCCCGAAGAGATTCCATATCTCGGTCGCCATCCATGCGTTGAGGTTCAGAAAAGGATCGAGAATACTGTTGTGCCGGAGGGCCAGATAGATCGCCCCGAAGATCAGCACGCACGAAAAGAAAGTGATGCAGAAACGGGTGATGGGGCTCTGGCGGCGGAGGAATCTTTTGAGATTGGTGAACAGGGTCACGCTGTGTCTATCCTCTGGTCGAAGAGGATCGCCTCTTCCGCGATGAAATGCCGGGCTTTCTCCGAATTATACCATGCGATGGAATTGAAAGAAGGGGGAAGAGCGCGATCTTCCCCCTTCTGAATGCTCACCGGCCCGGGCTTTTGTGGCTATCTTGTCGCCGTTGCTCTTCGCCGAATGAAGAGGATGGCGGCTCCGGCGATCATTCCCATCATCGCCAGGGCACCCCACAGGGTGATGCCCGGGATGGCAGGGTTCGGGCCGCTCTCCCGCTTGTTTCCGAAGTCCTGATTCTCGATAGCGCTGCCGCCGATGATCTCGACGGTGTATGAACCGGAGGCGGGCGCCGTTTGGGTCCAGCCCGCTTTCTCGACTTCGGTGACCGTGTAAATCCCATCTTCCAAGTTGGTGAATGCATAATGGCCGTCCGCGGCCGTGACCGTGGAGTCCACAAGGTCACCCGAGGAACTATAGAGGTGGATTGTCCACCCCTTGAGGCCCGGCTCCCCGGGGGTTCGGGACCCATCACCGTTCAGGTCGTTGTATTTCATTCCCGAGATCTGTCCGCGCACCTCCGGTGCCGGGATGGTGAGGGTGATGCTTTGCGAGCCGTAGGAGTTGCCTTGTTCGTCGCGAGCTTCGACGGTCAGTTGGTAAGTGCCCGGTGGCGTATCGAGCGGGACGGTGATCGTCTCATTGAATTGATCGGCGGACAAGGGGGCGAACTTGATCCACTGGGAACAGCTCTGAGGATCGGAAGTGACTTCAAGATGGAGACCGGAGAGGCCGGCCTTGATAGCGGCGACGACGGTATCCTCGAAATTCCCCGCCGTGATGTTGTAAGCTGTGCCGCCCGTCCGATTGGCCCACACTTCCCAATAATCATGATAAGCATCGTTGACCTGACAGGCGAGGAGGGTGATGCCGGCGTTCTTCATCCCATCCAGCTCTTGGAGCAGAACCAGATCATCCGCCGTGCCGATGAGGTTATCCGGACCGGGATCGTGTCCGGTGGACCAGACTTCCGCGCTGATGCCCTCGTTCAGGTTGCAGTCGTGCGGGTAGGCATCGCTGAAGCTGATCAGGATTTTCTTGGCGGCATCCGATCGCCATCCGATGGAAGAATCGGCGTGGCTTTCGTGGAAAACGCGGGTGTGGGATTCGGGGAAATCCCCGCCGCACCCAAGTTCGAGTCCGTTGATCGCGCCAACGATCGCCGAGGTTGAGGTGGTCACTCCTTGCTCCAGCCGGTAAGGATAGTCGCCCTCGCAGAGGGTATATCCGTCTTCGGTGAGGTGGGGGTATCCGTAGGGCATCGCACTGGCATATCCGCAGTTCTCAGAGCCGCTGTAATCGAAGGGGTAATCCACGTAGGAGATCACGCCGTAGGCGATCTCGACCCCTGTTTCCATGGCCAGTTGGGATATGATGGTTTCGGCCTTCTGTTTGGCCGCGTTCAAAATGGGCCCCATGGTTCCGCTTAGATCGAACGCGAATACCACATCCGCCTTGTTCGGAAGGGTTGGAGCGCCGATGACCGTCTTTGTGACGGTGATGGTGTAATCCTCCGGTTGGGTCAAGGTCCGCTCGAGCACCGGCGGATCGAGATCGGCAAAGGCCGGTGTGATCGCACTTACCGCCAAGATAGCGGTCATCAGCAGGCTTGCAAAGAATCCTCGTCTTTTCACTTTGGCGCTCCAGAAGGTATCACTCTTGTCTTGATCGTATCACCACAAGGTAAAAATCCCGGTCAACGACGGTTAAAACTTCGTATCGAGATATCGTAGCACCCTTGCCTGAAATAGGGGAGTGAGTCATCACCTCCCTATTTCTTGGAATTTCTCATTCAACTGTGTTTCTCAGACGGCCGTGTTTCCCCGGTGATGACGGCGGCGGAGGACGATGAATGCTGTGCTTGCCAGAACGGTCACCATGCCGATGATCCCCCACTGAGTCATGGTGGGCACGGGGATATCGTGCGGTTTGACTCTAATGGTGGCGTCATCTGAATCCGTGACCACGTGTCCCTCGTCGTCTTCACCGGTTGCAGTGATCGTATCCGTTTGAGTCCACGACTCATCGTGGATTTCGTTGACGGTGAAGGAGCATTGGTAGCAATCACCGATGGGAATGATCCCTCCGGTTTGACAATCGGTGGCGGTGATTTTCCCGCTCACCTGAGTGACATCGCCGTACTTGTCATCGGTGAGGCTGAGAAGCATGAGGTCGCGGTCGCCCGTATTGCAAACATCCACTGTGAAGGTGAAGTCACCGCCGGGGGTGGGCAACATCGTAGGATCGGCGGTCTTGGTCACTTCGATCGAGGGGGCTGCGACCACGATTCGGCCATAGAGGCATGCCGTGTTGGTGGCGCTCTCACGGGTGAAGTATTCGCTCTGGAGAATATCGCCCTGGCAATCGGGGACCAACCCGACGATCTCGAGGGTGTACCACACGCCGTCTATCTCGAAGATCTGGGGCTCGAGATCGCCTGTGAACCAGACCTTGTCGCAGCAGCCGTTCTCGTTGGGGCAGCCGTATGACCCGCATTCCGGATCCACATATTCGCAGGGGTTAGCGGAATTGGGGGTTTCATCGAGGTGAACGATGTATTCAGCAGATCCGGAAAAGGTATGGCCGGTGGCAAGCACCTTGAAATCCATGGTGATGCTCAGATCCGCCTGCTTGAAGTTTCCGGCGTAGGTATAGATGGGGTTATTGTAGTGGGTAAAGGTGCCGAGGAGAAACGTCTGCCCCGGCGTGATGGCGACGTTTTGGGCCCCATCAAAGCCGAATCCGCTCTGCACTTCCTTGCTATCCGGGCATGAGCTCTGGCCGGTGTTATTATCGCCGTATCGCACCTGATTCTCGTCGGTCGTATCGGCGGTGTTATCGTATCCGAGGCATGTGACGTTTGTCGGGCCGCAGCCGTTATCGCCGCAAGCGTTCGACCAGATGCCGTCGGCGTTGATAAGCATGACCGGCGCATCCGCAGCGGCTGTTCCCGCTGTGAGAAACGTCATAGCTGCCACCGCTGCGATGGCTAGAAGAGCCGCCATTGTTCGGGACACGATTTGCATTTTGCTCCTCCCTCTATCTGCTCAGGGCCGGTGTATTCACCCCTGCAAGGGGGAAGAGGTTCTCTTCCCCCCTGGGAGGATGACTTTCACCCGATTTCCTTAGGCGATGTTGCGGGCATGTTTACGGCGGAGGATCCAGATGGCCACGGCGGCTATAGCCGTCACCATGCCGATGATCCCCCACTGAGTCAGGCTGGGGATCATTTGCCCCCCGGCAGTGACGGCGATGAGGGCATCATCCGAATCGGTGACCACATGTCCCTCGTCATCTTGAGCGGTGGCGGTTACGGTATCCACCTGACTCCACGGCGTTTCGTGGATTTCGGTGGCGATGAAGGAACATTCGTAGCACTCGCCGATAGCGAGGGATTGGCCGGTGACGCAGGTACCCCTGCCGTTGAGGTCTCCATAAATATCATCCGTCAAGCTCGTGATCGTCAGAGCCGTGTCCCCGATGTTGCAGACCTTGACGTTGAAGGTGAAATCCCCGCCCGGAATGGGCCGGCTGATGGGATTGGCGGTTTTGGTCACATCGATCGCCGGAGCGGCCTCGATGATCCGACCGTAGAGGCATGCTTGATTGGTGGCCTCTTCCCGGGTGAAGAACTCGGCCTGGGCATCGAGGGCGCTTCCTTCACAATCCGGCACGAATCCGGTGATCTCGAGGGTGTACCATACGCCGTCGATTTCAAAGGTCTGGGAGGAGACGTTGTTCTCGAACCATACCTTATCGCAGCATCCGTTCTCATTGGGACATCCGCCCGGACCGCATTCGGGGTCCTCATACTTGCAGGGATCGTCACCGTTGGGGGTTTCATCCAGATTCATCGTATAGGAAGCGGTGCCCGTGAACGTCTTGCCGCTCGAGACGATCCTGAAATCCATGATAATATCGAGGTCCACCTGCTTGAAGTTGTGCTCCGGATCCCCGTAAACATAGATGGGATTGTTGTAGTGGGTGAACTTGCCGATGAGGAAGGTTTCCCCCGGGTTGATGAGGATGCTGTCGGTGCCGTCGAAGCCGAAGCCGCTCTGCTTGGTGGAATCGGTGGGGCAGTTGCCACCGTAGATATCGTCACCGTAGCGGACCTGATTTTCGTCGTATTCGTTGTCGGTGTTGAGATACTTGATGCATGTGGGAGTTCCGCCATCGCCGGTGGCACTTCCCACCACCCAGATACCGTCGGCCTTGATCAGAAACACCGGCTCGCCCGCGGCGGCGGTGGGCACTCCCATCGTAGCAAGAAGAATTGCCACGATGAAAGCCACTGTCAATCCTTGCCCGATCCTTATTGCGTATCTCATTGCTGGACCCCCCGGAAAATGTTTGTTTGAACTACTCGTTGTTGACGTCCGATGAATTCATGAAATAGATCTGTGGTATGTTTTGCCCTTCGGGCTCGATAGAGATGGTAATGTAGGCCGGTACCCCTTGCGGGATCTCACCGTCCACATCCTCGAACGGGACTCGTATCGAGATCCCGTAACATCCCCAAGTGCTTGGGTCGGCCTCGCCAAGGTCAGCGCGCTGGAGGATGTCTCCCTCTTTGATGCAACCCCGCCAGAAAGCTGCCTTCATGGCCGCTTTCACGCTGTCCGAAGTCGGCAAGGCATCGATCTTACTTTCGACATCCGCCTTGATATCCGGTTTGATGTTCCATTCCGGATCATCGTATCGGGTGATCTGAAGCCACGGGCACGGGATGATCTTGTTGAGGTTCTGATCGAGCGTGTAGGTGGTCACTGTGATGGGGCCGATCTTGCTGGGGTCATCTCGGTCCTCGTTCCGCACGAAGTAGAGGATGTAGCTCGGGGCATCGCACGGGGAAGCTCCCGGGAAGTAATAGTAACCGAACCCCGGATAGAGGTTATCGAGTTCAAAGGTATGGCTGGTGGTCTGGTAATACGAACCGGGGGTGGGAGTCGTCCCCGGAACGGGCGGGAACCATTGACTACCGTCCGGGCCGTTGCCGTCCACGCTCACGTAGGGGCATCCGCTGTTGGCCAGATAAGCTCTCAAGGCCACGTACTGATCGTCATCGTGGTTGAGCGCCTGGGCCACTGCAATGCCGATGCCCACCCCGAGGGTGATTATGAGTGCAATGATGATGAGGGTAAGTTTGTTGCTCATCTCTTATCTCTACCTGTTCCATAGTTCCGATGTGATGCGCCACTCGAACTGCATGGTTTCTCCCGTGGGCATGCCGGCATTGAAATGCAGATTGGTGAAGAGCTTCAGGACGTGACCGCAATGGAGCTGATAGCCCTCGATCGTATCCTGAAGTTCGGCCCATCCGCAGCCGGTCACGACAGCGACCTCTGCATCATCCGGGTTTACTTCGATCAATTTCCAATCGTCAATCTCCAACCACGGGAGGAGATTGCTACCGCCGGCCAGTTCCATGGAAATGCCGGTGAGTTTGAGGGGGACGGAGCCCCCATTGGCGATCCATGTTTGGGTGCCATCGGCAAATCCGGGCGTCGGGGAAAGGAACGTTTCCACCGCCCGTTCGAAGAAGGGATAGGAGATGTTCCCCAGTTCCAGATCGAAGGAATGCTCGAAATTCTCGCTCAGGTGATCGCCCTGGGGTCCGGTGCCGTCACAGCATGGCCCGGCGATCTGGCCGACGGCGACCTTTACCACGCCTCCGGTCTTGATTCCAACGTTTACCGTGCCGATCGGATAATAGCTATCCAGGGTGAAGCAGAATTTTCCGGAAACGAAGCAACAGTCATTGAATTCCCACTTGATGCCGGTGATCCCCGTGACCGGATCGAAGCCGATCGTTACGTCTTTTATGTTGCCACTGCACTTATCTTTTATGTTGCCACTGCACTTAGTGGGAGAGTATCGCACCACATCACCGATAGCCGGATCGCAGAGCTCCAGAATCCAGTGACTCAGATCCCTGCCGCATAGTTTCCTTTCCACCCAGTAACACCAGGTGTAAGTGCCATCCCGGTTCTCTGTGACGCCCCAGAAGGTGATCTTGAAGCGACCGTCCCCATTCGTTCCACCGATCAGAGTCACGGAAGAGGGCCCGGGCACGCATTCGCCGCCGCTGGGCCCGCCGGCACCCGGACAGTCCTCATCGAGGATGCCGTTGGGGCCCGTGCCCATATCAGCAACCCCGATCTGGGCCAGCCATGTCGTGGCCGATCCGTTGACCGCGACCGAATCCGACCAGCGGGCAACCCCCACCCCCACGATGCTCATCGTGAGGACTACGGCCGTGATCACCAAGACGATTCGCTTCATCATTCCCTACCATTTGCGGCTGTGCGCAGGGGTTCCCTTGGGAGAGAGCCCCTGCGCATCTCGTTTATGGCCGATATCTCTTTTCTTCTAGTGTCTAGGGTTTAGCTCGGGGTGGGGCCGGGCGTGCAATCGGCGTTCCACTGGACGGCATCAAAGCCGAAGCTGAAGGAGCCGCTCTTGTTCATCATCTCGTCAAGCTGCGGGACCTCCACTTGGAAGTCGATCTTCACATAGTCGCAGTAGTGAACCTGCGTGCACTGCTCGACAGGGGCGCCCTTCTGCCATCCGATGATCTTGCCGGCATCATCCTTGATGGGCGTGACGAAGTACATATCGTACGAAAGTAGCCCATCGAGCCAGCCGCTATCCGGGCCGAGTTCAATCTCGCCGATGTTCAGCCGGGCGGGAATGGAGCCCTCATAGTGCACGATGATGTCCGCGATGACGTCGAAGTTGGGCACATCATCCGCGCTGCTGGGGAAGAGATTGTCGAACGTCACCACGACGGTGTCGTTATCCTCCGCCACCGGATCGGCGTCCTCGGCGCAGCCGTAGGAGACCAGCATCAGGTCAGGGAGTTGAAGGGGTGTGTCGGAGACGATGCAGGCGAACCCGCCGTTCCACATGTCGGGATATTGATGTTCGACATCCTTGTACACATAGGTGCAGGAGTACTCGACGACGTTGAGGTCCACATTGCCGGTGGTGACCGTGCCGGTGACTTCGATTCGATCGAACCACTTGGCCAGGCCCACGCCGACGGAGCTCAGCACCAGAATGGCTGCCAGCGTTATGATCGCGATTTTCTTCATCTAGGTTTCTCCTTGTTCGAGTTTTGGGGTACCTTGCGCTCCTCTTTTGTTTCCTTTTGGACCGGAGCGCGCTTTCCTCAGTCCGTGATGCTTAATTCGTTCTTGCCGGTATCACCTCCTTTTGTTGCCTGATTCTGTGGAATTCTTATGTGGCTCACTCACATGGGATGCGCTGTGTATGAGACCGCATCATCCCCTTCGAAACCAAGTACAGACTACCATCCGCAAGTAAACATTTTGGTGAACATCGGTAAAGAATCAGTTAACAAAGGGTCAAGAGTTTGTGGCGTTTTCGTTCAGCGTCCGGCGAACGGTTTCTGCTATAATCCCTAGTGTATGCCTGAGTTGCCGGAGATCGAGACCATCAAGCGTGCCCTCGGGCCCCGGATAGTAGGTCGCCGCATTGAGGCGGTGGAGGTGCTATGGGCGGGCACGGTCCGGAACCCATCCTCTGAAGATCTGCGCCGGGGGCTCATCGGCCGCATCGTCGAGGCGTTGGAACGAAGGGGAAAGTATCTTCTGTTTCGATTGGCCGGGGACGGAACATTGATCTTCCATCTCAAGATGACCGGGGTGTTGTTGCTCAGGTCGGATGCGGATCCGCCGACTTTGCATACGCGTGCGATCCTTCGGTTCGAAGGTGGTACCGCCCTGCATTTTGTGGATCAGCGGAAGTTCGGGCGGATCTGGCTCGTGGAGCGGGAGGAAAGGGTTCTTGGAAAGCTGGGGCCGGAGCCGCTCGGTGAGGGATTCAGCGAATCGGTGTTGCGCGCCGTTACCCGAAAACGGCGCTTGCCCATCAAGGCGCTCCTTTGCGATCAGGCGGCGATCGCCGGAATCGGGAACATGTGGGCGGATGAGGCCCTTTTCGAGTCGGGGATCCACCCGCAAAAAGCTGCGGGGGATCTCAGCGAGAGGGAAGTGAAGGCCCTTCACCGGGCGATTCGTGCTGTGCTGGCCCGGGGGATCGAACGGCGGGGGGCCAGTGTGGATACCTATCGCGATCCCGATGGCGAGCCGGGGGCGGCGCAGACGGAATTTCGGGTGGCGCATCGTCGGGGGCAATCGTGCCCGCGGTGCGGCTCATCGCTGGGCTATACCAAGGTCCGGGGAAGGGGTACGTGTTTCTGTCCACGGTGCCAGAAGTTGTGAAGGCGGAACGCGTTGAACGGAAGGCGCGGAGATGCAACGATCCGAGATCGAGCGGCTCTTGAGCGAGGTCGAAAAGCGGCTTGAGGCCGAGCCGAGGCTGATCGAGATAGGCTCGGTGGAACGGGCGGTGTTCGTCGGGGATACGCACGGCGATCTGGAGGCAACGAATAGAGTGTGCGAGAAATATCTCGACGCCCGGACCGCTCTGGTGTTTCTGGGCGATTATGTGGATCGGGGGCCGGATTCAGCGGAGAACCTTCATACGCTTCTGCGGCTCAAGCTCGAACGGCCGGAGAATCTCTTTCTGCTCATGGGCAATCACGAGGGCTACGCGGTGATGCCGTTCCATCCCGCGGATTTCTGGCAGCGGCTCGATCATGAGATGTTCGATCGGTACGCCAAGGTGCTATCGAAGCTCCCCTTCGCCGCTTCGACGTCAAACGGGATTATCGCCCTTCACGGGGTCTTGCCGGATGTGGAGGATTTGCCCTTCATCAACGGCATCGAGATTGGTGGGGAAGGGTGGCGGCAGATCACGTGGGGGGATTGGGTGGATGGGGCGGGGGGATATCTGGGGGATGGTTTTCCGAGCGGGAGACCCCAGTTCGGGCGAGGTTGGTTCGAAATGCTCATGTCTAGGTTCGGTAAGCAAGTCCTCATTCGTTCGCATCAGCCGGATGCCGATCCCCTTCTGTACGGTGGACGGTGTTTGACCATCTTCACTTCCCTTTCCTATCGTTCGGCGCGTTCGGGGAGGGCCGTGGCTATCGTGGATCTTTCCCGTCCGGTGCGTACCGCAGAGGATCTGGTCATCGAGGAAGTATAGCATGCTCGAACTGATTGATACCCATGCCCATCTGGATGAGATCGCGGACCTTGATGGGATGATCGAACGGGCCAGAGCGGCGGGACTTGTGGCTATTGTGGCTGTGGGTGTGGACTACGCTTCGAACAATCGGATTCTGGAAATCGCCGCCGGACATAAAGGATTCGTTTTGCCGGCATTGGGGATGCATCCGCAGAACATCGGGGATCGGGCGGACGTCGAGCGGAATCTCCGCTTCATCGAGGATCACATCGCCGAGGCGGTGGCCGTGGGGGAGATCGGTCTGGACTATCACAAGAGGACCCTCGCGGGAGGCGCCGGCAAGGAGATTCAAAGGGGCGTTCTGGGCGATGTTCTGGCCATCGCCCGGCGGTTCGGGAAGCCCGTCTCGGTTCATTCTCGATATGCATGGCGGGATGCTCTGGAAGCGGTGAAGGGGGTCGGGATCAAAACGGCGGTGTTCCACTGGTTCACCGGCCCCCTCAATGTTCTCAGAGAAGCTCTGGAATGCGGCTATTACGCTTCGGCCACACCGGCCGTGACCTATCATGCCGAGCACCGGAGGGCGATCCGAGAGGCGCCGTGGGATCGTCTCATGCTGGAATCGGATGCGCCGGTGATCTATGGAGGAGATGTCTCGATCCCGCGCCCTTCCGAACCGGCGGATATCGCCGCACGCGTCTTACCGGGGGTGTCCGAGCTCAGGGGAGTGGAGGTAGGCTTTGCGGCTTCGATCACTACCGAGAATGCCCGCGGGTTCTTTGGGCTTTAAGGAGAGAACGTTATGAAGCTATCGACCAAGTTCGCCTATTTGATGTTGGTGCTTGTGCCCTATTGCGTTCTCCTCGGCTATACCATCGCGGTGTATCCGGATATCCCTGAAAAGCTCGCCAATAATCTGCCGCGAGGGCTGATCTTTCTGCCGGCGGTGATCGCGGCGATCCTGCCGATTACGTATGCCGCGATGGTGTTCTTTGGTGGCAAGTATCTGAAGCGGGCCCATTACCTTGCCATCGCGGTGCCCATGGATTTGGGACTATTCGGCCTTGTGGTGGCCGTCTGGTTGATCAAGAACTCTTAGATTTGCGTGGGGGAGGTCTCGATGATCAAGAGCCGCGGTCGGAGCATCGGTAGGAAGGTTCTGGCTTCCTCCCGGATGATGAATCTCCTCCCCTGGATCGGCGCTCTGGTGGCGGTGATCGGGGGGGTGGGGCTCGTCCTAGGGATTCTCGTGGTGGCCCTATCGGGGCTTCCCCTCGCGGGTGCCGCCCTCATCGTTTTGGGGATTGGCCTGGCGCTCACCGGCATCGTGCTCTTCTTTGCCATGTGCATCGTTCAGGATATCACCGGCATGTTCTGAGCGATCGCCGCCGACCACGGGGGCCGTAGTTTCTTCGAACGATGGGCGCGTGCTTTTCATACCCCATATGGAAACTGCGGCGGCCATGGCGGCCAATCCGGCGCAGAAGAAGGCGAATTCATAACCCTCGGTATGATCTACGATCCGTCCTCCCACCCACGGGCCGAGGGCGGAGCCGATCGCCCAGAGGACGGCCAGCGGGGGGATCAATAGACGAAGGTATGCCTTGCCGAGGGCGTCGGTAGCGAATCGGCTCATCCCGCCGATGGCGATCCCGTAGACGATGGCGAAGAGGAAATAGCTTCGGGTCCCGTCCGGATCTACGAACCAGAAGATGGCGGCGGCATGGAGGAGGGTGAAGGCGACTCCCGCAGTGCCCTCGCCGAGATTTCGAATGACCCATGCCGCAAGCATCCGCGATGGAAGCGCGGCGGCGGCCATTACGGTGAGCAACGCCCCCGCGCGCAGGGCGCTCATCTCGATGCCTTCGGCCCGAACCACCGTGTGCCCGATGACCAAATGCAGGGCGAATGCATAGGCAAGGCAAGCGAAGGGAAGAAACCATGAGTTCCGTGAGCGCGGGTTCCATCGGGTTTGGCCCGGGACCGCTCCGGAGGGGATCGCCGATCGGAGGGGATTCCGGTGCAGAGCGGCGGTGGGCACCGCCGCGGCCCACATGAGGATGCTGAGAACGGTGAAGGCATCGCGCCATCCATAGCTTGAGGTCAATCGGGAGATTGCGAAGGTGACGATCAAGATGCCCACGGCGATTCCGGTCCCGGCGGCGCCGATGTAGGTCTTCCTTGGTTGGGGGGGCCATCGGGAAAATGTTGACATAACGAATCCACTGATCGTGCCTGAGCCCAGGGCAAACAGTACCCCATAGGAGAGCATGAACTGCCAGAGGGCATCGGCGTGTGCAGAGGAAAGGAGACCTGCGCCCCCGGCGAGGATGATGATCGGGAGGAGCGGCCGTGGCCCGTAGCGGGTGTAAACCCACTGACTGAGCATGAAAAACACAGCGGTGAGGCCGAGATTGAGAGCGAATATGCCCGAGACGGCCTCCCGGCTCCATTCGAACTCCGCTTCAAGGTACCCGATAAAGATGCCGAAGCTGTAGGTGATGCCGAGGCTCACGGCGGGGGGGATGCAGAGGAGGGAGGCTAGGGGGGTGGATGGGTGGGGGGCGGTACATGAGGCCTCCGCACCTTTATTGGGGGGATCGGGTGTAGAGAAAAGCATCGCCCCAATTATAGCACCTTTTGCAAATTCGGAAGAATTGGAAGAGGGCCAAATGCTCTTTGCCTCTTTTGCCCGATGAGCGTATCCCCTTTCGAGTGGGCATCAGAGATGGTGCTTGCGGAGCGGAATTTCCTTCAGGAAGAGGTTGATCCCCCATGCCACGAGGGCAACGATCAAGGCGATGAAGAATACCTCGGCGATGGCCGAATTGAGGGCTTCTCGAAGCGAATCGAATACGTTATTGAAGAGGCTTTCTCCCTGCGGGCCGGCGTGATCGAAGATGGCCTTGAGTTGAAGTTTGGCCTCCGGATTGAGCAGTGCCTGAGGGTTATCCGAAAGCGAGTTCAGGGGCTCCGGGGTGATCATGGCCTTGGCATCGGGATGAAGGTTGCCGACAAATTCCGTGGAGAACCGGTGGGTCATGATGGTGTTGAAGATCGCAAGACCAAAGACCCCTCCCATCTGCCGGAAGAAGACGGTCGAGGAGGTGGCCACCCCCAGCATCTCATAGGAGACAGCGTTTTGCATGGCGATGACATAGAGCGGCATGGTGCATCCAAGGCCGAATCCCAAGATGACGATGTTCATCACCGCCTTCGTATGGCTTGTGTTCACGCTCATCTGTGAGAGGAGGAATAGAGCGGCGGCGATCACGGCGAGCCCGAAGATCCCCTGGATCCGGTAGTGCCCGCCGGTTCGCGAGAGGACCTGCCCCGAGATCAGGCTTCCTCCCACAAGGCCGAGCATCATGGGGGTGAGGAAGCTGCCGCTTCGGGTGGCGGATGATCCCAAAACGCCCTGAAAGTACAGGGGGATAAAGACGATCCCTCCGAACATGGCAAATCCGGAAAGGAAGATCACCGCTGTGGATACCGAGATGATCCGATTCCGGAACATCTTGAGGGGGATGATGGGTTCAGGGGCGCGGCTTTCGATATATAGGAGGCAGGCCAGCATCACCGCCGAAAAGGCGAATAAGCCGATGATCTGTGCCGAGAGCCAGGGGTAATCGGTGCCGGCCCATGTGAGGGCCAGCATGAGCGGGGCGATGCAGGCCACCATCGCGGTAACGCCCGGATAGTCTATGGTGTGTTTCATCTGTTCGGGGCGCAGCGGGGGGAAGAATCGTATGAAGAGGAAGATGATCAGGCATCCGAGGGGAATATTGATGAAGAAGATCCAGTGCCATGAGAGGTTATCCGTAATGAAACCCCCGAGTGTCGGCCCGATGACGGAGGAGAGCCCGAATACGGCGGAAATGATCCCCTGGTACTTGCCGCGTTCGGCGGGGGGGAAGAGGTCGCTGATGACGATGAAGGTGTTTGCAATGATCGTTCCCCCGCCGATCCCCTGCAAAGCGCGGAAGGCGATGAGTTGGCCCATCGTACCGGCAAATCCGGAGAGGATGGAGGCGATGACGAAGATCGTCAGCCCTCCGATGTAGAACCATTTGCGGCCGTACATGTCCGTGAGTTTTCCCACGATTGGCACGGTGATGGTGGAGGCGATGATGTAAGCCGTGGTCACCCATGTGTACTGCGAAAAGCCCCCAAGGTCCGAGATGATCCGGGGCATCGCGGTGCCGACCACGGTCTGGTCGAGTGAGCTCAGGAACATGGCCAGGAGCACACCGGTCACGGTGGTGATCAGTTGCCTCCTGGGGAGGGAGCGGATGCTGGTTTTAGGAGTGTGGGAAGGGGCTTCTGTGTCCATGGCTAGATTCCTTTGGCTCTGCTCGGGGGGTGAACTTCTTGAGAATGGAGGGAGGAGCGGGGGATTCCCCGGAAAGAGAAGGGGCGAGGGGGAACAGTATACATGGGTCTATAATAGCACAAAAAGCCGGCAATATTTATCAAAATGCGGGGATAGAGAGTTGCCGAGGGTTCGAAATGCGACAAAATCTTCTTTGTGCTGGGGAAATTGATGGCTCGGTATCTTACCGTGGCCGGCCTATTTTTCACCGACCAAGGCCCCGTTTCTGGCTGATCGCGGGTTCTGGAACAGACGTTCCATCTCTTCGGGGCTTCGGGCACGGAGCATGGCCTCTTCCTTTGAGATGATGCCCGCTCGGCACAGCCGCACGAGGGCCTCATCCAGCGTTTGCATGCCGTACTCCGATCCGGTCTGGATCGAGTTCATCATCTGATGCGTTTTGCCTTCCCGAATGATGCTTCTCACGGCGACCGTGGCGATGAGAACCTCCACCGCGGCTACGACGCCTTGCCCATCGATTCTGGGCACGAGGTTTTGATAGAGCACTCCCTGAAGCGTTGTAGCCAATTGGAGACGAACTTGCTGTTGTTGATGCGGGGGAAAGACATCGATGATCCGGTCCATCGCCTGAACCGTGCCGGGGGTGTGAAGGGTAGTGAGGACAAGGTGCCCCGTCTCGGCGGCGGTCAAGGCGGTGGAGATGGTCTCTAGATCCCGCATCTCGCCCACCATGATGACATCAGGGTCCTGCCGCAGGGCGTGTTTCAGGGCGGCGGGGAATGACTTGGTGTCCGTGCCGAGCTCGCGTTGGCAGAACACGCAATTTTTATCTTGATGCACGTATTCGATGGGATCCTCGATGGTGATCACCTTGCATTTAGCATGTTCGTTCAGGTAGTCGAGCATGGCCGCAAGTGTGGTGGATTTGCCGCACCCTGTGGGGCCGGTGATCACGACCATCCCGTGGGGTTTCATGACCAGAGTTTTACAGATGGATGGGAGGCCCAGTTCCTCGATCGTGGGAATGACGGTTCGCACCACACGGAAGACCATGGCGAGCGTGCCCATCTGAAAATGGGCGTTCACCCGGAAACGCCCGATGCCCTCAGCAGAATAGGCGAAATCGAGCTCGAGCTCGCGGGCGAGCACCCGCCGTTGTTCCTCTGTAGCGATGCTCTCGAACAGCTTTCGGGTATCCTGAGCGGTCAGCTTTGGCAGTTGTGTCTGAAAGACGAGCTCTCCGGCGATCCGCAAGGTGGGATGATTCCCCGCCTGAAGATGCAGATCGGAGGCGTCCGACGAGACCGTCAGATGGAGCAGATCCGCCATGTTCATGGCTCTAGCTTTCCACTTTCGTCAGAGTCATGGTGAAGGGGGTCATCACCGTTTCATCCACTTGAATCTCCATGGAAATGGCCGCCACCGCTTGGTTGATCACGGTGGGATCGGTGCTGGCGAGCTTCTCGGTAAGGCTCAAGGTCACCGTGTACTTGCCCGTCTTGGCATAGGTATGGGCCGGGCTCTGAGAAGTGCTGGTCGTGCCATCGCCGAAATCCCACAGCCAAGAGACATTGGAGGAATCGGTCACGGTGGAACGATTGGTGAACTGTATCTTGAGCCCGCCGCCGCGCCCGCCATACGGTGCCGCCGTGAAGTCGGCGACAAGCCCGCTGGCCGGTTCGATGGTCTTGATTTTGGTGCTGCAGTTACCATCGTTTTCCACCACGCGCAATGTCACGGTGTAGCGCCCCGACCGGGTATAGGTGTGCGTTGGATTCTGTTCCGTGCTCATTACCCCATCTCCGAAGTCCCATTGCCATTGCGCCAGTTGAGCGGGCTGAGATTGGCCTTCGACGATGATCGTGCCGGGAGTCGAAAGATCCATGAACTTGAGGGTCAAGAGCCCATTCGCCGTAGACGCGGGAGCCACAGAAAAATCGGCCGATGGCGGGGTACTCGCCTTGATGAGTTTCTTGACCGTTGCGGGAGTATGAAGCGATCCTTCGACGGTCAGTGAAACCTCGTAGGCGCCGGGCGCCGGGAAAGTGTAAGTGGGGTTCTGCTGGGTGCTATCCACTGTATCGTCAGCATTGAAGTCCCACTTCCATGAAATCAGGCTGTCGAACGAAGTGCTTTGATCTGTGAACGCGACGGTCAACGGGTCGGCACAGGAAACGAGAGCGGCGGTGAAATCAGCTTTCGGCTTGTCGAACATTCCGATCGAGCTCGTTCCGAATGCCCCCTTCGAATCCTTGACCTTGAGAGTGGCCCGGAAGGTTCCTTGTTTCAGGTAGTCATGGATCGGGTTCTGGAGGGTGCTCGTGTCGCCGTCGCCGAAGTCCCATTCCCACGATACGATCGGATCGATGGAGGTTGAGGTATCGTGGAAAACGACCCGGATTCCCCCGTTCGGGAGGGGTTGTTGGGTCAGGATCTCGAAGCTGGCCTGCGGTCCGCTTCCCACCTGAATTTCCTCGCTCTGGGCCTGATCCTCGATCATGGACTTATCTTCCTTTTCTTCCTCGATGATCGGGGAGGCGATGCTCGAGTCAATCTCTATGGGACCGGAATCGGTTTGAGCGAGGCTCACCTTCTCGGAGACCTTCACCACGGCGTTGGTTGTCTTCGATAGCGCCGTAATGATCGCTGCTTGCTGCGGCTTGGCAAGCGAGAGGATGTTCGCTTGGCCGAAATGGGGGTCGGCTTCCATAGCGCGGGCGTACGTGATAAGCTTGCTGGCTTCCGTTACCGAACCCTCCAGACTGATGCTCTTGGACTTCGAATCGAATTTGATTGAAGAGAAGGTCGGTGCGCCGGAAGTAGGATCTGTCAGAAGTTCGATGATCGGTACAATGTCATCGCTCCCTCCCCGGATGCTTGCTTGAGCTGCTTTGAGGGCTTCGGCTTTGGCGTCATTCTCCAGAACTGTCGGTGTGTTTGTTTTCTTGGGGGATTTCAAACGGGTGATATCCTGCTCGATCCGATTCAGCTCGGATTTGAGCTGATCGGCATCGTGCTTGGAATCGGCGTATCCCTGATACACCCAGATAAGCCCTCCGATGGAAACGCCGGCAAGGAGCGTGATCAACACGATCCCCGGCAGGCGCCGCCCCTGGGGCCGGTATCCCTCCCGGAAGATGTTTATCTGGATATCTCTGTAGCCGCCGGTGGTGCCAGCGGCCTTTTCTCGTCCTTTGAAAATGTTACCGATACCGCTGATGTTGATCGGAATCTTCATGGCTCTGACCTCTTTCCTATATTCTTCCCCGGAGGGCCAGTCCGATGTTTACAACGTATGGCGAGACGGGGAAAGACGCCTCGTAGATCAGGGGCAAGCGCAGCGGAGTGATCGGGAACTGGATTTCCGCTTGAACGATCTTGTCCGTGCCGGGTTTGACGGTGGTCTCGCCCGTCAGGAAGACCGGCGTATCGGGGCTGAGGGGGGTTGTAGGGTGATCCCGATTGTAGAATTCCACAGTCCGCAGGATCTCTCCGGCAAGGCGCCGGACGTTATCCTCAAGGATGGTGTCTCCTCGCTTGGGGATGAAGGTCCGCATGATGGCCGGGATGCCGTTGGCGATGAGCGTGATGCCGAAGTTCTCCGGTTCAAGGTCCAAGATGAGCGCTTCGCTTCGGTTGGCCACCCTTGCCAGAGCCAGCGCTTTGAGGTCCATGATGTAGGGCTGTATCCCCGCGTGTCGCAAGGCCTTGGCGAGAACATCTACGGCCTCTCTCGGTACTCCCAAGACGAATACTTCTTGCTTGTTGTTGACGATGCGAAGGGGTTGCCATGAAAGATAGAGCTCTTCCAGAGGCAGGGGCATCTCCTTCTTGGCGGCACGCCGCACGGTATCGGCCATTTGAGCGGGCTTCATGGGCGGTATACTCAGGATCCGGAATGTGGAGTGAAGTCCATTCAGACTGACGATGACCCTATCTCTGGGGACCTGTGCCCGGCTGAAAAGGGTATCGATGGCCTGCCCGAGCGCTTCCGGTTCAAGTACGAGCCCATCCCGGATAATTCCGGGCTCGAGCTCCAATCCGTCCCACCACTCAATGGTTTTTCCCTTCAGGATTAAACCTTTGAGACTGTTGGCTTCGATATGTAATGTGGTAACCCTTCTTGCGAACACGGTTTCTTTCCTCCATTCGAGAGAATCAAGGTTTACGAGTTTTCAGGAGGCAACTGAGAGTAAATGGAAACGCTCAATTTGGCGGTCCATGTGTCACCGGATGCCGTGAGACTCGTGTTCTGGAGGGAAATCGTCTTGATGGGGCCGTTCTCCAGCTTGTCGATAAACTTGATGACATCTGTGAAGGCGCCTTTCACCGTGGTATCGAACTTGACGAGGTTGTATGTCTGCCCAAGGATATCCTTCTTCTGAGGGGCCGAGAGCTTGATGGGGAGGATATCCACGTTGCACTCCTTGGCAAACGTGTCGACGATCTCAACGATATCTACACTGCCGAGGTCCATTGGAAAGATCTCGTCCGGGTCGATTTTTTCCAGTGCCTTCACCGTCCCATCCGTGCCTGTGGGCTGATTTTTAGTCTTGAGGCCGCGGAGCACGATATTCTGTTCATCTATTTGAGAGGTGAGATCATCTTTGTCCCGCTGATTGGCCAATGTAAGGACAGTGAGGAAGGCGATTCCTATGATTGCCACCGCTGTGATCCCGATCAGGACTCGATAGGCGATTGCTCGGATGTTTCTCATCGGTTACCTCTTTCTCACTGGGGATTCATATGCCACGGCGTTTTGGAAACCTTCGCTTTCACAAAATAGCCGCTACAAATTCTTGATTGCACGCTAAGACGCTTGTTCCCCTCCTTTTCGGATTCAGACAAAAGCGGTCTTCTTTTCATCGTATATTGTCGGCCATCGCGCCGGCGAATAATACCGTGCCGTCCAGAGATTCCTCTGAGGGAATACCCTCAACTTTCCGGCCCGGACGGAGATTGATACTTATCCTTTATTTGAATGTCCCCAAGATGGAGTACATCGGCATGATCACGGAGAGGGCGATGAATCCAACGCCCAGGGCGATGATCACAGTGAGCATGGGTTCGAGGATGGCGGTGAACGAGTCCACCTTGTGGTTCACCTCGATCTCGTAGAAGTTCGCCACGTTCTTGAGGCTCGTATCGAGGGTCCCCGTCTGTTCGCCGACGGTCACCATTTGTACCAGAAGATTGGGGAATATCTTGTTCAGCGCCATGGGTTTGGAAAGTCCATGCCCTTGGACCAATCCATCTTGGACATCTTTCAAGGCATCCCGGATGAGGGTGTTAGTGGCCGTTTTGGTGACGATGTCCATGATTCGGGTGAGCGGCACGCCGGCCGACATCAATGTGGCGGCGGTTCGGGAGAAAAGCGCCATGTTGCTCATGAGGGCGATCTGACCGAAGATCGGGAGTTTGAGGATCATCTTATCCTTGAAGTGCTGGCCGGACGGCGTCTTGAGGCCCATCACAATTGAAACGATGACGGCGAGCAGTCCGCCGATGAGCAGTAACACGTGTGACGAGCAGAAATCGGTTATGGACATAAGCAGCCGGGTGGTGATGGGCAACTTCGCATTCATGTTCGAGAACATGTCGAGGAGGGGTGGAAGAACCGTTGTCACCAGCACTACGACGACCACAGCGGCGACGATCAAGACGAAAGAAGGGTACACCATTGCCCGTTTAGCCTTCTTGATGGCTGCGGAACTCCGTTCCAGATGTTCAACGGCTTGCTTGAGGGCTTCCGCTAGATCGCCGGATTGCTCCCCTGCCTCAGCGATGTGACAGTAGACCTGGGGGAATGCCTCCGGATACTTGGTCAGCGCTTGAGAGAACGAGCTCCCCGCTTCGAGCTCATCCCGAAGGCCGGCGATGACGCGCTGAAATGTCGGCTTGGTCGTTTGTTTTTCCAGCAATTGCAGGGCTGAGGGAATAGTCAATCCGGCGTCGATCAGGGTTGCCATCTGCCGGGAGAAGTTGATGACATCGTCTTGCTTGATGCCGTACAGAGAAGGGAAGATGCGGTCCAGTTGGAGCTTGGGCCGTGTCATCGTCAGGGATACCAGAGTGTAGCCGGCGTTCGCCAGGGCATCCTCGGCGATGTTCTGGTCCGCTACATCGATGACCCCTTTGACCAGATTATCGTTTGTATCGTAGGCTACGTACTTGTACGGCATGGCATTTTCCCCCGGTGGTGTTATTAACGTTGTCCGATCGCGAAGACGCTATCGAGCACAGCGGAAGGTGTGGTGATATCCATCTTGACCTTCTGCATGCCGTCGTTGCGCATGGTTATCAACCCTTCCTTGAGTGCTTGTTGTTTCAGTTCTCCGGCCGTTGCCCCGTTGACCAGCATTTGTCGGAGTTCATCGCTCATGATCAACGTCTCGAACACGCCGATGCGCCCAAGGTAGCCGGTATTGCTGCACATGGCGCATCCTTTCCCCTTGTAGAAGGTCTTGGGCTCCGTGCCGACCTCGGCTTGATAGGCGGCGAGTTCTTCAGGAGTGGGATCGTAAGGAACCCGGCAATGGGGGCAAAGGCGGCGGACCATTCGCTGCGCCACCACACCCACCAGAGTGGCCGCAATCAAATAGCGCTCGATTCCAAGGTCAATCAACCGGTAGAGCGTGCTGATGCTATCGTTGGCATGGATCGAGGACAAGACGAGGTGTCCCGTGAGAGCGGCCTGAGCTGCGATTTCCGCCGTTTCGCCGTCGCGCGTCTCACCGACCATGATGATATCGGGGTCATGGCGCATGAAGGCCCGGAGTCCGCTAGCGAAGGTTATGCCGGCTTTGGGATTGACCTGAACTTGGGTGATATCGTTGAAGCGGTACTCCACGGGGTCTTCAAGCGTCATGATGTTCCGTGTCTCCCGATCCATTTGACCGATGGCGGCATAGAGGGTCGTGGTCTTCCCCGAACCGGTGGGCCCGCCGATCAGGATCATGCCGAAGGTGCTCTTTAGCATCGTCTGGAATCGCTGGAGGGCGCTGGGAAGAAAGCCCAGTTTCTCGAGGGGAATGAAGGCGCGTTCCTTTTCGAGTATTCGCAAGGTCACTCGTTCCCCCCGGGATGTGCCCGTGCTTGCCGCCCGAACATCAATGTTGCGGCCGTCCACGATGATGGAGAACTGGCCATCCTGAGGCCGACGTTGCTCCGCGATGTTCATCCCGGCGATCACTTTCAATCGGCTGACCAGCGCGGCATGAGCGCTGAGCGGCAAGGAAGCCACATCGTGCAATACGCCGTCGATCCGGTAGCGGATGCGAAGCCTGTTTTCATGCGGCTCGATGTGAATATCGGAGGCTCGATCCTTTACCGCTTGCTTGACCAGCAATTCGAAGGTTTGCACCACCGGCGTGCGGGCGAAGGAGTCCAGATCAATAGGGGTATCAGGTGCTACGGTGCCGTCCTCTGCGAATTGGCTCACCTGCTTTTCGATCTCTTCGGCTGCTCGATAGTGCAGGTTGATCGCTTGCTCGATCTCTGTGGCGATCCCCAGCATGGGCTCTACGCTCATCTTGGCTTGGGCCTGGAGGTCTTCGATCGCGTAGATGTCGGTGGGGTCTGCCATGACCACAACGAGGAAATTATCCACAATGTCGAGAGGGATCAGGGTGTACTTGCGGCACATTTCCTCGGGCACCAATCGCAGGGCATGGGGCTGAATGGTGTGTCTTTTGAGATCAATTAGCGGGATGTTCAGTTGGATGCTGAGAGCTGTGGCCAGTTGCTCCGGCGTGATCATTTCTTGTTCTGCCAGAACATCTTTGAGTTTCTTGCCCTGCTTCAGTTGAATTTCGATGGCCCGCCCGAGCTCTTCGGCACTCAAAAGGTCGGCTTCCACGAGGATATCGCCCAGACTCCGCAGTTCCGAGGTTTTCGTTTCTTCTGCCATCGTCTCCCTCTCGTTCTATTGATGGACCCCCGAAGGTTCAAGACATTGCGCATACAGCATGGTATCCCATGCGTTTCGCGTTCATCTCGAAGACTGTGCTTGCCGGACTCGGATTTGTTCCCGCGCGCAGGCCATGAACATGTTTGAAAGTGCCACAGGAACCCACCCGAGTGGTTCGGGGTCAGTAGTCCTTTGAAACGTATCGTATGGTATTTGGAACGGCGCAACAATGAGGCTTTTATCCCATGGAATTGCAAACGATTCTCCCAGGACTTTTGGACTATCCAATGAGGGGGTTCGAGATGTGGGATGATCCTGAAACGGGAAAGGCCGAGCTCGGGGGGGGGAGCTCGGCCTTTCCCTCGGACTACTGATACTGGAGGAAGTGATCGCAATGCTTGCATTCTGCCGGGCTATTGGGCCCCTTCAGTCGAAGTGCTTTTTCCTCCAGTATGGGAAATCCACGTTTGATTCTACGTTTGGGTTTGGGGAAAGACAATAGCCTGAAAGGCCGCTTGCGGAATAGGAAAATGGGGGGAAACCATCACAAGGAAGGGAAGAAAACCCGTGGGTGTGGGCTAAGTGGGGTCGAAGACGATCCAGCCCAATTCCTCGAATCCAACCTCTGCCCAGCCGTGGGCTTGGTCCTCGTACACGAATTGTTCGCCCGCATCGGATCCGATGAAATACCCTGCGGCCAGCCTTGCGGGCAGTCCTGAGGCCCGGGCAAGCACCACAAAGGCGGAGGCGAAATTCCCGCAAACACCCTCTCTGGATTCGAACAAGAACCAGTCATTTGGTTCCCATTTGGAAGGCGCGGGAACGAAATTGGTATTGTATCGGCAGTGCGTTCGGAGATAGTCCTCGATGGCTTTGGCTTTCTCGAAGGCGATGTCGAAGCCCTGCGTGATCTGGAGGGAGAGGTCTTTTGTTCTCGCCGAGATGTTCTCAGGCAGTTTGACATAAAGATCTTCCCTCAAGGGGAGGGCAGCGTTCAGGGCGTTCGGATCGAATTCTTGATAGCTCCGGGCGAGTTCAGTGGGGCGGAGGGGAAGATCTTTCTTCTCAAAGGATACGTACAGATTCGTTCCTTCGGCGTTGATCCGTTCGAGCCTCCATTCTTGGCCGGTATAGACGATCCCGATGGCTCCTCGGAGGTACTGGACGCCCGGGCCCTTTTCCACCATGAAGAGGGGGGTGAGGGAGGTTGGGGGGGCCTTGCCCAGTGAGAGAGTCCCGATGTCCGCTTCGGGCGGGGGTTGGGCGATGACCAGTACAGCGTTGGTAACCCCCAGCACGAAAGTCAGTGCTGCGAGTGTGATTGCCCCCACCCGGAGCGCGTTCGAACTCAGCCGGAGCCGCGATAGCCTGTGGGCTGTCTTGATGGTCGCTCGTACGAGGGGGCTCAACGGTCCGGTCAGTTGCATGAACGCTCATCCCGCAAAGTACGCTATCGGCATCCTCAGCATATCCGCTGATGGTAAAAATGACGGTAAACACGGGTAAAAAACGGGTCAATGCCACGGGGTGAGATCGTTTTCCCGTTGCGAACCGAAAGGGTGATGCTTGCTTGGATGCTGCGGTATGATAGCTTCGCTGAATGAGAGATGTTCGTTGGAGGAAAGGACTCGCCAAAAAGAGCGATTCCGCTTTGAAGCCTTCACCCTCGGGCGACTAACCATATGATCACCTCATTCCGAACCTTGCTCCCGAATCTTTCACATCCGATGAACGATCGGGCTTCTCCGATCCCACCCGCCCAAAGGGTTTTCTGGGGGGACGTCCTCAATCCCCCGAGAGAGGTATCTCGTGCACTCTCCTCTTCAGTCGCTGTTTTGGGGTCTCAGAAAGGATTGACAATGCATATAGATGGTGCTATGTATAGAAGCCAGATTGGGCAGAGCAGACCCAATCTAAAAAAACAGTGAGGAGGAAGCATGGCACGGTTACTGGGGTTTGCTGGAGCAGCGTCTTTTCTGATTGGATATATCGTTTGTGTCATTGCGGGGATCTGGTGGCCCACCAATGACGGGATTGTTCTCGCCCTATTCATTATGGGCATCATTGTGGGATTCCTGAATATCACCGGTAAAGAGGTGATCCCTTACCTTGTGGCAGCGATCGCGCTGGTTCTCGTCGGCACGGTGCAGATCGGTGGTAATGGCGTGTTCACGCCACTTGATAACATCTGGGACGGTATGGGCGAGAACCTCAATGATATTGTGCTCAAGATGGCTCAGTTTACGGCTCCGGCGGCCATTGTTCAGGCCATCCGGGCTGGCATCAGCTTGGCCAAGCCGGGAGATTAACGCAACTCGGGCTAGCGACTGACCAGTCGTGGGCCTGATTCCGGGATCTCCCCGCCGAAGGGGATTCTATCCCCTTCGGCGCGGCGAAATGAGCGAGTTATCCCTTGCTTTTCATGTCTTTCCCCAAGGCCTTCTTTGAACGTCCGATGTTCTTTCTGCCCCTTTGAGAATCCGATGGCAAGTGGTGAGGTTGGGAATATCATCGCCAGGGCTCGAGAGCTTTCTCAAAATTTTGATTGGATTGGAGCTCTGGAGGCTTTTGATTCCGCTGTCCAAACGGATCCATCAAATCTAGAGGCATGGTTTGAACGCGGGAGGGTTTTGAGTCGGATCGGCAGATTCGATGAGGCCCTGAAATCTTACGATCGGGCTATTGAGTTGGCGCCGGAGAATGCGGATGCATGGTATCATCGCGGGCTTGCCCTCACGAAACTGGGGCAGTTGGCAGAGGCGCTTGATGCCTTTCAGCGGGCCGGCCGGTTCGGTTCTTCGGAAGGCCGAGAGGAGGGCTCGATCGAAGGAGCACGCTTTTTCCTGAGAGGCTTTCTCAAGAGCGAGGAGCCGGGACAAACGTTTGATGGGGGGCAAGCGGATGTTTATCTCAACGCCAAGCACGGGTATGCGCTTTCTCTCGTCTTCCGCTGGGAAGATGGCGGCGAAGACCGCTTGACCGTTCGGGAGCTCTCGGATTATGTAGTTGAAGCGGTCTCCGCTAGGTATCCGTCTTGCTCTGTGCGGATCGAAGCAAAAGTTCGGGTACCGTGTGACTATCCGGCCAAGGAGCTTGCGGCTGATCTGGCCGCCGAGATTGCGAGCAACACGGGACAAAAGCGCTTCTATGTTTTCCCCGATGGTTTACTGCCCGCCTATGCGATATGCGCGCCGCATCCCGAGGGCGGGATGATTTTCGAGGATATCATTGTGACGGGACGGTTTGCGTATCGGTTGAGCCGGCGTGCCGCTAAGGGCGAGGCGAGCTCCGAGTTCGCCCTCCGGATCCCGGCCGGTTTCCATCCCCTTTCAAGTGCCTTGTGAATGGTAAAATCCCTATCCCCCTTCATCTAAAGAACGGGCGCATGCGGTTGGCTACATCCTCGGGGAGGGTCTCGATCACCCATTCGTCCTGCAGCCGCTCGAAGGGACCGGTGTCGCTCGAATACACCCCCTGGGGATAGGGTCGGGAGATCATCTTTGCATTTAATGGGTAGTATTCCAGAGTCTGCCCGATCGGCCCCGAGAAAACGTTCAGGTTGAAGCTTCCCACGCCCATCGCTCTGTATCCCTTGAGAACACTTATCACGGCGGAGGCGAGATCGGCGATTTGCTTTTCCCCAAGCTCGGCAAGGTTCGAGGGTTCGTGAAAGATCAATTGGATCTCCCGGAAGCCCCGCGGGGCGAAGCTGGCCAGAATGGCAAGGGAATCATTTTCGCCGATGAATCGCTCGCCGGATTTCCTTTCCGTCTCGATGAGTTCTTCCCAGAAGCTCCGACCTTTCCGCCGGTGATACGCTGCGCTTCTCTTTAGAAGGCGTTCTTGCATGGCGGTGGGCATTGTTCTCACGAGCGCCTGAGTATGGGGATGGACCATGCTCGCACCGGACGGTGGCATGTGATTCCAAACGTAGACTGGCCATGCGGCTCGAGGGGTTTTGCGGTGAACGGCCCGCATCCATTCGATGCAGACGGTGAGGTTATCTTCGATCATCCGGGGGGTGAACTCATCGATGTTCAGAAAGTGTTTCCGGCTGATCGTCGCGACGGCATGGTACCCACCGAAGGCAAAGAGGTTGGGAAAGAGGGTGCTTTCCCCTTTCGAGATTCTTCCTCCGAGGCAAATGTCCTCCGGGAATCGAGGTGTTGCGGTCTGAATATGTTCGGGGCAGAAGTAACACCCGGGGGCGGTTCCGAAGGCGATCTCATCGAGGGGACGAGCGAGGCGTTCGGCCTGTTTTGCGCGCTGGGACCGCTTGATGTTGATGAGGCAACGGGAACCGGTGAGGGGGTCTAGTCGGTGTTCGATCTTCTGGATCTCCGGCGTAAAATCCGGTGGAACGAGGATTTGAACCTGTTCGGTGCGCTTCTTGAATTTCATTCCGCCCCCTTCGTCCCGAGTATATCGCAGTCCCCCGCGTTTGGCGAGGGGTACATATCGGGGTTTAAGCACGGACCCCTGTGGGGCGGATTCGGGTTTTGGTCAGCGGGGCGCCGGCGCGAGGATGGCGGGTCCCCAAAGCGGTGCTTCAGCCTCGTAACCTTCGCTCTCAGGGTGAATGAGCTTGATCACCTCACTGCGGACCTTGCCCCGGAATTCCCCCACCCCATGAACGATCGTGCTTCTCCGATCCCACCCACCCGCCCAAAGGGTTTTCTTGGGGGATATCCCCCATCCCCCGAGAGAGGTGTCTCTATACTTTTTTCTTCAATCGTTCTTTTCGGCTAGGGTGTTCCCTCTTGCCCCTCTCGATCCCTCGGCGTAGAATGAGCACAGCGCAACGTGAACACGGAGATTGCTGCTGCGGTCATCCTTGGCCTTACCTACATTGGGGTGGCTTTCACGCGGTTACCCCATGTGAATGTTGACCGGCCTTCAGCCGCCTTCCTCGGCGCGGTGCTCATGGTGCTGGCCGGGGTGCTCACTTTCGGTGAGGCCATCGAAGCCATTGACTTCAACACCATCGGGCTCCTCCTCGGGATGATGATGCTCGTTGCGGCGCTCAAGGTAGCCGGATTCTTCGACCTCATGGCGGTCAAATCCATGGCTCTGGCCGGCACTCCGCTCCGTCTTCTCGTGCTGGTGGTGGTGGCCACGGGTGTGGCCAGCGCGCTTCTGGTGAATGACACGGTGGTGCTTCTTTTCACGCCGATCCTTATCCAGATTTGCCGTCTGCGCAAGGTGAATCCCGTTCCGTACCTGATCGCCGAGGCGATGGCCTCGAATATCGGCAGCACGGCCACCATTGTAGGGAATCCCCAGAACACCCTCATCGGCATTACCTCGGGCATTCCGTATGCGAATTTCACGGCCCATCTCTTGCCCGTGGCTGTGATCTCTTCGGTTCTCTTGATCGGGATCGTGCGCTTTGCCTACCGCGACGCTTTCACCGCACGATTTCCCACATCTTCCGACCCCGTGGAAAAACCCCGATACGATCCCCGGTCCTTACAGCGTTTGATCCCCATTCTGATCGGTGTGACCATCGCCTTCTTCGTGAGCTCGATCTTCGATCTCAAGATCCCCGGCATCGCCCTCGTGTGCGGGGCGATCGTGCTTCTTGCGGGAAGGGTCAAGCCTTCCACGATCATCCGTGAAGTGGACTGGGTATTGCTTCTTTTCTTCGCCGGACTCTTCATCGTCATTGAAGGGGCTCAGAAAGAGGGCTTGCTCGATCATTTTATCCATGCGGATACCTTCTCTCCCGATTTCTCCGGCATCGTGCTGGTGTGTGTGGTGAGCGTGATCGTCTCGCAACTTGTGAGCAATGTGCCCCTTACCATGCTTCTCTTGCCCACGCTGAAAGCCATCCCGGGAGATGTACTCTGGATTTCGCTGGCCGCGGGTTCGACTCTCGGCGGGAATCTCACCATCATCGGGGCGGTGGCCAACATCATCGTCGTGGAGGCGGCGGCCCGGGAGGGCATCTCGATCGGGTTCAAGGAGTTTTTGAAGATCGGGGTGCCGGTGACTCTGTCCACCGTCGGGGTGGGGGTGCTGATTCTGGGGGCCGAGTACTGGATGGGATGGCTCCAGTGAACGGGGTCTCCGCAAGGTGAGTCCATGAAAAACCGGTTAAAGGTATTCTTTGCAGACCTTTTCGGGCGGGCCGAGCCGCACGATCATGTAGTGGGCGAGATCGGGTGCCTTCTCTCCAGAGAAGCCCGCATTTTGGAACGGGTCCTTCTCAAGCAAAGCCGCGTGATCGAGACCTTCCTTGAGAAGGAGACTTATAGCGGATTCGTTCTCTTCGCCGCCGCCGCCGTGGCCATGATCTGGGCCAATTCCCCCGCTTCCGATACGTATTTTGATTTCTGGCATACCGAAGCGGGCGCCACGGTGGGTCGGCACGGGATCGAGATGGCGCTCGGCGAGTGGGTCAACGATGCCTTGATGGTCTTCTTCTTTCTGGTGGTGGGCCTTGAGATCAAGCGGGAGCTCGTGGTCGGCGAGCTTTCATCGTTGCGCCATGCCGCCTTTCCCATCGTTGGGGCCATCGGGGGAATGATCATGCCGGCCGCTTTGTATCTCTTGGTCAATGCCACGGGCGATGGGCAGATAAAAGGCTTCGGCGTTCCCATGGCCACCGATATCGCTTTTGCGCTGGGGTGTCTCATGCTCCTCGGCGATCGTGTGCCCATGAGCCTCAAGGTGTTCCTCGTTTCTCTGGCGGTGTTCGATGATCTCGGGGCGATCGTGGTGATCGCCATTTTCTACAATGCTTCTCTGGATATCGTGGCCCTCGGATATGCCGCGGCCGTTCTGGCTACCCTCATCTTTCTGAATCGCGCCGGTGTGAAGGCCCTGTGGCCCTATCTTATCTTGGGGATCGGGCTCTGGTTCTGGGTGAAAGAATCGGGCATTCACGCGACCATCGCCGGTGTGCTTCTGGCCATGACGGTTCCGGTTCGGGCCCGGCTCGATAGCGAGCGGTTCTTGCGCATCTGCCGGCGGGAGCTTGCCTCCTTCGAAAAGTGCGGCTACAGCGGCGAAGCGATGCTTCTCACCCCCCGGCAGCAGGATTCCCTGGAGATGATCGAAAAGGCGTATCGGGCGGTTCAGAACCCGCTGGTGCGGCTTGAGCGTGGGCTCCATCCGCTGAGCGCCTATGTGGTCATGCCGCTCTTTGCACTGGCCAATGCGGGGGTGGATCTCTCGGGGGTGGGGGGATCGCTGATCGGGCCGGTGACGATCGGGGTTTTGGTGGGGCTTGCGGTGGGCAAGCCGCTCGGCATTTTCGGGGCCACGTATCTTGCCGATCGGTTGGGCTTGGCGCGCAAGCCGGAGGGGCTTTCGTGGCGGGGGTTGTTCGGGGGGGCGCTTCTCGGGGGGGGGGGGTTCACCATGGCTATTTTCGTGGCGCACCTTGGACTCGAGTCTGAAACGGTGGGACCGGCCAAGTTGTTCATTTTGATGGGATCGCTTCTGATGGGGACGATCGGTTCCCTTTACCTCTTGCGGGTGGCTCGAAGGGAAGGGGTGCGGGGTTGATCGGGACTTTCGGCGGGGGGCCCCCCCCCGGGGGGGGCCCCCCCCCCCCCCCCCCCCCCCCCCCCCCCCCGGTGTCGCGGCGGGGGGAGGGGGGGGGGGAGGCCCCCCGG